>Ga0316204_10000079_pt1 | contig 416418 bp, 381 predicted proteins | sample 6monrhotite_MG_2_FD_205661 | JGI IMG/M metagenome (GOLD analysis project Ga0316204, IMG submission 205661) | Microbial mat bacterial communities from mineral coupon in-situ incubated in ocean water Damariscotta River, Maine, United States -... | ecosystem: Environmental > Aquatic > Marine >...
TTATTCATGTGAATTTGTTTATAAAAAGAGACCTGATTGATTTGCTCAAACCCCCAAAAAAACCAGATAGACCAACCGAACAATGGAGGCTATTATGAAACTCAAAATAAGTGGGACAGCAATGACTGGAGCCCGATTGATAACGAGGTAAATAACGAAGTAAATAGCGGGATAGAGGCCCTCTAGCCTGTCTCCTCTTGCTCTGTCCCCCTCCTTGTCCGTCGCCTTAGTCTGTTAAAGCTTCGGGCGCGGTTTTTTCACGCTTGACCTTCAGTTTATTGAGCGCATTGATATAGGCCCTTGCCGAGGCCACAAGCGTATCCACATGGGAGCCATGACCATTGACGGTCTTGCCGTCTTCTTCCAGCCGCACGGTCACTTCCGCTTGGGCATCGGTGCCGCGCGTGACGGCATGTACCTGATAAAGCTCCAAAAGAGGTTCCCCGCTCGTCACGCCGCGAAGCGCTTTAAACGAGGCATCCACGGGGCCGTTTCCTTCACTGGTTACCGTGATTTTTTTCCCGTCCACTTCTAAGCCAAAAGTGGCACTACTGGCCTGCCAACTATCACAGATAAAAGACCAATTCATCAGTTTTATATGGTCGTTATCCCGCCTGTCCTCATCCACAATGGCGATGATGTCATCATCATAAAGGATTTTTTTCACATCGGCCAAATCTTTGAACTGTGTGAAGGCGCTCAAAAATTCATTGTCGGCCAATTCATAGCCAAGATCTTTCAATTTATCCCGAAAAGCATGACGGCCCGAATGCTTGCCCATCACCAATTCGGACTGTTTCAAGCCGATGGATTCAGGGGTCATAATTTCATAGGTTTCCGCATTTTTCAACATGCCATCCTGATGAATACCGCTTTCATGGGCAAAGGCATTGGCCCCGACAATGGCCTTGTTATGTTGCACATCCAGGCCCGTAACAGAAGAAACCAATTTTGAGGTCTTCAAGATATTTTCTGTTATTATGCCGGTATGATAGGGGATCGCATCTTGCCTTGTTCGAAAGGCCATGATGATCTCTTCAAGGGCCGCATTTCCCGCCCGCTCGCCAATACCATTGATGGTACATTCAATCTGCCGCGCGCCGCCCTGTACCGCCGCAATCGAATTGGCCACAGCAAGGCCTAAATCATTATGGCAATGGGTCGAGAAGATGGCCTTATCTGAATTAGGGACATTGGCGATGATTTTTTGCATGAGGGTTCGATATTCATCGGGCGTGGTATAGCCCACGGTATCAGGCACATTGATGGTGGTCGCCCCTGCTGTTATGGCCACCTCAATGGTACGATACAGGAAGTCTTCTTCGGTTCGGGTGCCGTCTTCACACGACCATTCCACGTCATCGCATAAATTTCGGGCATAGCCAACACTGTCCGCGATACGGGCGACGACCTCATCAGGGCTCATTTGCAGCTTATGTTCCATATGAAGCGGACTGGTTGAAATGAAGGTATGAATACGGGGGCGAACCGCTTTTTTCAAAGCCTCTGCCGCGCGGTCAATATCCTTGCGAGATGCCCGGGCAAGGGAACATACGGTGGTATTTTTTAACCGTTGCGCCACCTGTGACACGGCCTCGAAATCACCATTGGAGGCAATGGCGAATCCCGCCTCAATCACATCAACGCCCAGATTTTCAAGGGCTTCCGCCACCCGTAATTTTTCGCCTAATGTCATGGAACAACCCGGTGATTGTTCGCCGTCGCGTAATGTGGTATCGAAAATTATTACCCTATTTTGGTCTATGGTCATCTTAACTAGCCTTAAATTTTAAAATGGAATGAATGTAAGTTTCCCCTTGAGGGAATGAAAATGTTTTTCTCCCCTAAACGTCCGCCAGCATGCCAGCTATCATGAAAACGTCAGGGGCGACTAAGTCGACCAAGGAGGCGGAGGGAAAGAAGGAGAGATGCCGGACATAGCTGAGCCGAACGGGCAAGGGGCTTGCTCATCATCATTTTGCTCAATAATATAAAGGCCATCTTTTTCATTGCGATACTTGCGTAATATTTCAATCAAATGCCCTTATAGACAATTTTATTTGTCCTGTGAACCATAAAATCACAGTATCATCACATTATTCGTCGTTTATTTACTCAAGCGCAGGTTAGAAAGGTCATTTGCGATGGTGGCAAAAGAGCCCGCCAGTTCCGCCGATGACGGGGCATGAAAATATTTTCCGCTATCTGTCGCGCAGCCCCGATAGAGATTTTGAAGATCCGTGTTGGTCGCACCGCTTCCGAAGGTAATGGTATAGATCGTGATGCCCGCCCCCTTCATGCCGGCGCAAACATTGGCCAGCCGTTTATTAATGGCCGTTGTCGAGGCGCTTCGGCTGGTGGCCCCTTCAAGGCGGCCCTCATCAAGGCGGCCATAACCAGAATAATCGCCCCTGTAATATCGTCCGATGTTCGGCCCATTACGCGCATCAAAGGCATCAGGGCCAATATTCTCGTCATCCGGATCCCAAGCGCGGACAGAACAGCGCGGGCAAACCCCATCCCCATCATCGTCAAAGGCATCTCTATTATCATTAGATCTATCCCTATTATCGTAATAGCCGCTTTTGCCACGAGAATTAATGATCCAATTTTCTCCGTCCGTCATCAGGATAGCCGCCTTGATCATTTTACTGTCATTATAAGGAACAGGATTAAAGAATGGCGATCCCGTATGAAGCATACGCCACCCCCAGATCATCCCCAGATTAGCAATCGTTCCCCCCCGGTTATAAGAATAATAAAGGGTAGAGATATAATCCGTCAGCGCAACCTTATCGCCTGTAAAGTCGAGAATAGGGGCGGGACAGTTAATATTTGGCCCCGCATCGCTTGACCCTTCCCCAGGCCCGCCCGGAAGTTGATAATTCGGGGCAGGCCAATTTTCGCCATTGGGGCCTTTCAGGTCGGTAAGACTATAAAAATGCTTGTCATAATGGGGCCGCCAAAGAAAGGGCACCCAATCCACGCCATGATGTTCAACCTGCACATCATAAGCCCCCGCATCAAGGGCCCCATTGGTTGCCCGCGCCTCAACACAACCGCTCCATTTATGCAGATCACTTGGATCATAGGTGTAGCTTGCCGGAACGCTGGACATATCCACATAGCTGCTGTTCAGCAAGCCGCCCGCATTAACCGTGGTCACATAAGGCACGACGGCGATTTCCAGATCTGTTGATACTGTTTCATTGCCAAATAGGGCGTCGATAAGGGTTGTAGAGGCTGCCTTAAGGGCATCCATCCTGCTTCCCGTGTCCGCAGAGCTTCTCATGGAGCCGGTGGAATCAAGAATCATGACAAGCTGAAGCCCCGTTGTTTTGCTTGTCACTTCTGCGCTGACATTTATCGGGATGGATGTAAAACCGAGAACCGCCATAAAGGTCGCAGGGATTGATCCCGACGCGGCGACAATCAATGTCTTCTTAACCGCATCTACTTCGGTAATTGTCAAGCTTCCGACGGCCCCCCCCATGTAATTTGCCTTGAAATTACTCTGGAAGAAAGATCGAATTTCCTGATCTCGTGTCGCCGAGTGAAAGGCCTTCCCGCCTGCCAAAGCGGCCGCATCAAGGGACGCAGATAACTGCGCGCGATAAAGATAGGCCCGAGACATATCTATGCCTATGCCCAACATGCCAATGAGCGCAATCAACATAAAGATTGTTTTAATGAATATGATGCCGTCTTCATTATCGATTAAACGATCGCCTATTCGATGACTAAATTCCGACATTTTTCCCAAAGAAAATAAACCCATTTTAATCTCCAATGATGACCTATTTTGTAAAGCCACATGATCTGATTTTATCTCAAATGAGTTGAGACAAGATTAATTAATAGATAAAATTTCAATCAAAAAATAGCCATAACTTAAAGCATAATTAAAGATTTTGGGCTATATTATCAAAGATTATGGCTAACGAAAATTCGTCCAATATCACCAGGTCTCATCTATATAAACAATCGGGTTACGTGTCATGTTGACTAATATTACGCAGATTATTCTAAAGTCTATGAAAGTTCTTCGCCGCCGAGAAGACGGCTCGGCCATCGTGGAATATGCCATACTGTTGCCCATTTTCCTCACCATGACCATTGGCGCCTTTGAATTAGGACATATCTATATGGTTAATGCCTCCCTGGAGGGGGCCGTCACAGAATCAACGCGTACGGCCATGACGGGAAATTTACCAGAACCCTATGCCAGTCGCTCAGCCTATATTGAGGATCTTGTGCGGGCGTCCTTGGCCATAGCTGGCGTTACGACGGGCATTACCATATCCCTGAATGTCTATGAGTCATTCGCCAGTATTGGCAAGCCTGAACCTTTCGTCGACCAGGATGGCAATCTGCAATATGACCCAGGAGAATGTTATACCGATATAAATGCCAATATGTCCTGGGATGCGGACATGGGATCAACGGGCGCAGGCGCAGGCGAAAATATTATGATCATGAAGGTTGATATTGTTCTTCCTTATATAACGGGCTTCATGCGGACGATCATGCAAGGGAAAACCGCCATAAATCTCTCGACAAGCACCGCTGTCAAAAATGAGCCATTTGGTGGTTCTACATGGGAGGCTGGTAACAATGTCATCTGTACTTAAGTCACAAAACCACCATAAATTATTTGGCCTATGGCAAAAACTTTATAGGTCACTGAGCCAATGCAAAAAGGGATTCATCACCGTCGAGATGGCCCTTATTGCGCCTATCATCATTATGATGATCCTCTCGAGCGCTGATATTGTTTCATATTTAACGGCTCATCAGAAAATATCCCGGGCGGCCTATACCATATCTAACCTCATCACACAAATGGACGAAGGCCTCACCGAATCAAAAATTTCTGATATGATGCTTTCCATCGGCGAGGTAAGCAAACCTTTCAATATGTTGTCCGATGGCAAAGCAACGGTTACAGCGATCATCGGCATTGGTACAGACGGGGCCGCACCAGACAGCTATCAGGTGGCTTGGCAGCGGTGTTACGGGACAGGCACGGTAACGCGCGTTAAGAATTTTGGCGCCGCTGGCAGCCTCGTTGCGACGGCAGATATCCCTGCCGATATGATTGCGACAACAGCCCAAATTCTGATCGTGACAGAAGTCATCTATAATTATACCCCCGTTCTTGGGTTCCTTGCTTTAGATAGACAAATAGAATATTTATCCTACTTTCGGCCACGACTTGGCTCTATTGCGGTTATTACCGATGATGCGGTCAGCACATCCAGCTGTTGATGCCGCCTTAACCTCTCGAAATTGTGATCTGAAATAGTCAAGAATCTGCTATATATATTTTTCTTAATTGTTTATTGTTCTCTTACAACAATAAACAATGGAGAAAGTAGAATGCTTGGATATGTAATGTTTGGCACCAATGATCTAGAAAAATCAGGGAAATTTTATGATGCCATACTCGGCGAATTAGGCGCAAAAAGAACAATGGAACAAGATAATTTCATTGTATGGAGTACCGGCGACGGCGTAACGAGTTTTTCCATTATCAAACCCCATGACGGCAACCCGGCGTCCGTAGGGAACGGAACCATGATGGCCTTCTCTGCCCCGAGCCACGATGCGGTTGATAAAATACATGCGATGGCTCTTGAGATGGGCGGCATATGTGAAGGCCCCGTCGGCCCTCGCCCCGATTTTAGCCCTGATTTTTACGTAGGTTATTTCCGTGATTTGGACGGCAATAAATTAAATGTTTTTAATTTTCCCATGCCATAACATCATAAAGACCATAACCCTATAAAAAAGGCGCTATATCTCAGCGCCTCTTAATTTAAGGGATTCACATTTGTTGTAATTTATGATTCACTCATGGTGAAAGGAGTTTGCCCATGAGTGATCATTTTTATCTGTCAGAAAATCAATTTGATTGTATTCGCCCTATTTCCTGAAGCCCCATGGCATCCCGCGTGTTGATGGTGGCCGCGTTGTCAGCGGGATCATTCATGTGCTCAAGCGCGGCCTGAAATGGCGGGATGCGCCTGCGGAATACGGCCCTCATAAAACGCTGTATAACCGTTTCATAAGTTGGCGTGAGATGGGGATTTTCGATAAGATATTCAAAGCGTTATCCTCGAAAGACACCCCGGAACAATTGCAGATTGATGCCACTCACCTTAAAGCGCACCGCACGGCTTCAAGCTTGCTCAAAAAGGGGATTTCCCCCGGGGCATTACGCCCTGCATCCCACCAAGGAAAAATCGGAAACGGCAGATCATCTATGACAAAGACTTGTATAAACAACGGCATAAGGTCGAAAATATGTTCGGCAGATTGAAAGACTGGCGGAGGATCGCAACCCGTTATGGCCGCTGTTCTCACTCTTTCTTCTCCGCAATCTGCATCGCGGCAATCGTTATATGGTGGATTTAATGAGTCCTGATCCTAGGTTCCTCGGTATCGGCTCAATTCTATCCAGCTTACGCAGAGAAACAGATGTATAATTATTAAACTTGCGAGATTTTCCCGTATTGAATAGCTTTCTGTTTCTCTGTTCTTGAAGCTCTTAATCATAATTTACAATAATATGAATATCGTACTATATCTAGGAATAATACAGGAAATCTATTCCTATTTGTAAAGTGCATGGGGGCTCCAGCGGCGTGAGAGGGCCCGCCTGGCTATGGCGAACCATCATGAAAGCACAAAAAGTGGGCTCAAACGACAAAATGTAACCTCTGTACCGAATAAGACCTGTTTCAGGGTTTCGCTTTTCAATGGTCGCTTACACGGAATATCGGATACAGCCATTTATGTTTACTCCCCGCTTTTACGAAGCAAGTATACGATGATATATCCGATGATCTATAGAATAAAGGTTCAATTGAGTAGACGTATGAGATTTATTTATGCAAAGAAGCCTCCGCAAGTTCGATAGCTCTTTCTTTGGTGATGCCGTCTTGCTGGGCGAGATATAATGGATGATCACTTTCATGGAGAATAATATAAGGGCGTTGTCCATTATCTTGCCACTCAGCATCACAAGGAAAGTCTTCTAAAAAGCCATCATCTGTATCTCTTTTCCACCCAGAAAAATCAACAGAAATTGTGCCGAACTGCCCATTCCGCTCTGATTGTCATGGTATGTCTTTTTGTAGAGTTCGAAGCTTTCTTGACTCTGAGAGGCCCAGACACCATAGGTAAATATTTCGTTATGTCCAATGATTGGCATATTGAAGATCGCGCGTATGCGGCAAAGCCAATTTTCTGACGGAACTCATTTTCCAAATATTTTGCTCTTTTATGAAATACACATACCGATCTTCTGAGTAGACCTTCGACTATATAATTTCTCAGACACAACCACAGGCCGTTGGTTTTTCACCCTATGATTAAAGCTGACATTGATAAGCGGGATTCTTTATGCTAAAAGGCGGCTTCTTTGGAGAGGTCCCGTAGCTCAGCAGGATAGAGCACCAGATTCCTAATCTGGGGGTCACGCGTTCGAATCGCGTCGGGATCACCACTTCTTTTTTTGGGATCTTTTATATCAGAAATCTTTTATAAGCATAAATTACGACCTGTATTCTGTGGGTGATTAGGCTATACCCATTATTTTTTTCTGAATTTATAAAATATGAATGACTTTTAGTTAATTTAATTTGAATCACATATAACGAAATTACCCTTACGGCTTAGACGCAAAATTTATTTTTAGAATTATACTGGAATCTTAATGACGACCCCCCCTTTACATGACGCCCCTCAGAAGGACATTAGCAAGCAGGTTATTGCCGGGGCTTCCTGGTTAATATCCATGCGGTGGGGGGGGCGGCTTATTGGTTTGGTAAGCACGATGGTTCTCGCACGTCTGCTTACCCCCAATGATTTCGGTATTGTGGCGATTGCCACGTCATACATTGGGATTATACTGGGTGTCAGCAGCCTTAATATTTCTCAAGCAATCATTCAATTTAAAGAGGTCGACCATAGCGTTTATGACACATCATGGACGTTGGGAATTATCAGAGGCGTTATCTTAGCTGTCATTATCCTTATCAGCGCTATCCCGCTGGCCAATATTATGAATGAGCCGAGATTAATTTTGGTTGTCGTGGCTTTGTCAGCTTCCTCCGTCATCACAGGATTTGAGAATCCTTATTTTGTCGCTTTTGAAAAAAATCTTCAATTTTCAAAATTAGTTATTTTAGAAATAGCGACCAAAGTAGCCGCCGTCAGTACGACTATCACCCTTGCCATTATTTTCCAGAATTATTGGGCATTAATCGGGGGGATGATCGTCTCTACTTTGCTCCGTGTGATCCTGAGCTTTATCCTGCGCCCGGAAAGACCCCATCTCTCTCTTGTGGCGACGAGAAAATTATTTGGTTTCACGGTTTGGCTTTCCGGCAACAGAATTTTAACAGAGGTCAATACGCGGTTTTTTAATTTTGTTATCGGGGCTGTTGTCGGCGTCGCACCAACGGGAAAGTTTCATATGAGCATGGAACTTTCTGATCTTGTTAATGAGTTTCAAGGGCCCCTCGCGCGCGTGGTTTATAGTGCTTATTCAAAAATGAACGACAATATTGAACGCCTTATTGCGGCCTATGTGACCGCCGCGTCCATCGTCTTTTCACTTGTCTTACCTGCAGGGGTTGGTTTGGCGCTGGTATCCCGAGACTTCATTCTTTTAGTTTTAGGGGAACAATGGTTAAGTATCGCGCCTTATTTCGCCATTTTTTGTGTCATGATTGGCCTAACCAGCATTGTCTCAACGGTGGATTCACTCCTCATCTCCCTTGGTCGGCAAAAGCAAGTATTTTACCGTGAACTCGTTCTTTCGGGGGTAACGTTAATCGGTATTAGCGTTGCCGTTTTTTATGGCTCACTTATGGCCTTTGTTATCGCCCGTTTTGTCTCTGGTTTATCTTGGGGCATATTAAGTCAATATTTTGTTCAAAGAGACGTGGGAAACATGGTAGGAAGAATGCTCATCATAAGAAACTGGCGGGTTGTTATTTCTGTCTTAAGCATGGTACTGTTGGTAAATTTGCTACAAGATAATATAGCGGAAACATTGGACTATCGTGATACGATGATACGCCTCGCTGTTTCGATCTTTGTTGGGGCGATAAGCTACCTTGGAGTTCTTCTGGCTTTATGGAGGATATCAGGAAAACCGGACGGCACGGAAGAATGGATGATGAAAAATATTTTGCATAAAATAATGCCAAGAAAAAAATTCAATTAAATACGGGGAATAAAGATGAAATCTATAACAAAAAATATACTAAAATTTTTATATAACAAACTACCGTGGGGCGGGAAAGAGGCCATCAACGAGGCCTCTTTCGAGCATAAAGGAAATGCCGGAATTTTAAGTGACGTTGCAAAACGTTACGGAATAGTATCAATAACTGTGAATGGTGATTATGGCTTAATTAGCGGGTCACCCCATGATTCAGCAATTATGCCCATTTATGCTAAAACAGGCATTTGGTCAAAAAATATAAATGATCTTTTTATAAAGTTTTTCGAGAAGAAAGCTGGGGGAACATACTTGGATATTGGGGCAAATATAGGCCTAACAACTATTCCTATAGCACAGAACCCCAATGTTGCATGCTACTGTTTTGAGCCAGAGCCAAGAAACTATAGTAACTTGGAAAAAAATATTCATAATAATTGTTCTCACCAGAATGTAATTTTAAAAAATATGGCTTTATTTGATAAGTCTTCAAAACTCTCATTTGAATTGTCCCCAATTAACCACGGGGATCATAGAATACGTTTAGGCTCCGACATTGATGCCATGGATGAGAATTCCTGGAAAACGATTGAGATAGACGCAGAGCCGCTTGATGACATCATTCAAAATATTGATGGCCCCTTAGCCGTTAAAATGGATACGCAAGGTGCAGAGCCTTTCGTTATTAAAGGCGGACAGAAACTATTTTCCAAAGTATCCTTATTAATAGTCGAGTTTTCTCCATATTGGATGGCGAGAATGGGCAGTGACCCTCATATTCTTATTGATTATATAGCCACATTTCAGCATGTAAAAATAGCTGATCCAAAAACGTCTGTTGGGGAAACTTTTAGTGGTGAAGAGGCCCAAAAAAAATTAGCAGAAAGTGTTTGCACAAAAACACCTATTACAATGGAATATTGGGATGTCATTGCTTGGTATGACTGATAATGTTCCATTGTAAATAAATCCGACGTTTTTTTGCTACCTATAGCTTAAAAGATCTGGCACAATTTTCGCGCGACTTCTTTATCGCTATAATTTTGCTCTATACATTCTCGGGCGGCAAGACCAATATCGGCACATCTCGTTTCATTCTCTATGAGGGTGATACAGGCCTTGGCGAAATCTTCGGGTTTATCTGCAAGGCGTATAGATATCCCGTCCTCAATGTCGATTCCTTCCGCGCCGATCGTGGTCGATATGACGGCCTTTTGGAAGCTCATGGCTTCTAAAATTTTTATCCGCGTGCCGCCGCCGTAACGAATGGGGGCGATGACAATATCGCTATTCTGATAATAGGGCGTAACGCTATCCACACCGCCCGTCACCGTAACCCCCGCTAGCCGACCCAGGGCGCGGACGCTTTCTGGTGGATTAAAGCCAACGGCAAAGAGTTCCAAATCTTTATCTGTATTTTTTCGGATAATCGGCAGGATCTCATGACAAAACCATATAATGCCATCCTCATTAGGGCCATAGGACATGGTGCCGACAAATAAGATGTTACAGACGTCTTTATTTCGATGGTGTTCTGTCATTTTTTCAAGCGGGACGCTATTTGGAATGACATGAATTTGCGCCGTTGGATTTTTGGCTTCTAGGGTTTTCTTATCAAGATCGGAACAGACCAAGACATCCTGAAAGGAATGTAAAAATTTATTCTCAATGGCCTTAAGTCGGTGCAACATGATTTTTTCAACAAATTTTTGCTCAATACCCTTATTTTCTAAAGAAAATGAGTCCGAGCGTATTTGTACCGCAGACTCAATATCATCATAATCCACAATCTTTCTCTTGACCTTCAATGAGGTGACGTTCAACAGTCGCTCCAGAATAAGGCCCGACCGAATGCGAAAACAGAAAACATCATCAAATGTTATATGCGTTATCGCCTCTATGGCTTGCCCCAGAAGGTCTTCTCTGGGAACCATACGTTCAGACCTTGGTGTCATGATCTCTGATATAATAGAGAAGGGCGGATAGGAAGAAAATATCTTCCGGGGCCTTTCTGTGAAGGGGATAATCTGCACATATGTGCAAAGCTTTTTCAAAGCAGGCTCTAAATCGTCTAAAGCCCCAGTATGCGCCTTAAAAACAATAAGATAAACATGCCCCCTCGTTGACAGCGCCTTGACATGTGCCGCCGCTCTTTTTTGAATTCCCATACCCGTATCACAAGGCACAACAGGCGATATCATTAAAATCGAAGCTGTGAGATCCGATTTATTTTTGCTGAATTTAGATTTATGAAAATTCACGACTATTGTCTGCCCCTTTATTCACGACTGCTCTTTTTTAATCACTCTGACGGTAAAAATAGCAGACAAAGGACATATGTGCAATTATTCTTCAAAGCACGGAAATTAAAGTCGAATAGCGGGTGTTTTATGGCGTTGGCGCCGTCGTTACAAAGCTATCCAGACAAGCATTCGGCGATACGGTTGGGTTGGCGGCGGCGGGGTCTGTCGCTTCTGTTTCCACATAATTCAGCCGATAATCCCCATTATCATTGGGATAAAAATACAGATGCATCGCGCATTCGCCGTTGCGGTAAAGCCAGACCTCGGCGTCACGTTCTGTCCTTTTTAACCTGGGGGCCCCGAGAATATTACGCAAGGTATCAGGGGCTAAATCCATAATAGTAGCCACCACAAAACGCGGCTTAGGGGGCGCCGGAGGGGGATCAGGATTTAGTGTGGGCTTTTCCACGATCTGGGCGAGCGGCGGGGCCTGCTCCACAGGGATATGAGACGACTGACAAGCCCCTAGGAGCATCGCCATTAAAACGAAAATTTTATGCATTAGGAGTCCACGCTTTCTGTTTCCAGATCCCGGGGCGATAACGATAAATGAAATAGATGGGCCAAGACCGCAGCCCCTAAGATCGGCGCAGCAAGGTTCACCACGGGTACCGTATAAAGCAGGCTGACCATAAAGCCGCCCACGAGCACTTGTCCCCGAATGGACTTGCGATGTCGTCCGGCTTCTTTGATCCCCAGATGCCGTACCGCCACCATTTCATAATAGCCCCATCCCAGCAGATAGGAATTCAAGGTATAAAAAATAACCAGCGGCACAAAAGGCAGCCAAAAGAAAAAGATATAAAGCGGAATGACAATAATATTCAGCAGAATGATCATAAAGGCCAGCCGGAGGGCAAGATAGGACAAATGCCCCATGCCCAGCCGCTTTCCCGCCTTGCGATCGGCGTAGTATTTACCTTCGACCGCCTCAACAATATCATCCAGATAAAGCGACATAAATATGGTGGCAATGGGCGGAAAGAAGATCCCCATCAGAAAGAAAAAGATAATATTAAAAATCCAGTCCACATTCAACAGCCACTGAAAGGCCTCATTCACCCATTGCCAATCGAAATGCGTAAATATGATTTCATTTTTTAAATGATCTGCCATAAACCACGTTGCGATCATGGCCGCCATGGTGGTCAGGATGCCCAAGATAAAAACCTTTAAGAAGGCTGGGTCGACGATCTGCGCCAATGTTCGCTCTATGGCGGTCACTATATTTTTCACGTTCTTTTCCTTATTGACCCACAAACTACCCTTACAGGAAAATATGGGATTTTTCCCTCAAAAGGCAAGGTTTTTTTCATTTTACCGCTTGCATGACCCTCATCAGGAACTATAGTTCAGGCCTATACGCGCTATAATGACTAAAATCACATAAACAACGAAGAAAATAATCATATGACCCCTAAATTTGATGTACTTGGAATTGGTAACGCTATTGTTGACATATTGGTGCCCGTCGAGGATAGCTTCCTTGCCGCCCATGACATACCCAAAGGCAGTATGCAGCTTGTTGATGAGGAAACTTCCGAAAAGCTTTACGCGCAGCTTGGCGTGGCCATAGAATGTTCCGGCGGGTCGGCGGGAAATACCGTTGCCGGCCTGGCCTCACTGGGCAGCAGCGTCGCTTATATCGGGAAAACCAAGGATGACCAGCTGGGTCATGTTTTTGACCATGACCTCACATCATTAGGCATTGACTTTAACACCGCAAAGGATAGCAGCGGCGTATCGACCGCGCGCTGCCTTGTGATGGTCAGCCCGGATGCAGAGCGAACCATGTGTACTTTCCTTGGGGCCTGCGTTAATTTAAGCGAAAAAGATATCGATCCCGCCGTGGTTGAAGCTGCCGCCGTGACCTATATGGAAGGCTACCTTTGGGATCCGGAGACAGCCAAGGCCGCCTTTCGCAAGGCCATGAAGCTCGCCCATAACGCAGGGCGAAAAACATCCATCAGCCTGTCAGATTCTTTCTGTGTCGGGCGTCATAAATCCGAATTCCGTCATCTTGCGGAACATGACATTGATATCCTCTTTGCCAATGAAGAAGAAATCCTGATGCTGTATGATACCCGCGATATTTCCGTGGCGATCAAAGCCGTTCAGCAGCATTGCGAAGTGGCCGCCATTACCCGCAGCGCCAAGGGATGCACCATTGTCAGCGCCGATGAGGTTATCGATATTAACGGCTATCCCGTCAGCGATCTTGTGGATACCACAGGGGCGGGCGATTTATTTGCCGCCGGATTCTTGCATGGCTATACCCAAGGGCTAGACCTGAGGACTTGTGGACGCATGGGAAATCTTGCGGCTAGTGAGGTCATTACCCATATGGGCGCACGGCCCGATGTCAATTTAAAACAATATTTTTTGAATAACCTCTAATGTGAGCAACGGGCGATGATTATACTTGACCAGAAAAGCCTTCTCGGCGAAAATCGCGCCTGTAAGACTCAGTCGTAAGACTCAGTCGTAAGACTCAGTCGTAAGACTCACCAGTAAGACTCCGTAGATTAATTGATATAAGGAACCACAAACCGTGACACGCAAAATAATGACATCCCTTTTCGCCGCCGTCCTGACGTTTTTTGTCTTTAACCCCTCGGCATATGCCGTCACGGGCTGTCGGCCCCCGCTCGCCCCGGCCATTCCCAATGGAGCCACCGCGCCCAAAGAAGATATTATTGCCGCCCTGACAACGATCAAGCATGACTTTCAGCCCGCCATTAAAAATTTCCAAAACTGTATTGCAACGGAAAAAGCGGCCGTTGGCGATGTGGCAACAAAAGATCAAATTGCTGAATGGGACCGGTTATTCGATGCCGCTTATGCCCTTGAATCTCAAGTGGCCGAAGGCATGAATAAGGCGATCCGCGCCTATAAAGCCCGCACAGCGACTAAATCCAAATAAGGCCATTACCGCGTTAGCATCGGCCCTAGCTTCTGTCCGCCAAATATATGGACATGAAGGTGGGGCACTTCCTGGTGGGCATCATCGCCCGCATTGGCAAGGATGCGGTACCCGGGGGCCTCGAGGTTCAAATCCCGCGCCACCTGCCCCACGGCCCGAAAAAATCCGGCGATCAGATCGGCGGGAGCCGAGGCTGTAAAATCCGCCATACTGACATAATCGCCCTTTGGAATGACCAGAATATGAACCTTGGCTTGAGGGTTAATGTCGTGGAAAGCCAGCGCGAAGTCATCTTCATAAACTTTGATGCAAGGAATTTCTCCGCGCAAAATCTTGGCAAAAATATTTTCCCTATCATATGTCATATATTCTCTCCTCCCCTTTCACTGGAAAAATCAACATCCCACTCTTATGGTCAATACTTTGGGTTCTAACCCCTAACCGCATCAGGCAAATTATAAAAAAGCAATCGTCCGTCCGGCCAGCCTTACAGAAGGTCTTAGGCGTGACTGACGGAAGATTTAATATGCCCGCGCCACAAAAGCCAGGCGACAACGAAGCCCCAAAGTCCAAAAATACGTTCGACCATGGCAATTTAAGCTGCCAAAATCAACTTATTTCTGCGCCTCCGAGAATTCTTCTCCTCAATGCCAGAAATTCCCTCACGCCGTGCCATTTCCCCCTTCCTAGGGCGGCAAGACAAAACCGAGCCTCGCAAAAATCGCGTCAGCCTGATAAAAACCGTCGCGGTAAAACCAGTTTAGCTTTGCCTACCCTCCAATTCTTCGTCATTCCACCGAAAGGGGGAATCCCGTTTCTTAAGAATATGACATCACAGACGACTTTTGTCTTCTGGTCTGGATACCCGCCGTCGCGGGCATGACGAAGAAGCGGTGAGATATTGACAATCTTTGCCAATATATGCCATACTTAAGGTATAAATATGGAGATTTAAAATGGCAACAATGAATGTTTCCCTTCCTGATCAGATGAAAGATTGGGTCGAAGGCCAAACCCAATTAGGCCGCTATAGCAACGCCAGTGATTATATCCGCGACCTCATCCGCAGGGATCAAGAACGCAATGATAAAATGGCGCAGATGCAAATTCTCGTGACTGAGGCAATTGAAAGTGGTGTGAGCAACAAATCAATGGATAACATCCTTATCCAAGCGCGCAAATTGTCAGAAAATTCATAAATACTGTGATTTTTAAACTTAGTATCAAAGCAGAAGAAGATATTATTAATATCTATCAGGAGGGGTGCCTTAATTTTGGGGCGACACAGGCCGAAAAATACCATGTTGAGATGGAAAATATTTTCAAGTTTCTTAGCCATAATCCAAACGCCGCCAGAGAGCGCACCGAAATTACCCCGCCCGTAAGAGTCCACCCCTACGGATCGCATATTATCATATATCTAATCGATAGCACGGACAGCGTCTTTATTCTGCGCGTTCGTCATGGCCGCGAAGATTGGGCGAAGATGCCTTTGTGAAGATAAAATTCTGTTCCCTTAGATTAGCATTCTCAATCCACAGGATGCAATAACGATGGTTCATAGCATAGAACACACGTGACAATTGAAAATATTACTGTTAGGCTGCGTAACTATACTGGCATTATGCTGGCGGCAAATTGGGCGGAGAAAAAATAAACATCATCAATAATTTCGATATTGGTATTTTTATATTCACGCTAAGTACTATAACCAATTATTTATATGATTGGGACGGTAACGAAACAATTTAAAAGCTGCTCAGTGTTAAAACTGGGCGGCTTTTTTTATTGGGAGAATATTATGCGTTTTTTGTTGGTATTATTGGGGTGTTTAATCTGTGCATCGTGTAAAAGTTCTAATGTATATTATCCAGCGCTTATTAGAACAGGTGCTTTAGGCGTGCAAGAAGTTGAGAAGGCTGAAGAATTAGTAGGAAAAAAATTCAAAGTTAATTCGTTAGGTATAAAATATGCTTGGGATAGAACAAAGCTTAAAATGGGACAGATAGTTACGGTCAAAGAGGCCAAGGTATCTGGCTTTGGATATTATAATATTGTTGTTAAAATTGTAGATGAAAATGGTATTGTTGTATTTGATGATTTTAAAAAAACAGATGATTTAGGTTTGCATGATATTGAGACATGGCAACAATTTGTCGATCATTTTGGCATTTATACTACAAATGAACTAGTAGGGCGCAAGTTTCGCATTAATTCGTTTGCTATTAGAGAACCTTCATTAAGAAAGAAACTTAAAATGGGACAGATAGTTACGGTCAAAGAGGCTGAATTTTCATACTCTGGCTATCTTACAGATAGTACTATTAAGAAACATGTTACTGTCAAAATAGCTGATGAAAAAGGTAATATTATATTTGATCGTTTTAAAACCATAAATGACTTAGGATTGCATGATATTGAGACATGGGAAAAGTTTGCTGACCATTTGGGCATTAATACTACAAAAGAATTAGTAGGACAGAAATTTCGTATTAATATATTTGCTGTGAATAGGTGGGATCGTGACAAACTAAGGTTTGGACAGATAGTTACTGTTAAAGATGTCGAAATTTCAGGTGCTGGATATTATGGTGAGATTACAGCCCAAAAAGTTAAGGATAATACTTTAGTAAAAATAGTTGATGAAAATGGTTATGTCATTTTTGACGATTTTAAATCTATAAATGACTTAGGGTTGCACAACATGGAAACATGGGAAAGTGTCGTATATCATTTTAATGATGCGTGTTTTACGGAAGAACATAAAAGCGCGGCAATAAGAGGTGATGTCATAATAGGAATGAATGCAAGCTGTGCTCGATTGTCTTGGAGAAGACCAAAGGAAATAAATCAAACAATTTCTGAGCAAGGCACTAGTGAACAATGGGTGTATTATGGGCAAAAGTATTTGTATATGAGAAATGGAATTTTAACCACAATTCAACAATAAATTTAGGGGAGAAATACGATGAATAAAGTTAATAAAGTTGTGAGATTAGCACTTAGCGGCGGGTTGATAGGAATGGTTTTTACTAATCCACGTAAGGCACTTGATGATGTAATTGACAAGCATAATCAAGATGGCTGGAATGCAATTTATTTTGCGGAGCATAAAACATCTAATTTGTTTGTCTTGCTTTTACAAATAATTGTTTTGATTTGCACAATTGGTTTTTGGACATTTGGTGCGGGTTATATGGTGCTGTTTGAAAAAGTGACAGCTAAGTAAAATTGTATAATTTAATGAAACTTTTTTTGATTATTGGTATGCTATGAGATAGCAACCGCCGTTGATCTTATGCATTAAAACTTGTTATATTACAGACCGTTAACACATGAAGTTACGGGATGTAATATGGAGATTAAGCAAAGGCAAATTGAACTACGCGGCGGCAGGATATAATTGCATATAAGTGATCAATTCTGGATACCTACGCAGACATGACGGGTATTATTTGATACGTTATCTTCAATCGTCACCCTGAATTCAGTTCAGGGTCCATGTCTGATACTACTCGAAAGCGGACAAATGGATGCTGAAACGAGTTCAGCATGACGGTTTATATATTTTCAACCCCGAGAATTCTTTTCATCAATGCCAGAGAGGCCCTCACGGCGGGCTAGCTCAGCGAAAATTTCTTCGGGACTGATGCCCATATCTGACCAGAGGATCATCATGTGGAACAGGAGGTCGGCGGATTCTGTTATGGCTTCGGCTTTATCGTCAAGTACCCCTGCGAGGGCCAGTTCCACACCTTCTTCGCCGACTTTTTGGGCGATTTTTTTGCGGCCTTTTTTGAAGAGTTTTGCCACATAGCTTTTATCCCCATCGCCGCCCTTACGTGATGCGATGACGCGCTCAAGTCTGCCTAAGATTTCTGCTTTATTCATGACTTATAACCTTACTGGGATACCAGCTTTATCCATATATTGTTTCGCTTCCGCAATGGTGTATTCGCCAAAATGGAAAATTGAGGCCGCCAAAACCGCGCTCGCATGGCCATCCCGCACGCCTTCCACCAAATGTTCCAAGGTGCCCACCCCGCCCGAGGCAATCACAGGAATAGAAACACTATCGGCGATTGCGCGGGTCAATTCAAGGTTAAAACCGCACCGGGTGCCGTCGCGGTCCATAGAGGTCAGCAAGATCTCGCCCGCGCCATAGTCCGCCACTTGCCGCGCATAGGCCACAGCGTCGATGCCCGTCGCTTCCCTGCCGCCGTGGGTGAAGACTTCGTATTTGTTAGGGCCAACCGACTTGGCATCAATAGCCACCACAATACATTGGGAGCCAAATTTTTCGGCAAGTTCCCGCACAAGCTCGGGCCGTTTTACGGCCGCCGTCATCACGGACACCTTATCAGCCCCCGCCAAAAGCAAGGCCCGCACGTCTTCCGCTGTGCGCACCCCGCCGCCCACGGTAAGGGGCATAAAACATTTCTCGGCGGTTTGGCGCACCACATCAAGGATAATCCCCCGATCATCGCTAGAGGCGGTAATATCAAGAAAACAAAGCTCATCCGCGCCGGCCTGATCATACAAGATCGCTTGCTCAACCGGATCGCCCGCATCTTTCAGGCCAACAAAATTAACCCCCTTCACCACGCGGCCATCCTTCACATCAAGGCAGGGAATGATCCGTGCTTTAAGCATGGCTTTCTCCAGACAACAGTTTGATAGCCTCGGCAATATCAAGCCGTCCATCATAAAGGGCGCGGCCCGATATGGCGCCTTCGAGGGACACATTCGCCTCATCCGCCGCCGCTTTCAACTTGGCCAAATCTTCCAAACTAGACACCCCGCCCGAGGCAATCACAGGGATGTTAAGCGCCCGGGCCAGATCAACCGTGCCCCGAACATTCACGCCTTCCATGGTGCCGTCCCGGTCAATATCTGTATAAATTATGGCAGATACGCCCACATCTTCGAATTTTCGGCCCAGATCTACGGCGCTCATATCCGATGTTTCCGCCCAGCCTTCGACGGCCACCATACCGCCGCGCGCATCAATGCCCACCGCGATATGACCGGGGAATTCACGGGCGGCTTCTTTCACCATTTCAGGGTTACGTAGGGCCAGAGTGCCCAAAATAACCCGCGCGATGCCCTTGGAAATCCATGTTTCAATGGTTTTAAGGTCGCGGATACCGCCGCCAAGCTGTACGGGGATATCAAGGCGGCCAAGGATCGCATCGACCGCATCACCGTTCACAGGTTTCCCTGCAAAGGCCCCATTTAAATCCACCAGATGCAGCCACGCGCAGCCGGCATTTTGAAATTCCATGGCTTGGTCGGCGGGGCTGTCATTAAAGACCGTGGCCTGATCCATCTCACCTTTAAATAAACGCACGCATTGACCATCTTTTAAGTCTATGGCGGGAAATAAGAGCATTATTCTAAATCCTTAATCCAAATCTTTGGCGTAATGAAAGCCCGATATAAATTGGTTGTTGACATAAGCAAACCGTTTTTTAACGCCCCATTGTTCCATGCCCAGCCATTGGCAGATGGCAATGCCTGCCTTCTGGTCTGAACGCACGGACGCTTCAAGGGATCGGCAGCCATGAATAATGGCAAAATCCTGCGCGCGTATAACCATTTCTTTGCCAAGCCCGTAATTCCGCGCCCAAGGCGCCAGAAAAAAATTCACAATTTCGGCCCGAAAGGCCCCGACCTCGTTGCTACTGGGGGGACGGACAAGTTGGCAGGCACCGGCAATTTGGCCGTCCATCTTTGCCAGGAAAAGCGTCCTTTCCCGCATTAAAACAACACCCTTCCAATAATTCTCAAGGGCTTTTTCTTCGGGAATAGTGAGCCAGCTAAAGCTTTCCCCCACAGAAATCGCTTCCCGCGTAACCTCGCAAAGCTGTAAAAATTCTACCTTATCCAAGCTTTCCACCATAGACACGTCTAGCCTTGGGGATTGGCTTTGTTTGAAATCTTCACTTGTATCATTTGACATGAAATTATCTCAATTTTCAAAATTATTAGGGCCGCCAGAGAAGAAAATTACCCATGAGCTGCAAACCCACTCCTTGACTTTTCTCTGGATGAAATTGTGTGCCTATAATATTATCCCGCCCAATAATCGCGGGCAAGGCGCCGCCATAATCGGCCGTTGCCATCACATGGGCAGGGTCATCCGCTTCAAACTTATAACTATGAACAAAATACGCATGGTCGCCGCTCTTCATATCCGAAAAAATAGGATGGGTTTGACAGGCCCCTGCGATGTCGATCTGGTTCCACCCCATATGGGGTATTTTTAGTTTCTGGCCCATATGGGGTATTTTTAAATTCTGGCCCATAGGGGGTATTTTTTTAACTTTCCCCCCAATCCAATTCAGGCCTTTATGGACGCCATGTTCCTGGCCGATCGTCGCCAGAAGCTGCATGCCAACGCAAATTCCAAGGAAGGGCTTGCCTTGCTTTATCACGGCCTGTTCCAAACATTCCGCCATGCCGTCCAAGGCCCGAAGGCCCGCAATACAATCCCCAAAGGCCCCAACGCCCGGCAGGATAATACGGTCAGCCCGCGCCACCTCATCCGGACAAGAGGTCACGATCACAGGCTGACCCACCCCCTGATCGCGCAAGGCTCTTTCCACGGCTTTTTCAGCAGACCTGAGGTTCCCCGATCCATAATCAATGATTGCTACCGACATTTTTTCGCCTATGACAGATCAGACTTATCGCCAATCACACCCTTGGTCGAGGGGATCGCATCAGCCTTTCGCGGATCAATTTCAAGGGCCTGCCGTAAGGCCCGCGCCAATGCCTTATAGCTGGATTCAATGATATGGTGATTATTCTCGCCATATATATTTTCCACATGGAGCGTAATGCCTGCCCCAAAGGCAAAGGCACGAAACCATTCCTGAAACAGCTCCGTATCCATCGTCCCCAGCTTATCGCGGCTAAAATCCACCTTCCAGACCAAAAAGGGCCGGCCCGAAATATCGACGGAGGCCCGCGTACAGGTTTCATCCATGGGAATGATCGCATTGCCGTAACGGGTGATACCCCGCAGGTCGCCCATGGCTTCTTTTACCGCTTGGCCGAGGAGGATGCCCACATCTTCTACGGTGTGGTGAAAATCAATATGCAGATCGCCCTTCGCCCGAATATTTATATCAATCAAACTATGGCGTGACAATTGTTCCATCATATGGTCGAAAAAGCCAATCCCCGTATCCACATCATAAATACCTTGTCCGTCCAAATTCACAGAAACCGTGATTTTAGTCTCTTTCGTATTGCGCTCACAGGTGGCCTTGCGCATCTTTTTCTCCACTGTTTATTGACTTTATGGCAACATATAGCAGCAGTTTATGTAAAAACCAACAAAACTAAAAAACATTTTTTTCTTTTCTCTTGACCAATCCCCCGTAATTCCCCAAATGAAGGACTATATGTTTTAGAAAGGCAAAAATCAGATGACGGAAACCCCTCAAGCCAACAATGGTGCGGCATGGCGCGGCACGACGATTATCAGCGTTCGTAAAGGTGATAAGGTCGTCATCGCTGGCGACGGACAGGTCTCGCTCGGGGATACGGTTATCAAGGCCAACGCCCGCAAGGTGCGCCAATTAGGCGACGGCAGTGTGGTCGCGGGCTTTGCCGGCTCCACCGCAGATGCCTTTGCCCTGTTCGAACGGCTCGAAGGTAAGCTTGAACGCTATAATGGCCAATTGTTGCGGGCCTGCGTTGAAATGGCCAAGGACTGGCGCACCGATCGTTACCTGCGGCGCCTAGAGGCCATGATGATCGTAGTTGATAAAGAGATCAGTCTGGTACTGACCGGCAATGGCGACGTTTTGGAATCTGCTGATGGGATTCTGGCTATTGGCTCTGGCGGCAATTATGCCTTGGCGGCGGCCCGCGCCTTATTGGATCAAGACTTAGGCGCTGAACAAGTGGCCCGAAAAGCCATGGGGATTGCCGCCGATATCTGCGTTTATACGAATAATAATTTGACTGTTGAAATATTGGATGTCCTATGACTAACTTTTCCCCGCGCGAAATTGTCTCTGAATTAGACCGTTATATTATCGGTCAAAAAGAAGCCAAGCGCGCCGTGGCCATTGCCCTACGTAATCGCTGGCGCCGTCATCGTCTGGAAGACCAGATGAAAGAGGAAGTGCTGCCAAAAAATATCCTGATGATCGGCCCCACGGGCGTCGGCAAGACGGAAATATCGCGCCGCTTGGCCAAGCTGGCCAATGCGCCGTTTGTTAAGGTAGAGGCCACTAAATTTACCGAAGTTGGCTATGTGGGCCGGGATGTGGAACAGATCGTCCGCGATCTTATGGAAATTGCCATCAGTATTGTGCGCGAACAGAAACGTACCCAAGTGACGACCAAAGCAGAGCTGGGCGCGGAAGAACGCCTATTGGACGCCCTCGTTGGGGAAACCGCGACCGCCGAGACCCGCCAGAAATTCCGAAAAATGCTTCGCAATGGGGAGCTTGACGACAAGGTGATAGACGTGGATGTGATGGAGAATGCGTCGCCCGGCATGCCGTCCTTTGAAATCCCCGGCATGCCCGGAGCCAGCATGGGCATGATCAACCTGAATGACATCATGGGTAAGGCCATGGGGCCAAAGGCGGAAAAGAAGAAATTGACCGTCAAGGCAGCGGGTAAAGTCCTGGAATCCGAAGAGAGAGATAAATTAATTGACGAAGACAGTCTCATCAAAGAAGCCCTGAAAATGACCGAACAATCGGGCATCGTCTTCCTAGATGAAATCGACAAAATTGCGGGCCGTGAAGGCCGCAGCGGCGGCGAAGTAAGCCGCGAAGGTGTCCAACGTGACCTTCTGCCCCTGATCGAAGGCTGTATCGTCGCCACCAAATATGGCCCCGTAAAAACCGACCATATCCTGTTCATTGCCTCTGGCGCGTTCAGTCTGGCCAAACCATCAGACCTCTTGCCAGAATTACAGGGCCGCCTGCCGATCCGGGTTCAGCTCCATGCCCTCACCGAAGAAGATTTTAAACATATCCTGACCGAGCCTGATTTCTGTTTGATCAAGCAATATGTCGCGCTGCTCGCCACCGAAGGCGTCACTTTGAACTTTACCGATGACGGCATCGGCGCCATTGCCAAGCTGTCAGCAGACATCAACCGCAGCGTGGAAAATATCGGCGCGCGCCGCCTGCATACCGTCCTCGAGCGGGTTCTGGATAATATCAGCTTTGAAGCCACCGATAAGGGCGGGACAGAGATCATCATTGATGAGGCTTATGTCACTGAACATATCGGCGACCTGTCCGACACATCCGACCTGTCTAAATTTATTCTGTAGGGGGATGTCATTCGCTTCATAAAATAGTGATTGCACATATTACGTAATTTGCGTATTATGTGCCTGAAATATTGACAAGGAGCGTCGTCATGACAACAGTTACCGCGTCTGAATTCCAAAAAAACTTCGGGGCCTTTAAAGAAACCGCACAGCGCGAGCCTGTGAAGATAACCAGCAATGGGCGGGAAAGCGTTGTTCTTATTTCTGCGGCATCTTATGCTGAATATCAACAGTTCCAGAAACAGAAATATGCCTATGGCGGTGAGGCCACAGACGAATTTGACAAAGATCTAGATAATTTCATGGAAGAGCATCATGCTGTTCTTGAAGGTCTTGCCAAGTGAGTGACCGGCCTGAGCCAAGCTGGATTAGGGGCAGGCAAGTCATCATTCTTCAAAAAAGAACCATAGAAAAACACGGCGGCAGTTTTGGTATTAGAGATAAGGGGTTATTAGACTCCGCACTTTCCCGCCCGTTAAATTATTTTTCATATGGCGAAAATAATATATTCCTACTTGCCGCCGCCTATGCCGAAGCTATTGCGCGCAATCATGCCTTTGTTGATGGTAATAAGCGCGCGGCCTATATCACATCAGGTTTATTTCTGTATCAAAATGGCTATAGACTTAAAATTACATCCCCCGCCGCACAAATTACCCTATTTGAAAATCTGGCCAAAGGGGTCATAAGCCGCGCGGATCTCGCAGAATTTTACCGTCAGAATAGCGTGAAAATAGAAAAGCCCTAAGCGTTATGAAAATCATTTTGGCCCCTATGGAGGGCGTGGTCGATTATGCCATGCGAGAAATATTGACCCAGTCCGGTCATTATGACCTGTGCATTACCGAATTTGTGCGGGTGGTTGATCAGCTTTACCGCCCGCCGTACTTCCGCAAAATATGTCCTGAATTACATCAGGGCGGCAAAACCCGCAGCGGCACCCCGGTACGTGTCCAGCTTTTAGGGCAACATCCCGGTTGGATGGCCGAAAATGCGGGGCAGGCCATCGCCTTAGGCTCCCCTGGCATTGACTTGAATTTCGGCTGTCCGGCCAAAACCGTTAATCGCCATCGGGGCGGGGCCATTTTGTTGCAGGAGCCGGAAACCCTCTATAACATTGTAAAATCTGTCCGTGAGGCTATCCCGGATCATCAGCCGGTCAGCGCCAAAATGCGCCTCGGCTACGAGACCGCTGACCTTGCCATTGACTGCGCCCGCGCCATTGAAGCGGCGGGGGCCAATAGTCTCACCGTTCATGCCCGCACCAAAATTGAGGGCTATCGTCCCCCGGCCCATTGGCCTATCATTGATGACATTCGCCAGCAGGTCAGCCTTCCCCTCATCGCCAATGGCGATATATGGTCACGGGCCGATGCGGAAAAATGCCGCCGCCTTTCGGGCTGTGATGATATTATGATCGGTCGCGGCGCGTTATGCCTGCCCAATTTAGCCTCGGTGATCAAGGAGAATATTCAGCCCCTTGCCTGGGCGGACACTTGCGCCCTACTGATCCGTTACGCGGGCTATGACCGGGATGACAAACAGCGTGGCTACATGCCCAGCCGCCTGAAGCAATGGCTTGGCTATTTAAAGCGGCAATATCCAGAGGCCCTGATATTATTTGAAAAAATTAAACGGCACCGCCGGCTCGAAGACATCCTGCCGCTGATACAACAGGAAATATAGAGTCCCCCTTGAAACCATCGCTTTTACTTTATATATTGACCAAGAGACAGAGGCTCCGGATTTACGTTCCGGCACGCAATAAGGATTAAAATGACTCATTATGTCGTATCCGCACTCTATCATTTTGTAGAGCTTGCCGATTATAAAGACCTACAGCCAAAATACCGCGATTTTCTCACTGCCCATAACATTTATGGCACGCTACTTTTGGCCCGCGAAGGCATCAATGGAACCGTTGCGGGAACGAAACAATCTATTGCGGCCCTTCATGACTTTTTGCGGTCTGATGGCAGGTTGGCCCATATCGTCACCAAAGAATCGCAGGTCGACGCGCTGCCCTTTCACCGGATTAAGGTGCGCTTGAAAAAAGAAATCGTGACCATGGGCGTTGAAAATATCGACCCGCTGCATATTGCCGGCACCTATGTCAAACCAGCAGATTGGAACAGTTTAATTGCGGATCCTGACGTGATTGTGGTTGATACCCGCAATGATTATGAGGTTGGCATAGGAAGCTTTAAACGGGCGATCAACCCCCATACGGAAACATTCCGCGAATTTCCAGCCTATGTGGATGAGGCCTTATCTGGCCATAAAGACAAGAAGGTTGCCATGTTTTGCACCGGCGGAATTCGCTGTGAAAAATCTACGGCTTACCTGAAACAACAAGGTTTTAAAGACGTCTATCATCTGGAGGGCGGCATCCTGAAATATCTCGAGGACGTACCCGAAGCGGACTCACTTTGGCAGGGCGAATGTTTTGTCTTTGATAGCCGCGTATCGGTGAAACATAATCTGGAACAGGGCAGCTATGACCAATGTTATGCCTGCCGCATGCCGATTACAGAGATGGAAAAATTGGATTCTCGCTATAAACACGGGGTAAGCTGCCCCCATTGTTGTGACAACCATGATGACGTGCAAAAACAGCGCCACCTTGAGCGGGAAAAACAAGTCAGGCTCGCGGAACAAAAGGGCCTATCGCATATTGGCGGCGATGTGGCAAAGGTCATTGATGACCGCCGCGCTGAAAAATATTTCAAGAAAGAGACACAACGCGCACAAAAACATCCGCCTGAGAAACCCCCGTCATGAAGATGAATTTTGATAATCAATTCGCCAAATTAGGCGAAAAATTCTTTGCAAAAATGCCCCCCCGCGCCTTGCCTAACCCGCAAATGGTGAGCATAAATAGCCTTGGGGCAGCGCTCATAGGCCTCAACCCCGATGATCTCGCCAGCGCCGAAGCCTTAAATATCTTCAGTGGCGCGCAAGTCGTTACGGGTTCGGAACCATTGGCCATGGTCTATGCAGGGCACCAGTTTGGCGGGTATAGTCCGCGCCTTGGCGATGGGCGGGGCTTGCTTTTGGGCCAAGTGCGCGGCAAAGACAATCTTCTGTGGGATATCCATCTCAAGGGCGCCGGGCAAACGCCTTTTTCAAGGGGCGCAGATGGCCGCGCCGTCCTCCGATCCAGCATCCGTGAATATCTTGCCAGTGAGGCCTTACATCATTTGGGCATTCCCACAAGCCGCGCGTTATGTGTGATCAGCAGTGACGAACCTGTAAGGCGGGAAACACGGGAAACTGCCGCCGGCCTGATCCGCCTGAGCGAAAGTCATGTGCGTTTTGGCTCCTTTGAATATTTTTTCTATACCGAGCAAAAGGATGAGCTCAGGCAACTGGCCGATTATGTGCTTGATATTCATTACCCAGAGCTTCGCGATGATCCCAGCCCTTATGACCGTATGCTGCTTGAAATTGCCGCCCGAACGGCAAATATGATCGCCCATTGGCAGGCCTTTGGTTTCGCCCATGGGGTGATGAATACCGATAATATGTCCATCCTAGGCCAGACATTTGATTATGGCCCCTATGGTTTTATGGAGGCCTTTGATCCCCAATATATCTGTAATCATTCCGATGATATGGGCCGCTATGCCTTTAACCAGCAGCCTAACATTGGTCTGTGGAATTGCCTGGCGCTGGCCCACGCCCTCAAGGATTTAATCCTGCCGGGAACCCGGGAGCATATGAGACAACATTATCAGGCGATATTTTTTAATCGTTACGATTCCTTAATGAATACAAAACTCGGGATCTCAGACATACAAGAAGGCGATCGTGACTTGGTCTCAAGCCTGCTTTCCCTCTTGGCTCATCATAAAATGGACTATACGATTTTTTTCCGTCATTTGAGCGAGGGTACCCTAGAATATGGCGAGGCTTTTTCGGACTGGTTGGCCTCTTATCAGGGGCGCCTAGAAGACGATAATATTACGGAATCGCAACGATATGACAAGATGCGCGCGGCCAATCCAAAATATATTCTGCGAAATTACATGGCGCAAAATGCCATCGCAAAAGCGGAAAAGGGGGACTTTACAGAGGTTGATCAGCTTATGAGCCTCTTGCGCCGCCCCTTTGACGATCAGCCCCTCTATGACAGCTACGCCGCAGAGCCCCCAGACTGGGGCCGTCATTTAGATATCAGCTGTTCGTCCTAATCTGTCACCAAAAACAATAGGAACCTCTCATGGAACTTTTTTATACTCTGACCTCACCCTATTCCCGAAAAATTCTTCTGGCAGCTGATCATTTAGGGCTCACCAACGACATCACAATGACATTTATGCACCCGATTGAGGATAAAACAGGGAAACTCCGTGCCGCCAACCCACTTGAAAGAATTCCGACGTTGATGCTCAACAACGGTGATATCATATTTGACAGCCCGCTCATTGCCGATGTGCTATGTCACCTTGCTGGTGCCGCGCCCTTTTCTTTTGAAGAACGGCTGAAGCAGCAAAAAATACAATCTTTGGCCGATGGCATTATGGACGCCGCCGTCTCATCTCAGATGGAAAAAACCCGGATAGAAGCTGAGCAATCTGCTTATTGGTTGGAGAGATGGCACAAGGCCATTCTACGGGCCGTGGCGGCGTTTGAAAGTTCCATGATAGATGACACAAAAGAATGGCATATCGGGAGTATGGGCATGGCCTGCGCCCTTGACTATCTGCGGTTTCGTCATCCAGACATAACCTGGATGGAAGCCAACAGAAAAACACATGAATGGTATCAAGCCGTTATAAAAAAAGACATTATGGTAAAAACTGATCCCCGATAGATTCGTATTATACTTAGCCTTTACGTGAGAATATAGCGTAATAGAGTCCCGCGCAGAGCGAGAGGCCAAGCCCAATCCATAGCCATATCATCAGGGGGAATTTCTTGATCACGATGTTAAATTCTGCCGCCGTCTTTGGGGCGTTATTTTCCACAAAATGACCCTCCGCATTGAAAGCCAAGTAATCTATGGCCGGTAACCAAACCTGTAAATCATAGGCCATCCCGCGATAAATAAACGGGTTGAGCATATGATCTCGGCTTCTGGATATTCGGGCGAAGCGATAGTCCACTGATTCGCAATATTGCCGAATGGGCCCGACATCACCGGCTAATGGTATGCGGCTATCCTGATATAAGGTCTGACCCTGGCCTATCACCCCCCGGCCATCGCTGAGCATAAGTTTAAGGTCAGTCACCGCCCGAAACCGGTTCGTGCCGTTATAATTTCCCACAGGCCGGCTTATTTCAAGGCTATATCCATCCGTAATTTTAAGGGGGTGATCATAGGCCGCCGGAAAAGTGATTTTCTTGATCCTATCACTGTCTAATATTGTGGCACAAAGGCCCGAAAATAAGGCCAGCATGATCCCCATATGAATGATACCGACGGGCGCAACATAATTAAAATAGGCCTTTTCTTTACCGCGCTTTAATCCAATGGGCAGAGAGTAGAGCAGGCTTGCCATGGTAAAATACGCTACGGCGCCCAGCAGCATATTCAACTGATAAAAATTACGCCGCGTGGCCCCGGACGTGACCCCCGTGCCATCGTAAAATATTTCTAACGGATGGATAACTTCGGCCAGAAAGAGGCTAAACCCAACAGCCAAAGTTGTAACCAAAAGCCGGTATTTAAATCCCGTTATGGGCAAAAAGCGATGGCCGCCAAAAAAGGCTGTGATCAAGACGATGGGAACCAGCATCTCATTGACACCGAAATTATCAACCGTCCAGCGCTTATGTTGTTCTTTCAGAAGCGTAACCAAATCAGCCGAGCTTACATTGGCGATCAAGGCGAAAAATATAGGCGGCTTATCTTTTGGCACAGCATATAACGCCCGCAGATAAGCCTCCGCCAGAAAATAGCAGCCGATCAGGCCAACAATGAAAAATCCCCATATGGCCACTTTGATCATCACTCTGGCTTCTGTCATTTTGATCTTACTGTCACATTTCCGCCGATAGGATAAGCATAAGGAGGCCATCGCCGCCAGCAATAGTCCGCCTGCGATAACGCCGAGCAACAGCACCGATGTGTCGCCTAAATAGCGATGTGAGCTAACCAGTTGACCATTTCGCGTGACCAAGAGTGACCCCATGGCTGCTGCTGCCGTAAGAAGGCTCAAGAAAGGTAATATCCGCCCATAAGCCCCCTCTGGCTGATATCCTCTGAGGCCGTGCAGATAGGCGGTCAGCCAACACCAAACCACAAAAGAGGCCGTCTGCACAGGATCCCAATGCCATATCTGACCATAGAAATAATCTTCATAAGCCCACCACATCCCGCTGATCAACCCCGCAGAGAGAACGACCCACGCCCAGCGGCTATAGCGCAGAGAAATTTCTTTCCATGCCGCGCCGCGCCCCGTCACCAAGGCTTCCACCGCAGACCCAATGGGGGCCAGTAATAACAGATAGGTTATGAAAATAAGCGGCGGATGAATAGCCATCCAGAATTTAGTCAAATGTGCATTCATACCCTGATAAGGCGCATGGGATAATTGCGCCACCGTCGTCAGCTGAAATGGCGACCAGATTATGATCCCGATGACAAAAGGCAAGGTCACGATGATCAGGCCCACCCCCGTCCAGCCCGCATATCTATTAAGCCGTAAACAAAGTCCAGACAACAAGAGGCTGAAGAACAACAGGGTGCCTTCCTCCCCGCCCCAAAGGTTGGCTAGCTTCAGATATAGCTTAAGGTCAGGCGCACTATAAAGCCAAACATAGCGATACTGAAAATGATCGAGAGCCAGATGCAGGCAAAGTATGGCGCTCAGAGCCAATAGAACGCCGAAATTAATCCGCAATAATAAGGGACGATATCTGGGGAGGAATAAAGCCCCCACCATAAAAAGACCCGGCAGAAACAACCCCATGACTTCTATGGTATGCCCCAGAAGGAATATGTTGCTGGTTACTTTAATGTCTCCCTCTTCATCATCCGTAATGATGCCGTACTTTGGTCGCCGCAGCCCTTGGGTAAAAATATTTGGCCGATTTTTTTCAGGCTATCAGGATCGTAAGTGGCCACATCACAGGCCGCGCCGCCAACATAGACTTGGGAGCCATCACTAGAAATATTGACCGCATAATAGGTATGGTCTTGATCCACCCGCCCAGCAAGCCTACTGGTCGCAAGATCAATCTTGGTCAATTGGGTATAGGTGCCAAAAGCATATTTGCCGTTCGGGCTTATCACAGTAGAAAAAATCAAGACGGCGGTATTCTCAAAGTCCTTGATCTCATATTTACCTGTATCCAAATCTAAGGTCAGCAAGCCTGTCTTATAGGCCTCTGGATCATCAGCGGCCTTATCTGTTTGAACGGAATATACCGGCGTAGAGAAGATATCCGTTTGATCCCATAAGGGCCAGAAATCAAGCACATCCGGCAGGGAACGATTTTTTAAGGTCCAATTACGCAACGGTAACGTCTCAACGATCTCCCCGGTTTTCGGGTTCATTTTATAGATATCAAATCCTGCGGCATAGAGCCATTTATCGTCTTTCGATGTCATCAACATATGAATGCGCCTCGGGGCATCAAAGGTACGAACAGGCTTGGCCTCAAGACCAGAAGAGGTATCATAAACCGCGATCCGCGTTGGCAACTGCTCATATTCAGAAAGCTTAATCTTCGTTGAGAGTTGATAGACATAGAGCTCTTTGCCATCTCGGCTAAGATCAAAGGCATAGAAAGCCTGACGCCTGATATCCCCCTCGACAAAATCAGCACGAAAAACCTGTTTTCCCGTATCACTATCAAGCCCGACAAGGGATTTCATGCGATTGGTCAGCACATAAATAATCTTGCCATCGCGTGACGGGGCCAAAGAATACACGGTGCGTCCTGCGTTGGGAATTTTGAGGCTACGCACAACTTCTTGCTTTTTCATATCTAGAATATGGATATAGCCCGGCTTGGTGCCGGTAATTAAATATTCCGTCATCTCAGCACGGGCCTGCTGAGAAAGTAAAAAAACCGCTGCCAGAGAAATTAAGATGTTACGCATTATTTTTCCTGTCACTCTTCCTGCTTGAGCCTTAACGTTTCGGGAAAACCGAGTTAAGCTGACGCCAATCGGCCCCGGCATTTGACTTGTCTCTGTCCCAATCTGGATAAGAATTCATGACATCCGGCACTTGGGCAGGCCACCAGCAGGGATCCGAACAGCCATAAAGGTCGGCCTCCATAGGTTGGCACAGAGAGGCAATCCCGCCAAAGGCATCGACCTCCCAGCCGGGGTCCATGGTGGACGCGCATCCCGCCACGGTCTGCATAGCCACCACTTCCCGCCGCGCCTCATCGTCCGAAGCACTTGTTAAGGCATGGGCTTTCAAATTTATCGCTTTTAAATGTGTCATGATTATACGCCACCAGTATCCATAGGGTTAAAAGTGCGGTTTGTATTCAAGAGGGTGCGCGGGCTGACATGTTGTTCAAAATAACGCGGGTTATCTTGCAATATCCGCGAATAGACGCTGATCCCAAAATCAATCCAATCGCGCATCAGATCACAATAATGATAGGTTGGCTTGTTGATATCATCATAGGTGGCATAGGATTCATGATAACAACCACCAGAACAAAGATTCCGAATTCGGCAGGTATCGCACCATGTCCCGTCCCGATCCGCCCGGCCTTCGAGGAACGCCCCCAGTTCCTTTTTCTTAATGCCCGTATCAACGGAGCCATAGGTATCAATGCCGGAGCCTGTGAAGCGATGACAGAGATTCAAATCTCCCTTGTGATCCACCGCCAAAAGCCCAATGCCCGCCCCGCAAGGCAACGCCTTTTTGGTGCCTTCATAGAGGTCGGTCATCATTTGATGCATATTGGAGAAGCCGTTATTACGGCCCACCAGCGCCTCGCTCAAATAATGCTCACCCAGTTTTTTCATATTCTGGAACACCTCATGCAACTCTTCATTGCTCAGGTTAAATAAGGAAATATCACCAGACGTTACGGGTGCGAAACCAACTTCGGCAAAGCCAAGGTCGTATTTCAAATGATCGTGAATGCTGAGAACATCCGTTACCCCCGCCGTTAAGGTCACGCGCGCACCCACGGGCCGCGCCGTATACCGATCCAGCAGCATACGGGCCTTCTTGGACACCACATCATAGGTGCCTTTTCCGCCGATGGTTTTCCGGTTTTTATCGTGAACCGTCTTTGGCCCATCCATGCTGATGGCGATACCAAATTTATGCTCATTCATATAATCGACTATTTTCTCTGTCAAAAGCGTGGCATTTGTCGTCACGGAAAAATCGACTTTTTTGCCTTCTTCCGCGCAGCGCTGTTCGGCATATTCCACGGCGCTTTTGATGAGGGGCATATTGCTCAGTGGTTCGCCGCCAAAGAAAACCACATTAACCCGGTCACGGCTTGCGCCTTCTTTAAGCAAAAGATCAATGGATTTTTTCGCCGTCTCAAAACCCATCAATTCTCCCTTGGCAGGGGTCGTCAGGTCTTCTTTGTAACAATAGCTACAGCCGAGATTACAGCCCGTATTCACGTTTAAAATGATGGTGCTGAGGGGATAATTTTCGATTTTAATTTTTTGATGATCCGGCCGCAGAAGATTATCACCCTTAATGATGTCCATTTCCAGAAAATCTTCAATAACGCTCAACACTTGTTCCGGGCTATGGCGCCCCTCAAACTGGGCTGTCATATCGGCTTGCGTAACCGTGGTTTTTTCTTTAAACAGATCCAGAACGTCCCCCGAAACCCCATCCAAATCAAAAAGCGAAGTGGTCGGGACGTGAAATAATATGCGCTTATCCCCCACAATAACATCATGGGCGTTATGGGATATATACTGTAAACTTGTTGTCATTTCATTTCCTCTCTTACCTGATCGGTGGTAAATTCCAGCGCTGAACCGTGACGATCAACTGCGCCTTGCCGGTAACATCCCGGTCGCCATCTTTGATACGCCCCACAATCGATAAATTACCGGCATTATCCGTCGAATATTTCCGGTGCGGATTTGGCCCTGCTGAGGCCGGCATAAAGGTTCCTTGCTGGTTAATATGACCAGAAAAATCCGCATCTTTCATCTCTGCAGCATCTTCGTTAAAGGGCAGGGCCTGCCATTGTGCCGCCATAATCCCTATTTTAATATCATCGCCGCCGTTTTTATCCTTCATATAGGCAATGGCTTCGAATTGCGCCGTAACAGGCGCAGTCTTGCCGCCGCCCAGACGGGCAATCGTCCATGCCGGATAAATTTTCACCTTATCAATACGATCATACAGGATAATATCTGCGGATACTTGTCCGACAGTGACCCGATAACGGCCAGGATCCAAAGATTCATCTGCGGATAACGCCAGCGTTACCGATGTATCATTTTGGGCGACGACTTTGAAGGACAAGCCTTTGCCTGAGCTGATTTTCCCTGTAAGTCCAAGGCCATATAGAGTGATTTCCTTCCTACTGCCAAGGCGCATAAAGTCGGATGACTGGGTCATGACTTGACCCTCTGCGCCGTCCCTACGCACCGCCTTGAATTCGCCGCCCACGTCATAATGTTCCGCATCATACCAGCGGCCAACCATGTGATTACCTTCTTCCGAAAGGGCATAGACCTCACGGATATCAGTCCCATTCAAGACCCCTGACCCGCGCCATTCATACCCCGTATAAACAACAGACTTACTGTCGCCTGTTATGGCCGTGCCATCCATATTATGCAGATCATAGTCGGCTTTAAAATAATCGCCGTCTTGAGAAACAGTCATAACGCCTTCGTAACGACCAAGCCCCGGGCGAGAACCCACAACGCGCCATTGCCCCACGGGACTTTTATGATCGGCGGCTTTCCACGCCTCCCAGCCTGCATTTTGAAAGGGATAAAGCTCTGCCAGTTCTTTATAGGTTTTGCTGGTCACTTCCTGCCACCAATGCCGATCCCGCGACCGCGCCTGATATTCCAGTGAGGGGAATTGTCCCACGTGAAAATGCATATGCTTTAGCCAATCACCCGCCGTTCGGCGTTGCAGGCCGTAACGGGCATTGGTATGACATCGTCCGCATAATGCATCCAGATCTTCATTAGGGGCGCGATCCACAAAATATGCCCTGTTTTCTAAGGCATACCGAAAAGGCGCGGATTCTTTTGGTGCAAGCCCATGTTCTGCGGAAAGATATGTGATGATCGCCAGACGTTCATCCCCATCGACCTCAAGACCATGCAGGCGCTCCATCCGGAATAGGGTCATGTCCCAGCCTTCGGGCGTTTTACGAACTTGGGAAATACGCGCAAGACCGCCATTATCCGTTTGTTCATGGCACGCCGTACAATAATCATTGACCAAGGCTTTGCCCGCTAAATCACCGGCACATACAGCCGTTGAAAATGTCGATAAGGCAAGGAACATGACTCCTGATACAAAGAAACGCGTTTTCCCAGACATGGTTTTTCCCATATTATTGATGTGCGATGAAATCTAATTTTAGTATTAAAGGCGGCCCCGTAAATTAGAAATTATACGTCACATTCACGCCCCAAGTGCGGGGTTTACCATAATATTGCTCAACTAACCCAAACAACCCCCCGTTGGCAACGGTACCTGACAGATCAAAAGTTTGCACCAAATATCTTTTGTCTGTGACATTTTTGACAAAGGCCCGCAGGCTCCAATCTTGACCTTCTGGCAGATAGGTGAGGGAAGCATTACCAACAAAATATCTCTTTTCTGTTAAGGCCTCTGTGCTGAGCAAACCAAAAGTATGTTTGGATCTGTATTGACCATCAAGCTGCAGCGCAATGGCCCCGGACTTCACCGGAAACTCATGACGGATCAAGCCGTTCAAATTCCATTTAGGGGTCTGTACCGGACGAAGAACCGCCCCCGGCAATAGGGCCGCCACATTCCCAGAAGGCGTCGCCACATCAATAGTAATGCCTGGGACATCCCTGACTTTAGCATCGATATAAGCAATACCGAATTGAATATCCAACCCTTCGGCTGGGTTAAGTTTCAATTCAAGCTCGAAACCCTTGTTCTTTGAATTGGCATTCAGGGTAAAGGTGTCGAGGCCGATAATAGCAAAGGCCTGATAATCTTTATAGTCATAATAATAGGCAGACCCGTTCAAGCGCGCTTTGCCATCGGCAAAATCCCATTTAAAGCCTGCTTCAAAGGCATCAAGCTTTTCCGGACGATAATTCATAAAATTATCCGTCACATAGATATCAGTGGGCAGTAGGGGCGCATTAAAACCACCCGATTTCACCCCGCGATTCCAACTAGCATAGAACAAGGTATCTTCGTTCGGACGGTAGTTTGCCTGCAAGCGGGCCGACCAATTTTTATCATGACGTCGCCCATTGTATGGTGTCAGCGCATCGCCCACCTCAACAGCATTCGGGTCGGTACCACTAACCGAGGTATCCGGATACATGTAAAGTACATCCCGGTAATGATGGCTTTTCTTTTCATCAATATAACGCAAGCCTGCTATCAGGCTTATCTCGTCATTTAGTTTAAATTCAGTCTGACCAAATAGTGACCATGTTTTTACTCTGGTTTCGTAAGGGTTCTTAATTCCATTAAAACCCACGGTACTTATGGGGCCAAACACGGCTTCCACCAAACCCGGCATAATACCGCCGTTAGTATCATTAATATCCAAATCCATATAATAGAAACCCGTCACCCATTTCATGGAATCCGTATCACCAGAAAGGCGAAATTCTTCCGAGAATTGCTTGGCTTTCGTCGTCAGGAAGAACCGGAAATAATTTGCGGGTGAGGCATCGGAATCTTCAATATAATTCCGTTTCACAGACTGATAATCGGTAATATTCGTCAATTGCACATTGCCTAAATCCCAATGCAGGGTGCCGCTATAGCCGTAGGTATCCAATTTGTTATGGCCTGGCGTGTCATAATCACCGGCAAACACATCACCATCATTATCCAGATAGTTATTAAGCGTGGTATTTGGCACCGTTGGCGTCAAGACACCGTCCGGCTTCGCCGCAGAGACATTCTCGAAAAATCCTGTGCGAATGTCTTGCTGACCGAAACGGGCATTCAACAGGATATCGACGTCTTCATTTGGGGTAAATAAGGCCTGAACTCTGCCAGCTGATTCATTGGCGTTATTTAATTTACGATCTGGTTGCAGGCGGTTCGTGACATAACCATCGCCTTGATGGGTGGAGAATGATGTCCGCACGGCAAGCTTGTCATTAACGGGAAGATTAATCGCGCCTTGTGCCTTAACCCTGTTAAAGCTGCCGTAGGTAAGGCTACCATAGCCGCCAAATTCCGTGCCGGGTTTTACGGTCACATAATGTACAAGCCCGCCCGTGGCATTGCGCCCAAACAGGGTTCCTTGTGGGCCGCGCAATACTTCGACCCGATCCACGTCAAATAACATAAATCCCGCGCCGGACATTTGAGAGATATAAACCTCATCCACATAAACCGCGACGGGGCTTTCCACATTGGTGGTAAAATCATTATTGGCCACGCCGCGAATACCAATGGAATAGTTTGCTTCGCCGTTGGGCTGCAAGGTGCTGACACCCGGCGCCATGGCGGTCACTTCCTGCGCATTGGTATAGCCCATGGCCTTCAATTGCTCTCCGGAAAAGGCAGTAATAGAGATACCCACATCCTGAGCCGACTGTGACCGTTTTTGCGCTGTCACAATCACTTCATCCATCAGCATTTGCGCCGAAACTGATTGCGCGATGAGCGACGCCGCCATCACGGCAGTTCCGGCTAATAGGTTCATTTTAGAGGATGATATGGAATTTTTATGGGTGTTACTCATGTCTTTCTCCCTGGGTTCATGGTTGCTCCATGTTCTGTAGATTACCTTTTTACGCTCCTCGGGCCAACCTAGACAAAGGGATGTATCATCTCATCGCCCTGATACTATAGTATCATGCGGGCTTATTCTATGTGCCCGATTCAATGCCAAGGTCTCATTTCCTTAATCCTGAACCCGTGAGATAATTGGCTTATAAATAAATCACGCTCATACGTAAACTTGCGAGGGAACCATTCTATGACAACAACAGAAAATCTCAGTAAAAAGGCGCAAAATTTCATTTCATCGCCCCGCAAAATGCTCATTAATGGGCAATGGGTCGGCTCTGCAAGTGGTAAGAACTTCGATACGCTTAACCCTGCGACGGGAAAAGTTATTGTATCTGTTGCCGAGGGAGACAAAGAAGATATTGACCGCGCCGTCCGCGCCGCCCGCGCCGCTTTTGACGATGGCCCCTGGTCATCCCTGAACCCCACTGCCCGCGAAAGATGCCTGCATAAGCTCGCCGACCTGATGGAAGAGAATGCCGATATTTTGTCGGAATTAGAGGCTTTGGATAACGGCAAAAATGTCGCCATAGCACGCGCTGTTGATATTCAACTCGCCATTGATTTCATCCGTTATATGGCGGGATGGCCAACCAAGATTAAAGGCGGCATGCTGCCGCTATCAGTTCCTTATGCGCCAGAGGCAAAATTTTTGGGCTATACCTTGAAAGAGCCTGTGGGCGTTGTCGGGCAAATCATACCTTGGAATTTCCCTGCTTTAATGTGTGCGTGGAAGCTGGGCCCTGCGCTGGCTGCGGGATGTACGGTGGTGTTAAAACCAGCCGAAGAAACGCCGCTGACCGCCCTTTATCTTGGGGAACTTATTTGTCAAGCGGGATTCCCTGATGGAGTCGTCAATATTATTCCAGGCTATGGTCATACGGCGGGCGCCGCACTTACCACCCATGAACAGGTGGACAAAATTGCCTTCACAGGATCAACCGAAGTCGGCAAGATTATTGTGAAAGCTGCTGCCGATACGATGAAAAACGTCTCTATGGAACTTGGCGGAAAATCGCCTGCCATTATCCTGCCGGATGCGGATCTTGAGATTGCCATTCCGGGGGCGGCAAGTGCCATCTTCTTTAACCAGGGCCAAGTCTGCTGCGCTGGCTCGCGCCTGTTTGTCCCAGATAGCCTCTATGACCAAGTGGTCGAAGGTTTGGCAGACGTGGCGAGCGGCATGAAAATCGGGCCGGGCCTAAATCCTGAGAATATGGTCAATCCCCTTGTATCTCAAATTCAATTTGATCGGGTGATGGGCTATATCGAAAGTGGCCGCGCGGAGGGGGCAGATATTGTGGCCGGCGGCGAACGAAGCGGTGACGAGGGATATTTTGTACAACCAACCATATTGGGCAATACCAACCGCGATATGACGGTGGTTCGCGAAGAAATTTTCGGGCCTGTTGTTTGCGTACAGCGCTATAACAATATTGATGAAATTGCCAATCTTGCCAATGACACGGTCTATGGCTTAGGGGCCAGCATCTGGACACGCGATGTGGGAAATGTCATCAACATTGTGCCAAAAATTCGGGCAGGAAGTGTCTGGGTCAACTGCCATAATATATTGGATGTGGCCATGCCATTTGGCGGTTATAAACAATCTGGCTTTGGGAAGGACATGGGCGAAGAGTCCCTCGCATCATATCTTGAAACAAAATCCGTCTGTATTATGGCCTAACTTCCGCTAATTAAAATCCAGACAGGAAATTTCTTGTCTGGATTTTTCTTATCTTTCGGGTCATTCTTCCTGACATAAGATCCAAAAGGCAGACACAAAACATATGACCATCACCAAAAAGGCGATTTCATTAGCACAAGATGAAGCACAGGCGGCCAAAGAGCTTTATCAACAACTCTGCGGCGCGGACCCTGACCCCGCGTTATGTTTATTCTTTTGCGCCCCAAAATATGATTTAGGCCGCCTGGAAAAAGAAATATCGCGCCGTTTTCTGGACATTCCCGTCATTGGCTGCACCACCGCTGGGGAAATAACCCCGCTCGGCTATCGGGAAGACAGTATAACGGGCGTCGCTTTTCCAAAAAACCATTTCAGTATTGTCACCAAACGCCTTGACGACATAAATAAATTTCGCCTTCAGGATGGCATAAATGCGGGCCGAGAATTGGTTCTCGACCTTAAAAATAAATTTCCCGCCGCCAATGGACAAAACACCTTTGCCTTCATGTTAATTGATGGCCTGAGCAATGCAGAAGAAAGAGTAACCGCTTCCATCGGAAGTCAATTAGGCGATATTCCGCTGGTGGGCGGCTCTACGGCTGATAATTGGGATCTGGAAAAAACCAGCCTTTTTCATCAGGGGCGTTTTCTCTCCAATATGGCGGTTATCATCCTGATCCATACGGCCTTACCCTTTCGCGTTCATTATACCCATCATTATGTGGCCGGAGACACTAGAGCCGTCATCACCGAAGCCGATTCTCTGTCCCGTACCATTTATGAAATCAATGGCCTGCCGGCCACTCAAGAATATGCCAGGCTGTGTGGGGTTGCGGAAAAGAACCTCACCATTTCAGTCTGCAGCAATCACCCCATATTGATGAAAATCGGGGGAAAATATTACTCCCGAGGGGTGGTCGATATTGACCCAAAAGCCCAAAGCATACGCTTTGCCTGCGCCATCGGGAAGGGGGTTGTCTGCGCCATTGCGCGGCCCTCCGACCCCATCGCCAACACGGTTCAACTTTTCCAAGAAATCCAGACGGAGATTGGCCCTGTGGATTTGGTGCTGGGCTGCGATTGCGCCGCCCGAAAAATGATCTGCGAGGAACAGGGCCGCCTCACCGATATATCCAAAATTTACGTGGAAAATAATGTCATCGGATTTGCCACCTTTGGCGAACAATATAACACCGTTCATATGAATAATTCTTTTTGTTGCATCGCCATTGGCAAGGGGGCGCAAGATGACACATAACGCCCGCCGCTTGACGGATGAGGAGATAAAACGACTCATCATGGAAAATGCCCGCCTGAATAAAACTGTTCAGGTTTTGATGGATCGGGTTGAGCAAGAAATGGATCAACAGCAAGACAGCTTTACGATCTTCCAAACGGCCATCAAATTAGAAGAAACCGTCAATCAACGCACCAACGAGCTAAACGCCCTCAATAAACGTTTGATGACGGAGCTGGAGGAACGGGAAATCATTGAGAAAAAACTTAATATTGCCAAAAAACAAGCAGAAGAAGCCAATAAAAGCAAAACACAGTTTTTGGCCACCGCAAGCCATGATCTGCGCCAACCTTTAAATGCGGCGCGGCTCTTTACAGGGTCTCTCGCCAGCAGTGATATGAGCGCGGAAAATGCACGTTATGTGGACCGCATTGGCAATTCTTTAGATGCATTAAATGATCTTTTAGGTGTCTTGCTTAATATTTCCCAGTTGGATTCAGGGGGTATTATTCCCAGCTTCTGCCATTTTAATATTCAGGAATTACTCAATCGCATCATCCCCGACTATGTCCAGCTTGGGCAGGAAAGAGGCCTGAGGGTACGCCTGGTTTCCACCACGCACGCCGTATATAGCGACCCGCGCCTTCTGGAAACTATTTTACGAAATTTCCTCAGCAATGCGGTTCGATATACCAAAGAAGGTGATATTCTGATCGGCTGCCGCGCCCAAAATGGCCGTATTACCGTTCAAGTCCTTGATAGCGGCATTGGCATTAAAGAAAACCAGCTCGAGGGTATCTTTGAAGAATTCATCCAAGTCCATGAAGATCATTCTGTAGGCGGGCGCGGCATTGGTTTGGGCCTGTCAATAGTACGGCGGATTTCAGCGCTTCTCGAAGCCCGCGTCACCGTCAGGTCTAAATTCGGGATAGGGTCAACATTCAGCATAATTTTACCGAAAGGCGATCCTCATAAAATCGTCCCACTTTATAGTGAACGGGCGGCTAATCTTACCCTTCCCAATAGCCTTGGGGGCCGTACCATTGCTATTATTGATAATGATGAGGATGTTCTGGACGGCATGAAGGCCCTCTTGAGCAAATGGGGGGCCGACGTTATTTTGGGGATCTCCGCTGATATTTGCCTTGCCCAGCTTATCGAACAGGATAAAACGCCAGATGTCATCATTGCCGATTATCATTTAAATGGCGAAGAGACCGGCGTTGAAGCCATCACAGAAATTCGCGCCGAATTTACCCTCTTTATTCCCGCCATCATCATTACCAGTGATCGGGATGAAAGCTTGGAAAGGCGGCTCAAAGCGCAAAAACTACCGCTTTTCCACAAGCCCGTGGCGGCGGCGGGCCTCCATGCGCTGATCAAGCATCTTATCTCAAAAAATACGCCGTCATTTTGAGTTATGTCCCATAAGCTTTTTTGCCGCGATCACTGCCTGCAAGCGGTTGCTTACCCCAAGCTTCCGCAAAATTGCCGACACATGAGCTTTCACGGTGATCTCGCTAATGCCGAGTTCGTAAGCGATTATTTTATTTGCCTTCCCCTCGGCTAAAAGATTTAAGACACCAAGTTGACGCGGCGTCAGGGCAGAGATGCCGCCTTCTGTCATATCCTCGGCGGTCTGTGTTTCAGCGGTTTTTTCTGCATGAGGCGGCAGGGCAAAGCGGCCCAGAGCTTCCGTAGGAATATAGGTGCTGCCCGACATCACGAGCCGGATCGCATTTTTCATCACGTCTTGAGAGGAGGATTTCGGCAGATAACCCATGGCGCCATAGGAAAAACTTTCCCGAACCACGTCCATATGATCAGTCGAGGAGACCATCACCACGGGCACAGAAGGCGCCCTTGCCCGAATTGAAATCAGACAAGAAAACCCTTCCGCGCCGGGTAAATTTAGATCCAAAAGGATCAGGTCAAATGCCGGCTCACGGTTCAGGGCCTCCAGGGTTTCTGTGACGTTGATCGTGCCGACGCATTCCGCATTATGTGAGAAGACATCAAGCGCCACCCCCTTGAGCGCCTCTTGAAAAAGCGGGTGATCATCTGCAATCAATATGCGTTTCTTGGACATAGATCTGGTCATCGTGATTTGGACATCCTTACGGGCGAGGACAAAATTCTCTGGCCGTCTGGTACTATAGGCAAACTAACCCTTCAAACAATCCTTATATTGCTCGCGTAATGTTATTTTCTTGATCTTTCCTGTCGCGGTAAGCGGTATTTCGTCGACAATGAAGACCGCGTCCGGCATCCACCATTTGGCGATTTTACCTTTAAGGAAGTCCAGAATCTCCTCTGGGGTCGGGGTTTGGTCTGGGGCAGGTTTGATGACCAAAATGGGCCGTTCCTCCCATTTTGGATGATAAATACCCACCACGCCAGCCTGAAGAACCTTTGGATGACCCACGGCCAGATTTTCAATATCAATGGAGCTGATCCATTCCCCGCCAGATTTAATGACGTCTTTTGAACGGTCTGTGATCTTCATATAGCCATATTTGTCGATCGTCACCACATCCCCTGTGGGGAACCAGCCATCTTCATCCAGAACTTTTCCGCCTTCGCTCTTGTAATAGCTGGCCGTCACCCAAGGGCCGCGCACCCAAAGATCGCCAAAGGCCACACCGTCACGGGCAATAGCTTGCCCCGTATCATCAAGAACCTTAATATCAAGGCCAAACTGAACGCGGCCCTGTTTATCCAGAACCTCTTCCTGCTGCGCCTGGGGTAAGCCATCCACTTGCGGCGTCGAACTGGCCACCACGCCAAGGGGGCTGGTTTCCGTCATACCCCATAATTGCAACACCGTAACGCCGTAGGTGTCCAGAAATTTTTCCGTCATGGCCTTTGGCACCGCTGACCCGCCAATCATGGTACGTTTCAGGGAATCGACTCTCTTGCCGCTCTTTTCAAGATAAGCGAACAACATCGAAAAGACCGTCGGAACCGCACAAGAGAAGGTCACGCCTTCGCGTTCAATCAGATCTTGTATAGACTCCCCATCCATTTTCGGTCCCGGCAGAACGAGCTTGGCCCCCAGCATGGCCGAAACATAAGGCAAACCCCACGCATTGGCATGATACATGGGCGCGATGGGCATAATCACATCATAAATCGACAGGCCATAGGCGCTATTCTGTGCCGCAGATAAGGCATGAATGATGGTCGAACGATGGCTATAGAGAACGCCCTTGGGATTGCCCGTTGTACCGCTGGTATAACACAGGGATGACGCGGCTTTCTCATCGAAGGTCGGCCAGTCATAATCCTCGCTTTGGGCCGCCAGGAGCTCCTCATAACAATGCGCATTGGGAATACTGGTTTCTGGCATATGGGCGCGGTCGGTCAAAATAATAAACTGCTCTACGCCTCCTAATTCTGGCAATAATTTTTCCACCAAGGGCACAAAATCTAGATCAATGAACAGCAGGCGGTCTTCCGCATGGGTGATGATATAGGTAATCTGTTCCTCAAACAGGCGCGGATTAGTGGTATGTAGCACAGCCCCCATCCCAGACACCCCATAGAATAATTCAAAATGACGATAGGTGGTCCAGGCCAGTGTCCCGATTCGATCACCTTGCTCAATGGCAAATTTAGTGATCAGGACGTTGGACAGGCGTCTGGCCCGTTTTTCTGCATCGGCATAAGTATAACGGTGGATGGGCCCTTCGACCGTGCGGGTGACGATTTCCATATGTCCATGATATTCCGCCGCATAGCGAATAAGCGATGAAATCATCAAATCATTTTCTTGCATCAAGCCTGGTATTGTCATGTAAATTCTCTCTTCTATTTTATTATAGTTATGCGGTTTTGACGTCTTTAAGATCTAAGTCCCTCATCATCTGATCCCGCATGATAAATTTTTGTATTTTCCCCGTCACGGTCATGGGAAATTCATCCACAAAACGGACATAGCGGGGAATTTTATAATGGGCGATTTGGCCTTTGCAAAAATCGCGCATTTCTTCCGCCGTCGCTTCTTGTCCCGCTTTCAGGCAGATCCAAATACAAAGCTCTTCGCCGTATTTTTCATCGGGAAGCCCGAAGACTTGCGCGTCTTGAACCTTTGGATGGCCATAAAAATATTCTTCTACCTCACGGGGATAGACATTTTCGCCGCCGCGAATAACCATATCCTTCAACCGTCCGACGATGTTGCCATAGCCGTCTTGGTCGATAATCGCCAAATCCCCCGTATGCATCCAGCCCTCTTCGTCAATGGCTTCCGCCGTCTTTTCTTCCTCACCCCAATAGCCTTGCATCACAGAATACCCCCGCGTGCAGAGCTCGCCCTTGACACCCACTTTCGTGACCGCGCCCTGATCATCTATTACCTTGACTTCTATATGAGGCTGTATTCGGCCCACGGTTGATACCCGCTTTTCAAGGGGGTCTTCTCTGCTGCTCTGAAAACTCACCGGACTGGTTTCCGTCATACCGTAGGCAATGGTCACCTCCGTCATATTCATGTGCGAAAAAACCCGCTTCATGACGTCTATGGGACAAGAGGCTCCCGCCATAATGCCCGTCCGAAGACTGCTCAGGTCATAGGCGTTGAAATCGGGCAGGTCTAATTCGGCCAGGAACATGGTCGGCACCCCATGAAGGGCCGTACATTTCTCGTCTGAAACCGCTTTCAAGGTCTGGGCGGGATCAAAGCCTGCCCCCGGAAAAACCATGCAAGACCCGTGGGTGACACAGGTTAAGCTACTCATTACCATACCGAAACAATGATAAAGCGGCACCGGTATACAAAGGCGATCTTGGGCCGTAAGTTTCATGGCTTCGCCCACGAAATATCCATTATTCAGGATATTATGGTGGGTTAACGTTGCCCCCTTTGGCGCCCCTGTTGTGCCGCTCGTAAATTGTATATTAATGGCATCGCCGGGTTTCAGCTTAGCCTGTACGGCGTTAAGCTTTGTGTGCGGCTCCTTGCCCCCCCTGGCGATCACCTCATCAAAGTTGTAAAATCCAGACCTGTGGCCCTTGCCTAACCGCACCAGAATTTTAAGATGAGGAAGCTTTTGAGAGACAAGTTGGCCCTTGGGAGAGGAAGATATTTCTGGGGCCAACTTCTCTATCATGTGAATATAGGCACTGCTCTTAAAGCTTTCTGCGGTAATCAGGGCCTTACAGCCCACCTTATTCAGAGCATATTCCACTTCAGACAAACGGTAAGCCGGATTGATATTCACTTGAATGAGCCCCGCCTTGGCCGTGGCATATTGGGTGATGATCCATTCGGCACAATTTGGCGCCCAAATACCGACTCTATCCCCAGGTTCAAGCCCCAAAGACAGCAGGCCCGCCGCGCAATTGGTCACTTTTTCGGCCAACTGGGCATAGGTCCAGCGCACCCCCTGATCACAAACCACTAGGGCCGCGCGATCCGCATATTGCGCACCGGCCTGATCAAACCTCTCCCCAATTGTTTGATTAATCAGAGGCGGCTCTGCCGCGCCCTTGACATAACTCATTTTCTGAGAAGTCATTTTTGTCTCCCGCATCCTATAGAATAATGAGGTATCATTCTTTTAAGGACTATAAGCAAAAGACGTCATTAAAGCCATTTTGTTCGCGTGAGACTTTAGTATAATAGGGCACAGGCTGGTGCGTCATATGCGCAAAAAAAGGACTTAACTATTTCTAGCTAAGTCCTTTTTCAGATTTGGTGGAGCTAAGCGGGTTCGAACCGCTGACCTCTTCACTGCCAGCGAAGCGCTCTACCAACTGAGCTATAGCCCCAATTTTCATCCTCATAAACCCATGCTATATGGGCCTGATTCTATCATTTGGTCTCGCCGAATTTATTCATCATTCTCTTTTAAATCAAGAAGAAAAATAAAAATTATTCGTCGGAATTCGTCGGCGAAGATTTTACAACAACATCTGATACATTTGTATCATCATCATCGCTCAAAATAACCGTGTTATCGTCTGCTTCGATATCAGAATCATCATCGGAATCATCTTTTTCGTCCAAAAGGTCATCTTCTAAATCATCTGCTTTTTCTTCGCTCATCAATTCAAGCGGCGCCATTTTGCTTTTCAAAATAACTTCGGGCTTGAACTTATGTTCGCAATCGATACAGACGATGGGAGCATCATTTCCCAGATCATAAAATCTTGTGCCGCATTTTGGGCACTGCCGTTTGGTACCCCATTCAGGATTAGCCAACGTAATTCTCCTTAAACTGTCATCATAAGCATATTCTTGAAAGGCCATCGTTTGACATGTAATAAGCTTTCTGTCAAAGATTTTTCTTAAAAGCGGCTTTTTTATCTGCGAAATGAGAATAAATCCACATAATTTCCCGATAATTGTCTAGTCCTATAGCCCACAGTCATGTTATCTGAAACAAAATAATATGACCAACCACAAGAAACCCTTTTGTTATGACACAGCTAATATCCGAAATCGCCTCCCCCCTGACGGGCCGAATAAAAGTCCCGGGCGATAAATCTATTTCTCATCGCGCGTTGATTATGGGTACCATGGCCATTGGACGCAGCCGTATATCTGGACTCTTGGAAGGTGAGGATGTCTTGAACACCGCGCGGGCCATGACGGCCATGGGGGCAGACATTGCCCAAGAGGCCAATGGTGATTGGTCGGTTCATGGCGTCGGCATTGGCGGATTATGCGCCCCTAAAAATGCCCTTGATATGGGCAACAGCGGGACTGGCGCCCGCCTTATTATGGGGCTGGTCGCCACTTACCCCTTCACGACAACCTTCATTGGGGACAATTCCCTCTCAGGCCGTCCCATGAAACGAGTGACAGACCCTTTATCGAAATTCGGGGCGGAATTCCATGGGTCAAAGGATATGACCTTGCCTCTGACTGTGACGGGGATCAGTGATCCTACGCCCATTGAATATGTTGTTCCCGTGGCCTCGGCGCAGGTAAAATCGGCCATACTACTTGGTGCGCTCAATACCCCTGGCAAAACCACTGTGATTGAAACAACCCCAACCCGCGACCATACGGAACGCCTGTTTGAGCATTTTGGTGTTCCCCTAGAAATGACGCGCCAAGGCAATGGCATGGCCATTACCGTAACGGGCCATGGGGAACTTACCGCGCGGGATATGGTGGTGCCGGCCGATCCCTCGTCAGCGGCCTTTCCCACTGTTGCCGCGTTGATTACGCCCGGGTCGCACATCACCATTGAAAATGTTGGCATGAACATCTCCCGAACAGGTATCTTCACCACCTTGATCGACATGGGGGCCGACATCCGCTTTACCAACGAGCGCCTCGAATGCGGCGAATCGGTTGCGGATATCACCGTCAAATATAGCGAGCTTCGCGGCGTTACGGTGCCTATGGCCCGGGCGCCTTCCATGATAGATGAATATCCGATTTTATGTATTGCGGCCAGTTTTGCCGAGGGCGAGACCATTATGCACGGCATAGAAGAATTGCGGGTCAAGGAAAGCGACCGAATAGCATCTATGGTAACTGGCTTGAAAGCCTGCGGCGTGACCATCACGGAACATACAGATGGCATGACCATAACGGGCCAACCACATATCGGCGGCGGCGCCATGGTCAAAACTCACCTGGACCACCGTATCGCTATGTCGTTTCTGACCCTAGGTATGCGATCAGACAAGCCCATCACGGTTGATGACGGCACGGTTATAGAAACCAGCTTCCCTGGATTTTCTCGCCTTATGAACGGCCTTGGGGCCAAGATTGGACAGCGATGACCATATCACCAACAACTGGGCCAAAAACTTCTGGGCCAAAAACTTCTGGACCAAAAACTTCTGGACCAAAGATAATTGCCATCGACGGGCCGGCCGCATCGGGAAAAGGAACACTAGCCCGTAAATTAGCGCAATATTTTGACTATGCCTACCTTGATACGGGGGCCTTATATCGGGCAGTTGGCTTGCAGGTTGCCCGCGCAGGCGGGGACGTGCAAAACGAACAAGATGCCGTAAAAGCGGCGGAAAATATTTCTCAGTTTGATTTAAATGATCCCGAATTAAGGCGCGAATCAACCGGCGCACTGGCCTCTAAAGTCGCTGCTATTTCAGCCGTAAGGGACATTCTTCTTACGTTTCAGCGAAATTTTGCCCGCAATCCGCCAGGCCATAAGGCGGGAGCCATCCTGGACGGGCGAGATATAGGAACTGTGATTTGTCCCGATGCCCCCGTTAAACTCTTCATTACGGCAAGTGCCGAGACCCGCGCGAAACGGCGGTTTTTAGAGCAATTCGGCCCCGATGGGCATGAGGCGGACTATACGGCCATTCTGGCAGAGATCACCTTAAGGGACGCGCGGGATACAAACCGCTTGGTCGCCCCCCTAAAACCGGCACAAAACGCGCACTTGCTTGATACAACTAATTCGGATATAGAAGCCGTGTTCGAAAAGGCCTTGAGGCTTATTTTGCCTTAAGGTTTGTGTCGAATGACGTAACAAACGCCCGGTTTTCTTAACTTGTTTGCGAAGAAACAAAAAACTTCCGGACGATGACGCTGTTACGTATAACCTGTTTTTTTACCGCAAGACCGCCGGAAACAACCGGCTGGCCTGATAAACCATATGAAGTGAAAGAGACATTATTACATGAATATTGAACAAATGGCCCCAAGTACCGAAGATTTCGCCGCCTTGCTGGACGAAGTTTTTGGCGTAGACGAAAAATTCGACGGTAAAGTCGTTACCGGAACGATTATTGCGCTCGATAAAGAAGCCGCGACCATAGACATCGGCCTTAAGGCTGAAGGTCGCGTCCTGTTAAAAGAATTCGCAGACCCTGGACAAAAAGCTGAGCTTGCTGTCGGTGATAAAGTTGACATTTTTGTCGAACGTATCGAAAATGCGACAGGCGAAGCCATCCTGTCCAGAGAAAAAGCCCGCCGCGAAGAATCTTGGACCCTTTTGGAAAAATCATACGAAGCAGAAGAACGTGTGAACGGGATTATCTTTGGCCGCGTAAAAGGTGGTTTCACTGTTGACCTGAGTGGTGCCGTCGCCTTCTTACCAGGATCACAAGTTGACGTGCGTCCTATTCGTGACGTCACACCGCTGATGAATATCACGCAGCCCTTCCAGATTTTGAAAATGGATCGCAAGCGGGGCAACATCGTTGTCTCACGCCGCGCCATCCTCGAAGAGACACGGGCCGAGCAACGCGCTGAATTGATCACCACATTGGGTGATGGTCAAGTGGTTGAAGGCATCGTTAAAAATATCACTGATTACGGCGCCTTCGTAGACCTTGGCGGGATTGACGGCCTGTTGCATGTGACCGATATTTCATGGAAACGCATCAATCACCCCTCCGAAGTTTTGACTATTGGTGATACGATTAAAGTTCAAATCATTCGCCTGAACCCTGAAACACAACGTATTTCATTGGGCATGAAACAACTTCAGGAAGATCCTTGGTCTTTGGTTGAAGCGAAATTCCCAGTTGATACCAAACTTAAAGGCCGCATCACAAATATCACCGATTATGGGGCTTTTGTGGAGCTTGAAGAAGGTATCGAAGGACTGGTTCATGTGTCTGAAATGAGCTGGGTTAAGAAAAACGTTCATCCGGGCAAGATTGTCTCTACCAGTCAGGAAGTGACCGTTATGGTTCTTGAGATTGATACGGAAAAACGCCGTATCAGCCTTGGCTTGAAACAATGCCTTGATAATCCTTGGGAATCTTTCGCGGATAAATTCCCCATCGGATCAGAAATCGAAGGCGAGATCAAAAATATCACGGAATTTGGGATGTTTGTGGGTCTTGCGGAGGGTGAAGTCGATGGCATGGTTCATCTGTCTGACCTCGATTGGAATAAATCGGGTGAAGTCGCCCTCGCCGAATATAAAAAAGGCGATATGACCAAAGCGGTTATTCTGGATATTGACGTTGATAAAGAACGCATTTCCCTTGGCATCAAGCAATTAACCAAAGACCCTATCGGCAGCGTTGATGGCTTGAAAAAAGGCGGAACCGTGACCTGTAGCATTACCAATGTTACAGAAAACGGACTTGACGTGACCATTGGCGAAGATGAGGCCGCCATGGAAGCCTTTATTCGCCGTGCCGACCTGAGCCGTGATCGTTCAGAACAACGCCCAGAACGTTTCTCCGTCGGGGATAAAGTGGACGCGATGGTCACAAGCTTTGACAAGAAAACACGAAAAATGTCACTCAGCATCAAATCCCTTGAGATTTCAGAAGAAAATGAAGCTGTTAAGCAATATGGGTCTTCCGACAGCGGGGCAAGCCTCGGTGATATTCTCGGGGCCGCCATTGCGGCGAAAAAAGAAGATAAATAAAACGGAAATTTTCAGTTTTACGTCTTATTTTTAAAATCATTTTAATGGCCCGTCTGGTTTTCCAGACGGGTTTATTTTTAGGGAAATGACATAAAGACGTCATTTTTTGAAATTTATGGCATAATATCATAAAAAAGGCCTTTTTTTTAGGGGGTTAGGCTTGACGAGTCAAAAAGTCTCTGGCACCCTGTTACCGAATAAAGAAATACGAAACATATTAAAGGGAAATAGTGATGATAAAGTCAGAGTTGATTGCACGCCTGGTCGAGACCAACCCACATCTTTATCAACGTGACGTTGAACGGATTGTGAATACCATCTTTGAGGAAATCACCGACACCCTCGCGGCAGGCAATCGGGTCGAGCTACGGGGATTTGGGGCCTTCTCTGTTAAACATCGGCCAAGCCGTATCGGACGGAATCCCCGCACGGGCGAAACCGTCAACGTGCCAGAAAAATTCGTCCCTTATTTTAAAACCGGCAAAGACCTTCGGGAACGGCTGAACGATAAGGGTTAGTTTTCTTTTAATATCACGCCAATATGAGAGTGGGGTCTTCTTTATCATGCGAATTTTTAGCCTCGCAGCTTTTGTTATCTTTACATTATTTTGCGCTATTGTGGCCGTCTCCAATAAGACTATCGTCACCTTTAGCTTGCACCCCTTCCCCGTCACGTGGGATGTCCCGCTATATCTTTTGCTCTTCTTGGGAATTTTCATAGGTCTTGGCGCGGGGGCTTTGGTCGTGATGGGCAAAAGCTTTAAACATGCCCGGCATAGCCGCCAGCAAGCCAAAATTATTCGCGAACAGAAAATCCAAATTGAAAGCTTAACGTCCCTAAAACCTGCCCAAGAGAATCCCTCGAACGACACCGTAAAGCAAAATATAACCTCTGATTAAGATAAAAACCTTGTCATCGCCGCCGGTTCATGAGAAAAAACAGCCGAATAGTGAGGAGAGATTTATGGGCATGCGACCCCCTTCAGAACGCCTTTTATGTGCGCTTGATACTACCGACCCTGTGCAGGCCGCCGGGCTGGCGGAAAAGCTCCGCGCCCATGTGGGCGGGGTCAAGCTCGGCCTTGAGTTTTTTGGGGCCGCTGGCCCGGCTGGATTCGCCCATGTGGCCAAAAGCGGCCTGCCCATCTTCCTTGACCTGAAATTACATGATATTCCCAATACGGTCGCCAAGGCAATTCACGCCTTAATGCCGTTAAAACCCGCGATTATGACCATCCATACCGGCGGAGGGCAGGCTATGATGATGGCGGCGGCAAAGGCCGCAACAGAGGCCGCCAATGACGTCGGCTGCCCGCGCCCAATCATGGTGGGCGTCACCATCTTAACCAGTATGGACGAGGATGATTTGCGGGCCATTGGTCTGTCTCCTTCGGTGAGCGATCAGGTGGTTCGTATGGCCCAATTGGCTAAAACAAGCGGTCTTGACGGCGTGGTATGCTCTCCCTTTGAAATCACGGCCATTCGGGCGGCCTGCGGCCCTGACTTTATCTTGGTTGTGCCGGGGATTCGGCCTGCAGGAAGCGCGAAAGGCGATCAGAAACGGGTGATGACCCCCGCCGAGGCCCTTGCCAAGGGCGCAGATTATATTGTCATTGGCCGGCCCATCACGGAGGCCGATGATCCTGTTGTCGCCGCAAAAAATATCGCCCAAGAGATAAACGCTTCCCAAGAAATGACAAACCGATGACCTTAAAAGCCAAAATATGTGGATTACGCACTCCAGAGACCGTTCGCGCCGCCGTCAGCGCGGGTGCGGCCTATATTGGCTTTGTCTTTTTTGAAAAATCACCCCGTCATGTGACCCCCGAGCAAGCCGCTAAACTTGCCAAACCCATTCCCCGTTCCGTCGTGATAACAGGCGTTTTTGTTAACCCCAGTAATGAACAGCTTCAAAAGACATTGGAGCATGTCCCTTTGGATCTTATTCAGTTACACGGCACAGAAACGCCAAAGCGCCTACAGGATATAAAATTTCGTTTTAACCTTCCCGTCATGAAAGCCATTACCATTTCCTGCCCTGATGATATGGAAGAGGCCAATGCCTTTCAAAATAGCGCCGACATGCTGCTTTTTGATGCCAAACCTCCTAAGTCCTGTAGTAATACACTGGAAAATACGCCGGAAGATTATCTGCCGGGCGGGAATGGACTAAGTTTTGACTGGAAAATTATGACGGGAACGAAATGGAAAATACCTTGGATGTTATCGGGCGGCCTTAATGCCGATAATATCTCAGATGCCCTAAAGATAAGCGGCGCAAGGATAGTCGATATTTCTAGCGGCCTAGAAGATAGCCCCGGGGAAAAAAGCATTGCAAAGATCACGGCCTTCCTGCAGGCCGTTCAGAAGGACAAAAAATGAGCCAAGGCAAAACAGGAAAAAACAGCTACCGCGCCGGGCCGGATCATGAGGGCCGCTTTGGTAAATTCGGCGGCCGGTTCGTCTCGGAAACGCTCATGCCGTTGATCCTTGATCTGGAAAAATCTTATACAGCGTCCAAAAACGATCCGCGCTTTAAAGCAGAATTTGATTATTTATTGTCCGATTTTGTCGGGCGGCCAAGCCCGCTCTATTATGCGGAGCGGATTACGGAGCATCTGGACGGCGCCAAAATTTATTTCAAACGGGAAGAATTAAATCATACGGGCGCCCATAAGATCAACAATTGCATTGGGCAGATCCTGCTGGCACGCCGCATGGGGAAAACCCGAATCATTGCGGAAACCGGTGCGGGCCAACATGGGGTCGCCACCGCCACGGTATGTGCCAGATTTGGGATGACCTGCGTCGTTTATATGGGCGCAAAGGACATCGAACGGCAAAAACCCAATGTGTTTCGCATGAAATTACTGGGCGCGGAAGTCCGGCCTGTCACCTGCGGTTCTCAAAGCCTGAAAGATGCCATGAATGAAGCCATGCGAGACTGGGTCGCCCATGTTCATGACACCTTTTATATCATCGGCACCGCCGCTGGCCCCCATCCTTACCCTGAACTGGTGCGCGACTTCCAATCGATTATCGGTCATGAAACACGCACACAAATCCTCGCACATGAAGGCCGCTTGCCCGATAGCCTTATCGCCTGCGTCGGCGGCGGCTCCAATGCGATTGGGTTATTTCACCCCTTTCTGGATGATGATATTGATATGTACGGCGTTGAAGCCGCCGGACACGGCATTGATACGGACAAACACGCCGCTTCCCTCACCGGCGGCAGGCCCGGTGTCCTTCATGGCAACCGCACGTATTTGCTCATGGATGAAGATGGGCAGATCGAAGAAGCTCATTCCATCTCAGCGGGACTTGATTATCCGGGCATAGGCCCTGAGCATAGCTGGCTTCATGACGAAAAACGGGTGAAATATGTCCCCATAACAGACAAAGAAGCCCTGGACGCCTTTCAATTTTGCACCCAATATGAAGGCATCATCCCCGCCTTGGAAAGCGCCCATGCCATCGCCTATGTCATGAAATTGGCCCCGACCCTGCCCAAAGACCATATCATGGTCATGAACCTCAGTGGGCGCGGCGACAAGGATATTTTTACCGTAGCCGCCGCCCTTGGGGAGGATATGTAAGATGAGCGTGACACGTATTGAACAGCGATTCGCCGACGTGAAAAAAGAAGGTCGTTCCGCACTCGTAACATTTACAACTGCGGGCGATCCCACGTATACCACCGCCTTAAATATCTTAAAGGGACTGCCCGCTGCAGGGGCCGATATCATCGAGCTTGGTATGCCTTTTTCCGACCCCATGGCCGATGGCCCTGCGATCCAGGCGGCCAGCATCCGTGCCTTGAAGGCTGGCATGACCGTTCGCAAGACCTTGCAAATGGTGCGAGACTTTCGTATGGAGGATGACACAACTCCCCTTATCCTTATGGGCTATTACAATCCCATCTATATTTACGGCGTTGATGCTTTCCTGACCGATGCGTTAAAAGCTGGCGTTGACGGTTTGATCATCGTGGATCTGCCCCCTGAAGAAGATAACGAACTTGCCCTTCCCTGCAAAGACGTTGGTATGGGCTGCATTCATCTGGCGACTCCCACAACGGATGATGTCCGTTTAAGGGATATATTAAAAAATGCCTCGGGTTTTCTCTATTATGTATCCATTGCGGGCATTACAGGAACGATGGCACCTGACCTTGATTCTGTAAAACAAGCCGTGCAGATGATCCAGCGAAATACCCCCCTGCCTGTGGCGGTGGGCTTTGGCATTCGAACCCCTGAAACGGCAAGGGCTTTTGCCGCATTTGCCGATGCGGTCGTTGTGGGATCAGCCATTGTCAATATTATCGCGGAAAATATTGATCAAGAAGGACTTGCAAATCCTGCGCTAGAGAGTAGAGTCCTTGACTTTGTTACAAGGCTTAGCCACGCAATACAGCAGCCAAGAGGCTCAAAAGGTGAATTATGAACTGGATTACAAACTTCGTCCGTCCAAAGATCCAAGCGGTTCTCGAAAAGAAAAATGAGACACCAGACAATCTCTGGCATAAATGCAGTGGCTGCGGCCAATTGCTCTATTTAAAAGATTATTTGGAAGTTCAATCGGTTTGTCCCAATTGTGGATTCCATGGCCGAATTGAGCCAGAAATCCGCTTTAAAAATCTCTTTAATGAGGCCAAATACGCCCTGATTGATTTGCCCGCGCCCCTGGATGACCCCTTAAAATTTAAAGATCAAAAGAAATATATTGATCGGTTAAAAGCCGCCCGAAGTAAACGCAAATATGCCGATGCCATTGCGGTGGCCTATGGTCAAATGGGAAATTTAAATGCCGTGGTCGCGGTTCAAAATTTTTTGTTTATGGGCGGCTCTATGGGGATGGCCGTGGGCGATGGGATCATTGCTGCTGCCAAACATGCTGTTGAGAAAAAGGCCCCGCTTGTCCTCTTTACGGCCGCTGGCGGCGCCCGCATGCAAGAAGGTATCTTATCCCTGATGCAAATGCCGCGCACAACCGTTGCTGTTGAAATGGTCAAAGACGCCGGACTGCCTTATATCGTGGTGATGACCGATCCCACCACAGGCGGCGTCACGGCCTCCTACGCCATGCTTGGTGACATTCAGATTGCCGAACCAAATGCCCTCATTTGTTTTGCCGGGCCGCGCGTGATCAAAGACACCATCCGCGAAGAATTGCCCGATGGCTTTCAACGATCTGAATATTTATTTGAGCATGGCATGCTTGATATGATTGTTCATCGTCATGATTTGCGGGCCAAACTTATTCAATTGCTTGGCCTGCTTATGAAGCAACCAAAGGCAGCTTAAGCCCATCATGAGCCAGACATCGGACAAGGTTTTAGAGCGGCTGTTTCAGCTACATCCGAAAAAAATTGACCTCAGCCTTGATCGCATGACTATTTTGCTGGCAAAGCTTGGCCATCCAGAGCGAAAATTACCGCCTGTGATCCATGTGGCTGGCACCAACGGCAAAGGCTCCACCTGCGCCTATCTGCGCGCTATATTGGAGGCGGCGGGCCTTCGGGTTCATGTCTATAGCTCGCCCCATCTTGTCCGTTTTGCAGAACGCATCCGCTTAAGCGGAAAACTAATTGACGAAGAGCGCCTGTTGAGCTGCCTTTTGGACTGTGAAAAGATAAACGGCCATACCCCGATCACTTATTTTGAGATCACCACCGCTATTGCCTTGAAATGCTTTGCGGATCATCCCGCCGATGTGGTGCTTTTGGAGGTTGGCCTTGGTGGGCGGCTAGATGCCACCAACGTCATAGAACGCCCCCTCAGCACCGTCATTACGCCCGTTTCCCTTGATCATGAACAATTTTTAGGGGCCGACCTTGGCGGTATCGCCCATGAAAAGGCGGGCATTGCCAAAACAGATGTTCCCCTGATCATCGCCCATCAAGACGCCCCGGCCAAAGCGGCCATTTTGGATTATGCCGCCAAGATAAAGGCCCATCCCCTCTGTTATGGTGACTGGACTGTGACGGCGCAGGGGGCGGGGTTTGACTATCAGGACGATCAGGGACGCCTCACCCTGCCTTTACCAAACCTCCCTGGCCGCCATCAAATATCCAATGCGGGCCTTGCGATGGCCTGCCTGCGTCATCAGGCGGCGTTTGACATCACGGCGGCCCATATGATCAAGGGTATAACCTCAGCCTATTGGCCCGCAAGGCTACAGAATATGACGGAGAGCGCCTTTGGCAAAATATTGCCGCCCGGCAGCGATCTTTGGCTGGACGGCGGTCATAATCCCGCCGCTGGCAAAATACTCGGGGATTATTTTGCCAAAAAAGATAATCGCCCCCTCTATGTCATAGGCGGCATGATGGCGGGCAAAGATACCGCAGGCTTCCTGATGCCCCTCCGGCCCCTCATCACCAAATTTTTCGGCTTAACAATCATGGGCCAGGACAGCCATTCTGCGGAAAAAATAGCAGAAATCGCTGGGGGGTTGAGAATATCTTCCCAAAGCAGTCCCTCCCCTGAATCGGCACTTTTGCATATAAATCTGCTCTCTCAGGGGCAGGCGGTTCGGGTTTTGATCTGCGGGTCGTGCTATCTTTCTGGTCAGATATTGGCCCAAAATGGGCTTTTTCCCACATAAAAAAAAGCGCGGTACAAACCGCGCTCTCCTCTTTACAGGTCACTGAAAACACAAAGACTCTAGCTGTTATCTTTGATCCAGCTTTCCAAATCTGACTTTGAACAGCTGCCTACTTTCATGGCTGCAACTTCCCCGTTTTTAAACAGAAGCATCGTTGGGATACTGCGTACGCCATAGCTGGTCGGCGTTTCCGGGTTGGCATCAATATCGACCTTCGCAATGGTCAGGCTATCGCTCATGTCATCTGAAAGCTGTTCCAGGGTTGGCGCAATTTGTTTGCAAGGCCCACACCACTGCGCCCAAAAATCCACCAAGACCAGCTTATCTGACTTTAATACTTTTTCCTGAAAATCCCCGTCCGTAACCGCAATCGTACTCATTTTATGTCCTTTATATATCATAATATCATCGTATCAAATGTAAGTAGCCACCGCCCGTCCGTCAAGTCCTGAAACATAAAGAAAAACAAAGAAGGCATAAAGCGGCATTATTTTGAGAAAGTAATCTGATCCAAAGATTCACCCGGCAAAGCCATCAGCAGGGAAATATCCGTCCATAATAACAGGCATCTTATGGGTTTGTCTGGATATATATCTGACAATACCGCCCGATAGGCGGCCATTTGACGTAAGTAAAGCGGCGGCACGTCCTGCGGCCTTTTGGGCGGCGGGCGGTTGGTTTTATAATCAATGATCAAAATTTCGTGATCCGATATGACAAGCCGATCCACCTGGCCGGATATGGGGGTCTCCCCCACCACCCCCACGATAGAGACTTCCGCGCGGCTGTTCGGGCCGAAGACCTCCGAAAAAACCTCATCGGTCAGGAGGCCAATGATCTGATGGGTAATCTGATCAATATCATCCGCCTCAAGCCCATAAGCTGGCTGGCTGAGAAACTCTTCCGCAGCGGCGCGGCGTTTATGGACGGGCATATCTGGTAAGATCTCAAGCAAACGGTGAATAAGCCGGCCCCGGTTATACCGTCTTTTGTCTTGTCTTTTACGCTGCCCTGCGCGCAGAGGACTTGAAACGGCGGGATCTTCTTCAGCTGGCCGTGAGGGGCGTAACGGGCGTATGGGGGCGGCTTCCGTAGGCGGCAGTGCCTCTGCCCAGAGGGGCAACGAAGCATTTTTGGCCATGGCCACGTCCCTTGGCTCAGCCGGCTCGATTTTTTTATCCTGCGGGCAGGTCAACCGTAAAAGATAGTCCGCACGATCAGGCGGCGCCTCTGTCACATCCGAGATCCCCGTCATCGCCTTCTGGATCATATCGTACCAACAGGTCTCAGGGCGCTTGTCTTTGCCTTCCCAGCCCGTAATATACAGCCGATCCTCGGCTCTTGTCATGGCCACATAAAGCAGCCGCAGATATTCCTGATCCCGCGTCAGGTTCAGGGCGTCCCGGGCCGGCGCAAGCGGCCCTAATTCAAAGCTTTTATCCCCTGGCCAGAAGAGGAGCTGATCCTCAGTCCCCGGCGGCTTTGCCCAGAGCAGGCGGGAGGATTTTTTGGGAATCTGGCAGGTATCTGGCAGGATAACCACCGGGGCTTGCAGGCCTTTTGCCCCATGAATCGTCATGATCCTGACCTGTGGTTGTCCCTGCTCCATATCCCGCTTGATGTCCATATTCCCCCGATCGACCCAACTGAGAAAACCCTGCAAAGAAGAAATATTATTCATCTCATAGCTTAAGGCAAGCTGCAGAAATTCATCAATAGGATCATTGGCTTCCTCGCCTAATCTAGCGGTCAATTTCTTTCGGCCCTCAAGACCAATCAGCAAATTGCTATAAAATTCAAAAGGCGGCGCGGTATCGGCAAGGTTGGTCAGGGCAATAAGAAGGTCATGGGCCTGCTGAAAAAGGGGCCTTTCTGATTTTCGAGACAGCAGCCGCGCCCAAAGACTGCCCGTTCGCCCGTAAGCCAGATCATAAAGATCATCTTCGCTAAAACCAATAAAAGGACTTTTGAGAACTACCGCCAAGGTCAGGTCGTCACTGGGCAACAACACAAAATGACCCACCGCCATAAGATCCCTCACGGCGATCTGCTCCGCCAGTTTCATTTTATCCTGCCCCGCAACGGGGATGCCGCGCGCTTTTAAGGCCCGTATCATATAATCATCAAAGACGGTGCGCCGCCGAACAAGGATCATAATATCTTCAGGCAACATAGGCCGGCCTTTTGATATCAGCACTTCGCCGCTGGACAGCCAATGGCCAATACGGTCGGCAATCATGATCGCTAATTTCATTTCGGGTGATTTTGAGGGCTCTTGTATCACCGGTGGCTGCCAATTGTCTGGCTCGGAAACCTCTTGGGCTTTCATGGTCGGCCAAAGTTCCACAAGGCCCGCTTCCCGTGACCGCGAGGGGCGGTGAATGACTTCTTCATGGCTAAAGGAAAGGGCCATTTGGCTCGCCTGTGCCTCAAAAGTACGGTCGACCACCTTCAAAACCGCCCCAGTTGACCGGAAAGACAAGTCCAGATTAACATAATGAAAATCATGGGCAACAGCCAAAGCCTTCGTCTCAAAAATCCGCCTATTTTCCACAAATTCCTTGGGGTCGGCCCGTTGAAAGGAATAGATGGATTGCTTGACATCCCCGACGGCAAAGATGGTACGATTTTGTGCCGCGCGGCTTTCCCCGACAAAAAATTCATTGGCAAGGGTTTTGATGACCTGCCATTGTTCCGGGTTGGTATCCTGTGCCTCGTCAATGAGAATATGATCAATGCCGCCGTCCAATTTATAAAGGATCCAGTCGGCAATGCCAGGCTGCCCAATCAGGCCCGTCACCTTTAAAATCAAATCATCATAATCCATCATCCCATGACGTTTTTTACTTTTCCCAAAAGCCGCCATCATGGCCGCGCCCAAGGCCAGCAAGGCGGTGCTATTGTCCAGAAGAAGACTTAATTTAAGTTTTTCTTCGGTCTGCAAGAGCCGCTCGGCCTCCTGGGTCATGGCCAAAAGAGCCTCGGGATAGGCTTCGGCTGGCCCCTTGGTCATTAATTTAGCTTTCACTGTGGCCTTTTGGGTCATGAAGATGCTTTTATAATCATCAAAATTCTGCGCTCTCTCCTCTGGATTTGAGAGCCAATGGGCCAGCTTTGCCGCCGTCGCCTGATTTGCCGCGCTGCCCTGAAGCAGGGCCTTAACCGCTAATCTCAAGCCTTCCCCGTCAAAATTTTCGCAAGCGCAGGCCTCTGTGATTATCCCGTCCTGCGTATCTGACGCTTTCAGACCCAGACCCCGCCCCATGGCAAGGCCCGCCCGTTCCACGGTGAGAAAACGGCGCATCATGCGCTCTAACCCACTTCGCTGCCCGATGAGCTCCCGGATCAGCTCGGCAAAGGTATTTTCCGTCACCCGCGAAGATATGCGGGCCAAGGCACGGGCCAACGCGGGATTTACGCTTTTCTGTGCCTCACTCAAAACCGCGTCGCGGGCGCGGGCGAGATGCTCGAAGGTCGTTCGGTCGTCCATGACCTGAAAATGCGGCGCGATGCCCGCCTCCAGAGGGAATCGTCCCAGCAAGGATTGGCAGAAGGCATGAATGGTTTGAATCTTGAGGCCACCCGGCACGTCCAAGACACGGGCAAATAATTTACGGGCCTCTTTTTCTTGCTCAGGGGACGGCATGTGTCCTGTTAAACTTTGAATTTCCTGCCGCAGGTCATCCCTCGGGCAAGACACCCATTCCCCAAGTCTTTTTGTCAGGCGATTGGCCATTTCCGCCGCCGCCGCCTTGGTGAAGGTCAGGCATAAAATCCGTTCTGGTGACACCCCGCTGAGCAAAATCCGCAGCACGCGGTTGGTCAGGACAAAAGTTTTGCCCGTTCCCGCAGAGGCCGCCACCCAGGCAGAGGCATGGGGGTCGGAGGCCATTTTCTGTTCCAGGGTAGGGGCTGTCATTTACTTGCTTTCCTCCCCAGTATCATCCCCATCACTTAAGTCATTGCCTTGCCATTCCTTGGTGCGAGCCAGATGATCATAATCGCCATAGCCTAAATGATCAGGGCGCGGATTATTGAGATAGGGCGTTTCCGGTAAGTCAAAGGTTGTCACCAGCTTTACCAGGCCATCATATGACGCTTTAATCACCTCTGAGACGTCCATTTTTGCCCGTGACGACAGGTTGAAAGCCGTGATCTTGGCCGCCGCCTCGCCGCCGCTCAGCTTCCAATAGGACAGGTCACTGACCGGGCCTGCCGCGAGATTGTTAAAATTTCCGCCTTGCGCCATAAGACCTTCCAGAGGCAGCTGCGGCGCAAAGCCCGCATAGAGACTTCGGGCTGTGGGGCTTTGCCCTGTTTTATAATCAATGATGCTATAGCTGCCATCCTCAAGGCGGTCGATGCGGTCGGCCTTGGCCGTCAGGGTAAAATCACCGCCCGCCAAGGCGAATATCTTCGAGCCTGAAATTTCCGTCGCCGCCGTTATGGACGTGAGCCGTAAGGCTCTTTCATTTTCCACAAACCATTCGGCCACTTGGACAAAGCGCGGCCACCAAAATGCCCGCACCGTTGGCCGGTCCAGATAAGTCTCGAATTTTTCCCGGCCAATGGCAATGAGCTTCGCTATGGCGTCATCAGGCAAGTGATCCGGATATTCCCTCATAAAAACATCTAAGGCCTCATGTATGATGATGCCTTTATCCGCCGCGCCGGGATCCATATCCAGCGGATCAAGGGCCCTCAACATCAATATATGAGACGCATAGATGCTATAGGGGTCCTGCATCCATGTTTGAATTCGGGTCACAGATAATTGGCGCGGCCGGGAAGAGACCGGCGGCGTGGGCCTGGGCGGCTTAAGGGCCGGTAATTTTTCCGTTGGCAAATCAAGGGCGCGGTACCAGGCCAGCCAATCATCCATATTATTCATTTTTGCCAAATTCGGCGCGATGGCATCCATACGGCTTAACCAACGGGATTTCACGGTCGGGGTGCCTTCGACCTTCTCTGATCGCGTTAAAACCACTTGGCGGGCCGAGGCCGCTTGCAAGAAATCATGGGCGCTCAGGCCGATTTTCCGCTCCAATGAAGGCAGGCCAAATGCGGCCCGCATGGGACGGCTCATCCAGGGATCTGGCGCTGGTTCCGGCGGCCAGCTTGCCTCATTCAATCCCGATAAAATCACAAGATCCGCCTGTTGAAGTCGGGCCTCTAGCGGCCCCCATATATTCAGTCTTGGATGCTGGCCATATTTGGGGCGAACGGTAATGCTGCCCATAAAGACCTCCAGCAAAGCGGGATAGCTTTCTGATGTCAAGGTCGGCATATGGGGCGCGGCATCCTGTAAATCCGCCATCAATTGGGCGGCCGCCTCGCCCGAATCACCCACCCAAAAACGTTCTGCGCCGCTGCGATCATGGGATGCCGTCAGTTTCTCCACCATATCGATATGGCTGGTGAGCAGATCTTCAAAAGAGGCGTCCGGGGCGGCCATGACCGCCTCAAAAGGCATGATCATCTGTGCAATATTTTGCCACCAGTCTTTTAACAGCATCACGTCCTTTTGATTTTTGGCGGTCTTTTGGGCCCCATCAATAGCCTGTGAAATTCCCAGTGAAATGCCCTGTGAAATTCCCAGTGAAATGCCCTGTGAAATTCCCGCGCAACCCGCAGGGGGCCGAGGCCCGCGCAAGATTTTTTCTTCGAGAAGCCGGGTCATTTTACGAAATTCCCCTACATCCTGCCCGCCCGCAGAAAGCGGATGCTTAAGCACCGAGAGCAGGGCCACTGGCGCGAGACCTTCGCCAACCATTTGGGCCGTCAGCCGGAGGTATACCCCCCGCGTGCTATTGAACAAGGGGGTGCCTGCGCTGTCATCAACCAGGATGCCCCAGCGTTTCATCTCGCCGGCTACCCTGCGGGCCAACTGCCGGTCAGGGGTTACAAGGGCGGCGGTTTTGCCTTCTGTTTCAAGAACTTCCCGCAGCATCAGGGCAATCATACCCGCTTCTTCCCGAAGGCCCGGGGCCTCAAGTCTGGCAAAGCCCCGGCTGGCCATATCAAGGTCAATCTGTATCGATGGCCACTTGTCAGTGGTCTCGGCAGGGCGCATAATTTCTTGCAACAAATGATGGCGGGCCAAATGACCATTTATATTTGGTGTTGCCTCCAGCCAATCTTCGACCAGATCCCGCCCCGCGCCAATATGTGCTAAAAGATGTTTCATGGTCGCTTGGGGGTGGGTGTCATTCAAGCGCGCCCAGCTCTCCTCATCCATGGATAGATCAAGCCCCGGCAACAGAACCATCCCTTGCGGTAGCCGAGAAATAACGCTCAATAATTTTGCCGTCGCGGGAAGTGATCCCGTCGAACCTGCGGCAATGATCGGATGGGGCGGCGGGGCCGATATCCATTTTTCCCCAAGCCCGTCCAGCAAGATATTCCGCCGCGCCGCCACATCAGAAAAGCCGGTGGCCGCGAGGATATCGGGCCAATGTTCGGTCAATATTTTCAGGAAATCCAGCGTTTGCTGCCAGTGGTTGGCATATTCTGAAGGCACCAGATTTTCCAGCTCTTTGAAGGTCAGATTTTCGGTCTGCACATGATCTAGAAATTGCCCGAGCGCCTGGGCCAATACCGCACATTGGGCCTTTTCAGGGATCACTTCGCGGCGCTTATCATACCAGCGTTCAATAATATCCATCAACAGTATTTGCCGCATGAACGGCGGAATGGGCGGGGCTAAATCCATATTCCATGTGGCTTGGGGCAGGTCGCCCGACAGGAAAAGATCATCCTCATCCACATCCCCGATCGGCTCAATACGCGGCAATAATAAGGACTTCCCGTCCGCTTCCCGCAGAAAAGCCTCCCGCAAAGACCGCACGGCCCGCCGGTTTGGCAATAAAATCAGCACATCACTTAAGGTCAGCGGATCATCGCCAAAACGGGCGCGTATGCCGCGCACCAGACCATCCACAAAGGAGCTATGGGAGGGCAGCGTATAAAGTTCTGGGGCTTTTTTTAACCTTCTGGGCATGCGGCGAGTATATCCTCCAACTGATCCCGGGCGTCTGCGGTGCCCACATGATACCAGTCTCCGTCGTGAATCATACCAAATAAACGGCTTTCTTTTTCGGCTTGATCAAATTGCTGGCGTAATGAAAAGGGCCCGTCTGGCGCCCCATCAAAACAGCGCGGCGTGATTAACATAATCCCGCCATAGACAAAGTCCGCCGCCGCATCTTGCCCGCGCGCCGTCAGCCGCCCCTCATTATTTCGGTTATAATCCCCCGCCCCATCATAGCCAAAGGCCCCAAGGCGCGGCACCAAGAGCATCAGGATATCCATTTTGTCATCCTGCCAAAAGCCTTGCATTTGATGGAGCATCTGGGCGGCTCTATCGCGCCAAATCATATCACTGTTCAAAACAAAAAAAGCCGCATCGCCCATGTGACATAAGGCTTTTTTTACCCCGCCGCCGCTGTCCATAAGCTGCCCCCGCTCATCAGACAGGGTGATGGTCATGCGATGATCATAATAAGTTTGGGCATAATGTTCGATCTGCTCAGGCAAATAATGCATATTCACCACCACATGCCGCACCCCCGCCGCGCAAAGCGCCTCCAGCGACCAAGTGAGCAGGGCCTTTCCCCCCACCGTGATCAAGGGCTTTGGGCAATTTTCCGTGAGAGGCCGCATACGCGTTCCAAGGCCCGCCGCAAGTATCAGGGCCTTCTTCGCCATAAAATTTTTCGGTAAGGGGGCCGCCCTCCGCACGGGTTCCGATATATGGCCCGCCATCCAATTTTTGACAGCGCCCAGCACAGGGTGATCCAAGTCCCGCGCCAGCATGGCCCAGACATGGGAAATCTTGTCTAGGTAAGCCGCCTTGCCATCCCGCAAGAACAGCCGCGTAAAAATACCCATGATCTTGAGATTTCTCTGTGCGCCCAAAATGGCATAATCACGTGTAAAGTCCGCTGGATCTTGACCCGATTCACCCAAATAAAATTGCAGCATTTCGCGCTCAAGGTCTGGGGAAACGTCCCGGCGGGCATCTTGCAGTAAGGAGACAAGGTCATAAGCGGGATGACCAATAACCGCATCTTGAAAGTCTAAAAGGCCTAGCCTGTCAAGACCCTCCCCGTCTGATTTCAACATGAGGTTTTCCCCATGATAATCCCGTAGCGTCAGGTGTTTAAGATCTTTCGTGACAAAGGGCAAAATATTTTGCCACAGGGCCAAAAATTCGGCCCGATCCGCCGACCTCATCGGCTTTCCTGTGAGGGACGGCATATACCAATCGCTAAATAAAGCCAGCTCCTGAAGCAGTAAGTCTTCCTCATAAAGCGTCATATCCTTTGGCGGCGGGGCCTTATGAAGATGAAGAAGGCCCCGAACGGCGAGGGCATATAGTCTGTTTTCCTGCGTCGGATCGGCGTCTATCACCTTGGCCAATAACCCGTCTCCCATATCCTCCAGCAAGAGAAAACCATGATCATGGTCGCAGGCCAGAATTTTCGGCGCGGCCAGGCCGATATCCCGTAAATATTTCGCTATCGTAACGAAGGGCCGCACATCTTCGAAGTCCGGCGGGGCATCCATTAATATGGCGCAGGCCTGACCTTTACGCAGCCGTTCATACCGGCGAAAGGACGCATCATCGGCAAGGGGCGCGCGCACTGCCGCGCCCCAGCCATGGGCCATCAGAAATTTATGGCTGAGACTTAAACGATCTGTCATGGCCTACGATCCCTCATCCCATAATATCCTTCAGCCTGCGCTGCCATTCAGGGCCGCCAATGAGGGACATTTTCCGCGTAACGCCGTCAGTCGCTATGTCAAGCCTGAGCGTGAGATATCCTGCAGGTAAATAGGGGGCCATTTTTGAGGGCCATTCAATGAGCGTGACCGCCGTATCAAAGGCCTCTTCTATCCCCAGTTCAAAGACGTCTTCTGGACTTTCAAGGCGATAAAGATCCAGATGCCAAATGAGAGGCCCCATGCCGTCATCCCCGGGCGGCACATATATTTGCACCAGATTAAAGGTCGGGCTTGGCACATCCTCCTGACATCCAAGGCCTTGAATGAGCGCCCGGCAAAGCGCGGTCTTTCCGGCACCTAGCGCGCCATCAAGTGCCACCACATCGCCGGTTTTTAAAAATGGGCCAAATCGGCGAGCAAATGATGTTGTGGCGGCCATATCAGTAAGGATAATTTCTGCAATGACGTTATATTCCTGCACGCCTGACCCCTGATGCATCCGTCACTCTGATCGGGCGGCCCTGTCCAACCCGATTAGGCAGTGACAAGGTCACTTTCGTACCGACATTTAGTTTTGATTGAACCTGGGTCTTGCCCTCGTGCAGCTCGATGAAATTCTTAACGAGGGAGAGGCCAAGTCCCGCGCCCTGTTCGTTATGAACATTACTGCCTGTGAAGAATTTTTCAAAAATATTATCGACTTCTTCTTGCTTGATTCCCACACCACTATCTTGAATGACAATTTTATAATTTAAGACATCTTGCAACACGGTCACTTTTATACTGCCCAACAATGGGGTAAATTTAACCGCATTGCTTAATAAATTATAAATCGCATGTTGTATGCGTTTCGAATCCCCCCAAACAGATGTCAGTTCAGGACTGCATATGACGGCTAAATCAATATCCTTGACCTTGATCCGTTCCTGCAACTGATCAACCACTTGAGCCACCACATCCGCCACGTCAAATTCACCGATATCCAACGTAAGGCCGCCCGCCTCGATAAACGACAGATCAAGAATATCATTAAACAGTTCAAGCAACTGCCCCGAAGCCGACAGAATACTATGCATATAATCATGTTGAACATCATTCAAGGGGCCTTGATATTCTTTTTCTAATAACTCAGAAAAGCCAATGATACTATTAAGCGGGGTGCGCAGTTCGTATGACATATGGGCCAGAAAATCAGCTTTAATCTTATCCGCCTCTTCCAAGGCCTGATTACGCTGACGCAGAACCCGCTCGATGGCCAAGCTGTCTGAGACATCAACAAATGTAATCAGCATGGCCCCATCAGGCAACGGCACGGCAGAATAATTAAGGACACTATTGTCTCGGCGATTCAATTGGCCGGACGACAGCTCCTTTTTCATTTCCCCGCCTACAATAAGATTTTTCAACTTTTGTATTTGATCGCCGCTCCCATAATTGCTGACACAGGCATCCATCACATCTGCCGTATGAGGATTGGCATCTAACATATCTCTACTTAGGCCCCAAATACCGGCAAAAGCCTCGTTATAAAGTTGCAGGCAGCCGTCAATTCCAAACACCGCAATGCCCTCGTGGAGGTTATTCAGTGTCGCGCGCTGAACTGCAAACAGGGTATTATATGACCGCTCTAGGGCAAAATGGTCGGTCACATCCTCATAAAAAACCAGCAAGCCGCCTAAGGGGTGTGGTTGGGTGACCACCCTGAGCGAGGTATTATCCGGCAGATGCCACATTTCCTCTACCGGCTCCAAAAGCTGGGTATAGGCTTCCAACTGAGCCGCCTTCCATTCGGGGAAATTAGCTTGTTCTGGTAAGCGGCGTCCATCGCGCATCGCTTCTAATACTTCCCCATGATGGGGATGGCTGAAGAGTAATTTTTCTGGCAAATGCCACAAACGACTAAAGGCGCTATTATAATATTCCAGCCGTTTGCCCGAGGTAAAAATAGCCACGGCAGTGGATAATTTATTCAATGTTTCAGAATGGGATTCCATATGATGGATTAATTCTCCGCGCGCATTTTCAAGGGCGGTAATATCCTGAGCATAGCCCAGATAACCTCTTTGATTTTTAGAAATCTGTAGCGGCATATTATGGATTTCAACCGCGCGCCGCTCGCCGCGAATGACCACAAAATGTTTTTCGCTATAGGCGTCATCTGACTTTCTTGCGGCGGCGGCCACATGCTGTGCTGTCTTGCCGATCGTGCCGGTAATCAGTTCTAGCCCGTCGGTAATGACTTGCTTTTCTGTTTCCCCTTCTACGGAATCCACATAGGCATCATTCACCCAGATCAGCTTTAAATTTTCGTCCCGCAGCCACATGGGAAGATGCATAAGATTACTGGTGGTTTCAAAAAAATCCAATCTATCTGAGATAAAGCCGTCGTCCTTATCTTGAAAGGCCGCGATATTTTCTTCAATCGTCGCCTCCCGAAACCAAATGATTGATCTCTTATCATTCTGATCGTCCCTAAAGACTTCGCCCCGAACAACAATATTTCTATGCTGACCTTGCAGCAAGAATTTTTTACGGAAACTCTCCCCATAGGTCAGCAGCTTTTCTGTATGTGACAAAAGAACATCATATTGCTCATCGGTGAAGGCCAGATCAGGGTCGCGCAGGAAACCCATGTCCCGGCAGGCCGCCTCTTGACCATCCGGGGTCAGGCCAAACCAGTCTTTCACAGCCTGAACAGATGATATGACGCCCGTCTCATCCCAGACCAGCGAGACGCCCTTGCGCGATTTCAGTAAAAGATATTGATAGTGGTTTTTATGATATTCTGCCGTCAGCTTTTTTTTAAGCTTTATCCGGTCCCAGAGCATCCAAGAAATCAAACAAACTGTCAGAAAGAAAAAGAGCAGCAGATAAGGCAGATCCTCCGCCCAAGACACCGCCGTAGACAATGGCGCATCCGCCAAGGCAGGGGACACCCCCATAAAGACGATGGCGCCCACACCCCAGAGAAAAACAATAGTCATTTTTTTAAATGACTTTAAAGCCCGTCTGCTCATAAACCCTTCCACATCATAATAGCCAATATATCATAAACTATTGGTTTAGAAAGGGAAGCCTGTTATTAAATGCCTAAACATTTGAGGCCCGATCTTTAGGTAAGATCGAGCCTTAATCATCTCATCGCGCATTGATCATAGGATTAATAACGGTAATGATCCGGTTTGAACGGGCCATCAACGGTGACATTGATATAACTGGCCTGCTCTTCGGAAAGCTTCGTCAGTTTAACGCCAAGTTTATCCAAATGAAGCATCGCTACTTTTTCATCCAAATGTTTCGGAAGAACATAGACTTTATTTTCGTAATTAGCCGAATTATGCCATAATTCCATTTGCGCCATGACCTGATTGGTGAAAGAAGCGCTCATGACAAAACTGGGATGACCTGTTGCACAGCCTAAATTTACCAAACGGCCTTTTGCTAAAATAATAAGCCGCTTGCCATCAGGGAAAACCACTTCGTCAACCTGTGGCTTCACTTCGTCCCATTCATAATTTGCCAAGGCGGCAATCTGAATTTCCGAATCGAAATGCCCAATATTACACACGATCGCCCGGTCTTTCATGTCACGCATATGATCGATGGTAATAATATCCTTGTTACCGGTACAGGTTACAAAAATATCACCAATCTTGGCGGCGTCATCCATGGTGACAACTTCATAGCCTTCCATGGCGGCCTGCAAGGCACAAATGGGGTCAATTTCAGTGATAAGAACCCGCGCGCCCTGATTACGTAAACTAGCCGCTGAGCCTTTTCCCACATCACCATAGCCACCAATGACCGCAATCTTGCCCGCAACCATCACATCAGTTGCCCGCTTGATTCCGTCCACCAGGCTTTCGCGGCAACCATATAGATTATCAAATTTAGACTTGGTCACACTGTCATTCACATTAATGGCAGGAACCGTCAATTTGCCTTCTTTTTCCATTTGATATAACCGCAAGACGCCCGTTGTGGTTTCTTCGGAAATGCCGCGAATATCTTCGAGTAATTCCGGGAAATCTTCATAAATCATGGCCGTTAAATCACCGCCGTCATCCAAAATCATATTGGGACGCCAGCCATCAGGCCCGACAATTGTTTCTCGAATACACCAGAGAAATTCTTCTTCGGTCAAGCCTTTCCAAGCAAATGTCGGAATATTCACCGCCGCCATGGCCGCCGCTGCCTGATCCTGGGTTGAAAAGATATTACAGCTCGACCAGCGAATTTCTGCGCCAAGGGCGATGAGCGTTTCCATCAATACCGCCGTCTGAATAGTCATATGCAGGCAACCCGCAATCCGCGCGCCTTTAAGGGGCTGCGCCGCGCCAAATTCTTCGCGCAAGGCCATCAGGCCCGGCATTTCTGTTTCGGCAATATTAATTTCCTTGCGGCCCCATGTGGCCAAAGAAATATCTGCAATTTTATAATCAGTAACGTCGCTCATAACTTTTCTTTCTTCCTCGAGAGTAAAATAAACGGTCTTATATCAGCAGTCGCCCACAACAACAAGTATAAAGAAATCTTTATATTGTTATGTTATAGAATATATTGCTTAAGAAAACCCTAATCTTCGCCGAACTTATCATCAATCAGCTGCGCAAGCGCCTCAAGCGCTTTTTTTCCCAATTGGCCTGTGGCTTTTAAGGTAACAATATCACCTTTCGAGGCCGCGAGCATCATCAACCCCATAATAGACGTTCCGATCACTTCTGTTCCTTCTTTAGAAACAAAAATTTCCGTATCAAATTCGCTTGCAACGGTGACAAATTTGGCTGAAGCGCGGGCATGGAGGCCGCGTTCATTCTGGATTGTTACTTTTTTTACCGTGACAGGGTTTGCGTCAATGGCTTGGGCATTGTCACTCACGTATTATCTCCAGACAAGACATGAGAGGCAATATTGATATATTTCCGTCCAGAATCCTGCGCGGCATTGATCGCCTCCTCCATGGTGCAGGCCATGCGGACGCTGGCCAATTTAATCAACATGGGCAGATTGATGCCCGCGATCACCTCCACATTGGCATTTTCCATAATTGAGATAGCAAGGTTAGACGGCGTTCCCCCGAACATATCCGTCAGCAGAATCACGCCACTGCCTTGATCCGCATCCTTGACAGCATTTAAGATATCCTGCCGCCGCTGCTCCATATCATCATCGGGGCCAATACAAATGGCCCGCACCGCCTTTTGAGGGCCAACAACATGTTCCATGGCAGAAATAAATTCTTCCGCCAAACGGCCATGGGTCACGACTACCATTCCAATCATATATTATCCTCTAAATATTTAGCTTTATTCATTTTTAGTTCTGAGCTTAGTTCCGGGTCTTTTTCTTGACCAGATTCGCGCCGTCAGCCTATGATAATTCTCTATGATGAAGGCTTGCCTTAAAGCCCTTCTCATGGAGCAGGGTCACTATTTTCTCTGCCATACATACGGATCTATGCCGACCGCCCGTACATCCAAAAGCAATTTTTAAATAAGATTTTCCCTCCTTCTTATACTCAGGCAAGGCAAAAAGAATCAAGTCACTTATTTTAGCAAAAAACGCGGGAAATCTTTCATCCTGTTCGACATAATTCTGGATGTCAAGATCCCGGCCCGTCAGCGGCCTCAAATCCTCCACATAATGGGGGTTGCGCAAGAATCTCACGTCAAAGACCAAATCCGCATCCTTGGGCAGGCCACGGGGATAAGCGAAAGAATTGATCATGATGTTAAGGTCATCGCCATGCTCCCGCTCGAACGCATGAGACAGTGTTTGACGCAATTCCTGGGTGCTCATATCTGACGTATCAAATATAAAATCGGCTTCTGCCCGGATAATTTCCATCATCACCCGCTCTTTGGCAATGCCGTCGGTCACTTGCCGGTTTTCCGCCAAGGGATGTTTGCGGCGGGTTTCTGTGAAACGTTTTGCCAGAACCTCATTGCTGCTGTCAAAATACAATATTTTTAAAATAATATCGTCCCGTTCCCTGAGTTTATTCAAAATGCCCAAGATTTTTTCCGGTTGGAAATTTCGTGTCCGCGCGTCAATTCCTATGGCCAGCGCAGGCTGTTTTGCGCCCTCACTATCCGACATAACCAAATCCACGACATGTGATAAAAGCGACGCGGGCAAATTATCAATCGCTTCATAATCCAGATCTTCGAGCACTTTTAAAGCCGAGGATCTCCCTGCTCCGGAAAGACCTGTAATCAGGTACAACATCCACGCTTTCTTTTTATCGACCACGAGGTCAGCCATTTTAGCCTCCTTAAAATCATCATCTTTTGAAGTAAAGGGCATGCGCCCACAGGAGTCAATATTTCCCCGAAAATATTGTGAGAGCGGCCCGGATTTTATCCGGCGCAGAGGCCTCGAAAGCGTAAAAATCAAGGCAGGGTATTCTGCAACCTTCTATAGAAATCATTTTCTCAAAGGGAAGCCGTTCAAGCTTTTGCACCGACGTCACCAAGTGAAAAACCATGTCTATTTCAGCCTGAGATTGAAAGGCAACCTCCAAAAGACCCACGTTATGAACTTCGATCTTACCCGCAATATTTTTTGGCGCCCGCATGATGACTCGGCCGCCTTCCGCGCTGGAAACCTCAATATAATCATCCCCGATCAAAAGGGCGCCCCTGCCCATCATCCTCAGGGCCAGATCAGACTTTCCAGAGCCTGACGGGCCCATAATCAAAAGCCCTTTGCCCTCATATATAAGGCCCGTTCCATGAAGTAAGGTCATTCAGGCCGCTCCGTGATCAAGGGGCAACTGCACAACGAATCTTGCGCCGCCGCTTTTCTTATGTCTCCCGCGCCTATTTTCCGCAATGATAACGCCACCATGGGCCTCGACAATCTGCTTGCAGATACTAAGACCAAGCCCGGAATGTTTGCCAAAAGCCTCATTTTTAGGCCGTTCCGAATAAAATCGATCAAAAATATCTTCCAATTTATCCGCCGGAATACCCGGCCCCTCATCCTCGATCACGACCTGTATCATGTCTTTGGTCTTGCGAAGTTTGATCCAGACATGGCCGCCTTTGGGGGAAAAGGAAAGCGCGTTATCAATTAAATTGCGAAAAATCTGTCCGATTTGCCCGTCTAAACCACGCACAAAATAGGCCTCTTTCTGCGTTTTTTTGGGGGCGATAATGTCCAAATTCACGGAAGATATTTCCCCATTTTGAGAGACATCATAGAGGTCTGTCAATGTTTCAAGAAGGGCTTTAAGGTTCACAGGCGCCATCTTGCTACGGGATATTTCTGCATCCAGCCGGGACATATTTGAAATATCTGAAATCAGGCGATCGAGCCGCCCCACATCATCGGAAATGATGCCAAGAAGTTTTTCTTTGGCCGCCGCCGTCTTGGCGAAAGACAAAGTTTCCACCGCACTTCGAAGTGACGTCAACGGATTTTTTAACTCATGAGACACATCCGCCGCAAAGGCCGCGACCGCATCGATCTGCCGCGCTAAGGCTAATGTCATGTCTTTTAAAGACCGTGATAGATCACCCACTTCATCATTGCGTCCAGAATAATCGGGTATGTCCGCGCCAGTATGGGTTCCCGCGCTGATCCGGTCAGCCGATCTGGCCAGACGTAAAATAGGCTGAACGATGGTACGTGCCAGAAAAAAGGACAAAAATAGCGTCACCAAAAGGACAACACCAAAGAATTTTAAAAAAGTCATACGGGTATCTTGAACCGCAGCCGTAATGTCACGGGTATTCGCCGATAGAAGCAAAGCGCCCAGCACCCGCCGAAAACGTTGTATGGGCACCGCCACGGTAATAATTTCTGACCGATCCGATAATTGCCTGATTCGATATCCGACATTGCCTTCCAATGCGCCTTCTACTTCAGGATAATGATGGGCCGCTTGGGTTTTAAACTCATGATATAATTCAAGATCTTTGCCTTGATACAGCCTATCGAACAGAGCCGCGACACCATCCTGAATTCGGCCCCAAAAACCGGCCCAGCCCGCACTAACGGACAGTTCATCAATGATAACAGACTGATCCACGGCAAGATCGCGGCTATCAAGCCATAAGTTTCCGTCCAGACCAAAAACGCGGGTGCGATTATTGGTCACGCCGACGACCCGCATTATAATTTGTTTTGCTGGTTTGAGGCGTAATTGGCTCTTGTCGGCATTCTCTGTTGCTGCTTCCCCCAAGGCCCCTGCCATAACCTCGGCATCCTTAATCAGGGCATCAATGCGTGTCTTGATCATGGTTTCCTGATATTGATCGATATATAGAATGCCCCCGGCAAGAAAGCCGACCGCGATAAGATTTACCGCCAAAATTCGGAACATAAGCGGCGAAATTCGCCGCGTGGGACGCAGTAAATTAACCTGGCCCGCCCCCTCATGACATGCCGTATCTTGTTTAGCTTTCACTATATCTATATCCGACACCATATAATGTTTCTATGCCGTCAAAGTCCGAATCCACATTGCGAAATTTCTTGCGCAGCCTTTTAATATGGCTGTCTATGGTTCTATCATCCACATAGACATCATCATTATAGGCAATATCCATCAATTGATCCCGGCTTTTCACATGGCCCGGCCGATGGACGAGGGCCTCGAGAATTAGAAATTCCGTTACGGTTAATTTGACATCATGGCCGTTCCATTCACAAATATGCCGCAAAGGATCCAGTTTCAATCGTCCGCGAATAAGCACGCTGCTTTCTTCTTCCCCGGCTTGTCCAATTTTGGCGGACAGTTCTAGGCCATGTTTTTGGCCCTGTTTTTTAATCGCCTCAACACGGCGCAATATTGTCCTGATCCGCTCAATCAATAATCTTTGTGAAAAAGGCTTGGTGATATAATCATCGGCCCCCATCTTTAAGCCCAGCATCTCATCGATTTCATCGTCTTTAGAGGTCAGGAAAATAACAGGAAAATTATGTTTCTCCCGAAGCCTCCGCAAAAGTTCCATCCCATCCATTCTAGGCATTTTAATATCCAGCACGGCAAGGTCTGGCGGCGCAACATTAAAGCCCGCGAGCGCCGAGAGGCCGTCCCCATAGGTTGTCACCTCGAAACCTTCTGCTTCCAGGACCATACTGACCGAAGCTAAAATATTCTTATCATCATCAACCAATGTTATTTTTAAAGTCATTTATGTTATTTTCCCTATTTTCGCGCGAATCCAGCAAAGGTTAGCATGATTTCTTTCCGCAAGTAAGTCATTATAGAAAGATACATACGTCAATTAATGAATATATTATATATATATTTCAAAGCCTTATTTGAAACAGGCGCTTTTTTTTAGATTGTTGCTTGATTTTGGCCCCCATATGGGCGATTCCCTTTTGAGGTTGAGATAATAATAAAGACGATTTAACGTCATAATTTACCACATAAAATCACAGCGCAATTTTCTTGATAACTTACCTAGGAATTAACTAAGGCAGGATTAAGAAAATATAATTTAAAAAATAGCGACTAGCAGGACAGCGACTAAAATGAACAACCATGGAAAACACATAAGCTCCAAGGGGCTTAACACCCATAATATATCCAATAAGAAGGATATATACTGGAATATAGGGGCAGAAATTCTTTATGAACATAGCCTCAAAAATAAGTCGGGCATCATCAGCAAGGGCGGTGCCCTCGTCGTCGAAACAGGCATCCACACAGGCCGCTCCGCCAATGATAAATTTATGGTGGTCGAGGATAGCTCTCAAGACAATATCTGGTGGGGTAAAGTTAATGCGGCCCTCTCCGAAGAAAATTTTGACAAAATTCACGGCAAAATATTAGCTTATCTCAATGAGCGGGATCTTTACGTACAAGATCTTTATGGCGGCACGGATCCCGCCTATCGCATTAATGTCCGCGCCATCAGCCCAAGTCCGTGGCACAGTCTGTTCATCCGCAATCTTTTGGTTCGGCCGGACGCCTGTGATTTAGGCGATTTTACCCCCGATTTCACCATACTCCATGCCCCGGAACTCACCATTGATCCGGCCGAAGTTGGCACCAATAGCGGAACCGTTATCACCATCAACCTGAAGAAGAAACTGGTGTTGATTGCAGGAACGTCTTATGCCGGCGAAATGAAAAAATCAGTTTTTTCTATCCTCAACTATCTCCTGCCTGAAAAAGGCATTATGCCCATGCATTGTTCTGCAAATATTGGCAAGGATGGCGATACGGCTATTTTCTTTGGTCTGTCGGGCACAGGGAAAACCACCTTATCTGCGGATCCAGAGCGCCAGCTCATCGGCGATGACGAACATGGCTGGTCCGATACCTCCGTTTTCAACTTTGAGGGGGGCTGTTATGCCAAAGTCATCCGCTTGTCCCAGGAAGCAGAACCAGAAATATATGCCACGACCCAAATGTTCGGAACGGTACTTGAAAATGTGGTCGTCGATCCTGATACCAGAGAACTTGACCTTGATGATGGCTCTAAAGCGGAAAATACCCGCGCGGCCTATCCCATTACCTCCATTCCCAATACAACAGAAGGCGGCGTGGGCGATCATCCCAAGAATATCATTATGCTAACGGCCGACGCCTTTGGCGTGATGCCGCCCATTGCGCGGCTGACACCAGAACAGGCCATGTATCACTTCCTGTCTGGTTATACAGCCAAAGTTGCTGGCACAGAAAAAGGCTTGGGCAAAGAACCACTGGCGGCTTTCTCCACCTGTTTTGGGGCGCCCTTCATGCCGCGTCACCCTTCTGTTTACGGTAATCTCCTGCGGGAAAAAATTGCCAAACATGAGGTGACTTGCTGGCTTGTGAATACGGGCTGGACGGGCGGCGTTTACGGCGTTGGCCGCCGTATGCCCATCAAATATACCCGCGCCCTTTTACATGGCGCTCTTGATGGCACATTGAATGACGTGGCATTCCGCACTGACCCCAATTTTGGTTTTGACATTCCGTTAAGCTGCCCAAATGTAGATGCCGCCGTCCTCGACCCCCGCAGCACATGGCAAGACGGGGCGGCCTATGATCAAAAAGCCGCCCATTTGGTTGATCTTTTTCGAAAAAATTTCAAAGAATATGAAGCCCATGTGGATGATAAGGTAAAGGCCGCTGGCCCGATCCTCTAACCCGTGGTTATGAACAAAGAAAAGCCCTGCTTAAAATGTGGGGCTTTTTTATTTATGACTTAAGGCTTTCCGCTTAAAATATTTTCTGTATAATGCCCCACTATGTAAAATCGGCCCTATTAATACAAAATATCTTAGTAAAAGACGACATTAATGAGAAAAACAAAAGCATCAACATTCCCCCGCTGGAACGGGTATGATTCACAACGCGACCCCATACAGGTACGTATGTGCGACTATGATGGCTGTGATAACAAGGGGGAATTCCCGGCCCCTAAATCGCCCGATAGCAAAGATAAATGGCAGTTTTGCGAAGCCCACATCACCGATTTCAACAGAAACTGGAATTATTTTGAAGGGTTAAGCAAGGACGAGGCCCTGAAGCGCGCCAAAGAAGATATGCGCGCCGCACGGGGCTATGCCTCAAGCAGCGGCGCTTACGATATGGGCGACGAGACTTATGGCAAAGACGGACGGCGCACAGATGCGCTCATCATTCTGGATTTGGACGATGATGCGACACAGGCAGAAATCAAGGCCGCCTATCGCCGCATGGCCAAGCTTTATCATCCTGACACCAACCTTGGGGACAGCAATGCCGCCATAAAATTTCAGCAAGTGATCACGGCATACGAAGTTTTGATGATCAAATAACGCTGCCCGCTATTCTGCCGTCAGTTCTAAGCTTCGGGAAACGCCGGCCTGATCCTGCCCAATAGCCCGTGCAAGTTTCGGTAACAGATTTTTCATGGTCGCCAGAAGCGTCCAAGGCGGATTGATAATGATCATGCCCGACGATGTCATGCCCCGCTGCGCTCCGTCTTGGCAAATGCCGAGCTCGAACTGTTGGATATTCTTTATGCCCACGCCCCGAAATTTTTTCTCAAGCTGTGTGATAAGACGCCGATCCACCACGGGATACCATATGGCATAGGTTCCTGTGGCAAATTTTTTATAGGCCCGCGCCACGGCCTCAAAGACCAGATTATAGTCTTCCTTGATTTCATAAGAAGGATCAATAAGCACAAATCCCCGCTTGGAAAGAGGCGGAAATTTCGCCAGCAATCCTGTGAATCCATCGCTGCGCTCGACCCTCATGTCCCGGTCATAGGACATTAAATCGTCCAAACTTTTATAATCCGCAGGATGCATCTCGTACAGCCATGCCCGATCATTTTTCCGCACTTTATGCCTCAAATATTTTTGGACAATATAGGGCGAGCCGGGATAGTTTCTGATCTGGTCATCCGCGTTGCAGCTCCCGATGACATGGTGATATTTCGCCAGCTCAGGAAAATCTTTAAAATTTATTTTACCGATGCCGCCTTTATATTCTTGAATTTTTTCAGCATGCTCGGACTCGAGGCTATAAAGGCCCGCCCCCGCGTGGGTATCAATATAATCAAAAGGCGTGTCTTTCTTAACCAGATGCTCAAGAATTTCAATGAGAATAACATGCTTCAAAACATCAGCAAAATTCCCCGCATGGTATGAATGTCGATAGCTGAGCATATTTGGCCTTATCGTAAAGGGTGTTAAATACCATCCCCAGGGGTGACGGCTCTCACATTATCATTCTTCGAAGAGCGACTTTATCTTTTCCGTGGGGTAATAATATACCATCTTACCCTGTTTCTGTGATGTTAAATACCCTAAAGCCATCAGATTTTTCAAGTCATGAGCCGCAGGAATTCTGGTGACGTGATGAATTTTTGCATGGGCGGAAATATTAATTCTGTCTTTTGGATCTCGGTAAAAATAATGTAACAATTTCAATTGCCGTTTATTAAAATTATGGTCTGATCTGACGATCCTATTTTCAACTTCTTTTTCTTTTCTCTTACGCTCAAGATAGAGAGCGAAGGCTTCCCTTGCCAGTTCAATTTTCCGAATATTGTAATCAATAAAATAAGTCAAATCATTGTCATCTTGCTCACTATAAACATAAGCCCAAGAATATTGCCCTGGGGATTTCTTGATCATTTCAGAGATTGGTAAATACGCAAAAGCCCAATAATCGTGTTTCAACAGATACCAATAAAATAACACTCTCGCTAGCCGTCCGTTGCCATCAACATAAGGATGTAATATGCCGATCCAAAAATGAAGCATAATGGCCTTAATAACGGGATGCGTAAATCCTGAGCGATCTTGATCATTGGCAAAAGAAATTAATTTGGGTAATTCCTGCGCAACAAAAGCCATTTGCGGGCAAACATAAGTAATATTCTCATCCCCCTTAGGGCTAATAACAATTTTATCTTCATCGCTACGAAAAACGCCTTGCTCTTCTTTGGGTAATGTATTCTTCGTTATCATCCTATGTAATTCATGCAACATCTCTAGGGTAAGCTCTTTTTTACAGAATTCTGCCTCAATAGCCTGCATGGTTTTATAATTATTCAGGATCATATGCTCGGCCTTATCTTGTGGCTTCCGACCTTCCATGAGCATTTTTTTTGCCACAAGACGGGTAGTATGCGCCCCTTCCAACTGGGATGACGCGATGGCTTCTTCCATTAACCCGCGCGAGACATATTCGAGTTTTTCATTATCAGTGATATTATTCTGCCCCATCAAATGCCCCCCCATTTGCATATCCATTTCATGCAAAAAAGGTTCATATTGCGGGAGTTTGCTCCTGCTAAATATAGCGCTTTCCTGATCTCTAATGGGTGTTTGAACAGAAATGAAACGCCTAAATGCCTTAATATGAGCCCAGAATTCTTCAGCGGGCATACCATCGGGCAGCCAAGATTTTCTCTTGATTTTTGACCAATAAAGATATTCTGGGTGATGTGCCTGAACTATGGTATCAAATAATTCTTTTGAACTAAGTTGCCGTCCGATTAATTCTGAAAACTCATATTTTCTATGATCTATCTTCTCAATTTTCTTAAATTTTTCCATAAGTTACGCCTTTAATGCATATAGTTATACATAAAATATACCTATACTATACATAACATTAAAAATCAACAACATGTATAGTTATACATGAAGTATATCTATACTATACATATTTTAGAAAATTGCATCATCCGTCCAATCGGGCGACCAGATCGGCGTATGTGACGCCCCAGTTTTTAAAAGAATTTTGGGACAGGTTGGCGTTGTAGAATTTTTGGAGACCCGTGACGTCGGGGCCGACCCATTGGGGCAGGATAAATTTTTCATTTTCGGCGGCTAGCTCTATTTCCGCTATGATCAGGCCTTTATTATCACCTTCAAAAATATCAACCTCCCACAGATGATCCCCCACGGCGTAAATCTTCCGGGTCTTTACGATGGGCTTTTGCTGGCAAGCCGCAAATAATACCTTGGCTTCCTCTTTTGTGACATTTGTTTCGATTTCGTACCGACCGATGCCTTTGGTGGGCGTTTTAACCGACAAAATAAAGGCGTCATCCTTCTGGCGAATGCGCACCACATTGCCGCCGTCCCGGGCGATATAGCCCTGACGGATTTTATGACATTTGGCGGCTTTTTCATGGGGCAGGGCTAACAGCAAGAATTTACGCTCAATTTCTACATTGACCTTAGCTTTTTTACCAAATAACCCATTCATCATAATAAATCCTTCAAGGCCGCAAAAAGCCTTTCCACATCCCCGGCATCATTATAGACATGGGGGGCGACGCGGATACTATTGCCGCGCACGCTGACATATATCTTCCGTTCCGCCAGCGCGGCGGGCAAGCCCGTTGGCACCCCCTCTGGAAAAGCAAGGCCAATCATATGGGGCGACCGATGGGCCTTATGGGCCACCTTCAATCCCATAGCCTGTGCCTTTTCCGCGATCTCATCGGTCAAGCTGGAGAGATATTCCGCGATGGCCGCCGCGCCCCATTGATTAAGCCTCTCCAGGCCATGAATAGCCATAGGGGTCAGCATGAAATTACTGCGTTCTCCCATATTAAAGCGCATGGCCCCTGTTTCATATTCTGGTTGATAATCCACAAGGCGGGCAAAATCATCGGATCCTTTGCGGACGATCCAGCCTTCTTCCAACGGTTTTCCGTTCTGATGGCGCGGTGCCACATAGATAAAGCCGTAGCTATAGGGGCCAAGAAGCCATTTATAGGTGGCCGCAATCATGAAATCCGGATCAACATCCTTGACCGAGAAAGGCATCACGCCCAAAGACTGGGTCAGGTCAAGCACGAGGGCCGCGCCATGTCTTCGGGCCACCTCTCCCACCTTTACCAAATCAACAGAGCTGCCGTCCGTCCAATGGGCCTGGGCGCAGGCCACAATTGCGGTATCTTCCCCAATAGCCGCACAAAGGGGGGCCGTCCAATCGCCGTCCTCTGCCTTGAGAATGGTGATGATTTCAGCGTCATGGGCCTTGGCCATTTCCTGCCATGGATAGACATTAGAGGGAAATTGATCCGCGAGAACAATAATTTTCTGTCCCTTTGACAGGGGCAAGTTCCGCACCGCAATAGCCATTCCGTAAGACACTGACGGGATCAGTGCCACATCATCCGGCCCCGCACCAATCATGTCCGCCATCAGGCGGCACGCGCGGTTGGGTGGATTAAAAAAATCTGGAATGCCAATTTCCCACGGATGCAGCTTCGCCGCCGCGCCTTGCGTGCCGAGGGCGGCGGCTTCTTTCAAAATGGGTGACATATAGGCGGCATTTAAGTAGGTCACATCGGCGGGAATATCAAATAAATGCCGCTGACAGGTGAATTTAGATTGAGGGGTCATATGTATCTCTCTTTTGTTACCTCTCCATAAGTAGCAGCCAAGAAAGAGAAAACCAAATTAAATTGCTCAAGAGTAAATAATTTTGTTAAGGTCATACCTTATTTCAATGAGGAGCCGCAGATGAGCATTATCTACCCCATGGGTTACTTGGCAATATTTACCCTACTCTATTCCGTTATTATGATCACAGGCCGGAAAAGAGCCGTGACATCAGGGGATCTCAAAGCCAGTTATTTTAAAGAATATAATAACGACACCCCGCCCGGCTATATGCAAAAAGCCACGCGGCAATGGTCTAACCTGTATGAGGTGCCAGTCTTATTTTATGCTGTTTGCGCGGCCATTTTGGCGCTCCAAAAAGATGACATGGTTTTTATCTATCTGGCCTATATCTTTTTTGGTTTAAGGCTCGTGCAGGCCTTCATTCATACGACCTATAACAATGTCTATCATCGGCTGTTGATTTTCACCTGCGGCCTCGTCACCGTTCTTGCCATGTGGATCAGATTACTCTTAATGGTCTAGGTTTTTACTTGAGGTTTTTTGTCAGAAATTTTTCCGTTTCTTGCAAGAATTTAATCCTGTTTTTTCCCTTGCTGAGGTGATGGTCGCCGCCCTCAAAGGTAATGAAGCGGATATCTTTCTTTTTCCGCTTCATGGCCTTTGCGAACATCTCGCCATGTTTATACTCAACGCTCCGATCATCCGTTCCATGAAGCAGAAGTACCGGAACATTTATATCGTCAATATGGCGATAGGGCGAGATATCAGAATAAGACCCTTCTTCGTTACGAATATAAGGTAAATATCTTTCTTTTACGCCCAAGAATTTTTTAAAATTAATAACCAGTGTCGACATATCGGTCACAGGGGCCATGGCGACGGAGCATTTATAAAGGCCCGGCTCCTTAACCAAACTCTCCAAGGCGGCATAACCGCCGTAACTGCCGCCGACAATACAGAGACGTTTTGGGTCGGCATAGCCCTGTTTAATCATCCAGGCTGCGCCGTCATTAATATCATCAAGCATCTTTCCGCCCCACTGATTACGGCCCATTTCCTCATATTTTGCGCCATAGCCCGTCGAGCCCCGATAATTCATCTGCAAAACCGCATAGCCGTGGGTGGTCAGAAATTGTACCCAATAATCAAAGCCATAAATATCCCGCGCAAAGGGGCCGCCGTGGGGCATGATGATCGTGGGCAGGCCTTTAGGATCTTTCGCGCCAAGGGGCAAGGAGAGATAGGCGGGGATTTCAAGGCCATCACGGGCCTTATAGGTCACAGATGTCATCGGGGAGAGTTTATCATCATCAAGGCCGGGATATTTTTCGGCAAACCAATCCATCTTGCCCCTGTTCAAATCCAGAAAATAATAATCCCCCGGATTCGTTGGGGAGGAGACCTCAATGATGAACTTCTTTTTATCCTTGCTATAAGAGACCACACTGGTGGCTTGATCAGGGAAGTTCTTTGTCAACATTCTGGCCATACTTTGCCGTAATTTATCCTTATTAACCGTATGATAGCCCTCATCGAGATAGGTGTAGCTGCGGATATTTCCCGTCTCGTCAATGTCTATATCTGTGACATCGGCGCCTTCTTTCCCGGCTATTTCCGCGACGAATTCGCCCTTGTCCAGATTATAGCTGTAAAAGGCATTAAATCCTTCGTCATTGACTTTGCTCACATAAATTATCTTCGGGTCGGGGCTGAACCCCACAGGGGAAAAAGGGATATCATCATCAATCACATCATATTTGGCAATCGTCTTCCATGACGCGCCTTCTTTCTTGCGGTAAATAATACGATCATTGGCCCCGTTCTGAATCATACCCAGCCTCACGATCCCCTTTTTATCCGCCATCCAATCGACAACATGACTCCGCGTTTTTACCACCCGTTCTTTGCCGGCGGTATGGATATCAACTTTATAAACGTCAGGATAATTCATTTGCTCTCCGTCGAGGGCCAAGAGGATATGATCGGGATCATCGGGCAGAAAACTCACCACCTGATCCTGTAATTGCGACACCCAATAACGAATATTATAGGTACTTCCACGCCTTTGCCGCTTGACCAGGTTAATCGGATTTTTTTTATCCCAGTCCATGGCGATCAGCCGCGTTTCTGTCGTATTTGTTCTGAACCGCCTTGCGGGGAACCGAATGCTTACGGCGAGCCTGTCATTCGTGAGCCAACGGAACCAGTTAAATTCCCCATCTGTATATCCCGTCACATAAAATTGATTTTTTTTGCCTGGCTCCAGATTTTGCGTCACTAGGCTTATCCTGCCGCCCACATTGCGTAGAGAGGCCAGGCGATTGCCATCCGGGGATAGCTTTAGGTTCAGAAAATTTTCCCGTTGGCCAAAAGCCTCCGCAGAAACGGACAATTTCTGTTCGGCACTATGGGCCAGCGTGACATAAGAAAAAAGCGTCACATAAGAAAAAATGGAAAATATAAGAAAAAAATACCGAAACATGCAGCCCCCTGAGTTGTATCTATTTTACCAACACTTACTATATGGCCTGAATTTTATATGTCAAAATAAAAAACCAGCCTGAATAAGACTGGTTTTAGAGGTAATTCTATAAAATAATAGCGGGTCACGCGGCCTGATTAGACGGCCTCTGCCAAATCCTCAACGCAAAAAAGATCATAGGTGAGTTTTAACATCTCAGCCACCCGCTGGTCTTTTATGCGATAAAAAATTTGCTGGCTTTCCCGACGTGTCGAAACTAGTCCTTCTGCCCGCATACGGCCCAAATGTTGTGACAAAGCCGATTGAGAAATATTAAGATTTTTTTCCAACTCGCCAACACACGATTCCTTACCAAGAAGTCGGCTCAAAATCACCAGGCGGTTTGAATTTGCAAGTGTTTTCAGAAAATCTGCGGCTTCAAATGAATTATGCTGAAGCTTATTCAAATCAATCATGTTTAGATTAGTCATACCAATCTACCCTTTTGTTGTTACTGCCAAATATTTTATCTACATGTTTCTTATATGAAACTTTGCACGCGTTATTTATATCGTTTAATTCTTATATATCATATTTATATTTTCTGGAACAAAAAAGTATATTATCACTTCTCCGCGTAATAGCCTGTTGATTCTAAGGCTTTTTTCCATTGAATATTTTGTTTGCTAACCTCTTCTTGAAATAATATTGGTTTATTTATGCTATAATAATCACAAAATGTTGATAAATCGTTACTTTTTTCAAATAAACCCGCCCCGATGCCCGCAAGCAGGGCTGCGCCGTAGGCTGTTGTTTCCAATATCTTTGGCCTGATCACGTCCATTTGCGTTATATCCGCCAAAAATTGCATGAGCCATTCATTCTGTGTCATGCCGCCATCCACTTTCAAACTATCATAGGATAGGGCGGCATCCTGTTGCATGGCTGTCAGAAGGTCTGCGGTTTGAAAGCCTACGGATTCCAGGGCCGCCCGTGCGATTTCGGCCACCCCCGTTGATCTGGTTAAGCCGAACAAGGCCCCCCGCGCATCGGGATTCCAATGGGGGGCGCCAAGGCCCGTGAAGGCGGGAACCATATAAACGCCGCCGCTGCTTTCTATTGATCTTGCCAGTGCGTCTGTTTCCGCCGCATCACTGATAATTTTCAGGCCATCCCGAAGCCACTGAACCGCCGAGCCTGCACAAAAAAAGCTGCCCTCCAGGGCATAGGCCACCTTGCCGCCTATTTGATAGGCCACGGTGGTCAGTAGCCTATTTTGTGATCTGATAATTTTGTCCCCTGTATTCATCATCACAAAGCCGCCCGTGCCATAGGTGCATTTTACCTGTCCCGCCTGCAGACAATGTTGCCCAATCAGCGCCGCTTGTTGATCCCCCGCCATGGCCATAATAGGCAGGGCTTTGCCAAATAAATCTGCCGCCGTATCGCCAAAATGGTGATCACAAGCATATACAGTCGGCAGAATCGCCTCCGGCACGTTAAACAGCCGCAGCAAGTCCATATCCCATGCCATATCATGAATATTATACAGCATCGTACGGGAAGCATTTGTCACATCAGTGGCATGGGTTTTCCCGCGCGTCAGATGCCATAAAATAAAACTATCTACGGTACCAAAGGCCAATTCCCCCTTTTCCGCCCGTGTCCTTGCCCCCAAAATATTGTCCAAAATCCATGTGATCTTGGTGGCAGAGAAATAAGGGTCTAACAAAAGACCGGTTTTCTCAACTATCGCTGGCTCATGGCCATTCTGGGTCATGTCACGGCACAGATCCGCCGTCCGGCGATCCTGCCAGACAATGGCAGGGTAAATAGGGACGCCCGTTTTCCGGTCCCAAATAAGGGTGGTTTCCCGTTGGTTCGTAATGCCAATAGCTTCCGGAAAAACGCCGTCTGGCAACTGAGACAGCGCCCCCCGCACCGTGTCAATGACGGTTTTTATAATTTCCATGCCCTCATGCTCAACCCAGCCATCATGGGGGAAATATTGGGTAAATTCTGCCTGTGCCTTGGCGCATACCTGCCCCTGATCATCAAAAATCATGGCCCGCGTGCTTGTGGTGCCTTGATCAATGGCCAGAAGATATTGAGGATTTGACTTCATAATCGACAGACTCCCTATTGCGCTTTTCATCATAGTGCCTAATATAATCACGATAACATAAGGCGCCTATTGTGCCCCATTGGGACGGAAAAGAAAATGAATGATTACGATCTTCTGATTATTGGCGGCGGCATTAATGGCACAGGTATCGCGCGGGATGCCGCAGGACGTGGCCTTAACGTCCTGTTGGTGGAGATGTCAGACTTGGCCTCGGCCACCTCCTCAAAATCGACAAAGCTTATTCACGGCGGCTTGCGCTACCTTGAATATTATGACTTTATGTTGGTGCGAAAGGCGCTTATTGAGCGGGAGATATTGCTGAAGGCCGCGCCTCATATCATTCACCCGTTAAAATTCATCTTACCGCACGAGGCGCACCTCAGGCCAAAATGGATGATCAGGATCGGTCTGTTCCTCTATGACCATTTGAGTAGGCGTAAAACCCTCGGCAAATCCCGGCATATTACATTTGAGGCGGAGGATCACAACAACCCCCTTCAAGGCCGTTTTACAGATGGCTTTACCTATTTTGACTGCTGGGCCGATGATGCGCGGCTTGTGGTTCTAAATGCTCATGATGCAAGGAAATTGGGCGCCGATATAAGAACACGGACAAAATTTATCGCCGCCAAGAATAACGGCGACCATTGGCAAGCAGAACTCTTCTCTGAAAAAAAAGGCGCACAAACCATCACCGTCAAAGCCATCGTTAATGCGGCGGGGCCTTGGGTGTCGGATATTATCAATGACGGCCTTGCTTTGCCGGCCCATAACAGGTTGCGGCTGGTGAAAGGCAGCCATATCATCGTCCCCAAATTATATGATGGCGAGGCGGCCTATATTTTGCAAAATAAAGATGGGCGTATCATCTTTGCCCTTCCTTACGAACAAGATTATACGTTAATCGGCACCACCGATGTGCCCTATACAGGCGACCCGTCAAAGGTTCATATTTCGGAGGAGGAAATCACCTATCTTTGCCATCATATCAATATGTATTTCAAACCCACGCTGGCCCACGGCAATCCCCTGTCGGCAAGCGATGTGATATCCCATTATGCGGGCGTGCGGCCGCTTTATGATGATGCCACAAAAGAGGCCAGCGCCGTCACGCGAGATTTTGTCATCTCATTACGTAAAGATAATGACTCCGGAGAAGCCGCCGCGCCGCTGTTGTCCATCTTTGGCGGGAAAATTACCACTTATCGCTATCTCGCCGAGAAGGCGCTAGAGAAATTGGCGGAATTTTTCCCAGAGAACCCTAAAATATCAACCCCTTGGACCACCATCGCGCCGCTTCCGGGAGGGGATATTCCCGGCGGCGACATGACAAAATTCATCAATATAAAACAGAAATTATACCCTTGGCTGGATAAAGATCTCTGCGCCGGTTACGCCCATAAATATGGCACGCGCATGGATGATATGCTGGATCAGGAAAGTCAAAATGCCGAACTTATCGGCCCAAATCTCTATGATTATGAGGCCGCCTTTCTGGTGGCAGAAGAATGGGCCGTCACCGCCGAAGACATCTTATGGCGGCGTACCAAGCTTGGCCTGACTTGGTCAGAACAGGATGTGGCAAATCTGGAAAAATGGTTGGAAAAACATCTCACCCGTTAAGCGCTAACGGGCAATGGCAGAGCCGTGGCCCAACCAACTTTACATATGGATGGCTCTGCCAACTTCTACATATGGATGGCTCTGCCAACTTCTACATATGGATGGCTCTGCCATCGGTGGCCATTGCCGCCTCCCGCACGGCCTCGGTTTCGGTGGGATGGGCATGAGAGGTATAGGCAATATCCTCAGCCGTGAGGCCATTTTCAATGGCGAGGGTCAATTCGGCAATCATATTGCCGGCATCAGCCCCAATGATATGGGCCCCGAGAATTTTATCGGTCGCGGCGCAGCTTAAGATTTTGACAAAACCGTCGGTTTGCATATTGGCCTTGGCCCGGCTATTGGCCATAAAGGGGAATTTACCCACATGATAGGCGGTGCCTGCGGCCGTCAAGGCCTCTTCCGTTTTGCCAACGCTGGCCACTTCCGGCATGGTATAGATCACCCCGGGGATGGCATCATAATTTACATGACCGGCAAAGCCTGCGATGATTTCCGCCACAGCAAGACCTTCATCTTCGGCTTTATGGGCAAGCATGGCGCCGCGCACCACGTCGCCAATGGCATAGATACCCTTCACGTTGGTCTGGAAATGAGCGTCAATATCCACCTGACCCCGGTCGGTCATCTTAACGCCCGCCTCTTTCAGGCCAAGGCCTTCGGTGTAAGGCTTGCGTCCCACAGCCACCAAGACCGCATCACATTTTATCTGTACTGCGTCCCCGCCTGCCGCAGGTTCCACAGATACCGTAACCGATGTTTTAGTCGTCTTAACGCCGGTGACTTTTGATTTTAACGTGAAGGTGAAACCCTGTTTTTTCAAGATACGGGCAAAAGCCTTACTGACCTCGCCGTCCATTTCGGGCGTGATACGGTCCATAAATTCAACGACCGTAACCTCCGCGCCTAATCGTTTCCATACCGAACCTAGCTCAAGCCCGATGACGCCGCCGCCAATAACCACAAGATGTTTTGGCACTTTCGGCAGGCTCAGCGCCCCCGTAGAAGATAATATCTGTTTTTCGTCAATCTCAATATTCGGCAAGCTCACCACATCGGATCCTGTGGCAATGACGATATTTTTGGCCGCCAAAAGACGCTCGCCGCCCGCCGTCAGGGCAACCTTAACAGAGCCTTGGCCGGCGATCGTGCCGCGCCCTTCGATATAGTCGACTTTATTTTTCTTGAGCAAATAAGCCACACCGTCGGTCAAGCCTTTGACTGTATTGTCTTTGGATGCCATTAATGCCGCAATATCAATGGACACTTTGCCCGTTGTAATGCCGAATTTAGCCATGCCATGACTGGCGTCTTCATATAATTCCGAGGCATGAAGCAAAGCCTTTGACGGCATACAGCCCACATTCAGGCAAGTGCCGCCCAAGGCGCCGCGCATCTCAACACAAGCCACTTTTAACCCCAACTGAGCCGCCCGTATCGCCCCAACATAACCCCCAGGGCCACCGCCAATAATGACCACATCAAAATTATCAGACATATGCTATTCCTTTATAAATCCAAATAAGATTCTCTTATTTGGGCGTTCAAACCTCACGCAGACTTCGCCGCACTGGCGGCGGGGTGCGCTTGCACCCTCTCATTCCAAAGAATTATAAATCCAAGACAAGACGTTGGGGATCTTCCAAACATTCCTTCACACGCACCAGGAAGGTCACGGCCCCCTTGCCGTCCACCACACGGTGATCATAACTCAGCGCCAAATACATCATGGGCCGAATGACCATTTGGCCTTGTTCAACCATGACCCGTTCCTTGATGGCATGCATGCCCAATATTCCAGACTGGGGCGCATTCAATATCGGGGAAGATAAGAGAGAGCCAAAAATACCGCCATTTGAAATGGTAAAGGTGCCGCCCTGCATGTCTGCCATGCTGAGTTTGCCCTCACGGGCGCGGCCGCCCAGACGGACAATTTCTTTCTCCACGTCAGAAAAACTGAGATCCTGACAATCCCGAACTACCGGCACCACAAGTCCCGCAGGCGTGCTTGCCGCAACGCCCACATGGTAATAATTTTTATAGATAATGGCATCATCGCGCACTTCGGCATTGACCTCCGGTATTTCTTTCAAGGCTTGCACGCAGGCCTTGACAAAGAACGACATAAAGCCAAGCTTTGAGCCATGTTTCTTTTCAAACATATCCTTATATTGATGACGCAGGGCAATCACCGCTGACATATCCACTTCATTATATGTGGTCAGCATCGCCGCCGTATTCTGGGCATCCTTCAGGCGCCTTGCGATGGTACGGCGAAGGCGGGTCATGGGGACAGTCTCTTCTTTAGGCATGATCGCCTGTTCTGAAACCGCAGCGGAAGCTATGGCGACGGGTGCCGCGCCCGGCGCAAGATACGTCAGAACATCGGCCTTGGTCACAACGCCGTCCGGCCCTGTTCCGATAATCTTGGACAGATCCACAGCCTTTTCTGCGGCAACTTTCGCCGCAGAGGCCCGCACGCCGCCCGAGGTCGAGGCGGGCATGGCGTCTTCGGCTACGGGCGTCGCCTTATTTGGCGTCGTTGCTGTCGCGGCGACTTTGCCGTGGGCTGTTTCGTCAATTCTCCCCAACAACGCGCCAACGCCAACCGTTTCGCCTTCTGCGACAATAATCTCGGACATGGCACCACTTGCCGTGGCATTGACTTCCAAAGCAACTTTATCGGTTTCCAATTCACAAATTGGCTCATCAACGGCCACCGCATCGCCAACGGCCTTAAACCATTTGCCGACCGTGGCCTCCGTAACAGATTCGCCGAGTACCGGAACATGAATTTCGATGGCCATAAGCCTTAACTCCTTAAGTTCTTCATTTTTTAGTGGTTTATCAAAAACCGATTATTTTATTATACCCAATTATTTTATGACTAAAGCCTGATCCACCAGTTCACTTTGTTGGTAAAGATGGCGGCTCATCTGTCCTGTTGCAGGGGACGCCGCCGCAAGCCGTCCCGCATATTTTGCGCGCAACGGCGTTACCTTACAATCCACAAGGCTTTCTTCAAGTAGCGGTTCAATGAAAGACCATGCCCCCATATTTTTTGGTTCTTCCTGACACCAGACAATGGTTTCTACATTCTTGAAGCGGGAAATTTCCCGAACAAGGGCCTCATGAGGATACGGGTATAATTGTTCCACCCGCAAAATATAGACGTCCGTCATTTCCCGTTTATCGCGCTCGGCCAGAATGTCGAAATAGACTTTGCCCGAACATAAAATGACCCGCTTAATGTCTTTGTCCTTCTTAAGTTTGATACTTAAGGCAGGGTCGCTTTCTGCCGTATCCCATAACAGACGGTGAAATTCTGTCTTCTCCGCCATTTCACTGAGGTTAGACACAGATTTTTTATGACGCAGTAACGATTTTGGCGTCATCAGGATTAAAGGTTTGCGGAATTTCCGTTTCATCTGACGGCGTAAAATATGAAAATAATTGGCCGGCGTGGTACAATTCGCCACTTGCATATTATCTTCGGCGCACAGCTGTAAGTATCGCTCGAGCCGCGCGGAGGAATGTTCTGGCCCCTGACCTTCAAACCCATGAGGCAGTAAAATGACCAAACCACTCATACGCAGCCATTTTGCTTCACCGGAAGAAATAAACTGGTCAAAGATCATCTGCGCCCCGTTGGCAAAATCACCAAATTGAGCTTCCCACAGCACCAATGCATTTGGTTCTGCCATGGTATAGCCATATTCAAAGCCGAGGACGCCAACCTCTGACAAGGCACTATCAATCACTTCAAATGTGGCATGATTGTCGGATCCGTCAGTCATATTTCTCAAAGGCGTATAGCGTTCTTCGGTTTCCTGGTCGATGAAGACGGAATGACGATGGGAAAAAGTCCCCCGCTGACTATCTTGCCCAGAAAGCCGTACCCGATGACCTTCGCGAATGAGCGCGCCAAAGGCCAAGGCCTCTGCCGTGGCCCAATCAATGCCCGTTCCATGATCCAGCATGGTTGCTTTGGCATTTAAAATGCGCTTCAAGGTGCGATGAACATTAAAGCCATCGGGAACTGTGCATAAAATTCGGCCAATATCCTGAAGTTCATCACTATGAACGCCCGTCCCCGCAGAGCGGCGCAGATCATCTGAATCCCGCTCATATCCCGACCAACGACCGGCAAACCAGTCGGCCTTACCCACTTTATAGGTTTCGGCGGCCTTCATTTCCACATCAAGATAGCTAAAGACGTCTTTCACGATCTGATCTGACTGGTCTTGCGTAATTAATCCTTCTGCAATAAGACGCTCGGCATAGATATTAAAGGTCGTTTGATGGTTCTTAATCCGTTTATACATCAAGGGCTGCGTGAAAGAAGGCTCATCCCCCTCATTATGACCAAAACGGCGATAGCAGAACATATCCACCACCACATCAGATTTAAATTTCTGTCTGAATTCCGTGGCCAGTTTCATCACATAGACCACAGCCTCTGGATCATCGCCGTTCACATGGAATACCGGCGCCTGAACCGCCTTCGCCATATCGGAGGGATAGGGGGAAGACCGCGAATAATGCGGCGATGTGGTAAAGCCAATCTGGTTATTAACGATCACATGGATCGTCCCGCCTGTCTGATAGCCTTTCAATTCGCTCAAAGCAAAACATTCCGCCACCAGTCCTTGACCAGAAAAAGCGGCGTCGCCGTGCATCAACAACGTCAATACGCTGTTGCCTGTGGTATCATGGCGGTGGGTTAACTTGGCCCGGGTTTTTCCCAAAGCCACCGGATTGACGGCCTCCAGATGGGAAGGATTAGGGGTTAAGGACAAATGGACATCATTTCCGTCAAAGGAGCGGTCGGAAGACGCCCCGAGGTGATATTTCACATCGCCAGAGCCTTCCACATCGTCCGGCTTGTATGAGCCGCCGTGAAATTCATGAAAAATCGCGCGGATCGGCTTGCTCATCACATTGGCCAGCACATTTAAGCGGCCCCGGTGGGGCATCCCGATAATAATTTCTTCAACCCCATTTTGGCCGCCCGTTTTAATGATCGCTTCCAAGGCAGGGATCAGGGATTCCCCGCCGTCCAGACCGAAACGTTTGGTTCCGATATATTTCTTCGCCAGATATTGCTCGAAACCTTCGGCCTCGGCCAATTTTTGTAAAATGGCCAGCTTACCTTGATCGGTAAAATTAATTTCCTTATCCCGGCCTTCAATACGCTTAAGAATCCAGGCTTTTTCTGCTGGCTCATTAATATGCATGAATTCCACGCCAACATTGGCGCAATAGGTACGTTTAATAATCTCCAGAACTTCCCGCAAGGTCGCGGATTCTAGCCCTAGCACATTGTCCAGAAAAATGGGGCGATCAAGATCATCGTCGCCGAAACCATAGGTGGCCGGATCCAGTTCCGTTTGCTGCGGACGGTCTTCCAATTCCAGAGGATCCAGCTTGGCATGAAGATGGCCCCGCACCCGGTAAGTTCTGATCATCATCAGGCAGCGGATGGTATCCAGCGTGGCGGACCGAATTTCCGCATCCGATGCCGCGCCCTTGCTTTTCTGAACCGGGGCATGATCCACATATCCCGGATCAAGAGCGGAAAGATAATCATCTTCTATGGATTTGACTTTATGGGGCCAATCAGGGCGCTCCCACGAGGCAACAGGTTTTTCTATGCCCGCATTAAGCAACGCCTTCGCATCATCCGCCAAAGAGTGAAAATAGTGCGCCCATGAAGAATCCACTGAGGCGGGATTCTTGGTAAAGCGGGCAAAAAGCTCTTCTACGAAGGCACCGCTAGACCCATTTATCAGGCTTTCCGTATCCAAATTATTATCCATATCAGACTCTTCTTTATAATTTAGGCGGTTTCAGAGAGGCCCCTAGGGGGCCAATATCTCTATCGCACCCTAGGTTTACCTCATTAACCTTTCAAAACGCTTAACAACGTCGTGCCAAGTGCCGCAGGCGATTCTGTGACCGTAATCCCTGCGCTTTTCATGGCTTCAATTTTATCTTCAGCCCCGCCTTTTCCGCCAGAGACGATCGCGCCCGCATGACCCATCGTCCGGCCGGGAGGCGCCGTGCGGCCCGCAATAAAGCCAACCACCGGCTTCTTTATTTTGGAGGCTTTGAGGAATTCTGCGGCTTCTTCTTCGGCTGAGCCGCCAATTTCACCAATCATAATGATCGAATCCGTATCCTCATCAGCAAGGAAGCCCTCCAGGACGTCAATAAAGTTTGTGCCATTAACCGGATCGCCGCCAATGCCCACGCAGGTGCTTTGACCGAGGCCAACAGCTGTTGTCTGGCCCACCGCTTCATATGTCAATGTTCCAGAACGGGACACAATACCCACGCGGCCGGGGTTATGAATATGGCCGGGCATAATCCCGATTTTACATTCGCCCGGCGTAATGACGCCCGGACAGTTTGGCCCCACAAGGCGGGTTTTTGAGCCTTGAAGCACGCGCTTGACTTTAACCATATCAAGGACAGGAATGCCTTCGGTGATACAAACGACAAGTTCGATGCCCGCATCAATGGCTTCCAGAATCGCATCGGCCGCAAAGGGCGGCGGCACATAAATTACGGAGGCGTTAGCGCCCGTTACAAATACAGCTTCGTCAACCGTATTATAAACCGGCAGGTCAAGATGTTTTGTGCCGCCTTTCCCCGGGGTCACGCCGCCCACCATTTTCGTGCCATAAGCAATGGCTTGTTCAGAATGAAACGTGCCTTGTGCGCCAGTAAAGCCCTGACAAATTACTTTTGTTTGCGAATTAATAAAGATAGACATCAGGAAAGCTCCTTCACAGCATTAACGACTTTAGTGGCAGCATCACCCATATCGTCGGCAGAAATAATTGGCAGGCCGCTGTCCGCCATAATTTTCTTGCCCAATTCAACATTGGTTCCTTCGAGGCGCACAACCAGTGGCACCGATAAGGAAACTTCTTTTGCCGCAGCAACAACGCCTTCGGCAATCACATCACAGCGCATGATACCGCCAAAGATATTCACGAGGATACCTTCCACATTGCTATCGCTGAGGATGATTTTGAAGGCTTCTGTGACCCGTTCCTTTGTTGCCCCGCCGCCCACGTCAAGGAAGTTTGCCGGCGATCCGCCCTTGAGCTTAATAATATCCATGGTCGCCATGGCAAGGCCCGCGCCGTTGACCATGCAGCCAATGCTGCCGTCCAGCTTGATATAGTTCAATTCATGCTTTGCGGCTTCCAGCTCCATAGGGTCTTCTTCATCCGGATCGCGCAATTCAACCACATCAGGGTGGCGAAACAGGCTGTTGCCATCAAAACCCATTTTCGCATCAAGGACAATAATATTGTCATCCTTGGTCACGACGAGCGGGTTAATTTCCAGCATAGACGCGTCTTTAGCGATAAAGGCATCATAAAGAGAGGCAATGACTTTGGCGCATTTTCCCGCCGTTTTCCCCGTTAGGCCCAAACCAAAGGCAACCTTACGGCAATGAAACCCCGACAGGCCAGAGGCCGGATCAATGGAGATCGTCACAATTTTTTCTGGCGTCGCAGCAGCCACTTCTTCGATGTCCATACCGCCTTCAGACGACGCCATAATAGCCACGCGACTAGACCCACGATCAACAAGCAAGCTGACATAAAGTTCGTTGGCAATATCACATCCATCTTCGATATAAACGCGATTAACCGTTTTACCTTCGGGACCAGTTTGGTGCGTGACCAACGTCATGCCGATCATCTCGCCGGCGATTTTTTTCACGTCTGCGATTGACTTAACCACTTTAACGCCGCCGCCTTTGCCGCGCCCGCCAGCGTGAATTTGTGCCTTCACAACCCAAATGGGGTTGGCCTTGTCTTTGGCAAGATCCTTGGCAATCTGCTCTGCTTCCTGCGCGGTATAGGCAACGCCGCCCCGGGAAACGGGGGCACCGAAACCCTTCAAGAGGCCTTTCGCTTGATATTCATGAATATTCATCTTTTCATACCTTTATCATTATCTTTATTAAAAATTTTATGCCGCAGTTTTAAGCAAGAGAGGGGTCAATCGCTTTAACCGCATCGACCAAACCCTGTACAGCGGCAACAGAATGATCAAATCCCGCCTTTTCATCTGCGTTTAGGTTAATTTCGACAATTTTCTCAACACCGTTTTCGCCGATCAAGACAGGAACGCCGACATACATGCCGCTCACCCCATATTCACCGTTTAACTCAACCGCACAAGGCAGGAGGCGGCGTTTGTCTTTCAAATAAGATTCCGCCATGGATATGGCCGCCGTCGCCGGCGCATAGAAGGCCGAACCTGTTTTCAAAAGCCCCACAATTTCCGCGCCGCCGTCACGGGTACGCTGAATGATCTGATCCAGTTTTTCCTGTGTCGTCCAGCCCATTTTTACCAAGTCAGGAATAGGAATACCCGCCACCGTGGAATAGCGCGGCAAGGGCACCATCGTGTCGCCATGACCGCCCAACACAAAGGCATTCACATCCTCGACAGACACATTTAATTCTTCGGCAAGGAAATAGGTAAAGCGGGCCGAGTCAAGGACGCCCGCCATGCCCACAACTTTTTTGGCCGGAAGGCCTGAAAATTGTTGCAGCGCCCAGACCATCACGTCAAGCGGATTTGTGATGCAAATGACAAAAGCATTGGGTGCATTGTCACGAATGCCTTCGCCAACGGATTTCATCACTTTCAAATTAATGCCCAAAAGATCATCACGGCTCATGCCCGGTTTGCGCGGAACCCCAGCGGTCACGATAATCACATCGGCGTCCTTAATATCGGCATAGTCATTTGCGCCAGACATCTTCGCATCATAACCTTCAACCGTTGATGACTGCGCGAGGTCAAGGGCCTTCCCCTGAGGCAAGCCTTCTGCAATATCAAAAATAACCACGTCGCCTAACTCTTTTAGTCCGGCAAGATGGGCCAATGTGCCCCCGATTTGTCCGCCGCCGATAAGCGCAATCTTTTTACGAGCCATGAAGACTTCCTCCTGAAATTAAGTTATAAAAAATACATTAATTCTGAAACAGGCCCCTTAAGTTTACCGATCGGTACATAAATGGCTGTTTTTAATATTACTTCTCTCGGATGTAACGCGATTTAACCTATCACGCAACTGTTTCTCTCACTTTTTTCAAAAATTTTACCTACCATAGGGGCAAGTCCCTAACATAGCTTTAAGGTCTCAAAAGATATCCTCATATTTCGCCAATCTTTATATGGCATGACCTTTGGCCAGATATTTCCGGCTTTGCATCTCAATCAAGCGCGAGACGGTGCGCTGAAATTCGAAATGGCCGTGACCCTCCGCGTAAAGTTCTTCCGGCAAGACCGCCGCACAACATAAGAATTTGACGTTATTTTCATAGAGCACATCAATGAAGGTCACAAAGCGTTTGGCCTCGTTCCGATTTTCCGGGCCAAGGCGCGGGATCCCCACCATAATAACCGTATGATACCGCCAGGCAATTTCCAGATAATCCCCGGCCCCTAAGGCCGCACCGCATAATTTCTTGAAAGAAAAAACCGCAACGCCTTTATCGGCAACAGGAACCGTAATCACGCGCCCTTGGACAGATAATTCTTCCGAGCCGACTTTTGAACGGTCTGCCACCTCGTGATCGGTCATTTTATAGAAAGCTTGGGACAAGGCCTTTGTTGCCGCCGCGCAGAGTGGATGGTGATAAACCTTGATCCCTTTCATACGTTCCATACGGTAATCAATAGCGCCGCTTAATTTCACCACGTCCAGTTTTTCTGTAATCAGGTCAATGGTGGGTAAAAATAATTCCCGATTGAGGCCGCCGAGATACAGATCATCCGGCAGGCGGTTTGAGGTCAGCACCAAGACCACGCCCAGATCGATCAAGGCCGTAAATAACCGGCCCAAGATCATGGCATCGGTCACATCGCTCACTTGGAATTCATCAAAACAGAGGAGCAGACTGCTATTCATAATTTGTTGCGCCAAAGGCGGAATAGGATCATCCATCGCCGTGCCATGTCGGGCTTTACGGTCTGATGCGCTCATATAACGCCAGTGATGCATGGCCCGATGAATATCCAACATAAAAGCATGGAAATGCACGCGCCGCTTTAAACGAACCTCTGCCGCCTCATAAAATAAATCCATCATCATGGATTTTCCGCGCCCCACATCCCCATGAATATAAAGGCCCCTGGGCGCCGTAATTCTGGCTTTACGGTTAATAATACGGCTGAGAAAAGGGATTTTTTTGGATATTTTTTCATCGTAGCCCATCAAACCAAGATGCAGGGCTTGAAGTTTATCCACAATTTCTTTCTGATGATCATCGGAACGAAGCTCACCAGTTTTCAATAGTCGGTTATATTGGCCTAAGGGATCAGGCAACGTATCATGTCCCTCGTCTCAAAAGTTAAAAGAAATATATTAAAAAATGAGTCATAGGCATAATTTCCTACCAAATCCATAACAAATACACTAATTTCTTATATTCGAACTCTTATGCCGCCTATCCTACCCATAAAAACATCGGAATAGCGAAGGTCGACAAGCAATATGAAAAAATATGAAATCACCCTTTATAATCAAGACGTGCGCGATCATATCCGGGATGATAAGCAGCATCCCCAATTTGATCATGGCTGGGCCGATCAACGGTTTATGCAAATAGAAGCTGACACGCCCGAAGAAGCCCAAAAAATCATCAACCGCCGCTATCCTGAGCGTAAAGGCTTTGTCATCGTAAATATCATTGAAATTCCAAGCTTTACATAAAAAATCCAGCTCAATCCTACAAGGCATTAAAGCGTATAAACCCCTTTAACGCCTTGTATTATATAGATTAATAACTTAAAATAAGATAAAAATTTATGAGATAGATTTATAAAGTGTCAGAATTCTTTACAGTTGAGAATATTTCTTAAGTCTATTCTAATATTTTGATATTCAAATATTTTTTTTATTTTTTCAAATATTTAATGATAATTATAAAGAAAAAGAGTCAGGATTCTTTACAGTTTGAAACAAAACCCCATGGTTTATGCCGCCCCCTTTGCCTTCAACCCTTGTAAAACGGCACTATTCCCTTTGTTAACCATGTTTGGCACATATATTGCATTATTCTAATACGCTTATAGTTCTTAAGCGCTTCAGTCAGTAGTCATGGGTAAATCTTATTGTAAGGCTCAATACGGCCATATCGTTCAATAATTTATAAGGTGCAATCATGAAAAACTTTAAATCTCTCAAAAAAATAACGGCGGGGATAATATTTGTCACTGCGATGGCCTTACATGCAACCATGGCCAATGCGAGCCTCGTACTTCTAGAATCTTTTAACGGCAACGTCGGCATTTCAAGCGATGGTTTTGGGATCAATGGCGGGACAGATGGCATCATTTCCGCCAGTGTTCCTGTGGGCTCTACCGTGGAAAGGGCCTATCTCTATACAGCCGGAAACAGCAATACTATTGGCGGCGTCACATTTAATGGTAACGCGGTCGTCTTTGGCCCAAGTGTTCTCAATACGGATGCTGGGGGCGGTCTTGTTTCTGCCCGTTCGGATGTGACAACTATGATAAAACCCACCATTGATGGCGGCGCTGGCGGGATATATAACTTTAGTATTTCAGAAGGCAGCACGGCGTCAGGTCAAGATGGTCAAGCCCTGGTTGTGGTCTTTAGCAATCCTTCCTTGCCGGGGGCAACCGTTGGCATTCTTGACGGTTTTTCTGCCACGGGCGGCGATACCTTTGCCATAAATTTCGCCCTGCCTTTAGACCCTACAGATCCGGGATTTTTTGCGGAAATGGGCCTTGGAATTGAATTTAGTTGCAACGGTCAAAGTTCCAACGTTAGCGTCAACGGCACGACAATAACGCAAAATGCCGGTAACTTTGATGACGGCGAACCTGGACTTGGAACAGGCGGCTGCTCAAATGGCAACCTCATCACCGTGGGGGGCTTTAATGATCCTTTCTCTGGATTTTTACCCTCCTATGCCAATGACCATGAACGCTATAATCTTGCGCCCTATGTCACGCTAGGTGATACAACGATCAATGTCAGAACCGACAACCCGACCAATGATGACAATATCTTTCTGTCAACTTTCTATGTCTCTGGTCAGGCAGGGTTTAATGCGCCACCACCACCTCCCCCAGCACAGAATATACCAGAACCCGCCCCGTTAGCCCTCCTTGGCCTTGGGCTTCTCGGACTTGGTATGGCCAGACGCCGGCGCTAATTGAGACGAAACATCAAAAAAGCCAGAACAAATTATTCTGGCTTTTTCCTTATTAATAACCGAAAGATGTTACACCAAAAACTTACCCCTGGCGTTCGACCATCATCTTTTTAATCTCGGCGATGGCTTTGGCGGGGTTGAGGCCTTTGGGGCAGGTGTTGGTACAATTCATGATCGTATGACAACGATAAAGACGGAAAGGGTCTTCCAATTCGTCGAGCCGCTCACCCATGGCTTCATCGCGGCTATCAATCAACCCGCGATAGGCTTACAGCAGAACGGCTGGCGCAGGGCACACATTCATAAAGGCCGATCGTCTTTACCCTGCCAAAAGAGTTTCCGCAGGAACACCCCAGTTTTTATGAAGAATCCTTGCCTGTTTCATGGATAGAGATCGTTTTTTATTCAGGATGTCTGAGGCACGGGATTTGCCAATCAGGGCGGCGAAGTCTTTCTGTTCATATCCCCGTTGCGCCATAACGAAGAGAATGGCGGTCAAGGCATCGGGGATATCCATGGGAAACTGACTTTCTTCATAGGCATGAATAAGTGTGGACAGAATTTCCAACTCGTCCCCCTCTGGGCTGTTATATTCCGCATCCATAAGCTCACCCACCCGCAAAAGGGCCGCTTCATAAGAAGCCGTGTCATGAATTACTTTTATGTTTGTCATTGTCATACGCCTTTCACATCAATTTTATCATATGCCGCGTGGGTTCCAATGAACCTGATATAGCCTATGCGGTAAGGGTAATTGAACTGAACAATTAACCTGTAACTGCCACCGCATATATCGAAAACCACACGATTATTTGCAATGACACTGGCCTTGGGCAGGGCATCCCTAATATCCTGCGGACAGCTCCAATCAGCTCTTTTGGCATATAGCCACCAACTGTCTAATGCGCCTTTAGCCTTTGGATGCTGCTGACCAAAATCGACCAATTGTTTGCGAGCAATGATTCTCATAAGGGTATGTTCCCATATTGGGGACTCCCTGTCAAGAAAAAATTTCCAAAATGGGAACATAAATGAATCAAATAAGTCTGACAAAGGATAGTTGCTGTGGTTTTCAGCTGTTATAGTAATTTTAAGAATGGATATACTATGTAGCTAAACTTGCGTACCCTCAAAAAATTCACTTGTCACATATGCTAGAACCAAGACTCGGAAGCACTGAGCCTCCTAACTTTTTAATTTTTTAACTTAACCCTGGCGTTCGACCATCATTTTTTTAATTTCGGCGATGGCTTTGGCGGGGTTGAGGCCTTTGGGGCAGGTGTTGGTGCAATTCATAATCGTGTGACAGCGGTACAGACGGAAGGGGTCTTCCAATTCGTCGAGCCGCTCACCCGTGGCTTCATCGCGGCTATCGATCAACCAACGATAGGCTTGCAGCAGAACCGCCGGGCCTAGATATTTGTCACTATTCCACCAATAGCTCGGGCAGCTTGTCGAGCAGCTGGCGCAGAGCACACATTCGTATAGGCCGTCCAATTTGGCGCGATCTTCGGGGCTTTGCAAGCGTTCGGCCCCGCTGGGGGTTGGGCTGACGGTCTGCATCCATGGCTTGATGGAGGCATATTGCGCGTAAAAATGGGTCAAATCCGTCACCAAATCTTTCACCACTTCCATATGGGGTAGCGGATAGATATTGATGTCGCCTTTAATGTCTTCATTGGCCTTGGTGCAGGCCAAGGTATTGGTGCCAGCCACATTCATGGCGCAAGAGCCACATACGCCCTCGCGGCAAGACCGCCGGAATGTCAAGGTGGGATCAATTTCATTCTTGATTTTGATCAGGCCATCAAGAACCATGGGGCCACATTTATCCATATCCACTTCATAGGTATCAAGACGCGGATTTTCGCCGTCATCTTCACTCCAACGGTAAATATTGAATTTGCGAACGTTGGTTACGCCCGCGTCCGCTTTATATGTTTTTCCCTTTTTCACTGTGGAATTTGCAGGAAGTCTAAATTCAGCCATCGTCTTAAGTCCTTCCCTTAATATACCCGTGCTTTTGGTGTGATATAATCAATTTCGTCGGTCAATGTATAGTCATGAACGGGGCGATATTCGATACGAATTTTACCATCCTCGAGCCAGGCAGCGGTATGTTTCATCCAGTCTGCATCATTACGGTCAGGAAAATCTTCCCGCGCATGTGCGCCGCGGCTTTCTGTGCGGTTGGCCGCGCAATGCATGGTGGTCACGGCATGCATCAAGAGATTTTCAAGCTCCAGCGTCTCGATAAGGTCACTATTCCAAATCAGCGAACGGTCAGATGTTTTCACATCACTAAGCATAGCATAGATTTCATCAATGCTTGCCACGCCCTTATCCAGCGTATCCTGCTGACGGAAAACGGCGCAATTGGCCTGCATGGCGCGTTGCATCTTATCGCGAATAACGGCGGTAGAGGTATTGCCATCGGCGGTGCGGTATTTTTCGAGCCGCCCAAGGGCAAGATCAGCATGATCATCCGGCAGAGGCTTATGGGCCGTGCCCGCCGTGATAACCTCTGCCACGCGGTGCGCGGCCGCCCGTCCAAAGACCACAAGGTCAATCAGGCTATTGGAGCCTAAACGGTTGGCGCCGTGCACGGAAACGCAAGCCGCCTCGCCGACCGCCATAAGGCCCGGCACCGTACGGTCAGGATTATCTGCCGCCGGATTTAATACTTCTCCATGGTAATTACACGGAATGCCGCCCATGTTATAATGGGCTGTTGGCACAACAGGGATCGGTTCTTTATTCACATCTACGCCAGCAAAAATACGGGCGGATTCTGAAATACCTGGCAGCCGTTCGTGGAGAATGGCCGGGGATAAATGGTCAAGATGCAGATAAATATGATCTTTATGTTCGCCGACGCCGCGTCCCTCGCTAATTTCTACGGACATGGCGCGGCTCACCACATCGCGGGAGGCCAAGTCTTTTGCCGACGGAGCATAACGTTCCATGAAACGCTCCCCTTCGGAATTAACAAGATAGCCGCCTTCGCCCCGCGCGCCTTCAGTAATTAAAACGCCCGCGCCATAAACGCCTGTGGGATGGAATTGCACAAATTCAAGATCCTGCAAAGGCAGGCCGGCGCGTTGAACCATGCCGCCGCCGTCACCCGTACAAGTATGGGCAGAGGTCGCCGAGAAATACGTACGGTTATACCCGCCCGTGGCCAGAACCGTGGAATGGGAACGGAAGCGATGCAGCTTACCTGTATTCATATCCAGACAGATCACGCCCCGACACTCGCCATCAACCATGATCAGGTCAATGGCAAAAAACTCCACATAGAAATCCGTGTCATATTTTAAAGACTGCTGATAAAGCGAATGGAGCATCGCATGACCGGTCCGATCCGCCGCCGCACAAGTACGCTGCGCGGGATCGCCTTCGCCGAATTCGGTCGTCATCCCGCCAAAAGGCCGCTGATAAATTTTACCGTCTTCCGTGCGAGAGAAAGGCACGCCAAAATGTTCCAGCTCATAAACCGCTTCAGGGGCTTGGCGCACCATATATTCGATGGCATCCTGGTCCCCGAGCCAATCAGAGCCCTTAACCGTGTCATACATATGCCACTGCCATTTGTCCGGCCCCATATTCCCAAGGGACGCCGCGATACCGCCTTGCGCCGCCACCGTATGGGAACGGGTGGGAAATACTTTTGAGATACAGGCTGTTTTCAAACCTGATTCAGCAATGCCCATCGCGGCCCGAAGGCCCGCGCCACCAGCACCGATCACGATGGCATCATAAACGTGATCAATTAATTCGTATGTCTTGCTCATCATTTAAGCCTTACAATGCAATTTTAAGAACGGAGAAAATAGACGCCACCGTAATGATGGTGCATCCAAACAATATAGCAAATTGGAAAAAGACTTTCATCCCTTCCCCGTGGATATAATCCTCCACGATCTCGGTAAGACCAAGCCGCAAGTGATACAAAGCGATCACAATATAAATCAGCATCAAGATGGCAGATACAGGGGAAGACAACCATGTTATGACCGTAAAATAATCGGCATTTGTCATCTGTACGATCGAGGCCACAAACCAAATCGTCAGCGGAACCAGGGCCACGGCAGCGATTTTCTGCATCCACCAGTGATTGGTACCGCTTTTCGCCGATCCAAGGCCACGTACTTTGCTAATTGGGGTATTTAAACTCATCTGTCTCTCCCTATACCAAACCGTAACCAATAGTCCAGGCAAGAGCCGTCAAGACAGCTGTTCCCAGAAAAACCAGTATATTTGTTCGGGCCGTGGTTTCAACGTCAAAGCCCACCCCCATATCCCAGAACAGGTGACGAATGCCGTTACAAAGATGAAGCATCAGCGCCGTTGTAAAGCCAAACAGGACAATTTTACCGTAAATACTATGCATACAGGTCTGAAACTGTGCATATTGATCCGGCCCAGACGCGAGCGCGATCAACCACCAAACCAAAAGCAACGTGCCGCCGCCCAAGGCAACGCCAGAAACACGATGCAATATGGAGAGGGCCATATGCGGCGCCCATTTATATATTTGAAGATGCGGCGAGGTCGGTCGCTTTACAGTCGTCATTTATTCTTCCCTCTTCAATAAAATTGCATAATGCAAATTTCAACAGTTGCCTCAACAGTTATGTCACCTTCGTTCTTAAAACGATTATGGCCTTAGGGCAAGGATTACGTTCAAAATTTTCAGATAACGATTCTGTCACCCCCGCTTGGGCATCAAAAGCCAAAAGTCCAAATCCAATAAAACCGCCGAATCATATTTGCCATCAGCCATCTTATAGGTAAAATCGTCAGGCGACTTGTCTTTCAGCGCCACAAGTCGGCATCTGAGCGCCGCCATATCAGATCTTGTGGAATTTTTGTCTTTTATGTCTGCCTTTTCCAGCACTTCCGACCAAGCATATATGGTATCCCCAGCAAGGCAGGGATTCACATGCCGGCCCGCATTTATGGCCAAGATATTCTGGGCATTTGCAAGACCATTAAAGCTTAATCCCCGCGCCAGAGAAATCACATGGCCGCCATAGACAATCCGCTCGCCGAGTCGCCCAGACTTCATGGCATGCCGGTTAAAATGCACCTTGGCGGTATTTTGATAAAGGCGCGCGGCGAGCATATGATCTGCGGCCTCAATGGTCATGCCGTCCACATGGTTGATTTTCTCCCCCACATTATAGTCTTCCCAAAAATAGTCGGACCCCGCAAGGGCGGCATCATATGTGCGGTACGTCAAATTTTCCGGCAGGCAGAAATTTTCGGGCCTAACCACATCGGGCAATTCTGGGATCACCGCCGCGCAAGCCGGGCTTGCCGCCTCTCTTTTATTGACCATAACCCAGCGCACATAGTCCAGAATAATTTCGCCCCTCTGATTGATGCCATGGGTACGTACATAGACATTACCGGTTTTCCCATTGGAATTTTCTTTCAAGCCAATGACTTCACTGATCGATGAAATCGTATCACCCACATAGACGGACTTTAAAAAACGGCAATCGGCATAGCCCAAATTGGCCACCGCATTGATGGAAATATCCGGCACCGTCTTGCCAAAAACCATATGAAACGTCAGAAAATCATCCAGAGGCGCACAGGCAAGGCCCGAATTTCTGGCCACCTCATCAGAAGACTGCAAGGAAAAGCGCATGCCATAAAGCGCCGAATAAAGACTGACATCCCCCGGCGTCATGGTGCGCGGCGTGGCATGGCGTATCGTTTTTCCCAGCGTAAAATCCTCAAAATAATTCCCCCGAGATGTTTTAGCGGATTGTTTGCTCATTTAAGATTCCATCGCCGTAATTGCCTCAGAGAGCGCCACCAAGCGGCGGGCATTTTCCACATGCAGATTTTCGATAAGCTTACCCTCCACAAGAACCACCCCTTTGCCCGCGGCTTCTGCCGCGCTATAGGCCTCTATGATCCGAGCCGCAAAATCCAGGTCGGACGGGGACGGCGCAAAAACCGCATTGGCCGTCTCTAATTGTTTTGGATGGATCAGGGTTTTGCCGTCAAAACCAAATTCAAGCCCTTGAAGGCAGTTGGCCCGATAACCCTCTTCATCAGTCAAATCCAAATAAACCCCGTCAAGAATGTCAATATTTTCGGCCCGTGCCGCGAGCAGACACAGACCGAGGCTTGTCACAACCGGCAGCCGCATCGCCGTGTGATGGGCGTGAAGGTCTTTCACCAGATCACTGGTTCCCATGACAAAGCAGGTCATATTATCTGAACTTCCGGCGATTTCCTCGGCCCGAAGCATGGCCCGGGGCGTTTCCATCATGCACCAGATTTTCGTCTTTTCAGGCGCGTCAAATTTAATCATCAAGTCTTCTGCTTTTTGAACCATGGCCGCCGAACTCACTTTCGGCAATAATATGGCGTCTGGCCCCGCCGCAGAAGCCGCCCGCAAGTCGTCCACCCCCCATTCACTGTCCAAACTATTGATACGTATGATCAGTTCCCGCCTGCCATAGCCGCCCGCCGCAACCGCATCCGCCACAAGACGGCGCGCCGCCACCTTAGCCTCAACCGCCACCGCGTCCTCAAGATCTAAAATAAGCCCATCCGCCGCCAAAGTTTTGGCTTTTTCCAAGGCCCTTGGGTTAGACCCCGGCATATATAAGACGCTTCTGCGGGGTTTCATTTCTTTGCTCATCAGCAACGTTTCCTTATGATTTTTGATATATTATTTCACTATAGGCGGTATTTTTATAACATATTCATATATACTATTGAGCCTCATGGCAAGATGCTGCGTTGCCATAAATTATAGGCATAAAATAATATTGATTTTGGGGTCAAGCTAGATCAAACTATAGCGATTATTTTACAATCTCAAGGAACAAATTTTATGGGTATCCCTCAAACAGCGTCATTTCTCAATATCTTGTCAGGGTTTTTATTATCCAGCTATCTCGCCGTCGCCCCTGCCTCAGCAAATGACAGCGCATTGTCTAAGCCAGATATGGCACGGATCATGACACTGAAGGAAACAGCCCTTTCCTCCAACCTGGCCTATGAGATTGACGACTCCCTGACCACAGAAGTCGGCGCGCGCCTTGTGGGAACGCCGCAGGATGCCTTGGCCGTAAAATGGGCCGTTGCCAAGATGAAACAGCTGGGCTTTGATAAGGTATGGACAGAAAAAGTGACCCATACCACATGGACAAGAGGCACCATAGAAGCCAGAATTACGGCGCCCTATCCCCAAAAAATGGTCGCTATAGCCCTAGGCGGCAGCATCGGAACGCCCCAGGGCGGCCTCACGGCCGAGGTGGTGGAATTCAAAAATTTTGCTGCCTTGGAAGCCGCAGAACCAAATAGTCTCACAGGGAAAATCGCGTTTATTTCTTTCCGCATGGCCCGCAAAATTGATGGCTCCGGCTATGGCCCTGCCGTAAAATCTCGGAGTGCCGGGCCGAGCGTTGCGGCCTCTAAAGGCGCCATTGCGCTGCTGATCCGCTCCGTTGGCACCGATAGCAACCGGATTGCCCATACTGGCATGCTTAAATATCAGGATGATATCGCCAGAATTCCCGCAGCGGCCTTATCCAACCCCGATGCGGATATGTTGCAGCGGCAAATAGCGCGCGGCAAAGCCGTCACCGTATTTTTGGATCTTACCGCCGCCCGTAAAGACGATGTTCCCGTGATCACCGCCAATGTCATTGGCGAGATCACGGGCCGTGACACGCCGGATGATTATGTGGTGATCGGCGCCCATTTGGATAGTTGGGATGTGGGCACCGGCGCGGTTGATGACGGCATTGGGGTCGCGGTCACTTTGGCCACGGCCAAACATATTTTAAGCCTGCCCGAACGGCCCAAACGGTCTCTTCGGGTGATCCTTTTTGCCGCTGAGGAAGTCGGCCTTGTCGGGGCAAAACAATATGTTCAAAAGAATGAGCCTCAGATGGATAACCATATCATTGGGGCCGAATGGGATTTTGGCACGGGCTTTATCTATGAAATGGAGCCTGGCGTTGGGCCATCTTCCCTCAATGCCATACGGGAGCTTGCCGCATTATTGGCCCCCCTTGGGGTTTCGTTAAGCCCAAAGAATACCGCCAAGGGCGATTCTGATATGAGTGCGCTCGGCAAGGCGGGCATGCCCGCCGTGAATTTCGCGCCAGACGGCCTCGCCTATTTTGATTATCATCATACGGAAAACGATACTTTGGATAAAGTCGATCCCGAGGCCCTCAAGCAAAACACAGCCGTTTTCACCCTATTCAGCTATTTCGCCCTGCAGTCAGGGATAGATTTTAGGAAGTAATTCTAATATATCATTTCAATAAAAGAGGCGGCGTGAATATCATACCGCCTTTTTTCATAAGTATAGTCAACTCTCATCATAGTAGCTTATAAAAAATAACGGTGTCATGAAAACTCCCATCCGCGCTTCGGGCATAATCACGTCCACTTTCATTTACATCCACTCATTAAAAGGCAGACTTTGTGGACTGCCTTTTTGATGTCACTAACGCCAGATTACCACCCGCACTTACGGTCTTTATTCTGCACGTCCAGCCAGGCTTTGAGCGGCGCGAAATATTCGAGTATGGCACTGCCGTCCATTTGGCGGGTTCCTGTAAAGGCTTCCAAGGCATCGGGCCAAGGCTTGCTCGCCCCCATCTCCAGCATGGCATTGAATTTCTTGCCGACGTCTTTGTTACCATAGATCGTACAGCGATGCAGCGGGCCTTTGAAGCCGGCTAATTTACAGGCGGCCTTATGAAATTGGAACTGCAAGATGTCAGCGAGGAAATAGCGCATATAGGGCGTGTTCCCCGGAATATGATATTTGGCCCCCGGGTCAAAGTCCGTGGCCGCACGGGCCACAGGCGGTTTGATGCCCTGATATTTCATGCGCAAATCCCACCAGCCTTTATTATAGGTTTCCGGGGTGAGTTCGCCGCTGAAAACCTGCCAGCGCCATTGATCCACCATCAAGCCAAACGGCAGGAAGGCCACCTTGTCCATAGCCCTGCGCATCAGCAGGCCAATATCGCCTTCCGGGCCGGGAACCGTATCAATCAGGCCCAGTTTTTGCAGATATTCCGGCGTTATACTCAGCGCGATGGCGTCGCCAATCGCTTCATGGAAACCGTCATTTGCCCCGTTTTGATGAAGGTATGACTGATTTTTATAGGCCCGTTGATAAAAATTATGCCCCAATTCATGATGAACCGTTTCAAAATCTTCTGCGGTAATTTCCGTACACATTTTGATACGCACGTCATCTTTATTGTCTAAGTCCCATGCGCTGGCATGACATTGCACTTCCCGATCCCGTGGCTTGGTAATGAGGGAGCGTTGCCAAAAAGTTTCCGGCAAGGGATCAAGGCCCAAAGAGGTGAAGAATTGTTCGCCTGTTTTGACCATCCGCTTGGCATCATAGCCATTTTTCACCAAAAGAGACGTGAGGTCATAGCCAATATCAGTGCCCTCCGGTTCTGCCATATTGGCAATATTTCCCCAAGTTTGCGCCCACATATTTCCCGTGAGCTGAGCCGGGATTGCCCCTTCTGCGGGCGCAACATCATCACCATATTTTTCGTTAAGCTTGGCCCGAACATGACAATGAAGGGCGACATATAACGGCTTGACTTGCGCCCAGAGGCGATCGGCTTCGGCCCGAAAATCATCGGCTGGCATGTCATAGCCCGCGCGCCACATATAGCCCACATCGCTATAACCAAGTTCGCGGGCGCCCTTATTGGCAATCTCTACCATACGGGCATATTTATCCTTCATGGCCGGCGAGACCGTGCGCCATGCTTTCCAGGCTTTAAGAAGCTCATCTGGGTTGCGTGAGGTCGCCATCACTTTTGACAATTCGCCAAGAGTGCGGCCATCGGGGCCTTTTCCCGTGGCATACATACTGTCCAGGTCGGCGGCAATGGTCGCCAATTCCTTGTTCTCCGCCGCATTGGTCGGCGCGGGCAGGGTGATGCCAAGCTTGATCATTTCCAATTTACGGCGCAAGTCCGCATCCAGAGTCACGTCATTGAAACGCTTGGCCTCATTGGCATATTTCACCGCCAAGGCCGTCATATCTGCCCCGACTTTCGCTACCACCGCATTCGTATCCACGGTCATAAAGTTGGCCTGGATCCAATAGGCCCGCGCGGCAAAGGTGTTTTTTTCCGCGAAGTCTGCCTCTACCGAAGCGACAAAGGACTTGGCCTCTGTGGCCGTTGCGGCTTTGTCATCATCGGTTTTTACAACAACATTACACCCCGTAAGCATGAAGGCTATGACAAGTAAACTTGTTTTCCTAATCATTGAATAATCCTTATTCTTGAGTATGAGTTTAATTGGCAAGCTGTTTAATTCTTGTGCTAGCGATATAGTCATCCACCTGCTGTGACAATATATCAAGCGGCATGGCGCCTTTGGTCAGTATCACATCATGAAAAGCCCGAATATCGAAATTCTCGCCGAGATCTTGCTTAGCTTCGGCGCGGAGTTCCAAAATTTTCATCATACCAATTTTATAAGCCAAGGCCTGCCCCGGCCAAACCATATAACGTTCAATCTCTGCCGTCACATCTGACATAGCATAACCCGTATTGCGGAACATATAGTCAATAGCGGCCTCTCTAGACCAGCGTTTGTAATGCAGGCCCGTATCCACCACGAGGCGTACCGCGCGGAAGAGTTCCGCCTGAAGGCGGCCAATATCATCAAAGCTATTTTCCTCCAAGCCGAGTTCTTTGGCAAGCCGTTCTGAATAAAGCGCCCAGCCTTCAACATAGGCGGTATAGCCGCCAAATTTACGGAACATGGGAATATCTTTCAGTTCCTGGGCAATCGAAATCTGAAAATGATGCCCCGGGACAGCCTCATGATAAGCCAACGTCCGCATGCCATATTTTGGGGTCGCCTTGATATCATAAAGATTGGCCCAGAAAATACCGGGACGGGATCCATCCAATGCTGGGCCGGAATAATAGGCGCCGGGAGCAGATTTTTCCGAGAATTTAGGAACGCGCCGCACTTCAACGCCCACTTTAGGCACCACATTAAAGACGTTTTTTACCCGTCCATTCACCTCTGTAATGATCGCGGCATAGTCTTTTAAAATTTGGGCGCGGCCCTTATCATCATCACTATAATAGAAGCGTTTTTCTTCGGCCATCTGCTTAATAAGAACTTCAAAAGGCTTCCTCGTATCATAGCCTTCCTTTTTCAGGATTGTCATGATCTCGCCTTGAATACGCGCCACCTCGCTGAGGCCTAACGTATGGATCTGCTGCGGCGTCATATTCGTGGTGGTTCTTTCCCTGACTTTCTCCTCATAATATTTATCCCCGTCAGGTAATTTCCACACACCCGCATCATTTGTCGCTACTTTTTCCTGCTGCTCCAAAAGGGCGATGGCGCTATTATAGGCCGGATAGACCACCCGAAGGATGGCTTGTTCTGCCTTGTCATAAAGGCCCGCCTTAACGTCGCCACTCACCTCTTTTAAGGCGGCGACTTTCTTTTCAAATGTTTTAAAGAGGATATTATCTCGCACATCCTGCGCCGTGAAGGCCCGATTGGCTTCAATGACTTTTTCAAGTAATGATTTTGGCAGGATGATCCCTTTCTCCTGCTGAATTTTAAGGCGGATCACCATGTTATCAAACTGGGTTTTTACCGCATAAAGCCGGGCGATATAATCCTCGGCATCGGCCACTGAGGTAATTTGGTGATAGCCATTCATAAACAAGGGGAAATCATTCATCAAACCATCAAGTTGGGTGATGCTATAGCCATGAAATCGAAATTTATTAAGGGCAAAATCATTTTCCATCTGCCAGCGCATCAGCTTCTTGGACAGCGCCTCATCTTCTGTAAGTGACTTCGTGTCATACCCCATAAGAAGATCATAATTATGATGCTCGAGGGCGATATTTTTCTCTTCATGTTTTAGGGAGGTGTCATCCAGCTTATTATGCCGCCATGGCTTGCCTTGCTGTTCCATATAACGGGTATAGGTCAGATTTTCTGGCGAATCCATGAGCGATTCTTCAAAAACCGCCTTAAAAAAATCATTGATTTTCTCTGGCGCTTTATCAACAGCCAAGGCTGTGGTGCTGCTCATAAGAACCCCCATAAAGCCGGCAAATATTTTATTTTTGATCTGTGCGTGATAAGACATTTTAATCCTCCATTGTTATCATGACAAGACGGTAACAAAAATCAGGGAAATGTCATGCTTTAAATGGATAACGCGGACGAAAAAAGAGACAGACGTGGAACCGCTGCCTCTTTTTGAAATTATCTTCGAATATACCTATTAAATACAGAATATTTCATGGTCGCCTCATCATCTTATTAGGCTTTTTTCAAAAACTTATTACATAATGATTCCGCAATCTGAACCGCATTCAGGGCCGCGCCCTTCAAAAGATTATCAGATACGCACCATAAATTAAGGCCATTTTTTACCGTCACATCCCGGCGAATACGGCTGATATAAGTGGCAAATTCTCCCACACATTCGATGGGCGTGATATAGCCGCCGTCTTCCCGTTTATCCACGACAAGAATACCCGGTGCGGCCCGTAAGATCTTATATATTTGTTTTTCATCTATGGGATTTTTAAATTCGATATTGAGCGATTCAGAATGACCAAGAAACACCGGCACGCGCACACAAGTGGCCGTAACGCGGATATTTGGGTCAAGAATTTTTGCGGTTTCTGCGACCATTTTCCATTCTTCTTTGGTGTCGCCGCTCTCCATAAAGACATCAATTTGCGGGATGACATTGAAGGCAATCTGTTTTGGATAGACATTTTTCACGATCTCGTCATTCACGAAAATCGCCCTTGTCTGCGTCCATAATTCATCCATGGCCTCTTTACCGCTGCCTGAAACAGATTGATAGGTCGAGATAACAACACGTTTGATCTTCGCATAATCATGCAATGGTTTCAGGGCGACCATCATTTGGGCGGTGGAACAGTTGGGGTTGGCAATGATATTTTTCTTGCTATAGCCGGCGATGGCATCGCCGTTGACTTCCGGGACGATCAAGGGCACATCAGGGTCCATACGAAAGTGAGAGCTGTTATCGATCACGACGCAGCCTGTCGCCCCAATTTTTTCGGCCCATTTCTTTGAAATAGCGCCGCCAGCGGACATAAGCGCGATATCCGTGCCGTTAAAATCATATTCATCAAGGCATTTTACCTTAATGGTTTTCTCCCCAAACGTCACCTCTTGTCCCAATGATCTGCGGGAAGCCAAGGCCACCACTTCAGACACAGGGAACTGACGTTCCGACAACATATTCAATATCTCACGGCCCACATTACCTGTGGCCCCAACAACGGCGACTTTATAAGACATCATAAACTCCAAAAAAAATTAAACGGTGTGCTCTTTATCCTCAGCGTGCAACTTATCCATTGCCCGCAATATACTATCCCCCATGACAGAGGTTGAAACCATTGCTTTGTCGGGCTGCATAATATCTGCCGTGCGCAGTCCGCCTTTCAGTACATTTTGTACCGCATCCTCAATAAGCTGGGCTTCGGCGGCGCTGTCATAGGTATAGCGCAGCGCCATGGCAAGGCTTAGGATCGTGGCAATAGGATTGGCCATATCCTTTCCCGCAATATCTGGGGCGCTGCCGTGAACCGGCTCATACAGGGCGCCGCTGCCCTTAACGCCCAAAGCCGCCGACGGCAACATGCCGAGCGATCCTGTCAGCATGGCGGCCACATCACTGAGCAAGTCACCAAATAAATTATCTGTGACAATCACATCAAATTGTTTCGGCGCGCGTACCAATTGCATGGCGCAGCTATCGGCCAACATATGATCAAGTGTAACCTTTGGATAATCAGCGGCAACCTTGGTCACTTCTTCGCGCCAGAGCAAGCCGCTTTCCATCACATTGGCCTTTTCCGAAGACGTCACGCGGCCATTTCGTTTCCCGGCCAGATCAAAGGCCACATGGGCAATACGGTGAATTTCCGATGTGGTATAAACTTGCGTATTCACGCCCCGGCGCTCGCCATTGGGTAAGGTCTCAATGCCGCGCGGTTCCCCAAAATAAACCCCGCCCGTCAATTCCCGCACGATCATAATGTCAAGGCCGCTGACCAATTCCGGCTTCAAGCTCGAGGCTGCTACCAAAGGCTCAAAACAAATAGCAGGCCGCAAATTGGCAAATAGCTCTAATTCTTTACGCAGGGTAAGAAGTCCTGCTTCCGGGCGCTTATCGTAATCAACCCCGTCCCATTTCGCGCCGCCAACAGCCCCAAGCAATACCGCATCCACAGATTTGGCTAAGTCGAGTGCCTCATCAGACAAAGGCTTGCCGTAAGCGTCATACGCCGCGCCGCCCACAAGCTCTTCATGAACGTTAAAATTCAAGCCGCGATGACGCACAAGCCAATCCACCACACGGCGGGCCTGCCTCATAATTTCTGGCCCGATCCCGTCACCCGGTAAAACCAAAAGAGATAATTTCTTACCCATAACCTAGTCCTTAAATTACCCTATTCATCTTGAAACATCCAAGGCTGCGTGAGCCTTTTTTTGGCTTCAAAATTCTCGATTATTTTTTTCTTTTCTAACGTCAAGCCAATATCATCCAAGCCATTGAGCAGGCAGTGGCGGCGATAGGGATCGACCTCAAAGGACACTGTCCCGCCGTCCGGCCCTGAAATTGTCTGGGTCTCCAGATCAACGGTGATGATGGCATTCGCCCCGCGTCCCGCATCATCAAGCAACAGGTCAATGGTCTCCTGCGGTAAGGTGATGGGCAGAAGGCCATTCTTAAAACAATTACCATAAAAAATGTCGGCAAAACTGGGCGCGATCACGCATTTGATGCCAAAATCTTTCAAAGCCCAGGGCGCATGTTCGCGGCTTGAGCCACAGCCAAAATTCTCCCCCGTGACCAAAATCTCTGCGGTACGATACGCCGGCTTATTCAGCACAAAATCGTCGCGCTCTGAGCCATCATCATGATACCGAATATGGGAAAAAGCATATTTCCCAAGGCCGGTGCGCGTGATGGTCTTTAAATGTTGTTGCGGGATAATCATATCGGTATCAATATTGGCCATGGGCAAAGGGGCCGCAATGGCACTCAGCTTAATGAATTTATCCATGATTAAAGCTCCCTAATATCGGTCAAATGGCCGGTGAGCGCCGCTGCCGCCGCCATGGCGGGGCTCATCAAATGGGTGCGGCCCTTTGGCCCTTGCCGGCCTTCAAAATTTCGATTTGAGGTTGAGGCACATCTCTCATGGGGCAAGAGCTTGTCTGCGTTCATGGCAAGGCACATGGAGCAACCCGGTTCCCGCCATTGAAAGCCCGCCGCAATTAAAATCTGGTCGAGGCCTTCTTCTTCGGCCTGAAATTTGACAAGGCCCGATCCCGGCACGGCCCAGGCCTCCACATCGGCATGAATTTTTTTGCCCTTAACCACCTCGGCCACAGCGCGGATATCTTCGATCCGGCCGTTGGTACAGGAGCCGATAAAGACCCGGTCAATGGTCACATCCTGTAATTTTGTCCCGGGGGTCAGGCCCATATAATCCAGCGCCCGCTGCAGGGCAATTTTACGTTCTTCGTCCATCACATCATTTGGGTTGGGCACCACACCCGTAATCGGCAGTACATTTTCAGGACTTGTGCCCCATGTGACCTGCGGCGCGATATCCTCGGCCCTGATGAATATTTCTTTATCATAGGCGGCCCCTTCGTCGCTTGGCAAGGTCTTCCAATAGGCGACCGCCTGCTCAAAAGCCGCGCCCTTTGGTGATTTTGGCCGGCCCATAACATAATCAAAAGTGACCTGATCCGGGGCAATGAGGCCTGACCTAGCGCCGCCTTCGATGGACATATTACAGAGCGTCATGCGGCCTTCCATGGACAAGGCGCGAATAGCAGATCCGGTAAATTCAATCACATGGCCCGTCCCGCCAGCCGTGCCAATCTTCCCAATGATGGCCAGAGCGATATCCTTTGCGGTGATCCCGGGACATAATGTTCCCGCCACATCGATTCGCATATTTTTTTGACGATTAAGAATTAGCGTCTGTGTCGCCATGACATGCTCGACTTCAGACGTACCAATGCCAAAAGCCAGCGCCCCAAAAGCCCCATGGGTCGAGGTATGGCTATCGCCGCAAACAATGGTCATGCCGGGCTGGGTAAAGCCTTGTTCTGGGCCAACGATATGCACGATCCCCTGACGGGCGTCCATCATAGGGATATATTCAACGCCAAATTCTTTGCAGTTCTGTTCCAAGATATCCAACTGGATTTGGCTATCTTGCGCCGTGATGACCGTGGCCCGATCGGCACTTGTGGGGACATTATGATCTGGCACGGCAAGCATGGCTTCTGGGTGGGCAAGTTTGCGTCCCGCAGCGCGCAAACCCTCAAAGGCCTGTGGGCTCGTCACCTCATGAATGATCTGCCGATCGATATAGATCAAGCAATTCCCGTCTTCCTGGACGTCTACAACATGGCTTTGCCATAATTTATCATAAAGTGTTCTGGGCATCATAATATATCCATACAAAAAAAGAGGCTCGTTACTGCGAGCCCCTTTTCATTATTTTGGGCTCTGTTCATACAGCCCGGATTTTCTTAAATTTCTTAAGTCAATCAGGCGTCCGCTGAGGGGGTAATGGCCTCAGTCTTTGCCGCAGCTGGTTTCTTCATCCAGTCTTTTCTTTCCGCAATACGGGCTTTCTTCCCGCGTAATGGGCGAAGATAATATAGTTTCGCACGCCGAACTTTACCACGGCGAATAACCTCGATGCTTTCCACATTTGGGGAATAAAGCGGGAAAATACGTTCCACACCTTCACCATAGGAAATTTTACGTACGGTGAAAGACGAATTTAGCGCACGGTTTGAACGGGCAATACAGAGTCCTTCATAGGCCTGAATACGTTCGCGCGTCCCTTCAATGACTTTCACGTTAACGCGCAATGTATCACCAGCGGCAAACTCAGGTATCATTTTACCGTCTGTAAGCTTTGTAATCTGCGCTTTTTCAAATTTTTCAATTATGTTCATCACACTCTCTCTTTATCAGCTGACCCGCTTATATAGCAAGGATCTTTAAATTCCAACATCAAATTTCACCATCTTAATATGATGTCATTTTTCACGCTCAATATATTTTTTCCAAAGGTCTGGACGACGTTGCTTTGTCAGTTTTTCTGACTGGGCTTTTCGCCATTCCTTTATCTTCCCATGATGCCCCGATTGGAGCACGTCCGGTATGTCACGCCCTTCCCATACTTTGGGCCGCGTGTAATGGGGATACTCAAGTAGCCCCGACTCAAAACTTTCTTCGTCCAAGGTGTTCGCATCGCCGATCACCCCTGGAATAGTCCGCACCACCGCATCCATCAATGCCATTGCTGCAATCTCTCCGCCAGATAACACAAAATCGCCGAGACTCACCTCGATAATATTTCGTGCCTCTAACAGCCGCTCATCCACGCCCTCAAACCGGCCGCATAGTAGCGTAATGCCTTTTTTGGAGGCAAATTCCCGAACCATGTCCTGATCCAACCTTTTGCCTCGCGGTGATAAATAAACCAAGGGCCATTCATCATCTTTGACCTCATCTGGCTGCTGAGCAACCACATCATCAATGGCCGCCGCCAAAACATCCGCCCGCATCACCATCCCTGGACCACCCCCCGATGGGGTATCATCCACATTATGGTGCTTATCATGGGCATAGTCCCTTATGTGAACCACATCCATTGCCCATAATCCCTTATCCAGTGCCTTGCCCGCGAGGGAGCCGCCCAAAGGGCCCGGAAACATTTCCGGATAGAGGGTCAGAATCTGTGCTGTCCAAATATGGTCAACCATTCTTCAATCCTACTCTGCTTCTTGCTCATCGCCAAAAGCCACGCGATCAATCACCAAGAAACCTTCTTTAATATTCACTTCCGGAACGAATTCGTCCCGAAAAGGATAGAGCGTTGTCCCGGATGCGGGGCGATTTTGGACATCAGTCAATAACACCTCGAGCAAATCACCCGCGCCAAAATTATAGATGGACTGAACGACGCCAAAAGCGGTGCCGTTCGAATCCTTCGCGATCAGCCCTTCCATGTCTTCGTAATAAAAGCTGCCCTCTTCTTCGATTTTAGGCAAATTCTCTCGCGAGACATAAAGCTTTACGCCTTTTAAGCTCTCGGCTTCTGTGCGGTCACTTGCGCCTGATATTTGACAAGCGTAACCTACCTTGATTTTATGCATGATCGTGACATCATGCTGAGTAGCTTTGCTGTTTCGGTCCCTAAATATGGTGACACGTCCCCGCGCCAGCACCGAGTCCAAATCATCGGTAAAAGCCTTAAGGCGAACCGCGCCCTTGACCCCAACGGCCCCGACGATCACCCCAACTGAAACCCATTCAGGCCCAATTTCAGGCTCCTCACGCCGAGAATGTATATATTGAGGTCGAGACATATTGGCTCACTCCCAGCCTTAAGCTTCTTTGGTTTCCTCAGCAGCTTCGGCGGGAGCGTCCGCAACAACGGGAGCCGCCGCCGCTTCAGCAGCCGCTTTTGCAGCCTCGGCAGAAGCCTCAGCAGCCGCTTCAGCTTTGGCCTTTTTCTCTTCAATGCGCTCTAGAGCATTCGCCCCTGGCGTCCCCTTGACAGGGTTATTGCCCGCTACACGTTTATACAAACCAGCCGCATCCAAAAAGCGGGCCACACGATCCGTGGGTTGAGCACCCTCCTCAAGCCAATATTTAATTCTATCTTCAACAAGATGAACCCGATCGACGTGATCTTTGGGCAATAGCGGATTATGGGTTCCCACTTTTTCAATATAACGACCATCACGGGGTGCGCGGGCATCCGCAACAACAATACGGTAATAAGGGCGTTTTTTCGCGCCCCCACGGGCTAATCTAATTTTCACAGCCATTGAGGCTAATCCTTTCTTCGGTTTAAAAATATTCTTTATTTAACTGTTTCTAGTCTTGCCTCAGCCCCATAGGGGCTTCGGTTTTTTAGTTTTGCCTCAATCGCCGGCGCTTCAATATTTTCCGCTTTAGTAAACTAAAGCTAGGGCAGCTCAGGCTTTCCTCGCATTAGCCCAAATTAATTTAATGGCGGCCACTTGGCCTTGCCTCAGCCCATATGGGCTTCGGGTTTATTCTTTTTAGTCTGCCTCAATCGTCGGCTGCCCAAATTTAATACTGGCGACTCAGGCTTTCCTCGCATTAGCCCAAATTAATTTAATGCCGGCCCTTGGCCTTGCCTCAGCCCATATGGGCTTCGGGTTTCTTTATTTTGTTTCCGCTATTACTTTGGAAGCAAGCCTTCCATACCGGGGGGGATCTGCGGCATGCCGCCGCGTCCGCCTTTGCCCATCTTTTTCATCATGACGGCCATCTGTTTCTGCATTTTAATCAGTTTATTAATATCTTGAACGCTGGCCCCCGCGCCCGCCGCAATTCTTTTCTTGCGGGACGCATTCAATAAATTAGGCCGGCCTCTTTCCAAAGGTGTCATACTATTGATAATAGCTTCCTGCCGATTGAGCAGCTTGTCATTTATATTAGCGCCTGCCATCTGCTTCTGCGCCTTGCCGAGGCCCGGTAACATGCCTAAAATATTGGACATGCCGCCCAATTTTTTCATTTGACGAAGTTGAGATCGCAGATCGTCAAAATCGAACTGCCCCTTCTTCATCTTTCTTATCATGTCTTCGGCTTCAGCGGCCTCGATGGTTTCGGCGGCTTTTTCCACAAGGGAAACCACATCGCCCATACCCAAAATCCGCGACGCCACACGCTCTGGATGGAATTCTTCCATATCATCCAGTTTTTCGCCGACACCAACGAGCTTGATCGGTTGACCTGTCACGGCCCGCATGCTCAGGGCCGCGCCCCCACGGCCATCGCCGTCCATACGGGTCAGAACAACGCCGGTAATGCCAATTTGATTGCTAAAGGATTGCGCCACATTGACCGCATCTTGTCCTGTCAAGCTATCAACCACCAAAAGGGTTTCATGGGGGCTTACCGCATTGCGGACACCAATAACCTCAGACATTAAGACCTGATCGATATGCAGCCGTCCCGCCGTATCCAAGATGACCACATCCATGCCCTGAAGCCTGGCTGCCGTCATAGCCCGTTTGGCAATGTCAACGGGCATCTGCCCGTCGATAATTGGCAAGGTCGGCACCCCAATCTGCGCGCCCAAAATCTTTAGCTGTTCCATGGCCGCAGGACGATAAATATCGAGCGAGGCCATCATGACCTTTTTATTTTCTTTTTCTTTCAGGCGTTTGGCGATTTTCGCCGCCGACGTTGTTTTCCCTGAGCCTTGAAGCCCGACCATCATAATTGGCACGGGTGCCGCTGCGGCCAAACTGATACCAACCGTGTCACTGCCGAGCATTTCCACAAGGAAATCATTGACAATCTTGACGACCATTTGACCAGGGGAGACCGACTTCATCACTTCCTGCCCAATGGCCCGCGCTGTCACCTTGGCCATAAAATCTTTGACCACGGGCAAGGCAACATCAGCCTCCAAAAGGGCAATCCGCACTTCGCGCATAGCCGCCGTAACGTCACCCTCTTTTAGGGCGCCGCGTCTTTTAAGTTTATCAAATATACCGCCAAGCTTATCGCTTAAACTGTCGAACATGGTAACGACTTCCGTTGTAGAATTTCAAAAATTACATAACAAAAAAGCACCAGTGGGCGAAACTTCGCTGACTGATGGACATCCTTGGACGCTATTCTTTCGCAAATCCTTGATAGTTGCGCGGAAAATATGGTGATTTTTCCTCAGAGTCAAGGGGAGAGTCACAATAAGAATAAACTTCTTGTTTCCAGAGACGTAAAAAAATGTAATATGGTCACAAAAATGACATAGCTTCGGTCAATTAAAGGGGGCTTCGGTCAATTAAAAGGGGCTTAGGGTGATAAACAGCCTGAAAAAACCATATATGAATATTCAATAAAGGGAAATTTCTCATAATGTATACTAGATTTAAAATGGCGCTACTCTGTGCGGGGGCTTTAACAGCAACCAGCTTGATGACATCACAGGCCCAGGCTGGGCTGGATGGAAACCCCTTCGAGGGTCTATACCTTGGTTTCAATGCCAACTACGCCAAAGTCAAGTCCACCACCACATATGACCTTCTTAATGCCCCGACAAGCACCTTTAACGGCATCACCTCCACAAAAAGCGGCAACGGCTATGGCGGCATTCTCTTTGGGGGAATTGGCACTAATTTTTGGGGCCCTTTATATGCGGGTGTCGAGGCCGGCCTTGGCGTAAACGGGGGAACGGCAACCGTATCAGACGGCGCGGCGACCCTCGGCTTGAAGGCGGGTTTTACCCTTGACCTTGATGCCCGGCTCGGCATGACCATATCAGACCGCGTTCTTGTTTACGCTATCGGGGGATATACCTCCATCAAATACAAAGGAATAGGATTTACGTCTGGCAAGTCATCCGGTCTTGCCGGTTATCGGTACGGCGCGGGATTTGAAGTCGGCATCCTGGAAGATATCGCCTTGCGCGTTGAATATAGCAGAACAGAACATTCTTCTGTCACCTGGATACAAGGGGGGGATAGTTTCACCTTTGACCCCAGCACCCAAGTCTTCAGAATAGGTCTGGTTCTTCATATGGATTAGGGCATAATCGATGTCTGGTTTAAAAAAATATTAAAGGGCTAAACTTACCATACCAGTGTAAGTTTAGCTCATTTTTTGATCTCTTCATCCTTGCCTTCAATCCCCATAAGTATCTCGCTGTGAATGACCACATTTTCTGTCACGCGGGCCATGAAATCTGCTTTATTGAGTCCCGTCTCAATCGCCGGGTGATATTCTATGACAATGGTTCCTGGCTTATTAAAGGGGCTGCCTTTTATCCAATGTACGCCCGTATTGGTCGACGCGCAGATAACCGGGATATCCCCCCCTTTTTGCAGGTAATAAACCCCGGACTTTAATTTTTTACGCTGACCCACACGAATGCGTGTGCCTTCCACAAACAAAAGCAATGGAATTTTTTGTTCTCTCAGAATTTGAGCGATTTCTGGCGTTTTATCCTTCGCCTTCCCCTTGCCCCGATCAATGGCAATGACCGCCATCTTGGTCAGGACTTGCTTGATGCCGAATACTCTAAAAAGCTCAATCTTGGCCAGCGCCGTAAGATTCGGCGACCGGCGGAAGGTAATCAAAGCGTCTAAATTGCTCATATGCTTACAGCAGAGGATAAAGCCTTGGCCCTGAGGGATATTTTCAAGGCCTCGTTCCTCTATTTTGATATTGCTGATTTTATCAAGCAGATAAAAAATCACGTCAAACCAAAGACACATACTGCGGCGCATAGGCGCCGGAGATTTTAAAAAAGACAGCGGCACCAGAATCACCACAACCCAAAAAAAAGCGATGGCCCAAAAAAGGCTATTGAATATAAAAGACCGCAGATAATTCATGTAACATACTCAACTTTTAGAGAGATTTTCTTCTTAGCTTTTATACTATTTGCCTTTTATTCATTTGTCAAAAGGTCGGAATATGTTGACAGTGCATATTTATATGATATGTTTTCGCCGTAAACATAAGGATGATTCGATCCCGAAAGCAAAATAAGATCCAGCGCAGATGTCTGCCGGGCGGACATCTATGACCGGCAAACAAACATCTCTAACCGACAAACAATGAGACGAATGAAGATATAATGAAGGATAAACCCCGCGCGCTCTCTGGTAAATTCTTTGGCCCCACGTCTTTTTATCGTCGGCCTAAATTTCTTGGTTTTTTGGCCGGGGTTTTCCTCATCATATTATGTGCCGCGCTATTATTCGCCAGATCATCGGCTCGCGCAAGCTTGAAGGACGAGCAGATTGCCCTCAGCCATGCCCTTACGGTTATCGTCACTCCCCTTCAGGCGGTAACCCACTATCAGGTGACACAAAAATACTCTGGCAGCATCATGGCTGCGCGGGAAAGTGATCATGGCTTTGATACAGGCGGCCTTTTGGCAGCGGTTCTGGTAGATGAAGGCGATCATGTCAAGAAAGGCGACCCTCTCGCCCGACTGGACATGCGCCGACTTGAAGGCCGCGCCCGAGAATTAGAGGCGGCGGTCGCCCAGGCCCAAGCGGTAAGCCGGGAAACGGCGGCCTTAATTGACAGTGCCCAGGCCACCTATGACCGCTATAATTTACTTGTGGGGAAAGAAAATATTTCTCAGCAAAAATATGATGATGTGAAATTTAACCTGAGGGCCTTAAAGGCACGTAAGCTGGCCAATGAAGCCGCTATCACCCGCGCCCAAGCCGCCTTAAAAAGTCTTGGCATTGAGCGTGGCTTGGCCACCTTAACCGCTCGTTTTAACGGCAGTGTCATTCGCCGCTATCAGGATGAAGGGACGGCCATTGCCCCAGGAACCCCGATCATCCGCCTGATCGAAGACAATAAACTTGAGATACATGTTGGTTTACCGCAGTCTGCGGCACGGGCCTTAATTTTGGGTGATCTACATATTTTTGATTATCAGGGCCAAAAAGTCACAGCCAGGCTTCGGGCTATTCTTAAAAATGTTGATCGTGCCACGCGGACTGTTACCGCCATATTCGACGTGACAAGCGATAATGCCGACATTCGCGCCGGCGACCTTGCCAAGCTGTCTGTCACAACCGACATTCAGCGGGAAGGTTTTTGGTTGCCGACCTCTGCGCTGGCCGAAAGCCGGCGGGGATTATGGAGCGTCTATAGCCTAAAACCCTATAATAATTCCACGGAATATGCCACCCTGTCACGGCAAGAATTACAAGTGCTTTATACGACATCTGATCGGGTCTTTGTCCGGGGAACAGTGCAAAATGGCGACCGTATTGTCACCGATGGCATTCACCGCCTTGTGCCCGGTCAACTGGTGCGTACCGCGAAGGATAACTAGCCATGTGGCGCACGCTATTTTTTCGCAATCGCCGCTTAACGGTGCTTACCATTGGCCTTATTCTTGTGGCAGGCTTTTCGGCCATTTCATCGCTTCCCCGGCAAGAAGACCCTAGCCTTGCACACCGGTTTGATGCGGCAAACACAGCCTTTCCCGGGGCCAGTGCTGCGCGGGTAGAGGTTCTCGTCACAGAAAAAATCGAGGCCGCTTTAAGTGAAATTGATGACATCAAACGGCTCATCAGCACGTCCCGTGCGGGCATGTCCACCGTCGCCATCCAGATCGAAGATTCCGTCAAAGTGAGCGAACTGGACAATGTATGGTCCAAGGTGCGCGATAAACTTAAAGATGCGGAAAGAAACCTGCCTGAGGGGGCTTTATCGCCCTATATCCTTGATCGGAGAAGCGCGGTTTTTACCTTTATGGTTGGCCTGACCTGGGACATGCCTGCCGGCATATCTGAAAAGCCTCAAATTGATATTTTGGGCCGCGTTGCCAAAGATCTTGAGCGTCTCATCTCCCCTCTCCCCGGCACGGAGGAAACAGATGTCTTCGGCGAGCCAAATGAGGAATTCCGCGTCACCATAGACCCTGTTGCACTGGCCTCTGTCGGCCTGACAGCAAAGGATGTCTCAGAAGCCATTGCCCGCGCGGATTCGAAAGTCTCCGCAGGGCAGATTCGCAGCGATAGCCAAAATCTGATCATCGAGGTCAGCGGCGAGCTTAAATCAGCCGACAGAATTCGCACCCTCGCCATAAAACAGATAGAAACCGGTCAATTTCTTCGGGTTGGGGACGTGGCTGACGTGCAGAAGACTTTCCAATCCCCCGCCTTGAGCATCGCTCTGCTCAAAGGAAAACAGGGGATTATCGTGGGGGCAAAGGTCAGCGATAACATCCGCGTTGATAAATGGACGGCCAAGTTACAGGCCCAGGTTGACCAATTCAGAAAAACCCTGCCTGACGGGATCAAGGCCGAGGTTATTTTTAATCAAGATGTCTATTCCACACATCGCCTCTCGACCCTGGTGGGGAATGTGTTCCTCGGGGCCGGGATTATCATCCTTATTATGATTTTTATGATGGGCTGGCGCTCAGCTATATTGGTGGCGGCCGCCTTGCCGCTGACGGTATTGATGGTTATGGCGGCTTTTCATTTCCTCAATATTCCCCTGCATCAAATGTCCATAACCGGCTTGATCATTGCCCTTGGCCTTTTAATTGATAATGCCATCGTTGCGGTTGATGAATATCGCAAATACCGACAAGACGGCCATGATATAGAAACCTCTATTTCAAAAATGGTCAGCCATTTATTCATCCCCTTATTGGCCTCAACCGTCACCACCTCATTGACCTTCATGCCCATTGTCCTCTCGCCTGGCCCCGTTGGAGAATTTATCGGAACCATTGGGCTTGCCGTGATTATATCTTTATTTTCCTCGCTGTTTCTCGCCATGACCATCATTCCGGCCTTGGCGGGCTATTTTGACCGAGGCGAGCTGTCCGGCCCCAGGCGCGGCATCCTCCAAAGCGGCTATCACAATATTGCCCTGAAAAAGAAATATCGCACGGCCTTACGCTGGTGCCTGACCCATCCCAAAAAGGCCCTCTTAATCTCTATCGCCCTTCCTGTGATGGGCTTTGGGCTCAGTATTACCCTTGTTCAGCAGTTTTTCCCCCCCACAGACAGGGATCAATTTCAGATTCAACTGACATTGCCCGCTGGCGCCAATCTGGCAGAAACCACCCGTCAGGTGGAAAAAGCCCGTAAAATTATGGCGCGCTATCCAGAAATAACAAGCGACTATTGGGTTATTGGCGAGACGCCCCCCGCCGTATTTTACAACAGCTTTCTCAATCAGGCTGGCCAAAATAATTTTGCCGGCGCCTTTGTTAATACGGCGTCGCAACAGGCCACGGTGGACATCCTGCCGCGCCTGCAACGCGATCTTATGGCGGGATTGCCCAATGCCTTAATATTGGCCATCCCCTTTGAGCAAGGCCCGCCTTTTGAGGCCCCCATTGAAGTTTTTATTTATGGTCAGGATTTAAATATTCTCTCGGAAAAAGGCGAAGAAATTCGCGCCATTCTGTCCCAGTCACAAAATGTCACCTATACCAGGGCAAAAATATCCCATAGCCAGCCCAAGCTGGCCTTCCTGCCCAATGAGGATGCGGCGCAAGCGGCAGGCCTGAAATTAAATCAGATTGCCGAACAGTTGAATAATGCGCTGGAAGGACATCTGGGCGGCAGTATCATCGAAGGCAGCGAAAGCCTGCCGGTTCGGGTGCGGGTTGGGGGCACAAACAGGTCTGATGTCAGCGATATCTTCAATAACGGGCTGGTGACGGCAGATGGCCGCCTGAATAGAGGAGGACAGCCCTCGTCCGGCGTCCCGCTCAGCAGCCTTGGAACCTTGGAATTGATCCCTTCTTATAGTGCGATCACAAGACGGGATATGAAAAGATTAAATGTGCTTCAAGGCTTTATCATGCCCTATAGTATCGTGACCATTTCCCTCGATGATTTTCAGAAACGCTTGAAGGCAGCGAATTTTACATTACCCGCAGGATACCAACTTGCCTTTGGCGGCGAAACCGAAAAACGTTCTGAATCAGAAGGTAAATTATTCTCCACCGTCCTGCCGCTTTTGGTCATCATGATGGGAATATTGGTCTTGGCGTTCAACAGCTTTACCTCAGCCTTAATCATCGGCGGCGTTGCTTTTTTCAGTATGGGACTGGCTCTATTTTCCCTCTGGTTATTTGGCTTTCCTATGGGGTTTACCGGCATCATGGGGACGATGGGCCTCATTGGGCTGGCCATCAATGACAGTATTGTTGTGCTGGCCGCCCTTCGGAGTTCTGAACGCGCCCGCGCCGCAGATCCCGAGGCGATTGTCGATATCGTGGTTGCCGCCAGCCGCCATATTATTTCGACGTCCCTGACCACTATCGGCGGTTTCTTACCGTTAATTCTCTTTGGCGGAAGCATGTGGCCGCCGCTGGCCACGGCCATATCCGGTGGCATGGTTGGGGCAACGCTGTTGGCGCTTATATTTGTGCCGACCCTCTATTATCTCAGGGTGAAACGCCGCGCTCGAAAACAATATGCCCAACAAAGAAACAAGGCCGTGGCGGCCCCGATAAGACCCGTTTAGGCCATGCGCTTAAAATCTTGATAGGAGAGATAATAAAAACGCAGCGCCAGCAAGGTAAAAGAAATTATGCTGGCCACAATGGTGCTTTCAAGCAACCCGTTTGCGCCCCGATGAAAAACAAAGGCCAAACTATAGGACAGCGGAACCATAATAATAATATAGCTAAAGAAATAAAGAATCGTTGGCGTCCAGACATCTCGCCGCCCCCGAAGCCCATTGCCGATCACCGTTTGGGCGCTGTCAAATAAGAGCATCCATGCCGACAGAATGATCAGCGGAACCGAAGCCTCAATCAAAAGTGTATTCGTGGTAAAAGCGGCGGCAATCTGCAGGGGGAAGATCAATAATAACCCCAGCAAAGGCAGCATCAACATAAAATTAAACAACATGCCGCAGGTGCCCGCCAGAACCAAATCGCGATGATCCCGCCGGCCAAGGGCAATCCCCACCCGCACCGATGTTGCCCCGGCAACGCCATAAGCAATCATATAGGGAACGCCGTAAATATTAAAGGCAATGGCCATGGCGGCCAATGTCATCGGGCCGATCCAGCCGCTGAAAATCTGCAAAGCCGCAAAGCCGCTATGTTCTGCCCCATTGGTCAGGCCCGCACCATAGCCAATATGACGCAATCTTTTCCATTTATGCAGCCGCAGATCAACCTTTTCCCGAATGCCATACAAGTCATGATCCTTCATATTTAGAATATAGAGAACCATACCCCCCGCCAGAAAAACCCGCACAAGGCTGGTCGCCCAGGCCGAGCCTTCTGCCCCCATGGCCGCAAAACCAAAATGGCCATAAACCAAAATCCAATTCAGAAAAATATTAATGATATTGGCCAGCAGCATAAAAAGCATCCCCGGCAAGGGCCGGTTTATGCCCTCAAGAAAGAAGGTGCAGGCCAACATAACGCAGGTCATGGGAATACCAAGTGCAATTGCCCGCATCACGACCCCGCCGCCCCGGGCTACGTCGGGCTGTTGGTCAAGTAAAAGCAAAATGGGTTCGCCAAAGAGGCAAAGGACAAAACCGGCCATGCCAAGGATAAAGCCATAAGGCAAAGACCGCCGCCAGATACGGCCACAGGCCTTATATTTCTTCGCCCCATAGGCGTTAGAGGTCAGAACCATGGTTCCCATCATCAGCCCGATCGATATGATAATAACCGACGAGACAGGCACATATCCAATAGATTGATAGGCCAATTCCTGCGCCGAATACCGGCCAACCATCATGGTATCCACAATACCCATGGTCATAATGCCCAAGCGCTGCAAGACAACAGGAAAGGACAGCCGCACCAGTTCCGAAAACTGCCGCATCATCCGTTCTTTGACCCACGAAGGGTTATGCACATCAGTCTTATCGGTCATATTTTGTTCATAGGGCCAAGGGATGCTGATGTCATCTCTTTTCTGGTTTTCCTCAATTTTCCGTGAGTAATGTGAGGAAGCATGACGCCTATGGTGTTAAGGGTAATTTTACGCGAAAGAGACTGCTCTGCGGTTACGGCGAATTCTGCGGATCTGCTGCGCCGTTAAGGGAGGCGCTTTTAAAGTCGCGCTCTGTGATGTTTTCTTTTTGGTTAAAGCATAAAAATAGATCATTTTATTTCTCCATAAACTCATCAGGGTTATATCATGATCTCTACTTTGCACGTGCCGTGCCAATTATGCCTATACTAAGGTTAATGCCTTATAATATATCGATAATTTTTATTTTATTTCTTTTTATACATCTTTCAGAAGATGGTATTTAGTTATTTTCGCCACCATAAATTTCATATTGCACTAATTATTAGCGTAATATGAAATAAGGCTCCAAGAATGGGACGGCAACCGCCTTATTTTACCTTAGCCGAGGAAGGTTCCTTTAATCCCATCAAAGATATATTGCGTGGCCAAGGCGGCGAGGATCACGCCCAAAATCCGGGTGATGGCATTGGCAATCGTATGACCCAATAGCCCAATAATTTTACTCGCGGCAAGCAAGATAATTACCGTAGATAACAGCGCCGCAAGCAAGGCCATAATAATCTGTCCCTGTTCTTCTAAATTACCGGTATGCTGGCTCATCAACAACATGATGGTCGCGATACTTCCCGGGCCGGATATAAAAGGTATCGCAATGGGAAAAACCGAGATATCCTCGAAATCTTCGTCAGTTTCCACAATGACGTTTCCCTCGCTGCCCTCCACTTGCCCAAGATCATGGGCGAGGCCTTCCGATTTTTTTTCCCTGCGCTCCGTTCGTTTTTCAAAAATCATTTCGAGAGCAATCATGAAAAGAAGCACGCCGCCCGCCGTTTTAAAGGCCAGCATGCTGATACCCAACGCGGACAAGAGACCATTGCCCAAAAAGGCAAAAATCAACAAAATAATCCCGCTCGTCAGACTGGCCCTTATCACCATACGCCGTTTAAAGGCGGCACTGGCCCCGTCGGTCATAACCGCGAAAATCGGGGCAATCCCCAAGGGATCAATCACAACAAAGAAGGTGACAAAGGTTCCTATGAATAATTCATACATAATATTTCACGCCTCTTTTATATCTCTCGCCTTGTGGACAGCCTTAAATTTCAGGCCACTCTATGCCCGCCTGACGGCAGGCGGCAGTCACGGTGCTTTGCAGAAGAACGGCAATGGTCATCGGCCCAACGCCGCCCGGAACGGGGGTAATGGCCGCAGCATGTTTCGCGGCTTCCCCAAATTCCACATCCCCAACCAATTTAGTTTTCCCGTCTGGCATTTCTAGGCGATTAATCCCCACATCAATGACCGTGGCACCGTCCTTAATCCAATCCCCCTTAACCAGTTCCGGCACGCCAACAGCAGCCACCACAATGTCCGCCCGCTTGACAACTTGCGCTAAGTTTTTTGTCCGGCTATGGGCAATCGTGACCGTACAGCTTTCATTCAGCAGCAATTGCGCCATGGGTTTCCCCACAATATTAGACCGCCCGACCACCACCGCATCAAGGCCTGACAATGACCCCAATCGATCTTTCAGCATCATAAGACAACCCAGCGGCGTACAAGGCACCATCCCCCGCCCACCCGTAGCCAACAGGCCAGAATTAATCACGTGAAAGCCATCCACGTCTTTGTCCGGCGATATGGCATCAATTACGGCGGAATCATTAATATGTTTCGGCAAAGGCAATTGCACCAAAATACCATGAACCTCAGGATCCGCGTTAAGCTTATGGACAATAGCCAGTAAATCTGCTTCGCTGACCTTATCATCCCTACGACATTCAAAACTCTTCATGCCGGCGTCTTTTGTGGATTTATTTTTATTCCGCACATAGATTTGACTTGCTGGATCTTCGCCCACGAGTACCACCGCAAGGCCCGGCACGAGATTATATTTTTCTTTTAGGATAGCCACTTGTTGGGCCACCTTCTGTTTTATACCAGCGGCAAAAGCCTTGCCATCAATCACATCTGCTGTCACGGGGTTACGTCCTTTATCCATTTTTCGAGCTTAACGCGAAGCTCTTGTCCATCACCTTCAATTAAGAGCTGTTTATTACGATTTGTTGCCCCCGATGCAACAGAAATTTTGCTGGCGGGAAGATGCAGCGCCTTTGCCAGCATTTTTAGGAGGGTTTTATTGGCTTTGCCGTCCTCGGGCACTGTTGTGACATAGGCCTTGATCTGTCTTTTTCCATCATCGGCGGTCTTTATAACCTGACCAAAGTGATTTTTTGCCGCTTTGGGCGTAAGGCGAACGGCCAGCCTCACCCCTTCAGCCTGCACAGTGATCGGCATGCGCTTTAGGCCACAGACAGGATAAAACGCACCAATATTCGGCTGACGAATTCAAGCGCAATAAACAGAAAAATGGGGGAAATATCTAAGCCGCCAAGGCTGGGCAGGAGATTTCGTATGGGACTGAGCATGGGTTCAAAAATCCGCTCCAGCGTGCCCATAACCATGCCAACGACTTGATTATAGCTATTGACGACCGCAAAGGACACCAAGAGGCCAAGAATGATATAGACCATCAAACCAAATTTAATAACGCCAAAGAGTGCATCCACTAACCACGCGAGGTCAAACGCAAAACCGCCCATATTTTTCCCATATCTCTATTACTTCATCAGCCTATGATTTAATGCCAATGGCGGTCAAATTCAATAGCTAGTTTGAAACGACCCTCATAAAGGGGGCAAGAATAACGCTTTATCAGAGCCATACTAGGCAAAATCGCCCTATTGGCAGGTCTTATGGGACGTGGTAGCCTGACCATAAATGATTTATTAACTGATTCTTAATATAATCATCAGGGGAAATTATTCTTTTTTGAATGATAACGTGAAAGATGGACAATGAGCAATCTAGGACGGGGGGCATAAAATGGTTGATTTTACATTGATTAATTTCGATTCAAACCTGCTCGCGTCTTATTTTAACGCCCGCACGGTCAGCCATACGGTGACGGCCATTCAAAATACGGCACGCCCTTATGACAGGGGCGCGGCCGTGACGACTCCCTGGGATCTTGCTGCAAGAGGCAGGGTGCAAACCTTGGCCGGTAAATTTAACGCCGTGCGCGGCACAAAAAATTTCATCGACCTCAGTGCGAAAAACGTCACGCAGACCCAAAATAAAGATGAAAAAGCCCTTTTTGCCTTATATCAGGCGCTCAATAATTTAAAAACCATTGCGGACTATTCGGCGGCAGATTCCACGCCAACGGCCCTGCTCCCAAGATTGAATAGTCAATTTCGCGGCGGATTGTCTCAAGTGCAGGATTACCTCCAAACAGCGCCCCTTGATAAGCTTACCTTGATGTTCGGGGATAAAAAGCCCCGCGTAGAATCAGGCATAGCCTTGGGCAAAGCCCAGCGGGACATTATCGGGGCCACCCTCCCTGTCAGTTCCAAAACCCAAGCCATTCCGGGACTTGTCGGGAATGAGATATTCACGCTCAAGCTGGACAAAACAACCGCCTTCGATAATATCACCATAGATTTATCAAAAGTGACCGGCCCCCTGGATCTTGCCAATGTGACGACTTATCTTAATCAGCAAATCATTGCCCTCACCGATCTTGACGCGAATGGTAATCCCACCACCAGATATAAAAGCCGCTTTACAGCCGAACAAGTCAGCACAGGAAAATTCGCGTTAAAGCTGACCGTGAATCCGTCGGAAAAAGTCACCCTAACGGCGCAGGTTGCCGATCCCTCTCTCTATATTACAGGCTCCCATAAAGATGTTGGCACAGCGTCAGTCGAAACCGCAACCTTATCCAAGATTGGCAGTCTGGCGACCGTGACCCCCATAACAGAATTTACCAAGCAAATCGCAGGAACCGATCAGGCAAGCTTTGTCCCGCCGCTTCTGGATGCCAAAGGCGTGGCCATTCCCAGCAAAGGCCAAGTATTTACAACGAAAGCTAATGCCTCGGCTGTGGACAGTCAGGGAAATGTCTATGTGGTGGGGAGTACGCAAGGCGATTTTGGAAATCAAATTAATGTTGCGGGCCAACAGGATGTTTTCCTAAGCAAGCATGATGCGTCCGGCAATCTTCTCTGGTCACGGCTACTCGGGGCCTCCGGCACCGCGAAGGCCTTTGATATAACTATTGACAGCACGGATAATGTCTTTATCGCAGGACAGGTGAATAGTACCCTGGCCGGGCCCAATGTCTTTAGTGGTTTTGATAGTTTCGTTTCAAAATTTAATAGCGGCGGACAGGAGCTCTGGACCCACCAACAGGATACCGTCGGGTCGGATCAAGCCAACAGCCTTGCCATTGATGGGGCAGGGAATGTGATTGTTACAGGAACGATTGCCGGCCGCTTAAACGCCACAACCACCGCTGGCGGGGCATCAGATGTGTTTGTCACTAAATTAAGCAGCCTGAGCGGTTCCTTAGTCGCCTCCGCCCAAATTGGGGGTGCCGGCACAGAATTAGGCGAAGCTGTCGCCATTGCTGGTGACGGGAATATTCTGGTCGCCGCACGGGAATCTGGTCGGGTTATTCTCCATAAACTTGATATTACCAACCCTACCATCCAATTAGCCACCTATGATTTAGGTAATTTAGGCGGCGGTGCCATATCGGACATTACCGTCGACGCGGCAGGCGCCATCTATGTCACGGGATCTTCGTTGAACGGCGCCCTCACCGGCGGCACCGTAACCAATGCCCATAGCGGCGGCCTTGATGGTTTTGTCACCAAATTAAGCGATACCGGCACCGCAATCAATGCCACATGGACTCACTTCTTAGGCTCCACCGGCACGGACAGCATTTCAGGGATCAGTGTGCAGAATGGCGCCGTATTCCTGACAGGGAAAACCAACGGCACCTTGCCAGGTGCCACAAAAACGGGCGCCACAGACGGCTTTGCGGCTAAAATCAATAGCACCACAGGTACGGCGGACTGGATAAGACAGTTCGGCGGGGTCAGCGGCTATAATAACAGTTCTTCCCTCGCCTTCTCAGCGACGGGTTCCTCCGTCCTGACAAAGCTTGGACTGCCGACGGGCCTTTATGACAATAGCCAGACGTTAAATATCGAGACACAGACATCGGCGCGCGTTGGTGATCATTTCTTTGTTTCGGTAAATGGCGGCAAGGCCCAGAAAGTCACCATCAGTGCCGGAGAAGATTACACCTCTCTTGCCAAAAAAGTTCAACGGCTCTCCTATCGTTTCATCAAGGCGGTACCCATCGCCGGTCTCAAAGGGCCAGAACTTAAAATCGAAACCATAAATGGGTCTACGCTGGATATCATTGCGGGAAAATCCGGGCAAGATGCCCTTGCCAAACTCGGTCTGCCGCCTGGAAAAATTCTCCCCATAAAAAAAATCTTTGCCATTGGCGTCGATACCCTTGGAACGGATCCTAATAACCTTGGCGGCATATTTGCCCTGAAACTGTTATCGGGTTATTCCCTTCGGTCGAAAAAAGAGGCGCAATATGTCAGCACGCAGGTTAACATCGCCCTCGAAACCGTCAAGCGGGCCTTTCGTTCCTTGACCTATGATCCCGCAAAAGCGGAACTCTTGAAACAGGCCAAGTTAAAATCCGGCCCGGCACCAGCCTACCTCTTGAGCAGGCTGGCCAATTATAAAGATGGATTAAGTCGCTTATCCGCCTTTAGTGGGAGTAGTGGCGGCCTGAGCATTTAAGGCATCTCATAGCCCCCCAGACGATGCTCTATCTTCCCCAAAATAAAAAAGATGCCCCATACGCAATTCGGGCGCAACTCGGGGCATCTCTTAATCATACGCTGAACTCTTTAAATAATAACCCTCAACATATACTTTCATGATGAGGAAGTGGCCAGTAATCAACGGGGCCTTAAGTACGCCTCTTTAAAGACCTGAAACAGGCGAAGAGGTCGTCATTCCGTTGGGGGTCGGATATAGCGTCTCTTCGCCTTATTACAGTCTTTAAGCTGCATATGGTCAGCGCTTCCGTTGAGGATCGGATATCGCTTCCCATACCTAGATTATTTGGCCATTACAACGACCAAAATTTGGGGAGGCGGCCAATAATCAACTGGGCCGCCTAACTCCACGTCATCTAAACAATCGTGAAGATAGTGAAAAAGAGTCATCCCGTTGGGGGTCGGTGATAGCTTTTCTCCACCCCTACTCCAGAGGCACCTAAATGATTTGCATAAAACATGCCAACTTTATTATTCCTCAAAAATGGCGAATTTCTGCGGAAGTGATACATTTTAAAAATTTTCTGGAGCCGCAATATGTCGAGAATTTAGAAAAATTTTGTTAAAAGCATTGCAATTTGCGAATATCCTCTCTTTGATCTTCCTGAAACCAACCTTTAATCTGTTAATAAAAAAATGACACTCTTGCCCTATAGTGATGATGCCAGATTCATAGAAATAAGAGGATCCCCTCTCTAACTGATGTAAGGTCAAAACTGCATGCGACGCTATATTTTAAAAATCACCATCCTCGGGCTTATCTCTATGGTCTCACCATCCCTTGTTCCCGGGATCACGGGCCTCTCTGGGCTGGCGAATGCCTCAGAGGAGGCGAAGGAAGAAGGCGGCGGCGAACTTGATCGCGAAATATATGTAAAGCTTCCGCCCCTTGCCGTCCCCATGTACCACAAAGGCAGACCCAAAGGGAATATAACCATCACGTTATTATTAAAGATTCAAGATAGCGAGAAACGCGCCAAGGCACTCAAAATTCTCCCCCGCTTAAGCAGCGCCTACGTCATGGAAGCCAATCGTCTGTCTCATGACTATTTTGATACTAATCGTCCTGTGAATGTGGCCATGATAGGGGATAGCTTTCAAATTGCCACCAATAGAATCCTGGGCCATAAAGAGGCAAAGGTGTTTCTATCCGACGTTGTCGTCCAAAAATAAGGCTGCCCAATCCTTAAAAAAATAAACGTTTGTTTTCTATGCCCATTTAGGCTTCCCATTTATGAAAAATCCCTGTATAACGGAGTAACGACACATTTGGGATGATTAAAAAAATATGATAAAATAATATGATAAAATAAAGACGTTAGGCTTGCCAAATCAGTTTTTTAAAACGTCTATAATTATACCTAAAAATAAAACAACATAACAATTCTTGGGAGAATTCAATGTACCATCTTAAAAATTTAAAAGCCACATCTGCGCTCATTTCCATGTCCCTCATGGCGGGCGCTTTTGTGCCATCCACCGCTTTCTCAGCCGAAACGGTGACGCTTGAAGAAATCGTCGTGACCTCCCAATATCGGGAACAAAGCCTCAAAGACGTGCCGATCTCTGTTGCGGTTGTCAGCGGTGATTTCATGAAAAAACAATCCATTGACAAAATGGCGGATCTTCAATTTTCTGTACCTAACTTTACCATGGCGGAAAGTGGCATCGGAACCAACGTCTTCATTCGCGGTATCGGCTCTGGTAACAACCAAGGCTTTGAGCAGTCCGTTGGCATCTATGTTGATGGGATCCATCATGGTCGGGCGCAGCAATCTCGCGCACCATTTCTTGACATTGAACAAATCGAAGTTCTTCGCGGCCCACAATCCATTTTATTTGGTAAAAACTCTGTCGCGGGGGCGCTCAACATCACAACGGCAAAACCGACCAAGGAATTTGAAGGCTCCGCACATGTCTCTTACGAGCCAACGGATAAAGAAAAAGAAGCAACCCTGGTACTTTCCGGCCCCCTGTCTGACAAGGTTCGTGTCCGCGTGGCTGGCCGCTATCATAAGTTAGATGGCTATATTGAGAATCTTACCTTAAACCGCATGGAGCCGAACCAAAAAGACTGGACTCTTCGCGGTACGGTGGAAATGGATCTCTCAGAAAATCTGACCGCGACCCTAAAGGTTGAGCGCAGTGAATTTGACGTCATTGGCCGGAATATCGAAATTGACGGCGAACTTCCGGCGGCATCTGGGTCCTTTGCCGGACTGAAATATTCTCAAATTCTTGGCATATTTGGTCAGGATGCTTCCGTCGCAAATAATACCTTAGACGGCAAACGTCATGCCAATGGTGACTTTAGCAACAACAAACAAACCGAGGTCGTCTTCACCTTGGATTGGGACATTGGTCAACATAGCCTGAAAGCCACGTCAGGCTATTCCAATTTCAGTTTTAATGATGATTGCGATTGTGATTTTACGGGTGCTAATATCTTCACATTGCCGCTGTCCGAACAGTTTAAGCAATATTCACAGGAAATCCGATTGACGTCCCCCGGCGGCGAAACCATTGATTATATTGCCGGACTCTATTTTCAAACCAGCAAACATGGCTACCAAGATTCCATCAATGTCAACGGCTCGTCTGTGCTGGTTCCCCTGCTCAATGGCAACCCAGGATTTGCTGGTTTTGCGCCGCTTTTTGGTGTGTTAGGCGTATCTGGTGCGGGTGATCTTTTTGCTAATACCGCTGGCCCAAGGGATGCCAAAGTTGATGCCGACGTTTATTCTGGTTTTGCGCAACTCTCTTGGCATATGACCGATGATCTGACCTTACAACTGGGCGGCCGATTGACCCATGAGAAGAAAACAGGCTCCCGCAATCTCACCATCACCAATTTGGATGGCAGCGCCTTAACAGGGGCAAAGCAGTTAGCGCCAGAATTCTATGCGATCGCCTTTGATGTTGCGGCCTCCAATATTGTTGGCAATAATCTTGCTGCTGTTCTTACGCCCATTGCTACTGATCTTCTGGGACCTGTTGCAGGCCCGCCGACAGCCGCTGGCTTAGCCGCCGGTTTTGGCCCTGCATTTGCGTCCTTTACCGATCCCTTAGGAACCCATCCTGTCTCAGGAAGCCGGACAGAAACCAAATTTTCACCTGATATTAAATTAACTTATAATATCTCTGATGATGCCATGGTTTATGCCAGCTGGGTTAAGGGCAGCAAGTCAGGCGGTTTTGACTTTCGGGCCAATAATAAGGGACGGTCGGCCACCATGAGAGACGCCTTCGAATTTCAGGACGAAAATGCCACAAACTATGAATTGGGCGGCAAGTTGGTTTTGGCGGACGGCGCGGCAGAACTCAACTTTGCCGGTTTCTTTACAAAATTCTCCAACCTGCAAGTGTCCATTTTTGATGGTAAATTAGGGTTTAACGTGGGGAATGCCGCGAGAGCCGAAGTCAAAGGACTTGAAGTTGATGGCCGTTGGCAAGCAACAGAGAGGCTGACCCTGCACGGATCAATGGCCTATACTGACTTTAAATTCAAAGACTACGTCAATGGTCAATGTTACTTTGGACAAGCGCCCAATGGCCCATCAGCCGCCAATGGCGACTGCGATTATTCCGGAAAAACAAACCAGTTGGTGTCTGACTTTCAGGGAACCTTCGGCTTTAATCATTTTTATGAGATTGATTCCGACCTAACGATCAATACCTCCGCCAATATATTCTATACCAGCAAATATAATGCCTCGCCCCAACTTGACCCCAAGTTGATCCAACCTGGCTATGCCAAGGTAAATGCGCGCATTTCACTGGCCAGCGTCAGTGGGTGGGAATTGGCCATTCTTGGTGATAATTTAACGGACAAGAAAGTGAAATTATTTGCGGCGGATGCCCCATTATCTGGCTCCACGTTTGGCGCGATTGCCAACTATAACTTCATGAGCCGAGGCCGGACAGTGACCTTTCAGGCCTCTATGAATTTCTAAAATAGCCCATCACTTAAAAAGGCGGTCACATCAATGACCGCCTTTTTTTATTTATAACACTCAGATTATTTTAATGGGCTTCGTCCCAATTATTGCCTGTGCCGCAGTCCACGGTGAGCGGCACCGAAATTTCTATGGCGGGCAAGGCGGCTTTTTCCATGATATTTTTAACCAGGGGCATCGTCCGGTCCAGCTGATCATCAGGCACCTCAAAAACCAATTCATCATGTACCTGAAGCAACATCTTGGCATCAAGGCCCGCCTTGTCCATGGCCGGTTGCATATGAATCATCGCCCGCTTAATCACATCGGCCGCCGCGCCTTGTATGGGGGCATTGATGGCGGCCCGCTCCCCAAAGGAACGCTGCATGCCGTTTTTGTCATTAATGCTGGCAATATGACAGCGACGACCAAAAATGGTTTCCACATAACCATGCCTTCGGCAGAAGTCCTTGGTTTCTTCCATATATTGCCGGATACCGGGGAAACGTTCAAAATAGGTTTCGATGAACTGCTTGGCCTCCCCATTGCCAATGCCAAGCTGACGGGCAAGGCCAAAGGCGCTGATGCCGTATATAATGCCAAAATTTATGGCCTTGGCTTGACGGCGAACAGCAGGGTCCATACCTTCAATCGGCAGGCCAAAAACTTGTGATGCGGTCATGGCGTGAATGTCGATGCCGTCACGGAAGGCTTGCTTCAAACTATCCAAATCCGCAATATGGGCCAAAAGACGCAGTTCGATCTGGCTATAATCAGCCGCCAACAGTTTATGGCCGGCCTTCGCAATGAAGGCGCGCCTGATTTTACGGCCTTCTTCCGATTTTATCGGGATATTTTGTAAATTTGGATCGTTGGAAGACAGCCGCCCCGTGGTGGTCGAGGCCAAAGAATATGACGTATGTATCCGTCCTGTATCCTTATTTATCTCATTCTGCAAAGCGTCCGTATAGGTGCTTTTCAGCTTGGCTAATTGCCGCCAATCCAAAACCCGTGCGGGCATATCATGACCGCTCGCCGCCAATCCCTCCATCACATCCACATTGGTACTATAACCGCCGCTTTTATTTTTCTTTCCGCCGGGAAGTCCCATCTCGCCAAAGAGGATTTCGCCTAATTGTTTCGGAGACGCAATGTTAAAGTCATGACCCGCAAGACCGTGGATTTCTTTTTCCAGAATGCTCAGTCGTTCGGCGAAATCATTGGACAAGCGGCTTAATATGTGACGATCCACCAAGATGCCTTCTTTTTCCATCGCGGCAATCACTGGCACCAAAGGACGATCAAGACTTTCATAAACCGTTGTCATGCCTTCATCACTCAGGCGCGGTTTAAGCAGCCGATGCAGGCGGCCCGTGATGTCCGCATCCTCAGCGGCATAATGGGTTGCGGCCTCGATATCCACCTGATCAAAGGTAATTTTAGCCTTGCCCGTGCCGCAAACGTCTTTAAAGGGAATACAATCATGATCCAGATGCCGTTTGGCCAATTCATCCATCCCATGATGATGTGACCCCGCATCTAGGGCATAAGACAGCAACATGGTATCATCAAGGGGACTGATATGAATGCCATATTTGGACAAAATCAGATAATCATATTTGATATTTTGGCCAATTTTCAGCAGGGCCGGATTTTCCAAAAGCGGTTTTAAGGCGCCAATCACCACATCCAGCGGCAATTGCACAGGATCGCTATTATCCCCAAAATCAAGCTCTCCCGAAGCGGCTTTCTTATGGTTCAGCGGGATATAACAAGCCTTGCCTGTTTCAATGGACAGTGAAATTCCCACAAGCTGCGCCCGCATGGCATTCAATGACGTGGTTTCCGTATCGATCGTCACTTGATGGGCGCGCTTAATTTGACTGACCCAAACGTTGAGTTGATCAACGGTCGTCACGGTCTCGTAGGATATATCACTTGGGGAAATGTCCGAAATACCAGAGAGAGATGAGGGGTCACTGGGCCCCATATGGGAGAGAACCTTACCTTGAAGGCTTCTGAATCCTTGCGCGTCCAGGAAAGGCAGAATCATTTCCGCATCAATATCCTTGACGGCCAGCGTCTCAAGATCAGGCAAGCCCGGCACATCTGTACTTAACGTCACGAGATCGCGGCTCACCCGGGCCAAGTTGGCAAATTCAATCAGGTTTTCGCGGCGTTTATTCTGTTTAATCTCCCCTGCCCGTGCCAAAAGACAATCCAAATCACCATATTCTGTGATCAGCAACGCCGCCGTTTTAACGCCAATTCCCGGCACGCCCGGCACATTATCGGAACTATCCCCCGCAAGAGATTGAATATCGATCACTTTGTCCGGGGCGACGCCGAATTTTTCAAAGACCTCATCTGAACCAATAAATTTATTTTTCATGCCGTCAAACATATTTATTTTATCACCAACAAGCTGCATCAAATCCTTATCGGACGAGACGATGGTAACTATGAAGCCCTCGGCTTCGGCAAGGCGGGCGTAGGTGGCGATAATGTCATCTGCTTCAAAGCCGTCGCTATCAATGGCCGGTACATTGAAGGCCTCGACCGCCTCGCGGATGATGGCGAATTGCGGCACAAGATCTTCTGGGGCGGGCGGGCGATGGGCCTTATATTCGGGGTAAATATCATTACGAAATGTTTTGCGCGCCCGATCGAATATACAGGCCAGATGACTGGGCCGGGCGTTATCATCAAGATCCTTGAGCAATTTAAACAGCATGTTGGAAAAACCCATCACCGCATTAATCGGCGTACCGTCATGGCGTGTCATGGCCGGCAAGGCATGGAACGCGCGGAAAATAAAACCCGACCCATCAATCAGATAAAGATGTTTAAGCTTGGAAACTGTCATGAAAACCCTTAATAGTCATTGACCACATATTCATCGGGTGATACCGATGTTTCTCCCCCAAAACCTAATGGTCTCTGGGCAGATAGACAAGGTATTTTTATGACAGACCAACAATTGGCTCTGGAAATTCAGGGTTTAGAAAAAATATATGCCAGTAGCAAGGGCGAGCCGGCGAAGCATGCCTTGAGAGGGCTTGACCTTTCGGTACGGCGCGGCACCATTTTCGGGCTGCTCGGGCCCAATGGTGCGGGCAAATCAACCGCCATAAATATCTTGGCGGGATTAGTGCGCAAAACGGCGGGTTCAGCCAAAATTTGGGGCTTCGATATTGATAAACAGCCGCGCAATGCCAAGGCGAGTATCGGCATTGTGCCCCAAGAAATATATTTCGATGCCTTTTTCTCCCCCCGGGAAATGCTGGAATTGCAGGCGGGTTTTTACGGCGTACCGGCCGCCGATCGCCGAACCGATGAGATTTTGGATGCGGTCAGTTTATGGGATAAAGCCGACAGCTATACGCGCCATCTCTCCGGCGGCATGAAAAGGCGCCTGCTTGTGGCCAAGGCCATGGTTCATAACCCGCCAATCCTTGTGTTGGATGAACCAACCGCAGGGGTTGATGTGGAATTACGTCAAAATTTATGGAGCTATGTGCGTAAATTAAACGCCCTGGGCGTGACCATAGTCCTGACCACCCATTATTTAGAAGAAGCCGAAGAATTATGCGATGAAATTGCCATCATAAACCACGGGGAAGTTGTAGCCTGTGACAGCACGGCAAATCTGTTGAGCCATCTGGACGAAAAAATCATCACCATTCGGCCCGCCGCCGCCTTGACCGCACTGCCCCCCAGCCTGCAAGACCTTGGCGGCACCCTCAGTAAAACCGGCGAGATCGTCATTAAATTTAGCCCAAGCCATCTTTCTATCGGTAATATTTTGCAAGAAGTGCAAAATGCCGCTATTGAAATTAGTGATCTCTCAACACAGGAAGGCGACTTGGAAGATATTTTCCTTCATCTCACTTCCGCCCAAAAGAAATAAGGATACCATGTCAAAATTTCATGATTTTGATGTTTTAGTCATCGGAAGCGGGGCGGCGGGGCTATCCCTCGGCCTCAAGGTTGCCGATAACGCGAAGGTCGCCATCCTCTCAAAAAACAAATTATCCGAGGGCAGCACCTCTTGGGCGCAGGGCGGTATTGCCGCCGTTCTGGATAATCGCGACACCACGGATTCTCATATCCAGGACACCATGATTGCGGGCGCGGGTCTTTGCCATCATGATACGGTCAAAAATGTGGTGGAAAATGGCAGCAAGTCCATCGATTGGCTGGTGCAGCAAGGCGTCTCATTCACCAAAGAAACCAAAAGAAAAAAAGATATCTTTGTGGATGGTGATTATCACCTGACCAAAGAAGGTGGCCATTCGTTCCGCCGCGTGGTTCACGCCACCGACGCCACCGGGCGCGAAGTTCAGCTTTCCTTGGAATCGCAGGCCAGAAAACATCCCAACATTACGCTATTTGAAAACCATATGACCGTCGATTTAATCGGCGACGGTAATCCTGACCCGGCACTTCGTCGCTGCCTTGGGGCTTATGTCTTTGATACCATTAAGGGTCAGACCGATGTTTTTCGGGCCAAGGCTACCGTGCTTGCCACAGGCGGGGCAAGCCGCGTGTATCTCTACACCTCTAATCCCGATGGCTCAACGGGGGACGGCATCGCCATGGCCTGGCGGTTTGGCTGCCGTGTGGCAAATATGGAGTTTAATCAATTCCATCCCACCTGCCTCTATCACCCCGAAACCAGAACATTCTTGCTGACCGAAGCCTTGCGCGGTGAGGGCGCTTATCTGCGCCTGCCCGATGGGGAACGCTTTATGAAACGGTTTGACAAGCGCCTTGAATTGGCCCCGCGCGATATTGTGGCGCGGGCCATTGACCATGAAATGAAACGCTTGGGCGTTGAATGTGTCTATCTTGATATTTCCCATAAAGACGACTCCTTCATCACAGAACATTTTCCAACCATTTATAACCGCTGCCTAAAGCTGGGTTATGATTTAACCAAACAGCCGATACCTGTGGTGCCCGCCGCCCATTATACCTGCGGCGGCGTTATGGTTGATGAGGATGGCAAGACCGACGTACAGAATTTATATGCCATCGGTGAAGTCTCACATACGGGCCTTCATGGGGCCAACAGAATGGCCAGTAATAGCCTTTTGGAATGTCTGGTTTATGCGGATTCCGCCGCAAGGGATATATTAAATATCATTCCGGAAGAGACCCTATCTGATGATATTTACCCTTGGGATGAAAGCCGAGTCATGGACAGTGATGAAGATGTTGTGGTCTCCCATAACTGGAATGAACTGCGGCATTTCATGTGGGATTATGTGGGGATTGTTCGCACCACGAGACGGCTTGAGCGGGCCGCAAGGCGCGTTGATATGTTGGCGGCAGAAATCCGCGAATATTACAGCTATTTTCGGGTGACGCCTGACCTTTTGGAACTGCGTAATCTGGTGCTGGTCGCCGACTTGATTATCCGTTCCGCCCTGCTGCGTACCGAAAGTCGCGGTTTGCATTATATGCTCGATTATCCTGATCGGGATCCAAGTATGGCCGGACGAGATACTATTCTGAAGCCTCCCAGACGGCCTTCTGCCAAATAATTGCCGCATCATACTGTTTTTTGGCCTTCTGATCTCTGGCCTTTCTTTTTCCCTTCTGATAAGCTTATTTACATTCGGTTATGCACCAAAGGAACTCATCATGAAATTATATGAACTTGTCGGCAAAGATAAAACCCAAGGTTTCAGCCCCTATGTCTGGCGATCCCGCATGGCCTTGGCCCATAAAGGGATTGAGGTGGAAATGGTGCCTTTGCTTTTCACGGAAATTCCTAAGATACAGGGGGTGACGGCCAAAACCGTGCCCATATTGGAACATGAGGGCGCCTTCATCTGCGATAGCTGGGATATTGCCAACTATTTGGAAGATAAGTTCCCCGACAGACCGTCTCTTTTTGGCGGCGATGCCGGAAAAGCTTATGCCAATTTCTTTAATTTTACCTGTTATTATAATCTGGTCATGCCGTTGTTCCAAACCTTGGTCTATGATATTTTTCTAGGGCTTGATGAACAAGATCGCGATTATTTTCGCCAATCACGGGAAAGCCTCATCGGAAAAAGCCTCGAAGAAGCCCATGAAAAGCAAGATCAAAATCTTAAAATCTTTCAGAATCATCTTTGGCCTTTTAACGCCATCTTAAAAACGCAAGAATATTTCTGCGGCGCGGAGCCGGCCTATGTGGACTATATGATGTATGGGCTTTTTCAGTGGGCAAAGGGTGTCAGCCCCCTCGAGATCATTACGCCCAAAGACAGGTTATATGACTGGCGCGGCAAAATGGATGCGCTCTTTGACGGACTTGGCCAAGTCATTAAAACGAAAACGGCGTCTCACATATAATTTTAAGTCTTTTGATTTTTTCCCTTGAATTCTACGCCCCTCTTTCCATATTTGATAAGAATTTAAAATCATTTAAAATGGATAACAGCATAACATGACAACAGAAACAGACGTCACTCCAGAAAAAATTGAAAAACACGGGTTTCAGGCGGAAGTCTCGCGGCTTCTGCATATGATGGTTCATTCGGTCTATTCCGAGCGAGAAATCTTCCTGCGGGAATTGATCTCCAACGCGTCCGATGCCTGCGATAAATTGCGTTATGAGGCGCAGACTAAATCGGATTTGATCACAGATGACGCTGAGTTCAATATCGCCATCACGCTTGATAAAAAAGCCGGCACCTTAACCCTATCAGATAATGGCATCGGCATGAGCCATGATGATCTGATTTCTCATCTTGGCACCATCGCCCGGTCAGGGACGTCCGCCTTTATGGAGCAAATGGCTGAAAATAAAGATGACAAAAATAAAGCCATCAATATGATTGGCCAATTCGGGGTCGGTTTTTATTCGGTCTTTATGGTTTCTGATGACATTAAAGTCATCAGCCGCAAAGCAGGAACCGACGAAAGCTGGACATGGCATTCGAACGGTATCGGGGAATATACCCTGTCCCCCGCGCAAAAACTATCGCGCGGAACGGATATCATTATCCATATTAAGGAAGATGCGGCGGAATTCTTAGATGATTACCGCATCAAGTCCATCATCAAGACCTATTCTGACCATATCGCCATCCCCATTACGCTGACCTATACCAAAGAAAGCACAGAAGACGAAGAAACACCCGAGGATGTCTCGGAAAAGGTCAATGAAGGCACCGCCCTTTGGGTTCGGCCGAAATCAGACATTACTGAGGAACAATATAAAGAATTTTACCATCATGTGGCCCATGCCATGGATGATCCCTGGATGACCTTACATTATCGCGCCGAAGGGGTGATTGAATATTCCGTGCTTATGTATGTGCCGAGCCAGCCGCCCATGGATCTGTTTGATCCTGCCCGTAAAACCCGTACAAAGCTGTATGTAAAGCGCGTTTTCATCACTGATGATTGCGAAGATCTTATCCCAAGCTACCTGCGATTCATGCGCGGCGTTGTGGACAGCGAAGACCTGCCGCTTAATATCAGCCGGGAAATGCTGCAAAATAACCCTGTGATGAATAAAATTCGTACCGCAGTGACCAAAAAAATCTTGGCCGAGCTGGAAAAGAAAGCCACCAAAGAACCTGAGTCTTACGCTAAATTCTGGGCGTCATTCGGCCCTGTTTTGAAAGAGGGCATCTATGAGGATTTCTCGCGCCGTGACCAGCTGTTAAAGCTCTCACGATTCGAAAGCACCGGGCCTGAAGGCTTGAGCGGCCTTGATGATTACATCGGCCGTATGAAAGACGGGCAGGAAGATATCTATTACATCACAGGTGATAACTTAGGAGTCGCCAAGCGGTCGCCGCAATTGGAAGGCTTTAAAGCCAAGGGAATCGAAGTCCTTTTCCTCACCGATGCGGTTGACGATTTCTGGCTGCAAATGGTTCCGGAATATGACGGTAAAAAATTCAAATCCGTGACCCGGGGCGCCGTTGACCTTAAGGATGAAAAGAAAGACGACAGCAAAGAAGAAGAGGCTGACAAAACCACCCCCGAAATGGAGGCCTTGGTCGGCCTGTTGAAAGCAAACCTTGAAGGGTCTGTTAAAGATGTCCGCCTGTCTGATCGCCTGACCGATAGCGCCGTTTGTCTCGTGGCCGATGAGGGGGATATGGATATCCATCTGCAAAGAATTTTAAAGCAGCATCAACAGCTTGATCAGACATCGCTCCGTGTGTTGGAGATCAATGCGGATCACGCGTTAATCAAGGCCATCGGGGCGGCCGCCGTGAAAAAAGGCTCCCTAGATGCCTTAAAAGACGCGGCGAACCTGCTCTTGGATCAAGCCCGTATTATGGAAGGTGATCTGCCCGAAGACCCCGTCGCCTTTACAAGACGTCTCAGCACGATTATGGCAAAGAGCCTCAAATAACCCATAGATATTATCGCCTCAAGCAGGACGCTTGAGGCGATAACTAAGACATTAATTCTGGATTAATTTCGCTGCCGAAATGATTGGGCCGGTTTCATTGGTTTGCAAAAGAACCGCATAGCCGTCATATTTTTCTGTGCCGATATCGCCGTAGGATAGGGTCAGCTTGATATCGTCCCCCATCCAGCTGCCGACACGTTTGATTGACTGAACAACATTGTGATATTTTCTGCGCTGTCCCTTCAGTTCCCCCTTGGTTATGGTGACGGTCTTTTCAAAATCATAGGCAATGATCCAAATCGTCGCCGCGATTTTTTCGCCTAATTTCCCGCGACTGATTTTCAAGAAAATCATATTCTGCTGAGCGATAAAAGAAAGCTTTGGCTCAACTTCTGATCCAGACTTTAGTTTTTTCTTCTGGGATATATCCACCTCGGCGATTTTTTGATGTATGGCGGCAGCTTGCGAGCCAACAAGGTCATAAGTGCCCTGAATGATCATTTGCGGCGTGTAAACCCCGCTTTTACCCAAGGCCCTGTTATAGGCCTTTTGACGCCGCCCGCATGCCGGCTTGGCCAGAGTATCTTTCCAGCCCAGATAATTCCAGTAATCAACAGAATAGCTTAAAGCCAAAATATTTTTTTGGCCAACCAGACCGGCCAAAACATCATCCGCAGGGGGGCAGCTATTACAGCCTTGCGAGGTGAAGAGTTCGGCGACCGTAAGGCGTTGAGGCATATCGTCGGCATGAGAGAAAGGCGCCGCAACAACCAATAACCCGAACAGGCATAAAATATATAAATTTCTCAAATTCTGTATAATTATCTTCATATCTTTAGGATACATTATGATAGCCTCCACGGCTAATCACACTATAGTGACAATAGGAAAGATAATTTTTTGCCCAAAAGCAACCTTGCACAAGATCATAAACAAGATCTTAAATTAACGGCTGGCGCGTCTATCACAGAAAGCTACCGTTTTTTTACGACACATATAACGCATTTTTTCCGTCTGATTTACGGGCCGCTTTTCTTCTGGGTTCTCCTTAAGCTTATCACGCAAATCTTAATCCATGAGCGTGGCATTCAAATCAAGAGTATATATTTTCAACATATTATTACGGCGGGATTCGCCATCGCCTGGTACCGACAATTTTTATTGGGAGAGCGCTATACAAGCTATTACCAGCTGTTAAAAATGGGCTTTAACGGCAATAAATTTTCATGGCAACGTTTTAAGCAAACGCTTTTCAGAATTATCGCCATCTCCCTGGCTCTTCTGATCCCGACCCTGCTGTTGTCCATAAGCATGCTGCTCTATTATTTTGGGCAGGGCATTCCACTTTCTGAAGGCCTGATCAATGAGCTTGCCATAAAAAGTACCTTTGTTATTATGCTGATATTTTCGCCTATATTAGTTCGGCTTTCGCTTTATACGGCGGCCTTTGCCTTGGGAAGATCCTCCATGAGCTTTAAGGAGGTCTGGCAGAGAACACGGGGCTATACTGTGACCCTATGGTGGGTTGCCATACGCGGGTTCTTGCCCCTGAGCCTCTATAGCTATGTGGTCACTTATCTCTTGAATATGTTGGCTCACAGAATAGCCATCCCCTACGTTTTCTCGACGATTTTGATCGAAACATTGGCCGGATTTTTGACCTTTATGATGCTGGCCATTGTGGTGGGGGCCAATGCCGAAGCCTTCCGCATATTGATCGGGGTGAGGGAAAGTGATGGCAGCCGCCTGCCGAGGGAAAGCCGTCTCACCTAATGGAGACGACTTTTCCTTTTCTTCTGCGTAGAGTCTTTTTGTTTTATTCCGCAGCGAGGCTCCGCAAGACATAATGCAAAATGCCGCCGTTGGCATAATATTCAACCTCATTGGCGGTATCAATGCGGCAAACGACAGTAATATCTTTGGTGGAGCCGTCGGCGTATGTCACCGTCACCGCAACATCTTGGCGCGGATCAATGCCATCCGCAATGCCTGTGATATCAAAGGTTTCCGTGCCCACAAGGCCCAAAGTATCCCGGGTCTCGCCGTCTTTAAATTGCAGGGGCAACACGCCCATCCCCACAAGATTTGACCGATGAATACGCTCAAAACTTTCAACCAGGACGGCCTTCACCCCCAAGAGATTCGTTCCCTTCGCCGCCCAATCACGACTAGAGCCTGTGCCATATTCTTTGCCGCCAACCACCACAAGCGCCGTGGCGCTATCCTGATAACGCATTGCCGCATCATAAATGCTCATGACATCGCCGGAGGGATAATGGGTTGTCCAGCCGCCTTCTGTCCCCGGTGCCATCAGGTTACGCAATCGAATATTGGCAAATGTCCCGCGCATCATGACCTCATGATTGCCGCGCCGTGAGCCATAGCTGTTGAAATCTTGACGCGCGATACCGTTATCTTGCAGATATTTGCCTGCCGGGCTGTCAAATTTAATGGCCCCAGCAGGTGAAATATGGTCGGTTGTGATGCTATCGCCCAATAAGGCCAGAAGGCGCGCGCTCCGGATATCGGCAAAGCCGCCCTCGGCCACCTTGCTCATGCCTTTAAAGTAAGGTGGATGCTGAATATAAGTGGATTTGGCATCCCACGCATAGGTTTCGCCCTCCGCCACATTGATGGCCTGCCATTCTGACGTGCCGGCAAAGACATCTTTATATTTATCAAGGAACATTTCCCGGGAAAGCGATGAGGCGATGACGTCAGAAATTTCCTGATTACTGGGCCAGATATCCTTCAAATAAACATCATTTCCCTGAGTATCCTGACCCAAAGGATCACGGGAAATATCCAGGGTCATAGACCCCGCAATGGCATAGGCAACCACCAGAGGCGGGGAGGCCAAATAGTTTGCTTTAATATCTTGGGAGATGCGGCCTTCAAAATTTCTATTACCTGAGAGAACCGACGTACAAACCAAATCATTCTCATTTATCGCCGCCGATATGGGCGCAGCTAGCGGGCCAGAATTGCCGATACAGGTTGTACAGCCATAGCCCACCAAATTAAATCCAAGCGCGTCTAAAGGCGCCTGCAAACCAGCTTTTTTCAGATATTCCGTCACCACCTGAGACCCCGGTGCCAAAGAGGCTTTCACCCAAGGCTTCTTGGTCAGGCCCAAGGCGTGGGCCTTTTTCGCCACAAGGCCCGCCGCAAGCATAACGCCGGGGTTTGAGGTGTTGGTACAAGACGTAATGGCCGCGATCACCACATCCCCGTGACCAATGCCATAATCCGTCCCCGTCACGTCAAATTTTTTGCCCAATTGATCTGCTCGGCCAAGGGCCGTCATCACCTTTTTAAATCCGCTGACAGACTCTTTCAAGGCCACGCGGTCTTGAGGGCGTTTCGGGCCAGAAATATTTGGCTCAATTGTGGAAATATCAAGCTCAAGCCTGTCCGTATAAACCGGTTCTGGCGCGTTATCGTCAAGCCACATGCCCTGTTCCTTGGCATAGGATTCGACCAGCGCGATATTGTCTTCCGTACGGCCTGTCAGGCGCAGGAAGTCCAATGTCTGTCCCGATACCGGGAAAAAGCCGCAAGTCGCGCCATATTCCGGCGCCATATTGGCAATCGTCGCCTGATCCGCCAAGGTCAACTCGCCCAAGGCACTGCCATAAAATTCAACGAATTTACCCACAACACCCAAGTTTCGCAACATCTGCACGACCTGCAAGACCAAGTCAGTCGCCGTGATTCCTTCTTGGAGCTTGCCGGTTAATTTAAAGCCAACCACTTCTGGTATCAACATGGATACCGGCTGTCCGAGCATGGCGGCTTCGGCTTCAATGCCGCCAACGCCCCAGCCCAGAACGGCCAGCCCGTTAATCATGGTTGTATGGGAATCCGTCCCGACGCAGGTATCAGGATAGGCCACCGTACGGCCCTCTATATGGGCTGTCCAAACGGTTTTCGCAAGATATTCCAAATTTACCTGATGACAGATTCCGGTTCCCGGCGGCACGGCGGAAAAATTATCAAAGCTGCCCTGTCCCCATTTCAAAAATTGGTATCTTTCCGCATTACGGGCCATTTCAAGATCAACATTTTCTTTAAGCGCCGTTGCCGTCCCTGCCTTATCAACCATCACAGAATGATCAATGACCAGATCAACAGGACTCAGCGGATTGATTTTTTGCGGATCGCCGCCCATGGCCTTCATGGCATCGCGCATGGCGGCTAAATCCACAACCGCTGGTACCCCTGTGAAATCCTGCATCAACACCCGCGCCGGACGATACTGAATTTCCCGTGTTTCTTTTCCTAAATTTTTCTGCCAGTCAACAAGGGCCTGCACATCATCGGTGGAGACGGTCACGCCATCTTCATAACGTAATAAATTTTCCAAAAGAACCTTCAGGGTATAGGGCAAGCGCGAGATGTCGCCTAGTTTTTCTGCGGCGACCTTAAGGGAATAATAGTCATATTCTTTGCCCTTAACGTCTAAGGTACGGCGGGTCTTCAAGCTATCTTGGCCAACAGTTGCCACGGGGTTTCTCCTTTGGAAATAAATGCTGAAATTCTCTAGCTGCTTTTTGCACTAAAACGGCCGCATTCTCAAGTTAAATGTACGGAAATCACCCGATTTCCAAGAAATAAGATATAAATATAGATTTGAATATCATAATATAATCATTTGTTAATATATTGTATCTAGTGTCTTAAAGAGAAACTGGTGTCTTAAGATAAAAATGGGATGCGAGCTGTTCTGAACCCTACGTATCAGCCCATAAGGAAACTAAAATGAATAGGTTATTTCGTCACGTCCTACGTAAGACAAAGGGATTATCGGATAAAGTGAATATGTGGATTATTTTTGGGGCCATGTGTAGCAATGTTGCCATTATGAGCATTGCCCTTTTCATTGCGGCACCTTCGTTTTCAAATTCCGTCCCGTTTTTTCTCGTTGTAAGCGGCCTCATTCTTATTTTAGGCCTTATGGTATGGCGGCAGCTCTTTCAAAATATTATCGCCATCGGCCATGTGAGCATGGGCATAAAACAAGATCTAGAAGTTGCCATCGCTGTTATCGAGAAAGAAAAGGCCGAGGTCATTGAACAGAAAAAAGCGGTTCGCAGCATGACCATGAAGGCCGGCCTTGCCAATGAATTACAAAGTCAAGTTAAAGAAGAGCTTGTCTACCTTAAAGAATTTGCAGGGCAGACCAAAACCAGTCTCTTCAAAATGGCCGATTCTATCGATATTGAGCTTCAGGAAAATATTCAAAATATTACCCTTCAATCTGAGAAAGCCAATGAAATTGCGGCTAAACTCACGGAATCCGCTCAGACGGTGGGGGATAAGTCAGATACCGTCGCCAGCGGCGCGGCCCAAGCGCTTAATAATACGACCAATGTACAGAAATCTGCGGAGGGATTAAACGAGGCCGTAAACGAAATTACCAAACAAATGGAGCAAACAACCAAACTAACCCAAAAGGCCGTCTCCATCAGTAACGAAACGCAACAGACAATATCAGGTCTGGAGGATGCCGCAAAAGGCATCGAGGATATCATTGAATTAATTAATAATATTGCCCATCAAACCAACCTACTGGCCCTTAACGCCACGATCGAGGCCGCCCGCGCCGGAGATGCGGGGAGAGGATTCGCCGTCGTAGCCTCCGAAGTCAAAGCCCTCGCCTGTCAAACAACCCAATCTATAGAGAAGATTACCAACCACATCAAGGGCATCCAATCAAAAGTGGGCAATGCGGTGAATGACATTGACCAAATCAAGAAAAGCATCGACGATGTCCAGGCCTCTGCGGATATTATCCGCAAAGAAGTTTTCCGCCAAGGGGAATCCACCCAGGAAATCACCTCCAGTGTGGCCGAAGCCCGCGCCAGCGTTCAAACGGTGACGGACGGCGTCCATGACATTTCTTCAGAAGCCAGCAGCAACGTGGCCATTGTCGGTGAGATAAATGTCATTTCTGAAGAGCTGGCCATCCAAGTTCTATCTATCCGTAATCATATGCTGGAAATCGTGCAAACGGCTCTGGACGAAAATGAACGCCGGAGTACCGAGCGGTTCCAATCCACCGTAAAATCAGTCATATCACTGCAAGGAAGCAAGGACATCATTCCTGTTCAAATATTAGATTATTCCATGGGCGGCGCGCAGATTAAATTGCTTGAGCCTGTGGCCCTAGAAAAACACCAAACCGGCACCATCTCCACCAGCGACGATGATACGATGATCAAGTTTAATGTCTGCGACGTAAATGGCGATCTTGTGAATTTACAATTTAACGATGAAGAAGAATTGGTTCGTATGCTGAATCTTTTCTTAAATGGCCAGGCCCCGGCTAATGATGAAGAGGATTTAATGGAAGATGTCGAATTATTTGGTTAAATTCTCATAAAGCCCCGCATTATAACGTACCGCTACAGGTCATAAAGTATCGCCACATTTCCCTTTCTGGTCTCAATTTTGCCTCAAAAATACCTTTTTTGCGTCAAAATAACACCTTATTTATTTTCTATTTTAAAGAAGCTAAATAGATAAACCGGAGCCATTGATCATGAAAAAAAACCTTTATTCCTATGATACGGCCATGAACGTGCCAAAAGCCCCATGGACAAACGCCTTTGGCCAGCAGCTGTTCTCGGGCCGGCCCCTGGTCTCGCCGCAAAAATTTCCCTGGTCAAAATTTTTGTTGCCCTTCCTCATGATGAGCAGTTTTTTGATTTTTGCCTCTACAGGTTTAATCGATACGGGATTACATGGCCCTGAAACCATGGCCATATGGGCCGAACAAATAGGAAGAATCATGACAGGAACGGCCATCTTTGGCCTTGCCGTGATTATATTGATTACCGGGGTAAGGCTCCTGCTTAAAAATTTGTGACCCTGCCTGAAACGCCCCTCTTCGAATTTTATGGATACCCTCACCTTTAAGAATTTGAAGACCGTTTCAGGAAAGCTGCTTCTGACAATTGTGTTTCCACATGGCTCAGAAGCAGCTTTTTTATATCCGCCTGACAACTGATCCTTTGAAAATTTTATATGAGCTGCTATAGCTTACCTCATAAGAAACAATGGATTTTCCCGTGAGCAACATTTTTGATGATAAGGGGCCTGATATTTTAAAGGGTCAAAATCTTACCTGCATAAGGGGTGATAGAATAATTTTTTCAAACCTTGACTTTGAATTAGCCGCCGGTCGCGCGCTGATTTTGAATGGCGCCAACGGTTCGGGGAAATCCAGTCTCATGAAAATCATAGCGGGCCTCCTCCCGGCTCAAAGCGGCATCATGTCTTTTGAGGGCCAGGATATTCTGGGGAACAAAGACTGGATTAGCCACAATATATGCTATTTAGCCCATAAAAACGGTATGAAGCCAGAAATGACCGTGGCCGAAAATCTCACCTTTTGGGCAAATATGGAAAATCATCACGGCGATATCCGAAAAGAAGCCACAAAAATCGGTATCGAACATTGCCTTGATTTGCCCGTCTGTTATTTATCGTCCGGACAGGCAAGGCGGGCGGCTCTGACCAGGGTTTTATGCCATCCCGGAGAAATCTGGTTGCTTGACGAGCCGACGGTGGGCCTTGATATGGCGGGGGTTAGTCTGCTGGCCGGCCTCATGAATGAGCATCTGGACAGAGGCGGCCGAATTTTAGCCGCTACTCATATAGAACTTGGCCTGGATCCTGCAAAAAGCGCGATGTTACCTATGACTGATTTTAGGCAAACGACCCCCATTGGTCTGGAGGAGAGTCTGTTATGTTAAAGCTGGCCTGCGCCATCATCATGCGAGATGTCCGCCTTTCCCTGCGCCACGGAAGCGCCAGCACAATGGTTGTCGGTTTTTTCATCATGGTGGTGACGATGTTCCCTTTTGCCATTGGGCCGGAACAGAATATTTTACAAAGAATATCTGTGGGCGTCATTTGGGTCGCGGCGCTGTTATCCTGTTTGTTGTCATTGGATCGTATGTTCCAAACCGACTATGAGGACGGTTCCCTCGACCAATTTATCTTAAGCCCCGTCCCCCTGGAGCTTGTGGTCTTGGCCAAATGCATTGCCCACTGGTTAACCACCTCTTTGCCGCTTATCGTTATCACGCCTATTTTAGGCATCATGATGAATTTGCCCGAGCAAGGATTTATGCCGATGATTCTCACCATGTTAATCGGGACACCGGCTTTAAGTTTCATTGGCGGCATTGGCGCCTCACTTACCGTGACGTTGCGGCGCGGCGGAACCCTATTATCTTTACTGATTTTGCCGCTTTTTATTCCCGTATTAATCTTTGGCGTGTTGGCCGTAAAAGCCTCTATCGGGGGCTATCCCGCAACGGCCCATATGATGTTACTCTTGGGATTTACCCTGTTCAGCGCCGCCATAGCCCCTTGGGCAGGGGCCGCCGCGATCCGTTCCGGAATCGAATGACCGAAATCAACTGACCGAAAATGACTGGCCTCAAAAAACCTCAGGCCACCTGCCGAAGATGCCTTGGATCGGTATCCTCTATCGTGGTGCGGAGGAATCCCGGCATATAGGGCTTAATACGATCCATCATCCGGCTGACAAAAGGTAAATTTCGGCGTAATTTCCGCGCAAACATGCAAATCATATAGCTCTCCGACACGAGAAGACTGAGGCCCACCAGCGCGATCAACTGCCCCAAGGGTAAGGGCAGCGGCGCAGACATCACTCCGATCAGAAAAAGAAACCATCCTATGATGAGTTTTATGGGCCTTTTAAAATTTTTCATTGCGCTTTCCTGCGGTCATATCACGATCACTTTACATAAGTCCCTTATTATTTGATGGGTATCAATTAAAATACGACGGAATAGCCCTAAAATGAGACAAAGAACCGTCTATTTAACTTGATAAATTATTCCGTAGGCTATAGGTAATATTCATGCATAGATTTGCCAATCCAGCCCGCTTCATGCGATTAAGTAACCTCTTTCTGCCTTGGACTATAGGGCTTACGGTTTTATTGTTTTCTCTTGGGTTATATTACAGTTTTTTTCTGGCCCCGGAAGATTATCAAATGGGGAATACCTACCGTATTATGTTCCTTCATGTACCGGCGGCCTATATGGCGCAATTTGGCTATGTTATCATCGCCGGGGCCAGCGCCGTTGGCTTTATATGGAAACATCCCCTCGCCGACCAAGCTGCGCGGGCCACGGCCCCGATGGGCGCCGCCTTTACCGCCTTGGCTCTCGTGACGGGAAGCCTTTGGGGAAAGCCTATGTGGGGCACATATTGGATTTGGGACGCCCGACTCACCTCCATGTTAATTCTCTTTTTTCTCTATTTAGGCTATATGGCGGTTTGGCAAACCATCGAAGATACGGCGCGCGCCGCAAGAATAGCGTCTATTGTCTCGCTCGTCGGTATTGTCAATGTGGTTATTATTAAATTTTCTGTGGACTGGTGGCATAGCCTTCATCAACCCGCCAGTTTAATCCGGATGAATGGCCCGACCATCGGCGGGGATATGCTGATCGCGTTACTCTTGATGATTGGGGCCTTTAATATGTTTTTCATTACCCTGGTCATGTGGCGCATTCAAAGCTTGATCCTGCGGCGGCGTATTGGCACATTACGTCAACAATTAGGCGGAGGGCATATTTCATGACTCTCCAGGATATAATGACCCCCAATGGTTTAATGGCCCACAATGATATTTATATTTGGGCGAGCTATGCTTCTGGCGCTTTCGTCCTTATCACCCTCGCCCTCAAGATCTGGCGCGCCAAGAAGAATGACGAAAGAATTCTGCGGGAATTGGAACAAAAAATGCGTGAGTTATCGAAGAAGCAGGTGTAAAAAATGGCCCAAACTGATAAAAATACGACTGTAAAATCTGGACTTGGTAAATCAGGCCCGCTTAAATCAGGCCCTCTTAAATCAGGCCCTCTTAAATCAGGACTGCGAAGGAAACGCCGCATCTATCTTCTCCTGACCACAGTCGCTGTCTTTATATTGGCTGTTGCGCTTGTCCTGAACGCCTTAAAAGACAATATCAGATTATTTTATGACCCCACAGAGGTCAGTGAGAAAACCATTCCGCCGGGCCAAAATTTCCGTCTGGGCGGCCTGGTTCAACAGGGCAGTTTTAAAAGCACTGAAACGGCCGGAATTTTAATCAATAAATTTACGGTCACAGACGGCAATAAAAGTATCCCCGTGACGTTTGAAGGCCTGCTGCCGGATCTCTTCCGCGAAGGACAAGGCGTCGTCACCGAAGGCCGCCTGAACAAGAACGGCCTTTTCATCGCCACGGAAGTTTTGGCGAAACATGATGAAAATTACATGCCGAAAGAGGTGATTGACAGCCTCAAAAAGCGCGGCGAATGGAAACGGGTGGTTTCAGATAAAAAGACCGCCGCGACACATAAATCTGACATCAATTCTGAAATCAATAAAGGCGATGCCCGATGATTGCTGAGCTTGGCCATTATTCCCTCATTTTAGCTTTTGGACTGACCCTAATACAAGCGATTTTTCCCATGATCGGGGCGGCCCGTCATGACGGGCGGATGATGACACTGGGGCCAACCGCCGCTTATGGCCAATTTTTCTTTTCCTTGGCCGCCTTTCTTGCCCTTGTCTATTGTTATATCATGTCCGACTTTTCCGTGGCTGTTGTGGCCCACAACAGTCATTCTCTGAAGCCTCTGCTCTATAAAATTTCCGGGGTATGGGGCAATCATGAAGGTTCGTTGATGCTCTGGGTGATGTTTTTGGCGTTATTTGGCGCTATGGTGGCCTATTTTGGCCGTAACTTGCCCAAAACACTGCAGGCCCGCGTCCTCTCGGTGCAGGCCTTGGTTGGCCTTGGTTTTTACCTATTCTTGCTTCTGACCTCTAACCCTTTTGACCGACTGGCCGATGTGCCTTTTGAAGGCAATGGCCTGAATCCCTTACTTCAAGACCCGGGACTCGCCTTTCACCCGCCGTTCTTATATTTAGGTTATGTGGGATTGTCGGTGGCCTTTTCGTTTGCCATTGCCGCCCTGATCGAGGGAAAGGTTGATCCCGCCTGGGCGCGGTGGGTGCGTCCCTGGACATTGCTGGCTTGGGTATTTCTGACTATCGGTATCGTCCTCGGTTCCTGGTGGGCCTATTATGAACTGGGCTGGGGCGGCTGGTGGGGCTGGGACCCTGTGGAAAATGCCTCCTTCATGCCATGGCTTGTGGCGACCGCCCTGCTGCATTCTGCCATCGTGGTTGAGAAGCGCGATACCTTAAAAAGCTGGACTATATTACTGGCGATTATCGCTTTTTCCTTTAGTCTGCTTGGCACCTTTATCGTCCGGTCTGGTATCATCACATCGGTTCATGCCTTTGCAACCGATCCGAAGCGGGGCATGTTCATCCTGTTATTTTTAGCGCTGGTTATTGGCGGCAGCTTTCTGCTGTATGCCCTTCGGGCCGACAAGTTGCAATCTGGCGGCCTTTTTGCGCCCATTAGCCGCGAAAGCGGGCTGGTCATGAATAATTTGTTTTTGTCAGTTGCGGCGGCAGTTGTTCTTTATGGAACCCTGCATCCCTTGCTCAGCGATGCCTTATTTGGGGTTAAATCTTCGGTCGGGGCGCCTTTTTTCAACCTGGTTTTTGGTTATTTAACGATCCCTCTTGTGATGATTATGGGGCTGGGCATTCACTTTAAATGGAAACGCGCAGATTTAAAGGGCGTTACGCAGCGGCTCATGGCCATTGCCGGCCTATCACTTCTGGGCGCTTTGATGACGCTTTATATCACCTACGGCGGCAAGATTATGCCCGCAGTATGGATGGGCATCGCCTTGTGGCTGCTCTTCTCTGTCCTGCAGGAATTGAGCGTGCGCCTTAAATTATTTCGCATCCCCCTTAAGCAGAGCCTCCAAAGATTTAAACGGCAACCACGATCCAGTTGGGGCATGAGCCTCGGCCATTTAGGGTTCTCTGTGGGATTAATTGGTATCATCGCGACGTCGTCATGGAACCTGGAAGCCCAAAAGGTCATGGGCATCGCAGACCAGATGACCATTGGCGATTTCACCCTGACCTTAGATGATGTGATCCCCGTAGCCGGGCCAAATTACAGCGCCGTTCGCGGTATCATCACCGTATCGTCAAAAGACAAACCAGATTATAAGGCCTATCCTGAAAGCAGAACCTATATTTCCTCCCCCATGACCACCACAGAGGGCGCCGTCGAAACCACCTTAGCCGGTGATTTATTCATCGTCATTGGCGAAGCCCAAGGGGGCGGCGCAACAGACCGCTTTGGCATAAGGGTCTATTATAAGCCCCTGCAAGTCTGGTTATGGATTGGGGCGGCTATTATGGTTCTGGGCGGCCTGATCTCGCTCAGCGACCGGCGTTACCGCATTGGGAGTCCGCAAGGCAAAAAGAAAAAAGGGAGTCCCTCCCATGCTCATTAAAAGATTTCTGCCCCTCTTTATATTTTTGGGCATTTTTATCGCCTTTATGACGGGACTTTTCCTCAACCCACGGGACATTCCCTCTGCGTTGATTAACAAGCCCGTTCCGGAATTATCCCTGCCGCCGTTGCAAGGCGCGGGCATCGGCTTGGATACCGCCGACGTGACGGCGCCCGGCACGATTATTATTGTGAATTTCTTTGCCTCTTGGTGCGGGCCTTGCCGCGTAGAGCATCCCGCCCTTGATCGTCTTAGTAAAATTCCGGGCGTCAAATTATATGGTATCGCTTATAAAGACCGGCCGGCCAATAGCCTTATTTTCCTGAAGACTTATGGCAACCCTTATGATAAGACAGCCGCCGATTTGAAAGGCCGCAACGCCATAAATTGGGGCGTGACGGGAACGCCTGAAACATTTTTCATTAAGAATGGGATCATCCGCTATCAACATATTGGCCCCCTGTATGAGGCGCAAATCGACAGCGATATCCGCCCAATGATCCTGAAACTTCAGCAGGAAGATCCGTCATGAGGCTGTTTTTTATCTCGCTCATATATAGTGCATTTTGCCTGAATTTATATGCGATTGGTGTCGATAATGACCAACTGAAGAACCCCGCGCAAGAAGCACAAGCGCAGGCCATCATGATGCAACTGCGCTGTCTCGTCTGCCAAAATCAGTCAATCGTTGAATCCGATGCTGACCTTGCCCATGACCTTCGCGTTATTGTGCGGGAAAAAGTAAAATCCGGCCAGACTGAAAAACAGATATTGGCCTTTATGACCAACCGTTATGGCGACTGGATATTATTAAAGCCGCCCTTTAAGGCCGCAACGGCTTTATTATGGCTTGGGCCCCTTATCCTCTTGCTTATCGGCGGCATATTGGTTTTCCGCTTTGTGCGAAAAAAACCAGCCGGCGACGCGCCGAGTCCGTTAAGCGCAGAAGAAGAACAACGAATTTTACAAATATTAAAAGAAGGCCGTGAATGATGTTTTGGGTTTTTATTGTTGGCCTGTTTTTAGGAGCAACGGCTATAATAGTCTTACCTTTGTTACGTAATCGAAATGACGTGCCTTCCCAAGAAAATCAAAATCAAAAGATTGAGGTTTATAAGGCGCAGCTTCAGGAATTGGGTGCGGATCAAAATAATGAAATGATGAGTGTATCCGAGGCCAGCTCTGCTAAATTAGAGATTGAGCGCCGGCTTTTAAAAGCCTCTGACGGCGGCATGGCTTCTGAGGCGGTCTCTGCCCGAAACGCCCCCCGCAGTCTTTTGATCGCTCTATCCGTGATTATACTGATGTTTAGCGTTGGTTTTTATCTGATGATCGGGAAGCCGGGCATGCCGGACTTTATCCTTAAAAACCAAGCCCATGCCGCCGCCCGTACGGCAGCGGAAAAGGCCCAGTCAAAAAAGGCGCTGACCGAGATTACCGACATCAAAAGTCATCTAAAAGATCATCCAAAAGATGCCAAAGCCTGGCGTGCTCTCGGCCAATATAGCGCCGAAATCCAAAATACAGCTGCCGCCGCACAGGCTTTTCAGCATTGGTATGAATTAGAGCCGGAAAATATTGCCGCCGCTGTCATCTATGCCGAGAGCCTGATTATTTTGAGTGAGGGACGGGTCAGCCCGGCATCGCTCCTGATCCTTCACCGCGCACAAAAAAGGAGGCCCGACAACCCCGGCGTCAGATATTATCTTGCCCTGGCAAAATATCAAGCGGGAGAGGTGGCGCAGGCGCTAACGGATTGGAAAAAATTAGCCGCAGATAGCGGCCCAAAGGCCCCCTGGCTAAGAATATTACACCATTGGATCACACAAGCTCAGACTGATTTAGGCCTTCCTGCGGAACATGACAGGGCCTCTCAACCGCCCCTGAGCCAAGAGGCGCGCCAGTCCATGAATAATATGTCGCCCCAGGAACAAATGGACATGATCAAGAGCATGGTCGCGCGGCTTGCACAGAAAATGGTCGATAATCCGAAGAATATTGATGGCTGGTTTCGGCTGTCACAGGCCTATTCTGTCTTGGGTCAGAAACAGGCGGCCATCACGGCCCTAAGGCAAGCAGAAAAATATGCCGAAGCGGGCGACAAAGCACAGGTAAAAAAACGACTGGATATTCTCCTAAAAGAAGAGTAAACTAATATACTTATAGTGGACGCAGAATTGTGACCTTTTCCCCGTAGAATGTCTGGGCAGTTTATAACATGATATTAGGAATGTTTTATATTTCCTCCGAGGCTTGGTTTCAAAATGAAAATAACATCACATCCACAAAATCTATCTGCCCTGATTGACCAAAGCAAGCGCGATCAACAACAGGTTTTGCAAGACCAGCAGGACTCTGGCCGAAAAAAAGCGCCTCAAATTACGGCGCGCGCTCAGGAAGTTGCCCCTAAATCTGATCGTCAAAGCCTCATTGAGGCCAACCGGGATGCCTTGGCGAAACTTCAAGAACGCTTAAAGGCCGACGATCTCAAAAAAGTAAAAACGGATTTAGCCGTCGGCAATAATGATCGTCAGAATAAGGCCAGCGCTGTTAACCTCAATCATCGGGAAAACCTCGGGAGCAGCAACAATGATCAACCGACCTTTACCCATATTGGTCAAATCATAGATATCCGCGTTTAGAGTTTAGTCTTTATCCGAGCCTTCTTTTCCATCCATATATTTCATGAGCATGGGCATCTGTGCCATCATGAAGAGGATGCTCAAAGGCATAAAGAGCCATAATTTAGTGGCAATCCAAGTATCAAAGGCAAAATTCCGATGTATGATCTCATTCAAAATCGCATTGAAAATATAAAAAATACCGAAGCGGAAGGAAAGTTTCTTCCAGGCCTCATCAGGGAGCGGGGGGAAACCCGCCTCAAAAACATTTTTTAGGAAAAACTTGCCAAAGGGCAGCCCCCCTAACAATACGGCCGCAAAAAAACTATAGAGAATTGTTGGTTTTAGTTTGATGAAAAGCTCATTATGGAAATAAATCGTCGCGCCGCCCATAATCCCCACAAGGCCGCCAGATATCCACAGCATCAACCCAATTTTTTTGAAGAGAATCTTGGACGCGATCATCGAGACAGCCATGGCGCCCATAAAGACTTTCGTGGCAAGAAAGACGCTTTCCATATCTTTGGCATCATAGGCATAAAAGAACAGTATAATCGGGAACATCTCGATGAAAACTTTAAGCAGTTGTTTTTGATTTGCCGTCATTCTTATTATCCTACCAGCATTTTTGAAAAGTCGTCTGCATCGAAATTTTGCAGATCATCGATGGCTTCCCCTACGCCAATGGCATGGATCGGGAGCGTGAATTTTTCTGCAATAGCAACCAAAATGCCGCCTTTGGCTGTGCCGTCAAGTTTGGTCATGATCAGCCCCGAAACATCCGCTGCTTCTTGAAACACCTGAGCCTGAAGCAGGGCATTTTGCCCCGTGGTGGCGTCAAGGACTAATAAAGTCGAATGGGGGGCGCTGTTGTCCTGCTTCTTGATAACACGAATGATCTTGGCCAGTTCATCCATGAGGTAGCTTTTATTTTGGAGCCGCCCGGCCGTATCAATCATCAAAATATCGCAATTTTCCTGTTTGGCTTTTTCGATGGCGTCATAGGCAAGACTGGCGGCATCTGTCCCCACTTCGCCTGAAATGACCGGCACGTCATTGCGCTTTCCCCAAACTTGCAACTGCGCGATGGCTGCCGCGCGGAACGTATCGCCCGCCGCCAGCATAACCGTCTTGCCGTCTGCTTGAAATTTCTTGGCCAATTTACCAATGGTGGTGGTTTTCCCCGAACCATTCACCCCAACCATAAGGATAATATGGGGCTTATGATGTGACGTAATCACCAAGGGCAGGGCCACGGGCCGCAGGATATTCGCGATCTCAGACGCGAGCAGGGCCCGCACCTCCTCTGAAGAAATTTCTTTATCAAAACGGTCTTTGGAAAGTTTTGCACAGACGGCGCTGCTGACCGTCACGCCAAGATCCGACATGATCAAAAGATCTTCCAGTTCCTCAAGGGTTTCCGCGTCCAGTCTTCTTTTGACAAAAATATCACCAATGCCGCCGCTGATGGCGGCACGGCTCCGTTTCAGCCCGTCTTTTAATCTTGTAAACCAGCCTTTTTTCTGCGCTATTTTTTTGGCTGAATTTATGTCTGCGTCGTCATCTGTCATTAATCACATAGTTCCGTCATAAGGAGGCCATTCTCATAGCCTGTTACGCGGGCCTTGGCAATATAACCTGGCGCTAAATTCGCCAAGGATTGCGCCCCCTGGATTTTTGCAAGGGCGAAATATTCTGTATGACCGATGGCTGATTTTTCGCCATCCACATGCTTTTCCACTAAAATCTCTACGATCTTGCCAATTTGTGATGTCATATATTGGTCGACGTGTTTTTGGCCCAAGGCCCGCAGGCGCGCGGCGCGTTCTTTTCTAACGTCTTTTGCCACAGGCGGCATTTTGGCGGCGGGGGTGCCTTGCCTCGGACTATATGGAAAGACATGAAGATAGGTTAGGTTCAATTCCTCAACCAGTTTCAGACTATTTTGAAACATCTCCTCAGTCTCTGTCGGAAATCCCGCGATAATATCGGCACCAAAAACCATATCAGGCCGCGCCGCGCGTACCCGGTGACAAAAATCCAGACTATCTTCTCGCGAATGACGACGCTTCATGCGCTTTAACACCATATTATCCCCCGATTGGAGACTTAAGTGCAAATGAGGCATTAGTCGTTTCTCTTGCGTAATAACTTGGAAGAGCGCCTCATCCGCCTCAATAGAATCTATGGAACTTAGGCGTAATCGTTTCAGGCTCGGAATAAATTTTAATATCTTCTGGCATAACGTTCCAAGGCTAGGACTTCCGGGAAGATCAGAGCCGTAGGACGTAATGTCAACGCCGGTGATAATTATTTCTTGATAGCCATTATCCGTCAATCGTTGTATTTGCGTTATGACTTCACCCATGGGGACAGATCGGCTATTCCCCCGGCCATAGGGAATGATACAAAAAGTGCAGCGGTGATCACAACCATTTTGAACCTGAACAAAGGCGCGGCTCCGCTCGGCATAACCGTCAATCAAATGATTTGCCGTTTCCCGCACCGCCATAATATCATTAACCCGCGCCTTTTCTGATTTTCCTACGCCAAAATCACTGTAATTTTCTGCCTGAAGTTTTTCTTGGTTACCCATAACCTGATCCACTTCATCCATACTCATGAAGTCTTCTGGATTGACTTGGGCGGCGCATCCTGTGACGATAATTTTGCGGTCAGGACGTTCTTTGCGCGCTCGGCGAATGGCTTGCCGGGCTTGGCGTGTGGCCTCTGCCGTCACGGCGCAGGTGTTAAAAATCACCGTATCTGTCAGTCCGGCCGCGCGGGCATGTTTTTTCATCACCTCGGATTCATAGCTGTTCAATCGACAGCCGAAGGTTATCACCTCCGCCTTGGTTTTTGGCTGGGTCGTCATGACAGATGATCCAAGTCGATATGACCGTCATAAACATAGGTCACAGCCCCCGTCATATGCACATGATTGTCGGCGTCCCAGGCCATATGGAGGCATCCCCCGTCGAGCTCTATGGCGGCCTTACGATCCACGATATTTCGTAACGTTGCCGCAACAATTACGGCACAAGCCGCCGAGCCGCAGGCCTCGGTAAGTCCCGCGCCCCGCTCCCATACCCGGTGACGTAAGGCTGCCTTTCCAAGGTCTTCCACGATGCTCACATTGACACCTTCCGGAAAGAGGGGGTGATTTTCAATGTCTGGCCCCAAGTCTTCAAGCGGGATGGCAGCCACCTTATCCACGAAGAAAACCACATGGGGGTTGCCCATATTCACCGCAACAGGATGGGACAATGGGCCGACGGTCAAATCAAGATTATCCGTGTCCATGTTTCGGGAAAGCGGAATTTCATTCCAGTTTCGTAATGGTTTGCCCATATCAACTGAAATTAGCTCATTTTCCCGTGTTGCCGTCAGCAGCCCCGCGCCCGTTTCAATGGTGACGGCATCGCCGCCCCGTTCCCGCAACAGGATATCACCGACACAGCGCGTGGCATTGCCGCAAGCGTTCACCACACGGCCATCTGCATTTTGAATATGCATAAAAACATCGGCCTTATGGCTCGGCCATAAGGTGATGATCTGATCACAGCCAATACCGCGATTTCGGCTAGCAATATGGCGCGCCTGAGCCTCGGTCAGATCAAGGGGATCCGTCCGGCCATCAAATATCACAAAATCATTCCCAAGCCCGTGCATCTTACGAAAGGCACGCAAGGGGTTTTGGTTCTTTACGCTCATAGTGCCATATATGGTGGGATTTAAAAAAAAGTCCACTAAAAACTTGGGAATATTAGCCGAAAATAATGGGAACCAGGCCATAAGATAAGGCCGTGACCACGATTATGCCAACAAGGTTAAGCCGAAATCCTGCATTGGCCATTTGCGGAATGCTCACCTTGCCCGTAGAATAGATCACCGCATTAGGCGCGGTCGCCACAGGCAGCATGAAGGCGCAACTCGCCGCTAAGGCCACCGGTGCAAACAGCATCATCGGATCAATTCCGGTGGCGGTCGCCAAGGCCGCGAGCACGGGTAACATTGTCGCCACTGTCGCCGTATTACTGGTCAGTTCGGTCAGGAAAATCACCAATGTTACCAAGCTGAAGACGATCAGGATCAGCGGCATCGTCCCCAAGGCCGAAAGCGCCGTGCCCAGCCATAGCGCAAGGCCAGAGGCCTGAACCCCTGCAGCGAGGCTAAGCCCGCCGCCAAACAGCAGTAAAACGCCCCACGGAATGTCATTGGCCGTTTGCCAATCCAGAAGTGCGGTCTTTTTTTCTGTAGCGCAGCCCGATGGGATCATAAATAACAAGATGGCCCCGCCTACCGCGATCATGGCGTCATTAAGCCATAAGAGAATAGTCAGATTTTCCTGAACAGGCACCCGAAGCACCCATGATGCGGCGATCCCTAGGAAAACCATGGAGACCCTTTTTTCTGGCCGAGACATGGGCCCCATGGCCGTCAATTTCTCCCCCAAAAGGCTTTGAGCTACGGGCGCATCTTTCAAATCAAAGGGATATGCCCATTTGGTCAGCACAAACCAGGCAACGGGAACCATGGCCATAACCGTCGGAATACCAAACATCATCCATGTCAGGAAGCTGATCTCAATGCCATAATTTTCCCGCATGAAGCTGACGACGAAGAGGTTGGGCGGGGTGCCGATCGGGGTGCCAAGGCCGCCAATACTCGCGGAATAGGCAATGCCGAGAATCATACATAACAGAAATCCCCGATGATTTTCGTTATCATCCCTCACCATTTCGCCCGCCAATGACAGGGCGATGGGGATCATCATAATCGCACTTGCCGTATTGCTAATCCACATAGACATAATGGCCGTGGCAGCCATAAAACCGCCAATAATCGCGGCGGGATTATCGCCGACCCGCACCAGAATATTCAGGGCAAGACGCCGGTGTAAATTCCAACGGGCAAGGGCTGTGGCAATGATAAAGCCCCCCAGCAAAAGAAAAATAGTCGGGCGGGCATAGGGCTCCGCCGTTTCCGCCATGGACATCACGCCTAGGGCTGGAAAAAGAATAAGGGGAAGCAGGGAGGTGATGGGAATGGGCAGAACCTCCGTCGCCCACCAAGCGGCCAAGAGAAGCGCGATACCGCTAGTATACCATGCCGTATTACTCATCCCATCTGGCGCAGGGATCATGAGGGGAATCACAAAAAATAATAATCCCGTAATCAAACCAATTTTCTGCGTTCTACCCATAAAGCACCTTGTCCTTTTTAGTAATATTAGAGGGCTAAACCATAAAGTCAATTTTACATTTCAATTCTTGTATAAATTCAATATACTGGAAAAAACATCATAAAGAACAGGAAATTATGCCCAAAAGCGCCCACAGAGATTCACCAAGAGACTCAGCAAGACACGCCCCGCCTGACGTTGGTCGGAAGATTAAGCTTCGCCGGGCAGAAAAAAAACTCACCCTGGAGCAGCTGGCGAATATGTCCGGCGTGTCTAAATCCATGCTGTCTCAAATTGAGCGGGGCCGCACCAATCCGACACTTGCCATCCTTTGGGCCTTAACAAAATCACTTGAAATTGACATTTCCGACTTGCTGAAAAAGGACGAAGATAACGCCGAACATATCTCCAAAATTGACCATGTCAAACCCCACCAAGCGCCAGAAATCAAAAGTGCCGACGGCAAATGTGCTCTTAAAATCCTCGGCCCCATTGATCTTGTGGCTCAAACCGAATGGTATGATATGGTCATGGCGGAGGGGGGACTTCTCGAATCAGAGGGCCATGCAGAAGGAACCAGAGAACATCTCACCGTGCTTGAGGGCAGTTTATCGGTAAGAAATGGCAAGGAAGTTATTGATTTAAGCAAAGGGGATACCGCCAGGTATAATGCAGATGTCCCCCATTATATTGAAAATAAAGGAAAAAAGCCCGCACGGGCCTTGATGGTTGTTCTCGCGCCCTAAATATATCAAAGCGGATTTGACGCTTATTATTTCATCCAATATAATAATGTTTTATTTTATTGACCATTATATTATACTATGTTTTTAATATAACGGATTTTATATCTATCATTGATGGGAAGAAAGCAAGACATATGGGCCAAAGATATACGAACCATTTAACGGCGCAGCTTAACGCGCTTAAAGCGCAGGGCCTCTATAAAAGCGAGCGGACAATCACCAGTCCCCAGCAAGCCGTCATCACGGTTGCCTCGGGCGGCAATCAGGATTATATCAATTTCTGCGCCAATAATTATTTAGGGCTATCCAATGATCAAACCTTGATTGATACGGCGAAAGAAGCCCTTGATCACTATGGTTATGGCATGTCCTCGGTACGCTTCATTTGCGGCACTCAGGATATTCATAAACAGTTAGAAGCCCGCTTAAGCGGCTTTCTCTGCAAAGAGGATGTTATTCTTTACCCCAGCTGTTTTGATGCTAATGCGGGCCTGTTCGAGACAATTTTGGGGCCAGAGGACGCCATCATCTCCGACGCCCTTAACCATGCCAGCATCATCGACGGCGTGCGTCTTTCCAAACCAAAACGATTTCGTTACGCCAATAATGACATGGCGGAATTGGAAAAATGTCTTATTGATGCGCAGGATTGCCGGTTTCGCCTTATCGCGACCGATGGGGTTTTTTCCATGGATGGTATTCTGGCCAACTTGCCGGCCATTTGTGATCTGGCTGATAAATATGATGCACTGGTTATGGTGGATGACAGCCACGCGGTGGGCTTTATGGGGGAAACAGGCGCGGGAACCCCAGAATTCTGGGGTGTCACGGATCGCATAGACATCGTGACGGGCACCTTGGGCAAGGCCCTCGGCGGGGCATCGGGCGGCTATACGGCCGCCTCAACAGAAATCGTGGATTGGCTACGCAATCGTTCCCGGCCCTATTTATTTTCCAATACGCTCGCGCCTGTGATTGCCGCGACCACCTGTAAAGTGTTGGATATTCTGGCTGAAAGCGACGACAAACGCCGCATCCTTCATGAAAATAGCCAATATTTCCGTGCGGAAATGACCAAGGCGGGTTTTACGCTTGCCGGTGCCGACCATCCGATCATTCCTGTGATGCTGGGCGATGCCAAGCTGGCGGCGGATATGGCCGAGCGATTGCTTGGTGAGGGTATTTTCGTGGTCAGTTTTTCCTTTCCCGTTGTCCCAAAAGGCCAAGCGCGAATCCGCACCCAAATATCCGCCGCCCATAGCCGCGCGCAGCTTGATAAGGCCATTGAAGCTTTCACGCGTATTGGCCAAGATTTAAATATTATAGCCAGAATTTGACTAATAAAATGAAAGCCGAAGATCATGAAAGCACTCGTTAAATCTAAGGATGAAGAGGGCATCTGGCTCGAAGATATTCCTGTTCCAGAAATTGGCCCTAATGATGTTCTCGTGAAGGTTAAAAAGTCCGCCATTTGCGGCACGGACATTCACATATATAACTGGGACGATTGGGCGCGAAAAACCATCCCGCTCACTGTTTCTGGCTCTGGCTCTGAATCTGGCCCCATGGCGGTCGGTCATGAATTTTCGGGTGAAATTGTTGACATGGGATCGGAAGTTCGCGGCCTTGCCATGGGCCAACGTGTCTCCGCAGAAGGCCATATTACCTGTGGTCACTGCCGTAATTGCCGCGCGGGGAAAAGACATCTCTGCCGTAATACGCGGGGCGTTGGCGTCAATAGATCGGGGAGCTTTGCAGAATTTGTTGCTATTCCTGCCGTCAATATCTGTCCGCTTCCGGTCAGTATTAGTGATGACATGGGGGCCATATTAGACCCGCTGGGTAATGCGGCCCATACGGTTCTTGAATTTGATTTGGTCGGCGAGGATGTGTTGATCACGGGGGCCGGCCCTATCGGCATCATGGCCGTGGCCATCGCCCGCCATGTGGGCGCCCGTAACATAGTGATCACAGATGTTAATGATTACCGCCTTGGGATCGCCAAACAGATGGGCGCAACCCGCGCGGTCAATGTCTCGCGCCAGTCGCTCCGTGATGTGATGACAGAACTTAACATGGCCGAAGGCTTCGATGTGGGACTGGAAATGTCCGGCGTGCCCCTCGCTTTTAAGGATATGCTGGATACCATTAATCATGGCGGAAAAATTGCCTTGTTGGGCATCTTACCTGATGCCACAGGCATTGATTGGACACAGGTTATTTTCAAGGGCCTAGAAATTCACGGCATATATGGCCGAAAAATGTTTGAAACCTGGTACAAGATGATTGCCCTTCTGGAAGGGGGCCTTGATATTAGCGCTGTCGTGACCCATTCCTATCCCATTGATGACTTTCAGGCGGGGTTCGATATCATGCGCACGGGCCAGTCGGGCAAGGTGATCTTAAACTGGGCCAAGTCTTAGGGGCCAAGTCTTAGGGGTCAGGTCTTAGGGGCCAGGTATTAGGGGTCAGTCGGGAGAGATGTTTTAAGGGGAAATGTCAAGGTGACTTCAGTGCCAACGCCGACCTCACTTTTGATGCTGACCTTCCCCCCCACCAATTGGACGAAAGCCTTGACCAAGGGCAGACCAAGACCTGTTCCTTGTTGTTGGCGCACCAAATATGACCCCACCTGTCCAAAATTCTGCATGGCCACCACGAGGTCTTCTTCTGACATGCCCACCCCTGTATCGGTCAGAATAATTTCCATATGGCGGTCATCTCGTATGCCGGAGGACAGGGTAATGCTGCCGCCGGCTGGGGTGAATTTAATCGCATTGCTCAATAAATTGAGCAGGGCTTGCCTGATGATCCGTTCATCAGATTCCAGTGAGGGCAAATCATCCGGCACATTATTGATGACCTCTAATTCAGCTTTTAAAATAGCATTTCGCATCAGGTGAAGGGCATGGCTCACCACGTCCTGTATATAGGTCGGCTCCAGGGTAACGGAGAAATTTCCCGATTCCACCTTGGATAGGTCAAGAATATCATTAATAATTTCAAGCAGTTGATGACCACTTTGGTTGATATCCGTCGCATATTCACTGATTTTTTCTGCCGTCATGTTTTTACCCGGCATTCCGGCTATCATATCTGAAAATCCAATGATGGCATTCAGCGGCGTCCGTAATTCATGGGACATATTTGCCAGAAAGTCAGATTTAGCTCTATTGGCACTTTCGGCAGACACAAGTGCATTTTCCAGTTTCTTATTGATCTCATTCTGTTCCTCAAAATACCGCAGGCGGAAATAGGTAAATGTAATGACGACCAAACAAAAGAATAAGCCAACAAGCCTGATGAGCAATATTTTTTGAGGCAGGTTTTTAGGCGTCTCTTTAGGCGCGGCAACCAATGTCCAGGAGCCGCCAGGTATCGGAACGGATAAAGACGTGCCATGCGGGCCGATGGCTTCATGACTTCCCAAGCGTTCCGGCCCCGTTAATTCTTTGCCATTGCTGTTCCATAAGGTGATGTAATAGTGATCATTCCGCAGGCCAGCGGCTGAAAATAATCCCTGCGATTTTACCAATACAGAGACAATTCCCCAAAATTTTTCTTTCCGGCTATCTCCTTTGTCCCCTGCGAGATAAACAGGGGCGCGGGCAATCAGCACGTTATCGCCCTGTAGTGATATTAATGGGCCATCAATAACTTCTCCCCGCGTCCTTTTCGCTCGAAAAGCTGATTCCCGCTGCGTTTTTGATTTGTTATAATCCAAGCCAAGTACCATCTTGTTTTTTTCATAGGGGTAAACATATTTTACCACCATATTCGGCGCCGCACCAAAGCTTATGATATGGGATTTTTTTCGGAAAAGATTTTTGGAAAATATATTAAACTCTTTTTCAACAAGTTCTGGGTTCACGGAGATATAAGACACCAGCGCCCCAAGCTGTAAAGAGATTTTATGCAATTCTCTTTCTAAACCAAATTTAACCTCTGTCAGGGCTTGTAAAGAATCAAGTGTCTTTTTCCTGCCTATATTTTTCTGCTCCAATACTTCCATATGAATGGTAAGGCCAACAACAAAAAAAGTGGCTATAATACTATAGGTTACAACGATGGTTTTATTATGAACCATGGTTTCATTGAGATATTGAATAGTATTTTTTATATGCTTCTTCAAAATGTATGGCCTATATAAGAGATCAATGACAAGAGATGGTGATATGACGTTTCTCTAAATATTTTTGGTGATAATCTTCCGCGCGCCAGAATTTTCCCGCTTGGGTGATTTCCGTCACGATCGGATCCGGCCATAGGGCAGATGCCGTACAATTTATTTTAGACTTTTCAGCGGCGAGTCGCTGTTCTTCACTATTATAATAGATGGCTGACCGATACTGACTCCCCCTATCTGGGCCTTGCTGATTAAGCGTTGTTGGATTATGACATTGCCAAAAAATATCAAGCAGCTCCTGAAACGTAATGATTTCAGGATCAAAGCTGACCTCTAGGGCCTCCGCGTGACCTGTGGTGCCGCTGCAGACCTCTTCATACGTGGGGGATAGGCTATGCCCCCCAATATAACCAACAACGGTTGCGCAAATACCCGCCGCCTTATCAAAATCCAGCTGAACGCCCCAGAAACATCCCGCCGCAAAAATTGCTTTTTCCATATTTTCAACTCCAAGTATATCAATATAATTTATTTGCAGGAAAATCGCAATTTATTATATGGCATACGCCCTATACGATATTTGCCGCCGAATATAATCCGGCGGCAAATAGAGAGGTGGTTGAGACTGTATTTTGATATTAAAATTTAGCGGCCAGCGTCAACCAGAACTTCTGCGTATCAACTGACCATGTATCGGTCTTATAATTCGCATATTTTGCCGCCACACTATAATTCTTGTCAAGCGCATAAGACACCACAGCATCAAGCTCTTTACCATAATCCCTCTTCCCAAACTGGGCGGTAAATTTATGATAAATCACCACCGCTTTCAAACCCTTGGCCGCCCCGTCAAACTGATAGGCGCCGGTGATATAAAGATCGTCTAAACCACCGGCCGGGGTGCCTAAAAATTTATCGGCCCAGCCGTTAAATTTATGCAATGTTGCTAGTGGTGTCTTAAAGCTCGCCGTCCCGTTATCACTGCCTAATGATTCATAGGCAACTTTCAGCGTCGCGCCGGAAAAACCCACGCCGCCGGAAACCAGAAAATAATTGACAGAATAATGGCCTGGATTATTTTTCGCGTCCGTTTGATTGGCATATTCCAATTCATATAAGACATTGGTTTTGCCCGCTATTTTCGTTTTGCCGACAAAGCGAACACCAAACGTATTGGTTGAAAAACCCGCCACATCTTTATTATCCAAAAGATAGGCATAGGCGGTTAATTTCCCAAACTTCACACCACTATAGTCCAGATTAAACAAATGAGTGTTGGAAGAATGATCGCCTGCCGGACTATTATTCCCAAAGATACGGTTGACATTCCAAACATACCCGTAAAAGAAATTTGTGTCCTTCAGGGATGTGTTAACAACGGTCACTGCATCCAAATTTTGGTCATTTTGGCGCCAACCAACCGTGCCAACAAAACGCTGATTGCCGAGATTGAGGGATTGACGCCCCCCACTGACCTTTGTACCTTCGAAGCTATAGGACAGATAGGCCTGATTTACTTCCGTATGGCTTGGATCTGCCACAACGGGGTAGGCTATATTGCCGTTGATCGTATTGTTATAATTTACATGGGCTAAATTCCGCGAATCCTCGAATTCGATCACGCCAGAAAATCCCTTATAACTGCCGGTTTTATAGCCGAATTTGGTGTTGATTGTAACAGCAGAGGCCTTATTGGTGAAATTCGCCTGATCGACCCCTTCATAACGCGCCCGTATTTTTAAATAGGCTTTTCCGCTCGTGACCGCTTCTGCCAGGGTATTAGCCTTTGCATTTTCGGCAGAGGCTGAGCTCGGTACGGCGAGAATAATCGCCGTCGATGCTAGTAGAAAACCGCGTGATAAAATAGCTTTGATAATCATGGTTCGTTCCTCGTTGATTTAGTTGTGGTGCCCTTTTTTAAATATGCCCATGAGATTAAATTGATTTGACCCTTATCAATTTTTGAAGAAAAACCGTCATGCCCCATAAAAATTCAAGACAGAAAAGACTAAATAAAGGATCTTCAAGACATCAAATATCAGGATTTCTTACAGATGAAAAAGTGACCGGCTGCGGCGAAAATTCTTTTCATTCCCCCTATAGATTAAATAAGATATTCTGCTATCTTCGTGGCGCGTCATGTTTGTCTAAAGATTAAAATTATCAGGGTTCTGTATCATGCTCATTAAATTACTTTATAAAATTTTCCCAAGGTTACTCTTCCTTATTCGCAAAGCCACCAACGTGAATAAAGAACCCGAAATGCGGCTCTTACCGATTTTATGTCAGGACAATATGACCAGCCTTGATGTGGGGGCTAAATTTGGAATGTATACTTTCCGGCTGGCACGCTACTCAAAGAAAGTCATCGCATTTGAACCCATTGCAGAGTTGAATGTGGCCCTGTCCCAAATTTTCCAAACGCCTCTTGTTGAGATTATGCCGCTGGCGTTGTCTGAAAGCTCTGGAGAGGTTTTCATGAGAACGCCTTTATATAAGTCGGGCAATCCCTGTTATGGTCGGTCAACCATTGAAAAAGACAACCCGCTGGAATTTGAAGAAATTGAGGGCTGGGACGAATTCACCATCAAAACGGCCCGGCTGGATGACCTTAAGGTTGAAAATATTGGCTTTATAAAAATTGATGTTGAAGGACATGAGCAGGCTGTCTTAAAGGGCGGCCTTCTGACCATTCAAAAAAACAAGCCCGCCTTTTTAATTGAAGCCAATAACAGCCATTCAAAAGAGGCCGTGGAAAAATTGTTCCATTGGGCCAAAATCAACGCCTATCTGGTCTTTTTTATGGAAGAGGAGAAAATATTGCCCTCTTCAAAATATGACATCCCCTATCATCACGATCAAAAACAATTGGAAAATTTCATCCTCATCCATGAAAGCGACGCCGATCGTTTGCAAAAATTGACCGATATTTCATAATATTTTCAGAGACGATCTTATCGTAGGGTGAAAATCCTTTTTATTAACACAATGTCATGGCAGGCTAGACGTATCTCTGTCATTTCTATGGCTTTATTATAGTGTCTTTGATTCAGACAATATGCGACCAGTATCGGTGCCATAACTACAATAGTTTCTTTACGGATCAGGGACTTCATTCAGGCCCCGTTCTTAAGCCCCATCCTATCGACCAATAGCCGTATTGGTCGGCCCAAGGATCGCCCGTACGCGGCGGGACGTTTGCACGGCCCTATTGGAAATATTTGTCATAAAAAGGGGGTAGCATAAACAAACGAAAAGGTCACGAATGGAATATCCGTGACCTCTCAAACATAGACTTATTCATATCTTACTTCTGGTCATATCTTACTTTTGGCTATATGCGCGGGCAGGCTCAGGGCTTATTTTTGACTGCGCCAGCCTTTCATTAAAGGCCAAGCCCTCATCACCCGGCTGTAGCGTGATCGCCTTTACATAATCCTGATGTGCCAAATCATATTTGCCAAGGCCAAATTGGGCTGTTCCTCTGTTGTTATAAGCCAGCCAGTTATCAGGGACAAGTTTCAACGCCTTATTGCAGTATTTAAGGGCCGCATCATAGTCTTTCTGGTTATTATGGATAACGCTGAGATTAATATATGTGATAAACCGGTCATTCCTGCGTAATGTGGTATTTAAGGCTTGTTTATAAAGCCTGCGGGCTTGATCCCATTTACCAGCTTCCAGTCTTTTCCCTGCTTTAACGACAAGGTCGGACTTGCCAATGGCCCAATAGATTTCTTTTTGATTCTTCACCTCATATTCTGCGGCACGGGCCAACGACCCGATGGGGGCGCTAAGGGACGATACGATCATAGCATAAGCCACCGTTGTGATCATTTTCAGAATAGTCATAATCTTTCTCCTTTGTTGGTTGCTTATCCACGTTATTACAAAAAAAATGAATTTGAAATATCGAATATTATATGATATCTATTCACATATGAATAGATATAGAAAGGGCCTGACATGGATTGGAATGGATTAAAGGTTTTTCTCACCATTGCACAAAGCGGTAGCCTGACGGCGGCGGCCCGAAAGCTGAAAATAAGCCAGCCGACCTTAAGCCGAAAGCTTGTTCTTCTTGAGGAAAGTCTCGACAGCCAATTATTTCAGCGGCTGCCGCGCGGCCTCGTCCTGACAGAGGCGGGAGAAAGCATCATGACCACCGCAAGGCAGATGGAGCAACAGGCCCTTGACGTAGAAAAGAAGCTGACGGGGCAGAATCTGCGTCTTGAAGGTAATGTTCGGCTGACCGCCACGGAATATATTGGCAATTTTTGGATTCCAGAGGAGCTACGGGGCTTCAGAGATTTATATCCCGGGATCAGCGTTAACTTACAGGTGAATATGCAGATCATTAACCTGATCCGTCGGGAGGCCGATATTGCCGTCCGTTTGGGGCGACCCGATCAACCTGACCTGATTGCCAAGAAACTGGGGGCATTCCACAGTTACCTCACAGCGGGCAAAGGCTATCTGAAGAAATACGGCAGACCTGAAAACTTAGAAGATCTGAAAGACCATTACGCCATCGGCTTTAGCCCGGATATGCCGCAAAATATCTATGTCCAGAAATTCTTCGCTCATTTCCACAAGGAAAATATTCTCTTCACCAGCAACAGCCTTAACACCATCTATGAAGCCATCAATCAAGGGTTGGGCATTGGCCTCATGCCTGATATCGCCGCCGAAAAATATCCTGATACTGAATTTCTCCTCAAAGGCGACCATCAGTTAGAACTTGACGTCTGGCTCGTCACCCACGCCGACATCCAACATAACGCCCGAATCCGCGCCCTGTTTGATTATCTGGCGATAAGCCTGTCTAGGCGGTTGAAGGAGGCGCCTGCCCTCCACCGCCGATGACATAGTATCTATCGACGGTCAAAACCTTACCCTTATGCTCGTACAAACGCTGAAAAGTCATGGCAAAATATTCCTGTCGACTTTACCCCAACATAAGCCCGTCCCTCATAGCTAATATCCCGTGCGACAAGGGCATCGTATAATATTTTGTGATCTGGAATTTGAAATAACATAATGACCCTATATTCTATTTAAACATAGTGCTTTTATAACCCCTTTTACGTCGCCAGTCCGCCACAAATCGGGCGTTTATTCTTTAAATAATGACTCAATTTAATTCTCCCTAATCCTCCGCTTTGTCCAGAAGGCTTAACGGCAATTTTGTAGTATGTTTCTTTTGTTTCAATACGAAGCTTGTGCTGATGGAACGCACCACGGGTAGGCGCATGAGGAATCCTGTTTGAAAATCTTCATATTCTTTGATGTTGCGCGATATAACCTTCAACAAGAAATCATGCTCGCCGCTCATGGAATAATATTCCAAGACCTCGGGCCGTTCGCAAATAGCCGCGTCAAACTGATCCAGCATTTCTATCTGGTGCTTTTCCAGCATGACATGGGCAAAAGCAATCAAATGAAATCCCACCTTTTCCCCGGCTAAAATGGCCGCATAATGATCAATGATACCGTCATCTTCCAATCGCTTCACGCGCCGCCAACAGGGGGACGGCGACAACCCAACACGCTTGGCCAGGTCATGATTGGACAAGCGACCATTGTCCTGCATAAGACTCAATATTTTGAAATCTATCTGATCCAATTTAAGCAAAGAACAGTCCTTCTATTTATCTTACTATTATTGAAATAACCTGCTATTTTATTAGCATATGAAGCCGTAAATCGCAAGGACATACCCCCTATTTTGGGCGTATCATCTCTTTAATATATAAAATAATTCAAAAATTTAGGGTACGATAATGACGGCAACTGAAACGAGCGCGCCTCATGATGCGCGTCTGAATGATTACCAATTAGATGATCGATATCGCCGCAATTCAGGGCAGATATTTTTGACTGGCACCCAGGCCCTGGTTCGTATCCCCCTGCTTCAAGCGGCGGCGGACAAGAAAAACAAGCTCACGACGGCGGGATTTATTTCGGGTTATCGCGGCTCGCCTCTCGGCAATTATGATCGGGAGCTCTGGCAGGCGGCACAGCATTTGGAAAGTCACAATATCACCTTCACGCCGGGCATTAACGAAGAATTGGCCGCCACCGCCGTTGTCGGGTGTCAGCAGGTAGAAACCTCCGCCTATGCCAATTATGACGGAGTCTTTGGCATCTGGTATGGCAAGGGGCCGGGCGTTGATCGGGCCAGTGATGCCCTGAAACATGGCAACAGCTTTGGCGCCTCGCCCCATGGCGGCGTGCTGGTTATTGCGGGTGATGATCACGGGGCGGTCTCGTCAAGCATGAACCATCAAAGCGAGCAGATTATGGAATCCTGGATGATGCCCGTACTTGCCCCGTCAAATCTTCAGGATTATCTGAATTTTGGCCTTTATGGCATCGCTTTAAGTCGGTACAGCGGCTGCTGGTCTGGCTTTATCGCCACCAGCGAAGTCTTGGAAAGCGCGGCCACGGTCAATATGGATTTGGTTCACGATGATTTTATTACGCCGCCCCATGTGGGATATGACAGCGGGGCTTTGCATTACCGCTGGCCCGACCCCTTTCCCCTTGTGGAAGGTCGTATGATCGATCATAAATTAAAAGCCGTCCATGCCTTCGTCCGCGCCAATCCCCTTGATAAAGTGATCTGGGATTGCAGGGCTCATTTCCCAGAAAAACAAAAACCACCTCTTGGCATCGTGACCTGCGGCAAGGGTTATCTTGATGTGATGCAGGCCTTTGCCAATGCAGGCATTGATCAAGAGCGGGCAGAGAAGGCCGGCATTTCCCTCTATAAAATTGGCCTGACATGGCCCCTGGAGCCAGAGGGGATCATTGCCTTTGCCCGTCAGTTCGAAAAAATCATCGTCATCGAAGAAAAACGCAGCTTTGTCGAGCGACAAATCAGGGATATTTTTTATAATATGCCCCCCGCTCAGCGGCCGGTCATTATGGGCAAGAATGATGAGAGCGGCGTGCAAATCCTCGACCCTGTGGGCGAAATATCACCGGAAGATGTGCTGAAGGCCTTGACGCCGTCCCTCATTGAGATTGGCCTAGCGGGTAATCTTCAAAATATAAACCAGCAAGTGACGGACAAAGTTGCCGAGATTATGGCTCTGGAAAATAAAGATTTCCGCACGCCTTATTTCTGTTCGGGATGCCCCCATAGCAGCTCGACCAAGGTGCCAGACGGCAGCCGCGCTATGCTCGGCATTGGCTGTCATTTTATGGCGGGCGGCATGGATCGCAACTCGGGCAACCTCACCCAAATGGGCGGCGAAGGCGTCAATTGGATCGGCCAGAGCCACTTCACCAGCGAAAAACATATTTTTCAGAATTTAGGTGACGGTACCTATTACCATTCTGGTCTGCTGGCCATTCGTCAAGCGGTCGCGTCCAAAATCAATATCACCTATAAAATCCTCTATAATGATGCCATTGCCATGACAGGCGGACAGCCCTTGGAAGGCCCCTTAACCGTCGATCAGATCAGTCAGCAAATTCATGCCGAGGGGGTCTCCCCCATTTATGTGGTGACGGACGAGCCAGAAAAATACAACAGTCAGGCCAATTTTGCGCCAGGCGTGACCATCCATCACCGCGATGAATTGGATGATATTCAACGCAAGTTACGGGAAAAATCTGGCGTATCGGCGCTGATTTATGATCAAACCTGTGCTTCAGAAAAACGCCGCCGCCGTAAGAAAAAAGAATTTCCGGATCCGCCCAAACGGGCCTTTATCAATGATCTGGTTTGTGAGGCCTGCGGGGATTGCTCGTCTGCGTCAAACTGCGTCTCTATCGTGCCCAAGGAAACCGAACTTGGCCGCAAGCGGGCCATTGACCAGTCGAGCTGCAACAAGGATTATTCTTGTGTTAACGGCTTTTGCCCCTCCTTTGTCACGGTGCATGGCGGATCTGTTAAAAAAGGCAGCCGTACCAATCCCGATGAATTAATGTCTCAAATCTCAAGCCCAATATTACCCCCTATGGGCGGTGATTATGACATCATGATCACAGGCGTCGGCGGCACGGGCATTGTCACCATCGGCCAGATTATGGTGATGGCGGCTCATTTAGAAGGCAAAGGCGCCAGCGTTCTCGACTTCACAGGCTTTGCCCAAAAAGGCGGCTCTGTCATCAGCTATCTTCGGCTTGCACCGTCATCTGGTGATTTAAAAGCGGTGCGAATTGGCACGGGCGCGGCAGATCTTCTTTTGGGCTGTGATATGGTTGTGGCGGGCAGCCGCGCCGCCTTGCGTACCCTAAGCAAGGGCAAATCATCGGTCATCTTGAATCAACAGAAAAATCAAACCGCACAATTTGTTTTAAATCGTGATGCCGATATTCATGACGGCCTCATATATAAAAATATTAGCACCATTGTCGGCGCAGATGCCCTCGACAAAGTAGATGCCGCCCATATGGCCACCGCCCTGATGGGCGATAGCATTGCCACCAATATGTTTCTTTTTGGCTATGCGTGGCAAAAGGGTAAAATTCCTTTGTCTCTGGATGCCATTTTTCGTGCTATTGAACTGAATGGCACCGCTGTGAAGGGCAACAAGCACAGCTTTAGCTGGGGACGGATTGCGGCCACGGACATGACGATGATAGCGCAATCCTTGCCCCATCCGCTTAAGAATGACGCGCCGTTAACCGCCCTGACCGATATCATGAGGTATCGTGCGGATTATTTGACAGACTATCAGGATCAGGCCCTTGCCGATAAATATACCGCCGCCGTGATGAAAATTCGGGATAAGGAAAAGAGCCTGGCCATCCCAAATGACGCGCTTTCAAAAGCCGTCGCTCGAAATTATTTCAAACTTCTGGCTATTAAAGATGAATATGAAGTCGCGCGCCTCTATACCAATGGGGAATTTGAGAAGAATATCTCACAGCAATTTGAGGGCGATTTCAAAATTCATTTTCACATGGCGCCGCCCCTCCTTGCCCGTAAAGATAATAAGGGCCATTTGCGTAAGATGGAATTTGGCGGCTGGATGTTTCATGCCTTGAAAATCATGGCCCGGCTGCGGGGCCTACGCGGAGGTATATTTGACATTTTTGGCAAAACGGCTGAACGTAAAATGGAACGTCAACTCATCGATAATTATGAAAATCTTCTCGATGAATTCGGCAGAACGCTGACCCATGATAAAATACACGCCGCCGTCGCCCTTGCCTCAATACCTTCTGACATCAGGGGTTTTGGACATGTCAAAGAAAAATCAGTTAACATATCAACTAAAAAACAGCGTGAGCTATTGCAAGAATACCAATCTCACGATAAGCATATGACAGCTGCAGAATGACCTATAGATCATACAGAAGGACAATATAATGGCCCGCATCACGCCCCGCAAAGGCCTCTTAAATATCACCCCTTATAAGGCCGGTGACGCCAAAATAGACGGGTTCGATAGGGTGATCAAGCTGGCCTCCAACGAAAGCCCCCTGGGCCCAAGTCCCAAGGCCGTAGAGGCCATCAAAAATAGGACTGATAGCGGTTTGCAGCTTTATCCTGACCCTACTTGCAGGGAACTGCGCCAAGCCATTGGAGAGATCCACGGACTGAAGCCTGAGCAAATTATCTGCTCCGCCGGTTCTGAGGAATTGCTTCATCTTCTGGCAAAAGGCTATGCCACGGACGGGGACGAAGTTATTTATTGCCAATATGGCTTCATCGCCTATCCGATCACGATCTATGCTGCCGGCGCAACGCCTGTCATGGTGCAAGAAGATAATTTCACGGCCAATGTGGGCGCTATTCTTGCGGCGGTAACGCCAAAGACAAAAATCGTTAATCTGGCCAACCCTAATAATCCAACGGGGACTTACCTTGCAAAGTCAGAGGTCGCCCGCCTCCGGCAGGGGTTGCGGGATGATATTCTGCTCGTTCTGGACGCAGCCTACGCCGAATATGTCGCGCAAGATGATTATGATGCGGGCTTTGATCTGGTGGATAATGGCATGGAAAACACCATTGTCACGCGAACTTTCTCCAAAATATATGGCCTTGCCGGCCTGCGGGTTGGTTGGGCATATGGCCCAAAATCAGTGCTTGATATTCTGCACCGGATCAGGGGAACCTTTAATGTTGGCACGTTATCACAAGCCGCAGCCATAGCGGCGGTTCGGGATGTGGATCATGTGGCCAAGGCGAAGGCACATAATTCAAAATGGATGCCAATAATGTCACAAACGCTCGAAAACCTTGGTATGACGGTCACGGCAAGTCAGGGCAATTTTATCCTTGTCCATTTTGCGGGCGGGCCGGATCAGGCCACCGCAGCGGATCAATATTTACGCTCTAAAGGCATCATCGTGCGGCCTGTGGGTAATTATGATTTGGCAGGGGCCTTGCGGATCACCCTTGGGACGGACTGTGAGAATGAGGCCTTATGCGCCGCAATGTCCAGTTTTTTTTCGTAAAAGACATTAGAGCCTTTCGCTGTCATCACGACTTATTCAAAGAATAGGCCGTGGTATATTTTACCCGTCTCAAGGTGAAGCTTGAATTTGACGAAGCCACCAGATGATGGCTGAGCAGATGGCGGGTTAGAAAGGCTTCATACGCCTCTACGGCCGGCACCTGCACCACCAGCATATAATCATAATTGCCAACCACCGCATAGCATTCCATGACCTCGGGCCGGGACGCGATGAAGTCTTCAAATTCAACCCTTGTATCTTCTCCATGACGGAGCAGCCGAAGATTAATCAGTGCGCAAACCTGCATGCCAATTTTTTTGGTGTCAAGCAACGCCACTTGCCCCTTGATCACGCCAACCTCCTCTAAATTTTTAATGCGCCGCCATACTGACGTTGCGGAAACACCAGACTTTTCGGCAATATCCTGATGGGTGAGGGTGGCATCATTTTGGATCAAGGTTAAAATTTTTCTATCTGACTCATCTAGTGAAATATTCATTTCATAATTCCGATTTTAGAGGATTGATATTTCAATTTTACCCGATTTATCACAAAAATAAAAACAATATTTCCTCATATAAGGCGTATAAATGCATTAATTAATAACTTAAACATGACCTGTTAAGGAGATTTCCCATGAGTGAGAATGCCCCCAAAGATAACCCCATGGGCCTAGATGGCTTTGAATTTATTGAATATGCCTCGCCCAATCCCGAAGAGCTTCGCGTGCTATTTCGCAAGCTCGGGTTTAAGGCTGTGGCCCGTCATCGGTCAAAGGATGTGACGCTCTACCGTCAAGGTGACGTGAATTTCCTTATTAATGCGGAGCCAGACAGTTTTGCGCAGCGCTATGCCTACGCCCATGGGCCGAGCATTTGTTCCATGGCCTTCCGGGTGAGCGATTCCAAGAAAGCTTATCAACATGCCTTGGCCAATGGCGGTCAGGCCGTGCCAAGTGACGCCGGCCCCATGGAGCTGAATATTCCCGCCATCGAGGGTATCGGCGGCAGCCGTCTTTATCTGGTGGATCGCTATGGTGATCAGACCATTTATGACGTTGATTTTGTGCCCTATTCTGACCCTAAAGATGCGGGCGTAGAAGGTTGCGGCCTGGTGATGATCGATCATTTGACTCATAATGTGTATCAGGGCCGTATGTCCTATTGGGCAGAATTTTACGAGAATATATTTAACTTTCGCGAGTTGAAATATTTCGATATTGATGGCACAAAAACCGGCCTGACCAGCAAGGCTATGACCAGCCCTTGTGGTAAAATACATATCCCGCTTAATGAATCAAAAGATGGCAAGTCACAGATCGTGGAATATCTGGTGGAATATCGCGGCGAAGGCATTCAGCATGTGGCCTTCGGGACAAAGGATATCTATAAATCCGTGGATCAGCTGCGGGCCAATGGCATTGAATTGCAAGATACTTTGGAGGCCTATTTTGATTTGATTGACAGCCGAATTGATCAGCATGATGAAAATGTTGAAGAATTACGTCAGCGGCGGATCCTGATTGATGGATCAGAAAAGGATGGTATCCTGCTGCAAATATTCACCAATACGGTTATCGGGCCAATCTTCTATGAAATTATTCAACGCAAAGGTAATAACGGCTTTGGCGAAGGAAACTTTAAAGCGTTATTTGAATCCATTGAATTGGATCAGATGCGGCGCGGTGTCATATAAACCATAACCTAAAAAAAGTTCCCGTTTTAAAACTTGCTTTGAATCTGGCTTTGAAGCTGGAGGCAAATACAATATAGGTTTAGAATATCAGGAATGAACCTCTGATAGAATTTCTTTATGTCATTTTGGCGGCAGCCCTCAGACCATATGACAGTATTCTCGGCTACAGGATGGCGTTAGGGCATTATTATCTCGAAGGCCATCGACGCCCTGTTCCGCCGCGCCGCTCGCATGAGCCATGCGAATGATGGCAAAGATCACTAAAATTGAAATAAATCCCGCATTTATCACCCCCAGAAGAGGGGAGGCATGTGCGCGGCGGGTTGACTGCCCCGTCACCAATCCCATAAAACTATAGGGGTCTGTTTTGTTGATCAAAATATTGTGCATCTCACGTCTCCTCTTGGGCCGCCTTGATGGTGCCTTAAACGTCAGCCTGCTTTACCTGGGCGGAATATTGGGCTAATTGCATTTTCTGTTGAGATACAGACCCTGCGGTCAATCCCAGGACAATGGCCACTGTGGCAATCGCGAGATTTCTGAGGACTTCTTTGCTTTCTATTTTTGCAAAAGGCCGGTGTCCCAATGCGGCGCGTGCGGGGAATTTAGCATTTTGCTTTTTCTGTGCGTTAAGAACCAAGCCCATAAAGCTCTTATATTCGATGTCGTTTGTTAAAATGTTGGTCATGTCTTTTCTCCGTAATAGGGTTAAAATCTCTTATCCAAGTTTTATGCTGTTTCTCTGTGATAGCGACTTGGTGTGCTACATATATAGTACACTAGATCGATATTAGTCAACAGGAAAAGAAAATAAAATAATTTATCCTTTTATTTTATGGTATTACCTTTTTTAAAAGAGGTCGTAGGCTGTGCTGCCACGATGTTATCGTCATAAAATATTTCTTTTAACGCGACTCACGAGCTTGATTCGGCGTCTCATTACCCCCGATGTGATAATATCTCGGTGAGAAGCTTTACTTTCATTTTGAAAGTAAATAGACTGTTCATTTCAGAGGCGCCAATTTCAAACGAGAGAAGGTCAAAATGCCCATAACAAACCCTAGCAAAGCCATCGTGAAAGGCCTGATAGAAAATAATATTGATACTGTCTTCGGCCTGCCCGGCGCGCAAATGTATGATCTGTTCGATGCCTTCTATGTCCATAGGGACAAAATTAGGGTGATCGGGGCCCGCCATGAACAGGCGCTGGGCTATATGGCCTTTGGCTATGCGCGCTCGACGGGGAAAATCGGGGTATTTTGCCCGGTTCCGGGGCCGGGGGTTCTCAATACAGCCGCTGCCATATGCACCGCCTACGGGGCCTCCACCCCTGTTTTATGCCTCACCGGTGAAGTTCCGACCACCTTCAAAGGGCAAGGCCGAGGCCATCTTCATGAATTGCCGGATCAGCTCTCTACCCTGAAGGGCCTCACCAAATGGGCCGCCCATATTGAGGAGCCTTCTCAGACCTCAGCCCAATTAAATGAGGCCATCAGTCAGGCCTATTCTGGCCGGCCCGGCCCGGTATCCTTACAGCTTTGCTGGGATGATTTCGCCAAGCCTATCGCAGAAGAGACGCGCGCGCCAGCAGACATTACGCCCCCGCCAGAGGCCAATCCAGATGACATTGCGCGCGCCATCAAAATTCTAAAGTCTGCCAAGGCCCCGATGATATTTGTTGGCAGCGGCGCGCAACATGCTAGCCAAGAAATAACCCAACTTGCAGAGCACCTCGACGCACCAGTGGTTGGCTTTCGCAGTGGACGCGGTATTGTGGGGGATGATCAAGATATGGGCCTTAATATTGCCTCTGCCCATAAATTATGGCCCGAAACAGACGTGATAATCGGCATTGGCACCCGCCTGGAAATTCCCTTTATGCGCTGGGGAAGCTTTATGGAATATCAAAGACGCGCCCCAGGCAAGAAGCTTATACGGCTTGATATTGATCCCAGTGAAATGGATAAGCTGGACACCGATTGCGGCATTCTTGCCGATTCAGCGGAGGGCACAGATGCGCTTGTTCAGGCTATTATAAAGGCCGCGATCCTCCCCTCTGGCCGGCGCGATAAAATCGCCGCTGCCAAAGCCCAATCCTTAAAAGACATTCAAGAGATACAGCCCCTGACAGATTATTTAAAAGTCATCCGCGATATATTGCCCCGGGATGGCTTTTTGGTTGATGATATTTGCCAGATGGGTTTTGCCGCCGCTTTTGCCTTTCCGGTTTATGAGCCGCTGACCTACATCAGCGGCGGCTACCAAGGCAACTTAGGTTTTGGTTTCCCAACGGCCCTTGGGGTTAAGGTCGCTCATCCTGAGAAAGTGGTGATCTCTATGACAGGGGATGGCGGCTTTATGTTTGGCGTTCAAGAATTGGCGACGGCGGTTCAATATCATATCCCCGTGGTGATCATCGTCTTCAATAATTCCGCTTTTGGCAATGTCCGCCGTGATCAGAAAATCAGATATCATGATCATCTGATCGGCTCTGACCTTGAAAATCCTGACTTTGTCAAGCTGGCGGAAAGTTTTGGCGTGTCTGGCTATCGCGTAAAGAGCCCAGACGCGCTCAAGCCCGTACTCGCGGCGGCCATTAACAAGGCGGCCCCCGTCTTGATTGAAGTCACCTTGGACAGAGGCAGTGAAGTCTCCCCGTGGAAATATCTCTTAGGTTAATCTGTTATTGTGGCTCATGGCACGATCACTGTGACTGTATGAAAGAAATGAATTTTTTACCGAATTTTTTTTTCTTGGCGGCCCCGACGCCGAATATCTGCCCGAATTGATCTAATGTTGTGGGCCGATTTTCCGCCATGTCGATCAGGCTTTTGTCGGAAAAAATCACAAAGGCTGGCACCCCCCGGGCCACCGCAATTTCTTTACGATATATTTTAAGGGCTTGAAAGAGGTTCGCCGCCTCTTCGGGGAGATCAGCCACGATATTTTTGGATTTATTACCAGCCGTTTCCGGTGTTTTTTGCGGTTTGGCATCGGGCCGATAGCGGAATGTTTCCTTTCCCTTTAACAGCAGGACGCCGTTATCTGTGATCTTTAGCGCGCCAAATTCCATATCAGAGACCACAAAACCGCGTGCCATAAGCTGCCGCGCCACTGATTTCCATTCGGGTGGGCCAAGGTCTTTGCCGACGCCAAACGTCGGCAGCAGATCATGACTGAGCTGTGCCATACGATCCGTGATTTTTCCTATGAGAATATCCACAATATGCCCCGTACCAAAATTTTGACCTGTTCGGTAAATCGCCGACAGGAACTTCTGTCCGATGACCGTCGCCTCAATGGTTTCCCTTGGGGTATCGCACAGATCACAATTGCCGCATTTCTTAAAATCAATATCATCGCCAAAATAATAGAGCAGTGACGCCCGGCGACATTCCGGTGCCTCACAAAAGGATAAGAGCGCGTCCAATCGCTGATGTCCGCGCCTTTTATGGTCTGCGTGGGCCTTTTCATTATCGATGAACATGCGGCGCATGCGGATATCATCCATTCCATAGAGCATATGGGCAACCGCAGGCCCCCCATCCCGTCCCGCGCGTCCAATCTCCTGATAATAGGCCTCGGGCGAACCTGGCAGGTCGGTATGAAAGACAAACCGGATATCAGGTTTATCTATGCCCATCCCAAAGGCAATGGTCGCCACCATAATCAGGTCAGGCTCCACCATAAAGCGGTTAAGATTTTCTTCCCGCTGATCATTTGGCATCCCGGCGTGATAGCTCAGGGCATTATAGCCCTGCTCAACCAGCGCTTTCGCAGCTTCCTCTGTTTTTTTGCGGGACAGGCAATAGACAATGCCATTCTCGTCTCGGCGATTTTTAAGGAACCGCAAGAGCTGTTTTTTCCAGCCATCCTTAATTTCTACATTCAGCGCAATATTGGGGCGATCAAAGCCGGTGAGGTAGCGCGTCACATCATTGGAAAATATCTTCTCGCATATCTCTGTGCGGGTTGCCTGATCCGCCGTGGCCGTTAAGGCAATGATCGGAATATGGGGAAATCTTTTATGGAGCGCAGACAGGCTTTCATATTCCGGCCGAAAGGCCGCGCCCCACTGGGAAATACAATGGGCCTCGTCAATGGCAAAGAGAGAGACATTAAGGCCTTCGACCACCGTAAGCATATTTTCCGTCATGAGTTTTTCTGGCGATAAATAGAGGAATTTGAGCGTCCCATCATGCATTTTTCGCCAAATCACCCGGTTGTCTTCCTCTGACGTATGGGAATTGATGGTCTCAGCCTCTAGCCCAAGAATTTTTAAGGCCTCTACTTGATTCTGCATCAGTGAAATCAAGGGTGAAATCACTATGGCCAGTCCGTTCCTCATCAGGGCCGGCAGCTGAAAACACAGTGATTTTCCTGCGCCTGTCGGCATGACGGTCAGGATATTCTGGCCCGCGTTTAGCTGTTCTATTATCTCGCGCTGTTTCCCGCGAAAGGCCTCAAAGCCAAAAACAGTCTTTAACAATTCTTGAGCAGAATTTTGTTGCGCCATAAATTTAGATCATCCTATTTTAGAATTTAGAATTTAGAATATTGTGTTAATGCCGACATAAACCGATCGTGGTTTTCCCGGGAAATAGCGCGCGTTTGTAAAGCTCGTATAGTCGGCCCGTTCGGCATATTTTTTGTTGGTGAGATTCATGATCCGCACAGACAATCCCGCCCGGTCGTTAACCTGCCACGTGGCCCGAAGATTGAGATAATCATGACCGCCATATTTATGCTGATTTTCAGGATCCAGATAATAGGGCCCCATATGCACCCATTCAAGCTCTGTTTTGACCTTATCCGTCGGGCGCCATGCCATCTGCATGCTGCCGAATTGACGCGGTGCGGTATCAATGTCGTTACCGTTTAAATTAATGCCGTTGCTGATATAATCAAATATATAGCGATGGCGGACGAGGCTGCCATTGAGCCTAAGGCTGAGGCTGTCACTGACGGCGACCTTCACCATAATATCGGCGCCGATATGGTCGGACTTACCGTTATCCACATTAAAATATGACCCATCCCGAAAAATATAATTATCCTTTTTCATGGCATAGAAGGAGACGTTATAGCGGAGCCAATCCTGCTGCCCGCGAAAGCCGAGTTCAATATTTTTCAGGGTGACTTTCCCCAGATTGGCTGTGGTCTGCCCCCGTTGAAGGCGATATAATTCTGTTGCTTGCGGGGCGCGGAAACTATGACTAACAGTCAAGTATATCGTATGATTGTGATGATATTTATACAGAAGGCTAATTTTAGGTGAAAAGCTTGTAAAATCATTCTTCCCACTTTCTGGCCGGCTATATCGGCAACCGCCAAAACCGCAGGCCACGCCATTTTCATCCGTCCGGCCGCTCAGCATGTTGTTGGTATAATCATATGACATATACGCGAGCCTCGCGCCGCCTAAAAGATGCCATTTCGGCGTTATGGCCCAATCGCCTTGCAGGAAAGCGGCGGCCATAAGACTCGTCACATCATAATCATATTGCTTGCCGGATGGGATCGTCTTTCGCAGGAATAATGAGCCCTCCGTTGGTTTTTCTTGTGTTTGTTTCAAAGACCCCTGGGTATATTCCGCATCCATCCCGGCGATAATTTCAAGGGCGCTACCTTCGTTAAAATAAAAGCCGTTCTGAAAGCCAAAGCTCGTCTGGCTATTTTCTTCCAATGGCTGTCCAGGGAGAAAATGCATCAGAAATTTCATATCCAGAACCCGTGCGTAAGGCGTGAATTGCCAGCGCACAGCCGCCGCGATGTCACTGGAGAAACGTGACCAATAGCGCAAAGATTTTGCCTTGCGGAAAGCTTCAGGGTTGGGGTTGCTTTGGGCTATTTTGGGGTCTTTATAGGCGTCAAGGCCCGTGATATAGCCTGCCGTTTCCTGATCAAGGTTGGTAAGCGACAGGCTGGATGAGATCGTCCAGACCGGCCCCCTATAATCATGGCGCAGGTTGATTTTTTGCTGATCAAAGCCAGATTTATCCCGATAACCGCCGTCATGGGTGATCACGGCCATGGCGCTAAAGCCATTTTTCGGCCCGGTTATGCCTTGGGAAAAATTAAACCGGATATTGTCATCGGCCCCGCCTTCTATGGAGAAGCGGCCTTCATCTGTATTGGCGGGCGGGGTGATGACGTTGATCATGCCATGCAACGCGTTTGAGCCATATAGCGCCGATCCTGGCCCACGCGTAATCTCAATGCGCTGCGCCTGTTCTGTGAAGGCCTCGAACAATTCATTAACATTACAAAAACCCGCAGACCGCAAGGCAATGCCATCCTGCGCCATCAAAAAGGCCCCGCAAGCTCCCCCACCTGTAAAAATAGGCGAACGGATTGACGCCAGATATTCCTGCCCATTATTGCGCGAAAAATTCACGCCCGCCACGCGCAGGGCAAGTTCATTAAAGTGGCTTGATTTAACAAAGGATAATTCCGTCTTGCCCAACAAGGCCAGATTACCGCCTTGGCCTGATAAAGGCTTATCGCTTCTTGTGGCGGTGGAGACAACGTCTTCAATGTCGGTCTCTTTTGCATAAGCCACGCCCCCAACCAAAACGTTTGTCACCAGTAAGGCGATGCAATATTTTAGGCCTCTCTTCACGTCATCGCCCCCCTCATCTTTGAACAGTCCTGATAGTCACGTTCTTATAAGAAATTATAGGGGAAAGGGCAAGACAACATCATAAGAAAGCGCCGAATCAAGAGGGCTATAGAAAACCTTGTAGGTTAGCTGACCCAGGCAATCCGCAGGCCATATGACCGGGGGCGCAGGGGCGTAACCTGCTTTAACTCATTCAGGCTAAAGGGATTTCCAAAGGCGAAACTATTGGCCTTGGTATTAAAAAGATTGTCAATAAATACCGTGGCACGCCAATTTCCCCGATTGATTTCAAGATGGACGCGGCCAAGATGATAGGCGTCTGATTGTTTATAAGCATCCGCTTTATACAAAAGATTGGCCGCCCCGACATAGCTGTAGCTGAGGCCTAACATGCCGCTCATATCTGAATTTAAAGTAAAGTCATATTGTCCTGAAAAATTCATCGTGAAGGCTGGTGCTCCCGGCAAAGGTTCATTCTTCACGGCACCCACGGCGCGTCCAAAAACATTATTAACCTTGGTCAGTTCCGATGAATTCCATGCTATATTGGCTTGAAATTGCAGGGCTTGATCAGGATGATATATCATTTCAATCTCACCGCCAATGACATATCCGCTCCCGATATTACCCACGATTGGCAGCCCGGAAACATTATATTGATCCGATTGAATATTTTTCCAATTTGTAAAGAAGGCCGCGCCATTAAGAATAAACCGGCCATCCAAAAGCTGATGTTTGAAGCCGAGTTCCGCGTTCAAAAGCTTGTCTGAATCGAATGTGGTCAAGGCTGTCTTGTCAGCATCAGGTTTTTCCTCTTCATGACTGTCATTTTTGATGAGAGTAGGCCCCTTAAGATTGATGCCGCCTAATCGGTAACCTTCCGCGATTTGAAGGTAATAGAGCTGCCTGTCATTGGCATAAAAACTTAAGGTAAATTTAGGGATCAGGCCACTTTTTTCCTGTTGCCCCCGTGCTTCGCTAATATGACCAAATCCGACATCATCCAATATGGACAGGGCGCTGTTGCTATAGTGAAACCAGCGGAGCCCTCCGGTAAGGGAAAAGCGTTCTGTCAGAAAATAAGTTGTTTCACCAAAGAGGGCTATTTCGTTAAGATTTTCTGTTAATTTTTCCGAGAAAAGCGTGTCCGTCGGCCCATATCCCGCAATCTGCGCTGATCCTGGCGTTTGAAATTTTGTCAATAAATTTTCATGGCGGTGTGACAGGAAAAGACCCCCAAGCCATTCAAGGCGCGCGCCTTCTTTTGACGTGAGATGGGTTTCGCTGCTGATTGTTTTGATATATCTGTCATCCTCAAAACGGCTCACGGTCTGTGTTAAGGTTGAGAGTTTTGTGACGGCCAGTGTGCCGTCATAAAAATTATCCAGATCACGATTTAACCAAGATAAATTGGATGTAATATTGGCCCAAGAGAGATCAGCAGACAGCGTAAAATAGGGCTGTGTCAATACGTCATAGCTGTTTTCTCGCGTATAATTATCTCGATTGTAGGGTTTAAGCGCGCCGTTATAATAATTGGTATCGTCGGAGATATGATGCTGAAAATTAATGCCAGCCTTTACATTGAGCCAATCCCAAAGGTTAAGGCTTGCGGTAAACCGTCCGCCATAAAGCACGCGGCTATTAACGTTATCGAGACCTAGGCGGACATTATCAATATAACCCCCATTCTTTTCATAATAAGCGACGCCGCGGACAGCAAGGCGATCCTCTAGCAGTGGAATATTAAGCATTATCGTGTTGCTGTGCGACAGAGAGCCGCCTTCTGTCGCTTTTATGCTTGCCGTTACATTTGCACCGAAATAATCAAAGACCGGCTTATTTGTCACCACACGATAGATGCCCCCAAGCGCACCAGAACCATATAGGGTGCCTTGCGGCCCGCGCAAAACCTCGATACTGGCAATATCAATAAGGCTAAAACCTGGTTCCGGCGCATTATAGACCATACGGGCTTCATCAAGATATGTCGCGACAAGCGCTTGGGTTCGACCAGAGAACGACCCGTCAGACAAACCTCGTATGATGATTTTATTGCGGCTTTCCCCCTGGTTCGTTGCGGATAGGCCGGCCAGCTTGACGGCGGCGTCATTGGTTGATCCGCCAAATAAATTTTCAAGCGCTGCGCCGGATAAGACCGATAAAGAATAGGGTAGTTTATCAGCATAATCCGTACGCCGAGTGCTTGAAACCGTAATTTCTTCCATCACGGGGGGCGATAGGCTCAAAGCTTTTCGGGGAGGATGAGAGGGGGATGGTTTTTGAGGCCCCCGCATCACCTTCACGGCTGTGGGAGATAATATCTTAAAGGAAAACCCCGTATTTTTTAAAAGCTGACTGAGGCCCTCTTTCAGGGTGAATTGACCTTTTAGGCGATTGGCTTTTCCGTCGCGGTAGGATAGGGGCGGCCGTACAATGGAGATGTCAGATTGTTTTGCAAATTCCACCAGTGCCTTGGCCATAAGATTGGGCGGAACATCATATTTCCGCGCATTATCAGCCTTTGCGTGAGCTATCAGGGAAGGGAATATGGCAAAAGACAGGAGCAGCCAGACGGCTGTTTTTCTTCTACGCATTACTTAATTTTTTGTCCTTCAGTTGGCGTTAGGCAAGACGAGCATCTCATCTCGCCCCTTTTCAACGTAAACTGGTAGCCCTTCCGAAAGGATAAGTAAAGCATCTTGTTCATCTGCGGTTCTAATAATGCCGGAAAAACGCTTATCCTGCGCCAATCCTATCACGCGAATAGGTATGGGAAAATAGCGATTCAGATCTTCTATGACATCGGCAAGCCTGACCTCGTCATATTCAAGATACCCCTTCTCCCATGCCATGACAATTGACGGGTTGACATCAGTAATATTTATATCTGTTGTTCCCTCCTTATGCACAAGCTGTGAGCCGGGCAATAGTCTTGCACTCTTTTGAAGGGATGATTTCTTGATAGGGGCAACCTTAACCACGCCTTGGGAGACCGTTACTGTAATTTCGTTTTTGTGACGCAAGATGTCGAAAACTGTTCCAACCACATGAACCTGGCTATCGCCAAGGCTCACAAGAAAAGGTCTGTCGGCATTTTTGGTCACGTTAAAAATGGCCTGGCCATAGACAAGTTCTGTCTGGCGAATTTTATCCTCGAACATCACCTTAATTTTAGAATTGGTATTAAGCTGAACCGTCGATCCGTCCGCTAATGTAATAAGGCGTTGTTCGCCCTTTGCTGTGGCATATTCTTGCTGAGCATAACCATCAGACATGATGTTCCGTCCGCCGATCACCATGATAATCGTCGCCGCAATAGCGGCCGCAGCGCTGGCCCAAGTGCGTATATTTCCCCAACGAGAACGGGCATTTATCACATTATCTGTCGCCGCTACATTTGTCGTCGCGACAACGGCGGGTTCTGTATTGACTTGTTGTATTTCAGCAAGATCAATAACCACGTCTTCCAGGGAATCATAGGCGATCCTATTTTGCTCTTCTGTTTCAAGCCAATCTGTGAAGGCAATCCAGTCGGCTTCGCTTGCCATGTCGTCACCAAGACAAACATGCCAGCGGAGGGCCTCATTACGGGCCTTTTCACTTACCTTATTGACCATTTTATTTTTCATTTTTTACCTTCTTGGCTCAGCCAAAGAAAAAATGTTGTCACTCAATAGACGCCGCCACAAACAAAATACACCCATAAAAAATATCATGGCTCTTCGCGATCATTCTCGACATGCTGTAATAAATATTTTAAAGCCTTGCTCATATGTTTGCCCACCGTGCTGACTGAAATATCATATTTGGTCGCCGCCTCTTGATAGGTCATGCCTTGTATCTTACAGGCTTTTAAAATCGTTCGGCATTGTGCCGGAAGATTTTCTATGGCCGCATTTATTTGGGCGAGTTTGCGGCGCGCATCCAGGGCAGCATCCGTGTCTGGCACGTCATATACGGCGTCTGCCCCCATCATAACGGTTTGGCTATCTGCCCAATTATGATCACGAACACGGCGCCGGGAAGCCGATTTACGATAATCAAGAACCAAATTATTGGCCACCCGGTAAAGAAAGGCAGACGGGTTTTCAATAGGGTCGCCCACTGAGGTTCGCTCTAACTTTAAATATATTTCTTGCAGGATATCATCCGCGACTTGCTCATCTCTCAGGCGGGCGATGAGGAAACGCCGCAAAGCAGGCCGTTGCACGAGGTAATCGTCTAATAAGCCTGTCTTTAAACGGTCTTCCAACAATGAGTTCCTACCCGAAAATATACGTCTGTTGATATTATTATAGTAACTGACCAGCCTCATCAATAGAAATATCGACGTTTTATTTTCGGTACTGCGAATATACAAGCTCTTGATGTCTCAGAGATTTTTCCCTTTTTTACTCTCTCAACAAATTATTTTAGGGGGCAGGGGGGGGTGGGGACGTTAAGGTGTGTCGTCTTACCTAAGAACAGACATAAAAAATGGAAATGAGATATCCTAAAAATGAAATTTTACCTTTTACGCTTACTAAAATGGAATGCTTTAATCCTTTCGCTCGTGATCCTTCTGCCATTTGCCGCCTCTGCAGCGGCACAACAGGGAGAGGTCAATCTTGATAAATATCAGGGAAAGGTGGTCTATCTGGATTTCTGGGCGTCATGGTGCGGCCCTTGCAAGCTTTCCTTTCCCTTCATGGAGGGGCTAACCCATGATTATTCCCGAGATGATCTGGTGGTGGTCACGGTAAACCTCGACCGTACGCAGAGCCTTGCCAAGGCATTCCTACGAAAGATGGGGTCTAACCTTTCCGTCATTTATGATGAAAAAGGCGCCATAGCGCAAAAATACAAAGTTTCAGACATGCCAACGTCCATATTAATCGATCGACAAGGCAATATTCGTTTTACCCATAAAGGGTTTCATCTGAATAAAAAGGACGAATATATAGCCAGTATCAACAAACTCATTCATGAAAATTAGAAGAAAGATTATTAAAATGAAAAGAATTATTATCATTTTCAGCCTTCTGGGGCTGACGGTTTTATTGAGCAGCTGTGCTGCGGTAAAGCCATGGCAGCGGGATATTACCGCGCGCAAATCCATGCAACTTAACAAGAATCCGAATTTGACGGCAGCGAATGATCATGTCTATTTTAGTAAAGAAGCGGCCGCTGGTGGTCGTTCTTTTGATGGCGGAGGCTGTGGATGCAATTAATAAAAACACGTAAAGGCAGGATTAGTGCAACGCTCTGTCTTGTTACCGCCAATCTTTTTTCAACAACTGGTTTGCCACAGGCACAACAAATCATCGGGGGAACCAATAACCCACAGGCACGTGATCAATCTGACATGAAGAATGTTTATAACCAGCCTGTAAACGAGCTTGGTACGATCACCCTTGACAGCGCTATTCTCTTCTACAAAGAAAATGGCGGACGGGTACAAGCGATTGAACCCATGGCGTCCTTTACCTATCATACGGAAAATGATGATATCTACTCGGTTAAATTAACCTATGATAGTCTTACGGGCGCTAGCCCTTATGGGGCGGCCCCCTGGAAGGCTGCGCAAACATTTGTTTCCCCCACGATAATAGAGGGCAGCGAAACAATGACGGGCGCGTCAGGCGGCACCATTGTAACGGATGCGTTAACGGGCGTTACGTCAGTGGAAAAGACCGTAGATGCTTACACGCTGCCTCTAGACAGTGGTTTCCGGGATAACCGCACGGCCATAGACTTTGGCTTTACGACGCCGCTGGCCTCTGGAACGAAGCTCAGTGTCGGTCTTAATGGATCCCATGAATCAGATTACAACTCCTTCGCGGGTCGGGTAAGCCTGGCACAGGATTTTAACAACAAGACAACAACTGTTTCTGTGGGCGTGAATTATGAACATGATGTCTCCAAGCCCTTATATGGCACGCCCCTCCCGTTGAGTAGAATGAGCGGCGTCATGAAAGGGGCATCAAGAAATAAAAATGTCCTCAGCCTCATAGCCGGCGTCACACAAGTGATGACACCGGATTGGGTGCTTCAATTTAATTACAGTTATGGATCTGCCAAGGGCTATCAAACCGACCCTTACAAGATTATATCTCGCGTTAATTATCTTACGGGGGCTCCGCTAGAATATTTATATGAATCCCGGCCCGAAAAACGCACCCGCCATGCGGTTTATGTGGGAAGCAAGCTTGCTTTAGGCTCATATGTGACGGATCTCTCTGCCCGTTATTATCATGATAGTTGGGGAATTAGCTCATTTACCGCAGAAGCATCAGAGCATATACCCATCGGGGATAGAGCCTATATTGAGCCGGGCGTGCGTTATTATCACCAGTCTGCGGCGAACTTTTTTGCTTATTATTTGCCGTCAGACCTGATCCTGCCGCAATTTATAAGTGCGGATAGTCGGTTGGATAGTTTTAACGCGATTACGCTTAGCCTTAGCGGCGGCTATAGCCTGTCAGACGATATTGAACTCTATGCCATGGTCGATGGTTATCGCCAAACAAAGGCGGGGCAAAAGGGTCTTCTGCCGGGGCAAGATGGTCGTTTAAAGCTTTTTGCCGGCATCGATGCCATAAGCGTCATGACGGGCGTCAAGCTCAAATTTTGATCCAAAAAATACCGGCCATGGGACGTTCTCTCTCATGGCCGGCTCTCTAGAGTTAATAAGATAATGCGAAACACAATCACATCGAAAAGGCGCAATAATTATCTCTTCATGGCGATGAATTCGCCCTGTGAAGTGCAGTTTGATTGTGATGACCTCACTCTGGCCAAGGAATTGGGGGCCGTGGCAGAGGCGGAAGCCGCGCGAATTGAAGAAAAATACAGCCGCTATAAAACCAGCAGCATGCTGTCAAAAGTCAATCGATCAAACGGCAAACCTGTCGCGGTTGATACGGAAATGATGGCCTTACTGTCTTATGCCGATAGCTGTTATACGCTCAGCGATGGCCTGTTTGATATTACCTCTGGCGTACTGCGGCGTATTTGGCGTTTTGATGGTTCGGATCATATCCCCACGAAAGAAGATGTGACGGCGCTTCTCCCCTTTATTGGATGGGATAAAATCACACGCGACGCGCAGAGTATCACCTTGAAATCCGGCATGGAAATTGATTTCGGGGGCCTGGGAAAAGAATATGCTGTGGATCGCGTACTGCTGTTGCTGGCGGCGAGAACCGACGTCCCCATATTGGTTAATTTTGGCGGCGATTTGCGTGTTTCCGGGCCGCGCCGTGATGGGAGCCCTTGGCGGGTTGCCGTTGAATCTGTTGAAGAAGAGGGGCGTTCAGAGGTAAAGGTTGCCATCCGAGGCGGCGCCCTGACGACCAGTGGTGATGCGCGGCGTTTCCTGTTTAAAGATGGCATACGCTACGGTCATATCCTAAACCCTTTTACGGGCTGGCCTATCAGAGAAGCGCCCCGTTCGATCACCATTGCCGCCCCAACCTGTCTGGAGGCGGGCGTAATGTCTACATTGGCGATGGCAAAAGGGCCGGACGCTGAACAATTTATAAAAGATGAGGCGCTGGCGGCATGGATATTAAGATAAAATTCTACAGAATATTTTTTCCTGTAAGAGGCCATAAGCAGGATAGGACGAATATTATATATCATATCTTCCTTGCCCTGTTATGTCTGGTGATCCCAGCTCAGTTAACGCGTGCAGAGCCCGTTGCGAAGGGGCAACATTACGATGCCCGCATCGCTGTTCGCAGTCAAAGCGCTCAGGCCGGAAGCCCGCTTAAAATAGCCTTTGTCATTCGTCCCCAGCCCGGTTGGCATATTTATTGGTCAAATCCCGGTGACTCAGGATACGCCCCGACCTTTAACTGGACATTACCAAAGGGCATGACCGCCGACGTTGTGCATCATCCCGTCCCACAGCAACTTGTTCTTGATGGCATCGCGTCCAATGTGCATGAGGGAGAAACCATTTTATTGCAGAATTTAAGCGTTCCTGCCACTTTTAAGACAGGACAAATTCTGATCCTCGGGGTTGATCTGGATATTTTGACCTGTTCCGAAAGCAGTTGCGTTCCAGACCCCTTGCATCTTGATCTGACGCTCCCCGTGGGGCAGGGTCAGATTAACCCTGCCGAAGCGACCCTCTTCAAGGACGCTGCTCGTAAAATTCCTTTGCCAGCGCAAACAGGCGCACTCTTTAATGCCGATAAAGATAATATCCGCATCTTCATTCCACAGATCACGCGAAATGACGGAGATAAAATTCATCTTTTTGGCACGCAGAAAAAGGCTATCAGGGAAGATGCGGGACAAAAATTCTCTGCCGCTAAATCTGGCCTCATCATTACAGTCCCTAGAGGCGAGGAAAAGATCGATAAACAGTTTTCGGGCGTCCTGCGGATAGACCGGGCGGATGGTGTTGTTCAGGCCTACGCCTTTGATGCGTTGGCCGCAGAGCATCTTCCTGCCGTTATGGGCAGCAACCAGTCACAGACGCTGGATAGCGGGTTTTTTCTCGCTCTGGGGGCGGCAATCTTGGGCGGATTACTTCTCAATCTGATGCCCTGCGTTTTCCCTATCTTAAGTCTTAAGGCCCTTGCGTTAAGCCGCGCCGGGGGAAATGACCATGAGGCGAAAGAGGAAGCCATAGGCTATAGTATTGGGGCCATTGGCGTGATTATGTCTCTTGGTGCGACGCTGCTGCTCCTTCGGGGCGGGGGACAAGAATTAGGCTGGGCCTTTCAATTGCAAGATACGCGCGTTGTCATCATCCTGCTGCTTCTGGTGACGGCAATTTCACTCAATATGACAGGGGTCTTTGAACTGCCGACGCTTGGGGGAAATAGTCGGGAAAATAGCGGTTTTATGGGGGCCTTGAGTACGGGTGCGCTCGCCGCCTTTATCGCGACGCCTTGCACTGGCCCCTTCATGGCGAGCGCCTTGGCGGCAGCTATGCTGCTGCCCGCCGCCGCCGCCATGGCGATTTTCTTCGGCCTTGGCCTTGGCCTTGCCCTGCCTTTCCTGGCTCTTGGTTTTATTAAACCACTCCGCAAATGGTTGCCGAAACCCGGGGCGTGGATGCAGAAGCTCCGGCAAATCTTAAGCATTCCCATGTTCATAACCGCCCTTGGCCTTGTCTGGATTGTCGGACGACAGGCGGGCGTTGATGTGATGGCCGGGGCCTTGGGGGCAGCGCTTTTGCTTTCCATAAGTTTATGGTGGTATGGCCTGCGGCAATTTTCAGGAAAGAAAATGTGGCCGGTGGCTGTGCCGCTTGTCGTCTCAGTGATTTTAGCCTTAAATCTTATCAATTTACAGTCTACTGAAGCCAACGCAGAAGCAAAGATGGATGCCTTGCATGTGGAGCCATTCTCCAAGGCACGCCTGAGCGCCCTCAAGGCGGAACATGCGCCCGTATTTCTTTATCTTACCGCCGACTGGTGCCTGAGTTGCAAGGTCAATGAAGCAACCAGTTTGTCATCGGGGGCCGTGGCCAAAACCTTCGACAAGGCTGGTGTCACGGTTATGCGCGGAGACTGGACGACCGGTGATCCGGAAATAACCGGTTTTCTCAAAGAAATCGGCAGCGCCGGCGTGCCGGTCTATCTCTGGTATTCTAAAGATGGCAGCAGCCGACGATTGCCGCAAATCCTGACCCCAACCATGTTGACAGATCTTATTGATCCCTGATAATTTCTTTTGCGGCATTATGGCCAGGGGCGCCCGTCACGCCGCCGCCGGGATGGGTTCCCGAACCGCACATATATAATCCTTTTATGGGAGAGCGATAATTGCCGTGACCTAAAATCGGCCGCGCGCTGAACATTTGATCTAGCGAGAGATGGCCGTGCATGATATCGCCTTTGGTCAGGCCAAAGATCCTTTCAAGGTCAAGCGGGCTTAAAATTTGCCGGCCAACGATAAGATTTTTGAAGCCGGGGGCGAATTTTTCAACCTGATCAATGATCGCATCTGCCGCCGCCTCACGGTGGGTATCCCAAGCCACGTCGGGATCAAATTGCTGGCAAAAAAGACTTGCCACATGCTGGCCTTCGGGCGCAAGCGTGTTGTCTAAGGTTGACGGAATAAGCATTTCAATGATGGGGGCCGCAGACCAGCCATGCTCTTTCGCATCACGAAAGGCCTTATCCAGATAGGCCATGGTTGGGGCGATGACAATGCCGCCCGTGACATGATCCGCCGTTGCCCGATCCTGCTGCATCAGGCAGGTGAATTGAGGCAAGCCTTTTAAGGCGACATTCATGCGGAAAGTACCAGAACCATTCTTGTAATGTTTCATACGCCGACTGAAATCAGCGGGGAGATGCTGTTCATCAAGCATTTTATTATAGAGCAAGCTGGGATTAACATTGGCCGCAATTATTTTTGCCCTGACCACGGTTCCATCTTCTAGGATGACGCCGCAGGCGCGATCATTTTCAATCAATATCTTGCTCACGGCGCGATCTGTTTCAATTTCTACCCCGGCTGCCATGGCGGATTTTGCCATGGCCTGGGTGATGGCCCCCATGCCGCCAATGGCATGTCCCCAAACGCCTTTTTTACCGTTTACCTCGCCAAAGGCATGATGCATTAAGACATAAGCCGTGCCGGGCGTCTGTGTGTCGGCATAATTTCCCACAACACCATCAAAGGCAAAAGCGCCTTTCACATACTCATTTTCGAAATAGAGATTTAAGAAGTCAGAGACACTTTTGGTAAAAATGTCCATAACTATTCTTTCCTGCTCAAGGGGAAGTTTTCGCAAGCGGTTGCCAAATTTCGCCGCCTTGAAGATATCTCTTATGCCGCCGCCCACATTAGGCGGCGTTTCCAGAAGAAAATCCCGGATGAGATCCGCGACCATGTCAATATCTCTGAAATAACGATCCAGCGCAGCGGCGTCTTTTTCCGAAAATAAGGCAATTTCAGCTTTGAGATTGTCAGAACCAAGGACAAAAGACAGGTAATTACCATTCTCATGAGGCCAAAAATTATTAACGCGCCTTTCGACAATTTTAAGGCCATAGTCAGGCAATTTTAAATCTTTGATGATTTTCGGGTTGAGCAAGCTTACCGTATAGGCCGCGACCGAATTTCTAAAACCGGGGTGAAATTCTTCGGTGACGGCAGCGCCGCCAACCACATGACGCCTTTCCAGAACGCGAACTTTCAGCCCTGAATTTGCTAAATAATTTGCACAAACAAGACCATTGTGCCCGCCGCCGATGATGATGGCATCACATGTCATAAAATTCTCTCTTAAATTTTGGTCATTCTAAGCCGAAGGGCGTTACTGACCACGGATAAGGACGATAAACTCATGGCCGTGGCGGCGATAATTGGGGAGAGTAATATCCCAAAAACGGGATATAAGACGCCTGCAGCAATCGGCACGCCAAGGGCATTATAAATAAATGCCAGAAACAGATTTTGTTTGATATTTCCCATGGTGACTTCTGACAGGCGCCGCGCCCGAACAATGCCGTTGAGGTCGCCTTTGATCAGGGTTATGCCGGCACTTTCCATGGCAACATCAGCCCCCGTTCCCATGGCGATACCCACTTCTGCGACGGCCAACGCGGGGGCGTCATTAACCCCGTCGCCGGCCATGGCGACTTTGGCGCCCTTAGCTTGAAATTCTTTGACAATCTGGGCCTTGCCTTCGGGGAGGACATCTGCCCTGACCTCATCAATATTCAGCCGTTTGGCTACAGCCTGCGCGGTGATTTCATTGTCACCTGTGACCATTATGATCCGCAAACCTTCTTTATGAAGGGCGTCGAGGGCTTGATTGGTGGTTTCCTTGATGGGGTCTTCGACTGCAACCAGTCCGGCCAGGCGATGATCAAGAGCAACAAACATGACGGTTTTACCCTTCTGGCGCAGGCTATCGGCCTGTTGTTTTATGTCCTCTGTTGAAAGTTCCAACGATGTCATCATGGCGCTATTGCCCAAAGCCACATGTTTACCCTCAATGACAGCTTTGACGCCCTTGCCCGTGATGGCCTCGAAATCATTTGCGGTCAATAGGGTAATGTTTTTCTTCTGCGCCGCGCTTACGATAGCCGCCGCTAAAGGATGTTCGCTGCCCCGCTCTAAGCTTGCCGCAGCGGTCAAAATTTCCAGCTCAGTAAAACCGCTTATGGACACAACATCCGTCAGAACGGGTTTGCCAAGCGTCAGCGTGCCCGTTTTATCAACGATCAAAACATCGACTTTTGAAAAAACTTCCAAGGCTTCCGCATTTTTAATCAAAACGCCGGATTGGGCCCCCCGGCCCATACCAACCATGATCGACATGGGGGTGGCCAGACCAACCGCGCAGGGGCAGGCGATAATCAATACGGATACCGCCGCGATCAGGCCATGGGAGAGCGCCGGTTCTGGCCCAAAGTAATACCAGACGGCAAAGGCGATAGCGGCAATGGCAAGAACCACAGGCACAAACCAGCCCGCAATCATATCAGCATATTTTTGAATGGGGGCGCGGCTTCTTTGTGCCTCGGCCACCATATGAACAATTTGGGACAGCATGGTGTCCGCCCCAACCCGGTCGGCCCGCATAATAAAGCTGCCTGTGCCGTTTATGGTGGCCCCTGTGACTTTATCGTCACTACTTTTCTCAACAGGGATTGGCTCCCCGGTTAGTAAGGATTCGTCAATGGTGGAATGACCTTCAAGAACCGTCCCGTCAACGGGAATTTTTTCGCCGGGCCTGACACGCAGCTTATCTCCGACCACGATCAGGTCAAGAGGCACTTCCGCTTCGGTGCCATTCTCCTTGAGTCTCAGGGCCACTTTTGGGGCAAGATTCAGCAAGGCTCTTATGGCCCCCCCCGTTTTCTCCCGCGCCCGGAGTTCTAGCATCTGACCAAGCAAGACAAGAACAATGATGACGGCTGCCGCCTCGAAATATACTGGCACGAGGCCGTTTTCGGTTTTAATGGTGTCTGGAAATAAGGCCGGGGCAAAAAATCCCAGCAGACTGTAGAGATATGCCACACCAGTTCCGATGCTGATCAGTGTCCACATGTTCGGATTAACCGTCTGTATTGATTTCCAGCCTCTGGTGAAAATGGGTGAGGCAACCCAAAACATAACAGGTGTTGCCAGCAGGAATTGCAAGGTCATTGATAATTTTTCACTGATTATCTCATGAAATCCCGCGCTGAAATGCCCGCCCATCTCCAGAAAAAGAACAGGAAAAGCTAAGACTAGCCCAATCCAAAAACGACGGGTAAAATCGACCAGCTCCGTATTTGGCCCCTCTTGTTCGGACGGAATACCCATGGGTTCCAGTGCCATGCCGCATTTTGGGCAATCCCCGGGCGCGTCGCGTATAATCTCCGGATGCATGGGGCAGGTATATTGGGTTCCTACTGGCAGGGTTTCAGCAGGTGGCTTGTCCCCAAGGTATTTTTCAGGATTTTTCGTAAAACGATCAGCGCATTTGGCACTGCAAAAATGATACCTATGGCCCTCATATTCATGATGATGCTCTGCCTTTTCAGGATTTACGGCCATGCCACAGACGGGATCTTTTACGGTCATATTGTTTTGGGCGTGCGCGCTGGATTTTTTATCATGGTCCATAATCTGCTTTCCCTTATTTGCTCAAATGGCTTGCGCGCCCATGCTACCTTAAAATGACGCCTAGGGTCAAAGCAATATGTAGGAGACGAAACATCCATCATTATTGCAGTCCTCGCCCGCGCGGGATAAGGAGCAAAGGAAGTGGCCTGACCGAACGAAAAATTATGTGCCAACAAGTCGCCGCTGGTGATATTCAACAGACGGCGCGGCGCGATTTTGGCATGGGCCGATGGATTGCCGGCCCATGCCATCGTCATTTATGTTTTTTTGGCCCCCACATTGGGTGCCTTGACCGCGTTTGAGCCAGCCGTGGCAGGGGTCTTTACCTTAACCTTCTTTGGTTTTTTAACTTCTTTGCGGGCATTATTACCTTTGGCCATTATTCTTCCTTTCTAAAATGCAACTTGCCCTTAAGAAGATTTTTATATCGCCTCGTTGCGGGTTAATAGAGGGCAGGCTTATTGCCTTAGCCTTGTTGGGCGCGGTGCAGCATGACATGATCGGCGAGTACGCAGGCCATCATCGCTTCCCCAATGGGAACAGCGCGAATACCAACGCAAGGGTCATGGCGGCCTTTGGTGATGATTTGGGTCTCATTGCCCTGCTTGTCCACCGTTTGACGTGGGGTCAGGATAGAGGAGGTGGGCTTGACCGCGAAACGGCAGACGATTTCTGTTCCGGTACTGATGCCGCCCAGTATCCCGCCCGCATGATTGGACATGAAGGCGGGGTTTCCCGCGTCATCCCGATACATTTCGTCGGCATTTTCTTCGCCGGTTAGCTGCGCCGCATGAAAGCCTTCGCCAATTTCAACGGCTTTAACGGCATTTATGGTCATCATGGCGGCGGCAAGGTCGCTGTCAAGCTTGGCATAGATCGGGGCGCCAAGGCCCGCAGGGACGCCATATGCCCGTACTTCGATGACGGCCCCGATGGAGCTGCCTCCTTTACGGATGCTATCCAGATATGTCTCCCATACGGGGACCATATCCTTGTCAGGGCACCAGAAGGGATTTTGGCTTACCTCATCCCAGTCCCAATTATCTGGATTGATTTTATGGCCCCCAATTTGTACTAAGGCCGCTTTAACGTGAATAGTCTCGCCCAATATTTTTCGGGCAATGGCCCCGGCCGCAACGCGGCAAGCGGTTTCGCGGGCCGATGACCGACCGCCGCCCCGATGATCACGGATGCCGTATTTTTTCATATAGGTGTAATCCGCATGACCAGGGCGATATTTGTCCTTAATATCCCCGTAATCCTTGGATCTTTGGTCGGTATTTTCAATCATCAGGCTGAGGGGCGTGCCGGTGGTCAGGCCCTCGAAAGTGCCGGAGAGAATTTTGACCAGATCTGCCTCTTGCCGCTGTGTCATAAAACGATTCTGTCCGGGTTTTCTCTGGTCCAGGTAAGTTTGAATATCAGCTTCGTTAATGGCCAAATTACTGGGGACGCCATCAACGACGCAACCAATGGCCGGCCCGTGGCTTTCCCCCCAGGTCGTGACCCGAAAGATATGACCGAAGCTGTTGTATGACATAGGATTACTTTCTAAATCTCATAATTCCGTAAGGCTTAAATATTAGGTAAGGCTTAAATCTGGGGCGTCTTCGCGTTTCATGCCCATGATATTATACCCGTTATCCACATGATGGTTTTCGCCTGTTACGCCGCTCGACAGATCGCTGAGTAAATAAACCCCGCTATTGCCGACGTCATCGGTTGTCACGTTGCGTCCCAAGGGGGAATTCAGCTCATTCCATTTCAATATATAGCGGAAATCGCCGATGCCCGCCGCCGCCAGGGTTTTGATCGGGCCAGCAGACAGGCTGTTGACTCGAATATTTTTCGGGCCAAGATCGCGGGCCAGATATTTTACGCTAGCCTCAAGGGCGGCCTTGGCAACGCCCATGATATTATAATGGGGGATCACTTTTTCTGCCCCGTAATAGCTTAGGGTGATCATGCTGCCGCCCTCTGTCATCAATTTTTCCGCACGCCGGGCCAGGGCGGTGAAGGAATAACAGGAAATATTAAGGCTCATGGCAAAATTTTCCGGCGAGGTATCCACATAGCGGCCGGTAAGTTCATTTTTATCAGAATAGGCAATAGCATGAACCAGAAAATCAATCTTGCCCCAGCGTTTTTCAAGCTCGGTGAAGAGGGCGTCCATCGAGGCGCTGTCGGTGACATCACAAGGCAGGATAATATCTGATCCAATAGATTCGGCTAGGGGACGTACCCGCCTTTCCAAGGCCTCCCCTTGATAGGTAAAGGCGATTTCTGCGCCTTGTTCTGCGGCTTTTCGGGCGATTCCCCAGGCGATAGAACGGTTGTTGGCCACCCCCATGATAAGGCCACGTTTTCCGGTAAGAAGACCATTGTTGTTCGTCATTATTATATCCTCAGGTATTATTATATTCTACAGCTTGATTAACATTCAGCGTTACGGCTGATCCTACACATTTTTGACCTTTATTCAATCTATTGCGCGGTTTTTTCAGTCGTTTCTCGTCTTTGATGGTATAAGGCCGCATTCACCTCTGCCCCTAAAATATAGGAAGCCCCAATAAAATAAAATAACATTAACGTGATGATAGCACCGGCCAGGCTCCCATAGGTGACATCGTAATTACCGAAATATTTCAGGTAAATGGAAAAACCATTGCCGACCATGACCCAGAGGACAAGAGCCGTCGTGGCCCCCGCCATCAGGGGGGGGCGTGAATCCAGTTTATGGGGTTTTAAGATAAAATAGGAGAGGCATAGGGCACCAAAAATAAGGCTTATGCTGACCGTTAAGCGCACCAGATTCCAGATAAACTTCCAGTCGGCTTCAAGGGGGCTATAGCTGATCAGTATTTTCCAGGCCACAGGGCCAAACACCAATATGGACATGCCGATGATAATGCTGCTGGCGGAAAGAATAACCAGCAGTAATCCCTCGGCACGGAGGCGTAAATACGGGCGGCGGCTGACGGATCCAAAGGCACGGGAAATGGCAAGTCTTGCCGCGTCAATGGCTGAGGAAGAAACCCATATGGCCCCTAATATACTAAAGGTCATAATACTTTTGTCGGTCGTTCTTATCATCTTCTCTATGGGGGTTCTAAGGACATTTACGATATCTATGGGCATATGTTCAAACATATAGGATAACGCTTGTGGCCCAGCCTCGGATTGACCAAAAAACCCCGCTAAAGAGACCAGAAAAATGATAAAAGGAAAGAGCGCCAACATGGTAAGGAAGGCCAAATGCCCTGCCATCACCATGCCGTCATGTCTGACAAAGCTTTTAAGAGCAACCACAAAAAAACTGACTTTACGTAAGGATGTATATATAGCGCGTTTTGCCATTATGCCATATGTGACCTTACATTTTGCTCTTTATTTTTGGCCCATTTGCTGATGGCTTTTTCCAGATCTTCGTCAGGCTCCGAAGGGAGCATAATCTGTAATTTGACATATTGGTCGCCTCTGACTTTGGTCTTTGGATCGACGGCTCCTTTTTCCTTCAGGCGCAGACTTCGGCCTGAACTGGATCCCTTGGGGATGGTCATGGCGACTTTGCCATCAATGGTTGGAATATTTACTTTTTTGCCCAGCACGGCTTCCTCTAATGTAATGGGCAGGTCAAGATAAATGTCATTTTCTTCGCAGCGGAAGAAGCCGTGAGGTTTGATGAGAATTTCGATGATGGCATCACCCTTTGGCCCGCCGTTGATACCGTCGCCGCCTTGTCCTTTAAGACGGATTTTTTGGCCATCTTTAACATTTACAGGAATGGTGACATTGAGAGTCCTAGACGTTTCAAGGGTAAGCGGTTTCTTTCCCCCATGCACGGCGTCAAGAAAATCCACTTTAAGCCTGTAATTTCTATCTTGGCCTTTTTGGCGCGGGTTTTGACGGTTTCGTTGTCCGCCGAAAATCGAGGCAAAAATATCTTCTGGATCAAAACCGTCGCCAAATGGCGCCCCGCCCATACCGGCATGGCCCCGACCGGCAGAACCGGGACGAAAGCCCCCGCCAGAAAAACCTTTTTCCGATCCATCAGCATTAATCTCGCCGCGATCATAGCGGGCGCGCAGATCTTTATCGCGCAGCAGGGCATAAGCCGCAGAGACTTCTTTGAAGCGCTCAGCAATTTTCTCATCACCCGAATTAATGTCGGGATGAAGCTTTTTGGCAAGGGTACGATAGGTTTTTTTTAATTCCGCATCGGTAGACGACTTGGGAACACCTAAGACGCTATAGGGATCTTTCATATTTTATAAATCATCTTAATTTGTGAGGTCAGACTGTAATGTAATCATTGATTGGTAATTTTCCAAGTACCATCTTCTTGGCGGCAGGCCGTACCATAGGCCGTTTCTGTTTTTCCGCCCACGGTGACAGTTTGTTGATATTCCCGGCAATATTCTTCGGCTTTATTGGTATAGGCGGGTTGGGGCGTGATTGTGCCAGAATTCCCGCTGTCGGGATTATGCCAGGTCGATGCCTGGCCGGACGTATTGTTTTCCAAAGTATATTGGGTTTGTTTTTCCATGGCTATCCGGTCGGCACGATCGAGGGATTTGCCCATCTCTTTGCCAATATAGGCCCCGGCAAGCGTGCCTGCGGCTACGGCGATGACTTTCCCTGTTCCATGGTTGTCCCCGCCAATGGCTGATCCGATAGCCGCGCCGCCAATGGCTCCGAGGAGCGTGCCGGTCTCTTCTTTCGTGCAGGAAGAAAGTGGTATGGAAAGTGCGACCATTAAGGCGGCTAGCGCGCGGGCCTTTGAGGGGGGTATTTTGGAAATTGACATATGAAACCCTTTCGATTCAATAGATTGTATTTTGTCTAAGCTTTGACTATATAACATTCAGAGGTTATTGCCATATTCTATTATTGAATTTGGCCATTTTATGACATATTTCAAGGTGAGGCTGTTATGAACCCCATGGAATTATTTAAAGACTGGTTTGAGGCGGCCCAAAAGACAGAGGAAATAGCAGAGGCCGTCGCCCTTGCCACAGCCAATGCAGAGGGCCAGCCATCGGTCAGAATGGTGCTGCTTAAAGGGGCGGAGGAGAAGGGTTTTACTTTTTATACAAATTTGGAAAGCCGTAAAGGGAAAGAGCTTGCTGAAAATCCTTATGCCGCTTTATGCTTCCACTGGAAATCACAAAAACGGCAAATAAGAATTGAAGGTCAGGTTGTTCCTGTAAGCCCTGCCGAGGCTGATGCCTATTTTTCCAGCCGGGCGAAAGACAGTCAGATAGGGGCATGGGCTTCGAAACAAAGCCAGCCTATGGCCGGCCATTTTGAATTTGAGGCCGCCATAGCCAAATATACGGCCAAATATGCCTTTGGCGCGGTTCCGCGACCAGATCACTGGTCTGGATTTCATCTTGTTCCCTCCCATATTGAATTTTGGGAAGATCGCAAATTTCGCCTCCATATGCGGCATGTTTATGAGAGACAAGAAAAAAATATATGGGTAAAAAAAGAGCTTTATCCCTAATTAAATGACGAAAGTTGATTTATGAACATAAAACAAGAAAAAAAGATCGAACGGTCAGTGGCAAATCGACTGATGTTTCGCGCGGCAAATGTGGCTGTCACAGTCGCTTTTACTTTGATCGTGATTAAAACCTGGGCGTATCATGTCAGCGGCGCCGTGTCCCTCTTGGGGAGCCTTATGGACTCTCTTATGGATATATTGGCGTCTTTAATTAATTTGATTGCCATTCGCTTTGCCGTTGTGCCTGCGGATGACGATCACCGTTTTGGCCATGGGAAAGCCGAGGCCATCGCAGGCTTGGTTCAAGCCATGGTGATTTCTCTTTCTGCGCTGTTTTTAATGGTAGAATCAGTCCGGAAATTTATTGATCCAGCCCCTATTCAACAGGCGGATAACGGTATGATCGTTATTTTTGTCTCTATTGCCCTGACGCTGGGACTGGTGGCCTATCAACGATATGTCATACGAAAAACGGGGTCTATAGCAATTTCTGCAGATCACTTGCATTATTCTGGTGATATATTGATGAATTTAGGGGTCGTGTTGGCCCTATTCCTGAGTGGATATATGCAAATATATTATGCGGATCCCATCATAGGGATTCTGGTTGCGGTTTATTTGGTTTATAACGTCCTGCAAATTGGGCGAAATTCAATTGATATGCTGATGGACCGGGAAATGGATGAGGCCGATAAGGTAAAAATTACCGATATCATCATGAAGCATACCGAAGTGCATGGCGTACATGACATGAAAACGCGAAAGTCCGGGCTAAATATTTTTATTCAGTTCCATTTGGAAATGGACGGCGGGATTAGCCTCAGTCAAGCACATATCATTTCAGATGACGTGGAAGCGGAGATTATGGCCGCCTTCCCAGAAACAGAAGTTTTAATTCATGCGGATCCCGAAGGCCATGTGGAGCATGTCTCATTTTCTGAATAAGATCTATATATATTGACCTAAAGACGCCATATATAATATTTACTATTGGTAAAAATGGGCATAATATATACCGCAATTATACGCTGCTTCTGCCGGTGGGATTTAGCTGAATTTTCTTAATCTGTTGAATAAAATAAAATTATATGCGTGACATTTAAGGCATAATATAGGTATTTATTTAACTATGATTTCGGTTCCATTGAGGTTTTTACGATCAATTACGCAACAAAATCAATTAATTATTTTGAGAACTGAGAATTCTGATGGTGGGAAATTCTTTGAGCCGCTATGTTGAGGGAGACTTTATTATGAATAGGACAGAACTCTCTTCTGCTTTTCTCGTAGGGCATAAGGATATAGATAGGGAACATAAGGAACTCGTAAGTATTCTCAATGACATGGCGACAGGATATATGTCTAAAGATATATCTCTTTGCGATGAAAATTGGCGGCTATTTTGTGACAAAATGGAAATGCATAATGCCAACGCAGAAGCCATTATGGAAGACTTAGGTTTCCCTGTTGAAAATCATAAAAAGAGCAATCAAAATATTTTAGATAATGTCAAGAATGTTGGCAAAGACTGTAAAACGCTAGCCGATTGGGAAAAAGGCATTTTTGAAATGCGGCACCAGTTCTTAACACAGATATTAAAACATGATCTCCATTTTGCGGAGTATCTGATTACCATTGGATATGATGACTCACTAGCCTTGTCTGAGTGACAGAAAAGTCATCATTTTGTTCATTCCCGCCTTTCCAGAAATCTTCTCTCCAGAAAAACTCTAAATCAACAGCTGAACCTTCTCTGTCGGCTTCTGATCCAGTATGTTTTGACATTACGCTTATTATATCCTAGCATATAATAAGCTAGCATATTATATGCTAGGATATGAAATATATGAGGTAGGCATGAAAGATGATCCGAATCAGACTTTTGGCTTTGTTGTCAATGATGTCGCGCGGCTCCTGCACAGGCGGTTTGACCGCCGGGCACAGACGCTTGGTCTGACGCGGGCGCAATGGTCGGTATTGGCTCATTTGCGGCGCTGCGACGGATTGCGGCAAACGGATTTGGCCGACCTGCTGGATATTAGTCCGATTTCCCTCACGCGGTTGATTGATCGTCTTGTCAAAAATGACTGGTTAGAGCGCCGCAGCGACCCTGATGACAGACGAACCAACCGCATTTTTCTTTCCCAGAAGGTTCGCCCGCTGCTTGATCGTTTACGCACGATGGGGACGGAAACGCGGGAAGAAGCGTTCACAGGCATATTAAAAGAGGAACGGGAGCGTTTTATGGCAACATTGCTGCGTATTCGCGTCAATCTTACGAACCTATCATGCCCTCCAGATAAACCCATAGATCATCGGAAAAGAAATTGAGCGACAAGAAAAACAACGGCTGGAAAAAAGATGGCAAGCCCAAGAGCCGGAAAATGGCAATTCTGATTTTTGGGCCACTTGTATTGGTGGTTCTTGGCGGGGGATTTTACCTTAAAGGTGATCGGTATATTTCAACGGATAATGCCTATATTAAGACGGAAAAAATATCCATAAGTACCGAAGTAACCGGAAAGATCGTTAAGGTCAACGTGAGTGATAATGGCCGCGTGGCCAAGGGAGAAGAATTGTTTCTCATCGATCCGCAGCCATTCGAAATAGCAGTAAGCCGCGCTGAGGCCAATCTGGACAATGTGCAGGCGGAGATTGAAAGCATCCGGGCCCGATATTTGCAAAAACGCGCAGAATTTGACCGTGAGAAAGATACGGTTCATTACCGTGAAAAAGAATATAACCGCTATAAAGGCCTCGTCGCGAAACGCGCCGTCTCGCAAGAAAGATGGAATCAAGCGGAGTATGATTATAAAGCCGCACAAAAAAATCGCGACGCCGCCCTTCAGGAAGCACAATCTTTGAAAGCGCAATTGGAAGGCAAAACGGATAGCTCGACGGAAGATCATTCACGTTACCGGCAGGCAAAAGCCGAATTGGCCAAGGCGCAGCTCGACCTCAGTCATGTGAAAATTTTGGCGCCTGCGGATGGCGTGGCGGCGAATGTGACACTGTCACCGGGTGAATATACGGTGGCGGGCTTGCCCTTGTTTACGCTTGTCAAAGACGGTAGGCCCTGGATCGAAGCGAATTTCAAGGAAACGGACTTGACCCATATGCGGTTGGGGCAGCATGCTGAAGTCAGGGTGGACAGTTACCCAGGGATAAAATGGGACGCGGAAATTGTCAGCATCACGCCGGCCACTGGGTCTGAATTTTCTATTTTGCCGCCGCAGAATAGCTCTGGTAATTGGGTGAAAGTGGTTCAGCGCATTATGGTGCGGTTGGCGCTGCTCGACAATAGGGGAAAACCCTATTTACGGGCTGGCATGAGTAGCACGGTTAAGGTTGATACGGGGAAAAGCCGTATGGCACGATTATTCGAAAATAGAGGCAAAACGAAAGAATAACATCATGCCGGAGGCCCCGATCCCTCAGAAGGTTGCCCATAAAGCCATGATTACCATAGTGGTCATGATGGCCACTATTATGCAGGTCTTGGACACGACCATTGCCAATGTTGCCTTGCCTCATATGCAGGGCAGTCTTTCCGCAACACAGGATCAGATCACCTGGGTTTTGACGTCTTATATTGTTGCCTCTGCCATTATGACGCTGCCGACGGGCTGGTTGGCGGGCCGCTATGGCCGGAAAAAAATTCTGATGGTGTCTATCGCAGGTTTCACGCTTGCCTCTGCCTTATCCGGGCAGGCCAGCTCCATCGGTGAGATGGTCGCCTTCCGGCTTATGCAGGGGATGTTTGGCGCCGCGCTTGTGCCCATATCTCAGGCTGTCTTGCTTGATATCAACCCCAAGGAAAAACACGGTTCCGCGATGGCTATATGGGGGGTTGGGATTATGATTGGGCCAATATTGGGGCCGACACTTGGTGGTTATTTAAGCGAATTTTACAATTGGCGATGGGTGTTTTATATCAATTTACCGGTGGGTATTCTTTCTTTATTAGGGGTCTCGGCTTTTCTAAGTGAAACCAAAAAACAGGATCGGCCCTTTGATATGTTTGGTTTCTTTACCTTAAGCCTCACGATCGGCATGATACAGATGACACTGGACCGTGGACAACAGACCGACTGGTTTGAGTCGATGGAAATTATCATTTATTGTGGTGTTGGCATCGGTATGTTTTGGATGTTTCTGGTGCATTCGCGCTACGCTGTCCATCCGTTTTTAAGTCCTCAAATGTTTCGTGATCGGAATTATGTCACGGCCTTGTTCTTCATTTTCTTCGTTGGTATTATTCTTCTGGCGACGCTGGCTCTTTTGCCGCCTTTCATGCAGAATCTGATGGGTTATCCGGTGCTCGATGTCGGGCTTTTGATGGCCCCGCGCGGCGTTGGAACCATGGTGGCTATGATGATTGTCGGCAAGACGTCCGGCAAAGTTGATCCACGTCCCCTGATTATGCTAGGGCTTGGTTTGACGGCCTTTTCCCTTTGGGAAATGAGCCAGTTCACCACGTTCGTTCCGGAAAGCTGGATCATTCGGAGCGGCGTTATGCAAGGGTTGGGGCTTGGATTTATATTCGTACCCTTAAGCACGATTGCCTTCGCCACCCTGGGAGCGCAATATCGAACGGAAGCCGCGGGCCTATTTAGCCTGGTGCGTAATATTGGCAGTAGTATCGGGGTTTCGGTTGTCGTCACCCTGCTTGGCCAGAGCATTCAGACCAACCATTCCTATCTGGCAGAAAATATCACGCCGTTCAATATGGGGCTTGCCCAAAAATTCCAGCAGCAGGCCATGGGCAAAGGGGCCGCCGCCCTTCAGATGCTCAATGGCGAAATCAACCGTCAGGCGGCCACCATAGGCTATATCAATGACTTTTCCCTTATGATGTGGATCATCATTGTCACGATGCCGATGGTCTTTCTGCTGCGTAACCCGCATCATGTTAAAGAGGAAGAACTTCCGGCGATGATGGCGGATTAAAAAAGGAAAAATGATGTAAGAATGGATCCGGAGAGTGGATTCGAACCACTATTGATGGAGTCAGAGTCCATAGTTCTACCATTAAACTACTCCGGATCAGAGGCTAAAGCCGTGTGTGGGCTTTATATAATCATTTTTCTGATAACGTCCAGAAATATTTTTGGTTTTTTAGGTTGGAACAAAGCCAACAAGCATTATATAAAAATGTAAATGACTCCTGATTCAGGGAGATGACGTGATATAATTGAGTAGTAATGAACGATAGTAATAATAATAAGACGCGTGACAAAAATACCCGTGATGAAAAGCCTCAAAAGCCTCAGGCTTCTTTGACGACTCAAGCTATTCCGGTTCGATCGCGCAAGAAATATCATAACAGGCAGCCTAAAAACCGAAATCAAGAAAATATTTCAAAAAATATTTATAGTGCCATCGATCTTGGCACAAATAATTGCCGTCTTCTTGTGGCGCAGCAAACGGAAAATGGTTTTAAGGTTATTGATAGTTTTTCTCGTGTCGTGCGGCTCGGCGAAGGGTTAAATAAGAATAATGGAGTCTTGTCCAAAGCTGCCATCGATCGCACCATTGTGGCGCTGGACATATGTGTCGCCAAAATACGCCGCCGTGGGGTAACGCACATGCGCAATGTGGCCACGCAGGCTTGCCGGGAAGCCATAAATTGCAAAGAATTTATCGAACGGGTTGAAAAAGAAGTTCGCATCAAGCTTCATATCATTGACCCCGCAGAAGAGGCCAGGCTTGCCGTCTTGGGCTGCAAAGCCTTGCTGGATAAGAAATATTCCAACGCCATTGTCTTTGATATTGGCGGCGGCAGTACCGAGCTTATCTGGGTCAAGATTAAACCGAATGGGATGCCTGAAATTATTGATTGGACGTCGATTCCCTATGGCGTCGTCAATTTATCAGAAGAATATGGCGTACAGGCGGCCATTTCTGCAACACGATATCGTCACATGAAACAGACCATCCTGGATGCGGTTAAATCTTTCGAACAGAAAAACAACATGCAAGATATGGTCGCGGCGGGGCAAGTACAGCTTCTAGGCACATCGGGAACCATTACAACGCTCACCGCCATGCATTTAGAGCTTGAAATATATGACCGTAGCCGCGTTGATGGGGCGTCCATAAAGTCTTCTGACATACTTGAACTCTGTCAAAAATTATCCGTCTTAAATTATGATGAGCGGCTTGCCTTGAAAAACATAGGGGCGGATCGGGCCGACCTTGTTGTTGCGGGTTGTGCCATTCTGGAATGTATTATAGAGCTCTGGCCTATTCAGGATATTCGGGTGGCCGATCGAGGCATTCGAGAGGGTATCCTTTTGGATATGATGCATAACTTCTCGCTTGCCCCTCAAAATAAGAGTCGTAATAATAAGCGAAGACGCCGTAAAAAATCCGCTCATTCTGGTTCGTCTAATTCTGGCCAGCCTCATTCAAATAATCCGACCATAAAAAACAACAAAGCCGCCCCTTCCCGTAAGGCAGAAAAAGCAACCCATGATTAAGCGCCCAAAATTATCAAGAACCGGTCAGGTAAGAAAAACCAATGCCAGCGGGTTGACAAGGGGGGAAAAATTTCGGGTTAAAACGTCAAGAGGGCGAAAAATTTCGTCGGTACGTTGGTTGCAGAGACAATTGAATGACCCCTATGTTGATGCCGCCCGCCGCGAGGGATATCGGGCAAGATCTGCCTATAAGTTAATTGAATTAGATGAAAAATTTTCTTTTTTGAAACATATCAATACAGTTGTGGATCTTGGCGCCGCCCCTGGGGGCTGGGCGCAGGTTGCGTTAAAACGCAAAGGTAAAAAAACCAGTATTGTTGGTATAGATCTGCTTGACGTGGCCCCTCTTGAAGGCGCGGTGTTTCTACAGATGGATTTTACGACTGATGCGGCAGAAGAAAAACTTCTGGCGCTTTTGGACGGGCCTGTTGATATGGTCATGAGCGACATGGCCGCAGCGACAACAGGCCACCAACAGACTGACCATATCAGAACAATGGCGTTGGTCGAGCTGGCCTTTGATTTTGCCAAGAAAACACTGGCAGAGGGCGGTATTTTTATCGCCAAGGTCTTCAGGGGCGGCGCCGACAAAGAATTGCTGGCCGAGATGAAAACACGTTTTAAAACCGTGCGCCACTTCAAACCCCCAGCCAGCAGAGCCGAGTCTGCCGAAACCTATCTGGTTGCCCAGGGTTTTATTACAACACCCGGCAAGGAAAATATCACCTGAACACTCACCACTCTTAACTCATATGACCCGGCCTGGAAACAGGAAATAATGCCAAGGGCGGCGGATTCGATGGTTTTTGGGGAAATGGTATTATATGCTATTCTCTCAATTGTGATGCGTTGTGGAGGATTTTTAGTATGCCCATAGAATTTACTGAAGAATGGTATCAGAATTTATCGGTTCTTTCTGAAAAAAGCGCAACACAGCTCTTTCAAATCAGGCCTAGCTGTCGATATGGGATCGATTGGTATCCTTGTTCTGTCAAAATGAAGAATGGAGACGTTATCGAACGGGTTTACTTAATTGATGGTGAAGAAAAACGGGAAGGGGGTTGGATCGAAGATAGCCGTCCATTATACTCTTTAGAAGACGTAATAGAAATAAAGGAATCACCTTACCGACTGCCCAATAGGATATGGATAAAGTTGAATGAGGCTGGGGAATCTGGCATGGCTTATCATGTATTTACTTTGAAATTCTCGGACGACACTTTATACCCTTATTTAACAACAGAACATCTAGATTTTCTTGACATGCCCGAGGGTAAGACGGAGGCAGACATCAGTGATGTCATCCCGCATCACCCGCGTGAAACCGACGAACAAAGGTGGCATGAAGCAGAATTTGGCTATATTTATTACCGATCCAAGGGTCGCCCTGAGACGATAGATATTAGTAAATCCGAGGGATAAAGGGGGCGCAAAGGGATCAATATTACGCTGGGTCTCGCAGCTTTTTACGCTAATGTAGATCAGAATATGGGGATAATATTAATTTCAATAAGAGGCCCGTAGATATATCACCAAACCGACGAATTATTCTAATAACTTTCTAGTATATTTACAAAAGTTTGTAAAAATTCGGTTGCGGGTAGTCCGTTTATTATTCTGTGATCGAAACTTAGGCTTAGCGGCAGACGCCAGGATTCTAGGGTCGTTTCTGATGGTTCTGCGAAAATATTATACAGGGCGCCGGTGGCCAGAATGGCCCCCTGTCCGAGGGGGATAATAGGCGTTGTATAGCGTATCGATGGGTAGATACCTACATTACTCATGGTTAGGGTCGCGCCTTGCAAATGTTCAAGTTTTAATTTTTTCTTTCGGGCTAATTCAATCAAGATATGACGTTCTTCCTCTATATCTTGCAGGGATTTTTGATCTGCGTGAGAGAGAACAGGTACCGTTAGGGTTCCGTCAGTTCCTGCGACAGCAAGTCCGATATTGATCTTATGATAGTGACGTTGCTGGCCCTCTACGAAGGCGCAATTCATAAAGGGGTGTCGGCAGACGGCTTTTGCGAGGGAATATATTAATATCCCTGTCAAGGTTTGTTTTTGTTCAGAATTCTTTTTTCTCAAAGCCAAATAGGTCTTTAATCCATTCAGTTTTGCCTCTGCTGTAATGGTTACATGGACAGCTGTCTCATAACTCTTGGATAGATTTTTGGCAGCCATACGCTGTAGGGCAGGCATTTTTTGATCCGTATAATCACCGTTCATAGGCTAAGATCCCTTTATTATCCGCGTTATTATCCAATAAAGAACAGGCCGTTTCAACAATGTCATCCACATTGGGGATAAATGCCTTTTCTAGGTCACGGTGAAAAGGAACGGGAATCGTCGGGGATGAAATTAACTTAATCGGGGCCTTGAGCCAATTAAACGCATGATCCGCGAGGAGGGACGCAATTTCATGAGCCGAATTTCCGGCCCTAACGGCCTCGCTTAAAATGATAACCCGCCCGGTTTTCTTGACTGATGTTATCACTGTTTCTTTATCCAGCGGTATAATCGTGCGCAAATCGATTACGTCGCTTTCTATGCCGAGCTGCGCCAATTTTTTGGCCGCTTGCTTCGCCCGATTGACCATTAATCCGGCCCCAATGATGGTAAGGTCATTTCCTTGCCTAATGATATTGGCTTTGCCGATTGGGACCACAGGTAAGTCTTCCGTAATGTCCTCTTTACCCGCATGATATAAGGCCATATGCTCTAGAAAGAGGACAGGATTATCATCACGGATAGCAGATATCATCATGGCCTTGGCATCACGGGGGGTGGAGGGTGCGACAATCTTGATACCTGGCACATTTGCGGCCCAGGAATGAAGATCATAGGCATGCCCCGGAAAAGGGCCAACACCATATTTTGCACGGATGACCACCGGAACCCTCATGTGACCTGCAGAATAATAATGCATGGCTCCTGAATCTAATAATTGTTGCATGACCAAACCCAAAAATTCAAGAAACATGAGGTCAACAATCGGGCGTTTTCCTTGCAGAGCCGCCCCGATGGCGGCGCCAACTATGGTTCCTTCCGAGATGGGCATATCGATAACCCGGCCTTGAGAGCCAAATTCCTCCCATAAACCATCTGTGGATTTTAAGGGCCCGCCAAAGGCCCCAATATCTTCCCCCATAATAAAGACGTCTTGGTTATGACGCATTTCTTCAGCAATTGCATCAACGCAGGCTTGTTGGAATGTTCTTCTGGTCATTTCAGCTCTCCTGCATAGACATATTCTTCGGATAATTGATCCACATTAGGTGCAGGATCCTTGAGGGCCTGTTCAAACGCTGATGTGATATTCTGTTCAATATCATTGTCAATAGTCTCCAGTTCAGCCTTGGTAAAAAATTGATGTGTGATCAGATGTTTTCTAAAATGATCCAGCGGGTCTTTTTTACGCCAATGGTCAATTTCAGCCTGCGCCCTGTAATCTTCTGAATCAGAATAGAAATGCCCTGCGACACGATAGGTCTGCGCCTCAATAAGCGTCGGCCCTTCTCCCTTGCGGGCTTTGGCGATGGCGGCCTGCATGGCCGAATGAACCGCCAAAACGTCATTGCCGTCCACCGCAATACCCGGCATGCCAAATCCTGCCCCCCTTGCGGCAATAGAGCCACTCACGCCATGAGCCGCCGGGGTTGAAATGGCAAATTGATTATTTTGACAGACAAACACAATCGGCAATTTCTGTACCGAAGCCAAATTCATAGCTTCATGACAATCCCCTCTGCTTGAGGCGCCGTCACCAAATACGGCGACGGCAACGTCGTCACGGCCGTCTAATTTTACCGCAAGTGCGGCCCCTGTGGCATAGCCCAACGGCGGGCCCAGCGACCCGGTATAAAGACCGATTAAATTAAATTGAGCGGGTGCACAGATATCGCCTCGATGTCGGCCGGCATTATATCCCGTACTTTTGCTAAATAAGCCCGCAATCATCCGCCGCAGATCCGCCCCCTTAGCATAAGCGGCCACAGGGCTTCCTCTATAATGCGGGGCCAGTATATCAGTTTGACGCAAACCATGATATACGCCTGCAACAATGGCTTCTTCCCCTTCCAAGCCATGCCAATGACCATCATGCGCGCCAATGGTTTTATCGAGAATTCTTGAGAATATCATGAGGGAGTAAAGCTCTTGATATAGATTATTTTTTTGTGTCATATATCATCTACCTGTCTTAAATTTTTTCTATTTTACCCATGACGGCACCAATGGCGACTTCCGTATCTTCTTCAACCAGGATCTCTTTCAAAATACCCGTTGCCGGGCTCTCAACTTCGAACGCGGCTTTATCTGTCATAATTTCAACAATGATCGCCCCCTCTCGGACGTGATCACCCACGGCGTTTAACCATTCCGTAATGGTGGCTTGCGTTACCCCATCGCCGACTTCAGGAACAATAATTTCAATTATCATTTTATACCTTTCGAACTATTTCACGTGATTTCTGGATGGCTGGGATTCTGAAGAGACTCTGATTGTCTAAGCATTTTGGCCGCAATGAACCAATGTATCGCGGCCCATGACAGGGATATTGGCACGACACATAATCCTATTTTTAAGGAATCTGAGCCATAAGCAGGCTCAAAATAATCACTTAATATACCAACAGTTAGCGGCCCAAACCCTAGCCCGATCATGTTGAGGACAAACATATTGAGAGCTGCCGCCAATGATCTGTTTTCTGTCGGCGTTATTTTCTGTATCGCGGCAAATATTGGGGCATGCCATGCGGAGACCATCATGATGGGAAGAACAAAAAAAACAATGCCCATGGGTGATGATTCACAGAACAAACCACTTAAAAAGAACGGAACGGCAATAAACATCATCACGGCGGGGATAAAAATATGGGCATTGCTTTTCTTCTTATAATAGTAATCCGCCAAAATACCTGTTCCAATAACAGCTACAGCACCAAGCACACCAAACATTAGCCCTAAATATATCCCAACCTGCGCGATAGGCAGGGCGTATGACCGTTGTAAAAAAGACGGGAACCAGATAATCATGGCATATAGGCCAAACCCCGCCAACGCTGTGCCCATAACCAAATGCCGATAAACCGGGTTAGTCATAAGTTTCATAATATCGCTCACGGAAGAATTAGCCATGTGCGTTACGCATTTCTTATGACGACGGGGTTCCGGCAAACAAAACACTAAGATTAAGGCAAAAATAATGCCAAGGATTCCCGCGCCAAAAAACACCGTCCGCCAGTTAAAATAACTGATGAGCAACCCGCCCCCTAAAAAAGCTACCAGCACACCCAGCGGCCCGCCCAGTTGAACAATCGAAAAGGCCCGTGCTCTTTTATGTTCGGGATATAAATCTGCCACAAGGGAATGAAGCGGCGGGATGCCTCCGGCTTCCCCAACGGCGACCCCCACGCGGGCCAATAACATGCTGATAAATCCAGTTGCGAGTCCTGAGATGGCGGTAAATATACTCCAGATCGCTGTGGCAACCGCGATAAGAATGCCCCGGTCATGTCGATCCGCATATCGGGCAATGGGAATGCCCAAGAGAGAATAAACAAAAGAGAAACCAATGCCGGTAAGCAGACCAATTTCTGTATCAGAAAAATGCAAATCTTGCTTAATGGGTTCTGCTAATATCGCCATGATCTGACGATCAATTAAATGTAACATCAGAACGCCCATCAGTACAAACAAAGGCCGTCGCCCCGCTGAATAGTCGTCATGATCCAGAGGCGGAAGTTTATTTGAATGGCCTTGTTTGTCTTTGGGTAGGGACATTTTTATTTTTTCTAGCTCATAAATTTTACAGGAAAGCGCACAGCGCCATCTTTCGTATCTGATAAGAATGAATTTATCCTCTTCACAAACCGTGTCAGAAATTTGCCTTGAGGGCCACCCCCCATTCGCGCGGACGACCAACCACGGCCTCTGCCATGCCGAAGGGGCCTCCTGTGACACCATTTACGATATAGGCTTGATTAAATAAATTCTTGCCAAACAAAGTCAGCCGCCATATGTCGCCTTGTGGTTCCAGAGAAATACTTGCATTGAAAATACTATAGGCCCCTTGTGAAATTTCAGGCGAATTCTGCACATCATTGAAGACCTTGTCCTTGTATGACCATTGACCTTGGAACACCATTTGCCCCCAATCTTTCAACTGCGCCGTATATCGGGCAACCACATTGGCGGTCCATTTAGGGGATTTTACGAATATACCATTTTTGGTAATGGTTGTCGCATTCCCAATATCGGTATATTGTGTGTCAAGATAGCTAACGGCGCCAAACAGATCAAAATTCGAGGCGATCACAGCTTGAAATTCTGCTTCTACGCCTTTGATTTTTCCTGCGGCAGCATTGTCGACTGTAACAACCAGACTGCCATCCGGCGCTTGCACAATAGCAGTGAGCTGAATATCCTTGTATTTATTATAAAAGGCCGAAATATTTGTTCGTAAGCGTTTGCCTAATAAATCTACCTTAAAGCCAACCTCATAGGCATCAAGCTTTTCAGGATTAAATGTCGTGAGCTCCTTTGTATCCAGAGGACGACCATTAAAACCGCCCGCCTTAAAACCACGGGAATAGGAGGCATATGTCATCAAATCATCATTTGGCCGAAATTCAATGCCGAGTTTTGGCGAAAAGGCGTTAAATGATCCCCTGCTTTTAGCGTCAATAATGATAGCTCCGGAATTAATACGTTTCTGGAACGTGTAAAAATCTTTCGCATCATGGGTGTATCTGGCACCTGCTGTCACGCTCAGCTTTTCTGAAATGTCATAGGTTCCATGAAAAAAAGCCGCGTAGCTTTTATTTGTGATCCTGCTTAACGTATCAAATTCCAGATCCAAGGCGTTGTTTGCCACATTATTTGGCCCACCGGGAACGATCCCGCTCAAGAAAAAAGGATTGGCCAGGCAGGGCGGGGGTGCCGTGGCCGGATTACGACAGGCCAACGTTGAGGGAAGAGCCTCTAATGCGCCATAAAGGCCTTTTACCAAACGGACTTTATTAAAGTCTTTTGCCTTCTCATTAAAATAAAATAAGCCACTCACCCAGTTTAAACGGCCCTCTAAGGCGGCCCCCAAGAATTGTATTTCCTGACTAAATTGAGTTTGATCCCCATCATTATTTGTTTCGCGGATGGTCAGCGGCGAATTGTCCCCATCCCGGCCAAAGATGACGTGCTGCCCGCGATATGCGGTGATGGATTTAAAGGTCAAATTGTCCCTGATTTCCCAGCTTACCGTTGCGCTCAAGCCCCATACGTCACTGTCATTTCGGTTCGGCCCAGTCGCGTTCGTTGTATATATATTACCCGTGTCCGGATTGGTGATGGCCGCCGTACCCAAAAAGCTTGGAACGTCTACTGCAAAATTATAAAGGCCAACAAGTCCTGCTCCCCCATTAAATTTACCAATCGACGTGGAGGCGGCCGCATGTTCTCGTGCGCGGCTATAATCGGTGGCAACAAAAATTTCGATATTACTGGCTGGGGTATAGAGAAAGGTTGCCCGCGCAGAAACTGAATTTTGGTTGCCCAAATCTTCGCCGGTGATAAGACGTTTAGAGTAGCCGTCGGCATTTTTTGACAGAAAAACAAAATTGGATAATAATTTATCTTTAATCAGAGGGAGATCAAATCCGCCACTCACGTCAATTCTATGTAATGAACCAAGGGTAATTTCCCCATAACCGGAGACCGTATCTGACGGACGCGTGGAGGTTAGGCTGATCGCGCCGCCAATAGTATTGCGTCCAAATAATGTGCCTTGCGGCCCGCGTAATACTTCAACCTGAGACAAGCCAACAACGTCTAAAACCCCGCCCGTTGACCGGGCAAAATAAACCCCGTCTAAATACACCCCCACCGCAGGGTCTGTGGTTATGAGAAAGTCCGTTTGACCAACGCCGCGAATGGTGATCTGGGAATTTCCGCCGCCGCCAGCCCCATTGGGACTAAAGGAAATATCGACATTTGGGGCATAGGCCGCAATATCTGTTATATCACTGACCCTCAGCCGTTCCAATTCCATGCCTGATAAGGCCGTTATGGCAATAGGGGTATCTTGAAGGCTTTCTTCTCTTTTACGTGCCGTAACAATGATATCCTCCAGAACAAGACCTGAGGCATTTTTGTCTTGTGCAATGGCCGTATCTTGTAGCGGCCCAACATAAATCATTGTCCCACAAGTCAAGAACAGCGCCTTTAAGGCCGTCCCTATCGTTGTATTTTTTCGTCCTAAAGTGTGATGAAAAGTCATTTCATATCTCCCAGTTATAAAATTCTGCAGGCTTTCGCGTTCACAAAGAAATCAAATATTTGACATATTATTTATTATTGATAACAATTGTTAGTAATATGATTTACTAATAAACTTTGTTTGTCAAGTGCTTATTTTTTATTGAGATGAGAAAATTTTCACATATAATAATTATAAATTATTGTTATATAGCAGTTTGTTACGCATGTTATTGTTATTTTTCAAGCTTGGAATATAACTTTTCCAACATCGTATTAAGGATATTATTTAACCGTCTCTGATCCTGTTCAGAGATATCTTCCAGAAGATCCTCTTCCATTTTCATGGCAGATTTTGATATTTTTCTATGGGCTGACGCGCCTGTTTCTGTTAACTCAATCGTATTTCTTCTGCGATCAAAACGATCAATTGTGCGAACGACAAATTTCTTCTTGATTAACTGCCTGACGATACGACTCACATTCATTTGTCCATAACCGGTATAATGAGAAATTTCGGTCATTGTAATTGAGGGATGGCAGAAAATAACGGCTAATACACGCCATTCCAGTAAAGAAATATCTAATTCATGGGTATGATCAGGGGGGAATGACCGGGCGGCTAAATTCACAATACGAATCAGTCTGAAGGCGACAGATGTGTTTATATCTAGGGCAAAGGCCGGATTTTCTTCACGTTCTATTATCTTTTTTTTCATATTTATATGTCTTATTAAATGGGCTATATCATATTAGTAACAATATTTAGTGTATATGAATTTATATTATTTCGTTATCTCATCTTTGTCAAACGGCTCTGCAACAAAAAATTTATTTCCGTTAGGGTCACTATCTTACAGTCAGGTCATTCGGGGGCCGTCAATGACCTGATGTTACCCCATAGAACCAAAAATAACCGCCCAGCATTATATTTTGGGTATATGGCGGGCCGATAGTCTTATAATCTTGCCCTCAAAGCTGCCAGAGCGCTGCTGGCGCGCCGGATAATCTGAGGGACAAAACCGGTATTATGGTCACGGGGTTACAGAGATAGTCATATCTGCGTCATCGCCCGTGATACGCTGATTTCCAGGGCCATTGCGGCTGCCGCCAGACATATAGCCTTATGGGTTTCGTCGCCATATGGTCGATCACTTCCGCGCTTAAAATATGCGCTAGAGAGGGTTTTTAAACGCCGTACATATCCGGTCGTCTCGCAACAAAACGCGGCCTCTCCAACAGTCAATCCTCGAAGGGGTCATGGACTAATATGGTATCTTCCCGTTCGGGACTGGTGGATAATAAAGCCACGGGCGTTTCAATCAATTCCTCAATGCGGCGGATATATTTAATGGCCGTGGCGGGCAAGTCCACCCAACTGCGGGCGCCGTAGGTACTCTCTGTCCAACCTTCTAATGTTTCATAGATGGGTGTCACCTTCGCCTGATCTTCTGTTGAGGCGGGAAAATAATCAAGCCGTTCGCCGCCCAGATCATAGGCGATACAGACCTTCAATTCATCCATACCATCAAGGACATCCAGTTTGGTCAGCGCAATTCCCGTAATGCCGCCAATCTTAGTGGCCTGACGCACCATGACCGCGTCAAAATAACCGCATCTGCGGCTGCGTCCGGTAACGGTGCCAAACTCATGACCCCGCTCGCCTAATCCCTTGCCCACGTCATCAAATAATTCTGTAGGAAAGGGGCCTTCGCCAACGCGGGTGGTATAGGCCTTGGTAATGCCAAGCACATAATCGAGTGTTCTTGCCCCCGTGCCGCTGCCGCCTGCCGCTTGTGATGATATAGTGTTTGACGAGGTGACAAAAGGATAGGTTCCGTGATCAATATCGAGCATGATACCCTGGGCGCCTTCAAATAATATCCGTTTCCGGTCACGGCGCATTTCGTCCAATATCCGCCAGCTCGCCCCCATAAATGGTATAATTTTTGGCGCAATTTCTGTGATCTGAGCGATCATGTCATCCCGATTTATTTCCGCAACCCCAAGGCCCCGGCGCAGGGGATTATGATGACTAAGCAAAACATCAACGCGGGCCTCAATGGCCGCCACGGATTTAAGATCACAGGCCCGAAGCGCTCTACGGGCCACTTTATCTTCATAGGCTGGGCCGATCCCCCGGCGGGTTGTGCCGATTTTAGGGCCGCCTTTGGTGCAGTTATTCGTCGCATCTTCCCGGATGGCATCAAGTTCGCCATGCAATGGTAAAATCAACGCGCAATTTTCCGCCAGCATCAAATTATCCTCGCTGACGTCGACCCCTTGGGATCTCAGCAAATCAATTTCCCGAAGTAACGCCCAAGGGTCCACCACAACGCCATTGCCGATAACAGAATATTTTCCGCCGCGAACAATGCCTGACGGCAGCAAACTTAATTTATATACCTTGCCCTCAATGACCAGCGTATGACCTGCATTATGACCGCCCTGAAAGCGAACCACCACATCGGCGCGTTCCGATAACCAATCAACGATCTTGCCTTTACCTTCGTCGCCCCATTGAGAACCGACTACGACTACGTTTGCCACGCTTTACCCTTTCAAAGTCTTCATAATATTACCTCTTTGCCAGATATACTGACATTTCAATCGTTTGGCTTCCGCCCTATCATCTTCAACAGGCTCCAGCCCGCATATGGTTCGATGGCCGCCCTGACGTATCTTGCTTAATTCCGCCATCTCCAAGCCAAACGGACAATATACATAGGTGATTTCCGCCGGGAGCGGCAAGGCCCGCATCACGCTGTCCAGATAGAGAGAAAATCCTGTCGCTGGTTCATTTCCGCCGTGAGGGCTGCTCTTTCGCTCCACCAGATAACGGCCGCCTCGGCCAATTTCCCCCCGCACGCCGGGCACAAAAAGAGAAAATCCAATGCCTGTTTGAAATTCAAAGCCACTATATTCGCCGGGGTCTACCGTAACATTCAGGTCTGGTGCCACATCTTCCAGCCGCGCGAGCAATGTCTTAAGTTCGGCATAAATAACGGCGGCTTCATCGGGCAATGTGAGGCCATCGATAATCGCCGCCGCCTTATGCGCAGACCCCGCCGCTGATAATAATTTACGGCTTATCTCACCAATGTCACCATCCAAATTTTCCAGCAGGGCAATATCTTTGGCGTTTAAGGCCTCCCGAACCACTTTTGACTCTTTCTTGCCTAACCCGAGTCCTCGGCAAATGGCGGGAACCAATAACGGCATCGTCAAATCGATCGAGGCATGAGGGGCGCCGACCGTCCGTAAGACATCCCGCGCAAGCAGAATAATTTCCACATAGGCCTCGGCGCTGTCGCTGCCGATTAATTCAACGCCTGCCTGGGTAAATTCCCGTTCAGGCCGCAATTGTGTGCCGCGCACGCGAAGCACATCTCCGGAATAGCTCAAGCGAAGCGGGCGCGGCGCATTATGAAGCCGCGAATGGGCAATACGGGCGACCTGTCCTGTCATATCATTTCGAACCGCCATCATCCGTTGGCTCACCGGATCCATGACCCGAAACATATGTCTTGTTTGGGCCTTTCCCGGCCCACGCAGCAGGCTTTCCTCGAACTCTAACAGGGGCGGCACCACACGTTCATAGCCATAACTGGCAAAACATTGCCGTATTTTTTCCACGATGTCAGCTTGATATTCCGCCGCGCACGCCAGCGTATCATGAAGGCCTTCGGGAAGTAATGTTATTTCAGTAATGTCATCATTTATATTAGGCATAGCACGTCCAGATGAGGGTTTTGATGTAACGCCGCCGTGCTTATATCCCAGCTCATCTCTTCAGTCAATTAGCCAGTCAAGGGCAGCCATAAAAAAAGAGGCCTCTCGAAAAATACGACAAGGCCTCCCTTAAAATATATCAGGAAAAATGCTTCAAAAGAGTTAAAAATTCAAAGCCTTTACCTGCTTCACATGGGGCAATGCCGCGACTTCCGCAAGGGTTTTTGCGTCCGCCGGGCCGTCAATGGCCACAAGAGCAATAGCTTCCCCGCCTTCTTCGGCGCGGCCCAAATTGAAGGTGGCAATATTTAATCCCGCCGCCCCAAGAGTCGTTCCAAGCGCCCCAATGAATCCCGGTAAATCTTCATTGGACACATAGAGCATATGAGGCGTTAATTCAGCATCAACCATGATATCCTTGACGCTTACAATACGGGGACGTTTATCAGCAAATAACGTGCCGGCAACGCAACGAGTCTGTTTTTCTGTGGTCACAGTGACTTTAATATAGGTGCTATAATCGCCTTCGGATTCATGCTTTGTCTCTATGATGTCAATATCACGCTCTTTGGCTATGGAGAGAGCATTGACCATATTGACGCAATCCATCAAGGGCCGAAGCAATCCCTCCACCACGATGGCCGTTAAAGGCCGCGTGTTCAGATCGGTCACATCACCTTGATATTCGATTTGAATGCTTTGCAGGGCATGTTCGGTCAATTGACCCGCAAAACCACCAAGCTGTTTGGCAAGAGAGATATAAGGATTAAGCCTTATGGAGTCTTCTGCGGATACAGACGGCATATTAAGGGCATTTGTCACCGCACCATCAAGCAGATAGTCGGCCATCTGTTCGGCGACTTGTACCGCAACATTAACCTGCGCTTCGGATGTGGAGGCACCAAGATGCGGCGTTGCCACCACATTTTCATGTCCAAAGAGGGGGTTTTCTTTCGCAGGCTCCACAGCAAATACGTCAAGGGCAACGCCCGCAACCTTACCGCTATTCAATGCCACCAAAAGAGCCGCCTCATCAATCAAGCCGCCGCGCGCGCAGTTAATAATCCGCACGCCGTCTTTCATTTTGGCAAAGGCCTCTGTATTCAATATACCCCTTGTGCCATCGGTCAACGGCGTATGCAGGGTAATAAAATCAGCCCGTGCGAAAAGATCATCCAATTCAACCTTTTCAACGCCCAATTCTTCGGCACGTTCCACGGAAAGATAAGGATCATAAGCAACAACCTTCATCTTAAGGCCCAAGGCACGTTCCGCGGCAATAGCGCCGATATTTCCGCAGCCGATAATACCAAGGGTTTTAGACGTCAGCTCAACGCCCATAAAGCGTGATTTTTCCCATTTGCCCGCATGGGTACTTTCATTGGCTAGGGGAATTTGACGCGCCACGGCAAACATCATGGCGATGGCATGTTCAGCTGTTGTGATGCTATTTCCAAAAGGCGTATTCATTACCACAACACCGCTATTGGTCGCGGCGGGAATATCTACATTATCCACACCAATCCCTGCACGGCCAACGGCTTTTAGGTTTGTCGCCGCGTCAAGAATAGCCTTTGTTACTTTAGTCGCAGACCGAATAGCCAATCCGTCATAACGGGGGATAATTTCCGCCAATTGTTCGGGGGTAAGACCAACAATTTGGTCAACTTCGATGCCACGTGCTTCGAAAATTTGCTTGGCCAATGGGCTTAGTTTATCAGAAATAAGGACTTTTACCATTTTCAGATACCTTCTCTAAATCTTTTATATATAAAAAATGAATTATTGTGCGTTTGAGGCTTTGACTTGACCATAAGCCCAATCAAGCCACGGCAAGAGCGCGACAAGGTCAGAAGCTTCGATGGTTGAACCAGCCCAAATGCGAAGCCCCGCAGGAGCATCACGATAAGACCCAATGTCAAAAGCCGCGCCTTCAGCATCCAAAAGCGCAACCATTTTTTTGGCTACAGCTGCTTGGCCGCCTGCGTCAAGATCGTTAAACCAAGGGGCCACAATCTTCAAACAAACCGACGTGTTGGACACTGTTGCTGCATCATTAGCCAAAAACTGAACCCAATCCGTACGCGTAACCCAATCGCGAATCACGCTCAGGTTATCTTCAGATTTTTCGATCAAGCCTTTTAACCCGCCGATGCTTTCAGCCCATTTAAGGGTATCCAGATAATCTTCAACGCAGAGCATAGAAGGCGTATTGATGGTGGCTCCTGTAAAGATGCCCTCGATCAATTTGCCGCCTTTGGTCATCCGGAAGATTTTTGGCAAAGGCCACGCAGGAACATAGCTTTCAAGACGCGCCACAGCACGGGGGCTGAGGATGATTACGCCGTGAGCCGCTTCGCCGCCCAAGACTTTCTGCCAAGAAAAAGTCGTCACATCCAATTTGTCCCACGGAAGATCCATGGCAAAGGCCGCAGAGGTCGCATCACAAATTGTTAGTCCAGCGCGCTTGTCGCTGATCCAATCCGCATTGGGGACCTTAACGCCTGATGTGGTACCGTTCCATGTGAAAACGACATCACGCGCGGGGTCAACTTTGCTTAAATCAGGCAAATCGCCATAATCCGCGGTTAATGTCCGAATATCATCCAGCTTTAATTGCTTGGTTACATCCGTAATCCAGCCAGATCCAAAGCTTTCCCACGCCAGCATATCAACGCCGCGTGCGCCAAGCATTGACCATAAAGCCATTTCAACGGCGCCAGTATCTGAACCGGGAACAATGCCTACACGGTATCCTTCAGGCAGTCCTAATAGGGCCGCCGTAAGGTCAATCGCTTCTTTAAGTCGGGATTTGCCAATTTTGGCACGATGAGAACGGCCTAATGGCGCGTTTTCTAAATTCTTGATCGTCCAGCCTGGGCGTTTCGCACAGGGTCCAGACGAAAACAGCGGATTCGCTGGTTTCTGTAAAGGTTTCATTTTATCTCCTACTCCTTGCAGAATAAGCGTCCCCCGTTGGGGAGGGATAGCCCGCCGCCGAACATAGAGATGAAATTAATTCCGTCAAGTGAATATTATATAAAAGATATCACCCGCACAAAATGCCGCCTATTTCCCATCCGCACCTTCAATAAGTTGCCGCCCATTTAGGGGCTGAATAGGCCTGTTATTATCATGGATGATGGCACGGAAAGCCTTTATTTGATCTTTTGAGAGCTGCATTGGCGTGGTCAGAACATGCCAAGCGACACCTTCGGAGCAAGGCGGTGTTGTTAAGGAACCCGAATATTTCGTATATGTTTGATGCGCAGGGAGTAATCCCGCCGCTGTTACTTTGGCATCTGATTTAAAGACACCATGAGCATGGGCCGGTATATTTTTCCAAATTTTGGCCAATTCCGCATTTTCGGCCCCCTCTTCAAACATCACCGCAACAACAGCCAGCGACCCATTGGCAGCTTTATGCACCAAATGCATCTCCAACGGGTAGTGATGCCCATTAACCGTATGCTCGCTTGGCGCATGGAAATGAAGCTGTAATAGGTCATACTCTTGCCCATCGCTGTATAGTTTACTGCCGCCTGAGTAATTTAATTGAATGGTATGGCCATTATTAACCAGATCAAGATTCGTTCCTTTATAATCTGTCCTTATGGCTGATGTCGTTCCATTTTCTTTCGAAATATCAATGGGTGACTGGGTAAGCCCCGCGTCACACGCCGCAAATTTTTCGGATAAACTTCCCCAATGTGCAGGGCCTGCGGCCCCCTCATAGGTCCAATGAGGCGCTTTTTCATCCGACCCAAAGGCGGCACTATGAAACATTAAGAAGGTAGAGACGGTTATAATGATAAATTTTTTCATTCTGCTATATCCTTTTATTGATCACGTTTATTCAGCTATTAATCAAGTTTATTCAGCGGGTTTCATGAATTTATAGGTGAGGCGATCGCTTTCACCAATGGCCCGCATTTTGTCATGATCGGCCGCCTTACCCGCCAAGGTTGGCGGCAACGTCCAGACACCATTCTCGTGGCTATGGTTATCTTTTGCATTGGCGTTGATCTCGCTTTGATCCACCAGAATAAACCCGACTTCTTTAGCCGTTGCGAGTAGGGCAGAAGGCTTAATATAACCATCTTTGCCATTCGTTGTTTCACTTCTATGATCTGTGATGCCAAAAATCCCGCCCGGCTTCAATGCTGTGAAAGCGGCTTTCAACACGGCCTTTTCAGTGCCCGCCATTTGCCAGTTATGGAAATTTCGAAAAGTCAGAACCATGTCCGCCGTGCCAGCGGGCGCAATGGTGATCTTTGTTGGCGGGGCCAATTCTGTGACAATGACCTTATCATATTGGTCCGGATTGTTCGCAAGGCGCGCCGCCGCCCGTTTATTAGCTTTAAAATAATAACCCTTGGTCGCGGACAGATCGTATCCCGCGCCATAATATTTCCCTTTTTCTTTAAGGTAAGGGGCTAATATTTCTTGGTACCAACCGCCCCCGGGGGTAATTTCAACAACGGTCATATCTGGTTTAAGGCCAAAGAATTCCAATGTTTTCTTCGGATGACGGTATTTATCCCGTGCTTTATTTTCGGCGGAACGATGATCGCCCGCGATGACCTGATCCAAGGATTTTCCATGATCATGGGCGATGGTATTTGTCACCATGGCGCTGAGGAAGATGAATGCGGCGCAAACTACGGCTATTATTCTAGTCATCGTTATTCTCCTCGCAATGTGTTTAATGGTCTGAATGTTCAAATTGGTCTCTTAATCCCGTTTCAAAATTCTGCCCCTCAATCGTTAAGGTTGCCTGAATCGGAAAATGAGATTTCATAAGACCTTTACGTTCCAATGCCCGCCAAACGGCCTCATTGGAAAAGCCACTGGCATCCTGACCAGAAACAACGAAATTTCCAATATGCACATGGCTACCGTGGGCTTCTGGCAGGTAAGAGATGGTTACTTCCCCGGTTTCTTCGTTCAATGTCGCACTTTGGGGATTGCCGGCTAAGACCTGAAACAAGGCCAAGGTACGTTTCTGTAACGGATTGAGTTTAATTGTTTTTTTCTTCATCTCGTAAGATTAGCAAGAACAATAAATGATTGCACGACATATTTTTAATCTGGCTCAATTCTGGCAATAATTGACAAAATATTGACAAAAGGTTAAAATTTGATATAAATCGCGTCGAATCGCAAAGAATGCTGCATCGCAATAACAGTGTTTAATGTGCAAAAATTCGACTAAAAATCCGGAATGGCTTATATCCGGTGCAGGGTAAGAGACACGAAGAAACCTCTGCTGAATTTTCATAAGAATAAGAGCTGTAAAAGCGCCAAATCGTAAGAGGGTTTCGAGAGACAATAGTCTGCCGAAATATTTTTGCTGAATAATTTTCGGCAAAATGACACCACCCGGCCCTCGCTTTAGGTCGGTAAACAGGAGTATGACTGATGAGAAATTATAAACTCGTCATAAGTATAGTACCACTTATTGTTACGGTTTTTCTGCTGGGTTTTTATATTTTACCCCAAACAGAGGTCGAGGCTTCGATTAAATCCGAGAAAAACGGCACGCGTATCATATCCCGAAATCCGTCCAGTATATATGATGCTGATATGAAGAATCTTCAGGCGCTCTTGCCCCGTAATATTTCTGATAAATCCTTCAAATGCCTTGCCCAAGCGGTTTATTTTGAGGCCAGAAGCGAACCTTTTGAAGGTCAGGTCGCCGTGGCCTATGTGATTTTAAACCGGGTGAAGGATCGGCGCTATCCCAATAATATCTGCGGCGTCGTTTTTCAGAATGAAGGCCGCCGTCATCACTGCCAGTTTTCTTTCGCCTGTGACGGCCTTTCGGACAAGCCCTATGAAATGAGCGCGTGGCATACCGCCCAGCGCGTCGCTGGTGGGGCGCTAAAAAATAGCATGAGCGATGTGACGGCCCATTCCACCCATTATCATGCCAACTATGTCAGCCCAAAATGGGCCAAACACTTGCAGCCGACAATTCAAGTGGGGCACCATATCTTTTATCGGGAAGATCTGTAGGCTCCTCAAATCATTTTTCGAAAAATAAAATCAAAAAATACATTTGAAAAATATGAAAATTTGACCTATATCAAATAATACAGTTTATAGGCTGTTATAAGTACTCTTGTAATTATGAAGGATCAAGAATGGCAAACACAATTACGTTCATCGGATGTGGTATCATCTCACTATTGTTACTGATGTCCATCATGCTCGCAGGGCCGCATTTATTACTTCCTGCGACATTTATGATCGTAGTTGTCCTTGTCGGTGGTTTTTGCATGTATGTGGCCAATGGTATGCTCAAGCGCCGCGCGGAACTCATGAAAAAATGGGAAGCGTAACGAGCCAATATCATTGACCGCCAAAACCATTTTTTACGTTATCCTTCTGGGAAAGATACCCTGAGTGCTTTAACCCTGATTAAGTACTTATAACTATGCCTTGCCTTAACCGGTGAGGCATTTTTTTTGCTGACCCCTCAAACGACCCTTTTTTCAATTATTCCGCGATAAAATCAAAAAATTAGTGATTTATTTACTTTCAGAGATCTACAATTATAAGCTAATTGGTTTTCGATCAAACCCCTTCTCGTTACTGTAACCCGCATGAGGTATTGCCGATGAATAAGCCTAATAAAATCATGCCTCAGAAAACCAAAGCTATCGACAAGCTTAAAGTGACCTATTTGCATTGGACAAACAAACAACTTGAGCAATTGCATGCCTATCTCCACCAATTCAATGCCAATGATGTCATGGCGGCCAAAATAATTAGCGGCGAAATATTTGAGCTCGCCCATAATATCAAAGGTCTAGGCGGCAGTTTCGGTTATTATTTGATGACCGATGTGGCCGTGTCTCTGTGCGAATATCTTCGCTATGCAGAAGACATGGCGGTCATTGAGGAACCTATTATTGTCGCCCATGTTCAAGCCATGGACGCGATCATCTCCGAAGAATTAGAAGGTTCCGGCGGGGAGGAAGGCCAACGAATCATGGCGCAACTCCAAAAAACTATTATTAAAAATTCTTCCTGTTAGGCAACCGTCTGGCTGTAAGAAGCACGTCTGGCTGTGAAGCAAAAATTCTGGCTGTGAAGCGACTCCATCGGGTTAAACGACTCATCTGGTATTATACCATATCATCAGGCTCGACTGTCAACGGCGTGCCAAACGCTTTCCATCGTTCTAAACCCCCTTTATTTTCCAGATAATTCAATAAGGCGGCCACGGGTTTTCTATCATAGATCCGATCCGCATCATTCAACAATAATGACGCGGCCTCTACCATATTCATGCCTGCTCTATGGGCCCGCGCACTGGACATGCCCACAAACGCATTTGCCACGGCGACAATACGCGCAGGCAACAGGATATCCTGCCCAGCCAAGCCTTCTGGATCGCCCGAGCCGTCAAAGTGAGCCTTGACCTGGCGCAAAGTTTTCACCACAGGCCCATCAAAATCAACGGTTTCGAGCATATCCGCACTTTTCATAATACTGGAGCGTATGGTCAGGAGTTCTTCTGTTGATAATCCTTTGGGCCGCGTCAGAAGCTCTCGCGGAACCAAAATTTTACCCAGATTCATCAAGGCTCCCGCGATATTGGCGGTATCCCGTGTGACGTCATCCACATTCATTTCCAGCGCAATGGCCTGTGCCACAATGGCCACCCGCTCCGAATGACGCGCACTGTAAGGATCGCGGCTATCGATCACCATTGTTAAAGTCGTCACCAAATTTCTTAAGGCTGTTTCTTTGAGTTCTCTTTCCCGGACCAGTTCCGAAATATCTTCCCTGACCATCAAGACGCCTTTTTCCTGATCAACGAAGAGCGGGATATAGTCAGACTTAATCGTCACCCGGCTGCCCGGCAATCTTTCAATAATTGAAAGGGGCGTGGCATTGAGCAGGACTTGTTGATAATTTTTCTCCAGATTTGGAGATTTGAAAGGGCTGGCTATGGTTTCTGTTTTTCGCCCCATTATTTCTGGGCCGCTCATGCCCATATCCAGAGCTGCCTGGGTGTTAACGAAAGTATAGCGCCCGTTATCGTCCACTGCGGTAATGGCCGTTGGCTGGCTATCGGTCACGACCTCCATGAAATGGCTAAGTTTTTCATATTTCCCCATGAGAATTTTTTGTTGTTCTGCGGCCCGTTCGACCCGCACAGAAACCCCATGCCGCCAGATCAGCACGATTGAAATGCTGACGGCGAGGATGATAAGGCACGCCATCCAAATGATGGTTTTTTTGCGGGCTTGGATGGCCCCGAGAACTTCTTTGGACTCAACCGTTCGCACCAGAACCCAATTTGTGTCCTTGATTGTCCGTCCTGTCACCAACACGCTCTCCCCGGCGAAATTAACCCTTTGGGCAAAGCTGCCTGTTGTTTCGCCGGCGTTTTCCACCGCAAAGCTGGCGGCGAGCGAAGGATTTGTGGCGTCCAATGTCGTTGAGAGCGCCGGACTTATGCCGCTATTTCGACTATCTAGTGGGGAGAGATATTCCATAACCTTACCCGTGCGCCGCACAAGATAATTCCGCGCAGTCTTGCTCATTTCGCCGGGCTGGACAAGCTTATTATAAAGCGAATCCGGCATTATTTTAACGCCCACGGCATAGCCCAATACAGGGTCATTATGATCCTCTTGCACCCCAAAAATAGGCGCGGTAAACGCTATAACGGCGGTGCCATTTTCCGCCAGATAAGGCCCAAAACTCGTTGTGCCTGTAACCTTACGTGCCGTATAATCGGCGATGCTATGAAGAACTGACGGCATATTTGGCGTTGATACGATAATCTGGGCTTGCCCATTGGTGAGGGCCAATCCCGAAAGAGGCGGACGGACGATATTCGCCTTCACTTGATAATTTTGATCTCTGTTTGAGGCATAACCATTTTGCACGGCTGCGGCCTTCATCAGATTTTCGAGATAGGCCGCTTGAGCCATATTTTCTTGTGACATGCCGCCCCCGCCTTTGGGGATTTCAGGGGTTTCTATATTTCCCAAATATATCCTCAAAGAGGGATTCTCGGCTAATTTTGTGATGACTTGTTTTTGATCCGTCAGCCATTCTTCCACAGCAACTTTACGGCTATTGATCACCACCGCCATTTGACGTTGCCACATCAAAACATCTCGATCCGCCTCTGACTGAGCATATCTCAAGGAGAGAAACAGCGCCACGAAGGCGCCAGTGATAACAATAACCGCTAATAATGCGCCGGCTAATTTAGGTCGCAAGCTCATAAATAAATCCATTCCGCCCATATTTTTGGGCTAGCTGCTTTATGATTAACATTTAAGTAACCTTACCCTTTATATAGTTAGGTCGTAAACTCCTAAATATGGTATAAAAAGAATTTAGGTTTGAATACTATCCAAAATCAGAAAAACGGATAATTTTATGTTCTTGCGTTGCCTCCCGAAATCCGCCCATGCTTTAAAGGCTATAGCGGTTGTTATATATATCATGTCTTTCCCGATCACCGTGGTTTCTGCGCAACAAAATACTGGTCTTCCTGCACACAAGAATATTGGCCTTCCTGCACAAAAACCTATTGTACAGGAAACCGGTTTATTTGGATCCCACGAAACCATGAGCCGGCATCTTGAGGCTTTTAAAAAATGGACGGATATGCTGGCCCGGGAAAAAAAAGAACATGATGACGCCCAGCCGAAAAGGATTGTCTGTCCGCGCGGCGCGGAACGACAATGCTATATGCAGTCCTGGCATGATCTTCTGCGTTTTTTAAAGGATAAGCCCGCCAATATACAACTGCGTGAAATCAATGCCCGTATGAATAAAGCCCCCTATATCACCGATATTGTCAACTGGGGTGTGCCGGATTATTGGGAGACCCTGAAAGAATTTTTTAAAAAAGACGGCGATTGCGAAGATTATGCGATTGCAAAATATATGTCCTTAAAAGAACTTGGTTTTGATCCTGATTCAATGCGAATCGTTGTGGTTCAAGATACTAATCTCGATGTGGCTCATGCAATTTTAGTGGTCTTTTATAAAGGCAGCAGGCTCATCTTAGATAACCAAATTCCTTTTGTGGTAAAAGAAAAAGCCGTCCTCCATTATCGACCATTCTATTCCATTAACGAACATGCCTGGTGGTTACATCGAATGTAGGGTAAGCTGCGTGAGAAAGACAAACCAAATTTTAACCAAATGTGATATAAGATAAGACATCATTTGGCTGTCAATGATGCCAGGTGACGTCTAATAACTTTAAAACCGAGTTTTGTGATGCGCGCCCCAGATAAAACGACTTATATGGAAAGCTCTGCCCCGCCGTGTCAGGTGGATGATCTTATATCCGCACTCCGCCCCATTAAACGCCATCCACAAGACTATCGCGGTATTCATTTACGTTTCTCGCTGATCGATAGAGAACATAAACAACCCTATCATCGCCGGGCCATTGCAACGGCTTTTAACAAACTTATTAATAGTAAGAATGGCCAGCTTTTCTGGACCCAAAATTTTGATGTCGTCTTTGTCTGTAAAAGCGTTTCCGCCGCCGATATAGACATCGCCATCCTTGCCGCGCGGCGCGCCGTCGAAGATAGCCCCCTCGTGAAAGAATATATAGAAGCGGGCCGGGACGATGAATTATGTGACTGGTATGATCTGTCAACAGAGATGGATCACTTCGTAGCCATGATCAATGGCCTTAAAAAAGCCAAAGTCCCCGTCCCGCAAGCAGACGAAATAAGCGAAGAAAAGGCCCCCATAACGAGCCTAAAATCCTTGGTCAGCGAACTGGGGGCTGCCAACGATAAAACGCCAGCAAGCCCGGCCCCTAAGCCCGTTGAAACAATAACAGCCGCAACAACAGCAGCTTACGATCCCCGCGAGAAGAGAAATGCGGTGATGCCAATGGGCCCGATACAGCTGGACCAGCTCGAGAGAAATCTCATTCATATGGAAATCGTGCAAATGATGGCCCATCAAACCGCCTATGTGATCGTGGGAAATTCGAAGCCTCAACCGATACTTGTTGAACATTATCTCTCGATTTTAGATATTAAGAAAAAACTTTTGCCCAATTATGACCTTTATGCGGACAAATGGCTTTTTCAAAGATTCACCCGAACCCTTGATACGAAGCTCATGCAAGCTTTGCCCAAAAGAGACCTTGTCCAAGGACAGGTCGTCAGCATAAATATCAATGTGGAAACCATATTCACCCCGCAATTCGACAAGTTTATGTCTGATTTTAAGAAAAAAAATAATCAACCTTTGATTCTGGAGATGCAGCTCTTTGACGTCATTTCCGACATTCAGAAATTTTATGATGCCCGCGAAAAATTAACCCGCATAGGCTGCCGAATAAGTCTGGATGCGATGGATGTTCAGTCCCTTGCTATTTTAGACAGGGAGCTGCTGGCCGTTGATTTTCTAAAAATAACCTGGAAGCCAGAATATAAAGACATCATTAAAGGGCCCTCGGCAAACAAAATTACCTCCGCCATCAGTGCCCTCGGCAAAATGCGTATTATTTTATGTCATTGCGATACAGAAGAGGCCCTTAGTTTTGGAAAATCTGTAGGTATCCATATGTATCAAGGATTCCTGATTGATAAAAAATACGGTGCTTGACATATTTTGACATCTCCCATCGACGAACGTTCAAATAATGGCCGGCGGTTTCCTTTTTTATTGTGTGGCTCCGGCGTCTTTCAATATTATTTCCAAGCGACGGCGTTTGTCATCAATAGCATGCTGTAAGGCCGTCCGGCCTGAGTAATCTTCTAAGGTGAAATCCGCGCCCGCCTTCAGCAGCAGCTTCGCCACCCTGCGGTTATTGGCATAGACGGCTGCAATCAACGGCGTCGTTCCATTATTATCGGCAAGATCTATATCCGCTTTAAACTCTAACAAAATGGCCACTAAGGCCCTGTCGCCAAATTCCGCCGCAATGACCAAAGCGGTCTTGCCATCCTTGCCGACAAGATCTGGCTTGGCGCCGTTCCCCAGCAAATATTTAGCCAAGGGCGCTTCTTTCATTCGAACCGCCTTGATCAAGGCGGTTGTTTGATCATCATAATCACGGGTATTAATATTCACCCCTTTTTCAATGGCCATTTTAATATCCTGATACTTCAGTTCTTTGACGGCCTTGAGAAACTTATAGGACTCCGAAAAATTCTGTGCAAGGGACGAGGACAGTCCGAAACCGGTCACAAGTAATAAAATAGCTATAAATTTTGTAAGGCGCATGTAAAATTCCTGTTTTTAAGTCGCAATCCCCGTTTTTAGGTCGCAATCCCCGTTTTTAGGTCGCAATCAAAGGCGATGCCTATTATATATAGGGGGCATTCGTCCGAACAACAAAGATATTATATTAAATCTCAGGAAAGATCCCATGCCCACCTCAAAATTCATCGTGATTCTCTTAAGTGTGTGTGCCGGAATTTTTGTCCTTATTCTCTCCTTTTACCCTTTTCATACCACCAAAACGGCCCATCAAAATACAAAGGCGCTCATCGGGGGGCCTTTCACTTTAATTGACACGCATGGCACGCCCGTAACCCAGAAAAATTTCCAGGGGAAATATATGCTGATTTATTTCGGCTATACCTATTGCCCCGATATTTGCCCCATGGAATTGCAGGCCATGACGGATGCCCTTGACCAATTGCCCGATGACGTCCTCAGTGAGATCACCCCCATTTTTATCACGACGGATCCAGACCGGGATACGACCTCTGTTCTGTCTCAATATGTCTCGGCGTTTCATCCAAAGCTCATAGGCCTGACCGGCAGTCAGGAACAGATCACCGCCGTCAAGAAAGCTTACCGCGTGTATGCCGCCAAGGAAAAACAGGCGGAGGGGGCCGATCCAGCGACCTATTTGATGAGCCATACCTCCTACATATATCTGATGGATAGAGAGGGGCAATATGTCACACATTTCAGGTCACAAACCGACCCCGCAGAGATGGCAAAACGTTTAAAAGAAATCATTAAATAAGATGAAAAACTCAAAATTCTGGCTTGTCAAAGATATGCGGGACATGACCTCGGCGGAATGGGAATCCCTCTGTGATGGCTGTGGTTTATGTTGCCTTCATAAGCTGGAAGATAGCGACACGGGCAAAATATCCTATACCAATGTCGCCTGCAGATTGTTGGATCTGGATAGCTGTCAATGCGTAAATTATCGCCTTCGTCAAAAATTTGTCCCTGATTGTGTGGTTCTCACCCCCGAAAAAATATCAGACTTTCATTGGCTGCCCAAAAGCTGTGCTTACCGGCGCGTCAGTGAAGGTAAAGACTTGCTGCCCTGGCACCCCCTTATCTCATCCTCACAAGAGAGCGTCCATGAGGCGGGCATTTCCGTACAGGGGAAAGTGATTTCCGAAAGGGACGCCGGCGAACTTGTGGATCATATTGTCGATGGGCCACATCAGGATGATGACCATAACACGGAAAAAAGAAAAGATGACTGAGCATTTCATCGGGCCGTTTCCGTTAATCATCCGGCGACACCCCCGGGCCAAGAATCTAAAATTACGGTTTGACGCAAAAACCTCTTCGGCTCTGCTGACACTCCCCCCCCAAATTTCAGAGAGAAAAGCCCTTCAATTTGCCCGAAAACATCTTGATTGGATTAGGGGGCAATATGAAAAGTCCCCTGACATCATCCCCTTATCCGCCGGAGAAATTATCCCGCTTCGGGGCCATAAGGTGGAAATTATTCATGCCCCGGATCAGAGCGCGTCCATCCAGAAACACGGCGGCAGGTTAATTGTTGGCGGGCCCTTTTCCGGCTTTGAAACCCGCCTGCAAAACTGGCTGAAAAAACAGGCCCGCCTTGCCTTGAATGATGCCGTAACGGCCTATGAACCCCTGTTGAAACATAAGCCACATAAGGTGGTTGTCCGCGACACTCAAAGCCGGTGGGGCAGCTGTTCGAGCCGAAAAACCCTGTCATTTTCCTGGCGGCTCATTATGGCCCCGCCACCGATTTTACATTATGTGGTCGCCCATGAAATGGCCCATCTTGTGGAAATGAACCACGGGCCGGCCTTCTGGAAAACGGTTGAGCGTCTCTATCCTGATTGGGAAAAATCCCGTCATTGGTTAAAGTCCGAAGGCCATAGCCTGATGTTGATCGGATGATAAGGGCCGCAGGGGCGTGGGATCCGAATGGGGTAAAGGCTGGGTCTTCTTCGCCGCCTTTAAAAATAATTTCAACTCGAGGGTCATAATATTTTCAGCCGATCCCTGCCGTTCCATCATTCCCTGAAAGGTCACGTTATGGCCTTGTTGATCCAAAGGGTGAACCTTTAAGAGTTTGAGCCGCAGCCTTATTTTACATCCTGTCGGAACGGGCCGGCTAAATTGCACATTATGCAGGCCTCTGTTCTGGCCATAGCAAAGGCCCGTAATGTCCACTATCTGATCAAAAAAGTGAGGAACCAAAGAGACAAGCAAAAAATTATGAACAATCGTCTTGCCATGGGGCAGCTCATTCTTTGCCCGTTCTTCATCCATATGAATCCATTGGAAATCGCCGGTAGCCTCAGCAAATTTAGTGACCCGACTTTGCGTCATTTCCAGCCATCTCGAGGGGCCGATGTCACGGCCAATATAATGTTTAATATTTGTGATATCTATACGCGATTTTACCATTCAGACGTCCTTATTCATGTTGCGCCTGAGTCTAGCATTATCCCGTTACCGAACCGTCAAACATCCGTATCATTTGAGTAAAATTTACGCCTTACCGCCCAAAATTTAACGGCCAGATTTTGGGGTAGGCTTGGCACGCGGCCGGACGTTTGGGGTGGTTAAGGCAGCATCATCCCGACCCGTCGAGACCCGATACATAAAATTACGCCATATTCTGGCAGGCGTCCCCCCGCCGGTCACATGGCTCATTGGGGTTGCATCATCATTGCCGACCCAGACCCCATTGACCATATTCAGGCCATAACCCACGAAAAGGGCGTCTTTATAATTTTGGGTGGTGCCTGTTTTACCTGCCACGGCAAAAGACATTTGGGCTTGACGGGCCGTCCCCTCACTGACCACGGATTTCAGCAGACTATCCATGACGATAACAACATCTTCGGACAATATTCTTAGGGGCGGGCCCGGCATATGACGGTATAATATTTCACCTAAACTATTTTGAATTTCCACAATGCCGTAAGGTTCCATCCGATAGCCGCCATTTGCAATGGCGCCATAGGCCGCCGTCAGCTCAAGTAGATAGACTTCAGATGTCCCAAGCGCCAAAGACGGTTCCGTCGTAATGGGGGTGGTTATCCCCAGGCGCCGCGCCATTTTAATGACATTATTCCGGTTAACCCGTTCGGATAATTTAACGGCGACGGTATTCAAAGAATGGGCGAAGGCTTCTCTTATGGTCACATTTCCTTGGGTATGGCCAGAATAATTTTTTGGTTGCCAGCCATTTAAGATGACAGGGCCATCGCGCATAATATCATCGGGCGTAATTCCCTTTTCCAAGGCCGTTAAATAAACGAAAAGTTTAAAGGCTGACCCAGGTTGCCTCTGAGACTGGGTCACGCGGTTATATTGGCTTTTGGTATAATCCGTCCCGCCGACCATGGCCCGTACCGCGCCGTCCATATCAAGGGATACCAACGCGGCTTGCCCGGCCTTATATTTATCCCCTTCTTTATCCATTTGATGTTGTAGCGCTTTATTAGCTTTATTCTGTATATCAGGCATTAATGTTGTATAAATGATAAGAGGTTCCTGAGCGGGGCCAATCAGCTGCGCGGCGTTATCGACGACCCAATCACTAAAGTAACGCTGATCACCACCTGTTTGCTTGGGGGCAATATTAACGCTGCGGCTTTTTGTGATATCCGCTGTATTTTGATCGATAAATCCCGCTTCCACCATATTATTTAAAACATCTTCCGTGCGATGATATGACCTCTCAAGGTCTCTCAACGGAGAATATAAGGCCGGCCCTTTCAAAACGCCGGCGAGCATGGCCGCTTCAATCAAAGAAAGCGCGCGGGCGCTATGGCCGTATATGGTTCTTGCCGCCGCATCAATGCCATACGCGCCAGAACCAAAATAGACCCGATTAAAATAATAGGTGAGAATGTCTTCCTTACTGAAATTTAATTCCAGCCAATAAGACAGTAATAATTCCTGGATTTTACGCTTTATGGTTCTGTCAGAATTTAGAAAAAGATTCTTCGCCAATTGTTGGCTGATGGTGCTGCCGCCTTGTACCATGCGGCCGCTGGTAATATTTTTCACCATCGCCCGGCCTAGGCCCCGTATATCAATCCCCATATGACTAAAAAACCGCCGGTCTTCCGTGGCGATGACTGCATGAACAAGGTCTTGAGGAATATCTTTATAGTCCAGCCATTCGCCGTGAACATCGCCGTAACTCGCCAGCAATCCGCCTTCTCGATCCATCACCATGACCGTGGAACGGCCCTTTCCTGCCTTTAAATTGGAAATATCCGGCAGGTCGTAAGCATAATAAACCACCACAAAGACCATAATAATCAGGCCCCAAATCAGGCTCACCAAGAGCCGATAAAGCCATTTACTCAGTCCCGTACGGGGGGCTCTTGACTGGCTCACCTGCGCGATTTTTTTTCGGCGGCTCATGTTTTTTTTCTGGCCTTTAGATGTTTCATGAACAGCATTCGCCTTCGCGCTCTTTCGTTGAGGCCCCTTATGCCCTTGCGCGCCATTGTCTTTTGATCTGTCGGCCATTTTGTTCCTTACGTTTACGGCACCGACCATAAAATATCACCTCTCATAAGACAATAGCTGTTTCTCCTTGACATTAGTTTCATTTGTAACTATTATACTTTATATCTTTAATGATGTTACACATAGGGAGCCTCACACATGACCTTAATGAGAATTCACCACGTCGCTTATCGCTGTATGGATGCCAAAACAACGGTTGAGTTTTATCAAAAATATATGGATATGGATTTCGTTCTGGCCATTTCCGAGGATAAAGTCCCCTCAACGGGGGAAGATGATCCTTATATGCATTTATTTCTAGATGCGGGTCAGGGCAATGTCCTCGCTTTTTTTGAAATCCCCAATTCCCCTCAAATGAGTTTTGACCCGAACACACCCGACTGGGTTCAGCATATTGCCTTTAAAGTTGACAATGAAGAGGCCATGATGCGGGTCAAAGAGAAACTTGAAGCGGACGGCCACGAGGTTGTCGGGCCAACGAACCATCATATCTTTCAATCCATATATTTCCGCGACCCCGATGGCCATAGACTTGAATTGGCCTATGATACGGCAACCGAGGAAGAGATGGCAAAGCTTCATGACATCGCGCCCCAGATGCTGATTGATTGGACGAAGAGTAAAAAAACCCAAAAACATGCCGCATGGTTGCATGAGGAACACTTCAAAAAAGACAACTAACGCCCAAAAATAAACAACGTGACGTCAATAATATTGACTAGGTCGTGTGGGTCGGGCATAAAATGGTTTCTCTCTAATGGACGTACTCACCCATGAAACACCCGAGAATTGCCCTTGTGGCCCATGATGCCAAAAAAGACACCCTTGTTGCTTGGGTTGGAAAATATCTTCATGTTTTTCAAGAGGCTGCCCTATTTGCCACGGGGACAACAGGCGCGCGGTTGCTGGATAAATATCCGGACTTGACCTTGACCCGCCTGAAAAGTGGCCCGCTCGGCGGAGACCAGCAGATCGGCGCCCTCATTGCCGAGGAAAAACTCGACGCCATGATTTTTTTTGTCGATCCGTTAAGCCCCATGCCCCACGATGTTGATGTGAAGGCCTTGACCCGTTTGGCCATCGTCTATGACCTGCCCATGGCCTGTAATATTGGCACCGCCGAAGCGATCATGCTCAGCGGGATTTTACAGCCGCATAAGCCTTAACCTATGCCAGCCCTTAAGCTCACCTTCGGGCCTGACCCTATTTTCGCACAATCCGCCATAGCCGTAAGTCATTTTGATCAGGAACTTATCACGCTGACGCAAGATCATTGCTTGCCACTTTCATTGACAAGTTTATTACGGAGGCCACCACGGCCAATCTGATTGGCTATCACCGCTGCCTTATCTACTTTTATGAGTGCCTGAGTTATATTCGCATTTCCATCTTTCTAAGATAGACACCAAGGGCGCAACATACATCTATGGCAACAAACCAAGGTTCATCATCCAGCATAACTGAACGGACTTCATGTTTGATGCCGTTGTTGTCCCCTGAGGTGACTTTAAAAACGTACTTGGTGACATAAAAAAAGGCCATCCGAAGACAGCCTCTTAAAATCATATGTCGATTAGTTTATGAACGGCGGCGTCTTGCCATTAGGCCCATTCCTAGAAGACCAAGGCCGAGAAGGGCAAGTGGTGCAGGTTCGGGAACATTAGCCGGTGTGCCGCCCATAATTTGAAGTCCGGAAAGGCCGCGATAACTTGATGTAGATGTTGATGCGAAGCTAAGGATGCTTGACCCATCAACGACGACATTGCTTAAGTGCGCCCAACTTGTCCCTACGATCAATGAATTAGCTCCAAACAAGCTAGCGGCAGCAACGCCATTTACCGTGAATGTTCCCGTTGAAACGGAAGGGTGTGAAGGTGCGTAATAATAGATATCATAGGAACCGACATCAAGACCGCCGAGGGAGAATGACCATGCGTTCCCGCCGTTGGAATAAAAGTTATCTGCAAGCAAGGGGTCTGGATTACTATAAGCCCCTGTGCTAATATCGGCACTCAGGTTTAAGGAAGCAGACGTTACGGCCCCTGATAAATCTACTAGGCCAGATGTGAGACCAAGTGACGAAATGTTATTCCAGACACCGGTCTGGCCAGAGGCTGCACCGTAGCTGCCTGCTGGCGTGCCGTGGGAGTTGCCAAAATCGATATTAAGTGTAGTAGCTGAAGCCCCTGATGTCATGGCAACAAAAGAAAGTGCCACGCTTAAAATTGTTTTTTTCATTTTATAATTCCTTTTATTATTTTACTTTTTTAATCTAGCAATATACATTTGCAAGTTTCGTGCCAAATACGTTGCAAGTTTCGCGCCAAATACATTGCAAGTTTCGTGCCAAATACATTGCAAGTTTCGTGCCAACGTGTAAAACCCTTGCAAAACATACTTTATAAGCAATCTATTATATAACTAAGTGTAAAAAATCCTGACACTTTTGGCGTACATCTTTACACTTTTCTACATTCCAAACTGAATAAACATATGATCGAGACGCTTTATGCGGAAAAAGCCGTCGGGATCGGGGCCAATATGGTTGGCATCCTAAAGCGGATCATTGTGATTGATTTGCAGGAATATTCGACGAAAGATCCAAAGGTCTTTATCAATCCTCATATTATCGAGATGTCCGGCGACATCCAATGTCATGAAGAGGCCTCAATCTGTTTCCCCGGTATATCCGCCCATATCACCCGTCCGCAAAAAATTACCATGACCTATCAGGATACGGCTGGAACCACCCACCAAATGACGGCAGAGGGGTATCTTGCCGCCGTCATCCAGCATGAAATAGATTATTTAAATGGCCGCATATTCCTTGACTATCTGTCACCGATGAAACGTAAAATGCTGCTTAAAAAAACCAAAAAATTTCAAAAGCAGAACGATCTGTCCTAAACGTCCAAATTAGCCACATTCAGGGCATTGTCCTGAATGAACTCTCGGCGCGGTTCCACCACATCCCCCATAAGTTTGGTGAAGATTTCATCTGCCGTATCCGCATGATTGACCTTCACCTGCAACAAGGTACGGGCCTCCGGATCAAGGGTTGTTTCCCAAAGCTGCTCCGGATTCATCTCGCCCAAGCCTTTATAGCGCTGAATTGACAGGCCCTTACGGCCATATGACATGACAAGTTTCATCAAATCGCTGGGCAAGTTAATGTCGTGAATATCGTCTTTCCGGCTAATGGTGGATGTCTGGGCAAAAACCTCACTACGATCCTTCATGGCCTCGTTAAGCGTACGGGCCTCTACGGATTTTATCACCGCGCTGTCAATCGCATAAACATCTTTGATCCCGCGAATTTCCTGGGTAAATATCACGCCGTCACCGCCGTCGTCCAAATGACCCGCCCAGTTATCCTCCCCTTCCGTTGCCTTCATATTCATACGGGCCGACACCTTCTCAAGAGCGGTCATAGCGCGATCTTCGTCATGGAGCGTTTCGCTATCTAGCGCGCCCACCAAGGCTAATTCTTCGATCAAATCCCGATTATACCGGCCCGGAATTCGGCCGAGTATTTTGGAAATCTTTCGCACGAGCTCCACCAGATCTTTTAAGTCATTACCGGCGATTTGCGTGCCATCATGAAGCCTAAGCACCATTTCATCCAAGGTCTGTTGTATCAAGTGATCTTCCAGCTCCGCATCATCCTTGAGGTAAACCTCAGACTTGCCCCGGCTCACCTTATAAAGCGGCGGCTGGGCAATATAAAGATGCCCTCTGAGAATTAATTCCGGCATCTGGCGGTAAAAAAAGGTCAGGAGCAGAGTCCGGATATGGGCCCCATCCACATCCGCATCGGTCATGATGATGATTTTGTGATAGCGCAGTTTCTCAATATTAAAATCTTCCCGCCCGATGCTGGTACCCATGGCGGTGATCAGCGTGCCAATTTCCTGAGAGCCAAGCATACGGTCAAATCTGGCCCGCTCTACGTTAAGAATTTTACCCTTAAGCGGCAAAATCGCCTGATTGCTGCGGGCGCGGCCCTGTTTCGCGGAGCCGCCCGCACTGTCCCCTTCCACCAGAAATAATTCTGATTTTGCCGGATCACGTTCCTGACAATCTGCAAGCTTGCCCGGCAGAGACGAGATATCAAGCGCCCCTTTGCGGCGGGTCAGGTCACGGGCCTTCCGCGCGGCCTCACGGGCTGCGGCGGCCTCGACAATTTTGCCAATGACGATTTTGGCTTCTTGGGGATGTTCTTCAAGCCACGCACTGAATTTTTCATTCAGCAGACTTTCAACCACAGGCCGCACCTCGGAAGAGACAAGCTTATCCTTGGTCTGGGAGGAGAATTTTGGGTCAGGCACTTTCACTGACAAGACGCACGTCAAGCCCTCACGGCTGTCATCACCGCTGATGGTGACTTTTTCTCTTTTGGCAATGCCCGTTTCATTGGCATAATTATTGATGGTTCGCGTCAAAGAGGCCCGAAAACCCGCCAAATGGGAGCCGCCATCCCGCTGAGGAATATTATTGGTAAAACACATCACATTTTCATGATAACTGTCATTCCATTGCAGGGCGCATTCAAAAATAGTGCCGTCTTTTTCCCCGCTAACCGTGATGGGTTCGGGGATCAGGGGCGTCTTGCTCCGATCTAGATATTTCACATAAGAGGTTATTCCGCCCTCGTAATAAAGCTCGATTTCCTGTTTTTCCGCATGGCGAATATCTTGAATTTTAATGCGAACACCAGAATTCAGAAAGGCCAATTCCCGAAAGCGATGAACCAGGATATCATAATCGAAATCAATATTGCCAAAGGTGGTGGCCGCTGGCAGAAAAGTCACCCTCGTGCCTGTCATCCCCTTGGCATCGCCCATAACCACAAGGTCTTCCACCGCATTGCCATTTTCAAAACGCATGAAATGTTCTTTATCATTACGCCAGATTGTCAATTCCAGATAGTCAGACAGGGCATTAACCACAGATACGCCCACCCCGTGCAAGCCGCCAGAAATTTTATAACTGTTGTTATCAAATTTCCCGCCCGCATGGAGCTGGGTCATGATGACTTGCGCGGCGGACATGCCTTCTTCCTCGTGAATATCAACCGGAATCCCGCGGCCATTATCGGTCACAGAAATAGAGCCATCAGAATTCATAGAAACCAAAACAAGGTCACAATAGCCCGCTAAAGATTCATCAATCGCATTGTCCGATACCTCAAACACCATGTGATGCAGACCGGAGCCGTCCTCGGTATCACCGATATACATGCCGGGCCGCTTACGCACCGCATCAAGTCCTTTGAGAACTTTAATGGAATCGGCGCCATATTCTTCCGCACCCTTGGTGGCATCTTTCATCTGTGTTTCGTCAGACATAAACTCTTGTCCCTTAATAAATTACGCCGCTGATGCGGCAAAAAACTATACTTCTGCTACCTGATTATTTTCAACCCGGTAATAGCGGGCGCGCGCGCCCAATTCTTCAAATAAAATCTGGTCGGTTCCCGTCAGCCAGACCTGTGATCCCAAGGCGGCCAACTCATCAAACAATGAGGCCCGCCGGACTTTATCCAGATGCGCCACCACCTCATCCAAAAGAAGAATCGGCGGCGCCCCAAAAGACATGGCTGTGATACGGGCACTGGCCAGTGTTATGCCGATTAACAACGCCTTTTGCTCCCCCGTCGAGCATAAATCCGCCGGCATGGATTTCTCTTTATGTGTCACCAAAAGATCACTTTTATGCGGCCCATCCCCTGTCCGGCCACTGCGCCCATCCAAGGCCCTGTTATCCCGTAATAGTTTACGGAAATTATCTTCAACCGAAAGGGCCGGCCCCTGCATCAATCCCGCCTCTAACAAGCCATCCACGCGGAGCACGGCCTGGGGGAAACAGGAGGCGGCATCCGCTATGGCCCCTGTCAATCTGTCGATAGCATCAAGGCGGGCCGCCGCCACCGCCACGCCATGTTCCGCCATACGGCTCTCGAGTGCATCAAGCCAAAGAGCCTGCCGCGCATCTTCTTGTAGCAGCCGGTTTCGTTCCCGCATCACCCTATCATAGGCATTGACCTCACGCATATGGCAAGAATGAAAGTTGGCCACAATACGGTCAAGAAACCGCCGGCGACCTGATGGCGCTTCAATGAACAAACGATCCATTTGCGGCGTCAGCCAAGCCACCTGAAGAATATCGCCAAATTGGGTTGTGCCTGTGCCATTTTCCCCGTCAATACGAATTATTCTCTTATCTTTTAAGCTTAAGTCACCGGCCTCGTCATCTGAACCCGGCATCACGCCTGTGCCCAAATCCTTGGTGCCATCCGGCGTTTCCAGACGCGCTGCCACCGCCCAGTTTCCCCGGCCATGAGGCAGCCTACGGCTAACCTCAGACAGCTTACACCCGCGCAGGCCCCGGCCCACAGACAAAAATGACAAGGCTTCAAGTATATTGGTTTTGCCGGCCCCATTTGGCCCTGTCAGCACAACTGACCGGCCTTCAGGCTTGATCGTCACCCGGCCATAAGACCTAAAGTCAGTCAGATGCAACCGCCCGACATAAAGATCCGGACACTTCGCAGGAGCCATATCCGGCCCCGCACCAACAGGCTGGCCCTCATCGCTATCATGAGACTTTATTTTTTTAAGCTGCAGCAGATTATTCACCGGCCTCTATTTCCTCATGTCTTTTTTAGGCATTCATCGGCCATAAGATACCCGTCCTTAAACCCTCATCGGCATAAGAACATAAAGCGCGCCATCATCGGTTAAATCCCTCAAAATTGTCGGCGCCGTCGAATCCGCCAAAATAACTTGAGTGACCTCCCCTTCAATCTGACCAAGAATGTCCAGCAAATAACGGGAATTAAAGCCAATGTCCATTTCATCCGCGCTATAGGTCGCCGCAACGCCTTCTTTGGCCGTCCCCTGGTCGGGGCTATTGACGGAAAGCTTCAAATTTCCCTCACTTAAAGAGAGTTTTATGGAGCGGGTTTTTTCTGTGGAAATCGTGGAAACACGATCAACAGCTTCGGCAAATTGCTTGCTGTCAATCTCCATTATTTTGTCGTTACCTTCCGGGATAACCCGGCTATAATCTGGAAAAGTTCCATCAATCAACTTGGACGTCAGCACGATATCCGCAAAAGTGAAGCGGATTTTGGTTTCAGACAAAGAAACTGTGATATCCCCTTCAAATTCATCCACCAGCTTACGTAATTCACCCACAGCTTTACGCGGAACAATCACGCCGGGCATGCCGTCCAGCCCTGCGGGGCGCGCCATATCAAAGCGGGCCAAACGATGGCCATCGGTCGCAACGCCGCGCAAAACAGGGTTTCCATCATCATCACTTGAGGTATGTAAATAAATGCCGTTGAGATAATAACGGGTTTCTTCCGTAGAGACGGCGAAGCGGGTTTTGTCAATCAAGCGTTTCATATTTGCCGCCGGCACCGCAAATACATGCGGCAAATCACCCTCGGACATCACGGGAAAATCTTCGCGCGGCAGGCATGACAAGGTAAAGCGAGAGCGGCCTGCGCTAATGGTTAAGCGTTGACTCTCCGTGTCATAAGTCAATTCCACCTGAGACCCATCGGGCAGCTTACGGACAATATCATAAAGCGTATGAGCGGACGCGGTAATCCCCCCAGGCTCGCTAATTTCCGCCGCAACGGTCTCTGAAATAGCAAGATCAAGATCGGTGGCCGCCATATTCAGGCAGCCGCCGTCACATTCCAAAAGAACATTAGATAAAATAGGAATAGTATTACGTTTTTCAACAACACTTTGAATATGTCCCAGTGATTTTAATAACGCACTTCGTTCAATTTTGAGTTTCATATTTATTCGCGCTTCTTATCTACGTATGAAATTGTTTTTACCTGATGATATATTCAGGCTCGAAAGACCTTTATTTCTTCATTATATTTTGGGTAAAACCCAGATTATATTTTGGGTAAAACCCAGCCAAAGCCCAGAAAGAAAAACCCCACAATTATGGGGCCTTATCTTTCCTCAGAGACTAGCATATCACCGGACATGATCAAAGGGTTTTTTTGGAGTTTTTTTGAGACTTTTTTGCAGATTTCCTACGAGTCGCACATAAATATTTTTTGATAAATCAAGAGACAGAAAAATCCGCAAGCCTAGGTGCCAAACATACGTTCTAAATGCTGTATATCTTCTTCCAGAACGCTGTCTGAGAGCCGCAGCTCATTGATCCTTTTCACCGCATGCATGACGGTGGTATGGTCACGTCCGCCAAATTGCCGGCCTATCTCAGGCAGGGATTTCGACGTCATCTTCTTTGCCAAATACATCGCCACCTGCCGGGGACGTGCCACCGCGCGGGCCCGGCGAGACGAGAGCAGATCCGCCAACCGAATATTAAAATAATCCGCCACCTTACGCTGAATTTCATCAATACTCACCCGCCGCACGTTGGCCCGCAATAGATCCTGCAAGACCTGCTGGGTCATCTCAAGGGTAATCGGACGGCCAATCAAGGTGGCATGGGCGATCATGCGATTAAGGGCGCCTTCCAGTTCCCGCACGTTGGAGGTAATCCTACGGGCAAGGAATTCCAGAACCTGCAAGCTAATTTCCACCTCGGGGACTTTATTGGCCTTCTGCTGAAGGATGCCAAGGCGAAGTTCATATTCGGTGGGGTGAATATCGGCCACCAAACCCCACCCAAGGCGAGACCGGATGCGTTCTTCGATCCCCTCCATATCCGTGGGGGAACGATCCGCCGAAATAACCACCTGACGGCTATGATCGATCAGCGCATTAAAGGTATGAAAAAATTCTTCCTGGGTCGATTGTTTGTTGGCAATGAACTGTAAATCATCAATCATCAACAGATCAACAGACCGGAATTTCTGCTTAAAAGACATGGTGTCTTTATAACGAATTGAACTGATAAATTGATACATAAACTGTTCCGCAGACAAGTAAACCACGCGGCGATCGGGGAATATCTCCCGATTGGCCCAAGCAATGGCATGCATCAAATGCGTCTTGCCAAGGCCGACGCCGCTATGAAGGAACAGGGGATTAAAATGTACGTCTTTATTTTCCGCCACCCTGCGCGCTGCCGCATAGGCCAGCTCATTAGACTTGCCAACGACAAAGCTCTCGAAGGTAAAGCGCGGGTCAAGCGGCGCGCCAAATTCGCTCTCTTGACCCTCAATAATTCTAGATTTTGAATTTTGCCGATGATTTTTTTGAGGGCTGTTAGGCGCCTTGTCCTCGCGGCCTGCGGCCGGGCGGGGCCCCTCACTGGCGGTAAAACCAGACAAGACGATAAGCTTGATTTCAGACACCGTATCATTTTCACATCGCCATGCGCTTCTAATTCGATCCGCATAATTTGCTTCTAACCAGTTGCGCATAAATCGCGTGGGGGCCGCCATAATGGCACAGCCCTCCTCAATATTTACCAAAGCAAGCGGCTTGAACCAGCTATTGAAGACGCTGTCATCAAATTCTGTTCTTAATCTTTCGAGAACCCTCGACCACGCTGCTTCCATACTTGTTTCCATGACCTCTTCATGTGATGCCGTCACCATATTCATTCTCTGTAAGAGCCCCTATTTTCCCTATTATTCTTCTGAAACCCTATTTTCATACCCATGCTTTAGGGGCCGCCTTTATATTATAATTTTGTTTTGCTTAATTTTGTGTCCAGGGCAGTCCCGCAGCTTTCCAACCACCGCAGGTTCCTCGATGACCATCTGCGCCGATATCACCTTCAAACCCCCCCCGTATATTGAAACAATTTTCATAACCAACCGCTATCATTGCCGCCGCCGCAGATTGAGACCGTACCCCAGATCGACATAAGAAATAAAGCGGACTTGACTTTGCAATATTCTGGCCTTCTATCATTTGAGAAAAATTTGGATTGAGACCCATATGAGGAAATTCCTGCCAACTGACCAAAAGAGGGGCCTTACCAATTTCTGAGAGGTTACATATACCAACAAAAGCCCATTCAGCCTGCGTACGTACATCGATCAGAACGGCGCCCTTATCTTCTTCTAACGCCTTCCATGCTTCTTCAACCGACACATCACCCGTATAACTCATATCATCATTCCCATCGTCTCCGCCCCGCACCATTTGTCTTATGATTTCATACGAGAAAAACGTCTGATATATATGACGTTCCCTCAACAGAGCCTGTTCAAATACAAACCATACAGGCATCCGGCCCCGTAAGCGGATCCTTTTTCTATCGTATGAAATTTATGTTGTTTCAATTCCTTTTGGATGGACACAAGGGTACAGGCCTAACAAATTTCTGGCAACTGTTTCATGGGAAAATTATCACTATTTAGGACAGCATATGGCTTGACTAAAGCGCAATATACCAGATCTAGTATGTGGTAATATTATCACATTTTTCGCTCTCGCAGAACAAGGCCCATTTTTGCTTCCCCGTCTCCTTTTAAGGCCAAAAAAAAACTGAACCCTACAAGATCCAGCTTTTTAAATTCAAATATTAGGAGACTCGCCCGTTTTGTTCTGGCGACTCGAAACATATGGTTTCTATGCGGAAAGTGCTTTCACGCGTTTTGCCAAACGGGATACTTTGCGAGACGCGGTTTTTTTATGCATCACGCCTTTTGTCACGCCGCGCATCAATTCAGGCTGAGCCGCTTTCAAGGCGGCGCTGGCGTCGTCAGCATTTCCGCTGGCCAGGGCCAGTTCAACATTTTTAACAAAGGTACGAATACGGCTTTTCCGTGATTTATTAACTTCTGCGCGCCGTGCGTTCGAACGTATTCTTTTTTTAGCCTGTAACATATTAGCCATCAGGGTACCTATCTTTCCATATGAGCCCACGTCTCTACTGCATCGATCAGGAGAATCAGGGCTTTAAATTATTTTGATCCAATTTCAAGTCGTGGCTTATAACCATGCTCAGCCCATTGGTCAACAAGCTTTTCAAGATATTTCCTTAAAAAAACCCCATACCCCCTTCTGCCATCACTTATGTTTGAATTTTGCCGATCTTTTCTCTGCAAAGGCCGCCATGCCTTCTTTCTGGTCTTCGGTTGCAAAAAGAGAATGAAAGACGCGCCGCTCAAACATGACGCCTTCTTTTAACGTGGTTTCATAGGCCTTATTAACCGATTCCTTGGCTATCATCACAGATGGCAAGGACAGATCGGCAATTTTACGGGCCGTCTTCAAGGCTTCTTCCAAAAGATCATCCACAGGAATAATGCGGCTGACCAGGCCAGAGCGTTCGGCTTCTTCGGCATCCATCATGCGGCCCGTCAGAACCATTTCCATGGCCTTTGATTTACCCACAAAACGGGTCAGACGCTGCGTACCTCCGGCACCAGGGATAACCCCCAGCTTAATTTCAGGCTGGCCAAATTTAGCATTATCCGCCGCCAGAATAAAATCACACATCATGGCAAGTTCGCAGCCGCCGCCAAGAGCATAGCCGGCCACTGCCGCGATAATTGGCTTGCGGCAACGTGAGGCTTCTTCCCAATTGGCGGTAATGAAGTCTTTCATATAGACGTCCATATAGTCTTTTGACTGCATTTCCTTAATATCGGCCCCTGCAGCAAAGGCTGTGTTGCTTCCGGTAATGACAATGGCCCGAATATTTTCATCCGCCTCAAAAGCGCGTAAGGCGCTGGTAAGTTCGTCCATAAGCTGCCCGTTCAAGGCATTAAGCGCCTCTGGCCTGTTTAAGGTAATCAGGCCAACCGGTTCCGTAACATCAACTAAAATCATCTCATAGGACATGTCATTATTCTCCTTAACTATTATGATAGGCATGCGTTAAAAATTTCGCATTTTATCTAAAAATTTACAAACCCATATATCTATTATAGGCCCTCTTGACAAGATCGTTATATCCCATGCCCCAATACAGCCCCCAGCGCGACGCCGAAAATTATTCCGGACTAAGGGAAAAAACGATAACAGTTTTTGCTTTTATTTTCGGCGCTCGCCTTATTGTAATGAGGAGTATTTCATGGTTTCTATGGGCCATAAGGCAAAATGAAGCCCCCGTTTTGCAGCCGTCTTCTTCTGGGTCTTTTGATTTTGGTCTTTTGGCGTCATCCGCGCTATCTTGCCAGCCCAGAGACGGCAGGAGCCGCTTGTAATAGGCCAGAATTTTTTCTGGGGCGGCGCTGCCATAGGCCGTCACTTCGATAATACGGCCTTCAGGGCTATCGAATAACAATCTGCTCTTTTCTTCCTCCTGAAATCCCGGCATGAGCGGAAGATCAAGATCTGACAGAAAAACAGTCTCCTGCCCTCCCGCCATAACTTGCCCGCGTCCCAAAAAAAGAATGAATAAGGACAACATAATCCTGATGTATAAATGTGGTTTTTGAAACATGGGAGGAGAATAGCTACTTTTGGCAAGCGGGACAATAAAATGTCGATCTGTTGCTTTGAATAATCCGTTCAATAGGATGATCACAGGACATATTTGTACAGGTCTCGCCTTCCCGTCCATAGACGTTAAAGCTGTGCTGAAAATAACCCAGCTCCCCATCCACACGCGCGTAATCCTTTAAGCTGGAGCCGCCCGCCGCGATGGCTTTTGTCAAGACATCACGAATAATCGGCACCAATTTTTCCCCTTCTTCTGGCGTAAGATCACAGGCCAATTTAAGGGGAGAGAGGCCCGCAAGAAAAAGCGCCTCACAGACATATATATTGCCAAGTCCCACAACGACTCGCTGATCCAGAAGAATCGTCTTGAGAGGGGAGCGGCGATTTTTGATTTTTTCCCTCAAATATTCCCCATTAAATTCATTGCCCAAAGGTTCCGGCCCCATGGCCCGAAATAAAGAATGCTGATCCAAATCGTCGGCCCGGCAAAGAGTCATCAAGCCAAAGCGGCGCGGATCATTATAAATCACAAGATCATGACGGGCCGATTCCAAGATGACATGATCATGTTTTTTAAACACATCCGGCCTTTGCCTATCCTTGGCCGCCACTAACGTCATTTTACCGGACATACCCAAATGGCAAATCAGAATTTCCTGCCCATCCAGATGAAAGAGAAGATATTTCGCGCGGCGGGTAATCTGCTCTATTTTTCGGCCTTTAAGGCGTGTCGCAAAATCATCGGGCAGCGGAAGGCGCAAACTATCCCGCCGCTGAATAACCTGAAAAATCCGCTGGCCTTCCAGCAAAGGAATGAGGCCTCTTTTCACGGTTTCGACTTCAGGGAGTTCCGGCATAGATTATCCTTATTTTATTCTTGTCTCACATAAAATACTGGTGCGCTGCGGCCCAGTGGTTTATGTTCCTGATCATGATAGATGAAATGAAAAAAAATGATACGGATGAAACCACGCATTTTGGTTTTAAAACCGTCGACAAGGGGTCTAAAGAAGGCCTCGTCCGCAATGTCTTTGATAGCGTCGCCAAAAAATATGACCTGATGAATGATGTGATGAGCGGTGGCCTTCACCGTTTGTGGAAGGATGAGATGATCCGCGTTATGCGGCCCAAGCCGGGCATGACGCTTTTGGATGTGGCGGGCGGCACGGGGGATATTGCCTTTCGTTTTCTCAAAGCGGCGCGCCCGCGCGTCACGTCAAACTCAACGACGGCGACTTCGCCAAAGACAGAGTCACAGGCGGCCCAAGTGACCGTCTGCGATATTAATGCGCAAATGCTTGACGTAGGCCGGGACCGCGCCATTGACAAGGGTATTTTAAAAAATATCGAATGGATTTGCGGCAATGCCGAATCTTTGGCTTTCCCCGATCATAGCTTTGATGCTTATAGTATTGCCTTCGGCATACGCAATGTCACCAATATTGACAAGGCCTTGGCAGAAGCTTACCGGACTCTCAAACCCGGCGGGCGGTTTCTCTGCTTGGAATTCAGCAAGGTGGACAGGCCCATATTAGACAAAATATATGATGCCTATAGCTTCCATCTTCTGCCTAAATTCGGCGGCATGATCACCGGCGACAGCGAATCATACCAATATTTGGTGGAAAGCATTCGTCAATTCCCGCCCCAGGAAGACTTTAAATCCCTCATAGAGCAGGCGGGTTTTCAGCGCGTCACTTACCGCAATATGACCGGCGGCATCGTCGCCCTGCATTCGGGATGGAAAGTCTAACATGTTTAAAAGTCTGCGCCATATGGCCCATTTATGCCGCATTGGCTTTGTCTTATCGCGTCATGATGCGCTGATGGATCTGATGTCTTTGTTTGGCGATGAGCCACGCGCGATGACACGGCTGCGTAAAATTCGCAACTTCAAGAATAAATCTTCTGATCAGCCGGCGCCCAGTCATCTGGTTGAGGCCTTTCACTCCTTGGGGCCGAGCTTTATCAAAATTGGCCAGGCCATGGCTACCCGCCCTGATATTATCGGGCAAGATGTCGCCCGTGATCTGATGCGCCTGCAAGACAAGGTTCCGCCTTTTTCTAGCGCCCAAGCTATTGCAATTATCGAGCAGGAACTGGGCGCAAGTCTTGATGATTTATTTCGCGATTTTAACCCTGATCCTGTGGCCGCCGCCTCCATCGCGCAGGTGCATTTTGCCACCACAAAAGAGGGCCGCCGCGTTGCCGTTAAGGTGTTGCGCCCTGATATTGAAAAGGCCTTTGCCCGTGACCTTGAAAGTTTCCTGTGGCTGGCCCGCCTTATGGAACGGTTTTCCACCAAGGCCCGCCGCCTGAAGCCCACATCAGTGGTGGAGGCAATTTCAGAAACCATTGCCCTCGAGATGGATTTACGGTTTGAAGCCGCCGCCGCGTCCGAATTGAAAGAAAATTCTGCGGGCAATACAGATTATGCCGTGCCCGATGTGGATTGGGATCTGACCAGCCGCCGGATTTTATGCACCAGCCTTGTGGAAGGCATTCCCTTTTCGCAAAAAGATAAAATCATAGCCGCCCAGCATGATATGCAAAAACTGGCCGAAGGCTTGGTTCATAGCTTCCTCACCCAAGCCTTGAATTATGGCTTTTTCCATGCGGATTTGCATCAGGGAAATCTTTTTGCCTGCAAAGATGACAAAGGCCAAGGCAATAAAATCACCGCCATTGATTTTGGCATCATGGGCCGAATCGACAAAAAAACCCGGCGCACCCTCGCCCAAATTCTCTATGGCTTTATCACCCAGGATTATGACCTGATTGCCAAGGCCCACTTTGACAGTGGTTATGTGCCGGAAAATCAGTCCTTTGAAAAATTCAAACAAGCCATTCGGGCCATTGGCGCGCCTATTGCGGGCAAGCCTGTTTCTGAAATTTCTGTGGGCAAGCTCTTGGCCCAGCTATTTGAAACCACCGAAACCTTTAATATGCAGACGCAGCCCCAGCTGATTCTCCTGCAAAAAACCATGGTTACTGTTGAAGGCGTCGCCCTAAACCTCTATCCCGACATCAATATGTGGGACGCCTCCCGGCCCATCATTGAAAAATGGATGCGGGATAATCTCGGCCCGCAGGCCAAAATTCAGGATATTGCCGAGACCGCCCTTGATAGCGTGAAACGACTCCCAAAAATCCTCGATGACATCGAAGCCTTAGCCAGTGCCGCCCGAAAATTACAAGAGACTCAAGGCCGGCACGGCGGGCGCAGCGCCCTAAGATTATGCCTCTACGGCATGATAGGCGGCCTGATGGGCAGTCTGGCGCTCTATTTTCTGTATAAAATATTTAATTAACAGTGTTTTTGCGTAGTTTTGTTGATTTTACTGATTTTATTTCTTACATTGTCTCCATGACCTTAACTTCACAGAGTCCCTTGCAGGGAAAACGATTATTATTAATTATTGGCGGCGGTATTGCGGCCTATAAATGCCTTGATCTCATCCGGCGCGTTGGGGAGCGCGGCATGACGGTTCGGGCTATCCTGACAAAAAGCGGCGAACAATTTGTCACGCCCCTGTCCGTTAGCGCCTTAAGCGGCGAAAAGGTCTATACGGATTTATTCTCCTTAACGGATGAGACGGAGATGGGCCATATCCGTCTCTCGCGCGAAGCTGACCTTATTCTCGTCGCCCCCGCCACCGCTAACATGATGGCCAAAATGGCCGCCGGAATTGCCGATAATCTGGCCACCACGGCGCTTCTGGCCACCGATAAGCCCGTGATGATCGCGCCGAGCATGAATAGCCGCATGTGGCAACATGCCGCCACCCAGCGTAATGTCACACAGCTCCAAGCAGACGGCGTTCATATGATCCCGCCAGCGGCCGGTGACTTGGCCTGCGGCGAAGAAGGCACGGGCCGCCTTGCCGACGTGGATGATATGGTTCGCGCCCTAGAATTTTTTTTTGAGCCAAAAGGGCCCTTAGCGGGCAAACATATCCTGATCACCGCCGGGCCAACCTATGAAGCCATTGACCCCGTGCGCTATATCGCCAACAGGTCATCGGGCAAACAAGGCTATGCCCTCGCCCATGCGCTGCGGAACAAGGGCGCGCGGGTCAGCCTCATTTCTGGCCCCACCAACCTTATCCCGCCCCCGGGCGTTGAGACAATCCAAATTGAGTCGGCAGAAGAGATGCTCGCCGCTTGCCTGAAGAGCTTACCCGCCGATGTGGCCATTTGCGTTGCCGCCGTTGCTGATTGGCGGGTAAAGGCCCCGGAAAGCCAAAAAATCAAAAAACAGGACAACGCCCTGCCTCCCTTAGAATTGGTCGAGAATCCAGACATCCTCAAAACACTGTGCAACCATAAGAGCAACAGGCCAGCGCTTGTAATTGGTTTCGCTGCCGAAACGGAAAATATCATGGCCCATGCCCAGGCTAAACTAGCCAAAAAAGGCTGTGACTGGATCGTGGCCAATGATGTTTCAGACCAAGGCGGCGCCTCCGTCATGGGCGCAGATCACAATCGTGTCAGCCTGATCACAGCGGCCGGAACCGACCCTTGGGACAGCGCCCCGAAAGATGCCGTGGCGAGGCGTCTTGCCGAAAAAATAGAAGACTATTTCACTTAAACTGGGTTAAAAATATGACGAACGTTGGATTTCAACAGTTACCTCATGGCGCAGGTCTCAAACACCCCGCCTATGAAACGGCCCGCAGCGCTGGTATGGACCTGATGGCAGCGCTGGCCGAGGATGAGAAAATAAATGTTAAAGCAGGCGCGCGCGTTATGGTGCCCACAGGATTCGCCATGGCGCTGCCGAGCGGCTTTGAAGCGCAGGTGCGGCCCCGTTCTGGCCTTGCGTGGAAAAATGGCCTGACCGTCCTCAATAGCCCCGGCACCATCGATGCGGATTATCGGGGGGAAGTAAAAGTCATCCTGATTAATCACGGTGATCAAGATTTCGTTATCACCCGCGGTATGCGTATTGCCCAAATGGTCATCGCCCCTGTCACGCAAATCAGTTGGGACGTCCGCGAAAAGCTTGATGAGACCGCGCGCGGCGCCGGTGGTTTCGGCTCAACGGGCGTGACCCCTTAATTAAAAGAGAATCACATGTTTCGTCTCACTAAAAAAATGATCTATGCCTTGGAAGCGGTGGTTGATGTGGCCTATAATGGCCGCACAGGCCCCGTGCAATCTCGTGATATTACGCGGCGACAAGAAATCCCGCAGCGTTACCTTGAACAGGTGATGCAGCAATTGGTTCGGGCCGGCATATTAAAAGGCGTTAGAGGGCCGAAAGGCGGTTATAATCTGGCGCGGGAAAGACGGCGCATTTCCGTTGGCGAAATTGTTCAGGTGGTCAATAACATGGATCTTAACAAAAATAAAATTGACGACTTATCAACGTCACCCTTGGGAATTAAAGTCATCAATCCCTTGATTGAAAATTTGAATATCTCTATCGTTAAAAAATTAAATGAGATTACCTTGCAGGATTTATGTCAACAGGCCATGATTGAGGGCGTAGAGACTGAAACCACCCATGATTTCACTTTTATCATATAATTCAAACAGGAGGCATCCCATGTCTGTTACGCGCACTGGCACAGAAGGCCGAGGCAAAATTTACGACAATATCATTGAAACGCTGGGCAATACGCCTTTGGTTCGAATGAATAATATGAACAAAGGCCTTGATGCAGAAATTTTGCTTAAGTTGGAATTTTTCAATCCGCTGGCTTCCGTCAAAGATCGAATCGGGGCTGCCATGATCGCAGAACTGGAAAAACAGGGAAAAATTACCGAGGGCACCCACATCATTGAGCCAACCTCTGGGAATACAGGGATCGCGCTCGCCTTCGTTTGCGCGGCAAAAGGCTATAAACTCACCTTGGTTATGCCAGACAGCATGTCAGTGGAACGGCGCAAAATGCTCTTGATTTTGGGGGCCGACCTTGAACTTACCCCTGCGGCCATAGGCATGAAGGGGGCCATTGCCCGCGCAGAGGAGATGGTTGCCGCGTCCGATAATGCCGTCATGCCCCAGCAATTCTCTAACCCCGCTAATCCCGCTATTCATGAGATCACCACCGCCAATGAAATTTGGAATGATACCAACGGAGAGGTGGATGTTATCGTCTCTGGCGTGGGTACAGGCGGCACGGTCACAGGGATCGCGCGCGCGCTAAAAGCAAAGAAACCCGGCCTTTATATTGTTGCGGTGGAGCCAGAAGATAGTCCCATTCTATCGGGCGGGCAACCTGGCCCCCATAAAATTCAAGGCATCGGCGCGGGGTTTATTCCTGAAATATTGGCCACTGAATATTTGGATGAGGTTTTGACCATTGGCAATGAAACCGCCTTTGAAACCGCCCGGCAAGTGGCAAAAAAAGAAGGCATCCCTGTGGGAATTTCTTCGGGCGCGGCCGTTGCCGCTGCCTTGGAATTGGCCGCGCGGGAGGAGATGAAGGGCAAAAAAATCGTTGTTATTATTCCGTCTTTCGCCGAACGTTATCTGTCCACCGCCCTCTTTGATGGGCTGTAAAATCATGGCAAGCATCCTGTTACGTGTCCAAGGCGCAGAATCGACCATTAATCTTGAAAATTTCACCATTGACCGAATCTTGGCAGAAGCCCGCGCCGTGGGCCTTCAAGAATTTGCCGTGATACGCAACGGCGAAGAAATTTTCAACCCCGATGATCTTGTCGTCTTGGACGGCGATATATTCGTGATCCTGCCGGCGGATTATGAGGATGTCGAAATTATAGTCGATGTGGCCAATGACCCTGACTGATGACCAACTTGACCGCTATGCCCGCCATATCATCCTGAAACAAGTGGGCGGGGCCGGTCAACAAAAATTACTGGCTGCGCGCGTACTTGTTATTGGCGCGGGCGGCCTTGGTAGCCCCCTTATCCTGTATTTAGCCGCCGCTGGCGTTGGCACCATCGGTGTGATGGACGATGATGTCGTTGACTTAAGCAATCTGCAAAGGCAAATTTTACATGTGACGCCGCAAATTGGCGCGCTAAAAACCCAAAGCACAAAAGACATGATTGCCCAGATCAATCCCGACATCAACATAATTACGATACCGGAACGATTGTCGGAAAGCAATGCCGAGAAGATGATAGCCGACTATGATATTGTTGCCGATGGCTGCGACAATTTTGAGACCAGATTTATCCTCAATGACGCCTGCCTTAAACTGAAAAAACCTTTTGTCTCTGCGGCGTTAAGTCAGTTTGATGGCCAAATTAGCACCTTTAAGGGCTATCTGTCAGACAAGCCGTGCTACCGCTGTTTCCTTCCCCAGCACCCGGGAAATGTGGGAAATTGTGCAGAGGCTGGCATCTTGGGCGCCGTGGCCGGTGTGGTGGGTTCCCTACAGGCCGTTGAGGTCTTAAAAGAATTATTGGATCTGGGCGATAGTCTCGCGGGCAAGCTGGTGCTTTATGATGCCCTCAGCGCCAAAACTCGCACCATAATGCTGCCTAAAGATCCCGGATGTCCTCACTGTACTTAAACTATTGCCAATCTTCCATGACTCGATCTGGCGGGTTATGACCATCGGTAAAGGTTTTAATATTGATCAGTACTTTTTCCCCCATGTCATTACGGCCCTCGACGGTGGCTGACCCCATATGGGGGAGGGCGACGACATTGGGCATTTGTAAGAACTTCGGGTTTACCGCCGGTTCATTGGCGAACACATCTAATCCCGCGCCTGCGACGTCTCCTGCCGCTAACATGCGAATCAAGGCATTCTCGTCAATCACTTCCCCCCGAGATGTATTGATGATGAAGGCATGTTTTTGCATCAGTTTCAGGCGCCGGGCCGACAAAAGGTGATAGGTGGCGGGCGTATGAGGGCAATTCACAGAGATAATATCCATACGGGCCAACATCTGATCTAAACTTTCCCAATAGGTGGCTTCCAAGTCATCTTCCAAATCCGCCGCGATCCGATGGCGGTTATGATAATGTATGGACAAACCAAAGGCCTTGGCCCGGCGGGCGACCGCTTGTCCGATACGGCCCATACCGATAATACCCAGCCGTTTTCCCCAAATTCGGGAGCCTTGCAGACCGGTTGGGGCCCATCCTGTCCATTCGCCGCTTTGCAACAGCCTCTCGCCTTCGATCAAGCGGCGCGGTACGGCCAGCAGTAAGGCCAGCGTCATATCCGCCGTATCCTCCGTCAGAACGCCGGGCGTATTGGTGACAGTTATGGCACGTTGCCGCGCGGAGGCAAGGTCAATATGGTCAACGCCAGCCCCATAATTGGCAATCAATTTCAAGTTTGGCCCGGCTTGCGCTAAAATTTTGGCATCAATGCGATCCGTCACCGTTGGCACAAGAACATCTGCCTGTTTCACGGCGTCTGCCATTTCGGCGGCGCTGAAAGCATGGTCATCCAAATTAAGACGGACATTGAATAATTCCATCATGCGCGTTTCAATAATGTCAGGCAATTTTCTTGTAACTATGACCAATGGTTTGTTGGACGTCATTCAGAACTCCAATTTAATTATCTATCCTTATAAAAAGGCTTGTGGTCGCCTTCCCATTCCTTATCATGTCTAGCAGAAGTAACCAACAGATTCAAAACATCTCTCTCACTTTTTAGGACAAATTTTCATTGGCCGGCACAAGGAGGCATAGCATTATGGCGATCTCGCCTATCATTTTTAAGGCCAGAGGTTCAGTCAGAGGTTCGGCCAGAGGTTTAGCTAGAGGGGCGATATCTCTTCTCTTGCTTTTGACATTAGCCCCTTTTGCCGCCGTCGCCAAGGACGTCACCATCATGGGCAAATCCGGATATCCTGTCCCAAGATATGTGACCCTGGCCAGCAACACCGTCAATGTGCGGACCGGGCCGGACGGTAAATATCCTATTCTCTGGATATTTAAAAAGGCGGGATTGCCCATCAAGGTTATCGCAGAATATAAAGATTGGCGAAAAATAATTGATTCGGAGGGTGAGACAGGGTGGATCTGGGGGCCTTTGTTATCCAGCAAAAGAAATGGTCTGATTGTCGCCTCATCCCAAACCCTGCTGAAAAAACCAAACGAATCCGGCTTACCCGCCGTCATAGCCGAAGCCGGTGTCATTGGAAAAATAAAAAAATGCGCTGGCGGTTGGTGCCAATTGGATGTTAATGGCTTTAAAGGCTGGCTAAAACAATCAGAATTCTGGGGAACGTTAGACGGTGAAGCCTTCGATTAATGCTCCTCAAGAGAGTCTTCCGCCACATGAATGATCACGTCAACTCGCGAAAATTTCATGCCCGCAGGGGCCTTCAGCAACGCCTCAATATTTATGTCGCCTTCGGGAATATCTTGTAGGCATCCCTCTTTTTCCAAAAAATAATGATGGTGATCGGTGGTGTTTGTATCAAAATAGGTTCGAACAGAATCGACAATGACTTCGCGAAGAAGGCCGGCCGTGGTAAAGTGATGCAACGTATTATAAACCGTAGAAAGCGAGATATTCATCTGAGCCTCTTCTGTTTCCCCATGAAGCACTTCCGCCGTAATATGACGGTTTCCCCCCTCAAATAACAGCTTGCCCAACCCCATACGTTGGCGCGTAGGGCGCACACCTGCCGCCCTTAATTTCTCCACGACCTTGGTAAAGGGTCTGTCTGTTGTCTTGGTTTGCATGTCTATTCCGCTAGCCTTTTAAGGGACGCTCCCCCCTTATAATACGTTATTATTGAAAAATAATAAATAGCGCATCTTATATAAGGACATATTGTCCTATAAAATTTGCCTAATCGCCGGTCTGAATGCGGGCAATTAATTCCTTTACTGTCGGGACAAAACCATTGCTAAAGAAAGGATCCGTTGAAAAATTAAAGGCCGAATGCCCCGCAAACATGAGATTATTATTCAAAGTCCCGCCATGGGCAATATCCATCAAGGTCTTTTGAATACAAAAGCTTCGAGGGTCTGCCCCGCGTCCTGTAGAAAATTTTGTCTCTGGATTTTCGGACCAGTTGGAAAATTTACATTGGCTGAGACAACCCATACAATCCTTTTGATCCTGGCGGATTTCCTGACATTCCGTCATGGTGGTGAAAATCAGCGTCCCATCCGGCGTCTTCATGGCCTCATCATAACCACTGGCAATCCAGCGGTCGGCTTTTGGTTTATCTTCGGGCCGGACGAAATATTTTCGTTTTCCGGCCTGAATTTCCGCAACAAACTCTTCTGTTTGCTTGGCACTGAATTTAATCTGGCGTTCTGACCGGCTTTCAAGATTTCTCAAAAAATCATTATGCACCGCAGAGGAATAAAAACCCGTCGGACTGAAACGATGAAGCAAAATATCACCATCTTTCAGCTTGGTCAGGGCATCTTTCCAAATTTGCGGGATCGGGCTTTCTTTGGTCAGCAAAGGCCGCGTGCCATATTGAAAAGCGATGAGGCCAATTTCAGGATTATTAAGCCAATTCTTCCAGTCCCGAAGATACCAGACGCCACCCGCCATAATGATGGGCACATTGTGCAAACCAAATTTATTCATCATCGTCCGCAGCGCGGCGACGCGCGGATAGGGATCTTGCGGCACAAGAGGGTCTTCCGCATTGGAAAGGCCATTATGACCGCCCGCCAGCCAGGGATCTTCATAAACCACACTGCCGAGCCAGTTCCCGTATTTTTGGTAAGCACGCTTCCACAGGATGCCAAAAGCCCGTGCAGAAGAAATAATAGGGTGATAAAACACGCAATGTTTTGCAGCTATTTCGCTGAGTTTATAGGGCATGCCTGCGCCGCAAGTGACGCCATGAACCAGTCCTTTGGCTTTGGCCAAAACACCTTCTAATATAGCTTCTGCCCCGCCCATTTCCCACAGCACATTAATATGAATACGGCCATTGCCGCCGGCCATGTCATGGGCCTGCCTTACTTGGGTAAGGCCGCCATTAATGGCATAGTCAACCAATTCCTGATGACGTTCTATTCTTGTTTTACCATGATAAATCTGCGGTATGATATTGCCCGCCTCATCGAAACTATCGGCATTCACGCAAGAAACCGTTCCGACCCCGCCCGCTGCGGCCCATGCGCCCGAACTCATGCCATTGGTTGCAGAAATTCCCTTGCCGCCCTCCACAAGCGGGAGAACCTCTTTTCCTGACATCATCAACGTATCAAGTAAACTCATAACTTCTGTACCCTACATATCAGCCGACCCCTATCGCGACCTACCTTAAAGTTAAGCCGGATGTGTCTTTCTATATATAGGAGAATTACCCCGCTATACAAGAAAGTCCGCCACCCGGCCTCTATAAAATTTGGGAAAAGGAAATTATGCCTCTTCGCCTTCTGTCGCTTGGATATCTTCGCCCGTTTCCTGATTAACCGCGCGGCGGCTCAAACGAACTTTTCCGCGATCATCAATGCCAAGAACCTTGACCTTGATGATATCACCTTCGCTGACAACGTCGGTTACTTGCTTGACCCGATGATCTTCCAGTTCACTGATATGAACCAAACCATCCCGGCTGCCCAGGAAGTTAACGAACGCCCCGAAATCAACGGTTTTGACAACTTTACCTTCGTAAATCACGCCGACTTCTGGCTCTGCTACGATACCTTGGATCCATTTCATCGCCGCTTCAATGGCAGAGAGGTCGGATGAGGAAACTTTGATGGTTCCGTCGTCTTCAATATCAACCTTCGCCCCAGTGACTTCACAGATTTCGCGAATAACCTTGCCGCCCGTTCCGATCACTTCGCGAATTTTTTCGCGGTTGATCTGAAGGGTTTCAATACGCGGCGCATGATCGCTCATTTCTTCGCGGGCACCAGATAAGGCCTTGCTCATCTCATCAAGAATATACGCCCGGCCTGCAGATGCCTGTTTCAGAGCCACATCCATGATTTCCCGGGTAATACCGGTGATCTTGATGTCCATCTGCAATGAGGTAATACCTTCAGATGTTCCGGCCACTTTAAAGTCCATGTCGCCCAAATGATCTTCATCCCCCAGAATATCTGACAAAACGGCATAATCATCGCCTTCTTTGATCAGTCCCATGGCAATACCAGACACAGGGCGTTTCAAGGGAACGCCCGCATCCATCATGGAAAGTGATGCGCCGCAAACCGACGCCATCGAAGAGGAACCATTAGATTCTGTAATCTCAGAAACCACACGAATGGTATAAGGGAAGTCGCCATGATCCGGTAGAACCGCCCGCAAAGCGCGCCAGGCTAATTTACCATGGCCGGTTTCGCGGCGGCTTGTGCCCATCATGCGGCCAACTTCACCCACCGAATAGGGCGGGAAGTTATAATGCAGCATGAAGCGTTCTTTATAGGTGCCGGTCAGCGCATCAATGAACTGCTCATCATCGCCCGTTCCCAATGTGGTCACAACAGTTGCCTGTGTCTCGCCGCGCGTGAAAAGCGCAGAACCATGTGTGCGGGGCAGGATGTTCACTTCGGATGCGATGTCCCGTACTTTGTCCAAAGCGCGGCCATCAATACGTTTCTTGGTTTTAATGATATCGCCGCGAACAATTTTCTGTTCCAGCTTTTTCAACAAGTCTCCAATCAAACCAGACAAAGCCTGATCATCATCGGCATTCAATTCTGCCTTAACGTGATCCTTGATGGCGCCAAGCTGTGTTGACCGTACCTGTTTCACGGTTTCGCCGTAAGCCGCCCGAAGTTTTGCTTCGGCTAGTTCTTCAATTTTAGCGGCCAATTCAGAATGATCTTCCGCTTCTGGCATTTCGATGGGATCTTTAGCCGCCACTTCGGCAAGCGCGATAATGGCATCAATAACCACTTGCATCTGTTCGTGACCGAACATAACAGCCCCGAGCATGATTTCTTCGGTAAGCTCATTGGCTTCTGATTCCACCATCAAAACAGCATCTCTTGTTCCGGCAACAACCAGGTCAAGATCCGACGTTTCCAGCTGTTCATAGGTCGGGTTCAGGATATATTCCCCATCGATATAACCCACACGCGCCGCCCCGATGGGGCCCATGAAGGGCAAGCCAGAAATCGTCAAGGCTGCACTTGTGCCCACCAAGGCCGTGATATCCGGATTATTTTCCAAATCATGGGACATCACCGTCGCCACCACTTGAGTTTCATTTTTAAAGCCCTTGACAAACAGCGGGCGGATCGGACGGTCAATGAGGCGGCAGGTCAATGTTTCTGCTTCGCCGGGACGTCCTTCGCGTTTAAAAAAACCACCTGGTATTTTACCGGCAGAATAAGCGCGTTCTTGATAATTCACGGTGAGAGGGAAAAAATCGATGCCCACTTTTGCCGTTTTGGCTGCTGTGACCGCTGTCAAGCAGGATGTTTCGCCGTATGTTACCATCACGGAACCTGCCGCTTGACGGGCCACTTGGCCGGTTTCCAGAACCAATGTCCGGCCACCCCAATTAATTTCTTTTCTGTGTATTTCAAACATCTATATGTCTTACCTTAACCTATGGTTTTCATGCTCTGATCAAGGCCCATCCCTAATCAGAGCAGATCGAAAACCTTTGTGCATGACCCCTATGGCCACACAAATTGCTTCATCTTATATAACGAAGCCTATTTACGCAGACCAAGACGCTTAATCAATGTTTGATAGCGTCCCTCGTCTTTTGATTTTAGATAGCTCAAGAGGCCCCGGCGCTTGTTAACAAGCATCAACAAACCGCGACGTGAGTGGTTATCTTTTTTATGGGTTTTAAAATGTTCCGTCAGGTTAACGATTCTTGTTGTGAGAATGGCGACCTGTACTTCTGGGGAACCTGTATCGCCGTCAATGATGGCGTAGTCTTTAATGAGTTCTTGTTTGTTTTCTGCAGTAATCGACATCGAATACTCCTTTAAAAAATTAAATATTAAACACCCTCACCGGTTTCAGGATCACTTTTTCAGAGATAATATCAACATCACACAACGCCACAAGGCGTGTGCCTGCCATCACTCTAATGATCCCGGGCCGGAGGGGGTCCGAAATTTCAAGCCTTTGTCCATGGGATAAAAGCTCTGCCTGTTCTTCTGTTACGGCCAGTGCCAAGATGTCGTCCAGCACGGTCACTACAGGAAGAATCCAATCTTCAGGCGGCGCACTATGGCCCAATTCCTCAAGCTTTTCCAGTGAAATCGTCTTATTTAAATCAAATGGCCCAACGCGGGTTCGCCGAAGGGCGGAGACATAACCGACAGTGCCCAATTTTAACGCTAAATCCCGCGCCAAGGAACGCACATAAGTACCCTTGCCGCATTGCACCCGAAGAGCAGCCCCATGGCCGTCATAGGAGATCAGATCGAGGGAAAAAATATCCACAACGCGCGGCTTCATCTCAAGCTTTTCCCCTGCCCGCGCCAAGTCATACGCCCGCTTTCCGCCGACCTTTAAGGCACTATAAATCGGGGGAATTTGCGTGATCCGACCCATAAAAGACGGCAGGGCCGCCAAGATGTCTTTTTCCTGGGGCCGCGCATCACTGGTGGCCGTGACCGCGCCTTCCCCATCGTCTGTGGCCCTTGCCTCACCGAAAGTCACCGTAAATTCATAGGTTTTTTGGGCATCCATGATAAAGGGGATGGTCTTTGTTGCCTCGCCAAAAGCGATCGGTAATAGTCCCGTGGCAAGGGGGTCTAACGTGCCGCCATGACCAACCTTTTGCGCCTTGGTCAGCCAGCGGCATTTCCCCACGACCTGAGTCGATCCCATGCCCAGTGGCTTATCAATGGCAATCCAGCCGTCACGTTTTATTCCTTTGCGCTGTCTTCCGTTAGGATCGCTCAAGGGTCACTCTTCTTTATCTTTTTCTAAATCTTTGCAGAGATCCTGGGCAACATGGGGGCTATGTAATATTTTTTCAATATGATCCGCCTCGCCAAAGCTACTATCGCTCATAAATTTCAACGTCGGCAGATATTTCATCGTGACCATATGCGACAGCTGACCGCGAATATATTTACAGTGTCGGTTTAACGCCAACACCACATCCTGTTCATGGGCGCCGCCGAGCGGCATCACAAATATCGTGGCATTTCGCAAATCAGGGCTACAGCGCACCTCCGTTACGGTTATGGACACACCATCGAGGACGGGATCATTAATGCCGCCGCGCGCGAAAATATCCGACAGAGCATGGCGAATATTTTCGCCAACGCGCAATAGCCGATGGCTTGGCCCATGGGCGCTTCTTTGGTCATCATTATGTGATCTGGACATGTAAAATCCTCTCCTGCGGACGAAGGGGGCCTTTAATCAAGGGACCGTTCTATTTCCTCGACCTCGTAACATTCAATGACATCGCCTTTTTTCAGGTCGTTGTAACTGGCAAAATTCATCCCGCATTCGGTTCCTGATTGCACTTCTGTCACATCGTCTTTAAAGCGCCGGAGCGAGCCAAGATCACCCTTAAAGATCACAACATCATCCCGCAACAGACGGGCATGGGCGCCTTTACGCATAATACCGTCAAGGACGAGACAACCCGCAGCCTTGCCAGTTTTCCCAGCAGAGAAGACATCAAGAATTTCCGCAGAACCAAGAATTGTCTCTTTTAATTCTGGGGCCAATTTACCAGACATGACCGCCTTGATATCATCCACAAGATCATAAATAACCGAATAATACCGGATTTCAACGCCTTCTTGATGGGCAAGATCCGCCGCCTTGCGGCTCGCGCGGACATTAAAGCCCAAAATCGGCGCGCCTGAAGCCGAGGCAAGATTGACATCGGATTCCGAAATACCCCCCACCGCAGAATGCAAGATTTTTGCCTTGACCTCATCGGTATTCATGGCTTCCAAGGCACCCCTGATGGCTTCTGATGACCCTTGCACGTCTGATTTAATGACCAAAGGTACAATCTCTGCCTGTTTGGTGTTTAATTTCTCAAACATCGCTTCAAGCGTTGCTTTTGGTGCGGCCTCTCTGGTTAATCTCTCGCGATTTTTACGGAATTCAGAAACTTCGCGGGCCTTGGCCTCGGACTCCACCACGATGAAACTATCGCCTGCTCTTGGCAGGCCATTAAGGCCCAAAATTTCCACAGGAACCGAAGGCACAGCCTTTTTCACATTACGGCCATGATCATTTAATAAGGCCCTGATGCGGCCCCATTCATTTCCGCAAACAAAGATATCGCCCACTTTCAAGGTGCCGCGCTGTACCAAGATGGTTGCCACAGAACCCTGCCCCTTATCAAGCCGTGCCTCCACCACAATACCATCCGCATTACGTTTTTTATTCACTTTTAGATCGAGCACTTCGGCCTGAAGCTGGATGGCTTCTTCTAGTTTATCCAAATTTGTGCCTTTTAACGCGGAAACTTCCACGTCAAGAACGTCGCCGCCCATGGTTTCCACAAAGACTTCATGCTGCAGAAGGTCTTGGCGTACTTTGTCTGGATTGGCGCCGGCCTTATCCATTTTATTGATCGCCACAATAATCGGCACACCCGCAGCCTTAGCATGGCTAATGGCTTCAATGGTTTGCGGCATAATACTATCATCCGCCGCCACCACAAGGATCACAATATCCGTGGCAATGGCGCCTCGTGACCGCATGGCAGAGAAAGCCGCATGGCCCGGCGTATCAAGAAAAGTGACTTTTTCGCCGTTGCCCATTCGAACCTGATAGGCCCCAATATGCTGCGTAATGCCGCCGGCTTCACCGGTCACGACACTAGATTTCCGGAAGGCATCCAAAATGGATGTTTTACCATGATCCACATGGCCCATCACGGTCACAACCGGCGCCCGCGATACCATATCATTTTCCGTATCTTCTGGCCCGGAAAGATCAATTTCAACATCAGATGCGCTGACGCGTTTCACTTTATGGCCAAATTCTTCTACGATAAGCTCTGCCGTATCCTGATCAATTTCTTGGGAGGCGGTGGCCATCACGTCCATTTTCATCAGGGAGCGGATCACATCGACCGTTTTTTCCGTCATACGATTAGCCAGTTCCGCCACCGTGATCATATCGGGAATGATCACCTCGCGGAAAATCTTTTGCTGAAGGCCTTGTCCGCCTTTACGTTTTTCTTTTGCTCTGGCCCGTTTCAGGGCCGCAAAACTACGCTGGCGCTCTTGTGCGCCGCCCGATAAGGCTTGCGTTACGGTCAGGCGCCCTGTACGGCGGGTCGGTTCGCCCTTCGCATTTCGGGTTGGTTTTGCACTTGGCCGTTCTTCGCCTGCAGGTTTCGCGGGTGCAAATTGTTTTTTCGCCGTCTCTTCTTGTTTTTTATTGGCTTTGTCGGCTGTTTTCTTTTGCTTTTCTTCTGCTTCAGCCTTAGCGGCTAACTCAGATTCTATTTTTTTCTTCGTTTCAATATCTGCTTTAAATTTAGCATCATCGGTGGCAACCTTTTTGGCATTCTTCGCGTCGATCTTCGCGTTTTCTTTGTCTTGAACAGATCGCGAGGCCGCTTCGACGGCGCGGCGCTTGGCCGCTTCGCTTTCTATTTTTGCTTTCTTTTCCGATTCGATATTCGCAAGCCCTAAAGCATTGGCGCGGGCCTTCATTTCGCTTTCCGTCAATTGACGTCCGCCAGAGGCCCCTGGCTTTTGCTTAACCGGCGCCGCAGACAAGGGGGCTTTTTTGACGACCTCCTTAACCGGCGCCTTTATCGTCGGCGCAACGGCAGGTTTTTCCCCAGGCAGCATCAGTTTTTTCTTACGTTGGACAACCACACTGCCCTGGGCCCGTGCCGCCGTCGGCGCAGAAAGCGGTGCCGCCGTTGAGGGTTTCAGCTGCAGCGTTTTCCTGGCGGAAACTGACCCAGATTCTGGCCCAGAATCTGGCCCAGAATTTGACCCTGAAACCGATAATGGTTTTTTTGCGTCCTTATCGTCACTCATTCTATATTCGCCTTCAGCTCACTTAAATCAACATATCGCGCTGCTCATCGTTATCGCATCGTGACATCTTCATACCGAGAAAACTCTTTCAAAAAGCTTTCTGTCATACCACCTGACAATAATGCCACATGCACCGCATTGGGCAATCCCAATGTCTGTCCTAACTGTTCGCGAGTGAACATATCAATCATCCGCAAATTTTCAAGTACATTCCCCAGACCCGAGCATAATTTACTACGCCCATTGTCTGCGGCATCTTCCGCTGTGATCAACGCCCTACATTTCTGGCCCTGCAACAACGCTCTTACCTTTTCAAAACCTGACACCATAAGCCCCGCGCGATTCACAAGACCCAGAAAATTCAGGCATCTCTGCCGAAGCAATTCCGCCACCAAATCCGGCAAATTATCATCCACCGTGACCTGAAACTTTTGAACAGGCCCTTTTTGAACAGGCCCCTCTTGAACAGGCCCCTCTTGAACAGGCAACGTCTGAGCCTGACCGGTTTCCGCTACGCTATCTTCGTCTTCCACTGTTTCCACATCGGCCATTTTTTGTTTTTGTGAGCCCTCTATCGTGGCAAGCGCCATCTGTCCGAACCGAAGCAGTGTTTTTTTCTTCATGGCGCTTTCCAGCAGCTGGCCTTCCGCGCGTATCCAGCCCCCGCGCCCAGGAAGCTTTGCCGCAACATCAGGGATAACATGACCCTCTGGATCCAAAACAAACCGGATCATCATGTGGGCAGGGTATGTCTCCCCCGTCACCAGACATTTTCGGACTCTTATTTCCTTGGGCCTCTTTTCTTTGAAACGCCCCGCTTTAGGGCCGCCTCTTTTCGCGCGCGTGATCTTTGACATTTACCCACTCGCTTTTCTATTCTTCTGCAAGAGCCTCTTGAGCCGCAGCAACCTCGGCGTCCTCATCTTCAAACCAATGGGCGCGGGCAGCCATAATGATGTCATTGGCCTGTTCTTCATTCAGGCCCATCCCCCGCAAAATACCATCTTCACGACTGATCAATTCATCTGCCGACAGATCTCCAAGATCATCCAATGTCTTGATATCTGCCTCGCCTAATGTCACCATCATGGCTGGGGTCAAACCTTCGATTGAGGCAATGTCATCAGACACGCCCAGTTCCACACGGGTTTTTTCAGACTCAACAGCCAGACGTTCCAGAGATTCCCGGGCGCGTTTTTGCAATTCTTCTACCAAGCCTTCATCGAAACCTTCAATGCCGGCAAATTCCTCAGGGGCAACATAGGCCACTTCTTCCATATTCCGAAAACCTTCGGCGACAAGAAGTAAGGCCAGAGTCTCATCCACATCCAATTGCGCCACAAATAATTCGGTACGGAGTTTATATTCTGCCTGACGTTTTTCGGATTCGGCCGCTTCGGTCATAATATCCACTTGCCACTCGCTTAATTGAGAGGCCAGGCGCACATTCTGTCCGCGCCGGCCAATGGCCAGGCTCAATTGGTCTTCTGGTACTACCACATCAATACGTTTTCTGTCTTCATCAAGAACCACTTTAGCCACATCAGCCGGGGCAAGGGCGCTTATAATAAAAGTTGCCGGATCCGCAGACCATTGAATGATGTCAATTTTTTCACCGGCCAGCTCGTTAACCACGGCCTGAACGCGGCTTCCGCGCATGCCAACGCAAGCCCCGACAGGATCAATGGAACTGTCATTGCTCCTCACCGCAATTTTTGCCCGGCTGCCCGGATCGCGGGCCACGCCCATGATTTCGATGACACCATCATAAATTTCCGGCACTTCTTGGGTGAAGAGTTTGGCCATAAAGTCTGGATGAGACCGGGATAGAAAGATTTGAGGCCCCCTTATCTCACGGTGTACATCAGCGATATAGGCCCGGATCCGATCCCCATTACGCATATGTTCCCGAGGGATCATTTGATCACGGCGGATGACAGCTTCGGCTTGACCCACATCAACAACCACATTGCCATATTCAACCCGTTTCACCACGCCATTGATAATCTCGCCTATCCGTTCTTGATATTCATCGAATTGGCGTTGACGTTCCGCATCGCGCACCTTTTGTACGATCACCTGCTTGGCCGTTTGTGCGGCCACACGGCCGAAATCTATCGGCGGCAATTCATCGGCCAAAAGATCGCCAATGGCCGCGCCTTCTTTTAGCTTTTCGGCTTCTTTCAGGGTAAGTTCGGTCGCATGATTTTCCACATGTTCCACAACCTCCATAACGCGATAAAGCTTAATATCGCCGGTTTTCCGTTCAATATGCGCTTTGATCTCATTTTCTGCGCCGTAACGAGAGCGGGCGGCCTTTTGAATGGCTTCTTCCAAAGCCTCCAGAACGATCTCCTTATCAATATTTTTTTCCCGCGCAACCGCATCCGCAATTTGCAGTAATTCAATCCTGTTCGCACTCACTGCCGTTGTCATACCTTGAACTCCATTCATGCCTTTTCAAGCATTATGTTCCTATAATTTTGTCCCTAACGTGATGCCGCTGCCAGCAGCTCATCCGTCAACACAAGCTTTGACCGGTGAATATTCTTAAAATCCACGTCAAAAATCTCCCCGTCCACCTTAATCTTAACCGCATCATCCGTGATGCCTTGTAATATGCCGCGATAGCGCCGCCGGCCGTCCTCTGGTACCGATAATTCAATCTTGGCTTCATAGCCCGCATAAGTCACAAAATCTTTTCGCCGGGTGAGGGGCCGATCAACGCCAGGGGTACTGACTTCTAATATATACTCCCCTGAGATGGGATCCTCAACATCCAATACCACCGAAATTTCGCGGCTTAAAGTCGCGCAATCCTCAACCAGCATCGTGCCGTCCGAACGCTCCGCCATAACCTGAAGCGTCACCGCCCCCCCTCGCGCTGAATTTTGCAAGGCAATGCGGACAATTTCATACTCCATTGCGGCGGCAATAGGGTCAATGATCTCATGCAATAAGGTTATCTGTGACGACAATGTACATCCATCTTAACGGTCAAAATATTATAAACACGACCCCCCAATAAAAAAGCAGGCCAGTGAGACACTTGCCCGCCTCTAACATTCCAGTGATTCGGTTGCCTTATATATAGTCGAAAATGTGAGAACTTCAAGTGAATAGTACGTCGCCCACACGATGTTTTAAACTATTCTGCACGGGCCCGCCGGATAAAGCGCAAATAACTGCTTTTACGGCCTTGTTCCAAGGATTTTATTTCGTAGCGACTTGGCGGCCAATCATCTGGCCTGTTCTGCCAATTCTCCGGGCTTTCGCAGAGCCAAACAAAATCAGGAGCCCGCAACATATGGGCCATTATCCAGCGGCAATATTCCATATGATCCGTGGCAATTCGCAACTCTGCCCCATCTTTTAAAATACGCGAGAGGGCGGCGATATTACCCGCGCTGACAATGCGCCGCTTATGATGGCGGGCCTTTGGCCAGGGATCGGGGAAAAGGATAAACGCGCGGCCAATAGACTGGTCTGGAAAGCTATCCATTAAAAGACGTGCATCATCTGTAAAGACGCGGACATTCTGTAAGGCTTTCTCCGCCACAAGATCAACGAGGCCTGATACCCCATTTAAAAAAGGCTCGCAGCCAAACAGGCCAATCTTGGCATGCGTCTCGGCCTGGGCGGCCAGATGTTCGCCTTTCCCAAAACCAATCTCCAGCCAATAATCCGTCAGAGGCGTGTCATCATTCGGGCCATCACTATTATCAAAATGACTTTGCGGCGTCCTTAAAGGGCTTTTCTGGGGAAGTTTTGGCGCGTCATATGTGCCGAAATCTGTGGAGGGGAGTTTTATGTCAATCTGCGGCAGCCAGTTATCCAACCGCGCCTGGCGGGCAGGCGATAACGCTGGCCCCTGCCGGCGACCATATACGCGACTACTTTTAATGTCTTCTAAATGTTTCATGGACGTGATATAGGGCCCAAAAGGCCCCATGTCTATGTCAAAATTTATGGAAAACATCCAAAAATGATTCTGTTTTAAACCAAAAACTATTCTATCTTAAAAATGACCTTTTAAAGCGTCAACCAAATCAAGTTTTTCCCAAGAAAACCCGCCGTCCGCCTCTGCTGCGCGGCCAAAATGGCCATAAGCCGCTGTACGTTCATATATGGGTCTGTTGAGATTAAGATGCTCTCTAATGCCCCGTGGGGTAAGATTCATCACATCATACAGAATCTTTTCCAATTCGGCGGGGTCTACTTTTCCTGTGTTATGAAAATCAACATAAAGCGAAAGCGGATGAGACACCCCAATGGCATATGCCAACTGAATCGTGCAGCGGTCTGCAAGACCCGCAGCCACCACATTCTTTGCCAGATAACGCGAGGCATAAGCCGCCGAACGATCCACCTTCGTTGGGTCTTTGCCGGAAAAGGCGCCGCCGCCATGAGGCGCTGCGCCGCCATAGGTATCCACAATAATCTTTCTGCCTGTCAAGCCGGCGTCGCCGTCAGGCCCGCCAATAACAAAATTTCCTGTTGGATTGATATAAAGCTCCTCCTCTGGACACATCCAACCGGACGGCAAGCTTTTCTCAATATGTTCAAGAACGATTTCCTGCACCCGGCCTTGCGAGACATCGGCGCCATGCTGCGTTGACACCACGACAGAAGTCGCCCCAACGGGAACGCCATCCTCATATCTCAGGGTGACTTGGCTTTTAGAATCTGGGCCAAGTTCCTTCACACCGCCATGACGCGCCGTGGCCATAGATTTCAAAATCATATGGGAATAATGGATCGGGGCCGGCATATAGGCTTCTGTTTCATTGGTGGCATACCCAAACATGATGCCCTGATCGCCCGCGCCTTCATCTTTATTTGCCCCGCTATCCACGCCCATGGCAATATCAGCTGACTGTCCATGGACAAAAACATCAACAGCCATATTTTCCCAATGAAAGCCGTCTTGCTCATAACCGATTTCCTGCACAACGCGCCGGGCAGCTGCCTCCATAGCCGCCGCATCGACAGAACTCGGGCCGCGAACCTCGCCTGCCAAAACCACGCGATTTGTCGTGGTTAAGGTCTCTACCGCAACGCGGGATTCGGGATCGGCCGCCAAAAATAGGTCAACGATTGAATCAGAAATACAATCAGAAACCTTATCTGGATGGCCTTCTGATACGGATTCACTGGTAAATAAATAATTTTTTCTGGACATGCCTAACGTCTCCTGCAATGGAATTTTAAATCTCTAATGAAACATATAACATATCTTTTATATAAAGAAACCTTTATGTTTAGTTAATATGGAAAATTATCGCCATGACCTAAATAAGAAAAAGCCTGAGACCAAAGGAAACAGGCTTATAAATTATATGAGAAAAAACGCTTCCGCTATTCAGAGGGGCGGCCCTCGGCGGGTTCTTCTGAATTTGCCCATTCCGGCATGGTCACGTGATTAGCCGCAGATACCCCCGTTCGGCTCATAACGGTGGGGATCGTCTTGAACAGGATTTTAACATCTGTCATAAGGCTACAATTATCCACATACCAAACATCCAAGATAAATTTCTGGTTCCAGCTGATAGAATTACGGCCCATAACCTGTGCCCAGCCACTGATTCCCGGGCGGACTTCATGGCGCCGCATTTGTTCGGCCGTATAGCGAGAACCATATTCTGCGATGAAGGGCCGCGGCCCAATCAAGCTCATATCACCGATCAAGACATTCCACAGTTGCGGCAGTTCATCGATGCTGCAGTCCCGTAACAATTTCCCAAATTTTGTCAAACGATATTCATCGGCCAAGAATTGTCCGTTCTCATCCCGACAATTGGTCATGCTGCGAAATTTTAGTATGGTAAAAGACTTGCCATTTAAACCTATTCTTTTCTGGGTGAAAAAGATGGGGCTGCCCAATTTAAGGCGAACCAGCAGGGCCGACATGAGTAAAATCGGCGATAAGACTAAAAGCAAAAAACAAGCCCCGACAAAATCCAGAATTCTCTTCCAGACGTTATGATATGTTATTCCGATCATCGTAATTCCTCAATCACCATTTTCTTCTGTATTAACCATTTAAGGTTAATGCAAAATTAACAAACTAAAAATACTTCTAATATTTTAAGTATTTTTAAACGATCCCCCAACATCTTACGCTGATATTACACTTTAAATAACAATTACGGGTTGCATGTCATATTGTAGCAACACAACTAAATTAACCATAGAACAGATCAATAGCAAGAAAAAAACTAAATTACAATAGCAGGATAGCAAATTATTTCGCACTTGCACCATATTTAATATATTTACATTTTTTTTGGTAAGGCCGCCCGCATAAGTTCAAGGGTCTTTTGCCGTCCATAGAGGGCAATGAAAGACCCCATACGTGGCCCCTGTTTTTGGCCCAACAGAATTTCATACAGGGCGCCAAACCAATCCCTGAGGTTGTCATAACCTTGTTGGTTTCCCACGGCAAAGACCAGATTCTGATAATCAGAGGCCGGCAAATGATCATCCAGCTTTTCCAATTCTTCAATCAGGCAGCCAAGATCAATGATTTCTTTTTCTGTTGGCACCCGATATTTTTTATGGGGTTTGACGAAATTCTCGTAATAAACCAGGGCATAGCCCACCAGCTGATCCAGCAAGGGCAGCTTGTCTGGGCGGCTCCCCTCGGCATAATTACTGATATAGCCCCACAGCGTTTCTTTATCTTCGGCATTGGTGGCGCTCACCAGATTAATCAAAAGCGCAAAAGTCACCGGCAATTGTTGCGTGGGCGGAGTGCCATTATGCACATGCCAAACGGGATTATTCAGCTTCACGTCTTGCGCCTGTTCGTCAAATTTAGCCAAATGTGTGATATATTCATCGACGGTTTTCGGAATCACATCAAAATAGAGTTTTTTCGCCTTTCTGGGGGATTGAAACATATAGAGCGACAGACTTTCTGGCGTCCCATATTTGAGCCAATCCTCCATCGTCAGGCCGTTGCCCTTAGATTTGGATATTTTTTCGCCATTCTCATCCAAAAACAACTCATAACTAAAGCCTTCTGGCGGGACGGCGCCTAAAATACGCGTGATCGCGCTTGACAGCTTAACGGACTCGATCAAGTCTTTTCCCGCCATTTCATAGTCAACGCCTAAACCGGCCCAGCGCATGGCCCAGTCTGCCTTCCATTGCATCTTGCAATGCCCCCCTGTCACGGGAACCTCTACAAGCTTGGCGGTTGCCTCATCACGGTAGGTTACGGTGCCCGCATCGAGATCTTTTTCCACAATCGGCACCTGAAGCACCTTCCCCGTACGGGGGCAAAGGGGCAGAAACGGGCTATAGGTGGCCTGTCTTTCCGCGCCTAAAGTGGGTAATATCACCTTCATTATTTTATCATATGCCGCGAGCATCCGAAGCAACGTATCGTCCATTTCCCCGCTGAGATACGTCGCCGTCGCGCTTTTAAAGTCATAATCAAAGCCAAAACTGTCCAAAAAGGCGCAGAGCCGCGCATTATTATGATGGGCAAAGCTTTCATGGGTGCCGAAAGGGTCAGGTACTTTCGTCAGCGGAAGCCCCAGATGTTGCGCGAGCATTTCTTGGTTTGGCAAATTGGTCGGTACTTTACGAAAACCGTCCATATCATCGGAATAGGTAATTAATTTTGTCGGTTTGTCGCTGAGGCGTTGGAAGGCCTGCCGAACCATTGTGGTACGGGCCACTTCGCCAAAAGTGCCAATATGAGGCAACCCGCTTGGGCCATAGCCGGTTTCAAACAGAATATAGTCCTTTTTATTACCCGATTTTTCTAACCGTGCCAAAAGCTTGCGCGCTTCCAAAAAAGGCCAGGCTTTACTGTCCGTTGCGAGCTGTATGGTTTCTGGTGATAATGACATAACTTCACTTTCCTTTAAATATGATGTCTTGATAAATCCCTTTGAAGGTTACGTCAACTCTTGGCTTTAGGCGCATGTATGAATATAGTCGCTTTTTATCTTTTACATCATGAGTCCAAACAGATATGACCACGCCCTTTCTAACGTTCCCCGATCCGTTTGACCTTCTCTCTCGCCTGCCTGCGCTTGTTGTGGGACCAAAGTCCAGTGTCATCCTCAGCCCCGACGGCGACATTCTGGCCTATGACAATAAAGATTTAACCAAGGTCATTAAAGATCAGTCTTTTCTTGTTTGTAATCAACAAATTACATCTCAACGTCTTGGAAAGGCCCCTTACCGTGCCTTTGATCTCTTAACGCTCTTTGCTTTTGTTCGTCCCGCAGAATTTTGTTTGCCTTTGCCCTTTGGATTAGCAAAGGCTTTGGATTTACCGTATGATAACGCGGGGCCAGAGGATGATGCCCTTGTGATTTTACAGGCCGCACAAGAATTATTTCACGAACTTAAATCGCCCAATTATATTTTCCCGGAGGGCGCGGCGGCAAATGCCAAAAACATGGCTGAGGCGGGCTGGCCCTGGGGGCCGTTGATTCTAGGGGCGCTTGACCTTGATGCACATAGTCAAGATTATCCTGTCTGGAACCATTTGCCGGAATGGGAAGACATGCCGCCGCCGCCGCCGGGCATAGCGTCCATAAGCGAGAAAGAAAGCCTAGCAAAGCTCCGTGATCTTCTTGGCCCCGATGCGGAGGAACGGCAGAGCCAGAAAGATTACGCCGCCCTGGTGACAACCGCCTTCGCGCCGCCCGAACAGGCGGACGAGCCCCGGCTAATCTTGGCCGAGGCGGGGACAGGCATTGGGAAAACCCTGGGCTATATCGCGCCGGCCAGCCTTTGGGCAGAGAAAAATGACGGCACCGTTTGGTTGTCCACCTATACCAAAAACCTCCAGCGGCAACTGGATCAGGAAATGACGAAGCTTTACCCCGATCCTGTCACAAAAAAAGCCAAAGTCGTCATCCGCAAGGGACGGGAAAATTATTTATGCCTCCTGAATCTTCAGGAATTATCACAGGGCGCCGCGCAGCCGGAAGGCCGCATTCTGTTGGGGCTTGTCTCGCGCTGGGCCAGATATAGCCGGGACGGCGATATGGTCGGCGGTGATTTTCCCGCTTGGCTCGGTGAAAGTTTCGGCAATAGTCGTCTCGCGCAACTCACGGATCGGCGCGGGGAATGTGTCTATTCCGCCTGCGCCCACTACCGAAAATGTTTTATCGAAAAGGCGCAGCGTAATGCCAAAACGGCCCGCCTTGTCATTGCCAATCACGCCCTCGTCATGGTGCAAAGTGCGACCCGCATGGGCGATACTGATCTGCCGAACCGTTACGTCTTTGACGAAGGTCATCATCTTTTTGACGCCGCCGACAGTGCCTTTTCCGCCCATCTTACCGGGCAAGAAGGTCTGGAGCTGCGGCGCTGGATCAGGGGGGCTGAGGCAACGAGCCGCAGAGGAAAGGGGCTGCAAGGCCGCGTCGAAGATTTAATTAGCGCGGATGACGATGCTCGGCGCCTGCTGGAACAGGCGATAACAGCGGCACGGGGCCTGCCCGCCGATGGCTGGCATGGACGTATCATGGACGGCAGCGCCTTTGGCCCCGCAGAGAATTTTTTAACTTTGGTGCGCCGCCAAGTCCTTGCCCGTTCTGATGGTTATGATCGGTATCACAGCCTGGAAACCCCCGCAAGCCAGCTGATACCTGACCTTATGGATGCCGCCGAAATGCTTCATAGCGCCCTTGGGGAATTGGCGCAGCCTTTAAAAAAACTATCCTTGGTTCTGCTGAAAAAACTGGATAATGAAGCCGCAGAATTGGACAGCAATATGCGGGCGCGGCTCGAATCTGTTGCCCGTACCCTGACCCGCCGCGCAGAGACCATCGCAGATAGCTGGATGCCCATGTTGATGAGCTTAAAGGGCGAAAGTCATGAAAATTTCGTCGACTGGTTTGAGCTGAGCCGCATACAAGGCCGCGAGATAGATACCGGCATGTATCGTCATTGGGTTGACCCGAGTTTGCCTTTTAACAAAACCGTCCTTAAACCGGCCCATGGCGTGGTCATTACCTCTGCCACGCTGCGTGACAGAAGCCTAAGTGCAGATGGGTCAGAGGCCAATGCAGAAATTGAATGGCACGCCGCAGAGGTTCGAACCGGGGCAGCCCATATGATCAATACGCCGCGCCGTCAAAGTCTGAAGTCGCCCTTTAATTATAGCGAACAAAGCCGTATCTTCATTGTTAATGACATGAATAGAAAAGATCTTGACCAGCTTGCCGCCGCCTATCGTGAACTGATTTTCGCTTCTGGCGGCGGGGCGCTTGGTATCTTCACCGCCATCTCACGCCTCCGGGCCGTTCATAAAAGACTTTCTGAGGCCCTCGAAGAAAATCATATCCCGCTCTATGCCCAGCATGTGGATTCCATCAATATCTCCACCCTGATTGATATTTTTCGAGATATCACCGATAGCTGCCTTCTGGGAACGGATGCGGTCAGGGACGGCGTTGATGTGCCCGGCCAATCCCTCAGGCTCTGCGTGTTTGATAAGGTTCCCTGGCCCCGCCCGACCATTTTGCATAAGGCGCGCCGTGAAAAATTCGGCAAGCAAACCTATGATGACTTGATCACGCGCCTGCGCCTGAAACAGGCTTACGGGCGCTTGATTCGGCGCCGGACAGATAAAGGCGTATTTGTTATGCTCGATGGGGCCATGCCAAGCCGCCTGCTGAATGCCTTTCCAGAGGATGTTATCATCGAGCGGATCGGACTTGCCGACGCCATTCAAAAAACAAAAGCCTTTTTGGCTGATCAGAGCGGGTCTTTATAGCGGCGGCTTTTGGGACGGGAATGGGGCATCAAATGTCCCTTTTCCCCCAAGAAATAAGGTTTCCAAAAGGCGATACCCACAGGAACGGCCACATTAAGCGCAAAGGCCGTGGCCATCAGGGTATAAAAAACCTCTGTCGTGATAATGTGATTTTGCACATAGGCAATATCCATCACCACAAAGGCAAGCTCCGCACGGCCTAACATACCAATGCCGATCATAATGCTTTCCCGCCAGACAAACCCGCCCGTATATTTGGCCGCAAGGGCCGCTGAGCCAATTTGTGACAAGAGGAGGCCCGATGTCAGGATAATAACCTGCGGGATAATTGTCATAAAAATGCTCACATCAAAAATAATCTTGGTGCCAAGCTCCACAAAAAATACCGGGCCAATCCAGGAAAAAGCCACGTTATCAATAATTTTTTTGGTATTTTGATAATGATCAACCTTAGGGTTTTCTCTGAGTTTGAAATATTCTTCCTTGAGGATCAATCCCGCCATATAAGCCCCGACCGCCGGATGAAATCCAAATTCATGGGCCAGCAAACCCGCCAGAACCGCCACAAGTAAAACCGTCAGCGTGGCATTGTCCGCCTTGCCAAAAGACAAAAAATGATTCATCCCCTGCCGGCCAATGAAAGGTACCTTTGAAAAAAAGCTTTTGGGATTGTCGGGCAAAACCCAAATTCCCAATATGGTGATAATAATAAAGAAGGCCGTTGCTTTTCCGGCGATGACCGCGATACCCCAAAAGGTTAACATGGCCTGCCCCGTGGCAACGGGCACCAATATCGCCACGAAAACCAGTGATCCAATATCATCCAAAATGGCCGACGTCATAATGCCCTTGGCCGCCAATGTTTTATTCAGACCCGCAGATTTTAACGATACCATTGTCAAAGACACCGCCGTTGCCGTCATGGCAAGCCCGCACATAATCGACACGTTGGTATCGCCCCAGAAATATTCTGCCACAGAATAGGCCACAAAGAAGGGCGCCAACGCCCCAAATAAAGCAATGCCCCAGCTTCGTTTGAGGCTTTTAAGGAAGTCACTGGTGCTTTCTTCGAACCCCAATGCGAACATAATGATAATGATGCCCAGTTCCGCAAAAACCCGAATGAAGGGGTCGCTTGTTTGTGGAAGTACGCCAATATTGACCAAAAGCGCCCCCATAAAGAGGAAGAATAACACCGGTGTCATACGGGTTTTATTGGCCAGAACCGATGCCACAAATACCGACGTCCAAATGATAGCAAGAGAAACTAATGACTCCATAACGCCGCCTGTAACGTCATAACGCTATGCCTTTATCACACAAAAATTTGACCTTTTAAATAGGTGATAGAATGGCCGGCAATATGAACCCGGCCCGCTTCTTTTACATAGCGGCACGTCACATCACCGCCGCGCAGAGATATTTGCTGCGCCGTTAAAGTTGTCTTTCCCAACTTTTTTGCCCAGTAAGGAATCAGCGTACAATGAGCCGAACCGGTTACAGGGTCTTCGGGAATACCGTGATTTGGCGCAAAAAAGCGTGAGACAAAATCAATGCCCAGCCTATCAGATGGAGCCGTGGCAATCACCCCTGTATCATTAAGGCGGGCCAATTTCTCCATGATCGGAGCAAGGGCGGCCACCTCTGCCTCGCTGTTAAAGATCGCCATATGATCCCGCGCCAAGAATAGTTTTTCAGGCCGCGCCCCCAAGGCAGCAATGCTATCATCTGAGATCTCGATCTCTTCCCCTACGCGGGCCGGGAAATCGAGTTGCAGCTTGCCGTCTTGTTGCCGCCTTACGGTCAGGATGCCGGCCTTTTCTGTACTAAATTTGATGTCTTCCCCATACCAATCTAATTCATTAAACAACACATGAGCCGCCGCAAGGGTGGCATGACCGCAAAGATCAACCTCGGCGACAGGCGTAAACCACCTGAGGTGAAAATCACTATCATCATGATCACCTCGGGTAAAAAACGCCGTTTCAGACAAATTATTTTCAGTGGCGATTTTTTGTAAGAGCGCCCCCTCCAGCCAATCGGGCAGGGGAACCACGGCGGCCGGATTGCCATGAAAAAGCGCGGACGTAAAGGCGTCAACCTGATAAATACTATATTCTGCCATGAGAATCTCCTACGTAACGATGATCTTTTTACCCGCCTCAGCGGTTTTTTTCCCGCCGATGGATTCCGGTATGGTCACGCCTTTTTGCGCGGCGGGCCGGGCGGCAATTCGATCAAGCCATGCTTTTAAATGGGGCAAATCATCAATGGTGACGCCGGCCCAGTCAAAGGAACGCACCCAGGCCCAGTTAGCGATATCGGCGATGGAATATTCCCCGCGCCCGGCTCCCGCCAGATAATCTTTATCTTTCAGCTGGGTATCGAGCACCGTGTAAAGTCTTTTTGTTTCGTTTTGGTAACGATCTATGGCGGGCTGAATTTTTTCGGGGAAATAGCGGAAAAAAACATGCGCCTGTCCCTGCATCGGGCCAATGCCTGACATTTGGAACATCAGCCACTGTAAAACATCCATCCGGCCCGTCACATCGGCCGGCATCAACAAGCCGGTTTTTTCTGCCAGATATATCATAATAGCGCCGGATTCAAAAATGGTCAGATTATCATTATCCCTATCAACGATGGCCGGAATGCGTCCGTTGGGATTGAGGGCGAGGAATTCTGGACTTTTCTGTGCGCCGCTCATTAAATCAATGTGATGAACCTTATAGGCCAAACCCAATTCTTCCAGGGTGATGGTGATTTTATAGCCGTTAGGCGTGGCCGCCGTATATAAATCTATCATGTTAATTCCTATCCTATTGTCAAAGGCGCGAGACATAATCCCACCCTGGTTGTCCGTTGCACAAACAGTCTTGAAGCCGAATGGCGCCAATTTTTTCTGCAACCGCTAGAGAGCCGATATTTTCCTTCCTTATAATGGAATGGAGCTGCCCAAACGCCTGTATCTTCAGGCCATGATCCCTCATAGCCGCCGCCGCTTCGCTGGCATAGCCTCTACGCCAATATTTTTGCAGAAAGCTATACCCAAGTTCGATCACCCTTGTGACTTCTTTGCCTTCTGTAACATTATGGGGGTCAAAGTGATATGACGTCAATCCTTCTTCCTCTGTGCCATAAAAAAAACTTAACCCACAGCGGCCCACGGGCTGACCGTCTTGTTTTCGGATAACAATCCGCTGTCCGATACCATGTTCTTCTTCTATATCAAGAAGCCTCTGAAGATAAGCCAAATTTTCATCATGGGTAAGGGTGCGGCCCAAGGTATAACGCACCACCTGTTCATCACTATGCAGCTCATTAAGGAAGTCGATATCCTGCGTTTCAAACGGCCTTAAGATAAATCGTTCTGTTTCTGCGGTAATCATATTCTATCCTCAACGCGCAAAGATGGTGCCATTTTTCAGTTCTATGTCAATTTTTGTCAGGGATTGCCCGTTGCACGGCCCCGCCAAACATTTTCCCGTCTTAATATCAAACAAGGCCCCGTGATTATGACACATGAAATATTTGCCCGATTTTTCCGTAAAAAGCCCCGCCTTCATATTCAAGGGAAGATAGGCGTGGGGACAGCTATTTTCATAAGAAAAAACCTCCTCGCCTTTACGATAAATAAAAATTGCCCGCAGATCCGGCCCCGCTCGATAGGTGAATTCCTTAGCCGATCCCTCCTCAATATCACACAAGTGGCCCATAATTTCCCCTGCTTTCGGGCCACCAATAATCTCGCTTGCCTTCATCAGACCTCCTCTGGCATCCAGGGGCCAAGAGCCGGCCTCCAGGGCGTGATCGTGACCTTGGCAAAAAGCCCTGCCTTGGCATAGGGGTCATTGGCAGCAAATTCAGCAGCGGCCGCCGCGTCTTTGACCTTAATGATGAACATACTGCCTTGTGGTTTTGGGTCTTCGCCCGCACTTAAAAACGGCCCGGCCAAAACGACGCAGTCTTGCGCGGCGGCATAGCTTAAATGGTCAGGACGGTTATCCATCCGCAGGCCCAAACTGTCGGATTTATCTGTCGCCAATATTATAAAATACATTTATCTTCCTTAAAATTCACCTAGGCTTAATTTCACTAATCTTAAACTTAAAGTTCGCTGACATAGGGGCGATTCATGAGATCCTGAACGATTTTTTTAACATTTCCGCCCTTATGAAGAATGTCATTGACGGCCCCGGCGATGGGCATTTCAATATTTTCCCGCTGGGCAATTTCCGCAAGAATACTCGCCGTGTGATAGCCTTCGGCCACGCTAATGCGGCCAGACATGATTTCCGCGACAGCCTTTCCCTGCCCCAAAGCCATGCCAAGGGACATATTTCGCGACTGAGGCGAAGAACAGGTTAAAATCAAGTCCCCGAGACCGCAGAGGCCCATCATGGTTTCCCGTTTGGCCCCAAAGGCTTCGCCAAACCGGATCATTTCTGCCAGCCCCCGCGTAATGAGCGCCGCGCGGGCATTGTCCCCAAGCCCTAGTCCCGCCACAATGCCGCAGCCTACCGCCAAAACATTTTTAACTGCCCCGCCCACTTCGGCCCCAATCACATCCCGGGATAGATAAGGCCGAAAAGTTGGCTGGCCGAGCGTATCAGCGACATTTTCCGCGATCTTCTGGTATCTCGACGCGATCGTCACGGCCGAGGGCAGGCCTAAGGCCACTTCTCTGGCAAAGGTCGGGCCGGATAAAACCACCAACGGACTTTTGGGTAATATCTCTGTCACCACATCATTGATTAATTTTCCTGAAATTTGCTCTATACCCTTGGCGCAGAGCACAAGGGGCGTGCTGTCCTTAAGATGACCTTTTAGCTCAAGGGCGACGGAACGGACAAATTGTGCCGGAACCACCATCAAAACAAGATCCGCCGCCGCCGCCTCTTTTAAACTTCCCGTGGCTTTTAAGGATTTTGGCAGGGCGATATCTGGCAAGAAGTCCTTATTCTCTTGGGTCGTATTAAGTGATGTCACAACGGCCTCTTCCCGCGCCCATAACAAGACATCCCTGCCTGCCCGCGCAGACATGGCCGCTAAGGCGGTGCCCCATGCCCCGCCGCCAATCACACTTATTTTATTATATATCGCCATATTTTAAGTCATTTCATCCCTGTTGAATTTATCTCTTATGCTTTTACGCCTGCCCCTTGCGCCGGGGGGGCATCAGGGTCAAGGGGCCAACGCGCCCGCGCGGCCAAATCAAGGCCATCATATCGCCCTAACTTAAATCTTTCCACGCCAACCCAGGCAATCATGGCCCCATTGTCGGTGCATAAAGCTGGCGGCGGCGCTAGAATAGAAAAATTCCTTTGGTTGCAAAGTTGTCTTAAGCTACTTTTTAGTGCGCTATTCGCCGCAACGCCGCCTGCCACCACAAGAATATGGGGGCCCATAGGATATTGTGCAAGGTATAAATCCAGCGCATTGCCCATGCGGTCTAGGATACTGTCACATATGGCCTGCTGAAAACTTGCGGCGAGATCATACATATCCTGCTGATTTATCCCCTCCCCAAGCTTTTCCACGTCGCGGCGAACTGCTGTTTTCAAGCCAGAAAAAGAAAAATCACATCCCGCCTTTCCCTTTAAAGGGCGCGGCAGCTTAAATCTTGTCTCGCTGCCCAGCCTTGCGGCCACTTCCACGGCAGGCCCGCCGGGATAGCCAAGGCCCAAAATTTTTGCGGTTTTGTCAAAGGCTTCCCCGGCTGCATCATCAATCGTGGTGCCCAGCCGTTGGTAATGTCCAACCCCTTTAACCACCAGAATCTGACAATGTCCGCCTGAAACTAACAGCAAAAGATAAGGAAAGGCCACCTGATCTGTCATTCTGACCGTCAGGGCGTGGCCTTCGAGATGATTGACCCCGATAAAGGGGATGTTTTTTGCCGCCGCAATGGCTTTGCCCGTCATCATGCCGATCATCACCCCGCCAATGAGGCCGGGGCCAGCGGTGGCGGCCACGGCGGACAGGTCAGAAAAACCGCAATGGGCCTCGGCCAAGGCTTGCAAAATAAGCCTGTCCATATGCTCAATATGAGACCGCGCCGCGATTTCCGGCACCACCCCGCCGTAGGGTTTATGTTCCTCGATTTGAGACAAAACCACATTGGACAAAATCTCTCCCGCGCCATTCACCACGGCGGCGGCGGTTTCATCACAACTGCTTTCCAGCCCCAATATCCGTATCTCTTTTTTCATTTTTGGTTTCATTTTATCTTTACTATCATTATTTATGGCATCACCCTTAAAATTATTCTACAAAAGATTTATATTAATAAATATTATTTTATAAGGCTTATTTCCTGTGCAAGACATTCAAAAAGATGACATCACCGTCCGTATCGGGACGCGCGGCAGCCAATTGGCCCTCGCACAGGCCCATGAGGTCAAAGATCGGCTGCTTTCAGCCCATGGCCATTTGCAGGATAATATGATCGACATTATTGTCATGTCCACGCGGGGCGACCGGATCTTAGACCGCCCCCTGGCCGACATTGGCGGCAAGGGATTGTTCACAGAAGAAATTGAAGAGGCCTTGACCAAGGGCGACATTGATATGGCCGTTCATTCTCTGAAAGATATGCCCACCACCCTGCCCAAGGGGTTAGAGCTGGCCTGTTACCTGGCGCGAGAAGATGCGCGGGACGCCTTCATTTCAGCCAAGGCCACGCGCCTCAGGGATCTGCCCGCAGGTTCTGTCATCGGCTCGGCATCCTTAAGGCGGCAGGCCCTGACGCTCGCCTTGCGGCCAGATATTACGGTCACGTCCTTTCGCGGTAATGTGCAATCCCGCTTAAAAAAACTAGATGAGGGCATTGTGGATGCGACCTATCTTGCCATGGCGGGCCTCAACCGTCTCGGCCTCGAAGATGATCGCATTCACCCCATTGAGACATGCGATTTTCTGCCTGCTGTGGCCCAAGGCGCCATCAGTATTGAAATCGCAAGCCATCATAAAACGGCTCGCGACCTCATCCGCCCCTTAAATCACCTGCCCACGGAAATTTGCGTGCGGGCCGAGCGGGCCATGCTGAAAATCCTAGACGGATCATGCCGTACGCCCATTGCGGGATATGCCACATGTGACGGGGATAATATCACCTTGACAGCCATGGTGTCGCTTCCCGATGGCCGCGAGAGCCATCGCTACGAACTTACAGGTCACGACCCTGAAGCGCTTGGCAGAGACGTGGGGGAGGCCTTGAAAGAGCAGGCGGGAAAGGCCTTTTTCGACATATTAAGAGAAGCGTTATAGATGCATTTCCTCCTCACCCGACCACAAGAAGATGCCGGCAAGCTTGGGAAAAGCTTGAAGGATATTGGTCATGAGGTCAGCTATAGCCCGCTCTTAAAAATAGAGTATTTTGACCCCCAGAAAGTCTCTTTAGACAACTTTCAGGCCCTGGTTTTCACCAGCGTAAATGGCGTGCGGGCCTATAGGAAAAACAGCGAGAACCGTGATATAGTCTGTTATACCGTTGGGGATGCCACGGCCGCCGAGGCGCAAAATCTGGGCTTTAAAAAAATCCATAGCGCCGCCGGAAATGTGGCGGGATTGACCCAGCTTATCTGCCGTGATCTTGCACCGGAACAGGGGGCCTTACTTCATATTTCGGGAAAGGATATTGCCGGGAACTTATCCGAAAACCTTAAAAGGCAAGGATTCAGCACCAAAAATCTTCCGCTTTATAAAGCCCATATGATCAATTTTTTCCCTCAAGATATTCAAGGCCTTTTCCGGGCCAATACCATAACCCATATCCCTTTTTATTCCCCGCGCACCGCAAAGGCCTTTGTGGGGGTTATTCGCGCGGCCAATTTACAAGATAAATTATCAGAAATCACCGCGCTTTGTCTTAGTTTTGACGTATCTGATGTGATAAGCTGTCTTAACTGGGGAGAAATTTTAATCGCCCCGCAGCCAAAGCAATATAGCCTATTCAACCTCATTGACATAAAATTAGAGGATCCTCGGGTATGACCGAAAAAACGTCAAAAGAAGACATTGAGAAAACCGCTCAGAAAATTATGGCCGAGCGAAAGGTGGCAGCAGAAAAATTAGCCCCCAAGACGTCCGCCGCTGAGAATACCCGCAAAGAGCCGACCTCTGGCCAAAAAACGTCCTCTGGAAAAGCAAATTGGCCCTTGCGTGGTCTTTTGACGCTGCTTGTCTTTTTAGGCGGGGCGGCAACCACACTTTATTTCTTACCCGCTCTTACAGAACGCCTGCCTTTTCTGGCACAATGGGTTGGACGCGCAGAAACCCCGTCGTCTTTCAATAATGCCCTGCTCGAGCGGCTCACCGCCGTGGAAGAGAAAACCACGCAGCAAGCCGCTTCTCTTCACGCCCTCAATCAACAATTTGATGGCCTATCAAAAGGCCCAGCGACGACCGACCCCGCTCTATTGAACCGGCTGGACAAGCTGGAGCAGGGCACGATTCAGGCCGATAAGGGCGTGGCAGATACGTCCCAATCCGCCCGTATTGATATGCTGTTGAGCCGCATGAGCCAGCTTGAGGCATCATTCGTCCCCTTAAGTAAGGGATTAGCCGACGCCCAAGAGGCCCGGCTTGAACGGTCGCAGCTCGTCGAAGCTTCTGGTGCCGCCGCGCGCCAAATGACCCAAGTCGAAAGCCGGCTAAAGGTTGTTGAAAATTATGCCGCGCGGGATGTTAGCGGGGCGCTTCTCGTCTTTCGCCTTGACGAGCTTCGGAACAAAGTCATCTTGGGCCAGGCCTATGACCGCGAAATTGAGGCCCTGAAAGCCCTGACAGAAAAAGGCACATTAGCCTCAAATGCGTCCCTCAGTACCGCAATAAGTTGGCTTAGCCAACATAGATCTGGCGTGACCGCCCGCCCTTTATTGCGCCGTCAATTTGATGGGCTTATTCCCGACCTTATTCAGGCAAAAACACGTCACGCGGATGATCCTTGGTGGCGGCAGGCCTATAACAGCATCCGAAATCTTGTCATGCTGCGAAGAACCGATGTGCTTCAGGGCGGCACGGACAGTATTATTGCTGATGCCCAACAACTGTTGGAACAAGAAAAGCTTAAGGAGGCCGTGACACGCCTTAAAAACCTGCCTGATAATCTGCGCGGCATATTGAGTGTCTGGATAGGCCAAGCAGAGATATATTTACAAGCCGAGGATGACCTAAATCTCATAGAACATCTCAGCGTGGCCGCTTATCTTGACCCTGAAATATCCCTTAAGGCCAATAACAACACCTCTGAGGGCGTAGAACAAAGCAAAAAGGAACAAGTCCAATGATACGGATCGGTTTTTACATCACCCTGTCCATTGCCCTTGCCCTTGGTGCCGTTTGGTTTGCAGATCACCCCGGCACCCTGCGGCTGAATTGGCAGGGCTGGGAAATGCGTCTGTCTATGGGGATTTTCTTTCTATTTGCCTTCCTCTATACGGCGCTTTGTTGGTATTTGTTCAAACTCTATCGCTGGTTCAGAACAGACAACCCCTTAACAAGTCCCAAAAGGCAAGCCAGCCGCCGCCAAAAAGGGTTATCGGAACTTGATCTTGGCTGGTCAGCCTATGCGGTTCATGATGATGCGGCGGCCTTAAAGCATGGCAAAAAAGCCCGCGCACTTTTGCCCCAGGATAATGGGCCAACGCGCCTGATTCTGGCCGTTGGCGCACAGGATGAAAAAAGCCAGAATGATAAAAAATGGCAGGCCTATCTTGAGCCCCTACAGAAAAACCAAAATACCCGGTTATGGGCGCTTAAAATCGCCCTGGACCGAGAGAAGAGCCCTCAAGAGGCCCGCGCAATTTTACGGGAAATGAAGACGTTAAGCCCCCATAATAAATGGATAATGAATAAATATTTTAACCTTCTTACCCGCCTGGGCCAATGGTCAGAGGCGGCCGACGAATTAAACCAACTCGCCAAAGGCAAGGCCCTTGATCCCCATGAGCAAAAACATCTGGCCGCCGTGCTGAAATATAGTCAGGCCCTGGAAGCGGACATAGCCAGCCAGAAAACCGCCGCCCGGGATTTTGCCATAGCCGCCCTTAAATCTGATCCGGCTTTTATCCCTGCCGCCCTATTGCTGGGCCGTTATTATCTCAGCTGCGACGATAAGGCCAAGGCCCGTAAAGTGGTTGAAGCCACATGGAAGCTAGCCCCGCACCCTGATCTGGGGCAATTTTTCCTGAAATTAGAGCCTCTTGAAAGCCCTAGCGAGAAATTCCGCCGCATACAAAAATTTGCCGGCCTGAAGGCCGATCATCCTGATAGCCTAAATTTTCTGGCAAAAATAGCCCTGGATACAGAACATTGGGCTGAGGCAAAACAGGCTTTAACAACCCTGACAAAGGACGATACAGCAACGCGGGAAACCTATCATCTGTTGGCGAGGCTCGAAATGCTGCAAAAGAAAGATCAGGCAGCCGCCACGCGCTATACGGCCCAAGCGGAAAAGGCTAAGGAAAGCTTTTGGCGCTGCGGATCCTGCGGGGCGCAGGCCAAGAATTACGCCCCCACCTGCCCCAAATGTCAGAGCTTTGGCCAGATAACCTGGACGTAAAACCTAGGGATATTTTTCTGCTTTCCGTTTAAATTTTACGAAAAATTTGGCTTTATCCCCAGAGGTCAGGCAACATCCGACAATGGCGGCCCAATAGAGGATCATCAGAAGCGGCACGCCCAAAGCAATGCCTTGGCCCGACATCATATCAACCGGTAAAATAAGCGCCAGTATCTTGAATAATATTATAGTGATCCCCGCCGCCAGCACGACTTTTAACAAGCTCATATGCAACATGTTAATATTCATCAGCCGCCGAATAGTAATCACCCTTACCAGATTCATCAGAAAATAAATGGCGCAAAGAGCCATGGCTATGCCCCTCATATCAAAATGAAAGAGCCGTATAAAAACCCACGCAATCACCACATAAAGCGGCACCATAATCAGGGAAATAATCGGATTAAAGATAGGGTATCGATATAAAATAGGCATGTCAGCCATGCCAAAGCCCCCGTTGATGGTCTCGCCAATCATCAGAAAAACCAGCACAACACCGCTGGAGACAAGCAAAGCCTGATCGGTATTCGCCGCGACAATTAAGGACATGAAAGCTTCGCTATAGAAGACCGCAATAACCACCAAAAAACATTGAACCATTAATGTCCATCGGCTGACCATAACCATCTGCCGCTCGACCATAGCATAGTCTTTCTCAACCAGATTTTTAGCCATCACAGGGCCTAATATCGGGTAGAAGCTCTGATATATCTTCTCAACGGATGTGGTGATCTGCTGGGCAATATTGTAAATGCCCAAAACGCCTTCGGCAAAAAAGAATTTCACCGTAAAGACATCCATCCGCATAAAAACCAACAGCGCCAGATCGTGAAATGCCGTCGGTGCCGAGAATTTAGCCATCTTATACATCATAGAAACCGTGGGCCGAGCGTACAGAAAGTTTTTCAGACTGAATAAGCGCGCGCTGCCCCATAAGGCCGTCCCAAGAGCCGCAAAAATGGACACCGCATAGGCCATCAACACGCCCGAATCATCATAACCCAGAAAATAAAACGCTAGCATACTCAACAATAAGACATAGGGTTCCGCAAAGCTACGGGCGATGACTTCATATTTCATATTGCGCGAAATGCGGGTGCCCGCCAAGATAATATCCACAGCGGATATGACAATAATCATCGGGGTTATGTTAATTAACCCCGCCACCATTTCGGGATAATCAAACCAAATGGCCAGTTGGCCCGATGAGGCTATTATCAGGCCAATCATCCCGAGGCCAACGAGGAAGGAACAGATCAGGGCGCCGACAATCACCTCTTCGGTGGTATGGCCTTCGTTATAGTCTTTATCCTGAATAAATTTGAATAAAGAGCGTTTAAAGCCGAAAACCGCCAGCGCCGCCCCCAGTTCCACTGTGGTGATGATAAAAACATACCGGCCATAGAGGGCATTTCCATACAGGGCGACAACCAATAATATGAAGGGAAGCCGGGAACTTAAGCGAATGATAAAACCCAAAAAGTTTAAAGAGGCACCCTTCACGATGTCTTTTTTATCTGTTTCTTCTTTCGATGCCATTTAATATGGGGCCAACTATAGGTAAAATCCAAAAATAGACCTTACAGCATACAGAATAAATTTCTAGATTAAAACAGAAAGACTCTAGAGAGTTACTCAAAAACAGGGCGTCGCTCTATAATGCGGCCGCCCTGTTTTTGAAAATTATTATATTCTTTTTAATTTTTTAGATTTCGATAATCAAATACCCGCTGCGCCTTACCCGCCGACCGTGGAATGCCGCCTGGTTCCCGAACGTCCATCTTCGTCGTGACCCCACATAAATTTTTAATATGTGACTTTAATTCTGCCGCAATATGCGCGCGCATATGATCATCGGAAAATTCTGGTTTGGCTTCCACAACAACGGTTAATTCATCCATGACTTTTGGCCGGCGTATCTCACAGAAATAATGAGGCGTCACACGCGCATCTCGGCAAATTATTTCCTCAATCTGTGTCGGGAAAACATTCACACCGCGAATAATCATCATATCATCAGAACGGCCAAAGATTCGCGCGATTCGCCGCATATGGCACAGAGACCCCGGCAGGAGTCTTGTCAAATCACGGGTTCTATAGCGGATGATCGGGAAGGCTTCCTTACACAGAGACGTAAAGACCAGTTCCCCCTCTTCGCCATCAGGGACGATGTCACCTGTTTCAGGATTAATAATTTCAGGGTAAAAAAGATCTTCCCAGATGGTTAATCCGTCCTGGGTTTCCGCAAATTCGGAGGCCACCCCCGGCCCCATAATTTCCGACAACCCATAAATATCAACGGCCTTAAGATCAAATCGTCGTTCAATCTCTTGACGCATTTCTTCGGTCCAGGGTTCTGCGCCATGCATGGCAATTTCAAGAGAGGTCGTACGGGGGTCAATGCCCATTTTCTCGAAACTATCCGCCAAAGATAGCATATATGACGGTGTCACCATAATAATACGCGGCTTAAAATCCAAAATAAGATTTATTTGTGCCTCCGTTGCGCCGCCCGATGCCGGCACCACAGTGCAGCCCGCACGTTCCGCCCCGTAATGCGCCCCAAGGCCGCCCGTGAAAAGGCCATAGCCATAGGCCACATGAACCATATCGCCCTCGCGGCCCCCTGCCGCGCGGATACATCGCGCCACGACATCCGCCCAAACATCAATATCCTGCGCCGTATAGCCAACGACGGTCGGTTTTCCTGTTGTCCCGCTTGAGGCATGAATACGGGATAGTTTTTCCGTTGGAACGGCAAAAAGACCAAAGGGATAATTATCCCGAAGATCTTTTTTTACCGTAAAGGGAAATTTCGATAAATCGGCCAGCGTCTTAAGATCATCTGGATGGATCCCTTTATCGTCAAAGGCCTTTTTATAAAAAGCCACATTATCATAGGCATGCTTGAGCGACCATTTCATGCGCTCTAATTGTACGGCTTCTATCTCATCGCGTTCGGCAAATTCAAAACCCTTAATCCCGGCAAACATTGTCATTCGTGTGATATTCCCTATTTATAAATCATAAGATACTTTTAAGCTTTTTCTCTTCCTCTGGCAAGATCAACACCGGCTTGAAGGGCATCCATATTTAAATCCAGAAATTTCTTTGGTGACATTGACCGTAAGGCAGCCGCGACAACCTCAAGATCAATATCTTGTGACAATTGGGCGATAACGCCTGTCGCCATCACATTCGTCACCCGTTCTGAGCCCAAGCGAATGGCGGTTTCGCTTAAGGGCAATTCAATGATTTTAAATTTCCCTTGGGGGGGGGTGTGGGTACGCCGGGGGTCCACAATGACGATGGCATCATCCCTGACAATACCGATTGACGCATCAGCCGCCGCTTGATCCAAGATCAATAATGTGCCCAAATCCGTGGTCAGCGGGTAATCTGCCGTGCCTCGGCTGGCAACGATATCCGCACGGCTCAGGCCGCCGCGTGAGGTCGGCTCATAACTTTGGGACATGGAAACATGATAGCCATTTCCCGTCAATGCCTTTGAAAATATCTTTGCGCAGAGCTGTAAGCCTTGCCCGCCCGCGCCACTAAATCGCATTTCAAAATTTGTCTTTTCGGGAGAGGCCATCATGGCTGTCCTCCCTTTTCCATGCCTTGAATGTTGCGGGCCATTTCACGATATGTCTCGCCATATTCCGGACGATCTGCCCGAGTCAAAACCCCGGTATTCAGGCTATTTGGCCGAAAGGGGTGATCCACCACATTGTTATCATACTCACCCAATTCATATTTCGGCGGCCGCATGGCCCGTGTTTGCCCCAGCACCATCTCTGGCGAAGAACCAAGGTCATTCTTGCGGCCATTAACCTCTGTGCAATCGGACATCACCTCAATGAAGGAAAAGCCTTTATATTCCAGGCCTTCTGCAATCAAATCCCGAAGTCTCGGCACATGAATAGTCACTTCCCGGCCCACAAATCCCGCCCCGGCCGCTTCGGCAAGGCGGCTGGCATCAAAGACCGGTTCCCTATTGCCGGCAGGAGTGGTGGTGGTAAAACGGTTATGAGGCGTCGTGGGAGAAACCTGCCCGCCCGTCATGCCATAAATTTCATTATTTAGCATGAGGCAGGTGATATCAAGGTTCCGCCGCGCGGCATGAATAAGATGATTACCGCCAATGGCCAAACAATCGCCATCGCCCGTGATCACCACCACATGCAAATCTGGCCGTGCCATTTTCAGGCCCGTCGCAAAGGCCAAAGGCCGTCCATGGGTAGTATGGTAAGTATTGGCATCAATATAGCTGCCCACCCGACCAGAACAGCCAATTCCGCTAACAATGGCCAATTTATTTTTATCGATGCCCTGACTATGGATGGCCCATAAGAGCGCCCGCAGCGCAATACCATGGCCACATCCCGGGCACATGAAATGCGGGAAAAGATCGAGCCGCAGATAATCCCGTATTTCAAAGGCTTTCTGGCTGCTCTCTTTGTTGTTGGCCTCTTTGTTGTTGGCCGTATCTTCTCTGTCGATTGTAATTTGCTTATTCATGATCACTGGCCTCCTTGACGGCATCAATAATTTGTAACGGCGCGATGGGCACCCCGTCATAGCGGTTAAGGCCAGAAACAGTTTGTTTGCCGCCTTTTGCAGCCCCAATCTCTAAAATCAATTGCCCCGCATTCATTTCAGCGACCACAAAATGCTTGGCCTTTTTGGTAAGCTTTCGGAAACTTTCGGTGGGAAAGGGCCATAGAGTAATGGGCCGGAAAAGACCCGCCTTTATGCCCTGCGCCCGAAGGTCTCTCACCGCCCGTTTTGCCGCGCGGCCGACAATGCCCAAGGCGACGACCACCACATCTGCATCGGCGCAATCCACATCTTCAAAAGATTCAACCAGATGATTATTGAGCGCGACCTTGCCAAGAAGGCGATCCATAACAGGGCCAACCTTGTCGGCTTTTTGTGTGGGAAAGCCGCTTTCTTCGACGGTCAGGCCCGTGGTATGAACGCGATACCCATCACCGGGACGCGCCATGGGGGGAACGCCGTCGGCATCCGCATGGTAAGGCTTATACTCTTCTGGTTTTCCTGTGGCCCATTTCCGCAGGGTATGTTCATATTCTGTCACGTCGGGCAGGGTGATCGTTTCCACCAGATGCCCCAAACTTTCATCGAATAAAACAATCACGGGAATGCGAAGCTGTTCCGAAAGGGCAAAGGCACGGGCCGTTTGCTGATAAATTTCTTCCACAGACCCCGGCGTCAAGGCAATGACAGGATGATCCCCGTGCGTGCCCCAGCGGGCCTGCATCAAATCCCCTTGAGCAGGGCGCGTCGGCAGGCCGGTTGACGGGCCGCCGCGCATAACATTAACCACAACGCAAGGAATTTCCGCCCCCATACCATAGCCCAAATTTTCCTGTTTCAGGGAAAAGCCCGGGCCACTGGTTGCGGTCATGGCCTTAACGCCGCCCAGAGACGCGCCGAGCGTTGCTGCGATAGACGCTATTTCATCTTCCATCTGCAGGAAAACCCCGCCGACCTTGGGCAGCTCTTTGGCCAAACGTTCGGCCACCTCCGACGAGGGCGTAATGGGATAACCCGCATAAAAACGGCATCCTGCGGCGATCGCCCCCAACGCACAGGCATGATTACCCTGTATATTTATAGTATCTCTGTTCACTGTTTGTTGTGATGCTTGGCTGGTCATGCGTTGGCCTCCTGTGGCATAGGGGTGAGTGAAATGGCAAAGTCAGGACAGAGCCATTCACATATATGGCAGCCCGTGCATTTTTCCGGTTCGGCAAGTTCAGCCACCTGATCTTTATTTAAGACAAGACAACGCTCCGGACACATTTTAACGCAAATATCACAGCCCTTACACCACGCTTCTGTAATAGAAAATTGGGTACGGTTTCTGTTGATTTCAGGCTGCACTAGCGGGACAAACGCGCCGCCCTCCACAGGCTGTCCTTTGCGCGACGCCGTGATCCATTGCTGGCCCTGTTCAAACACAGCCAAATTCACCTCAATTGTCTTGGGCGGCACCATTTTAGCAATAACGTCTTTCCAGGCTTGATTTGGAAAGGGCAATGTGGTTGACAAGGCGCCAAGAAGCAAGGTATTCGCCGCTCTTTCGTTGCCAGCTTTCGTCGCCATTTCTGTGGCATCAAGGGCAAAGGCCTCGGCCACTTTTTCCTTCACATCATCTGGCGTATTCTTGGAATATCCAATGTCAGCCCCCAAAATTCGCGACCGACAAGCAAAAGGTGGCACAATACGTTTCGTATCCGCAATGAATATGCCTGTGTCAGGCCGCAAATAGCCCATCCACCGCAGCCCTTCGGCCCATTCAAGAGCAATCAGGACATCAGCCTTGCCCATGGGAATCGTTGGCGACCAGACATTATTTCCAAAACGTACGTGGCTGAACACCACGCCGCCACGTTTCGCCATGCCATGTACTTCGCTCTGTTTCACCTGATAGCCCAAGTCCTGACAAATTTGCGCCAAAACTTTGGACACCATAATCACGCCTTGTCCGCCCACCCCAACGATCAAAACATTGACCGGTTCCGTCATATTTGCTGGATCAAGGTTTTTTTGCTCCCGGCCCCGCGCCATCACATTGCTCTCAGGTTTATCTTTCTTTTGCTTTGTCATGATCAACACGCCCCGCAGACTTTAGCTTTTTCACTTTTTCGCGCCAGATCCACCGTGGGCTGGATAGCCCCAGTAGGACAGAATTGGGCGCAGACGGAACAGCCGATACAGGCGGTCGGGTCAATCTTTACGATATGACGCCCTTCGAACCATTCGTCGCTCCATAACAGGGCGGGACACCCAAGATTCATACAGCCCTGACAGGCATTACAATCTTTTTTATCCACACTCATCGTCGGGCCTTTGATCTTAACCGGGTCAAGAACGCAGGGCCGATCGGCAATTAAAACAGACACCCCACGGTAAGCAATGGCCTCGCGCATGGTATGGAGCATAGATCCCGCATCATAGGAATCAACGCGCTCAATCCAGGACACTCCGCAGGCCCGTATCATCTCCTCGAAATTAACGGAATGGGTCTGCTCGCCGCGTAAGGTTTTACCCGTTCCGGGATTGTCTTGCCCTCCCGTCATGGCCGTAATGTGATTATCGAGCAAAATCACGGTAATATTAGCCTGATTATATACCGCATCAATAAGCGGCGGAATACCAGAATGGATAAAGGTACTATCCCCGATCGTCGCGACAATAGGTTTTTCCTCGCAGCCCGCAAGATACATGCCTGTGGCATTGGCAATACTCGACCCCATGGCGACCGTCGTATCAATAGCCGTTAAAGGGTCGCCCACCGCCAAGGTATAACAGCCAATATCGCCCGCCACTCTGACGTCAAGGCTGCGGATTGCGGTATAGCTCATGGCGTGAGGACAGCCGGCACATAAGACGGGCGGTCGGATGAGGGGTTCAAACTGGGGGCCTGCGGCATTTTCTTCTGGCTCTAATATCCCCGCCTTTTCAAAACCAATGCGAACCTGCTCCGGAGAAAGCTCCCCAACGCGCGGGAAATATTCCTTGCCTTCGACTTTCAGCCCCCATGATTTGATGTCATTTTCGATCACAGGTTCCAGCTCTTCGACCACGATGACCCGGTCATGCTTGGCGCAGAAATCCTGAATGAGTTTTTTCGGGAGCGGAAAAGCGAGACCTAATTTTAGCAGGCTGATCTCCGGCAGATTTTCCTTCACATAGACATAACTCATACTGGCGGTGATCACGCCAACTTTGGAGGATCCCATTTCAAGACGATTTAAGTCGGATGTTTCCAGCTCTTCGGCCAGACGCTCCAGGCGCGCAATAACCATGGGGTGACGCACCCGCGCATGACCGGGAACCATGACATTTTTTGACACCTCCGACCTAAAGCCAAGATCCTTCGGCACCAGCCTCTCACTGACCAATACCGCGCTGCGGGTATGGGAAATGCGGGTCGTGCTCCGAACAATAACGGGGGTATCAAATCGTTCACTAATATCAAAAGCCGCCTTGGTAAAGTCCAAAGCTTCTTGGGCATCTGACGGTTCAAGCACCGGCACTTGGGCAAATTTTGCAAAAAGCCGGCTATCTTGTTCATTTTGGGAACTATGGATACCGGGATCGTCACATACGATCAAAACCAACCCACCATGAGCCCCGATATAGGATTGGGACATCAGGGCATCAGAAGCCACATTCAATCCCACATGCTTCATCATGCTCATCGAACGCACCCCCGCAAAGGAACCGCCAATGGCCACATCAAGAGCAACCTTTTCATTGGTTGACCATTGGGCCTTCACGTCCCCTATGGGATAACGGCCAAGATTTTCCATAATTTCTGTGCTGGGCGTTCCAGGATAGGCCGCCGCCACTTTAACCCCCGCCTCCCAGGCCCCGCGCGCAATAGCTTCATTGCCGGTCATTTGATGCGTAACGCCTGTTTTGATCGCCGTTGGCGATGCCTGTTCAGCCTTGGAACTCATTGCCATCTCCTCTAAAATATTAGTCATGATACATTTTTTAATGATTAATATAAATTACTGTATCATAATTAAAGGATTTCGCAAGCATAAAACATCAGATTTCCTCATTATAGAGACAGAAAATATCTATAAAGGCAGAGAGAAAGAAAGATCATTCCCCGTACGAACGGTTAACTAATTGTTTTTGCACTGGTTTATATATCGGCGGAAGCCATGTTTATATGTTGGCAGGAGCCCTGAAAAAAATCTTTAACATCTAAAACATCCTTAAAAACAATCGATTAGGTCTTTCTTTATTTGATCTGAATCAATCATATTCTCTGATAAACAGGCTATATAGGCAAAATTAATCAGAATAATAACGGGAAATACCTCAAATATGCCCTCTGGAGTCGATTCTTCATCAGAGATTGAACATATCTCGCCCTTGCTGATCGCGGGGTGGTTGCTTAAGCCCCTGCCCATCGCCCCCCTTAATTTTCTTCTGAGGCGGGTGGCGGCGCGGATTCAGGATAATCATCCGGCCATTCTGGCGCGCCTAGCCGTGCTATCGGGGACAGATTTTTTGATTTGCCCCACGGATCTGCCCCATGCCATTCGGCTCCATATTGGCGCGGATCATATTGATTGCCAAATAGAAGAGGCGTTTGATGGCCCGGCGGATGTCACCATAGCGGGGCCATTTCTTTTTCTCATTGATCTGATGGACGGCAAACGGGATGGTGACGCGCTGTTTTTCTCCCGCAGTCTTACCGTGACGGGAAATACCGAAGCCTTGCTGACCCTACGCAATGCCATCGATAGTGATGATATTGATCTGCGATCTGAGATATTAGCCCCCCTCGGCCTCTTGAAAAACCCCGCAGAGGCCATGCTTAATAGGGGGAGTCAATTCTATCACATCTTATCCCGCCATATGAAGCGGATGAATCACGCCCTGATCCAACCCCTGTCACATCGCTGTGATGGCTTAGAGCAGGAAAACCAGGCCCTACGCGAGAAAATGACGGCGCTAGAAAAATCGCTGCGCAAAACGCAAAATATGCTGCAAAGCCTCAACCGAAAAATAAAAACATGAAAAAACTCGACCTTGTTTGCCCCGCTGGTACGCCCGCCGCCCTTCGTGTCGCCGTCGATAACGGCGCCGATGCGGTCTATATGGGGTTTCGGGATGAGACCAATGCCCGCAATTTTCCAGGCCTGAATTTTTCCGTAGAGGAGCTGGCGGAAGCCTTGGATTACGCCCATGCGCGGGGGGCTAAGGTCTTGCTGGCGGTCAATACCTATGCGGCGGCCGGTGGGGGAGAGCCGTGGATCAAGGCCGTGGATAATGCCGCCATGTTACAGGTAGACGCCATCATTATGGCCGATATTGGCCTCTTGGATTACGCCAAGCGCACCCATCCGGGTTTGCGGCTTCATCTCTCGGTACAGGCATCCGCCTCCAATGCGGTCGCGATCAATCATTACGTAAAAGAGTTCGGGGTTCGCCGAGTGGTTCTGCCCCGCGTCCTCAGCGTCACAGAAATTCGAGACATCAATCAAAAAATTAATATCGAAAGCGAGGTTTTTGCCTTTGGCGGCATGTGCCCCATGGCCGAGGGCCGTTGCAGCCTATCCTCCTATATTACAGGAAAATCGCCCAATATGAACGGGGTTTGTTCCCCGGCGAGCCATGTGGCCTATGTCAAACAAGGTTCCGACCTGAAAGCCAATCTGGCCGACTTTACGATCAATAAATTTAGCGCCCATGAACAGGCCGGTTATCCTACCCTCTGCAAGGGCCGCTTTTCCGCCAACGGGGCGGCGGGCTACCTGTTTGAGGAACCAACGAGCCTGAATGTCACGCGCATATTACCCGAATTGATGGCGGCTGGTGTCAGCGCCCTTAAAATTGAAGGCCGCCAACGCAGCAAGGCCTACGTTCGTGACGTGGTGAAAAATTTTCGACGCGCCATTGATGCCGCCGCGCGCGGTGAAAGAATGGTGATCAATATGGATCATCTGTCCGAGGGCGGCCAAAACACAACAGGAGCCTACGATAAAAAATGGATGTGATGTCATCAAGCAAGCTTTCCCTCGGGCCGCTTCTCTTTAACTGGGACGCCGAAAAAACCCGCGATTTTTATTTTGCCATCGCTGACGATGCGCCGATTGATCATGTTTTTCTGGGCGAGGTGGTCTGCCGCAAAAGACTGGCCGGCAAAAATTATCTGCCGGATATTATGGAACGGTTACAAAAAGCCGGTAAAAAGGTGGTCTTGTCAGGTCTTATCTTAATCTCTGATGAGCGCGATATGAAAGCCAGTCAGGATCTGGCAGCGGCGGCGGATGACTATATGGTAGAGGCCAACGATCTGTCCCTTGTCAGCCTGTTACAGGGACAAGAACATGCGATCGGGCCATATATTAATATTTATAACGAGGCCACGTTAAAATATTATGAGCAACAGGGCGGCAGACATATTTGCCTGCCACCAGAATTGCCCGCCGCGTCCCTTCGGGCGCTGGCAAAGGTTGCCACATCTGACCTTGAAATACAGGTGTTTGGCCGCATGCCCCTTGCCATTTCAGCCCGTTGTTATCATGCCCGCGCCCATAATTTGCATAAGGATAATTGCCAATATATTTGTAATCGTGACCCTGACGGCCTGACGGTGGAGACTCTGGAAGGTCAAGATTTCCTGGCCATTAACGGGCTTCAGACCCTGTCCTATCGCTATGGCAATCTTTTGGCCGAACTGCCCGAGCTTGCCGCTATGGGTATCCAGAATTTTCGCCTGTCGCCCCATGATGTGGACATGATAAAGGTCAGCCAACTTTACCGAGATTTTCTGGATGGAAAAAAATCACTGGCCCAAACAAACGACTCTCTGGAAGCGGAAATGATTGCTATCGAATTTTCCAACGGCTATTATCATAATGTCGCCGGCTTGGAACAGGTCAACAAGCCATAATTTCACAACCACCATCACAGAGTTTTATTGACATGAGTTCTTATGCAAAGCTTCTTGACGGCTATAAAATATTTCGCCGTCACTATCTGGCACAGGAAAACACGGCTTGGCGTCATGACGCAAAAGACCGTCAAGAACCACAGATTATGATCATCGCCTGTAGCGATTCCCGGGTTAATCCCGTTATCATCACCCGGGCGAGCCTGGGAGATATTTTTGTGGTCAATAATGTGGCCAATCTGGTGCCCCCCTATAGTCACTGCGGCAACACCCATCACAGCACCAGCGCAGCCATTGAATTTGCCGTCGTCCATTTAAAGGTACAGCATATTATCATCATGGGCCATAGCGGCTGCAGCGGCATTCGCACCCTCATGGCGGGCCACGATAATCACAGCCAACAGCCGTCAGAACCTGATCCGGCGGCCCCTTACAGCTTCATCCGGCCTTGGATGAGAATTGTAGATGAGGCGGCCGAATTTACCCCTCAGGAAATCGCCTCGACAGATCTTGAGAGCCGCGCCACCATATGTGAACAACGGGCAAGCCTGATCTCGCTTAATAATCTCGTCACGTTTCCTTGGGTAAAAGAGGCCCTATTGGACAACAGCCTGAAGGTTCATGCTTGGCACTATGATATTGGCAGTGGTATTTTGCAGGAATACGATACAGAAACCGAAAAATTCAAGGCCCTAATTTAACAAATTTATGATGTCAAAGGGATCTCACTTAAAAAATATAGCCGCCGGTCTTCTTTATTCTCACAAGAAACCTTGTGAGATTAGGCGATCTGACCTAAGATAGTCTTGGGTATAACTAAAAATAGCAATAAGCGTATATTTCGATGAATGATACACTTCTTTATCTTGGTGGTGCCTTGCATAATATGCAAGCGGAACGGGGATGTTCCGTTCTGTATGTGAGTAGCAAAGGCACACTTTTCAAAAAAGAGCTGCAAGAGGCCTTTCATAACACCCAAGAGGCGTTGGACAAGATTCGTCAGGGCTTGAAGGGGTGGCATGATGCACAAAATTTAAATGAGGAACTCCTGAGCAAAATAAATGTCGTTCTGGAAAGCTCCGAAAAATTAACCGCCCGCCGGAATAAAATACGCAACCTTGAATATAATTTCACAGAAATCATTGGCGGCTATAGCCATAACGTTATTAGCCCCTTAATGGATATTATGGTGATTGTTGCGTTATTCAATAAAGATAATGATCCCGCCAGAGTCAGTGCATATTCCTATTTTCTGCAGCTTAAGGAAAAATTTAGCCGCGAGCGAGCCCTCGGTGCGCGCGGCTTGGCCACCGGATCCTTTGATAATAAAGAATTCATTGATCGATTTTGTTTTCTTATTTCTGAACAAGATAGCTTTAAACGCACATTCCTTGCCCTTGCCGATGGCAAACAAAAGAAAATTTATGCCGAGACGGTGAAAGGCGAATCCGTTGTTGCCCTGGATAAAATACGGGCATCCATAAAAAAAGGCCAGAGACAAGACTTTCAAAATCTTTCCCCCACAGACTGGTTCCACATGACGTCTGAGAAAATTCGCCTGCTCAAACTTGTCGAAGAAGACCTGCTAAAAACGCTGATAAGGCATGATTTTTCAACAGACGGCCACGTACAAGCCTCTCACATTCTGACGGGCCACGTCGGGGGCGGCATTAATGCGGAACAAAGAGCCTTTATCGAACAGCTGCCCTTCTTTACCGGCTTGCCCGATGGTATTATTTCCGGCCTGCTGCAACATGCCCAAGTCCGGGATTATAAAAAGGGCCAATTATTATTTTTAGAGGGCGAAGTCTCCACGCGCCTCCACATCATTCTTGAGGGTTGGGTCAAATTATTTAAAGGCACCTCAAGCGGCAATGAGACTATTTTGCAAATGTTAACCAGCGGCGATATGGTCGCAGAATCCGCGATTTTTCTGAGCGCCAACTATCCCGTGAGTGCCCAAATAGCCAAAAAATCTCTCATTATGACGATCCCCGCCCCCATCATTCGGGAAAGAATAAAAGAACATAACGCGCTGGCGCTCAGAGTATTGGCGGCAATTTCGCAGCATTCTCATAACCTGATACAGGAATTCGAAAATATTCGCCTGAAACCCGCCACAGAAAGAGTGGGCTGGTATCTCCTGAAGCTCTTGTTAGATCAAGGAAAAATCCCAGACCTCATTGAGCTGCCCTATGACAAATCACTGATCGCGTCCTATTTGGACATGAAACCAGAAACGTTCTCCCGTACCTTAAAGCGGTTTAAGAAGAAGGGTTTTGTGATTAATAAAAGCTCGGTGATTTTGCCAGACGTCAAGGCGTTATGCGGTTTTTGTGACCATGATCTTGCGCCCGCATGTGCAAAACACAAGACCCCTGAATGCCCAAATCCTGACTGTAACGGCGAAAACATAAGTGATTTCTAAATTCTTGATTTATATCAACGCTCGCTTTTTATTCTCTTTTATATATAATGATGCGTGTTAGTGTTCGCCAAAATGCGAATTCTACTCCGAAGCCTTCGAAACCTAACCCCTATACTGGATATGGTTCGTTGGCCGCAGGCTAAATGACCTGCCGGGTTACGGTGAAAACGCCGTAGCCTCCCGTGTTTGGAAAGGAGCGAGTAAGTGAAACAAGAACCAATTAAATTGGTTGATAATTTTGAGAGGGCTTTTCCCTATCTGCGGCTCTCTATCACAGATATCTGCAATTTTCGCTGTGAATATTGCCTGCCTGATGGCTATCAGGGCAGCAAGCCTAAATTTTTAACCCTGCCAGAAATTCAACGTTTGGTGACGGCCTTTGCCGAACTGGGGGTGTGGAAAATCCGCCTGACGGGCGGCGAACCGAGCGTACGTAAAGATTTTTCTGAGATTATCAAGATGATCTCCCATACCCCTGGCGTTGAAACCACGGCCTTTACCACCAACGGCTATCGGCTTAAGGATCAGGCTCAACACTGGTTTGACGCCGGTGTGCGAAACCTGAACGTCAGCATGGATAGCCTGAACCAAAAGACTTTCCACAAAATCACCGGCCATGACAGATTGCCCGATATTTTGCAAGGAATCGAAAAAACCCTTAAAATCGGCTATGATTCCGTCAAGGTAAATGTAGTGCTTTTACGGGGCGTCAATGAAAATGCCCTCCCCGATTATTTAGACTATATCCGCGATCGCCCTGTGACCGTTCGCTTCATTGAATTGATGCAAACCGGGGATAATTTGGCCTATTTTACAAAACGCCACCTGTCTGCAGAAGTGATCGAAACACAGCTACTCGCCCGAGGATGGGTTCGCAATATCCGCATCAACGGCGCGGGCCCCGCCGTCAATTTTACCCACCCTGATTACCAAGGGGCCATTGGCCTGATCGCCCCCTACGCAAAAGATTTTTGCTTAGGCTGCAACCGGCTGCGGGTAACGGCCACGGGCGACCTTCGCCTTTGTTTATTTGGCGATATGGGGGTTCCCCTCCGAGATCTTTTGCAAAGTGATGATCAAAAACAGGCCCTGCAAAAACGCATTACGGTTCAATTACAGTATAAAAAATCCTCGCATTTTCTCGCAGAGGGGGAAACCGGCCTGATTCCTAATCTCTCCGCAACAGGCGGCTAAGAGGCGGGCCCCCCTATGATCCCGCCCTAAAAATCCGCCTTAAAAGGCACGGCGCCGCGGATAAGCCCCCTAATGCGGGCGGAAATTTAACAGAAAGATGACGTCATGAAGCTTCGTATTGATCCCTCAAAAATAAGTTTCCGCCTTGATTTCGACGAGCTTATGCACTTGAAAACCCACGGTGACATTCAAGAAGTGATCACCTTACCCCAGGGTCATTTAACCTATAAAGTCATCAGCTTGCCTGCTGGCGGCGCCCCTGAATTCGAGGTAGCCGGCCCGCTTTATACCCTGTCCTTACCCCAAGATATGATCGCGGCCCATCACGCCGCTCTGCCTTCTTTGGACGGCATTATCTGTTGCTTTCCTTGCCAACAAGGCGGAACCATAACGGTTTCCCTTGAGGTAAATTTAAAGAAAAGCCGCCAACGTGCCCATATTTCTTAAGCCCTCAAAATAATAACATAGCCTAAGACAACAAGGCTCAATGCCCAAAAAACCATATAAAAAATCATCGCTTTTCGGGCTTTTTGTTTTTCATACCATGTGCGCGGCTGCACCCCTTTAAAGAGGAAAACAAGCTTGGCCGAAAGATTAATACACACAATATTAACCGCCAGTAACAGGGCCGCCCCAAGGGCCAGATCATAGCGGCCTGCCCCAAGCATAATGCCCACCGTCGCCCCCGGCGGCAAGAGCGCCACCGCCACCATGACCCCCACGAGAACGCTTGACAGGCCGCTCGCCAGCGACAAAACCGCCGCCGCCCCCGAGGCAAGGGCCAGGGCAATACTGTCAAAGCCGACGATCGTCCGCGACATGAGTTCAGGCCCGCCTAATTCCTCAGGCCAGAAGGCCCCCCAGGCAAGGCCCAAGGAAAAACTCAGAACAAGGGCCACCAAAAAGCCCATGGCCATGGTTTTCAAGGCATTGCCCATCATATCCAAATCCCCAAGAGCCGCCGCCAGCGCCAGCGCCAGATTCGGCCCCAGAAGAGGGGCAATCACCATGGCCCCAATGACCACGGCCACATTATTTTCGATCAGGCCGATACTCGCGACAATCGTTGAAAAAACCACCAAGAGAATAAAGCTTGTACTGATCTCTGCCCCCCGGGAGACATCGGCATAAAGCTCGTCTCGGCTAATGCCAGAAAATATTTTTTGAGATTTAGTTGTTTTGCCATTGTCGTTGCCTGACGCGGTATTTTCCGCCGCCGTGCGATCCGTTACGACCTTATCAATGGGCTTGGGCAAAACCGCTTCGACGGGTTGAATCACGATACGTAAGATTTGATTCTTCAAGAAAATTTCCTGTAGGCGATCCGTAACAGCTTGCGTATCCTGTGTCCGCACCAGCAGGGCATAGCTCAACCCATCCGGCCCTAAGGGCCAAATATCTACTGTATCGTTAACCAGCTTTATTTTCTGCGCCAAATCTCCCGCGCCGCTGTTGATATGGATCTGTATTATCCGGTGGCTCATATTTCCCCTTCTGTATTCTTGTTTCTAAGCGCTTAAAAGTTTATAGCATAAATTTTTATAATGAGATATGCTTTCGGCATGCCAGATACTGTAAATTTAAGAAAATTATTAGATCACTTAGCCCCCCTGCTTGGCGACCGCTTGAGCACAGCAGAGGCCATAAGGAAACATCACGGCGAAGAGCTGACCCATTATGATCTCCATCTTCCTGATGCGGTGGCCTACCCCTTGAATACGGAAGACGTAAGCCAGATTGTCCGGCTTTGTCATCACCATGACATCCCGGTCATCGCTTACGGCGCCGGAACCGCTCTGGAAGGGCATTTTCTGGCCACGCGCGGCGGAATCACGCTAGATTTTTCCCGTATGGATCGTATCCTTGCCGTTAATAGCCAAGATTTGGATTGTGTGGTCGAGGCGGGTGTCACCCGCGAACAGCTGAACCATGAGCTGCGCGATTCTGGCCTGTTTTTTCCCATAGACCCCGGGGCAAATGCGACCCTGGGGGGCATGGCGGCAACCCGCGCATCCGGAACCAATGCCGTCCGTTACGGCACCATGCGGGAAAATGTCGTCAGCTTAAAAGCCGTGATGGCCGACGGCACCATTATCACCACAAGCCGGCGGGCAAAAAAATCCTCCGCTGGCTATGATTTAACCCGCCTTTTGGTTGGGTCTGAGGGCACGCTCGGGATTATCACAGAAATTACCGTAAAATTATTCGGCATACCTGAGGCCATATCTTCAGCCGTTTGTCCTTTCAGCAGTTTGGATGGGGCCGTAAATACCGTTGTAGAAACTATCCAAATGGGCATCCCCATCGCCCGCATCGAATTGATAGATGAAATATCAGTGGATATTCTCAATCGTTTTTCTGATTTAGAATATCCCGTAGAACCCACATTATTCATGGAATTCCACGGCAGCGAGACCGCCGTTCAGGAACAGGCCGAAATGGTTGAGAGTCTTGCCCGCGCGCAGGGAGGCCACGGCTTTAAATGGGCAACCCGACCCGAAGACCGCACCAAATTATGGAAAGCCCGTCATGATGGTTTTTTATCCGCCCGGGCCGCCTTTCCGGGGAAAGACTTCTGGCTCACGGATGTCTGTGTGCCCATTTCCAGACTTGCCGAATGTATTCAAGAAACACAAAAAGATATTGCAGAGGCCCATGTCATCGCCCCTCTGGTCGGTCATGTTGGGGACGGTAATTTCCATCTGGTCATCCCCTATGACAAGAAAAATGCCCAAGATGTGGCAAAAATTGAGCAGCTTAACGCACGGTTGGTGAGCCGGGCAATCCGCATGGAGGGCACCTCAACGGGAGAGCATGGCATCGGCCTTGGTAAAAAGAAATATATGGCCGAAGAGCATGGCCCGGCGCTTGCGTTTATGAAGGCCATAAAAAAAGCGCTAGACCCCACAAATATCCTCAATCCAGATAAAATTTTTGATTTATAATCCAGATAAAATTTTTGATTTATAATATAGGCAATCAATGACCGAAAAATGGCAAGATAAACTCGATCCTCTGCAATATGAGGTGGCCCGCCTTGGGGCCACGGAACAGGCCTTTACCGGGAAATATTGGGATCATAAGGCACAAGGAACTTATGTCTGCGTCTGCTGTGATACGGCGCTTTTTTCTTCTGAGGCCAAATATGACAGCGGAAGCGGCTGGCCCAGTTTTTATGACGTCCTCGGCCCGAACCTCGTCACAATCACAACAGATAACAGTCATGGCATGTCACGCGATGAGGCCACATGCACGGCTTGCGGCGGTCATCTTGGTCATCGATTCTCGGACGGGCCGGCGCCCACGGGCCTACGTTATTGCATCAATTCCGCTTCGCTGGATTTTAAGGGCGCAATATAATCTTGTAAGTAAACAGCCACCCGCTCACAGCTTTGCGTGAAGACGGGGTATAAGGCCTGAATATCACCATAGGATTCTTGCCGACATAAATCCTCTATTTGTGCAGAAAGATCCCCAATCTCCATCGCCCCCACTTGTCGGCTACTGGATTTTAAAGAATGGGCTTCCCGTTTCAGGGTTTCGATGTCACTTTCTTTGAGGGCCTGCCCAATGAGGGACACCGCACGGCTCGCCATGATAATATAGCTTTCCAGAACGGGGATGAAGCTCTCTTCCGTCAGGCTCTTAAGCGTGACCAACACCTCCGGATCGATCAGTGTTTCTTGTTGATGTTGCCTTAAGGCTTTGGCTTTTTTGTCCCGCGCCGCGATAACTTCGGTCAACCAGCGTGACATGACAGTGAACATCATATCCGGCTCGACGGGTTTTGAAATATAATCATCCATACCGGCGGCAAAGCATTTCTGCTCATCCCCCCCCATGGCATTTGCGGTAAAAGCAATGATCGGCGTATGGTTCAAACCCGCGGCACGCTCATGTTCGATGATCAGCTTTGTCGCATCATAACCGTCCATGCCCGGCATTTCGCAATCCATTAATATAATGTCAAAATTTCTTTGCTGGGTAAGCACCACCGCCGCCTCCCCATCACTGGCCGGGGTCACGATAAAGCCAAATTTAGTTAATATTTTTTTTGTCACCATCTGGTTGAAGCTATTGTCCTCAACAAGCAAGACCTGTACGCCCTGATATTTCTCGCCATCCTTTTGTTTTTCTTTCATATTGGGGTTTTCTTGTCGCAATATTTGCCGCGTGATGAGCGGCAGGCGGTGATTATTCTGCTTGGCATAGACCATCGCCGAAAGGGCATGAAATATTTCTGATCCGCCGACGGGACTTTCTAAAAATCCTGAAAAGCCCAGTTCCTCAACGGTTGTAAGGCTTTCTTTATTTAAGGATTCCGAAATCAACAACATACCCACCTCTTTAAGGGCTTCATTATTCTTGATTTGGCGGGCAAGATCATAGCCGTTAAGGCCTTCCTTTGAATGAATAATCATCACAAGATCAAAGGGAAATAAATTTTCTGCGGCGCAGATTAGCATATTTATGGCGTCTTCACCCGTCTTTGCGCTATCGGCATCCAATTTTCTGGCCAGAAGCTGTTCTTCCATCATTTCGCCAGACGTTGGGTGGCCATCGACCACCAATATCCTTATATCGGTAAGATCTATATCATACTGAACATCACCAAGATTTTCTGTGCACACGTCCCGTTCGAGCTTTAAATCAAAGCTAAAAACCGACCCTTGGCCAAGGCGGCTCTTCACCAAAATTTTGCCGCCCATCATTTCGACAAATTCTTGAGAAAGGGACAAGCCAAGACTCGAATCACCAGAATTTTCTAGACTAGAATTTTCTGCGTCAGAATTTTCATATTTTGGCATCTTGGATTGAGAAAATTTATCACATAAATGCGCGCGTTGCCACGCCGTCATACCACTGCCGGTGTCTTCTACGCTAATCTTGAAAATGACGTTATCCGTAAGCGCCGCGCCCGGGACATCATCACTGTCAATGTTAATTTGGACATGCCCGGTTTGCGTATATTTCAATGCATTGGACGACAAGTTAAACAAAACCTGGTGAATGCGGGCCGAGTCCCCGATAACGTAGCGCGGGGCATTCGGCCCATAGCGCAAAATCAAATCAACGCCCTTCTCTCGTGCCTTTGGCCCAAGAAGAGTCATGATTTCCGCCGCTAATTTTTCCAAATCAAATGACATATATTCAAGCGCCATTCCGCCCGCCGTGATCTTAGAATAATCCAAAATATCATTCAAAAGGTCAAGCAGGCTATCGGCAGCGGTGCCTACCGTATTGGCGTAACTGCGTTGTTCGGCATCCAGATTGGTGCCCCGTAAAAGATTGGTCATGCCAATGACGCCGTTCAAGGGCGTCCTGATTTCGCGGGACATATTTGCCAGAAATTCGAGCTTCAATTGGACATTTTCAGCGACTTTCTCCTGCGTTACAGCAAGTCTCTTTTCCAATATTTTAAAGCGCCGTATTTTCCATAAATAGCCTAAAAGCCCTCCAATTATGAGGGCCAATAGGGCCACATACCACGTATATGACAACTCTTCTAAGGCTATATTCAGCATAATATCCTTTGCCTACCCAAAAACAACAACGATTCTATAAGGAGAGAAGCCCTATTGATTTTGTATATTAGAACATTATAAATTATTGTTGTTAAGAGAAGGTAAAAAACGCGCCATAAAATATTATTGGATAAGACCAGTAAAATATTATTGAATAAGAAACGACTCTGATGAGCCCCGCAATGTAAAATTAGACTGAGGCAGTAACGGCAAAGCCAGATGATAACTATAGGAAATATTAACGCCGACTGTTTTTGTCTGATCCGCCGCATTCGCGATCACGCTGACGTCTATAGCGCTAATTTTACTGTCGTCTATCAACGTCAAACTTTCTTTGGCTTTATCTTTTATATCTTGCTTAATCGCACTTAAATAGGCGGGATCCAAATTACCAGAATCAAAATTAACCAGAGCATAACGGGTGGCTTCTTGAGCAGAATAATGTAAAACGCCTTGGGTGAATAACACCATGCAATATTCAAAAAAACCAAATGTCAGCAACAGAATAACCGGCGCGGCAAAGGCAAACTCAACAATGGTTGCGCCGCGCTTATTTTTTTTTATGTTTCGTAACACGTCCCAAAACATGGACAATATCCTCTGATTAATTTAATTCGATTGTTGCGGATTCTGATATGGGGAAGTTCGAGGTGAACCAACTATAATTAAAAAAGGGCGTTGTAAAATTTTCACTTACCGTAACATTAACAAAAGCACTGGTTTTTGCGTCCGTACAGGGATCGGTACAAATCTGTTTCACGCCATGACATAAACAATAAAGCTCCACATTAACGGACGTACTCGGTGTCATAGACGGCCCGAGGGAGTCCTTAACGGCGGCGGTAATATGTGACACATCCCCTTGAACGGGTTTACGGACGAGCGCATATTGCACGCCCGCCTTGGCCGCATTGGCAATTTCCATCTTCCGCACAAACATCGATCCCATATCCAAAGACCCCACAATGAGGATAAGCATAACAGGTGCAACCATCGCCAATTCCACAATCGAAGAGCCCCGCGTTGATCGGATAAATTTTACAAATAATTGCTTCATCTTCTTATTTCACCAATGTCACGATAGTTCTATCTATTTCTTCAACTTCTATTTCATCACAGGCCTCATAATCATTATAGAGAAACGAGTTACCCGAAAAAGTTACCTTCGCCCCCACTAATTGTAGGCAACCAGATGTTGTGGCAGATCCGCCGCTATAGCGAATTTCCTGAGACGGCATATAAATGGCGCCGTTTATGGTCATCTGCGCCCCGCCTAAGAATTGATTCTGTCCCTTTTCATATTGGGCAGCGGGGTCCTGAAAAAAGACAATACCTTCCCATTTTTCCTCATGTGGCGCGGTAAGATCAATAATCGCGCCACCATTAATTTTTACGGTACCAATGTCCGCTGGGGTCGCCCCTGTTAAGATAATCGTCACGTCCGTGCCTGTTATCGTTGCGCCGCCCTTGACCGTAAAATCACCACCGTCAATAATATAAACGCCCGGCTCCAAGACAACATTGGCCTGGGCAAGGACGGTAAATTTTCCGCAATAGCGCCCTGGATCCGGGGACGGATCACCCTTATGGATCATCACATTGGTCGCGGTACAGGCGGCCGGAGACACCGGCACCTGAAGATTTTCCCCTTCCGGCCCATAGGGGTCAAGGGTTCTTTGTGAAAAGGGTTGAATGGGATTGGGTGTATTAAGTGTCGCGCGGGCGCCTTTATAAATATCACCATAGGCCTGTGCCGAGGGATTGGCGGTTAAGGTTGCTGTACCATTCAAATAAATTGCTTCGTTGCTGCTTGAATTGGAAGACACGCCGCAATTGATATTCACATTGGAGCTTCCTGTAAACTCTAGCGCCCGAGAACGGGTTTTATCCAACGCCAAAATGCAATGTTCGCCGCTTTTGACAATAGCGGCCGTTGCCTCAGACTCAATATAATTTTGATCAAGGCCCAAAACGCCCGCAAAAATACGATCCGCAGGGCGGCGTACCGTCACCTTTAAAGAGCCTTCATGATCATCATCATAAAAGTCATCGGTTTCCGACGAAGAAATCACAAGCGTATTTTCCGCGCCCACGACGAAATTATTTCCCCCGGCATCTGCGATGGCCGCGCCTAATATTTCCTGACTAGTTTTCCGCTTTGACATGGAATAGGCCGCCGCTAGCGCAGAAGAATCCGCGACTGACTGCAATTGCCGCTTTTCCATAAACCACAATGTTGCATCGAAACCAAGGCCCGCAAGGCCGACGATCACAGGCAACATTAAGGCAAAATAGACAAGGGTCGCCCCATTTGTAGACCGCTTTACGCGCATCATCAGTTCACGAAAATTATACCACATTATTGTTTTTCCTATGTTTATCCGCTAAATGAGCCACTATACCGCGCAAGATTAAAGAATTTCTTAATTAAACGTAAAGTTAATAATAACTTAGAGCCTTTTGCCCTTTATGCCTGATAAAATCTCCTTGCCCCAAATAACCATATTACCGTAGACTGTCCTCGAATATATTTTTGACCGTCACCTAGGGGGCCTGTTTAGAGCCGTAAAATGATAAAATTATGTCTTCTCATCAGCACCCTATTCCTACCCTCCTTCGCACAGGCAGATATGGTCACAATTGCCGCCGCCTCTAATGTGGCCGTCCCCTTAAAAATCATCGTCTCAGGTTTTGAAAAGCGCACGGGTCATGAGGTTACGCTTGTTATCGGCTCCTCTGGAAAAATTTTTGCCCAGCTCACACACGGCGCCCCCTATGATGTCTTTTTATCTGCCGATCGCGTAAAACCGGCCGCCTTAACGGCGCGCGGCATGGCCGCAACGGGCGGGCCTTTTACTTATGCTATCGGGGCGTTGGCGCTATGGTCAATCCGGCCTCATCTTATGATAGACGGGGCCAGTATTTTACAAAAAGGCCATTTTAATACATTAGCCATCGCCAATCCAAAATTGGCCCCCTATGGCAAGGCCGCGCAAGAGGTATTACAATCCCTCGGTCTCTATGGCGCCCTATCGGCCAAATTTGTCACCGGCGATAATATCGCGCAAACATACCAGTTTGTCGCCACAGGCAATGCGGATTTAGGTTTTATTGCGGTTTCTCAATTACGGGCGGCTCAATTACAGGCAACAAAGTCTCGGGCGCCAAAAGGCTCATACTGGATCATACCGGACAAGCTGCATAATCCCATCCGGCAAGATGCGGTTTTGCTCAAGTCAGCCGAAAATAATCCTGCTGCGGCAGCGTTTGTAAAGTTTTTACATTCTGATTTTGCCCAGAAGACGCTCCATGACTTTGGCTATAAAAAACCGAAAGGGGCCCTATGATCACGGGGTTTTCTCACGCTGATTTGATGGCTATTTGGTTAACCATTCGCATCGCTGGTCTCACAACCCTGCTGCTTCTCCTCATGGGAACGCCCCTTGCCCTCTGGCTTTCGCGCACCCCGTCTAAATGGAAAGGGGCGGTGTCTGCCGTTGTTGCGCTCCCTCTTGTTCTGCCGCCGACAGTCATTGGATTTTATCTCTTGATGGCAATGGGCCCAAATGGGCCGATCGGACAAGTGACCACCGCGCTGGGCCTGGGCACCTTAACCTTTACTTTTTGGGGCCTGGTTGTGGCTTCTGTTTTTTATTCCCTGCCTTTTGTTGTTCAGCCCATTCAAAATTCTATTGAAGCCTTGGGTGGGCGGCCTCGTGAGGTTGCCGCCACCTTACGCGCGGGGCCTTGGGATAGTTTTTTTACCGTCACCTTACCCTTGGCAAAATCCGGCTTTCTGACGGCGGCTATTCTTGGCTTTACCCATACGGTGGGGGAATTTGGCCTTGTGCTCATGGTGGGCGGAAATATCCCCGGCGTAACCCAGGTCATTTCTGTGCAAATTTATGATCATGTCGAGGCCATGGAATATACCCAAGCCCATTGGTTATCAGCCAGCATGGTGATTTTTGCCTTACTGGTTCTGACGGCGGTTTATAGTTTTAGAAAATCTTCCGTTGGTCGTGACGATGGCTTTTAATATTCGCCTCAAGGCGCCCTATCAGGCGTTCACTCTAGAAGTCGATATGACCCTACCCACGCAGGGCGTTACGGCCATTTTTGGCCCTTCCGGGTCTGGCAAAACCACCTTGCTGAGAGCCATAGCGGGGCTTCATAAAGCGAATCACGCCGCCCTTAATTTTAACGGTCATGACTGGCAAACCCCCGACAAATTTATGGCGCCTCATAAAAGACCTATTGGTTATGTCTTTCAAGAATCCAGCCTGTTTGACCATATGACGGTGACGCAAATTTTGGCCTATGGCCGCAAAAGAGCGGCAAAGCCCCTCAGCGCGGAAAAACAGGCCCATATCATTGACCTGCTGGGCATTACGCCCCTATTGCGCCATTATCCGGCCCAATTGTCGGGCGGGGAACGTCAAAGAGTTGCCATTGCCGCCGCGCTTTTACCGGGACCGGAACTCTTGCTCATGGATGAGCCAATGGCCTCCCTGGATTTTGCCCGTAAAAAAGAAATTCTTGGCCTTTTGGAACGGCTCAAATCTGACCTGCAGATCCCTCTGATCTATGTGAGTCATAATATTGACGAAGTGACCAGACTCGCCGATCATCTTGTGATTTTAGAGGGCGGCAGGGTGCAACAACAAGGCCCCTTAGCAGAAATTCTTCGTGACCATACCCTACTCAACCACATGAGCCACGCGCCTTTTTCCTTGCTTTTTGGCAAGGTGGCCAAAGCCTGCTCGGCGTATAATTTGACAGAAGTTAATGTGGGGAGCACCCTGATCCGAATGCCCCAACTCAGCGTCATCGAAGGACAGGAAATCCGCCTGCATCTCGCGGCGAAAGATGTCAGTCTGGCCCTCTTCAAACCCGAAAAAACCAGCATCCTGAATATCATTGAAGGCCATATAACAGATCTTGATCCGCCCTCGGATACCGGCCAATGTTTGGTACATCTTCGCCTTGGGAGCGCGGACATTCAGGCCCTCATATCAGCCTATTCCTGTCATGAATTGGCCCTCACCGTCGGCAAAAAAGTCTTTGCCCAGATCAAGGCCGTCTCCGTTGTTCAATAACGCCTTATGAATTTTATAAATTCCGGAAAGGCCTGTACCATCCAGCGCCATTGATATTTAAATGTCAGGGCACCCCAGCCGTGGGTGACATATTTGCGGGCGCTGGTCGGAAGCGCCGCCCCTGTCCCGCGTAATTTCAGGCCCGCTTGGCGCAGATGCCAAACCAGCACGTGATCTTCGCCGTAAGCAACATCTTCGGGAAAACCCCCGATGGTTATAAAGTTGTCTTTACGCAAGCAAAAGCCTTGATCTCCAAAGGGAAGGCCCAATATTTGAGAACGAAATCTGGCGCCCCATTCGTTCAGCCACATCCCAGCCGGGCCATCCTTCTTAAATTTCAAATGAAAATAATGCAGGGCATCTGGCGCTTGTTGCAGAGAGATGCTTAAAGCCAAAAGCGCCTGTTTTGTCACCCGCGAGTCCGCATGGAGAAACCAAAGGAAATCACCGGTTGCGGCCCTGGCCCCGGCATTTTGCTGTATCGCGCGGCCCTGCGGCGAAGTGATATATGTCATATTATCGGGCAGTTTATAAGAAAGTTCTGACCGCTTAGAGGACAATTCTGGCAGCGGGCCATCCCCGCAAGACACCAGTATAATTTCTGTTTCTTGGGCGAAAAGGGCTAAATCCCCTAATAGCTCTGCCAGCTGATCTTCCTCTGGCCCAAGGGGAATGATGATCGACAGATTTCTCAACGTCATAATCGCAAGAGATCTAACAAAGATTTATTCTCCGCACTAAGGGAATCTTCCGGGCTTAGAATAGCGTGCTGCAAACTTGTTCGGCAGGGGCAATCCTCTCTCCTCACGGCCTTGCTTTCCAAAAAGCCGCCCAAAAGTTTTTTGGCTTTTTCTAGGCTCGCGCCGTAGCGCGAAATAACCTGCGCCACGCTCACATGCTCTGCCGGATCGTCCAGCCAACAATCATAATCGGTCACGATGGCGAGGGTGCAATAACATATCTGGGCTTCCCGCGCCAAAAAGGCCTCTGGCACGTTGGTCATGCCCACTAAATCACATTTTGCCGCATTTTTAAGGAAAAGACTTTCCGCCCGCGTGCCAAGGCGCGGGCCATCAACGCAAGCATAGGTGGTCCCGCGATGCACCCCTATGTCCATTTTTTCCCCTGCGGACACTAACAAATTTGTCAAATTGCCGCAGGTAGGTTCTGCGGTTGAAACATGAGCCGCTAGGCCGCGCCCGAAAAAACTTTTCTCTCGCGGGCCTTTAACAAAATCAAAATATTGATCCGCAATCGCCATATCACCCGGCTTCAAATCATGGCGCAAGCTGCCCACCGCAGAAATTCCGATGATACGCCGCACGCCTAAGGATTTCAAAGCCCATATATTGGCGCGGTAATTCACCTCATGGGGTAAAAATTCATGGGATTTTCCGTGGCGGGCCAAAAAGACAACTTTCTGATGGCCATAGGTGCCCATCGTAAAGTTGGCTGAGGGCGGCCCAAAGGGTGTCTCCACCGCCCGGTCTTCTGTGATCTTTAATCCGGGCAAATCATAAATTCCCGTGCCGCCAATAATGCCTAACATAGTTGATTTTCCTCTTATATTTCACTACAGGACGCGCCATAGGCAAAACAGCTATAGCAGCGATGATGTTTGAGGCTAATACGCCGATCCATCGTTTCTGTTAAGGACGGCCCCAAATCATAATCAAGATCATCATCCACCAAGGTACAGGCATAGACCCGCATCGCGCCATCCTGTTTTACCACCATACGGGAAAAGTGGCACATAAAATCCTTACGGCTGATCTCCGTCTGATAACGGGTCATGCAATCTGTGGTCACGAAAGGCACGTCCGGAAGCGACCCCGGCACGGCAAAATCGGGGAAGGCCACGATGGTAAGATTTTCAGGTAAGTCATGGGCCTTAAAGAGAGCGCGAAAAGCCTCTCCGGTGGCTTTGCGATCCTCATCAGGCCAAATATGGCGGGCAACCGATATGGGAAAGCCCCGTTCCTGTAACATTTTAAGGCCCTGTAACGCCGATAAGAAATTACCTACACCCCGTCCTAAATCATGGATTTTTTCTTCATAATGATCAAGACTGACCCGGAAAGAAATGGGGTTTGGACTTTTCTTCAAGATATCCAATTCCCCAATCCGGCGCTGAAGGGCCTCTGTGCCATTGGTCAAAACAAGGCAAGGGCGGTGACGTGAGGCCAGCGCTAAAATTTGAGGAAGATCCTTGGCCAAGAAAGGCTCGCCGCCCGTGAAGGAAAATTGTTCAACCCCCAAGGTCAGGGCTTCTTCAATATAGGGTTTAACGTCGGGCAGCTTAACGAGGCCGAGCCTTGTATCGCCGGGCTTGGAGCCTTCCAGACAAAAACCGCAGGACAAATTACAGGCGGTTCCCGTGTGAAACCAGACTTCGCGCAAGCGGCCACTCTCTATATAACCGCGCCGATCACCTTCGGGCGTTAAAAAGAGCGTGATCTGTCCCAAAAGAGCGCATCGCGCAGGGCGCAAATCACCGGCCAAATCTTTTTGCAATTGTAACAGGTCTTTTTCCACATCAATATCATAGCTCGGCATGATATGGGTCACGCGCAAGTCTTGATCACGGCAGGTTTTTTCTAAGGCCGCACCAAGATGTTCTGTACTCCATGGCAGCGGTGTCAAATCGGGCCAAGGGACAGATGCCCCCATAAGTGTCACCCCACCGTCCGAGGCAAGAGAGAAAACCACGTCGGCATCGTCCAACGCGGTGCGTGCCTCGTCAAAATGACGGGCCGTTAAGGCGGGTAAATCGCTGCCCATAAAGATAATCTTGTCATATCCTTGACGACGAAGTTGCTGGTCTATGGCTTGAAGCCGAAATCCAAGGCTGCCTTCTGGTTGGGGCAACACCTCATGATCACGCCCCAATAATCCCGACGCCCACTCCATATCATCTGGTGATGAGGGAGATAAAACAACTGGGCCCGCCCAGGCCATAGCATCCTCTAGAGCGCAATTCAAAAAACCTTGCGCAAAGACATAAGCCTGTGCCACGCCGATGGTTTTTGCCAATCGCTGTTTTCCCTTGAATGGCGCCGGTTTTTTACAAAAAACCACAAGGCACGCCGCCTCGGTATTATTTTCTATTGCTTCGGCCTTATCCACGAGAAAATAACCCCAAGAAAATTTTAAAAATCTTGGCAATGCGCGGCGTGAAGCTTTGCTTGCGATACTCATTGGCCAGCCGTTTCCATATTTCAGCCTGTATGGGATAGGGGTGAATAGTATCCCCCACCGCGCCCATTTTTAATTTAGACGTAATGGCGAGGGTCATTTGAGAAATAGACTCCCCCGCATGAGATGACGTCATGGTGGCGCCCAATATATGCCCTGTGCGCCGATCAACATAGGCCCGCGCAAAGCCTGCGGTTTCTTCTTCCAATATGGCGCGGTCAATATCTGACATCTGCGCCGTCATAATGATCACCTCATCGCCCTTTTCCGCCGCCTGCTGCGCAGACATGCCCACATGGGCCACCTCGGGCGAGGTATAGGTTGCCCATGGCATGATCAGGTCACTTACTTTTTTCCGGCCAAAAAATAAGGCGTTCTGAAGGACTATTTTCGCCATGGCATCCGCGCTATGGGTAAATTGATAGGGCGAACAAATATCCCCTGCGGCATAGATTTTAGGGTTGGTGGTTTGCAAGTGATCATTGACCGCGACTCCGCGCCTATGATACTCAACGCCTGCAACGTCAAGGTTAAGACCTTCCATATTTGGCCTTCGGCCCGCGGCTACTAAAATTTCATCCGTCACGATAATCCGTTCGCTATCGCCATCTTTCAGGATCACGCTTTTATGATCATCGCCTTTATCCACGCGCAGGATCTCTGCGCCAAATATAAGGTCAATAGACTCTTTTTCAAATTGCTCTTTTAGAACAGCACTGGCCTCGGGATCCTCGATCGGCACGAGGCGGTCGGCCATTTCAATGATGGTCACTTCTGAACCAAAACGGCGGAAGGCCTGCGCCATTTCACAGCCAATAGGGCCCGCGCCAATAATAATCAGGCGTTTTGGTAACGCGGTTAAGCAAAATAAGGTCTCATTAATCAAAGGTTCCGCATCAGCCAATCCCACAATAGGCGGAAGCGCCGCCCGTGCGCCCGTGGCAATGACGGCCCGATGAAAATTCAATGTCTTTCCGCCCACATTAAGGCTACTTGGCCCGTTAAATTTTCCGTCCCCTAAAAAAACATCGATGCCCAATGCCGTAAAGCGGTCCACACTATCATGGTGGGCAAGGCCCGTCCTTTTCTGCCGCATGCTTTCCATAACCTTGGAAAAGTCAGGTTTTATCCCGCTGTCATAGGCCTTATGAGCCGCCTTCAAAAGTGCCTTGGACGGGACACAGCCAAAATTCAAGCAATCTCCGCCCATCAAATGGCGTTCCACCAGCGCGACCTTCGCGCCAAGACCTGCAGCCCCAGCCGCCGCCACAAGACCCGCCGGCCCCGCCCCAATAACCACAAGATTGTAACGGCCAATAGGGTCTGGATTTTTCCAATCCGCAGGATGCAACATTTTAAGCAAGTCTTCATTATGTTTGTCTTCGGGATATAGCCTAATCATCATTTTTCTTCTTCTTCTATTGAAGGCATTGTTGCCTGCAAAGCGCGGCGCGAAATAATTGTCACATAAGTTGTCACCATCGCTGTCACCGCAAAGCCAACCCACATGAATATATTTTGAGCATCTTCGGCCCCCTGTTTAGGCGCGTTAGCCAGCTCCGTCACACTCGGAACGAGAGAGCCAAGATAGGTATAGAGAAAAGTTGCCGGCAACATACCGATGAAAGACGCCAAAACGTAACTTTGGGCCTTCACCCGCGTTAACCCCAGCGCATAATTCAGAAAATTATACGGAAACAACGGTGACAAGCGCATCAGCATGACGATTTTGAATCCCTGATCCCCAACGGCATGGTCTACTGCCGTAAAATTCTTGTTGCTGCCGACTTTACCCATAACCCAAGGGCGCAGCTTTCCACGCGCGAGGCTAAAGGCGATAAAGGCCGCCAGAACGCTGACCGGTGATACCAACAATGTCCCCCAGTAAGGCCCATATACAAAACCAGCCCCCAACGTTAATAAAGACGCAGGAAGGAACATAACCGCCGCAATGACGTAAATCACGGCAAAGGCTATGACGCCCCATACGCCACTGGCTTTAACCCAGACGATAAGAGCCTGCATCCATTCCGCCACAGGCCAAATAATACTTGCCCCGATAAGAACGGCTATAATCAAAGCTATTTTAAAGACACCTTTCATAACGTCACCTTTCTATTTTTATCACGCCTACATGCATGAAAGAGATTTTGCTTCATCATAAACATAGATAACAACCGCCTAACCTTTGGTGCCAGAAAGATAAGCCGCCGTTAGTTCATGCGTTGGGGCCTCGAACAAATTCTGACATTTACCGAATTCTATCAATTTTCCAACCTGCTCTTGCATCCAAAAGAACGCCGCATAATTGGCAACCCGCCGAGCTTGTGCCAGATTATGAGTGACTATGATCACCGTATAGCGCCCCTGCAAACGACATATCAATTCTTCCACCACGGTGGATGAAATCGGGTCTAAGGCGCTACATGGCTCATCCATCAACAAAATTTCTGGCTCCAATACCAAGGCCCGCGCAATACATAGCCGTTGCTGCTGGCCCCCTGAAAGCGATAACGCGGAACGATCCATACGGTCTTTAACTTCATCCCACAGACCGACATCACGCAAGGCCGTTTCTATTTTCTCATCCCGCATCGCGCGATTGCCGACGCCGTGTTCTCGTAGGGGTAAATCCAGATTACGGCGGATCGATAACGGGAAGGGATTAGGTTTTTGAAAGATCATACCTATTCGGCGCCGTAAGCTTAAAATATCCACCGCATCATGCAAGATATCTTGGCCGTCGAAGAATATATTACCGCCGATTTGGGCGGATGGGCATAGGTCCGTTAGTCTATTCAGAGTGGACAAAAAGCTTGTTTTACCACAACCAGATGGGCCAATAAGGGCCGTGATACAGCCTTTATAAATGTCCAGAGAGACACCATTGAGGACGGTCTGTTGATCATAGGCAACCGACAAATCGCGCACCGTAATATGTGGGACCGGTACACAGCAAGGCTGGCCCGCTTTTATATCCCCCAGCGTATAGGGACCTGCTTGTTCTAGCCGATTCATGAGGCATATATCCTTTTTCTAAACCAATGATCTGTAAAGGTTTGTGCGAGGGCGTTGAGTATAATAATTAACGTGATCAGTATGAATGCCGAAGCATATGCGGCGGGGTCTCCACCTGTGACATTCATGGATAAATCATAGATATGCACGGCCAGCGCCCGACCTGAATCCATTAAAGACCCCGGCATACGATCCACATAACCGCTGGTAAAAATTAATGCTGCTGTTTCCGCTGTCGCCCGGCCAATACCTAAAGCCAGACCCGCTGCGATGGCCGGAGAGGCACTGGGCAGCAGAATATACCAAATGGCTGATGTGCGGGTCATGCCCAAGGCGGCGGCACCCCTACGCCAATCATCATTCACCGCAGACAATCCCGCTTCGCAGGTGCGAATGAATATGGGCAATACCATACAGGCCAGCGTCAAACCGCCAGACAGGATCGAGAAGCCAAGCCCCAGAAAGATACTGAAAAACGCATTGCCAAACAGCCCGTAAACAATTGATGGCACGCCAGCGAGCGCATCTAGGGTAAGGCGTATCGCTGCGCCGAATGAACGGCCTTTATGGGATGATCTCGGCGAAAATTCAGATAACCAAACCGCCACACCCAATCCCAAGGGAATTGACACCCCAAGCGCCACCAACAGAATAAGCAACGTGGAAACAAGGATGGGGCCGATACCGCCGCCGCGGCCCGCATCACGCGGCGCGTCCAGTAAAAACGACCACGACAGATGGGACAGCCCCTTGATGACCACATCACCCAGCACCCAAAATAATGTCACCACAACCAAACCGGCCGTTGCCCATATCAACAAAGAAAATAGACGATCAGCCATACGTGTTTCTCTCCTGATACCGTGCCGCCAGCCAGGCTAGCACCAAGACCAACAATGTCAGCAACAGGCCCGACGCAAACAACCCAGCCCTGTGCTGGTCGGTGGCATAGGCCATTTCCAAAGCAATGTTTGCGGTGAGCGACCTTACCGGTTCAAACAGCCCCGTCGGATACTGAACGACATTTCCGGACACCATTAATACGGCCATGGTTTCCCCCAATGCCCGCGCCATAGCCAATAGGGTGCCGCCTAAAATACCGTTTCGCGCCGCAGGTAATGCCACCGAAATAATTTGCCCTTTACGCGTTATGCCCAATGCCGCCGCGCCGGCCAGTATGTCTTTAGGAACGGCGGCCAATGCGGAAAAGCTTGTCAAGGCAACGGTTGGCAATATCATTAAGGTTAGTACCAATATGGCGGCCAGAAGACTTGCCCCTGGTTGTTGCCACCGCGCAATAAGGGGAACCAGTACGGTTAATCCCCAAAGCCCATAGACCACAGACGGAATGCCTGCCAACAGATTTAACATCAGGCGGTAGCTCTGAGCGATGGCTTTGGGCGCATAAAAACGTATAAAAATAGCACTGGCAATACCCAGCGGCACAGCCAGCAAAACAGCCCCCAGCATCATCGCCGCAGAGGCCCAAACCATGGGCATAATACCAAATTTTCCCTCAAGCGGGTACCAACTACGATCAAGGAAAAAAGCTTTCCAGCCCCCCTGACCGATCACTGGCCATGCCTCTATAACCAAAAAACCCAATATCAACAAAAGTATTGCCCCACATATCCCTGCAAACGAGGCCAGAAAATAGGCCAATCGCTGATCAATGCGGCTGTATTTTTGAGCTATTTTATGGTTTAAGCGCAACAAAGAATTGCCCCTCTACAAGATCCTTTACAGCAACGGATTGAGCAAAATCAATGAATTTTTTTACTAAGGCCGAAGGCTTACCCTTGACCACAAGATTTAACGGACGTGACAGCGGAAAGATGCCATCCCTAACGCTTGCCGTTGTGGCGGGCGTGCCCGACATGGGTAACCGTTTAATAGGCGTGCCGTGTTCTTCCTCATATTCTGCCGTACCGATAGAGACATAACCAATGGCGCCCGTATTCCCAGCAACCATTTTGATGCCTTGCTGATTATCTCCGATCACCACCTGTGCCTTGATTTGGCTGTTTTTAAGGTGAAAATAATGTAAGAAAAGTTCAAGAGTCGAATGACCTTCAGCCTTGTTAACCACCGTAATCGCCTGATCTGGGCCGCCAACGTCTTGCCAATTATGGATCTCCCCCCGATAAATAGCTATAATCTGCTGATCTGATAATGATTGAACGGGGTTATTCTTATGAAGAATGATGCTTATGCCATCCATGGCAATAGGATAGGGGGTCAGGCCTTGCTCCGATGGTTTGAGCGCCCGTGATACCATGCCTATATCCGCCAATCCTCTTTGTGCATCATTAACGCCGCGAGAAGAACCGCCAGTTTGCACATCAACCCGCACATTCATATTTTCTTTTTCAAACCGTTTCCCAATCTCCATTGCCAAGGGCGCCACAGTGCTAGAACCGGTCAGAACCAACCGATCCTCAGAAGCAAACGACGGATGAGAAACAGACGTCAAAAATAAAGCTGCCAAAAAGCTTGTTCGCAACATAATGTTTATTTTCATTAAATTTCATTCCTTATAATATTATTTTCGAAAATTTTCATCGCGCAGACAATTTGGGGAAGACTAAAAAAACATGAACAAATTTCCTGTGCTTGCCCTTGGTTTAGCAGCATGGTTGCGAGTCTTCTGCACCGTTTTCTCCGGCACCGCTATCAAAAGGAAGAGCCACACCACATCCTGAAAAAATGCCAAAATGCTGAGAAAAATTCCCTATAAACTGGAAGTGCTCTTTAAAGCGCGTATCCTGCAACATACGCCATGTATTACCGCAAACGGGGAACACACGGCCTGTCTCCATAGTATGATGTTTATCAAGAATAAACTGGCCTTTATTGTCTGCTATGGTACCCTTATAAATCACCGCTTGGCCGTAATCTTCACATTCACTTTCCAAGCCATCCAACTTAAACAAACGGTACGTCGCCGAATAAAAGTGTAAATTTCCAATTCGGTCAAATAATATAGGGTCCGTAACGTCTAGGGGCCGATCTTCGACAAGGCGGGGATCTGTAAAACCATTTTTTTTACTTAACGTGATAAAATCATTCCAATAAAGGGCGCCGCCCAAACATTCCCCGTATAAAACAGGATCATTTCGTACCGCTGCCGGCACACGCTTATCGGCATAAACATCGGAAAAATAGACTTCTCCCCCAGGTTTTAACAGCCGCCAAATTCCTTTTAAGACGGCCTCTTTATCAGGCGACAAATTAATCACGCAATTGGATACAATCACATCAAAGCTTTCCGGTTCTAAGTCCAGTTCATCCAATTTTTCAATGTAGCCTTTCAAAAAAGACACATTGTCATAACCAAAGGCGTCTATATGAAATTGACGGTTTTCTTCGGCGACTTTCAACTGTTCATCAGTCATATCAACGCCGACAACAGCCCCAAGCGGGCCAACCAATTGTGCCAACGCATACACATCTCGGCCTGAACCACTACCAAGGTCGAGCACGCGGCAACCTTCCAACAGAGGCGGGCAGACCAAACCACAGCCATAATAACGGGCCAAAACTTCGGGATGTATGTTTTTAAGGAGGTTTTTTAACCAATTTGGCACGCTACTCGCGTCACAACAAGCATCGGTCTTAAGGTCCTTGCTACTCTGTAATTGACGGCCATAATAATCCTGTACCGTCTCATGATATGTGTCTTGACAAATTTCTGACATTTTTTTCTCTTTAACCCTGTTACTACTAGGAGCCATTTATATACATATGGGCTGAGACGATGCAAGATGATGTCGTTTATGATTTCTGAAAATAATCAGGTTCCGTGATAATAGAACCTTGGTTTTTCAATAGGATAGGCTATGGCAATAGCCTATTATACGTTACAGTCAATTTTCCGTGAGAGGGGATTTAACCTTCTTAAGAAACCAATCACACCATATTTTCAAAAGCGTTCGTAATAAATTTCTGACTTTGATCAGAACCTTGCCTATAGGTTTTTGCTGTGGTCATATCAGATAGCTTTTCCCAATGTTCCGCAATCATTTCCGGCGTCGCATCCAGCCCAAGGAACAGACCCTCACTTTCCATGATTTTAGCGCGCGCAAATGTCCCCGCACCGGCGGTTATGATTTCACCCGTGGGCGCATCCTTGCCGCAGAGATATAAAACCGCCGGAGAGACAGATTCTGGTGTCAATAATGCCAGCATTTGCGGCGGAATAATATCATCCGTCATACGGGTCGCGGCAACGGGCGCTAACGCGTTAACCCGAATCCCGAATTTAAAAAGTTCTAACTTCAACGTATTGGTCAGGCCCAAAATGCCAAGTTTCGCCGCCCCGTAATTGCTTTGCCCGAAATTACCATAAAGGCCGCTGGAGGATGTGGTCATGACAATTCGGCCAAATTCCTGGGCCTGCATCGCAGGGATGACGGCACGGGTGGCCAACACGCTGCCCATCAAATGCACATTCATAACCATTTCAAAATCGGCCAATTCCATTTTTGTAAAGGTTTTATCCCGCAATATGCCCGCATTATTAACCAGAATATCAACCCGCCCAAAGGCCGATAGGGTTTGGTCGACCATGGCCTGCATATCTGTTTCCGAGGTCACATTGCCGCCGTTTGAAATCGCCTTGCCGCCCCTATCAATGATTTCTTGAACCACTTTTTCAGCTGCCGTTTGTGCCGTGCCTTCTTCGAGCAGGCCGCCATCCCGAGATCCCCCCCCGTCCCGAGCTCCCCCAAGGTCATTGATCACAACCGCCGCGCCGCGCCGCGCAAAAGCCAAGGCATGGGCGCGGCCCAAACCGCCGCCGGAACCTGTAATAAGGGCAACCTGATCCGTAAAATCATAGGGCATAAATTTTTCCTTTGATAAATTTGGCCTTTTGAAGACGTTGGCCGTTTTTCATACAAGCGTTTAAAATTTTTATAGTCTTACCATAAATCAAGAAAAAGAAAATAAGTAATATTTTCACAGCAAGGCCATTTACAAGGACAAAAAAATAATATAGCTTCTAATAATTATTATTAACTGGATCAATCCTATTGTTACGCGTATGAAGTATTTAAGTGATTTAGCGAAAGGCGATACCGCCACCATTCTCGGATTTGAAGCGAGCCGCTGCAATGATATGGATTTTGCTCTGGATTTAGAAGAGCGACTCCTGGAAATCGGATTTGAAGAAGGCGCGGATATTAAAATTCTCCATGAAGGCCCTATCTTGCGCGACCCGATGGCGGTACGGGTGGGGCAAATGACCATTGCCCTACGCCGTCGGGAGGCCCGTGCCGTACGAATCAGTGCGGCAAAAAACACTGATGACAAAACATGAAGAATATCCCCCAAACAAATGACAACATTAAAATTGCCCTCATCGGCGGGCCTAATTGCGGCAAAAGCTCCCTCTTCAATACCTTGACCGGAAGCCGGCAAAAGGTTGCCAATTATCCCGGGGTCACTGTGGAGCGGCGCAGCGGGAAATACATCACCGAGGACCATCAAACAATAACCCTTATCGACCTTCCTGGCATCTACAGCTTAAAAGACCGTACCCTTGATGAACGGGTTAGCCGTCAAGTCATCACCGGCACTCACGCAAGTGAAAACCGGCCAGACTTATTGCTCTGTGTGGCCGACAGCACAAATTTACGGGTACATTTACGCCTTGTTCTGGAATTAAAGCATCTTGGGCTGCCGATCATTTTAGCCTTGAATATGCAGGATATGGCGCAGCGCGATGGAATCATCATTGATCCCAAAGTCTTATCACAAGCGTTAGGCATTCCTGTCGTCACCACCGTTGCCGTGCGCCGAGATAGTCTTAAGGACTTAAGGCAACAATTAGCCACGTCGCTTCGTAATCTGGGCCCTGCCCAAGATCCTGTCCAGGCCCCGACGACGCGGGAATTACAAAAACAGGCCCGTGAAATCGCTGACAAGGCCCTCATATCCGAAGGTACGCATCATAAAATCACCCGTCAGCTAGATAAGATTCTATTACATCCTGTTCTGGGCCTTATTATTTTTTTCGTTATCCTCTTTGGTATGTTCCAATTGGTTTATTTCTGGGCGGCGGCCCCCATGGCGTTGATTGAATCAGGCTTTGCCGCCCTTCAGGATATGATCATAAACTTTCTGCCGGATAATTGGTTTCGAAGCTTGCTCACCCACGGTATCATTGCCGGCGTCGGTAGTGTTGTGATCTTTTTACCCCAAATTATTATCCTTTTCACCTTCATTTTGACGTTGGAGGCGACGGGATATATGGCGCGGGCCGCATTTATCATGGACCGGCTTATGGCCATGGTCGGCTTAAACGGACGAGCCTTTATACCCTTGATGTCCAGTTTCGCCTGTGCCATTCCGGGAATCATGGCCACACGGACAATTGAGCATCATCGCGATCGAATCACCACCATCATGATTGCCCCTTTAATGACCTGTTCCGCGCGAATACCGGTCTATGCCTTGTTAATCGGGGCCGTTGTTCCCAATGATCCGGTTCTGTTCGGCTATTTTGGCTTGCAGGGAATGGTTCTTTTTGGACTTTACCTGGTTGGTGTCCTCAGCGCCCTTATTGTCGCCGCTGTTCTTAAAATGACCCTCACGCGCGGCGCACCGCAACCCCTCTTGATGGAGCTACCGAAATATCAACTTCCTTTGATCCGGCATCTTCTGATTAACCTTTGGGAACGGGTCAGGGCATTTTTACGGCGCGCAGGAACCATTATTTTATATTCCGCCATTGGCTTATGGGTTTTGGCCCAATATCCCAAAAAACCCATTGGGGGGTTAGAACCTGATATTTATTACAGTTTTGCCGGCTTATTAGGACGGGCGCTGCATTATGTCTTTGCCCCGCTGGGGTTTAACTGGGAAATATCCATTGCTCTGGTTCCTGGTATGGCCGCCCGTGAGGTTGCCATTGGCGCCCTGGGAACCGTGTATGCGTTACAGGGAAATGACGGCCAAGTCACGCAAAGCCTTCAGTCTGTTATACATAACAGCTGGCCGTTGCCGACAGCCTTTGCCTTTTTAGCCTGGTATGTTTTTGCCCCACAGTGTTTCGCCACCATAGCCACCGTTCGGCGGGAAACCAACAGTTGGGCCTGGACCGCCTTTATGGTAGGTTATCTTTTTGCCCTCGCCTATCTTGCCGCTCTCCTCGTGAATATGCTCACCCAGATCTTTCTGGGATAAAATCTTTAAAGAACCTCTATTTTAATTTAATTTGTATCTTTACAAGATCTTTACTTTTTATCACTATTTATTTACTGGATAAAGTTGTCTCATAAGCGTATTTTTACTGGCTTGAATGATCATGTTGAACCTGTAAAGGGAGCAAAAAAATAGTCGGCCCTATCGAAAATATTGGTAGCGAACAAAGAATTACCTTCCAATTATATCATTATTGGTTTGGGTTAGCAGAAGATTATGGTATTCCACCCTTAAAAGCCTTGTCTCCGGAAATCATTGCCCGTTATAAAAATAACGTCGTTCTCATCGACCTCCGCAATTCTTCAGAAGAGCCAACTTTACAAGTCATCGGCCAACTTTTAAATGAAGACTTGGATCAGGGGTTGGCTGTTCGGCGGATCAGTGATGTTCCGCGCCGTACATTACTCAGCCGGATCACAGATCATTATAGAGAGGTTCTCGGCAATAAGGCCCCGATTTCATTTGATGCCGAATTCAAACACAGCGCGGGTGAAAAAATATTCTACCGTGGTATTCTCTTACCCTTCAGTGATAATGGGGAAAATATTAATTTTATTATGGGGGCTATTCGGTGGATTTCCGAAGAGGAGCAGACTCTCTCCCAAAAGTCGCCTCTACCCCAAAAGACGCCTCTCCCGAAACTATCCATAAGACAAAAAAAGTTTTTTATCGAAGAAAAAACGCCGCGCCCTTCTCTTCTTCGCGACGACCTTGAAAAATGTCGGCAGCTCGTCCAAGGGCAAAATGTCACGGGCAGCAGATCTCGTCAGTCTTTATATCTCGCCCTAGGTGAAATTTTGCGTTTTTATGAGACATGTTGTGCGAAACCCGAGGAATACCAAGAAATTTTAACGGCCGAAGGCTTAAAAAGTCAAAAACGCGCCCCCTTCACGCCCGCGTTAAAGTTATGCTTTGGAAAAGATTATGACAAAACCAGATTGACCGAATATGCCGCAGCCCTGGCTTTCGTCCAAAAAAATAACCCTGAAGGCTTAAGTATGCCAGATTTTATGGATCGCTTTCCCGGGGGAATTAAAGGCTGTGTCAAGGCCGCGCGCAGAGGCCATATCTTACCGAAAAAGCGGCCTGAGAAAAGCATGGAAGAGAAACAGGCCTTCCTTGACAATATGCCGTCACTTGCCAGCATAGATATGACAGAAACCCTGTCCAAAAATCTTAAAAGCGACGACAAAATATGCCTTATGATCGCCCGAAAAACCGCGCAAAAAATTGAGATTATCAAAATATTAGAACAGGATAAAAAACGCTTGGATAGCCTACTTAATCAGATTGTGAAGGCTCTGTAATATTAATCGTTGCTTAAAATATAACGCCCTAAATAAACATAATACGAAACTCACACGACACATAACATGTGAATAAAAGGATAATAACGTGACTAAATGGACACAAAAAAAACTACGCGTAGATGCTGTTGCCGATTTTGCTTCTGAAAGATTAAAATCCGGATATAGCACAGAATTCGGTCAGTTCATTCAAGATTTATATAGATATGCCACACCAGATGAACTAGCAGAGCGCCCCATTGACGAGCTATATGCGGCGGCGCTTTCCCTCTGGAAATATGGCGCCCAGCGCGATAAAGGGAAAAGCAAAGTCCGGGTTTTTAATCCCACATTGGAAGAACATGGCTGGCCCGAAAATCATACGATTATCCAAATTATCAATGATGACATGCCGTTTCTATTAGATTCGATCACCTCAAATTTATTAGAAGACGGCAATGATTTGCATATGTTAGTTCACCCTATTATGCAGCGGTTACGGAACAAAAACGGTCACATCACGACAGAGAAAGACGGCGTAAAAGTCACCGAATCGATCATGCATATTGAAATTACCGCCATGACCGATCCGGAACAAATTGCCGCGCTTGAGGCCAAACTAAATAATGTTCTGGACTTCGTGCGGGCGGCCATTGACGACTGGAAACCAATGCTGGGGCAAATGGATACGGTGCGCAAAAATTTATCCTCTGTGCCAAAGTCTGCTGTTGATCCAAAGCAAGCCCAGGAGGCCATAAGGTTTCTGGAATGGCTCAAGGAAGATAATTTCACGCTTCTCGGATTCCGAGAATATTTCCATGACCATGGAACCGCACATAAAACAAAGGATGTCGGCTATGGCATTCTGCGGGAACCTGATGTCTATATTCTAAAAGGCCCAGAAGGATTGGTCGCCACATCCCCTGAAATCGAATATTTCATGACCCAGCCCCAGGTGTTTCTTATCACCAAGGCCAATATCAAATCCTTGGTTCATCGGGTCGTTCATATGGATTATATCGGCTTTAAGAAATATGACAAAAAGGGGAAAATAGTCAGTGAAATGCGTTTTGTCGGCCTTTTCACCGCCAAATCCTATAACCAGGCCGCCGAAACGGTGCCCTATCTCGACCGAAAGGTGCATCATGTGGTCGAACAATCCGGCTTCTCCGCAGATAGCCACGATGGCCGCGCCTTAATGCATATTCTAGAAACCCTGCCCAGAGACGAGCTGTTTCAAATTGAAGAAGATCAGCTCTTGGAAACGGCCATGGGCATTTTACATCTCAAATTGATGCCCCGCTGCATGGCCTTCATACGAAAAGATCGTTTTGAGCGTTATGTCTCTGCGCTGGTTTACGTGCCTCGTGATATGTATGATTCGACCTTAAGAACAAAAGTAGAGCGGATTTTATGTGACTCCTTTAACGGTGAATTATCTTCTCACTATGCCCAATTGAGCAATGAACGTATTGCCCGCTGGCATTTTATCATTCGGACCACGCCCGGACAAGTTCTCAACCCCGATTCAGCGAGCGTCAACAAACGCCTCGCCGAAGTGGCTCAGCGCTGGAATGATCATCTGCAAGAAGTTCTCAATGAGCGCTGGGGCGAAGAAGCCGGTACCACACTCTTCCGGAAATATAATCGCGCCTTTTCCCCCTCCTATCGGGAGCATTTCGATCCCCGCTTTGCCGTTACGGATATTGAAAAATTATCTCGCTTGCCCGATAGCGATAATATCCAATTTAACTTTTATCGTCTGGCGGAAGATTCCGATAACGCCATACGCCTTAAAATATATACCAGCCGTCAGACCATTGCCCTCAGCGATTGTCTTCCCATGCTCGAAAATTTGGGCTTACGGGTTGTCGAGGAAAATGCCTTTCCCGTTCAAACCGAAGAAAACAAAGAAAGCGTGAGCCACACCATTCATGATTTTTACATGGTCGATCCGACGCAAAATTCTTTTGATTTGTCGGTCATGAAAGAGCGGTTGGAAAACACCCTGCGGGCGGTATGGGTTGAACGTATTGATAATGATGGCTTTAACAAACTGGTTCTGCGGGCTGATATGGATTACCGTCATGTTCTGGTCTTAAGGATCTATAGTAAATATTTGCGCCAACTTGGTCTTTCTTATAGTGAGGCCTATATGCAGGATACCTTGACCCAGCATTGGGAAATCGCCCGTGACTTGGCACATTTATTTGACATTAAATTTTCGCTTTCTCTGCCAAAAGACATTGATCAAAAAACAGAAATTAATCGGCTAGAAAAAAATATCCGTAAATGTTTGGAGGATGTCGACAGCCTTGACCAGGATCGCATGCTGCGTAGTTACCTCAATGTGATTAGCTGCTCTTTACGGACCAATTTTTATCAGTCGCAAAGCGACGGTTCCTCTAAATCATATGTCTCCATCAAAATTAATAGCCACGATGTGAAAGAGGCCCCAAAGCCAAAACCATATGCGGAAATTTTTGTTTATTCTCCCCGGGTCGAGGGCGTTCACCTTCGCTTTGGCCCTGTGGCACGCGGCGGCCTGAGATGGTCTGACCGCCGCGAAGATTACCGCACAGAAGTCTTGGGACTGGTCAAAGCCCAGCAGGTTAAAAATACGGTTATCGTTCCCGTTGGCGCCAAAGGCGGCTTCGTCCCGAAAAAAATGCCCGCTGGGGCAGGCCGGGAAGAAATCCTCGCCGAGGGTATTGCCTGCTATAAAACCTTCATTTCTGGCTTGCTTGATATAACAGATAACCTCAAAGATAACGCCGTCGTACATCCCAATAATGTTGTTCGGCTCGACGGGGATGACCCTTATCTTGTGGTGGCGGCCGATAAGGGGACGGCGACCTTCTCCGATATTGCCAATGGCCTTGCGCGGGATTATGGCTTTTGGCTGGATGATGCCTTTGCCTCGGGTGGCTCGAATGGCTATGACCATAAGAAAATGGGCATAACCGCCAAAGGAGCATGGGTGTCCGTCCAACGGCATTTCCGGGAAAAGGATATTAATGTTCAAACAGATTCCATCACCATTGTCGGTGTTGGGGATATGTCGGGAGATGTTTTTGGCAATGGTCTTTTATGCTCGGAAGCGGTAAAACTCGTCGCGGCATTTGATCATAGAGATATCTTCATTGACCCAAACCCCGATCCCGCGAAAAGTTTTCAGGAACGCCAGAGGCTCTTCGATCTGCCCCGGTCCAGTTGGCAGGATTATACTAAAAAGCTCCTGTCAAAGGGCGGCGGCATCTTCAGCCGCAAGGCAAAGTCCATTCCGTTAAGTGCTGAAATAAGACAACTTTTAGGATTTGATGCTACGCAGGATCATGCGACCCCCAACGAGATTATGAGAGCCATTCTGACTTCACGCTCAGACCTGCTTTGGTTTGGCGGCATTGGCACCTATATTAAATCTTCCCGTGAAAGCAATTCACAGGTCGGCGACCGCGCCAATGATGCCATCCGCATTGACGGCAAAGACCTCAACTGTACGGTCGTGGCCGAGGGCGGCAACCTGGCCTGCACCCAAAGGGGCCGCATAGAATATTGCCTGAACGGCGGACTGATTAATACCGACGCCGTGGATAATTCCGCTGGCGTTGATTGCTCTGATAATGAAGTGAATATCAAAATTCTTCTCAATGCCTTGGTCACAGAAGGAAAACTTACCCCCCAGCAACGGGATGCGCTCCTGGTGGAAATGACCGATGAGGTCAGCAAAATTGTTTTGGCCGATAATTATCTGCAAACTCAAGCCATTAGCCTCGCGCGGTCGAGCAGTATTCGGGAGCTGGATAGTTTCGTCCGCTTTATGGCTGATCTTGAAAAGACGGCTCATTTGGATCGGGAACTTGAATTTTTACCAACCGATGATGACCTTATTGAACGAACCCAGGAAGAGTTAGGCCTGACCAGGCCAGAGATCGCCGTCTTGATTGCCTATTCAAAAATGGGCCTTTATGACGAATTAATGGCCAGTGATATTCTTGATGATCCCTACCTTGATAAATATCTTATCCGTGCCTTTCCGATTCAGCTACGGGAAAAATATCCTCAGGAAATTAGTCATCACCAACTTAAAAGGGACATCATTGCCAAAGAAATCTGTAATGAGATCGTTAATCGCGGCGGCATTCAGGCCATCAAAGAAGAAACCGGCGCCATGGCAGCGGACATTGCCCGCGCCGCCCTTTTGGCCTCAGAAGTCTTTGACCTTAATATTCTTTATCAAAATATTGAAAGTCTGGACTATAAAGTGCCGGCAACCATACAGATTCTCATGTTGATGGACGTCGAATCTTTTGCCCGCCGCCAAACCATCTGGTTCCTTAATAATACCGATGCAAGTAAGCCAATAGAAGACGTCATTGCCCTATATCGCCCCGGCGTCCAGCAATTATTCGACCAGTCTTCCGCCTCGGCCGAGCCGTATGACGAAAGCCTCACAGGTAAAATCGCCATGTATTGTGAGCAAAATGTCGATAATGCCCTGGCCACACATATTGCCAATCTGGAACTGAAAATTGCCGCTTGTGATATCGTCAAAGTCGCCCGCGATATGAAAATTGACGTGATTAATGTTGCGCGAGCCTACTTTTTGTTGGGCGATAAAATTGGCTTTGACTGGCTCAGAGCAGAAGCGGAAGTCGTTGAATCTTCGGATCATTGGGACCGGCTTGCCATCAACAGCGTCGTCGCCGATCTGTTGGATCAGCAAAAAAGCCTCACAAAAACAGCGCTGGCTAATCTTAACGGCGGCGATAGTATTGGCGCAACCAATAACTGGCTTGCCACCGTGGAAAGCTCGACCAATCGCATTCAAAAACTGATTACCGACTTTCAGACGTCGGGCCGGATTAATGTGACCAAGCTGGGTTTTGCCGCCCGCCAAATCAGAAATGTCATCATCTCTTGATGCCGGAAATTAAAAAAAGCCCCAGATATGACGTCTGGGGCTTTTTTATTGTATAACTTTAATGTTTAAAATGACGCATTCCCGTCATAACCATGGCGAGGCCACGTTCATTTGCGGCGGCAATAACCTCATCATCCCGCAGAGATCCCCCCGGCTGAATAACGGCAGTAACCCCCGCTTCTGCGGCATGGATTAAGCCATCCGCAAAGGGGAAGAAGGCATCAGATGCCACAACCGAGCCTTTGGTCATAGCCTCGGCAAGGCCAGCGGCGGCGCTGGCATCTTCCGATTTACGAACCGCAACACGTGCACTGTCAACACGGCTCATTTGCCCCGCGCCCATACCGACGGTGGCCCCGTCTTTGACATAAATTATGGCATTTGATTTCACATGCTTGCAAACCGTAAAGGCAAAAAGCAAGTCCTGCAATTCCTGTGGCGTTGGATGACGTTCCGTCACCACCGTTAAATCATCCAAGCATATCTTCCCGTTATCGCGGCTCTGCAAAAGAAAGCCGCCGGCCACAGATTTGATCATGTGACCACTGGCGCGCGGGTCGGCAAGGCCGCCGGTGAGCAGAAGCCGTAAATTTTTCTTGGCGGACAGTATTTTTAACGCCGCCGCGTCCGCATCAGGGGCAATGACAACCTCGGTAAAGATTTGAGATATTTCTTCCGCAGTGGCCCCGTCCAAGGTGCCGTTCAAGGCAATGATGCCGCCAAAAGCGCTCGTTGGATCACACCTCAAGGCCTGTTTATAGGCCGCCATATAACTATCGGCGCGGGCAACGCCGCAAGGGTTTGCGTGCTTAATGATCGCCACAGCAGGGCCGTCTTTGGGATCAAATTCACTGACCAATTCAAAAGCGGCGTCCGTATCGTTAAGGTTATTATAACTCAGTTCTTTTCCTTGAATCTGCCGCGCCGTCGCGATCCCTGGGCGGCTGTTCCCGGTCACATAAAAGGCCGCATTCTGATGGGGATTTTCCCCGTAGCGCAATGTTTGTTGACGCGTTGCCGTCATCGTGATCCGCTTGGGATATGTCTCGGCTAATTGCCCTGCAAACCAAGAAGCGATCGCCGCATCATAGGCCGCCGTCCGCGCGAAAGCCGTGGCGGCCAATCTTTGACGTAAGTCAGCAGATGTGGCGCCGTTATTTTCCTGCAGCGAGCGCTTTACCGCCTCATAATCATCGGCTTCCACAACCACAGTGACAAATTTATGGTTTTTAGACGCCGAACGGATCATCGCAGGGCCGCCAATATCGATATTTTCGATACATGTGTCAAAGTCCGCCCCCTTTGCTACGGTTTCTTCAAAGGGGTAAAGATTAACAACCAGTAGGTCAATCGGCGCGATATCATGATCTGTCAGGGCCGCCAAATGGCTGTCCTTATCCCGCAAGGCCAATAAACCGCCGTGAATTGTGGGGTGCAATGTTTTGACCCGCCCATCCATCATTTCCGGAAAACCTGTATGGTCCGAGACTTCTGTCACAGGCACGCCGGCATCGGCCAATATTTTTGCTGATCCGCCCGTGGATAATATCTCCACGCCATATTCCACTAAAAACTGACCGAATTCAACCAATCCTGTTTTATCTGACACAGATAATAAGGCTCGTTTAATTGGTGCCTGCCGCTTGTCGCCCATAAGGTTATCCTTAAGAAGATTTTGAAAAATGATAGGCCTACGACCTAATAGATCAGCCCCCATCTCGCAAGAAAAAAATCTGCTTTAGGTCACTTATTTTGCTCTAGGCGGTGCAGAGCCCATTTAATCACTGTTTTTGGTCTTTCTGCGCGGCCGGAAAGCACGATTTGGCGGCACTTCTGAAGCTTGGGCCTCTCACCAAGATACAGGCTTTCTTCGAGGGACAATTGCCCGCCTGAGAATTGAAATTGCCAATATTGCCCTGCGGGTAAGCGCAGCAGCACGCGGTCCCGCGCATCTTGGCGGATGACGGTAATATCTGGATGGAGATGAAAACGAACATCATAATGAGGCAAAAAAGATCGGCGCTGACCCGTTTTGTTTTTCAGCGCCAAGATATCTTCGCCCCGCACATCATTGCCCAGGTCATTCATATATAAGGTCCGATGATGACTGACGCCAAATTGGGCAACATAGCCATCATGGCTCGCTTCCAAAAGACGATGCCCCCCGACACTCGTCTCATGGCAGCTGACCATTGTCGGGCCAGCGCCGATAAAACCATCTTTGCGAATTTCGCTGGAATTGGTATCATTTAAGATCACCGTCGAATGAGCCGCTGTTGAACGTGACAGACGATGTAGGTCTGTGTCTGGCAGGTCTGGCAAAGAATGGGCCGCCCCGCAATTCACAATGATACGTTGCGGGCCATCGCTTAACTCAAAAGATAACGCGCCCGCATGGCCCTGCTGGCTCACCTCTTCCTCTGGCGGTGGCCCCACATCCATAAAAGCCCTTAAAGATCCCTGACAAAGTCGTCTTATGCCACTTTCTTGGGCCGCGATGTCTGGCGTATCTTTTGTGTCTTGGTCAGCATAAGAAAAAATAGCCGCGATATCCTGCGCGTTTTCTTCGCTGGCCCCGTTAAAGAGGGCCAACTTCCCATCCCCATGCAGGAGGTTTTTCAGCAGAGGTATCATGGTCTTTATCGCTTTATTTAGCGGCTGTGGAACAGGATGCCCCCTTGTTTGGTATGACAGCCTGACCCTTAAAAAATCCCGCAACATGTGGGTAATATCTTCTGGATTACGGCTCGACACGCCGCCATCGGGCAGAATTTCTTGGGCCAGGGCCGCCGTTAATAATTCTGTGCCTTTTTTAAGCCACGCCTCGCCATAAGGGACATAAAGGCCCGCCAATATCAGGCCTGATATGGCTTGCATCCGCGCGAGGCCCCGCAAATTATCATCCCCCACATAATTAAGATGCCGCGCCTGCCGCGCCAAAGAATTTAACAGTTTGCTGCGAAATATAAGATCCGTGCTATCAAGAATAAGCGGGGCATATGCCATCCAGTTAATCAGGCGCTGACCGATAATATCTGGTGCCCAGGCCAAGGCATGCCAGCGATCAAACTCTTCTAGCCAACGACTGCTGATGGCCATTGCCTTTTGTCTGGCTCCTTTTCGATCAACAACCCGGTTTAAATCGCGCAACCAACAGAAAGAATGCAAATAGTGACCCCATGTGGCATTGAGATCTTTTTCGAGCCAAATATCTTCTGCCTGAAAGGCAGGGTCGGCGTTTGTGAGGATTTGCCCGGCGCAAGAAAAACGGTTCGACATGATATAGGCACCAATCGCCACTGACCCGGCCCAAGGATCCTCTGGCGTCCCCAGCAAGCGTAAGGGGTGCTTTCCTTTGAGGCGCCTTTCATGATAGAGGCTGGCATAGCTTGCTCTTTTAGCCGTCATCATCAGACGTTTTTTCGCGTTTAAGAAAGGCGAAATATCTGATGATCGACGGATTTGGGTCATTTTATATGCCTCTTAATTTGCGGATATTTTCTCCATAATGGGCCGCACCGCCCATGAAGGTCGCTGTCCCTGCCACCAAAACATCTGCGCCTGCGGCCACCGCCAATTTTGCTGTCTCTTGCGTAATGCCCCCATCCACCTGAAGATCAATGTCGCGGCCTGTTGCCGCGATCATGTCACGAATGCGGTGAATTTTGCCCAATTGACTGGGGAGGAAGGCCTGCCCACCAAAGCCTGGATTAACGCTCATCACTAAAATAAGATCGACCATATCCATGACATTTTCCAAAATATCGACGGGCGTTCCCGGGTTCAGTGAAATACCGGCTTTCTTCCCCAATGACGTGATAAGCTGAAGCGTTCGATGGAAATGAGGCGTCGCCTCGGCATGTATCGTGATAATATCAGCGCCTGCCTGTGCAAAATCCTCAATATAAGCGTCCACAGGGGAAATCATCAGATGCACATCAAATATTTTATGGCTAAAGGGCCTTATCGCCTTTACCACTGCGGGGCCAACGGTGATATTAGGCACAAAATGGCCGTCCATCACATCCACATGAATATAATCGGCGCCCGCCCCATCGATAGCCGCTACCTCTTCCCCGAGCCGGGCAAAGTCAGCCGAAAGAATAGAGGGGGCTATTTTGGTCTTTTTTTGCATCATGGTCCCTTAAAAAATTATGCTGAAATCTTTGTTAGGCGGCTTATAAAAAAGCCATCCATGCCGCCCGCCATATGATGAGGTAAGGTTTGTATGTCGCCATTATCTTGTAGGGCGGCCTCGAATCCTAAAAGCTCATCAGGTTTTACCTTCTTCCGTTTTACCGACCCATTGCCGTCCAGTAAAGCCTTTATCTGATCCCGGCCTTCTTCCACCTGCAACGAACAGACGCAATAGATCAAAATCCCTCCTACAGGCATCATCTCAACCGCCGCCTTAAGCAGACGGGCCTGTATCTGCGCCAGGGCCTTTATATCCGCAGGGCCTCTTGCGCGGCTCACGTCCGGATGACGGCGCATCGTTCCCGTCGAAGAGCAGGGCGCATCCAGCAAAATATAACCAAAATCCTTTTCTGGTTTATAATCTGCGGCATCTGACGTCACCAGATGACACGTCAGGCCAAGGCGGTCCATATTTTCCTGCAGCCGGCGCAATCTGCGGGCCGACTGATCCACCGCCGTAACATGGCAGCCTTTCGCCGCCGACTGGGCCGTTTTCCCGCCGGGCGCAGCACAAAGATCTAAAACATGATCTTCTGGCCCCGCGCCAAGTAAGGCCACGGGCAGGGTGGCGGCCACATCCTGTACCCACCATAATCCGTCATTATAGCCCGGTAAATTCTGTACCAATCCCGCCTTTTCCACCCGAACCGATCCGCTGGGCAACAAGCGGCCCCCGAGCTTATCTGCCCATACCGCACCGTCCAAATCTGGTTTCAGGCTAAAGTCCAGCGGGGGTTCCTCTAATAATTGATCCGCCATGCGCGCCACCTCTTCGGGGCCATACTGAGCCGTCCAATCCGCCTTAAGCCACTTTGGGATATTTAATTCAGGCGAAAAATTGGTTGAAAATTTTTCTTTTTCCCGGTCTATACGCCTTAATATGGCATTGACCATACCTTTACTATGGCGGTCTGATGTGTCTTTTTGTTTATCCGTCATTTTAACGGCCGAATTGACCGCCGCATGAGCCGGCACCGCCATATACAGCAGCTGCGTAATGCCCAGCCGCAGAATATGACGAACGGTCGTTTGCTTGCTGGTAAGCTTCCGTGGCGTGCAATGATTAATCATGGCGTCCAGCTGGCCCAGATGCCTGAGGCAGGTTGTGCCCAAATGACGGATAAAATTCCGGTCTTGCACGGTAAGTTTATCGCCGTATTTTCGGCAGGTTTGATCAAAAGCCTGGTCGAGCGGCAAATGTTCCTCAAGTATCATTTCCAGAAAACAGAGCGCGGCAAAGCGGTCTATCAGATCCTTAGACATTTTCGATTAATCCTTTAATAATGCACAATAAATATGCTTTGGCCCTAGCTTTGAGGGCTATATTCCTGCTATATTACGGTTATATATGGAATTAATCCGGCATTTTAGCAAGAGTATGTCTCATGAATGATCAAAGAAATATAACGAAACCGGCCAAGACAGTTGCCGGCAAGCCTAAGAAAAATCCTGACAGTCCTCCGCCTTCTCAGGAAATTGGCGGCCGAAAAGGGCCAGAACCAACCCGCTATGGTGATTGGGAAAACAACGGTGTGGCCTCAGATTTTTAATGATGAGAGAGCATAATGAAGACTGGTGACAAATGAAGCGACTTTTTCTCCTGAGACATGGAAAGGCAGGATTTGGCGCCTCAGACAGAATACGGCCTCTTAAACGTCGCGGACAACAAGACGCCTTTTGGCTCGGTCAAAATTTAAAGAAGCAAAATATTCTGCCTGATTATATCTTATGCTCATCCGCCACCCGGGCGACCCAAACCCTGGCACAATTTCAGACGGGGTCAGAATTAACCTTTCCTGCGGTTTTTCAAGACGACCTGTATCTTGCCTCTGCGACCTATATGTTACAAGAAATTCGAAAGTTGGGCCCGGATGTTACGGCGGCGATGATCATTGCCCATAACCCGGGACTCGCGACATTATTTCAAGATTTGGTACATAAAATTCCAAAAAAGAAAAATCTTCTCAAATATTCACCTGGCACTGTGACCATTTTAGACTTTGATATCACTGATTGGGCCGCCATAATCCATCGTGCCGGACGGCTTATCGCGGGGATCATACCATCAGAAAGGAAGGGGGAACCTTAAAATGAAAGAAAAAGAATTGAGATTAGCGCTCGTCTGTTTTGGCGGCGTCTCCCTTGCCATCTATATTCATGGCTGCTCAAAAGAGGTTCTGAAATTGGCCCGCGCCTCTAAGGCCTTCCACAGCAATCCGGATAACACCGCAGAAAGCCGCAAAAAATATATTTATCCCAATCCAGATCTTCTGGACAAGCCGGATACAGAATTGGTCTATTTTGATATTTTAAAAGCCCTTTCCCCTGAGCTAGAGCTTCGCGTCATTGTTGATGTTATTGCCGGGGCCTCTGCAGGCGGCATGAATAGCATCTTTCTTGGCCGGGCCTTGGCCCATGATTTAAGCCTGGATCATCTGCGTCATCACTGGTTAGTCGAAGCAGATGCGAGCCGACTGGTCGGGGAAAAAAAGCCCCCGGGGCGCCTTGATAAAGTAATTTCAAAACCACTGATTAATTATTTAAGCCATAAATATCTCGGCGATACAGCCCTGACGGCTAAGGTACAGGAAAAACTCCCGGCCCTTATGAATGTCTGGAAATTAAAGCCCCCCTTTGATGGAAAACATTTTCTCGGTCTGATTTATAAGGGAATTGATGGTATGGGAGAGATAAATCATCATTCCCTCATGCCCTATGGCCATAAATTAGACCTTTATGTCACCGTGACGGATTATTACGGATTTCAACGTGTGGTTCCCCTCAATGATCCCCCCACCATTCGGGAGCGGGAGCATCGGCATAATTTTCATTTCGGCTATCTCAACAAGTTGACCTTTCATAAAATAGGCGATCGCATAGATCCTCAAGAAAATCCTGATAACATTGAAACGGATTTTGGGGATTTAGATAAAGCGGCCTTAAGTTTTGCCGCCCGTGCGACGGCCAGTTATCCCGGGGCCTTCCCCCCCGCGCAGCTGAGAGAAGTTGATAGTTTTTTGGAAGATTTGAAGATAAGTTGGATTAAAAAAGACGACTTTTTAAAAAAGAACTTTGCCATATATGAAAAATCCGATCTTGACCCCATGCTCACCTCCTTCCTTGATGGTAGTATCTTAAATAACAAACCCTTCGACAAAGCTATCCAGGCCATACAGGGGCGACCTGCTTTTCGCGAAGTGGATCGCCGGATTATCTATATCGATCCCAATCCGGAAACATCGCCGATCTCTCCGACGGGGGCGCCACCCTCCTTTTTGAACGCCATAAAAGGCGCCTTATCAAATATCCCCATGAATGAGCCGATGCATGATGATCTGACCAACATTCAAGCTCATAATCAACAAATCCGCACTATCAAAACGGTCATTGACGGGGCCAAGCCGGAAATTGAAGCCCTTGTCATGGAAATATCAGGCCATACTTTGGACTCCATTACAGAGGCCAAGCAAATAACCTACCTCAGGATTATTTCCAACATCAAGTCCGTAACCGGTGCCGGATTTTCATATGGCGGTTATGCCCGGTTGAATGTGCGTAATACGGTCGCAAACCTCACCAATCTGATCGGGGAAATTTGCAAATTTAGTGCGGGAAGTAGCTTACGGCGCCGTTTATTTACCGTTTTACACGACATGGCCTTTCAAGATAAATTTGACTTTTCCTCCTATTCACAAAAGTTAGAAAAGAATAATATATCTAAAATTTTTAAATGGGCCATGGGCCTTGGTAAAGAAGAACAAAGATCTGAGCCGCTGCCGTCATGGGGATATTTTCTCACCAAATTTGATATTAAATATCAACGCCGCAGGCTGTTATTTGTCATAAAAGATATAAACACCTATTATGCCTATCACACCAACGATGTGACCAAGTTAGATGAGCTGAAACGGTCATTATATGCCTTATTAGAAAATATTGACCATTGCGCGCACCCCGATGCGATCCCCGAGGACATTAAAGAAATCTTATGTGAAGCCTTTAACCCCATCCGGAATAGTGAAGAATATGCCAATGATACGGTTTTTAGAAAGGATGTTAAAGATCATATACCAAAAATAAAACTTGCCTTAGATTGTCTTGCCAATAGCTTAAATCTTGATCTTTATAAAACAGCCGCCGATCAGATCATAGCGGATCAAAACAAGATAGACTGGAAAAGCGACCTTGCAAAAAATCTGGCCATTAGTTATGTGGGGTTTTCCTTTTGGGATGTGACGACATTTTCAATTATGGGCTCAAAAGAGCTGGGCGAGCTTAACGAGATTAAAGTGAACCGCATCAGCCCTAACGACCTCTCCGTCCTGAGAAAGCCGGATGAGGAAATTCCCCTGCGCGGAACGGCCATGGCCGGCTTTGGCGCATTTTTCAGCCGCGCCGATCGTGAAAATGATTATCTTTGGGGAAGAATTAACAGCGCCGAACGGTTAATTGAGCAGCTACTTACCCAGGCAATGATCTCCAATATTGACCATAAACTTGATGTTATCGCCTTAAAGAAACGCGCTTTCACCACGATTTTGGACGTGGAGGAAAATTACTTACATGACATACCGGAACTCTTCCTTGAATTACGTGACAAGGTCAGCAAGCTTTAAACGTGAAAACTCTCGCCGCAGCCGCAACGGCCTTTTTCATTGGGGTTAGTGAAGGTAAAGCCTGTCTGAAATTTTTCATCTTTATAATCCATGACACTGCCGATCAGGTAAATTAAAGACATCGCGTCCACGTAAAGCCGGATGCCCTTATCTTCTATTATTTCGTCGGCCGGATTTATGTCATCCACATAATCCACCGTATAGGATAAGCCATTACAGCCCTTGGTCGAAGTCCCAAGCCGCACGCCATGGCTCGGTTTGCCGCGATTTTCTATGATGGCCTTGACCCTATCCGCCGCCGCATCTGTAATTGTAATTACTGAATCCATCATCTCATCTCACCTTACATAAAGCCCATTTCTAATCGCGCCGCTTCGGTCATCATATAGATCGTCCAGGGGGGATCCCAAACCAAATCTACAGTAACATCTCGCACACCATCTATGGCTTGCGCTCTTATTTGAACATCACCCGGCATTGATTCTGCCACGGGGCAATGGGGGGTAGTCAAGGTCATAATAATATCCACATTGGCGTCTTCCGCCACATTCACCTCATAAATCAGGCCCATATCATAGATATTAACCGGAATTTCAGGGTCATATATTTCCCGAAGCACGCCCACAATTTTAGTTTCAAGATATCGACGATTTTCTTCCGATAAGGGAACGGCGAAATCTCGTTCTTCCTCGATTATCTCAATGTTTTGTTCTTCACTCTCAGCCACGTTATTATCCTGTTCTTCTTATTAAAAATTTCCGGCGACATATCCTGCGCCGTTAAGAAAAAATTCGATTGACCTTATGCAGGCCTTCGACAAACCGATCAATATCTTTTTCAGTATTATATAATCCCAACGACATCCGTGCCGTTGCTGGCACCTCAAAGAAATCCATCACCGGCTGGGCGCAATGATGGCCCGTGCGAATGGCGATACCATCCTGATCCAATATGGTGCCAATATCATGGGGATGGGCCAAATCCATTGTAAAGGATAAAATGCCCGCCCTGTTATCCGCGCGGCCTATCATATTCAGCCCCTTAACCTCTTGTATTTTATGGCAAGCATACGTTAAGAGGTGATCTTCATGGCGGGCAATATTATCAAAACCGAGGCCTTCCAAATAGTCAAGCGCCGCCCCCAAACCGATGCCGCCCGCGATATGCGGGGTTCCTGCCTCAAATTTATGGGGCAGGTCATTATAAACCGTTTTTTCAAAAGTAACCGAACGGATCATATCGCCGCCCCCTTGATAAGGCGGCATAGCATTCAGTAAATCTTCCTTGGCGTATAAAATACCAACCCCGGTTGGGCCATATATTTTATGGCCGGAAAAGACATAAAAATCCGCATCAAGATCTTGCATATCAACGCGCATATGCGGCACAGCCTGACAGCCATCGACCAGAACCTTGGCCCCAACCTTATGCGCCGCCGTAATAATTTCTTTGATGGGCGTAATGGTGCCCAGGGCATTTGAAATATGTGTGATGGCCACTAATTTTACTTTTTCGCTGAGCATTTTTTCAAATTCATCAAACAAAAAGTTGGCTTTATCATCGATGGGGGCGACAGTAATGATAATATTTTTCTCATCCCGCAGCATCTGCCACGGCACAATATTGGAATGATGTTCCATACGGCTTAAAACAACTTCATCACCAGGACTTAAAAATTTTCTGCCCCAGCTTTGCGCCACAAGATTGATGGCTTCCGTCGCACCGCGCACAAAGATAATTTCTTTCGGACTGGCTGCATTGATAAATTTTTGAACTTTAACTCGGACATCTTCGTATTTTTGTGTACCAACCTGTGATAAATAATAGACCCCGCGATGAATATTGGCATAGTCCTCTGCATAATATTTCTGGATCGCCTCCAAAACCTGGGTGGGTTTTTGTGCGCTCGCACCGCTGTCTAAAAAAGTGAGTGGTTTACCGTAAATTTCTTGTTTAAAGATGGGAAAGTCTTTGCGAACTTCCGTCACATTAAAATTTGAATATATTTTCCGGTTAAGAGAAGCGGATGTCATGCTACCACCTTATCCGTAAGCCATCCTTGGGTTTTTTCTTTGAATTTATGCAGTAATATCTCATCATCCAAACCGTCAAATACTTCTGATATAAAGGCTTCTACCAATAATTCCTTCGCGGATTTTTCATCCAGACCCCGTGACCGAAGATAAAAAAGCTGATCCAGATCCAGCTCCCCCACCGTCGCGCCGTGAGAGCATTTCACATCATCAGCATAGATCAAAAGCTCTGGTTTTGCATTGGCTTCTGCCTTGCGGCTCAACAGTAAATTTTTATTTGACTGATGGGCATTGGTTTTTTGGGCGTCCCGCGCCACAATGACTTTACCTTGAAAGGCTGACTTGCCGCCCTCATCAGATACGCCGCGAAATAATTGGTGGCTTTCACCGTTTGGTACATTATGATTTACCCGCGTAAAAATATCATGAGACTGCTTCACCCGTCCAAGATAGGCCCCTTTCAGATTCACCTCGGCAAATTCACCGTCAATATTATTTATAATTTCGGTTCGGCTCATCCCTGCGCCAAGTTGCAGGCTCATATGATTAAAGTTGGCTTTTTTCCCCAGAGAAGAATGAAGCTCCGTCATATGAATGGCTTGCTTGCCTTGCAATTGAACTTGAAAGAGAGATAATTCAGCATCTTCCTCTAACGTAACTTTACTGATGGTATGCGACCAATAGCGCACGGCATCGGGGCCCATAAAGCTCTCGATTATTTTGGCTTTTGCGCCGCGTGCCAACGTTATCTGACCTCGGGTACGCGCAGATTGCCGATCCGTTTCGGCGGTAACAATATGTATAATCTGCACGGGCTGCGCCATAGCCGTATTTTCTGATAACTTCAGGCTATAGCCGTCTGTTACCAGCGCGCGGTTTAGATTATTGAGAGACGTCGAGTCATCTCTGGCCGCCAAATCTTGCCTGAAGCTTTCGGGGTCATCGGAAAAAACCGTAAGGGCCATGCCGCCCTCTTTTGGGAATCGCGAGAGAGTCTTATCCAGATAGCCATTTACAAAGACAATGACAGGCCCTGTTATGGCCGCCATATAAGCTTCATCAAAAGAGGCTGTGATCTCTGATGTTTGAGCGGCCCTATGAGCAAGAGCAAAATTTTCATTGGCGAGGAAGCCCAAATTTGTATATTTCCATTCTTCAACTTTTGGGCCGGGAATACCGACAGTCAAAAATTTATCCATGGCCGTGGCCCGGGCGTGCTTCAGCCAGGAGGCTTCTGGACTTGGGTTATCCGGCAAAGACAACTTTTCCTGAGTCGCCTCAAAATCTGGGCCTATTTCGGGATTTTCTATATATAATTTTACTGTCATTTCAATGACCCTACTCTTCTAACTTAAGCGGCATTTTCCGCGACACCAAGTCCGGCATAGCCCTTTTCTTCCAACTGCAACGCCAAGTCTTTCCCGCCCGTTTTAACTATGCGGCCACCCGCTAAGACATGAACAAAATCAGGGATCACATAATCCAAGAGCCTTTGGTAATGGGTAATCATTAAAATGGATTTATCAGAGCCTCTCAGGCGGTTAATACCGTCCGCAACAATTCTTAAGGCATCAATATCCAGGCCAGAGTCTGTTTCATCCAGAACGGCCATGCGCGGATCAAGGACGGACATCTGAACCATTTCATTACGCTTCTTTTCCCCCCCCGAAAAGCCAACATTTACCGCCCGTTTCAACATTTCCGGATCCATATTCAATTCTTTGGCCTTTTCCCGTACGAGCTTTAAAAAATCCACGGCAGCCATATCTTTTTCGCCGCGATAACGGCGCTGACTATTGAGCGCCGTACGGAGAAAATTCATATTGGACACCCCCGGTATTTCAACGGGATACTGAAAGCCGAGAAACAACCCTTCCCCCGCTCGCTCGTTGGGATCCATAGCCAGCAGGTCTTTGCCATTATAGGTAACAGATCCTTCCGTCACATCATAGCCATCCTTACCGCAGATCGCGTAGGATAATGTACTTTTCCCCGCCCCGTTTGGCCCCATTATGGCATGTACTTCCCCGTCTTTTATGGTGAGGTTAACCCCTTTCAGGATGTCCTTGCCGCCGACGGTCACATGTAAATTTTTAATTTCTAACATTTTTTTCTCTTTAATAGTTGTCTTAACCAACACTGCCTTCCAGGCTAATACCGAGTAATTTTTGAGCTTCTACGGCAAATTCCATGGGCAGATGTTGCATCACATCTTTACAAAAACCATTCACAATCAATGCCACCGAATCTTCGGTTTCAAGGCCACGTTGCTGGCAATAAAAGAGCTGCTCATCGCTGATTTTTGAGGTTGTGGCCTCATGTTCCACTTGTGCTGTCGGGTTTTTGATCTCAAGATAAGGCACCGTATGGGCGCCGCATTGATCGCCGATCAACAGACTGTCGCACTGGGTGAAATTACGGGCATTTTCCGCTGCGGGCATCACCTTAACAAGCCCGCGATAGGTGGCGGCGGATTTACCGGCGCTGATCCCTTTAGATATAATCGTGCTTGAGGTATTTTTGCCGATATGGATCATTTTAGTGCCCGTATCTGCCTGCTGATAATTATTTGTTATGGCTACGGAATAAAATTCTCCGACCGAATTATCCCCTATTAACAAGCAACTAGGGTATTTCCACGTCACCGCCGAGCCGGTTTCCACCTGGGTCCAGGAGATTTTTGAATTTTTTCCCCGGCAGGCCCCCCGCTTGGTGACAAAATTATATATACCGCCTTTACCCTCTTTATTCCCCGGGTACCAATTTTGCACCGTAGAATATTTGATTTCCGCCTCATCGTGGGTAATCAACTCGACCACCGCCGCATGAAGTTGATTTTCGTCCCGCTGGGGCGCCGTACAGCCTTCCAGATAAGACACATAGGATCCTTCATCTGCTATGATAATTGTTCGCTCAAATTGCCCGGTATTGGCCTCATTAATACGGAAATATGTGCTCAATTCCATGGGGCAGCGCACGCCCTTTGGAATATAGACAAACGTTCCATCAGTGAAAACCGCACTATTGAGCGCCGCATAAAAATTATCCGCCACAGGCACCACGGAACCCAGATATTTTTTCATCATATCAGGATAATCATGGGCCGCCTCTGAGATCGAGCAGAAAATAATGCCGGCTTCTTTTAATTTCTTCCGAAATGTGGTGGCCACCGAAACGCTATCAAAAACAATATCAACCGCAACGCCCGCCAGAACCTCTTGCTCCTTCAAGGAAATACCGAGCTTTTCATAGGTCCGAAGTAACTCAGGATCAACATCGTCCAAACTTTTTGGGCCATCTTCTGCGGATTTCGGTGCGGAATAATAATAGATATCCTGAAAATCAATTTTGGGGTATTCCACCATCGCCCAGGTCGGCTCTTCCATGGTCAGCCATTTTTTATAGGCACTAAGCCGCCAATCCAAGAGCCATGCCGGCTCATTCTTTTTGGCGGAAATAAAACGAATGATATCTTCATTTAAGCCCTTTGGGGCCTTTTCCGTTTTAATATCCGTGACAAAACCATATTTATAGTCCCCGGTGACATCTTCTACGGTTTGCTGAGCTTCATTTGTTGCGACCATTTTAAGACCTAATTCATTATTTTGCTGATTAAGGGAAGGTCATCTGCCTTACCCTCCCCGATAAAATCGGGAATATTTTCAATCATTTGAGAGAGAAGTACGCTGCCAAGGGCATCCTTGACCGCCTCATTAATTCTGTACCATTGGCTGCGTGTTCCGCAATTGCTTATTCTATCGCAATCGCTCACCTCATCATCCCCCAAACAATTGGTGAGCAAGACAGGGCCATCGACGGCCTCTATAATATGCGTAATTGAGATATTTTCGGCTTCTGTTATCATTTTAAATCCACCATTCAAGCCACGGTTAGAGGTGAGCAACCCTGCCCGAACCATTGTGCCAAGGATCTTGCTTACCGTTGGCAAGGGGATCCTGCTTGACGTCGCCAAATCCGCAGAAGAATGGACATGCTCTGGCTTTAAAGCAATACAGCACATCAGTTCAACAGCATAATCTGCTAAATTTGACAATTTAATCATGGTTTTTCTTCTTTTACAAAGTGGTTTTTCGACAAAACCCCCGCAAGAATCAATATAGCATACCAAAATGGTATTCTATATGAATGGGCGAAATTAAGCTCTTTGTCAATATAAATCAGACTAAATTAGTCATTTTAAGCTTAAAATAGGTGATATCCAGAGGGTCATATATCAAATAGTGTAAAATAGAGCCTAATATTCCCTAGAAACTGTCAGGATTCTTTACAGTTTCTGTGGATTTTAAGATTAACAAAACATAAAACATAAGGATTTAAGCCATTTTCCCCCATTGGCACTATACTTGCATCAGCATTTATGCCGGATGATATAAACAGGGAGCCTCCGAAAGGTCTATCACTGCTTGAACTGGAAAAACAAATGAACATTTTAAAATACCTTATTATCGCAAGCGCTCTCGCGGTCAGTACTCTGAACGCCAACGCGACCGTAATTGATCAATATGCTACGTCTGTTGTGGGTTTTAGTTCTCAATGGAGCAGTGGGGGTTGGTCTGCGGCACAAACCTTAGGGGCCCCGAATACCAGTGTTTATGGAGATATACCGACGTCATGGGCTCCTCAGCTAAGGAATGGTGGAAATCAATTTATATCTGTTGGTTTCAACACGCCTGTATTTTCCACCGGCGCGACAATCAGAGAAACCTATGGTAACGGATTTGTTTATCAGATAGATGTTATCGACCTGAGTAGCGCGTTTCATACTGTTTGGTCGGGAATAGATAACAGCGCGCCGGGAACACCCGTTGATTTTTTAGCGACATGGGCGACAACCGGTTTTCTTGTGAATGGGTTAAAAGTTTACGTAAATACAGAACATAACCAGAGCGCTTGGGAAGAAATTGATTCTATACAGCTTCATGGTAATAGTGTGGCCCAATCGGTTTCAGCACCGTCAATAGCTTGGGTTTTGGGTTTGGGCTTGTTAGGGCTTATCGGGATGAGACATAAGTCATCGGTCTTACCCTTTAAGCAATGCCGATATTAATCGGTCAAACGCTGACAAATATCGTCTAGCTGGTCCAGGCTTTTATAGGCCAGACGCAGCTCGCCGCTCTCATCACTCTTAAATTCAATGGTAACGCTTAAGCCCAAAGCCCGCGACAAATCATTTTCCAGGGCAAGGGTATCGGTGTCTTTGTCCAACCGACTAGGTTTTTTTCCCGTAGCAGGTTTTCCTGCTGATTTAGGCGGTTGATTTTTCTTTTTTAAAATAGCCTCTAGCTGCCGCACACTTAAACCGTCTGCCAATATTCTTGCGGCGAGCGCTTGGGCGTCATCTGCGGTAATCAAAGCCCGGGCATGGCCCATACTTAACTTGCCTTCTGAGACCAATGTCTGGACAGACGCCGGCAAAGCGAGCAAACGCAATATATTCGCAATATGGCTGCGGCTTTTTCCGACAATATGGCCGAGCTGTTCCTGCGTATGATGAAATTCATCCATTAATCGTTTATAGCCCTGGGCCTCTTCTATGGCACTCAGGTCATGACGCTGAATATTCTCAACCAGCGCAATTTCAAGGGCCTCCCCATCCGTCATTTCGCGGATCAATACCGGGATATTATGCAAGCCCGCCGCCTGCGCCGCGCGCCACCGTCGCTCGCCTGCGATAATTTCATATTCGTCCAGATCGCCGCGCCGACGCACCAATAAGGGCTGCAAAATCCCCCGTGTTTTGATAGATTGGATCAGGTCGGCGGATTTTTGTTCATCAAAATAAAGCCGGGGCTGATAAGGATTTGGCACGAGAAATTCAATGGGTAAATCCCGGTCACGCGATACGGGCACCAAGGAAATATCAGAATATTCCTTATTAACGGTACCCATGAGGGCCGAGAGTCCACGGCCTAACCCTTTGTTTTTAGGTGTAGTTTTCTTATTTTCTGCCTTATTTACCATGTGATGGGAATTCCTTAGTCTCTTAATTTCAGGTCTGATTTTACAACTGCCCTATTCCGTCAAGCCGCCTTTGCCCTACGGCGCCGAATTACTTCCTTGGCAAGCCGAATGTAAGCCTGACTGCCGCTGCATCTATAATCATAAAGTAGAACCGGCTTTCCATGTGACGGGGCCTCGGACACGCGCACATTGCGCGGAATAACGGTTTTAAAAACTTTATTGCCCAGATAGCCTCTGACATCATTGGCCACCAGACTAGAAAGATTATTACGCCCGTCGAACATGGTCAGAAGCACCCCTGAAATTTCCAAGGCGGGATTAAAGTTGGCTTTTACCGTTTCCACTGTTTTTAACAAAAGACTTAGGCCCTCCAAAGCAAAAAATTCACATTGCAAAGGCACAATCACCGAATCTGCCGCTGCCAAAGAATTTAGCGTCAAGAGGCTCAAAGACGGCGGACAGTCGATTAAAATATAATCATATTGGTCTAGATAAGGATCCTGTAGCGCCTTTCTCAAGCGATAGGTTCGCTCGCTCTCATTGACAAGCTCTAACTCTGCCCCCGCAAGGTCAACCGTCGATGTAACCAAAGACAGGCCCGGCACGATTGAACCCACAACCACCTCCTCAATAGTCATCTCACCCATCAAAATTTCATAAATACTATTATCACGGTCGTCCCGCGAAATACCCAGACCCGTGCTGGCATTTCCCTGGGGATCCATATCGAGAAGCAATGTTTTATTTCCAGCCGCCGCCAATGCTGTCGCAAGATTGATGGTGGTTGTGGTTTTGCCGACACCGCCTTTTTGATTGGCAATGGCAATGATTTCCGGCTTATGACAAGCTGTGGATAACCCTGTGGACATATTCTGTTGCCTTCCCTTATAAAACCTCACGCAAACCCTTTATATGACTGACCTTTAGGATCACGCCTGATTCTTCTGCAGCGCTTGTGAATTTTTCAACGTCAAAAGTCCAATTTTCTCTGGCCGCATCAATTTCCTGTTCTGCTATCTGTCCTTTTAAAAACAGACAAACGGTATCCTCTTGGATAAAATTATTCCCCAGAGATAATAATTTATCAAGAGGCGCACAGGCCCGGGAAATAATATAGTTCACATAGAAAGGCTCGAGCGCCTGCGCTCTGACATGATGCACAATGGCGTTGGCTCCTGTTGCCCTGATCACCTGACGCATAAAAGTACATTTTTTTCCGTTACTCTCCACCATATGAAATTGACCCAGGCCCAACATCGACAGTAACAGACCTGGAAAGCCAGCACCACTCCCAATATCTAAAATTTGTAAGTTACCCCCTTCGCCCCCCTCTAGTTTTTCTTTTAATTGAAAACTATCGTAAAAATGCCGTGACCAAAGCTCTGGGACTGTAGACTGGCTGATCAGATTCATCTTTTTCTGCCATTTTTCCAGCAGGGCAGCATAAAGACGGATTTTTTTCATTGTTTCACGTGAAACACCCGTTTTCTCAAAAAAAACTTTGTCATCAAATCTGCCCACCATAAAATTATTTTTCTTTTCTTTTAACATAGCGAAGCAGACTATTAAGCGCGACTGGCGTCACCCCAGAAATACGCGCCGCAGACCCAAGGGTAGCGGGTCTGGCCTGAATAAATTTCTCCCTGACCTCATTTGAAAGGCCCCCGATTAACGTATAGTCCAAATCCTTGGAAAGGCTTAAGTTTTCATCTTTACGAAAGGCCAGAATATCAGCATCCTGCCGTTTAAGATAGGCATGATACGTCGCATCTATTTCAATCTGTTCAACAATATCATTTGGAATGTCGCTCAGTTCAGGCCATATTTTGACCATATCTTTCATCGAAACATCCGGATAGGACAATAGGGTTTTAGCCGACCGCCTCACGCCGTCCTGATTGACCTTTAAACCATAATCCCCAGCCTTACTGGGTGAGAGCGAGAGGCCATCTAACCGAGCGCTATGGGTCTCGAGGCTTGCCATTTTTGTTTTGAATAATGACTCCCGCTGAGCCGAGATAACGCCGCTGCCGAGGCCGAGGGGTGTCAGACGCTGGTCGGCATTGTCTGACCGCAGTTTTAAACGATATTCTGCCCGGCTGGTAAACATGCGGTAAGGCTCCCGCGTCCCCTTGGTGACAAGATCGTCGATCATAACGCCGATATAAGCATCTGCCCTGTCCAGAATGAAATCACCGGAGCCAGAAGCAGATCTCGCCGCATTAAAACCGGCCATTAAGCCTTGGGCTGAGGCTTCCTCATAGCCCGTCGTGCCATTGATTTGTCCGGCAAAATAAAGGCCGGAAATCCTTTTGGTTTCCAGCGTTACCAAAAGCTCCCTCGGATCAACAAAATCATATTCAATGGCATAACCGAACTGCTTGACGCGGACCTTCTCCAGGCCGGGGATCGAACGAATATAGTCTAGCTGAACATCCTCCGGTAAGGAGGTTGAAATACCGTTGGGATAGACCGTATCATCGTCCAGACCTTCTGGCTCCAGAAAAATCTGATGGGCATTTTTATCGGCAAAACGCACCACTTTATCTTCTATTGAGGGGCAATAACGCGGCCCGACGCCTTCTATATTCCCGCTATACATGGCCGATTTCTGAAGATTATCCCGAATGATCTGATGGGTTTTTTCTGTGGTATGGGTGATATGGCAAGAGATTTGCGGGACGGTAATTTCTGTATTCATAAAAGAAAAGGGTATGGGCGGATTATCGCCCAATTGTTCCGCGCAGACTGACCAATCGATGGTCTTGCCGTCAAGCCGCGCCGGCGTTCCTGTCTTTAACCTGTCAAGGACAAAACCCGCCCCCATGAGGGTCGCAGACAAACCTAGGGAGGGTGCCTCCCCCATGCGCCCCGCCGGGATTTGTTTGTCCCCCATATGAATCATCCCCCGAAGAAACGTGCCCGTCGTTAAGATGACACGGCCCGCCCGTATTTCAGCGCCTTCTGCTGTAATCACCCCGGTAACAGTCTGTTTGCCGTCCTTTTCTGATAAGATAAGATCCTCGACAGCCGCCGCACGAACATCCAGGTTAGGATAATTTAAAATATGAGCCTGCATCACCGTTCGATATAATTTTCGATCTGCTTGCGCGCGCGGCCCGCGAACGGCAGGGCCTTTACGCTTATTTAACATGCGGAACTGAATGCCTGCCTCATCAATGACCCGCCCCATAACGCCATCAAGGGCATCAATTTCTCGCACCAAATGCCCCTTACCTAAGCCGCCAATGGCAGGATTACAAGACATTTCACCTATCGTTTCAATTTTATGAGTGATCAACAACGTTTTGGCCCCAAAACGCGCCGAAGCCGCCGCAGCCTCGCATCCTGCATGGCCGCCGCCGATCACTATAACATCAAAATTACCCATATAAATTACCAAAAAAAGAGTTTAAGCCGCAAATAGCGCCTTGAGCTATCACCAAATGAGATCGGGACTCTAGTTTTTTAATAATACAATGTCAAAGACTGATTTTACGCAAGAATGCCCGCACGTGATGTTTCACGTGAAACATATGATATTTCATCATTTCCCAATACAAAATTCAGAAAAAATAACGTCCAGAATGTCTTCCACATCCACGCGGCCGGTAATAGCGCCAAGATTTCGCACGGCCATTCTTAAATCTTCCGCCAGCAATGCCAGTTCCTTGTTTGAAAATTCTAAATAACGGTCTAAATGCGCTAGGCAAGATGTTAAGGCCTGCCGGTGCCTGACACGGGTTAAATTTGGCGTGTCGGAAAGCTCCATACGTTGCTCAACCTCTTGTGATAAAAGGGATAAAAAGGCGGCCATGCCTTTTTCTTCTTTCGCTGAAATGGCTAAAATCGCTCGGCAAGGATATATATCTTGCCTTAGGTTTTCTTCAGAAACCTTATGAAGGTCTGTTTTGTTCAAAAGAATGATCGTATTTTGATCTATCTGTTTTTCTAGCCTCACAGAAATATTTGGCCATTCTCCGGCGCTGATCAGAATAATTTTAATGTCAGCGGATTTTGCCCGGCCCTCTGCCCTGCGGATACCTTCGGCTTCTATGGCATCTCTACCTTCCCGGAGGCCCGCCGTATCAATTATGGTCACGGGAAAACCGCCTATGTCCAAATGAACCTCTAAAACATCGCGCGTGGTTCCGGCCATATCTGAGATAATGGCCACATCTCTTTGTGATAAAAGATTGAGCAAGGTCGATTTTCCCACATTCGGTTCCCCTAAAATAACCACCTGCAAGCCGTCTCGTATTCTCTCGCCTTTAAAACCGTCGCCCATATGTTCACTAATTTTCAACCGCAGCTGCTCTATGATAGGCCTGGTTTTATGGGTAACATCCTCTGGCAAATCCTCATCAGCAAAATCAATGTCCGCCTCAAGGTAAGCCATGGCAGAAATAAGCTGCTTACGCCAGCCCTCATAAAGATCCGCAAGGCGTCCCGCCATAAGCCGCAGGGCCTGACGCCTTTGCGCCTCTGTTTCTGCATTGATAAGATCTGCCAGACCTTCCGCTGCGGTCAAGTCCATTTTACCATTATCAAAGGCCCGGCGTGTGAATTCCCCGGGTTGCGCTGCCCTTAGGCCCGTGAGCTTTGCAAGGGCATTTAAAAAACCGTCTATCACCGCACGTCCGCCATGAATGTGAAACTCTGCCACATCCTCGCCCGTAAAACTTTTTGGATGTGGAAAATAGAGCAACAAACCCTGATCTAACCGCGCTAATGTTTCAGGATCCTTAAACCAGCATAGCTGCGCCTGCCGTGGTGTCGGCAAAATGGATCTGCCTGTCAGGTTTAATATGGTTGGCCCCGTTTGCGGGCCAGAAAGCCGTATGACCGAGACCCCAGCGCGGCCTTTACCGCTGGACAAGGCAAAAATGGTTTCAGAAGAGGTCAAAGAATATTCCCAAGATATTAAAAATCATTCGTCAGTTTTTGGTTTCGCTGCATTCCAAAACATATTTTGTAGGGCTTCCATGTTTTTACCCAGATCTTTACTACTTGCCATAAAATCAGGCCCCTTAAAGGCAGGCGTCATCCAGAGTTTAAACATTTTTTCCATATCATCCGCCGAGAGACCAGATGACATTTTTTCTGTCATATTCTCCATAAAAAGATCATGAAGCGGCCTCACATCAGGTAATCCCATATATTCTCTTGCCTCTGCCGGGCTGCAATCTATATCAATGGTTATTTTCATAAGATCATTCCCTTTTTCTTTAAATCATCATTCAAATACTATTATAGTGTAAAATATAGTGTAAAAATACGGCTTTGGAGCCTATTTTATGTTCTGAGCATACTATGGCAATAAAATACTTACGAGAAGAAAAATCCTTAAAATGACACAACTTTCATTTCACAGCCCGGTTGGCGATCTTACCTTAAGCGAAGAAGATGGTATGATTGTTTCTCTCGATTGGGGGTGGTCGCCCTTTTCCCAAGAAACCACCTTTCTCAAAGCCGCCAAACAACAGATCGATGGTTATTTTGATGGCCTGAATCCTGATTTCACCCTGCCTTTAAAAGCCGATGGTAGCGTTTTTCAAAAACGTGTCTGGCAAGAAATTATAAATATTTCTTATGGAAAAACAAAGACTTATGGTGAGGTTGCTGAAATAATAGGCTCTCATCCACGGGCCGTTGGCATGGCCTGTGGTTTAAATCCGATCCCCCTTTTAATTCCCTGCCACCGTATCATGGGAAAAAGCGGAAAACTGACGGGCTATTCTGGCGGTGATGGGATTATAACCAAAGAATTTTTGCTGCAAATGGAACGGGCAACCTGTTAAAAATAAGGGGTCTGATTTTTAATCTTTTATTTGGCTTATTATCAGGCCCACGATCACGCCTTTTACCGGGCCTCTCATTCCGCAAGTCTTTCTTCTAAGTCTACCAGACGCTCGATTTTAAAATTTAAATAGCCATAAGCAACAGATATGATGGGGCTTAAAATATTAAAGAAACAATAGGGAATAAACACATAAGGCGAAATATTTAACGTACTCGCCATGAATACCGCGCAGGTATTCCACGGCACCAAAACCGATGTCACCGTGCCAGAATCTTCCAATATACGCGATAAGTTTTTAGCCGCCAATTTTCTTTCTTTATATTCCATCCTATACATGCGGCCCGGCAAAACAATGGCAATATATTGATCCCCCGCCATGATATTGGTGCCAATGCAGGTTAAGGCCGTGGTTAAGATCAGGGCACCGGTAGATTTTGCCCGCGCCAGCGCCCGGTATATGATGATTTTTAACATACCAAGACTTTCAAGTATAGACCCGAAAGTAAGGGCACAAATAATCAACCAAATGGCATATAACATACTGCTCATCCCGCCCCGCGTTAAAAGCTCGTCCAGCTCCGCATTGCCTGAATGAGAAACATATCCCCCAAATAACGCCCGCCAAACGCCATCAAAGAGGGATAAAAAGCTCACATGATCCGCGCCGACAAACTTCAGGATAGCCGCCTGCTGAAAAATGACGGCAAAAATTCCACCGACAACAGCGCCAATCATAATTGTCGGAAAGGCGGGATATTTTTTAACAGCCAGATATAGAACGATCGCCAAAGGAATAAGCAGATGAGGGCCAATGGCAAAACTTTGATCTAATAAATCCAGTCGATCCTGGATATTAATATGAGCCGTCACGTCATGGGATGACAAGCCCAATATAAGATATAAAATCAAGGCGATAGTAATGGCCGGAAAAGTCGTCCAGACCATATGCCGAATATGGCTAAATAAATCGGTTCCCGCAATGGCCGGGGCCAAATTTGTCGTATCCGATAGCGGTGACATTTTATCGCCAAAATAAGCCCCTGATATTATCGCACCGGCGGTTATTGCCGGGGATAGTCCAAGCCCTGCCGATATACCAATTAAGCCAATCCCGACCGTCCCCGCTGTCGACCAGCTGCTGCCCGTGCTTAAGGATGTGGCCCCGCAAAGAATACAGGTGGTGACATAGAAATAATTGGGGTTGATCACCTGAAGCCCATAATAAATCATTGCCGGAACAGTTCCAGACAATATCCAGGTGCCGATTAAAGAGCCAACCATCAACAAGATAAGAAGCGCATTTACCGTATTGGCGATATTATGAGAAATGGTTTTTTCAATATCTTTCCATTTATAGCCATTTTTCCACCCAATGAGCAGGGCGACACCCGCGCTCATTAAGAGTGACATTTGACTGGAGCCACTTTGGGTATCGCTCCCGTATAAATGTACCGATAGCGCCAATAAAATCATCAGGGTGATAACAGGAATAAGCGATTCGAACAGACTTATCTGATGGGGTGGTTTTTCTTGAACAGGACCATTAAGCGCCTGGTTTTTTGTCATTATTTTTATCCCAAATTTTTATTTAAGAAACCATAAGCTGGCTATATATAAAAGTACAGGGATTTGTTTAAGAGACAAAAAAGCACGGTGCCAACTCTAATTATTCATAGAATTATACCAACTCTAATTATTCATAGAATTATAAAAGTCATCATTGTTTTTGGTTTCCTTGATTTTACCCATTAAAAATTCCATGGCATCCACGGCCCCCATTGGCATCAAAATGCGCCGCAACATATACATTTTGGCCAGCGTCGCCTTATCCAGAAGCAATTCTTCCTTACGTGTTCCTGACTTGATAATATCAATGGCAGGAAAGATACGCTTATCGCTAATCTTACGTTCCAGAACGATTTCAGAATTGCCGGTCCCTTTAAATTCTTCAAAAATAACTTCATCCATCCGGCTTCCCGTATCAATCAAAGCGGTTGCAATGATGGATAATGACCCGCCTTCTTCTACGTTACGGGCCGCCCCGAAAAATCTTTTTGGTTTTTGCAAGGCATTGGCATCAACGCCGCCTGTCAATACCTTACCAGAACTTGGAATTACCGTATTATAGGCCCGCGCCAGGCGGGTAATACTATCCAGTAAAATAACGACATCTCTTTTATGTTCCACTAGTCGCTTAGCTTTTTGAATGACCATTTCAGCCACCTGAACATGACGAGAAGCCGGCTCATCAAAGGTTGAGCTTATAACCTCGCCCTTCACGGAACGGCGCATGTCTGTAACTTCTTCTGGCCGCTCATCTATCAGTAAAACGATCAGATAGGCCTCGGGATGATTTTCAGAAAGAGCATGGGCAATATTTTGAAGAAGAACCGTTTTACCGGTACGCGGCGGCGCAACAATAACGGCCCGTTGGCCTTTTCCGATCGGCGCAACTAAATCAATAACACGGGCGGAATTATCTTTTATACCGGGACTTTCCCGATCAAGTTTGAATTTATCATCAGGATGCAAGGGTGTCAGATTATCAAAATGAACTTTATGACGTCCCGCTTCTGGATCCTCAAAATTAATATGGGATACCTTTAAGAGCGCAAAATATCGCTCTCCTTCTTTTGGGCCTCTTATTTGACCCTCTACGGTATCCCCGGTGCGCAGGCCAAAGCGGCGAATTTGGCTCGGACTCACATAAATATCATCTGGGCCGGGAAGATAATTTGCTTCCGGTGATCGCAAGAAACCAAAACCATCCTGCAAAAGTTCTATGGTGCCACCGCCGGTAATTTCCTCGCCCTTTTCAGCCAGCTCCTTCAGGATGGCAAACATCATATCCTGCTTTCGCATATTACTGGCATTTTCAACATTGAGTTCTTCTGCCAAAAGAAGAAGATTACCAGGCGTTTTCTGTTTAAGTTCGAGAAGATTCATGAGATATGTCCAGATGGGATGATTAAATGGCGGGTGCAGAATAATATAATTATATTTGAGGCATTAAAGATATGATATAGGGCTGTAAAATTATGAGGGTAGGCTATGATCAATCGGTGAAGAATGGAGATGTCATCATATCCAAAATTACGTCATTACAAACATAATAGCGAATAAATATCTTAAAAGGAAGATTGTTTTCTAATTTCCCTCTTCTGTTCTGTCAAGACTTAAAAAGGTTTCATGATCAAAAAAAAGACAATGATGATCATTAAAATAGTCGGTATTTCATTTATTCGGCGATAAAAAATTTCCCCGTGGATGTTTTTATCCCCTTCAAATTGCCGGCGCCATTTAGACAAATATCCATGAAAGCCACTCATTAAAATGACACAGAGAAACTTAATCTGAAACCAGTGATTTCCCCATAAATCATGACTGAAAGCCATGGCTAATCCAAATATCCAAGAAAAAATCATCGCCGGATTAATGATAATTCTTAACAGCTTTCGTTCCATCTCCTTAAACATTTGCGACGCATCCGAGCCGGGTTCTAGTCTTGTATGATAAACAAAAAGACGCGGCATATAAAACATGCCCGCCATCCAGCTTATGACAGAAATAATATGTAAGCTTAAGAATAACCTATAATTTTCCGAAATGAATTCAATCACTTAACATACCTTTTGTTAGTTTAGACCAGACCTTTTGTTAATTTAAACAAGCCAGAAATATAAGAATCATGACAGCCTACTGTGCTTATTCTGATATAATCTTTTACCCCATATTCTTCCGCTAAGTCACGATATTCTATATCCAATTCAACCAACGTCTCTGAATGTTCGGAAACAAAGGCTATCGGAATAATAATCAGCGATTTCCCTTCTTTGCCGGCCCGCATAATTTCATCATCCGTATAGGGCTCGATCCATTTTAACGGCCCGACCCTGCTTTGAAAACAAACCATATGATCTGGATGGCCTAATTTTTCTTGGATAGCCTGGCTCGTGGCCTCTATTTGAGCACGATAAGGATCCCCGGCCTCTATAATTTTTTCTGGCAGCCCGTGGGCAGAATAAAGAAGGCGATAATCTTCTGGATTTTTCAGATCTTTACGGGCTTTTTCAATTAAAGACACATAGGCTTCGATATAGCCTGTTTCAACAGGATAGTCTTTCACCACAAGATCCGGTTTTCTAAGGCCTATTTTATGGGCTTCCCCCATCCAATTAATAAAAGATGAGCCCGTTGTCGTAATAGAATATTGGGGATATAGCGGTAATAATATAATTTTATCCGGGTTAAATTTTTTAACGTTGAGCGCGGTTTCATGGGCAAAAGGATGCCAATATCTCATTGAAATAAAACAAGAATATTCTGCGTCATTGTCTTCATTTAATTTGGTCTCTAGCGCTTTTGCCTGGGCCTCAGTTTGTTCTAAAATCGGTGATTTTCCGCCAATTTTTTTATATATTTCCCGCGCAATAGGCGCTCTTTTTCCAGAAATTACTTTTGCCACAATCCAACGTAACGGGTTTTTTAACGCTATAATCGCCGGATCATAAAAAAGATTAAACAAAAAAGGTTTCACAGATTTTAACGAATCAGGCCCGCCTAAATTAAAGAGAATGACCGCAATTTTTTTCTTCCTTTTACCTGAATCTGTCATTATTTCTTTTCATAATTTCGAATGATGTCGGAGACAAACGCGACATTTTCTGGCGGTGTTTGCGGGACGATACCATGACCCAAATTAAAAATAAAGGGGCCGCCACTTAAACAATCTAGGATTTCGATCACCCTATTTTTTAACATATCACCGCCCGCAACCAATAATAACGGGTCCAGGTTGCCCTGCACAGGGCATAAAGGCTGAATATGATCCCTCACCCACGCCAAAGGCATAGTGGTGTCTATAGAGACGGCAGAGACACCCGTATCGCGTATATATTCCGGGTAACGACAGCCCGCCCCACGCGGAAATCCAATGATTGGTATTTCTGAATGATTTTTACGAATATTCTGAATGATTTTACGGACAGGTTCAATGGCCCATTTTCTAAATTGATCATCAGGGAGATTACCAGCCCAAGTATCAAAAAGCTGAATAACTTCTGCGCCGTTTTCTATTTGTTTAATGAGATATTCAGAGGTTGCCGTGATCAAAAGATCGATCAGCTTTTCAAAGGCCCCTTCTTCCTGATAAGCCAAAGACCTTGCCGCGGCTTGATCGGGGGATCCATGTCCCTGTACCATATAAGTCGCTACTGTCCAGGGGGCGCCGGCAAAACCAATTAAAGCTGTGGTTTTTGGTATTTGCTGGGATAATCTTCTTACCGTTTCATAAACAGGGGCTAAATGGTCATGCAAATGATCGAGGGTTAATTCATTTATTTTTTCTTTCGTATTTAGCGGATTTAAAACCGGCCCTTCACCCTGCTTGAAGTCTAAATGTTGGCCCATGGCATGGGGGATGACGAGAATATCAGAAAATAATATGGCGGCATCCATATGATAGCGATTTAAAGGCTGCAAGGTGACTTCAACGGCAAAATCAGGCGAATAACAGAGATCCAAAAAAGAGCCTGCTGTACGGCGTCGTTCCATATATTCTGGTAAATATCGTCCTGCTTGACGCATATACCAAAAAGGAATTCTATCGACAGGTTCAGATTTAAGAGCTTTAAAAAAGAGCTTATTTTGAGTCATATTTTTGAGGCCAATGTTATACAGGTCATAAAAGTCTACTATATTATTTATATATATATAAATAGTAGTAGTAGTAAGGGATGCCTGTGAGTGAAGGGGATTAAAAGTTATCCCCATATTAACGCACAAGCAGGCGATATTTTTAAGTTTTAATGCCATAGCGCTTTTCTGGGGGTAAGTCTATGGATAACGGGATCACTGGGTAGTTTTTCAGATGTGGATCAGGGGGATATAAATGCCATTAAGAGAAAAAAAGAAAAAACTTTCTGATTCCCACAGAGATAAAAAAATACTATCCTCAAGAGGATAAGACCCCATATAAAAAAAGAAGAGGGTGCATGAATTTGGGTCTTTTCGAAAATAGGGCAAGTTATCCCCATAATTATGTATTTTATGTGAGAATGCGATAAAAACTAAAATAGCCAGGACAATAATGAACTATATATATCACAAAAAAGGATGTTTTTAAGGTGGAAAAAATTCATCTTCATTTGGTGTCTGATGCCACAGGCGATACGCTGGAACAGGTGGCCAAAGCGGCCTTGGCACAATTTCCTAATATAAAGGCCTTAAAACATTATTGGCCCATGATAAGAACCGCACGTCATATGGAAAGGCTTATTCCGGAATTTATGGAAAAGCCGGGAATTGTCATGTTTACATTGGTTAATCAGGATATTGAAGATGTTCTCATCTTAGCCTGTGAAAAAAATGACTGGCCCTATATTTCTGTTTTGCATGGGATAATCCGGGAGTTAGGCCGGCATCTCGGCCAAAAAAGTATCGCCCGCCCCGGCCTTCAACATAAAATGAATGATGAATATTTCGAACGTATTGATGCCATGCAATATACGTTAATGCATGATGATGGTCAATATCCGGAAGGCTTAAAAGACGCCGATATAATTTTAGTCGGCGTGTCCCGAACGTCAAAAACGCCAACCTGTATTTATCTGGCCAATAAGGGCATGAAAACGGCAAATGTCCCCATCGTACCCCATCAGCCTTTGCCTCCGGAATTAGATCTTCTGACGGACAAATTTATTGTGGGCCTGATTAACAGCGTGGATCGGCTGGTTCAGGTTAGGAAAAACCGCCTGTTATCTTTAAAAGAAACCCAGGAAACCGAATATGTGAATGAAGATTTTATTAAAGAGGAAGTCCAGCAGGCCCAGCGCCTTATGACAAATCGTGGCTGGCCAGTGATCAATGTTACCCGAAGATCTATTGAGGAAACAGCCGGCGCGATCATGAAATTAAAATATAAGTTTGATGAAGATAATGGCATCATCCCTGATGACTGAAGGAGAAGAGGCCTACAATCCAGCAGAGCTTATTTTGGCCTCTGCCAGTCTGTCTCGGCGCCGTATGTTGCGACAGGCAGGCATTCCTTGTCTATGTGAGGCGGCGAATATTGATGAGGCGGCAGTGAAAGAAAATATGCGGGGCAAGGGGGCCGCGCCAGAGAAGATCTCTGAACAATTAGCCAAAGATAAAGCCTTTGCCGTGAGCCAAAAACATCCCGACAAGATCATATTAGGGGCCGATCAGATCTTGGTCTGCGACGGCAAATTATTTGATAAACCGCATAATCTGCCGGAGGCTCTTGAACATCTACGGTTCTTTAGAGGAAAAAGCCATTGTCTTTATACCTCTTACGCTCTGGTTAAAAGACAAGAGTTATTGGTCTGTGAAACCGTGCAACCTTGCCTTACCATGCGGAATTTTAGTGAGGAGTTTCTGCAGGACTATGTTAAAAAAACCGGTGACAAGCTTTTAAGTTCTGTGGGCTGTTATCTGTTAGAAGACCTGGGGCCGCAGCTTTTTTCTGATATTAAGGGGGATTATTTTGCTATTTTAGGGCTTCCCCTGTTACATGTTATGGCGAATTTAAGAAAATTGACTGTTTTAAAAATATGATAAAATTATCTCAGATAAAGGCGGGGGTCGTCGGATGGCCCATTAGCCATTCATTGTCGCCCCGGCTGCATGGTTTTTGGCTGAATAAATATAATATTGAAGGCGCATATCTATCTTTTGCGGTCGCGCCAGAAGCGTTAGGCGATTTTATCAGCGCCATGCCGGACAAAGGCATAACAGGCCTTAATGTAACGGTTCCCCACAAAGAAAGTATTTTTCCTTTTCTGGATGAGGTGGGTGAGGTTGCACAGAAAATTGGCGCGGTCAATATGGTCACGCTTCGGGAGGGCCAGCTTTATGGATCCAATACGGATGCCTATGGATTTTTGACCAATTTACAGCAAAAGGCCCCCCTATGGTCGGCTGAACAGGGGCCTGTGGTTATCATTGGTGCCGGCGGCGCAGCGCGGGCCGCTATTGTCAGCCTTTTGGCAGAAGGCGTGCCTGAAATCCGCCTTTTTAACCGGACGCGCGGGCGGGCAGATAAGCTTGCCGAACGTTATGATGACCCGCGCCTGAAGGTTTATGACTGGGCGGAAAGATCACAAAAATTATCGGAGATATCATTATTGGTGAATACGACCTTGCTGGGCATGACCGGGCAACCGCCTTTGGATATAGACCTCAGTCTTTTGTCCCCTCTGGCGGTGGTTTATGATATTGTGTATAATCCCCTTGTGACCGATTTGTTGAAACAGGCAAAATTGCGGGGTAATCCTTGTGTGGATGGTTTGGGCATGCTGCTTTATCAGGCGGCCCCGGCCTTTGAGGCCTGGTTCGGCCAAGCACCGATGGTGGATCAAGATCTTCGCAATTATATGCTGGGGGGCTTGTAAAATGACAAAAAAAATGACGGTCATTGGCCTGACAGGTTCCATTGGGATGGGAAAGTCGGAAACCGCAAAAATGTTTGGGCAGGAAAATATTCCGATCTTTGATTCCGATGGGGCGGTGCATATTTTAATGGGCAAAGACGGGGCGGCTACGCAAAAGATTGCGGCGGCCTTTCCCGGGGTTATGGGCCCTTGCGGTATTGATCGCCAGAAATTGGGGTCCCGGGTCTTTGGCCATGGGGCGGCTCTTAAAAAACTGGAGGCTATCCTGCACCCTATGGTCACGGAGATGCGCCAGAAATTTTTTCAAAAAGCCACCGACCAGGGCGCTGATATGGCGGTGATGGATGTGCCGCTTTTGTTCGAGACTGGGGCAGAGGCAATATGTGATTATACGGTGGTGGTCTCCGCGCCAGCAGAAATCCAGCGCGCGCGGGTTCTGGCTCGCCCAAATATGACCGTTAAAAAATTTGAACATATCCTTTCTCAGCAAATGCCGGATGGGGAAAAAAGGCAGAGGGCAGACTTTATCGTCCTCAGTGATCAGGGGAAAGAGAAGGCAAAAGCTCAGGTGAGGCAGATTATACGCCAAATCAGGATGTGTCAGAACCAAAAGGATAAAAACTAATGCGGGAAATCGTCTTTGATACGGAAACAACGGGTTTTGATCCTTTTAACGGGGATCGTTTGGTGGAAATTGGCTGTATTGAGGTGGAAAATTATATGCCCACGGGCCGCAGTTTTCACCAATATGTTAATCCTGAGCGGGATATGCCAGAGGGCGCGTTTCGTATTCATGGCCTGAGCGCGGAATATCTGAAAGGCTTTCCCACATTTTCCGAAATTTATAGTGAGTTTATAGATTTTGTTGGGGATGCCACCCTCGTGGCTCATAATGCCAGCTTTGACATGAAATTTATGAATTGGGAGTTATCGCAAGTTGGTCATCCCCAATATGACAAGGATCGGTCACGGGATACGCTGGAAATGGCACGCCGAAAATTTCCTGGTTCTCCCAATACGCTGGATGCGCTTTGTAAAAGATTTTCCATCGATAATTCGGGCCGTGTTAAGCATGGGGCCTTGCTTGATGCGGAATTATTGGCGGAAGTCTATCTTGAGCTTATGGGCGGGCGGCAACGAGGCCTTGCCTTAGGGGAGAAGATCGATCTGCCCGGTAAGGAGAGCGGCGATACCAACCAGAAAAGCGATAAAAATATTCATATGGCACGGCCTCATAGCCCAACCAAGGAGGAACTTGTTCGTCACGAAGCCTTTGTGGCGGGGCTTGGAGAGGACGCCATCTGGCAGAACGTAAAAAAACCCTCAGCTTAAAAACTGAAGGTTTAATTTTATGCTTAAGACGTGAAAAGCTTAATTTACAACCACATCATCCGTTGCCTGTTCCTGATTGGCCTGCATCTGTTGCTGATAAAGGGCCGCAAAATCAATAGGCTCTAACATGAGCGGGGGAAAGCCCCCGTCACGTGTGATATCGGCTATGACACGGCGTGCGAAAGGAAAAATCAAACGCGGCGCTTCGATCATAAGAAAGGGTTGGAGGGTATTTTCAGGAAGATTTTTCGCGGCAAAAAGTCCGGAATAAACCAATTCTGCGACGAAAGCGATATCTTCGCCGGTTTTGGCTGTTGTGGTGATTTTCAAATCAACTTCATAAACATCTTCGCCAATGGCTTTGGCATTAAGATTGACGTTGATGTCCATGGACGGCTTTTCTTGAGAAAGTTTCTGCAAGGTTTGTGCCGGGGTCGGATTTTCAAAAGACAGATCCTTGATATATTGGCCAAGAATACCAATTTGAGGGCCTGTATTTTCCGCTACGTCTGTTTCTTCGGGTGTGTTTTCTATTTCGTCTGACATGTAATATCCCAATATCTATGGTTGGCTTCTTATAAAAACATGTGGCTAACACGGATTGTGTCTCAGTACAAGCTGAACATTACATTTTGGCATATTTCTGCAAGATATCTGGCCCATTTATCTGTTTGGCCTCACATAGGACGAAAACAAGCCCGTTATATCTCGCGGGTGTCAATTTGGTCACTCTTTTTTTGAGTGGTTTTTTCTTCTCTGAATTCGCCGTCGATGATGAGGGACTCATCATGCGCTCCTTGTGCGCTTGATCGGAAATTATTTTTATAAAAGGTGCCTTTAATATTATTTATAATCATCTTGCCAAGCAGACCACGAACCGGCCCGATGGCGAGAGCAAGGGCGATGGTATCGGTGATAAATCCCGGTAAGAGGAAAAATACGCCGGCGATTAATAAAAAGAATCCATGAAGAATTTCCTCTATGGGGCTTTCGCCTTGCTGCAATGTTTCATGCATCCGCCTCATAACTACAAGCCCTTGTTGCCGAATGAGATAGATGCCAAAGATGGCGGAGAGGATGGTCAGCAGGAGGGCTTGAAATCCTCCAATAACAGATCCAACTTCAAGAAAAACCAGAAATTCCAGATAAGGCACGGCAAGAAGACATAATAAGATAAGTAAAGGCATGGTTTTAAGCTCTTTAAAGTTAGGCGGAGACCTTATTTATAGATAAAAATAAAAAGGTGTATTTAAATTTATCCCAATAAGGCCTATATGTATCTTATATAGGTATCATACATCTTTAACCAAGATGTAGAACGGGAAAAACATGCAGACACAATCTGAGAGCTTTGATCTTATCATAATATTGGCCCTGGTGGCCGTATTTATTTTGTTTCAATTACGCCGCGCGTTAGGCAAAAAAACGGGCTATGACCCGTCCAAGGATCAAAAAAGCGACAAAAATAGCCCGCCTCATCACCGTTCGGCCCAAAATAGCGATGATAATATTGTTCAAATACGGCCTGATGCGGCGCCGGCTGTGGAGGCGATCCCGCCTGCGGCTAATCTGGGGTTGAGCAAGTCCTCGCCTTTTTATGATATTGTTGAAAAAATAAGTTATTTTGACCATAGTTTCAATATGCTCGGTTTCTTTGACGGGGCGGAATATGCCTATGGCTTAATATTAAATGCTTTTTGGAGCAAGGACAGAAAAACCCTGCGCAGCATGCTCAGTCGGCAAGTCTTTGATCAATTTGATGGCGCCATAGCAAGTCTTGAGCAAAAAAAGGCCCATCATAAAAATAAAGTAATGGATATTGAGAAAATAGATCTGGTCGATGTGACTTTGACAGGATCCCTTGCCGAAGTTACGGTTGAATTCACGAGCCATATGATTATGGCAACCTGTGATGAGGATGAGAATATCATTGAAGGCAATGCAGATCGCGCCATCAAGGTCTCTGATATTTGGACATTTTGCCGCGATGTGAAAAGCTCGGACCCTAATTGGACATTGGTTGCCACAAGAACAGGTTAAATAAAAAAGCCGTTAAAGCCATGTGGAAATATTTTATCATTAGTGGAATAGGGGCCGGGTTTTTTCTGTCCCTTGGCTTATTGATTAAGCCTTTCGCCTGGTTACAGGATACCCCTGAATTTATAGCTGTCTCTTATGGGGATCTGGAAAACTGGTCTTTGGATAACCAAAGCCAGGCTTTTGAGGCCTACAAAAAATCGTGCCAAATTCTTCTGGCTCAGCCAGCGGCAAAAATAATAGCGCCGGAAACATTGGGCGGCACAGCGGCAGACTGGCAAGATAGCTGTAAAGAGGCGCAAGATAAAAACACCGTGACGGATGGGGAGGCGCGCCAATTTTTCGAACAGAATTTTACGGCTTTTTCTTATTCAGAAAATACAGAGGGTTTATTCACGGGCTATTATGCCCCCGTATATAAGGGCAGCGATCAGCCTACCGAAAAATATCATTATCCGCTTTATGGGGTTCCAGAGAGTTTGAAAAAGATAGATCTGGGCCAATTTAATGCTGAACTCAAGGGGCAATTCATCATTGGAGAAGTTAAGGAGGGGGATTTCATCCCCTATAAAGACCGAAAAACCATTGATCAAGGCGCTCTTGATCATCAGGATTTGGAATTGGTGTGGTTAAAGAGTCCTGTGGATGCCTTCTTTATGCATATTCAGGGGTCTGGCGTGATCCGTTACGAGAATGGTACCCAAAAAACATTCGGCTATGCGGGCAAGAATGGCCAAGCCTATCAGGCTATCGGAAAATTTTTGATTAAAAACGGCCAGATCCCTAAAAAAGACATGTCCATGCAGAAAATCCGTCGCTGGATCTCTGATCATCCGATGAAGGCCAAGTCATTGATGTGGAAAAATCCGTCATATATTTTCTTTCGCCCCTTGGCGGGAGCCGCCCCAATTGGGGCCATGGGCGTTGAATTAACGGCGGGAAGATCTCTGGCTGTTGACCGGACTTACGTGCCGTATGGTATGCCCATTTGGCTTGATCTGGCGCCTTCCGATAGAGAGTCTGATCCTATTCAACGGCTGGTGATCGCCCAAGATACCGGCGGCGCCATAAAGGGCCGCGTGCGGGCGGATGTCTATTGGGGCGTTGGCCAGGCGGCGGGATGGCGGGCTGGGCCCATGAAAGATCAGGGCCGTTATTATTTTTTATTGCCTAATATCTTAGCTCAGCGCCTAAGATCAGAAGAGGGGCTGTAGGGTGAGCGAGAAAAAGCCACGGGGCTCTTTAAGCGATGCCGATAAAAAAATATGGGGTAAAGTAACCGAAAATATTACTAAATTAGAGAGCAATCGGGCGCGAAGTCCCCTGGTTCGCAAATCGGCCTATGCGGTTCATTTCCCCTCTTCGGCTTATGGGCAAAAGGGTATAAAGGCCCCAGCCGAGCGCATAACAAGGCCCCCGCGTGATCTGAAAGATGCCGACTTTAACTGGCATCAAAAACTGCGGGGCGGTCAGGTAAAGCCCGAAGGAAAAGTCGATCTGCATGGCCTGAGTCAAGATCGGGCTTATGCGGTTCTTCACCATTATATTGAAGAAGCCCAAAGACGTGGAAAAAGAGTAATTTTGGTTGTGACAGGCAAAGGCGGCCTTAAGTCAGATTATGGCGCGGCGTCACATTCTGATTTTATGAGAGACAGAGGGATATTGAAAGTAAATGTGCCCAGATGGTTATCTGAAAGAGATCTGGCGTGCCGGATCGTGTCTTATTATTCCGCCCGTAGCGAACATGGCGGGGACGGGGCGTTATATGTTGTGTTGAAAAAGATCAGGACGTGACGTCATGACACCATTTGGTAAAAAAATCAGAGAGCTTCGGGCCAATAAAGGCCTCAATCAGAAGCAGATGGCCAAAGATTTAGGGGTGAGTCCGGCGTATCTTTCGGCCTTGGAGCATGGGCATCGCGGCCAACCTACTTGGGCTTTTGTTCAGCGGGTGATCAGTTATTTTTCGTTGATCTGGGACGATGCCGAAGAAATTGAACAGCTGGCGCGTCACTCTCATCCACGCTTGACCATCGATGCGTCGGGGTTGCCGCCGGAAGCGGTGATATTGGTCAATAAGCTGTCCCAGAAAATTCGGACATTTTCAACATCAAGACTCGTGGAATTATCCGCGCTCATAGATAAGAAAGACGAAAAAATCTAATCTTTTGGGGGTGTGATTAAGATGGAGGTAATTTGATTACGGCGTCTTTTTAAGACCTTGAAGCCGAGGGAGTTTTTTCTCAATTTTTTAGATTTTTTTTGATAGAACTGTTGTCCGGGCAAGGGGATCGTTTCGGCAATATCAATGACATAGCCCGCGATAGTGGTGACATCATCATCATTAAGTTCCCAATTAAACTGTCTGTTTAAGTCGCGCACAGGGGTATCCCCGCTGACAATGATGGATCCGTCCGGCTGGACTTTAAGGGTCGCAGAAGAGGTATCATGTTCATCATAAATTTCGCCGACGATTTCTTCCAGAATATCTTCCAGGGTGATCACGCCCATGAAGGCACCATATTCATCAACCACCAGCGCAAAATGGGCTTTCTTGGATAAAAATAACGCCAATTGTTCTTGCAGGCTTGTGGTTTCGGGAACGAACCACGGCTCTTGGGCGATCTGCTCGAAATCTATTCCTTCGATTGACCCCGCATTGGGCTTAACCGCGCGCAGGACTTCTTTGGCATGAATGACCCCAATAATATTGTCGGGATCATTTTTCCATAGCGGAAGGCGAGTATAGGGGCTTGCGAGGATTTGTGCGAAAATATCCTCTGTGCTGTCATCGCTATTGACCATTTCGATGTTTTTTCGATGGATCATGACATCTTCAAGCTGAATATCCTGTAAATCAAGGATGCTGTCCAGCATGTCTCGATTATATTTAATAAGGCCGCCTTCTTGGGCGTGCAGGCTTATAGTGCCGCGAATTTCATCATGGGCCGACAAGATATTTGCACGTGTAATATCCATCCCGAATAATTTAAGGGTGCCGCGCACGATAATTTGTATAAGGCCCACAAAAGGCGCAAAAAAGACGATAACCCATTTGATAAAAGGTGCCGTTATGAGGGCCACACGCTCAGGGTAGGTAATGGCATAGGTTTTTGGCAGTACCTCTGCAAACACAAGGATCAAAAATGTCATGGAGACGGTGGCATATATGACACCAATCTCGCCAAATAATCGAATAAAATAAGCGGTCGCTAGGGCAGAAGCCAAAATATTCACCAAATTATTACCCAGTAAAATCGCGCCGATTAATTTTTCAGAATTATCGGTTAGCCTTTCGACAAGCTCGGCCCGCTTATTACCTTCCTTGGCCATGCGGTGAATGCGGGAAGGCGAGGTCGCGGTCAGCCCGGTTTCTGAGCCAGAGAAAAGGCCTGAGACTAAAATCAGAAAAAAAATTATGCCGGTAAAAATAAGAATTTCTATAATCATGAGAGATATACCAAGATAAGGGCTAACGTTTGATAGATATCACTCAAGCGCGGCCTGAAAAATATCTTTTATGTCTTGCGGATTTATATCGTTGCTTAAATAGGCTTTTCCGATGGCGGATGCTATCACAAAAGTGACTTTCCCGCCCGATATTTTTTTATCATGCAAAGTATGATCATATAATTTATCGGCGGTCATTGTTATCTGAGAAACCGGATGGCTGGTTTTGCTGACGCGAATAGGCAGAGACATCTGATCTAAATGTTGCCGTAATCTTAGGGCGTCTCCTGCGGGACATACCCCTAATTTTACGGATAGGTCAAAGGCCATCACCATGCCAATGGACACGGCCTCCCCATGAAAAAGGCGGTCGGTGTATCCGGCTTCTGCTTCCAAGGCGTGACCGAAAGTATGACCAAGATTTAGAAGGGCGCGGCGGCCTTTTTCTTTTTCATCTTCGGCCACAACAGCCGCTTTGGCGCGGCAGCTGACGCGGATCGCCTCGCTTTGTGCCGCCGGGTCGCCGTCAATGATCTTTTGACCATTTTCTTCGAGCCATTCAAAGAATTTTCGATCCCCGATAAGGCCATATTTGACGATTTCCGCATAGCCTGACAGACGCTGTCTTTTGGGCAGGCTGTCCAGGGTACGGACGTCTGTTATGACAAGGCAAGGCTGATGAAAGCTGCCAATAAGATTTTTTCCGTGCGGACTATTAATGCCGGTTTTCCCCCCAACGGCGCTATCCACCTGCGAGAGAATCGTCGTGGGAATTTGGATAAAATTAATGCCGCGCTGGTAAATACTGGCGGCAAAACCGACAAGATCGCCAATAACGCCGCCACCAAAGGCAATGATCACATCTTGCCGTTCTATTCTTAAGGTAAGCAGGCGATCAAGAAGTTTTTCCAACTGGGCAAAAGATTTACTCTTCTCTCCGGCAGGTAGAATGATCGTGTCAAAAGTGATTGCCGCATGATGTAACGATTTTTCAAGGCGGGAAAGATGGTATTTGGCGACATTTTCATCGGTGATAATAACGGTTCTGGGCCGGGCTAAAAGCGGGGCGATAAGCTGGCCAGCGTGATCCAGAAGGCCATCGCCCACATGAATGTCATAATGGTGATCTTTTACGGTGACAGTAATTTTTTCAGTCATGGCATGATTCCATTTTTGGTCGGCCTATCCTTGGTGCCGCTTATTTTTGGCGTTTTGATCTCTTTGGCTAAATATTGATTTAAGTGCCAGATGATATCATTGACCACCTTTTCATGGGGGCCGATGCCTGTTTCGACGGTTATTTCAGCCTGTTGATAAATGGGGTAGCGCTCTTTCGCCAATTTTCGAAGGATTTCCTCAGGATTTCCTTGTTGAAGGAGGGGCCGCGTATTTCGCCGTCCTGTGCGCTCTACCAGATGATTAATATCAGCCTTAAGCCAAATGGTGATGGTTTTTTCTTTTAATCTTTTACGGGTTTTGGCATCCATGAAGGCCCCGCCGCCGGTACCCAGAACCGTCGGTATATCAGAAATAAGCCGATTAATGACTCTTCTTTCCCCGCTTCTAAAGTCTTCTTCACCAAATTTTTCAAAGATTTCACGCACGGTATGATCGGCGGCAAGTTCAATTTCTGCATCGGAATCGACAAATGGGATGGCCAGCTTGCGCGCCAAACGGACACCCACAGTTGTTTTTCCAGATCCCATAAGACCAATTAAGGCAATGCTCTTGGTCAGCGGGTATCTTAATCGCGCTGCGGGCGATTTTATTTTATTTATGTTAGGTCGTTTCATCTTGTCGATACTATTAGCATGGCTTTTTGATGTTGACCTAGAGTAAAGTCACGAAAGGGCCATATTTTTTTCAAATAATCTGCCTGGTGAATAAGAGAGCAGGCTTTACCATTGGCCAAGAGAAGGTTAGACTGCCCCAGCGCAGACTTGTAAGTATGATAAGTGCAGACTGATATGTATGATATAGTGAGGAACGAGACGTAAAATGGGTAAATTTTGGCTGACGATCATCATCATTATTTTGGCGGGTATTGGGGCAATTGCCTTATATCTCATGACGGTCGATCTTGCGCCGCCAAAAACCCAAGTGGAAAAAACTTTGCCCGATGATAGCTTCCCGAAATAAAAATAAGCCTTAATACTATTGGCCAAAATTGATGAGAGTTGATCAGGAAAAATTATGATCTGTAAATATTTCATGTCGTTTGCGGCAATCATTATAGCCGGCATTATATCGTTGTCTTCCTCGCCGCTTTTCGCACAGCAGCCGCCGGGCGAAGATCCGGAAAAGGCGCTTCAGCAAAACACTGATCAAAGCGCCCCAACTGAAATATTGCCGCCAAGATTGGCCACGAAACTGCCGCAGTCTATTTTATTTCCTCAAGGCGCGCCTGGCCCTTATATTCCGTCAAAAGACTCCCCAAAAGACCCCGCCGCTACTGATGATTTGGATCAGAATTCGCGTCATGACATCACCGGAGAAAATACGGCAGACAAAACCGATATTTTGGGGGGTGCGGGCGGAACCGAAGTGGAAACCTTAACAATAATCAAGGTGGTTCCGGCGGCAAAGGGACTTATGAGTGAAGAAACGGGGGGTTTCCCGATAAATGTATGGCAGGGGTCAACGCGCAAACGCATTGAAGAGCTGTTATCTGCGCTGACGGTTCCGACCACATCGCCTGTCATGGCGTCTTTAACAAAAAAATTGCTTTTATCTGCGGCGGATGTTCCAGAAAATCCGCCCCTTCCGGAGCCCGCCCGCCCGGGCCTCGTTCCAAACGCCGCTGTGGATTTGTCAGACGGGCCTTTGCCAAGTGACAAAAATACTAATGAAAAGCGAGAGAGTCTTCCCGCGCAGGACGTCCCGGCCGCCTCGCCAGAATCTATGTTGCCAGAATCTATATTGCTTGAACCAAAACCTGTGTTGCCTGAAGCAGAATCTGCGGTGACAGAAAATAACGATAGTCTAACGGCTCAAAAAAACATATTTCCCAAGGGCGATGACCTTTCCCCGTTTTTATCCTTAAGGATAACAAAAGTAGCTGAGATGGGTGACTTGAAGACGTTGGTATCCTTTTTGAAAATATTACCGCAAGAGGCCTATGGGGCGTCTCAAAAAATAAGTGATCTGTTACTTATGGCGGGGGACATATCATCGGCTTGTGCGCTGGCCCGAAAAGCTATGGAGGGGGACAGGACAAAACAATATTGGTTGAAATTATGGGCCTATTGCCAGTCTATGGAAGGCAATCCCGAAGGGGCGGCCCTGACCGTTGAATCACTTATGGAGCAGGGAAATACAAATTTTACGTTTTTCGATCTTATCAATAGATTATCCGTAAAGGCAGACGGCGCCGCCGCGCAGAAAACAGTCTCTTCGGGGCTTGGCGAACTTGACCCTTTGACCTACAGCATATTGTCCGTTCTTGAGCAGCCCATTGATGCTCATATGTTTGTCGGGGCGTCGCCCTTGATTTTATATGCCTTGTCTGAAAATGCCAATATCCTCAAGCAAGACCGGCTGATCGCCGCCGCGCAAAGCTACCGGCAAGCCAGTTTCCCTGTCGCCAAGCTGATTCCCCTGTATAATAGTGTGACATTTTCTGATGAGGAATATGAAAATGCCATCGCCATCGCCAAGGCGGATACCAGCATTATGGGGGATGTCTTATTGTATCAATCTGCGGCGAAGCAAATCAATGATGTGCAAAAGGCGGAAAATTTAAAAGAAATCTGGAACCGGGCTCTCCTCACGCAGGATTTACCGCGCGCGGCGCGTCTTAATGAGAAAACGGTTCGATCATTGACGCCATCGGGGGATTTGTTGTTTCATGCCCATCATATTACCCGCGCGTTGCTACTGGTGGGGGCGTATAAAAAGGCGCAGCAGTGGTTTGATTTTATCCGCTCGGCGGCTTATGAGGGAAATGCCGATGCGACCCGGGCCTTGATCGATATCTGGCCTATGATGGTTGTTTCTGGGATGGTCGTTTCTGGTCAAAATAATACTATTCCCTGGTCCAAAGAAATATTAGACTTATGGTGGAATGGCCAGATGGTTTTGTCACCAGAATTACGCCAAGAAAAAGCCTCGTTATTCTATGCGGCGGCGGAGGCTCTGGGGTATGTCGTATCAGAAGAGAGGTGGCAGGCCCTTGCCACGTCCACGCGCCGGGAAAAAGGCCATCCTATCCCGGTGGCCATCTGGCGCGGTTTGATAAAATCTGTAGAAGCGAAAAAATTTGGGGAGACCGTCTTGCGGAGCCTTCTGGCCAGCAACGGTCAGGGCGGCGCCTCAGGTCTTGATCCGACAGGGGTGAGCGCGGTGATAAGAGCGCTTCGCTCAGTGGGGTTAGAGGCAGAGGCACATGGTTTGGCCCTTGAAATATTGGCAAATAATGGTTTCTGATCAGAATCTCATCCATCTCTTCCTAGAAATGCTCGAGGCCGAAAGGGGCGCCTCTCAAAATACCATAGAGTCTTACACCCGCGATTTGACGCATCTTGCGGAAAATACGCCTGTTTCACTCGGTCATTTGACTCAGGATCACCTTCGCCGTTATCTTGGTTTTTTGGTAAAACAGGGTTTGGCCGCCCGCTCTCAGGCGCGAAAACTATCGACCCTCAGGCAGTTTTATAAATTTCTTTATGCCGAAGGGATGAAGGACGATAACCCCGTTCTGGGTATTGACAGCCCAAAAATAGGCCAGGCCTTGCCAAAGCTGTTGAGCAAGGCGCAAGTCAGTGAACTCTTAAAGAAAGCGCAAGAGCAGGCAACAAAGCAGGCGGATCTCAAATCGCTTCGCCTTCATGCGTTAATCGCCTTGCTTTATGCGACGGGACTCAGGGTGACAGAATTGGTTAGCCTGCCCCTAGCGGCGGTCACAAGTGGCCAGCCCTATATTTATGTGCGCGGCAAAGGGGATAAAGAAAGACTTGTTCCGTTGAATCGCCCGGCGATTGAGGCTGTGGGCGCTTATATAAAGGCGCTTAACCCGAAATCTTCAGATAAATGGCTGTTTCCCTCGCGGGGGGTAAAAGGGCATTTGACCCGCCATCATTTTGCGCAGCTGTTAAAAAATCTTGGCTTTTCGGTTGGAATATTGCCAAATCAGCTTTCCCCTCATGTACTGCGCCATGCCTTTGCCACCCATCTTTTGGCGGGCGGGGCAGATTTGCGGGCGGTGCAGAAAATGTTGGGTCATTCGGACATAAGTAGCACGCAAATATATACCCATGTCCTTGACGAAAGATTGAAATTATTGGTTCAAGAGAAACATCCTCTTTCCAAGCTGTGAAAACGGCGTTATAAGGGCAGCGTAATGTTTAAAAGACATCCCTGTGGACTTTTTGAGAAATATCTATGCTGACTTATCTTGATTTTGAAAAATCTATCGCCGAGCTGGAAAGCCGGATACGCGACATAAATAACCTTGAAAGCGGCGAAGAGATTAACATCGCCGAAGAGGTTATGCGTCTCGAAGAAAAAAGAGATAAGCTGTTGCGGGATACCTATAACACGCTTACTCCCTGGCAGAAAATACAAGTCGCGCGTCATCCCCAAAGACCTCATTTTAAAGATTATGTGGAAAATCTGATCACGGATTTTATGCCTTTGGCGGGCGATCGGGCTTTTTCTGAGGATGTGGCGATTATGGGCGGTCTGGGGCGGTTCAACGGGCAGTCTGTTATGATCATTGGCCATGAAAAAGGGCATGATACGCAAAGTCGCCTCACCCATAATTTTGGCATGGCGCGGCCCGAGGGCTATCGTAAAACGATCCGCCTGCTTAAAATGGCGGAACAATTTGATGTGCCGGTCATAACGCTAGTGGATACATCAGGGGCTTATCCCGGTGTGGGCGCTGAAGAAAGAGGCCAAGCCGAAGCTATCGCAAGATCAACAGAGGCCTGCCTCGGCCTAAAAGTTCCGCTGGTGTCGGTTATTGTGGGCGAAGGCGGGTCTGGCGGCGCGGTGGCGCTGGCGGCGGGAAACCGCGTTATGATGATGGAACATGCGGTTTATTCTGTGATTTCCCCCGAAGGCTGCGCCTCCATATTATGGCGGACATCAGACAAGGCAGAGGATGCTGCGACGGCGTTAAAAATAACGGCGCAGGATTTGCTCAAACTGCAAGTGATTGATGAAATCATTCCAGAGCCTATGGGCGGCGCGCACCGCGACCATGCCCTCACCATGGAAACGCTCGGTCACGCCCTAGAGGCCGCTTTAAATGACCTTTCGGCGCTTGGCGGCGATAAGTTAAAATCACTCCGCCGGGAAAAATTCCTTAATATGGGTAAAATCTCGCTTTAGAAAACGACCTGGCCTCCTAAATTGCGCCCCCCTAGAGTGCTCGCCTTAAATCGCGCCGTGGCATTGTTTGTATTTCTTGCCGTTTCCGCAAGGGCAGGGATCATTTCGGCCAACCTTTGTCCCAAGGTGAGGCAGAACTTTTCCATGACAATGTTTGTATTTCTTGCCCGAACCACAAGGACACATCGTATTGCGGGGAATATTTCCCCATGTTTTTGGATTTTCGGGGTCAATATAGGCGGCGGCTTCATTTTCACCCGTTGCAGGGTCAATATGGGTGGTGCTTAAGTTGGACAGATCTGGGTCTTTTAATTCCGGGACGGCCTCTTCGGTTTGAATTTCAATATGAGACAGGAGCATCACCACATTATCGCGGGTTTTTTCCAACATTTTTTCAAACATGCCAAAGGCTTCGGTTTTATATTCGTTGAGCGGATCACGTTGGCCGTAGGCGCGAAGTTGAATGACTTGGCGAAGATGATCAAGTTGGGAGAGATGTTCCTTCCAGTAACGGTCAATGGCTTGAAGCAAAAGACTGCGTTCGACCTGCCGCATAACGTCCGGGCCAATATCAGCTGCCCGCCTGGCCATGAAGCGGTCTGTTTCATCAATCAGGCGGTCTTCAAAACGCGCCGCATCGATACCTTCTTCTGCGATCCAGTCTTTCAGGTCAAAATCGCGGCTAAAAATCCGTTCCACCTCTTGGCTGATACCATCCGCATCCCAATCCTGGGGATAGGCGCGGCGCGGGATATGCGTTTCCACCAAATCTTCGACCACTTGATTACGCATGTCTGTTAAGGTTTCGGTCAGGTCATCACTATTCATAACATCGCGGCGTTGGTCATAAATGGCCTTGCGTTGATCATTCATGACATTGTCGAATTTCAGAAGATTTTTGCGAATTTCATAATTGCGGGCTTCGACTTTTTCCTGAGATTTTTCGACGGCGCGATTGAGCCAAGGATGAATAAGTGATTCACCCTCTTCAAAACCAAATTTTTGCATCAGACTATCCATGCGCTCGCCGCCAAAAATACGCATGAGATCATCTTCCATACTCAGGAAGAACTTGGAATGGCCTGGATCACCTTGCCGGCCTGACCTGCCGCGCAATTGGTTATCAATACGGCGGCTTTCATGACGCTCTGTTCCCAGAACATATAGTCCGCCAGCGGCAATCACTTTACGTTTTTCTTCGGCGACTTCTTCGGTGATTTTCTCAGTGGATTTCTTTCGTGATGCCTCATCAATGTCATCAACTTCGGCCTCAAGGCGCATATCCAGATTGCCGCCTAATTGAATATCAGTCCCACGGCCCGCCATATTCGTGGCAATGGTTACGGATCCGAAACGTCCAGCTTGACCAATGATATAGGCTTCCTGCTCATGAAATTTAGCATTGAGAACATGATGCGTAATTTTGCGTTTTGTGAGAATTTCCGCCAGATATTCAGATCTTTCAATGCTGACGGTACCGACAAGGATAGGTTGACCTTTTTTCTGAGCAATCTCAATCTGGTCAACAATAGCTGCGAATTTCTCCGGAGCCGTCCGGTAAATTTCGTCATCATCATCCACGCGTCCGATGGGAAGATGTGTGGGGACTTCCACAACGCCCAGACCGTAAATTTCAGCAAATTCATCGGCTTCTGTCGAAGCGGTTCCCGTCATGCCGGAAAGCTTGGGGTAAAGCCGGAAATAATTTTGAAATGTCACAGAGGCTAAAGTTTGATTTTCGGTTTGAATGTTGACGCCTTCACGGGCTTCCAAGGCTTGATGCAAGCCATCGGAATAACGGCGACCATCCATCATCCGGCCGGTAAATTCGTCAATGATAATAACCTCACCATCTTTAACAATATAGTCTTTTTCGCGGCTGAATAAGGCGTGCGCTCTTAAGGCCTGGTTAACATGGTGAACGACCGCAACATTGTCATAATCATACATATTATCCCCGGCGATGAGGTCATGTGAGATCAATATCTGTTCCAGATGCTCCATCCCCTCCTCGGTTAAGGAGACTGATCTGGCTTTTTCATCAACCTCGTAATCTTCCGGCACAAGTTCGGGAATGATTTTATTGATAGAAACATAAAGCTCTGACTTATCCTCTGTCGGGCCTGAAATGACGAGCGGCGTACGAGCCTCGTCAATGAGGATACTATCCACTTCATCCACGATGGCAAAGGCGGGCGGGCGCTGTACCATGGCATCAGGGTGAAATTTCATATTATCCCGCAGATAATCAAAGCCTAATTCATTATTGGTGGCATAGGTGATATCGGCGGCATAGGCCGCTTTTCGGTCTTCATCACTCATATTTGGTACGATGCAGCCCGTGGTCATGCCAAGAAATTCAAAGACCTTCCCCATCCAGATCGCATCACGGCTGGCCAAATAATCATTAACGGTAACAATATGAACGCCTTGGGCGGGCAGGGCATTCAGGTAGCCGGCTAATGTGGATACCAGCGTCTTACCTTCGCCGGTTTTCATCTCGGATATTTTGCAGGAATTCAGAACGATGCCGCCAAGGAGCTGTACATCATAATGGCGCTGGCCCAGGGTTCTTACGGCGGCTTCACGAACGGCGGCAAAGGCTTCAACCAGGAGGCTGTCTAAGGTTGCGCCCTCTTTGAGCCTTGCGCGAAATTCTGATGTTTTTGCCCGAAGTTCCTCATCGGTTAATTTTTGAATGCCTTCTTCCAGCGCGTTAATGGCCTTTATTTTTGGCTGAAGACTTTTGATGTACCGATCATTGGCCGTCCCAAAAACTTTTTTGGCAATTTTGCCCATTCCCAACATTTTATTTCCTTAAGAAAGCTTGCGCCGCTAAATTATAATAAGATTATAAAGACCTTATATATTCCGAGGCCATTTAAATACTTAAGAACAGATAAGAGTGCGTAGTCAGTCTGTCAATGATAGATAAGTATAAAATGGAATAGATAACGATAAATGACCATAAAATATGTGATATATCATTATTTTATACCATCTTGCGGGATTTTATGGACAATATTCATGTTGCAGGCTTATATACCGTAAGAAAAACAGGTTATAGGAACGAACAAAGGCTGATAATGAATGGCAAAAATAGAAAAAATATCACCGCTGGCCCCCCTGACCTTCCCTGACCTTCCCGAAATTGCGGGCGTTCTTTTCGCGACGGCTGCGACAGAGGTTAAATATCGGGGCCGGGATGATTTGCTTTTGGTTTCTTTTCCCAAGGGAGCCGTGGTGGCGGGCGTTTTGACACGATCAAAAACATTTTCCGCGCCTGTGGGCCTTTGCCGGAAAAATTTAGCAACCGGACAAAAAGCCCGCGCCCTGCTGGTGAATGCGGGAAATGCCAATGCTTTCACAGGAAAAGCAGGCGATTGCGCCATGGCATCCACGGTAAATTGCCTTGCCAAAAAAATTCATTGCGAAACTGAAACGATTTATGTTTCCTCAACAGGCGTTATCGGAGAAGTGTTGAATGATCAGAAAATCAACGACCATATGGCTCAAATCGTACAAGATCTGTCCCCGAAAGATTGGCCTGCGGCGGCCAAAGCCATCTTAACCACGGATACGTTTGCCAAGGGTGCGGCACGCACCACGACTATAAATGGACAAAAGATACAGATCAACGGAATCGCCAAGGGGTCTGGTATGATTGCCCCCGACATGGCGACGATGTTGGCCTATGTCTTTACCGATGCGGATTTATCCCAGGATTTATTGCAGGCCATTTTAGCGGCGGCGACTGATAAATCCTTTAATGCCATCACCGTGGATAGCGATACCTCAACCTCAGATACGCTATTGGCCTTTGCCACGGGCGCCTCTGGCGTTGGGGGGCAATATGGGGATATGAATGACCCTGCGCTGGCGGATTTTAAGGCGGCCTTTCAGGATCTCTTATTAGACCTCTCCCATCAAGTGGTGCGCGACGGCGAAGGCGCCACCAAATTTATTGCGATCACTGTCACCGGGGCGGAAGACGCGCGGGCAGCCAAGGTCATTGGCTTAAGCATTGCCAATTCCCCTTTGGTCAAGACAGCCATCGCTGGCGAAGATGCCAATTGGGGCCGAATCGTTATGGCGGTGGGCAAAGCCGGGGAAGCTGCCGACCGGGATGCCCTTAAAATTACCATCGGCGGGCAAATATTGACCGAACAGGGCGCGGCGGTCGCAGGTTATGACGAGGCCGCTTGCACGGCACATTTAAAAGGCCAGAATATTGATATTTCCGTCGATGTGGGCAGTGGTGATGGGGCGGCCACGGTCTGGACATGTGATCTCACCCACGGCTATATCGATATTAACGCCGACTATCGGAGCTGACATATGGCATTTCCAAAAATAATAGAGACAGAAAGGTTAGTTTTGCGGCCTTTTGCGCCCAGTGATCTTGAGGCCCTCGTGGATATTTTTAGTAACTGGGAGGTGACAAAATGGCTATCCACCAATGTTCCTTTTCCCTATACAAGCGAAGATGGTAAAAATTTCATGGCCAAGGCGAAGGCCGAATTTGAAGAAGGCACGTCGATCTGTTATGCCATTGAAGATCAGAAAACCGGCCAATGTGCGGGGAATATAGGGCTTATCTCGGTCGCAGAAGAAACAGAAGTTGGCTATGCGCTTCATCCGACTTTTTGGGGTGGCGGCATCGGAACGGAAGCCTTGAGAGCGGTCATAGGCGCGGCCTTTACGTCGGATATCATTACCTGCATTACGGCCCAGACGGCCACTAAAAATCTTGGCTCGCAAAGAATGTTGGAGAAAGTTGGCTTTAGCTATGCGGGGAGCCCGCCGCCTGACTATGTCCGCTGTGGTCATTCTGAAGGAAGCAGTGAATTTTACACCTTTAAAATAGAAGATTGGCGCAAGGTTAGGGGTCATAATAACGATGAATAGGCTCTGCCCCGACATCCCGAACCGTGCCACAGGGCCGGTTAAACTGTTGCTGGTTGCTGCGGTCATTATGATTGATCGTGATGGCCGAATTTTGATTGCCCAAAGGCCAGAAGGCAAAAGCATGGCCGGATTATGGGAATTTCCCGGCGGTAAGATAGAGGCCGGTGAAACGCCAGAGCGCGCCCTGATCCGCGAATTGAACGAAGAACTTAATATTGACGTGACCGAGGCTTGCCTCGCGCCCTTCGTCTTTGCCTCCCATAGCTATGATGATTTTCACCTGCTCATGCCCACATTTCTTTGCCGAAAATGGGACGGTATCCTCACGGCGCGGGAAGGCCAAAATTTCAAATGGGTCAAAATCCAAGACCTCAAAAACCACCCCATGCCCCCCGCCGACGAACCCCTGATAGCCATGATTCGCGATTTTTTGTGACTTGAGAATATAGTTGCAGCAGGGTAAGGTTCTTATAAATAAACAAAAAATGGGGTAAATTATGTATTTAATGTATGTAGACGAAAGTGGGGATCCAGGATTGGTAAATTCACCATCACCGTTTTTTGCTTTAAGTGGAATGGTTATACATGAAATATATTGGAAAGAATTTCTAGATAGAATTAAAATATTCAGGCTTACAATGCGAGATGTATATGGATTAAACCTACGCGATGAGATTCATAGTGCAAAATATGTTGATAGGGGGTCAGGGGTTTCTGTACCTAAACACAATCGGCTGTTAATATTAAAAAGATTTGCTGAATGCTTAGCAGATATGCCATTTATTAGCGTTACAAATGTTATCATAAATAAGGCTGATAAACCGGATAAATATGATGTTTTTAGCAATGCGTGGCGAGCATTATTTCAGAGGTTTGATACTACGTTATTTTATGAAAATTTTCCGGGCAATCATTATGAAAAAGATAACGGCATGGTTTTTTGTGATAACACTGATGGTAAGAAATTAACGGCATTAATGCGGAAAATGGCTGTTTATAATCCGGTACCATTTGAAGGGGGTGTGGGTTTTAGGAATATTCCAATCAGAAATATAATTGAAGACCCTAATTTAAGAAACTCTGCTCATAGTCATTTTGTTCAGGCCGCAGATTTATGTGCTTTTTTATTGTATCAATTACACTGCCCTAAAACATATTATAAAAGAAAAACAGGGAAGGGTTATTTTAGGATTTTAGAGTCAATATTAAATACTTCTGCAAGTAAAAAAAATAGTTACGGGATAGTATATTTATAAAAAAAGGGGACCTTTACGGCCCCCGGGTAATCCTACACCATGATAACCCATGGTTCAGATTACAACCTAATTGTATTATACTTTTAAATGAAATGCAAGATAATTTTTGCTTAACTAGTTGAATCTATTTATTGATTCTAATCAATGGCTTAGTTGAGTCTAACCCTTCTCCCCAAACATATCTTTTAAATTCACCTTGCCTTGGCCGGGTTTTAGGGGTTTTTGTTGGCTTTTGTGGGGGGACCAGCCCATCATGTAGATGATGTCAAAGGTGACAGTAATGCGGCCCCGATGATCGGTGAATTTTTCTTGATATATTTTGGCCGTTTCCCTCATCACCTTTGGGGAGGTCAAGCCGCGAAATCTTTTGCTGAGGACATTGCTCTCCCCCATGCCTTTTAAGTCAGCCATCAATTTAAAGGCATTTTCATAGGTCACGGTGATCCGATCCACATCGACCACGGGCAGGGCGAATCCAGCGCGTTGAAGCAAGCTTCCTGCATCACGGGCGTCCATGAAGGGGGAAATGCGCGGGCTGGCGCCGCCGCGAATATTGACCTCGGCCGCCATCATAGAATGACGCAGTTCGGTCAGGCTTTCGCCGCCAAGCACTGCCGAGAGAAAGAGGCCGTCCGGTTTTAAGGCCTGCATGATTTGGGCAAGGCAGCCGGGCAGGTCATTGACCCAATGGAGGCTTAAATTGCTTAATACTAAATCCAGAGACTGGGGAAGATAAGGCAGATATTCTTCATCCGCCTGAACTTTTGGCCCAGAATTTGGACCAGAAGAGGCGTTCAGTAATTGGCGGGATAAATCCTGGCCGATAACGGTTTTATCCTGTAACAGACGGGCCAGTTCGCCCCCGTGACAGCCGAGATCCACGATATTCTGAAAATCACGGTTAATTTCGAGATATTTTTCATGGAGCCTGCCCGCGACCTCTTGCAGCAGGAAATCATGGCGCGCAAAATGCGCGGCGGCGCGGTCACGATTACGGCGTAACCGACGACGGTCAAATATATGTGACGGATTGTCAGAGGAAGATGTTTTTGTCATAGTGGTTTTATGGCATTTTTATAGCGGATGGAAAAGACCCAAATGACGACTATTGTAATATGACGGCTATTTTAAAAAGTTATCTCAACCAACGTCTGCCAAAATTTATTTCGGGCAGCGGCAGATTTCTTTTGGATCATCTCTTGCCGCCCCGCTGCCTTTTGTGCGGCGCGGGGGCGCAAGATGCGGGACGACTTTGCGGGGATTGCTGGAAAGAGCTGACTTTTTTGCAAGGCGCCTGTTGTGCGTGTTGTGGCCACCCCTTTGATTTTGATCTTCCGGGCGGGGCAGCAGGGGCCTTATGTGCGGCCTGCCTAAAAGAGAAACCGCCTTATGACCACGCGCGGGCGGCGCTACGTTATGATGACGGATCACGGCGTATGATTATATCTTTCAAGCATGGCGACCGAACCGATTACGCCGATTTTTTTGGGCAACTGTTGGTTCAGGCGGGTCATTTTTATAAGGAGAAGGACGCCATCGTTATCCCGGTACCCCTTCACAAGAAAAGATTACGCAAGCGGCGGTATAATCAGGCGGCGCTTATGGCGCAGAAATTTGCCGAGAAGACATCGCGGGACTATATTCCTGATATGTTGGTTCGGGTGAAGCATACCCCCCCGCAAGAGGGTAATTATGATCATCGGACGCGTAATGTGACCGGCGCCTTTCGCCTCAGGGATAAATATGCGGATATCATTACAGGCCGCAAAATTATCCTGATTGATGATGTCTATACAACGGGGGCAACGGCGCAGTCTTGTGCAAGGGCCTTAAGGCAAGCCGGGGCGTCGGCGGTTAACCTGGTGGCCCTTGCGCGGGTTTGCCAAACTTGATATTAAGCATGATTTGCGCGAACCATTGAAATCAAGGATGATGAGCCCCATTATAGTGTTTATGAGCAAATCGGAGTGACCATAAATTATGACTAAAATTACGCTTTATACTAAAATGTTTTGCCCCTATTGTTCTGGTGCAAAATATTTATTACAGAAAAAAGGCCAAAAATTTGAAGAAATTGATATTGGCCGGCAACCGGATCAGCGCGCCATTATGATGGACCGGTCGTTGGGCGCCTATACCGTGCCGCAGATATTCATTAATGATCAGCATGTGGGGGGCTGTGATGAGCTTTATGCCCTTGAGAAATCTGGAAAACTAGATGGTTTGTTGGCAAATGACTCATAAATTTGTCGTTGGCTTGGTTCAAATGTCGTCCACGAATGAGGTGGCGGAGAATATGGCGGCGGCGGAAAGCTTTATTCGAGAGGCATCGGCACGGGGCGCGCAGCTTATTCTGACGCCGGAAATGACTACTTTGATAGAGCATGATCGTGCGGCGCTGTTATCCAAAATACATCTTCAGGAAAGTGACCCAAGCTTGCCCAAATTCCAAGCTTTAGCGCAGGAGCTTAAGGTTTGGCTGGTCATTGGCTCTATGGCGATCAAGGTGGCAGACGATGCGGGGGATAAGGTTGCGAACCGCAGTTTTGTCATTTCGCCGAAGGGAGAAATTGTCAGCTATTATGATAAAATTCATATGTTTGATGTGGATTTGCCGGGCGGAGAACTCTATCGGGAATCTCGCTCCTATCAGGCGGGCGCCCGCGCGGTGGCGGCGAAAACCCCCTGGGGGGACTTGGGGTTAACGATTTGTTATGACCTGCGGTTTCCTTATCTATACCGAAAATTGGCCCAGGCGGGGGCGGGGATGATAACGGTTCCTGCGGCCTTTACGGCGGTGACGGGGGCGGCCCATTGGCATATTTTGCTCCGGTCACGTGCCATTGAAAATGGGGCCTTTATCTTTGCCCCAGCGCAAACAGGCAGCCATGTCAGTGCGCGCGGGGCGGTGCGAAAAACATATGGCCACTCACTTTTAGTTGACCCTTGGGGCAATATCATAGATGATGGTGGGGTTGATGTGGGCGTTATTGTTGCGGAAGTGGACTTAAGTTTGGTGGATAAGGCCAGATCGCGGATTCCTTCGTGGCACCATGATCGAGAGTTTACGTAATTTATGTGATGGACATGTTTATAAGATATGTCAAAAAGTAATAGTATGGGATGTGAGTATGATCGTTTTTGATCTTAAGTGTGAAGGCAGTCATGTTTTTGAAGCATGGTTCAAAAGTAGCGATGCTTATGAACAGCAAGTGACCGAAGGTCAAATTGAATGCCCTTTCTGTCGGAGCACTAATGTGGGAAAATCTCTGATGTCACCGAATATCCCTTCCAAAAGCAAGCAGCAAACAAAAAATATACCGGAATTTATTTTGCCGGATAATTTGGTCGTGGCAAGTGCCAATGTCCCTGAAACCATGGAAACCAGTGCCGAGGATGTGAAACGCGCCCTGCAGCATATGCATGAAACCATGAAAAAATACCGCAATCATGTCAAAAAAGAATGTGACTATGTGGGGGAAAATTTTGCCGATGAGGCGCGGTCTATTCATGAGGGCAGATCAGAAAGTCGCGCGATTTATGGCGAGGCGACCCTGGAAGAAACCGAAGATCTTTTGAATGATGGGGTTGATATCCTTCCTGTTCCAGGCTTAAGCAAGCTGGATAGCTAACGTTATCATGGCAGAAGTCCCAGAGAGAAATGTGACTTATTTAGGCGTTATCCTTGCAGGCGGGCAATCCCGAAGATTTAATCCACCGCCTCAATCGCCTGCCACAAAACAAGATAAGCCGCGTGATAAGTTTTTGGCCCCCTTTGGCGGCACGACGCTTTTAGCTTACATTATAGGCCGCGCTAAAAAACAATGTCCTGACCTTATTTTGAACGTCACGGGGCCGCAAAGCCAATATGCATCCTATGATTTGGATATGATCGCGGATGACTATTGTGATGTTGGCCCTCTTGGCGGCCTGCTTGCGGCTATGAACTACGCCCAAAAAGGGGACTATAGCCATATCGTGAGCTTTTCCTGCGACTGCCCGTTTTTTCCCGAAGATTATGTGGCCAGACTTTCCCAAAACATACAGATGACCCGCGAAAAGATTGTCGTCTCGCAATCTGGTAAGGGGGATGAAGAAAAAATCCATCCTGTTATGGGCCTTTTTTCGGCCGCACTCAGGGACGATCTTGAGGCCTCTATTAAACGCGGCGAGCGGCGGATGATGGGTTGGATCAGGCAGCACGCTTATAAAAAAGTCGTCTGGGACAACAAAAACCCAGACCCCTTCCTCAATATCAATCGGCCAGAAGATTTACTAGAGGCCGAAAAATACCTCTAATGAGGCGTGAATTTTTGGACAAAAATGAGGTAATTAACGGAAAGATCCGCTTCATCCAGCGACCAGTTGCCGGAAAAAGGGCTATACACCATGCCTTTTAAGTCAAGGACATCGAATTGGCAGTGATTGAGCGCGCGGGCCAACTCAGAGGGCTTTAAAAATCTATGCCAATCATGGGTTCCTCTCGGAAGCCAGCCTAAAATATATTCGGCCCCGGCGATGGCCATGACCCATGATTTTGCCGTTCTATTCAAGGTTGACATCACCATACAGCCGTCCTCTTTAAGAAGAAGATGGCATGCCTCGAGAAAAGACGCAATATCTGCCACATGTTCGATAACCTCCATATTGAGGATAGCATCAAATTTTTCCCCGGCGCGGGCAAGATCTTCGGCGGTGGTGTTGCGGTAATCAATGACAATATCCATGTCATCGGCGTGGGTTTTGGCGGTTTTAATGTTTTTTTCCGAAGCATCCGCGCCGACCATGGTTGCCCCAAGCCGCGCCATGGGTTCAGATAACAGTCCGCCGCCGCAGCCAATATCTAAAATTCTTAAGCCTTTCAAGGGGGCCGCGCCAATGGGATCTCTGCCAAAATGACGACAGAGGCTATCCCGCCCATATGAAATGCGGGTGGGATTGAGCTGATGTAAGGGTTTGAAAGGGCCATTGGGGTCCCACCAGGTGGCGGCCATTGCGGAAAAATGGGCTATTTCTGCCGGATCGACAGAGGCAGAACTATTGTCAGGGGACGCGTTATTTTTTTTTGCAGCCATAATTTTTCTAATATTCACGTTGTTCTTAAAAGTAACATCTTACCCGTCTAATTTAGTCAAAGTTTCATTATATTCCAGAGAAAACCACATTATTTTAATTGGCTACTTGCACGCAGATACCTTAAACATATATGTATAGCGCAGATTTAGTCTTTTTAAGTGTCAAAGAATAGGGCAAAAAGAGTTATATATGTCACGAATAGTAATGAAATTTGGCGGGACTTCCGTTGCCAATATGGAACGGATACGGATCGTTGCAGAGCGGGTCAAAAAAGAAACAGAAGCGGGGAATCAGGTTGCGGTGGTCGTCTCGGCCATGTCGGGGACGACCGATCAACTTGTTGCCTGGACGGCCGAGGCCTCCCCTTTGCATGATGCCCGGGAATATGATGCGGTTGTTTCTTCTGGGGAGCAGATTACGGCGGGACTTCTTGCTCTTGCCTTGCAGAATATAGATGTTTCTGCGCGGTCATTTTTGGGCTGGCAGGTGCCGATAAAAACCAACAATAATCACGGTTCTGCGCGTATTAAAGATATTGATGCCACGCTGATGATAGACCGTTTGGAGGATAATATTGTCTGCGTTATGGCGGGCTTTCAGGGGGTTTCTGATGATAATCGGATTACAACCTTGGGCCGGGGCGGATCAGATACGTCGGCGGTGGCCCTTGCCGCTGCGCTGAAGGCGGATCGCTGTGATATCTATACGGATGTGGCGGGGGTCTATACGACCGATCCCCGTATTGTGCCTGCCGCCCGTAAATTGGACAAAATTACCTATGAAGAAATGCTCGAAATGGCCTCATTAGGCGCGAAGGTTTTGCAAACCAGGTCTGTGGCTATGGCCATGAATCACGGGGTTCGCCTACAGGTATTGTCAAGTTTTGAAGATACGCCAGGGACACTGGTGGTTGATGAGGATGAAATAGTGGAAAAGCAAGTTGTCAGTGGCATAGCCTATGCGAAGAATGAGGCAAAAATAACTCTGGTTGGTGTTGAAAATACGCCCGGTATCGCAGGGGAGATCTTTGGGCCGTTGGCCCAGGGAAATATCAATGTGGATATGATCATTCAGAATATATCAGAAGACGGTAAAAAAACGGCTCTGACCTTTACGGTGCCGGAAAATGATATGGATAAGGCCCTAAATATTTTGAAAGCCATGGGCCATGTCAAATATGACAAGCTTATCTCTGATACCAACGTGGTTAAAATTTCGGTTATTGGCGTTGGCATGCGTTCCCACGCGGGAATTGCGGCACGCATGTTTGAAACATTGGCGAAAAAAGGCATCAATATTCAGGTTATTTCAACCTCGGAAATTAAAATAAGCGTCTTGATAAGGGCCGAATATTATGAATTGGCGGTACGGGCCTTACATACGGCCTTCGGTCTGGACGCCAAATAAACGCACGCGATGACACTTAAATATGGGACGATGTATGACGAATTCAGGCCAGAAGAGATTAACAGAATTATGGCAAAGAGGAAAAGATTTTCTCGGGGTTGACTATGCTATTCTCGGCGGAGCGATGAGCTGGGTGTCCGAGCGAAATCTGGTTGCGGCTATTTCTAATGCGGGGGGCTTTGGCGTTTTGGCCTGCGGCAGCATGACACCGGCATTATTGGACGCGGAAATTACCGCGACCAAGGCGATGACCGACAAGCCTTTTGCGGTAAATTTGATCACGATGCATCCGATGATTATGGCGCTTATCGATGTATGTCTTGATCATAAGGTCTCCCATGTGGTGCTGGCGGGCGGAATTCCGTCAAGCGCGGATATCAAACGATTGAAGGATGGCGGCGCGAAGGTTATTTGCTTTGCGCCCGCGCTTATATTGGCGAAAAAAATGATCAGATCTGGCGCGGATGCGCTTATCATCGAAGGATCCGAAGCCGGCGGGCATATTGGCCCTGTTTCCACATCGGTTTTGGCACAGGAAATATTACCTCATATTAAAGAGGTTCCGGTTTTTGTGGCGGGCGGCATTGGCCGGGGAGAGGTCATGACGGCTTACCTTGAAATGGGCGCGTCGGGCGTACAGCTTGGGACATTATTTGTCTGCGCCACAGAATCCATCGCCCATGAAAATTTCAAAAAAGCGTTTATTCGAGGCAACAGCCGCGAGGCGATAATGTCGGTACAATTAGATCCGCGTTTTCCGGTAATCCCTGTTCGGGCGTTAAAAAACAAAGCGTCAGAATCATTTATGCAGGCACAGCGCGATATTATCGCCAAGTATCAGGCCGGTGATGTGGATATGAAAGACGCCCAGCTGGCTATTGAACATTATTGGGCGGGGGCGCTTCGCAAGGCCGTGATTGATGGCGATGTGGATAGAGGATCACTTATGGCCGGCCAAATTGTCGGAACGGTCAAGCAAGAACAGCCAACGCAGGAAATTATTGATGGTTTGGTGGAACAAGCTATTCAATATTTATCTATCACATAATGTGATATAAGAAATTTTGACCCTATTAAAGATGACAATAGGGACTTTGAACAAGCAGGAAGAGGGGAAGGCTTATTCCCGTTAGCACGACATCTCGTCAACTCTTAAGACGGCTGCATGGAATCATGGCGGGCTCAGGTAACGCAGAGCAACGCCTGACCGAAGTCGTGCGCCTTGTGGCCGGCAATATGATTGCAGAGGTTTGTTCGGTTTATTTCATGCGCGGCGGGGAAATTCTGGAACTTTTTGCCACCGAAGGCCTCAAAGAAAGTGCGGTTCATCATACGCGGCTTCGCGTGGGCGAGGGCCTTGTCGGGCATGTTGCCGCCACGGCATTGCCGCTGAATTTATCCAATGCTCCCGCCCATCCGAAATTTGTTTACCGGGAAGAAACCGGGGAAGAAGGCTATCAATCCTTTATGGGCGTGCCCATTTTGCGGATGGGCAAAGTGGTTGGCGTTTTGGTTCTCCAAAATAAAACCCAGCGGCAATATCTGTTAGAAGAAGAAGAATCCCTGCAAACTGTGGCCATGGTGATGGCGGAACTTGTGGCCAGCGGAGAATTATTTGATCCGTTAGAGCAGCAAGAAGCCACCCTGGAACGGGCCGCCACATCACGGTTTGAAGGCGTGGTCTTTGCGGAGGGAATGGCCGAAGGCGTCGCGGTTCTTCATGAGCCGAAGATCGAGGTGATCAAACATTTAACCGACGATATTCCTCATGAAAAGCAACGGTTAGATGTGGCGTTACTCTCCCTGCAAGATCAGATTGAAAAAATGATGTCCGCAGAGGATGTTCGCCATCAAGGGGAACATCAGGATATTCTGGATGTCTATATGCTTTTCGCCAAAGATAAGGGCTGGAAAGCAAAAATTGTTGATATTATCGAGAGCGGCCTGACGGCGGAAGCGGCCGTAGAGAAGGTACAGATTAACAATCGGACTCGCATGCAGAAGATGTCCGATCCCTACCTCAAAGAACGCTTGAGTGATTTGGATGACCTTGCTAATCGCCTGAACCGGCATTTGATCGGTATTGCCGGGACGGCCGCCTCGGAAAATTTACCAGATAAATTTATCCTTGTTGCGGAAAATATGGGGCCGGCTGATCTGCTCGATTATGATCGGGAAAAATTATGCGGCGTCATTCTCCGGGATGGTTCCGCAACCGCGCATGTGTCTATTGTTGCCCGCGCCCTTGGTATCCCTATGGTGGGCCAGATGGAGGACGCCATCCTGAAAGTCGCCGAAGGCGAGCAGGTGATTGTTAATGGGGTTGACGGTGTTGTATATTTTTCTCCCCAACAAGAAATTCTACAAAGTTATCAAGAAAACATAGAATCCCGTAATGTTCTCTTAGCCGAATATGAGGCGCTTCGGGATCATCCGGCCAGAACCCTTGACGGGGTAGATATTGAGCTTTTGGTCAATGCAGGATTAGCCATCGATATGGAGGGTTTGAAACGATCCGGCGCAAGCGGCGTTGGCCTCTTTCGGACGGAATTTCAATTTATGGTGAGCGCCACATTGCCGCGCGTTGGGGTGCAGGCCGACTTTTATCGGGACATATTGGATGCCGCAGACGGGAAGCCAGTCGTGTTTCGCACTCTGGACATTGGCGGGGATAAGCCGGTTTCTTTCTTAAAGCGGGAAAAGGAAGCCAATCCCGCCTTGGGCTGGCGAGCGATTCGTATTGCGTTTGACCGGCCCGCCTTGCTTCGATATCAGCTGAGGGCCTTACTTAGGGCCGGGGAAGGTCGCGAGCTTAATATTATGTTTCCGATGATTTCGGACGTGTCTGAATTTAAAATGGCACGGGAAATCCTCGATAAGGAAATTTCTCGCCAGAAAAAAGCCGGCAGAATATTGCCCACCAAAATTAAGGTTGGCACCATGCTCGAGGTGCCGGCACTTATCTGGCAATTGGATAATTTATTACCGCTTTTGGATTTTATTTCGATAGGCAGTAACGATCTTATGCAGTTCTTTTTTGCCTGTGATCGGGAAAATCCAAAATTGGTTGGCCGCTATGATCCTATTTCGCCGCCCGCTTTGCTGATGCTGAAATCCATCGTTGATAAATGCAAAGATTATAATGTCCCCATTACCCTATGCGGGGAAATGGCGGCTAAACCGGTAATGGCCTTGGCATTATTAGCCATCGGCTTTCGGCATCTTTCTCTTGCACCGTCATCTGTCGGGCCAGTGAAAATGATGATATCCAGTTTGGACCTGGCCGTTGTGGAAGATTATATGACGGGCCTCCTGAGTCGTTCTGATCATAGTCTTCGCGGATTATTGACGACGTTTGCCAAGGATCATGGCATAAAAATCTGATCTTAAGGGTTTTTTAACCTTTATATAAGGTCATTTGTAATTTTTTGTTGACTCTTTAAATGAGTTTGCGCTTCACTATCTCCACAAATATAAAAAATATCTCTCAGATGATAATAACAAGATTAATTTTAATTATTTTGAGTCGATAGTTAATACAAAAACAAAGATGATAGGGTATTCTACACGGAAATGACAAGTCAGGCTATTGCCATCTGTTGGGCGGTGTGACTGGTCATGTTTGGTTAAATATATGGTATAGATGCTGTTAGGATAATGTTAGTGGATCAAGATATAGCTCAGGCGGGATATGTGGGCGGTTGCATGTCTGAGGCGCAGGCCTCCAAAAGCGATCTGACCGTTGGTCAAAAACTTTTTCACGCACGAAAAGAATCATGTGGTCTTAGCCTTGAAGACATCTCAACCGAGTTATGTATTCGGCCGCATTTTTTAGCCGCGCTGGAAAAAAATGATTTTAGTAAATTCCCTTCTGCCTGTTATGCGGCGGGTTTTCTGAAAAATTATGCCGCCTATCTTGGGCTGAATGTGACAGAAATTGTGTCTCAGTATAAAAAAGAATTCAATGGCAGCATGAAGAAGGTTGATCTGGTTTTTCCAGAAGCCGAAACGTCGCCGCGTCAGGCACATCAAAAAATTATTTCTGCCCTGACGTTAAGCGCGATTGTTCTGTATGGCGTCTGGTATTCTCTGCAGAGCAATAAGGGCCCGTTATTATCTTCTGTGATGGACGACTCTTCTGTGACGTCACATATTTTGGCCTCTGACACGGCAAGTGATCCCGTCGTTCTTAAAAATTCTCTGGCTCTTAAAAATTCCCTGGCTCTTAAAAATTCCCTGGCTCTTAAAAGTAAAGACGTTGTGGCAGATGAAAAGACCCAAGGATTTAATGTGGTTGAGCCGGCAAAGGTGGCGCCTCTTGCGGCGGTGGCCAAAAGGACGGTTGCCGGTGCTGATCAGCTTCGCCTCACCGCGCAGGAAGATACATGGGTCAGAATTATCGCGGCAGACAGTAAAATATTAGTAGATAGAATTTTGCTGGCAGGGGAAGAAATTCATATAACCAATCGTGCGGGCTTACGGTTAATGACCAGTAACGCTGGCGCGGTATCGGTCTTCGTTGGAAATCTTGCGGCGTCATCTTTGGGAAATTTTGGGGAAATCAAGCAAAATATTAGCTTAGACAAGCGCGATTTGTTGATGAAGATGGCCCAATTGTCCCATTAAACACCTTTTCACGCGATTTTCTTGCCATAAACATGACCTCTCTTTGCGATTCCCCTTGATCTTAGGGGAAACATTTCGCATGTTGCCACTTCATTACCTTGGGTTAATTGATATCAGGAAATTGACGACATATGAGTATTCGGCCATATCGTGACATTTTACGTCGGACATCACGGCAAATCATGGTGGGAAAAGTCCCGGTCGGGGGTGACGCCCCCATATCGGTTCAGAGTATGACAAATACGCTGACCACGGATGTACCGGCAACCCTTCATCAAATTAAGCAGTTGGAAGAGGCTGGCGCCGATATGGTACGGGTGTCTTGTCCCGATGAACCATCAACGGCGGCCCTGAAAGATATTATCGCGGGCGTCACGGTTCCGATCATTGCCGATATTCACTTTCATTATAAGCGCGCCATTGAGGCCGCCGAGGCGGGGGCGGCTTGCCTGCGCATAAACCCAGGAAACATTGGGTCTGCGGGCCGGGTTCGCGACGTGGTCAAGGCGGCCAAGGATCATGGCTGTTCCATGCGAATTGGCGTCAATGCAGGCTCTTTGGAAAAACATCTGCTGGAACAATATGGCGAACCGTGCCCTGCGGCTATGGTGCAAAGTGCGCTGGAACATGCGAGAATTTTAGAAGATAATGACTTCTTTGACTTTAAAATCAGCGTCAAGGCCTCAGACGTCTTTTTGGCGGTAGCCGCCTATCAGGGCTTGGCAGATGCCTGTAACTATCCGCTGCATATTGGCGTGACAGAGGCCGGCGCCTTGCGGGCGGGGACAGTGAAATCTTCTATTGGTATGGGGATGTTGCTGTGGTCGGGCATTGGCGATACCATACGGGTGTCGCTGTCAGCGGATCCGGTGGAAGAGATCAAGGTCGGGTTTGACCTGCTGAAAAGTCTGGATATTCGCCATCGGGGGGTTCGGATTGTATCCTGTCCCTCTTGCGCCCGCCAAGCTTATCCTGTGATTCAAACCGTGGAAATATTGGAAAAAAGGCTGGAACATATCTCAACACCGCTCAGCCTGAGCATCATTGGCTGTGTGGTGAATGGCCCTGGCGAAGCGCGGGAAACCGATATTGGCCTCACCGGCGGCGGTAATGGCACCCATATGGTATATTTGAACGGCATGTCCGATCATAAAATTAAGGATGACAAGCTTGTTGATCATATCGTAGATCTGGTCGAGAAAAAAGCTGCCGCGTTAGAGGCTGAAAATAATAAAGTTTAAGGAGTAAATTCAGTGTCGAAATTACAACCGGTAAGAGGCACCCACGATATTAGGGGCGAACAGGCACGGACGTTTCGGTTCATTCGTCAAACCTTTGAGGATATTGCCAAGCGATATGGTCATGAAGAAATAAGCACGCCCATCTTTGAATTTACCGATGTGTTTCGCCGCACCCTTGGGGAGGCGTCTGATGTGGTCTCCAAAGAAATGTATACATTTGAAGATCGCGGCGGCGAGTCGCTCACCCTGCGCCCTGAATATACGGCAGGTATCGCCCGGGCTTTTATCTCAAACGGCCTGCAACAATCTTTGCCCTGTAAATTTTTTGGCTTTGGCCCCATGTTTCGCTATGAGAGGCCCCAGAAAGGCCGTATGCGGCAATTTCACCAGATGGACATTGAGATTTTGGGCGTGGCCGAGCCTCAGGCCGACATCGAAGTCTTGGCCCTTGCCGCGACCCTGCTAGCTGAGCTGGATTTGATGGATGATATTACGCTGGAGATTAACAGCCTCGGCGATCAGGAAAGCCGCGAGAGTTACCGGGAGGCCTTGGTGGACTATTTCACGGGGCATAAGGCGGCTTTAAGCGAAGATAGTCTTGCCCGCCTAGAAAAAAACCCTTTGCGGATTTTGGATAGCAAGGATGAGGGCGACCGGGCCTTGGTGGAAAAGGCCCCGCGCATCTCGGATCATTATAACGCGGCCACCAAAGCCTTCTTTGACGAGGTTCTGGCTGGTTTAGAGGCGCTGGATATAAAATATACCATCAATGAGCGGCTCGTGCGCGGCCTTGATTATTACAGCCATACGGCCTTTGAATTTGTCACACATAAGCTTGGGGCCCAAGGAACCGTGCTGGCGGGCGGGCGGTATGATGGCCTGATTGAAAAAATGGGCGGCCTTCCCACGGCGGGAATCGGATGGGCCGCCGGTATGGAACGGCTGGCGGAATTGCTGTCTCCTGATCTTGTCCCCGATGATCGTCGCCCGATTTCGATCATTCCCGTGGGGGTCGATTGCCAAAATGAGGCCCTGAAGGTTGCGCAGAAATTACGGGCTGCCGGCCATCGGGTCGATATGTCATATCGCGGTAATATGGGCAAACGTATGAAGCGGGCCAATAGGGCCAGCGCGATCATTGCCATCATGATCGGGGAAGACGAACTGGCACGCGGGGTGGTTATGGCCAAAAATTTTGACGACGGCAGTCAAACAGAAATCGCCTTGGACATCCTCATCGATTACCTCAAGCCATATCGTTAGGTAGCGTGTTACGCATCCGTACCATCAGAAATATTAAAAATAACCCGTACCCATATTGGGATGAGGCAAGACTAAATGATACCACATGACCGACTACATCAATTGATTACGCGTCACGAAGAATTAGAGCATTTGATGGCCCAAGCGGGCCAGATATCTTCGGAAGATTATATCGCGATTTCAAAAGAATATTCAGATCTTTCGCCAGTAGTTAAGGCGTCCAAGGATTATCTAGCCATGGCGAGCGAAATGGCGGATTTAGAAGAGATCATGTCGGACAAAGAAGGCGATCCTGAGATGAAAGAGCTGGCAGAAATGGAATTGCCAGACCTTAAAAAAGCCCTTCCAGCCCTTGAACGTGATGTGGAGATCATGCTGCTGCCGAAAGATGTGGATGATGACAAGAATGCGCTTCTTGAAATTCGGGCCGGCACCGGCGGGGATGAGGCGGCGCTATTTGCGGGCGATTTATTTCGCATGTATCAGCGTTATGCCTTGTTGGAGGGCTGGAAATTTGATGTTGTAAGCTCGTCGAGTAGCGATGTGGGCGGCTTTAAGGAAGTGATTATTTCGGTTTCTGGCAAGGGTGTCTTTGCCAAGCTTAAATATGAATCTGGGGGTCATCGGGTGCAGCGGGTGCCGGATACGGAAACAGGTGGCCGCATTCATACGTCGGCGGCGACAGTTGCCGTCATGCCCGAAGTGGAAGAGGTCGATATTAAGCTGGATGATAATGATATCAGGATTGATATTTTTCGCGCCAGTGGCCCGGGCGGGCAGAGTGTGAATACCACCGATAGTGCGGTTCGCCTGACCCATCTTCCCACAGGCATCACCGTTCAGCAGCAGGATGAGAAATCTCAGCTTAAAAACCGGCAAAAGGCCATGAAAGTTCTTATGGCGCGGGTTTATGATGCGGAACGGGCCAAGCGGGATGCGGTAAGATCAGCGGAACGGAAAGAACAGGTCGGGAGCGGGGATCGTTCAGGCCGCATCCGAACCTATAACTTCCCCCAAGGCCGCATGACAGATCACCGCATTAATCTGACGCTTTACAAGCTGGATCAAATCATCGCGGGCGATGGGCTGGCAGAGGTTATCACCGCCCTCATTACCGAAGATCAAGCGGCGATGATGGCCGAAATGAATGGCTAATTTGCCCGAAATACGGTGATTAAAAGACGATCAAAGTCATTACTGTATTTTTTAATTTGACGGCGCTGGGCCATGGTGCAGGTCGCGGGGGCTGTCCGGCGATCACTGGCATCAAGGCGGGGCCATTGATCCGCATCAAGGGTAAAATGGATATTGCGGGAATTATTATGTGGGGTCTCATAAAAATGACGCAGCAAGCGGCTATAATCGGATGGACAAAAACCGGCATGCTGTAATATTTTTTCGGAAATATGGTCGACGTCTAATTCTCGTTCTTTCTGTATAATGCCGGACTTATTGACGGAATAGTCATAGGCTTTATTTTCATAATGCGGCTTTTCGAGCATATTTGTTTGATTTTTGTCATGAAAAGGCCCGGTGGCTTCGGGAAGATACGTTTCGTCGGGATATTTTGGCCGGATGGCTGATGTTAAATAATCTGCCGCAGACATTTTTTCTTTGGCCTCTTTCACATCATCGGGCAGCGGGGGAGTCGTCAGATAATCGAGGCTGATATGCGCCGTCATATGGGCCATGACGGCGGTAAGCTGAGTGATATTCTGGAGTTGCTTTAAAAACCCATAGGAGAGGGTGATAGAGGAGGGCGTTGCGGAGATGACACGGTTTTTTTCCGGGATGATGTGAAGGGCGATAGGGCCTGTTTTACGGCCGCTGGCTTTTGTCAGCAGGCCCTGTATGTCAGAAAGAAATTTTACGTCTTGGCTTTTGCTTATGGGGGTTTCATTGTCTTTGGCCCAAATATCTTTGACCGCATAGGAACTGAGGCTGAGAGAGGCGATCCCCCCTATTACGGCCAGCCTTCGAAGATATGGAAATATATTTTTGTGCGTTTTCATCTGGTTCCTCATTATGCTATGACGCGACTATAACATCTAATCTGGACAAAATATATGCCAACACTCCTGCAGATCAGAAAAAAGGCTATTCTGCTTTTACAGCAAGGCGCAAATGACACGGCGCGGCTGGATGTGGATCTTTTGCTTGAGGAGGCCTTACAGATCTCGCCCCTTGACCTTATTTTAGAGCCAAACCGTAAAATTTCCGCCGCAGAGGCGGATCATTTCCAGGCTTTTCTTAATCGCCGGTTGGCCCATGAGCCCATCGCGCATATCTTGGGCAGAAAAGAATTTTGGCGTCACAGCTTTAAAGTAAGCCGCCATTGCCTGACCCCGCGCCCCGATAGCGAAACATTGATTGAGGCGGCGCTCAAGGTCGTTAGGGATAAAACGGCGGCCTTAAAGATAGGGGATTTTGGCACAGGAAGCGGTTGTCTCTTGCTCTCCCTTATGGCAGAACTGCCAAATAGCCTTGGCGTTGGCGTTGATATCTCACAGAAGGCACTGGCGCTGGCAAAGGTCAACGCCGAGGCCTTGGGCCTTAGCGCGCAATGTCAATTTATATTAAGTGACTGGGCGGAAAATATCCCGGCAGAGGTAAAATTTGACATCATTCTGTGTAATCCGCCCTATATTGCGGAAAAGGATGCCATGGATCTGGCGCCAGACGTGCGGGATTACGAGCCACATCAGGCCTTGTTTGCCAAAGAGGCGGGCCTGCGCGAATATAAAAAACTGGCAAAAATTATGCCGGGCTTGCTGAGTCCGAGCGGGCATGTTTTTATGGAAATTGGCCATGAGCAAGGGCAGGAGGTTGCGGCTATTTTTAAAGAAGGGGGGGCGCAAAATGTTAAAATTCTTCAGGATCTGGCAGGGCGAGACCGCTGCGTGGTTTTTAACTTTAAAAGAAAAACGCCTTTACTTAAAAAATAATGTTGGCATTTTGTTGGGATCAGGGTAATGTGGTGACGCTCTTAAAGGAGCGATAAGGGTTCGGGTAATTATTGGATAATAATTTTATAACAATACTCGGCGAGATAAACCCCAGATATTTATATATTTGAAAAAGTAACCGCTGTCAGGCGGGATGGTTTACATGTAATAATGTATGACATCCTGTTGAGATGAGCCATTATTTAGCGTTGTTTTCATGAATCAAAATCCTCGGCAAAATAGGCAGGGCCGCACCGGTCAGCAAAATAGGCCTCATAACCAAAATAACCAGAATGGGCAGAAACGTTCGAACAAAAATCGTCCGGCTCCTAATCGGAATCAACAGCCCAATTCGCAAAATAAGCAGGTCGACAGTCGTGGCCCGGGGGGGCATCAACGGGGAAATGCCAAGCAGCTTTACGAAAAATACAAACTCATGTCTCAAGAAAAACGCGCTTCTGATCGCCATGAATCTGAATCTTTAAGTCAGTATGCCGAGCATTATTATCGGGTCTATGCGGAATTCGCGGCCGTGGAAGCGGCCGCGCAAGTCGCTCAGGAAAACGCACGGCTCAAAAGAATGCAGGATGATATAGAGCGCCGGGCAAATTCAGCTGTCCCAGAGGCGGTAGTCGTTAAGGCGGCCCCGGAAAAAAGTGCAAAAACGAAGACGGACAATGTTAGGCAACCAGAAGAGGATAGGCCTAAAAAGTCCCTAAAGCTCAAAAATTCTGTAAAGCCGGAACCGTCAGAAAAAGAAGAAAAACCAGTAAAACCAGAAAAACCAAAAAGGCCCCGGGTTTCAAAGAAATCAGAAATTCCGCAGGATATGGAAAATCCCCAAACGCCTGAAGAACCAAAGAAAAAACCAGTCAGAAAGCCCCGCGTCAAAAAAATAGCGCCCTCAGAAGATGCAGGTAAAGCAGACGATGTTAAGGAAGATGCCTAAGACATAAAAGCGGGCCGAATATAAAATGTCATCTCCCCCTTGTGTGATATAATTATCACATCATATATAGTGAGTAATCACTGCATTAAAGGAGAATGAGGGACATGGATTTTGAAAAATACACCGACCGGACAAAGGGTTTTATTCAATCAGCCCAAGGCTATGCCATCCGCGAAGGTCATCAGCGCTTTACGCCCGAACATATTTTAAAAGTGATATTGGAAGATGAAGAGGGCTTGGCCGCCAACCTTATGTCGGCGGCAGGGGCCGATGCCAAGAAAGCCATTAAGGCTGTTGACGCTGTGGTTTTGGCCTATCCAAAAGTCGAAGGCGGGGGCGCGGGACAATTATATCTTTCCGCCGAAACCGCCACCTTATTTGACTCTGCCGAGGAAATTGCAAAAAAAGCCGGTGATGACTATGTCACCGTAGAGCGCATGTTGCTCGCACTCGTGCTATCCAAAGGCACCAAGTCTTCGGAAATTTTAAAATCAGCCGGCCTCACCGCGCAAAATCTGAACGGGGCCATCAATGATATTCGCAAAGGCCGCACCGCCTCAAGCGCCTCTGCCGAAGATAATTATGATGCGCTGAATAAATATGCCCAGGATTTGACAGAGGCCGCGCGGGAAGGGAAACTCGATCCTGTTATTGGCCGTGATGAAGAGATCCGCCGAACCATACAGGTGCTTTCCCGCCGCCGTAAAAACAACCCTGTGTTGATTGGCGAACCAGGGGTGGGTAAAACCGCCATCGTCGAAGGTTTAGCCTTACGTATCGCCAACGGTGATGTGCCCAGCAGCCTGAGCCACAAGCGGGTCATGGCCTTGGACATGGGGGCCTTGATTGCGGGGGCCAAATATCGCGGCGAATTTGAAGAACGCCTCAAATCCGTTTTGCAAGAAGTTTCCGCCTCTGACGGCGGCATTATTTTGTTCATTGATGAAATGCATACCATCGTCGGCGCGGGGGCGAGCGAGGGTTCTATGGATGCCTCCAACCTGTTAAAGCCCGCCTTGGCGCGGGGTGAATTGCATTGTATTGGGGCGACGACCCTGAATGAATACCGCAAATATGTGGAAAAAGACGCGGCCTTGGAACGGCGGTTTCAACCTGTCATGGTGGTTGAGCCGACGGTGGAAGATACGATTTCTATCTTGCGGGGCCTCAAAGAAAAATATGAGCTGCATCACGGTATCCGTATTACCGACGCGGCAACGGTTGCGGCGGCTGTGTTGTCTAACCGTTATATTAATGACCGCTTCCTGCCTGATAAAGCCATTGATTTGATGGATGAGGCCGCCTCCCGTATTAAGATGGAAGTGGACAGTAAGCCGACTGAACTGGATGAATTGGATCGGCGTATTATTCAGCTCAAAATTGAAAAAGAAGCCTTAAGCAAAGAAAAAGACAAGCCATCCCGGGAAAGATTGCAGAAGCTTGAGAAAGAATTGGGCGAACTGGCGCAAAAATCTACCAGCCTGACAGCCCAATGGACTCTGGAAAAAGACCGGATCGCGGGCGATGTTAAAATCAAGGAACAGCTCGACCATGCCCGTATTGAATTGGAACAGGCCGAACGCAACGGCGATTTGGCAAAGGCCGGTGAATTGGCTTATGGCATCATTCCCAAACTGGAAAATGCCTTAAAGGCCGCCGAGGCCCATGTAGAGGGCGATACGGAACATCTGCTGCTGAAGGAAGAAGTGCGCGAAGAGGATATTGCCGCCGTGGTGAGCCGCTGGACAGGCATTCCCGTGGATAAAATGCTGGAAGGCGAGCGGGAAAAACTGGTCCAGATGGAAGATCATTTGGGGCGGCGCGTGATCGGACAAGAGGAAGCGGTCAAGGCTGTTTCTGCCGCCGTGCGCCGTACGCGAGCGGGATTGCAAGATCAGAACCGCCCTATTGGTTCGTTCTTATTCCTCGGCCCGACGGGGGTAGGCAAGACTGAACTCACCAAGGCGCTCGCTGAATTTATGTTCGATGATGAACATGCCATGGTGCGTATTGATATGTCCGAATTTATGGAAAAACATGCGGTGTCGCGTCTTGTTGGGGCGCCGCCCGGATATGTGGGGTATGAAGAAGGCGGTGTCTTGACCGAGGCCGTTCGCAGGCGTCCTTATCAAATCGTCTTATTTGACGAGGTGGAAAAGGCCCATCCCGATGTCTTTAATATCCTGCTTCAGGTGTTGGATGATGGCCGTTTGACCGATGGTCAGGGCCGAACTGTGGACTTTACCAACACTTTGATTATTTTAACCAGTAATCTGGGCAGTGACGTGCTGGCGGGCCTCGAAGATGATCAGGAAGTGGAGATGGTTCGGCCACAGGTTATGGAACATGTGCGGGCCGCTTTCCGTCCAGAATTTCTGAACCGCCTCGATGAAGTCACCTTGTTTCACCGTCTTGCGCGGAGCGACATGCACGGCATTGTGGATATTCAACTGCATCATCTGGAAAAACTTTTGGCGGGCCGTAAGCTCACCATTAATCTGGATGTCAGTGCCAAGGACTGGCTTGCTCACGCGGGCTATGATCCCATATACGGGGCGCGGCCTTTGAAACGGGTCATTCAACGATCTCTGCAAGACAAGCTTGCCAACTTGATTTTAGAAGGCAAAGCCCATGACGGCGATATCATTACCGTGACCGCAGGGGCCGATGGATTGGAATTGAGCGTGTGAGCCTATTTTTTTAAATATCGTCCCTCCAGGGTTTTTTGAAGATCATCTGTAAAGGCGTCACCCGGAAACGGTGTGACGTCATAGGTCTCATAATTCCAGAGAAACAAGCGATATGGATCATAGCGATCAAATTTGCCATTTTCATCAAAATCTATGCGGCCGCGAAGGAGAAAATACGGCAGATTTTCATCTGTAATAAAGGTGATATTGTCCAGTGCGGGCAGGGCAAATTTTGTTAATTTTTCGCTCACGAAATTATAAATATAATAATCGCTGAGGCGCGGGTTATCGGACTTTTCTTCCTTGGACAGGCTTTGCGTTTGAATAATGGCAAAATAGTCTTCCTGATATTTACGCACATCAATATTATTCACCAAAAGCCGCTGATCAAAAATCTTTTTGATGCTGTTGTTGGACTTATTATAAATCAAGACATTGTTATATTTGCCCCATGGCGTTCTATAACTTCTGCTCATAGAAGGCTCTTGCGCAAAGCCTCGGGCTTTCATTTCCATCTCATTTTCTAATGTCGCTTGGGAAACGGGGATTATATAATAGGGGCTGACCACGTTTTTTTTCGTACCGTCTTTCAGGGTGATAATATCTGTCCAAGCCCAATATCCCTGTTCAAAGGACACCGCTTGTTTGAATTTATTGTCTTGGGTCAGCTCGATGACTTTTTGATCGGAGAGAGGGGCATCGTCTGGCTGCGTCCAGTCATGATAAAATCTGATGGCGGTCAGGATGAGGCCATAGGCCGCAAAGAGAATAATTCCGCTGCCCAGTAGTGCAAAAAGGATGTGATTGAATTTTTGTAATTTGGACATGCTCTTTCCCCTTGGTTGAAGACATCTGTAGGATAGACGAAAAAAAGCGAGAGCTCAATTTCTTTCCTCGGCGCGGGCACTTTGGGCGCGGTGGAACAGGAACCAGCCGAGCCAAAGAAATGTCGTGATGCCGATGGCGGTGAACAGGGCGGGTAGAGGGTTGCCGGGCCTGCTGATTGATCCCGAATAGGCGGCAATGAGCACATAGGGTATATTACCCATCAACCACGCCCCTATAAATTTCGAGAAAGCGAGGCGCGTGGCGCCAGACAGACATGATGTGACCTCCGGCAACATGGGTAAGGCCCGTGATAACAGGATCATGACAAAACCATGTTTGTGAAACATGTCTGTCATGTCGGCGCGTTTTTCAGGATCCTTGACCACAATCCTCAAAAGCCTATGGCCGAAGCGGTGACTTAACAGATAGCCACTAGATCCCGCAAGGGTCAGCCCCGTGATTGAGACCACAACCCCCAAAGGATAGCCTAAAAAATATCCTGATAGCATAATAAGCCCTAACGTGGGCACTGTGATAAACAGATCAAGACATAATAACGCGATAATCATGACGGCGAGATAAATGCGCGGGGCGGCCTGAAGCTGTAACAACCAGCCTTTAATCTGTTCCAGACTCAAGAATCCCGTGGTCTTTGCCACCACAAAAGCCACCATAAAAAACAACAGCATAATCCCGATAATCTTGATAAGTTCTCTCATGCTTTTCCTGAAATTTATTCTTAGAGAAACAATTTAAAGCAATCTTTATAAAATCCAAGGAGATTTGAAATCTTTAACCGCTTTTACGAAACTATGTGAAGTAATGCTCACCATTGAACAATTTTGCAATCTCTCCCCCCACGGTTTCATTTTCCCTGCTTAGTCACGGTTATTCCAGCCCTATTACCGTCATTCCTGCCTCCTCCTGCCTTGTCATTCCTGCGAAGGCAGGAATCCAGTTTTTTATAAGAGGACGAGACTCCTGCCTTCGCAGGAGTGACGATTATTTATTATAATATGTAACTGGAGGTTAGGGTTCCCTATTTTGTGACTTAAACTTATTTTGGAATAAACCTTAAAGTCTAGCTTTGCCTTTTTCAATAAAATATGAATTGGGGGCACTTGAGAAAGGACTAAGGCGAAAGCTGCAATAATAAAAGCCCAAAAAGTCCAATCTAGATAAAATGGAGTTGGTATAGTAGCATCCCTATTTAGTTCCTCTCAAGATTGCCCTGAGGGATAGCCTTAAAAGGCCGGCATAATTAAGGGTGGTTCAGGGCTACCCGCATCATTCATGGCCACGTCCTGATTCGACGTCAGCAATATATTCTGTTTCTGGGCCGTGATTTGATGGTCCACATTGCCTGCAAGGGCTAGGAATTTTGCTTTGTCGTCGCCTTTCAGCGTCACGCCCGTCGGGATTTTGAGGTGCAGGGGATTGACCTGCTTACCGTTGACTAACACTTCATAATGAAGATGACGGCCTGTAACGCGGCCCGTGGCCCCGACATAGCCGATGATCTGACCTTGTTTGACCCGTTTGCCCGATTTAATGCCGCGCCCATATCTGCTCATATGGGCATAGGCGGTTTTATAGGTGCCGTTATGGCGGATGCGAACATAATTACCGAAAGACCCATAGCGGCTTGCCCGTTCGACAATGCCGTCACCTGCGGCCATGATCGGGGTTCCTGTCGGCGCACTAAAATCCAAACCCTTATGCATACGTGTATAGCCGAGAACAGGGTGTTTTCTTTTCCCGTAATAAGACGATAGCCTTGCACCTTCGATGGGGGTGCGCATCAAGGCTTTCTTTGCGCTCTGTCCATTTTTATGGAAATAGTCGGCAAAAAGGCCGTTCTTTGCCTTGTATCGATACAGGCTGATGGGTTTACCGCTTAAGGTCAGCTTGGCATAAAGGATGTCGCCTTCTTCAACGCGGCGGCCATCTTCTGACATTTTGCGCTCGTAGAAAATCTCAAAGCGATCGCCTTTACGAATATCCCGCTGAAAATCTACGTCAAAGGAGAAGATCCGGATCATCTCAACAATAATACTATTGGGTAAGCCCTCGCGGTAAGCCGACAGAAACAAGCTATCATCAATGACGCCCTGAACATGGCGCGTTAGGGTCAGGGACGGCAGGTCATTCAATGTGGCGATATAGCCATCCCCTGATCTCTTCACGCGTATCATACGGTCAAAGTCTTTTTGCATATTCAGGCTGCTAAGGCGGCCTTGCGGATCATAACCGGCCTGTAGAGCCTGCCCGATGGGTAATTTTCTCATATCATAATATTGGGACAGCACGGTGATCGCTTTATAGGCATCTTTGCGGGTTGCGCCGCTCTTAACTAAAGTATCCATCATACCCTGGCCGCGTTTTATGCGGACGCCGCGAAAATCAAGGGCAGCTTCTTTGGGCGGGATGATGATGCCAAGGGGTGTGTCATCAGGGGGGGCGTCATCAGGGTGAGCGTAAGTGGCGTTGTCTCGATATGTCTCTTCGATGGGAATAATGGGAAGGCTGTCATGGTTTTGCGGGTTAGGGCTAGAAAAATCAATGAGGCTTCCAATCGTTATCCCTGCCATAAAAAGGCCAGCCCCCATAAGAAGATGCTGATTCCTTTTAAGAATTTTTTGGTTAAGTGCCTTATATCTTAGGCGATTCATGGCCAATTTTAAATTTTTCATGTTTTCTTTCTAACGCAACTTGACGAATATTAGGTTAAAAATGCCCTTAGAATGTGCATATGTCAAATACTCCCCTCATGCAGGCTATAATTTTTGTTTAAAATCTAGGGATAACCTCTTTAATTCATTCGTAAAACCGCAGAAGTCCGCGATTGTATAAAAAACGTCATAAAAAAGTAATTTTAGTGTTTACAAGTTTTGATGTTGGCCCTATAACCCGCTTCACCAACACGGCGGAGGCCGCTGAGTTATTATCTTTTTGGGTAATAGGATCGGGCCTTTGTGGTGTTTTA